>OHLV01000001.1_pt1 | contig 462431 bp, 375 predicted proteins | sample 1569221 | NCBI WGS metagenome assembly OHLV01 (sample SAMEA3879521, study PRJEB24766) | human gut metagenome | biome: human-associated habitat; feature: feces | place: USA | collected 1985/1987 | reverse complement strand
GCAGAGGATGAAATATTTCACGGGAGGGCTGACATACAAAATTCATTTGAAATAAGAAGTAAGTCAAAGTCTCGTTGACTCCATAAAAAAAGCAGCTAAAGTATGACATCAACTTTAACTGCTTTTATTCTAATAGACCAATTTTACATTGTCAATCCATAGCGAATTGCCAGGAGAACCTATATAAGCACCACCATGACTAGAGGTGAATTGCAACAGCAAATGAGTGGGCACATCGTCCTTCGTCCCCCAGGCAACCTCCTTAATAGGCACACTCTCTCCTTTACTGTTAACTGTATAGCGTTCTTCAACCTGAAGACGCATCATGTGGGCCTTGTATGCAGGGTCACCGGTGATATCACCGTACATGATGGAATAAGTGGCATTATTATGCCAATCGGTAGTAGTATAATATCGTACGACCATCGTTCCTACACGCTTGGCATAGATATTCCCCTTCTCATCTTCCCAACGCTTTTGCAGAAACAGATTCACTTCCGGGAAGTCCTTTCCCTCAACATCTGTGATACGGCTAAAGCCCGTTGCACGGATACGCTTCTCGCGGTCGGACATCTTTACTTTATAATCAAACTGTATGGCGATAGGTTTCTTTGTAAACGGTATGCCGGAATTCAGCATTTTCTGCGGATTCTTGGTCCCCTTGATAGGTTCGTGCACCTCACCCAGAAACATGGAGCCGGCAGCCAGCACCGTGATATCCACTATTCCAAAAACCTTCACACTCTCCATACGGGTGTCCATACGGGCACAGAAACCATCCCCTCGCTTTTCCGGGAAAACAGAAGTATTGGTTTTCGTGATACCGGCTACCCGGGCCATCACATTGGATGTCGCCCACGGCGAACCTCCCATATTCTTGTATGCCTTGGTCTCGGTGACAGTAGCAGTAGGCCCGATGGCATATACATTCTTCGTGGCACCGCCAATAATACCGGATTCCTTGATTTGGCGGTCAATCCATTGATCCATATTTCCGAAAGGAATCATCTCTACCTCGTGCTGCTGTGCAGAAACTGCTCCGCAACAGAGCATGGCAGACAGCATTCCCAATATACGAACTTTCTTTTGAATCATTTCTCTCATTAATAATTGACAATCATTATAAATCGTACTTCCACTGTTCCAGCGCAAAATTCCAGTTATCCTGAACCAACTGCACTGTACGCTCATCATACTTGTATTTATTCTTCTTATATCCTTTCTTTCCGCCTACATACTTTTCAATATCAGCACGTGCCTCTGCAAAGCCCGGAATGGACAAAGCCTTGTAGATATGTTCAGTCATTCCCATTGCATCCGCTTCGAAGTCCTCAAACTTCACCTCTATCAAGTTTCCTTTAGGAATGCATGTCTTGTCCGCTTCGTACTTATGATACAGTTTGGCATAAATGGACAAAATATTCTTCTCAAGCTCCTCATTACTGATATCCTGCAACTTCAACGGCTGAATGGTGTTAGTAAAGAAACTACGTGTGCTTTCGAAAACAGTATAAGGATTACGCATCAGATAGATAAACTTAGCATTGGGGAACATCTTGACAAGCTCTTTCACACGTCCCGTATGAGGCGGATTCTTACTAAGAAACTGAGTTCCCTTCGTATTCCAAAGAGAGATTTTTATCAATTTGACGAAAGTCTCCTCAAACACTTTCAGTTCTTTCTCTGTAATATCATCAAACAGCAGATATTTATCGGCATACTCTTGCTGATATTCGGGCAGGAACCAGAAATTATAATAGGTGTAGGGCATCATATTTGCCAAAGCAAACTCCTCTTCTTGCGGAAGGTCGACGGCAAGCTCCATATTGTCCGTGGGGCGTTTGTCCGGCATCAGCCAACTCATGTTCTTCTTGAAGAAAGGCTGCCCCCACATCATGAGATGCGGAAATACAGTCTGGTATGTCGTGTTGTAGCCGAAATGCTTGTCGCAGGAGAAAACATTATGCACAAACGTAGTCCCGCTACGCCAATGTCCCAAAATGAATACCGGATCATGCTCCAGGGGCTTATCTGCCAGGAGCTTTTCATAACGTCTGTCCTGCAGAGGAGCCAAAGTGGACAGCAGGCGGCAGACAGCTTTTGTCAGCCGATACTTGCCTTTGTAGGCAGCACCGATGTCACGACCGCCCGTTATATCCTTGAATGTTTTCCAATCTGCGCCTACCAATGTGTTTATAGGAAGCTTGTTGAATTCTAATAGTCCCATTATAGTCTATATATTAATATATTACAGTTTCTCTCCCACTCTATCAAAAAGCTGTTCATTCTTTTTCCACAACCACTGCAATGCCTTGGCGCTCCAACTCCTTCACAGCCTTTTCTATGGCTTCGTAATGTTCGGGAGCTATACCCAGCTTAGGCAAATTCAGTATAGGCAGGTCTTCGGACAAGTGCATCTCCTTATCCTCCACCCTATCGATAATCATACCTACAGCACTGGTATTGTTGGTTATCGGGTCTATCAGGATGAACGAACCGGTAGCCTTATTCTGCCGATAAGGGTCAAAGAAAAGCTCTTTGGCAGTGGTCAGCACCACACGCGCAATCTGATTGAGCTGCATCGGCAATGTTTCCTTGCTCAACTTTCCATTGTCAATGGAAAGATGCTCCATCGTATTGACATCCACCTTATACTTGATACTGTCGATGCGAGTACGGCTTATATTGGTGGTCTGTTTGATGAAGAATGATTTGTTGATATCCATCGGCTCTTCATCCATCCAAACCAGCATCGTTTCAAAATTGCGGTCCATGACGGGCAGGTTATCCGGATGTACCAGCATTTCCCCTCTCGACACATCTATCTCGTCTTCCAGAGTCAGGGTGACGGACTGGGGCGGAAAGGCGTAATCCAATTCGCCGTCGTATGTAACTATACTCTTGATATGCGACTTCTTACCGGAAGGCAATGCCATCACTTCATCTCCCTTACGAATAATACCCGAAGCCACCTTACCGCAAAAACCACGGAAATCGAGATTGGGGCGCAAGACGTATTGAATCGGGAAACGAAAATCCTTCAAATTATGGTCGTTGTCAATATGTACCGTCTCCAGAAAGTCAAGAAGTGAAATACCCTCATACCAAGGAGTACGTTCCGATTTCTCCACCACATTGTCGCCATCCAAAGCTGACAGCGGAATGCAGTTTACGTCAGGAATGCCCAATGGAGCTATAAACTTCCGATATTCATCGACTATCTCATTAAAACGTTCTTCGGAGAAATCCACCAAGTCCATCTTATTGACAGCAAGCACCACATGCTTGATGCCAAGCAACGACACCAGGAAAGTATGCCGGCGCGTCTGCGTAATGACACCCATACGCGCATCCACCAGAATAATTGCCAAGTTAGCTGTAGAGCCCCCGGTAATCATGTTGCGTGTGTACTGCTCGTGTCCCGGAGTATCGGCAATGATAAACTTACGATTGTTGGTCGAGAAGTAGCGGTATGCCACGTCGATGGTGATGCCTTGTTCGCGCTCCGCCTTCAAGCCGTCCAGCAAAAGGGCGTAGTCAATGTGGTCGCCGGCATTTCCCATGCGCTTGCTGTCGCGTTCCAGTGCGTCCAGCTGGTCCTCATATAGTTTCTTGCTGTCGAACAACAGACGGCCTATCAATGTGGATTTTCCGTCATCCACAGAACCGGCAGTCAGTAAGCGCAACAAGTCTTTCTGCTCATCCTTATCAAGAAAAGCCTTTATATCAAGTGTAGAATCGTTCATCCTTAATGATTTAATTTTTAATTCTTAATTTTTAATTCCTTTAGAAGTATCCCTCGCGCTTCTTCTGCTCCATGCTTGCGTCTTGGTCGAAGTCAATGACACGGGTCGTCCGTTCACTCTTGGTGGTGGTCATCATTTCCTCGACAATCTTCTCGATGGTATCGGCATCGCTTTCCACAGCACCGGTCAACGGCCAGCAACCCAGCGTACGGAAACGCACCATACGCATCTTTATCTGGTCGCGGTACTGTTCCGGCAAGCGGTCGTCATCCGCCATTATCAGATTTCCGTCAATCTCCACACAAGGACGTTCCTTGGCAAAATACAACGGCACAATAGGGATGTTTTCCAAACGTATATATTGCCAGATGTCCAGCTCCGTCCAATTACTTAACGGAAATACGCGGATACTCTCTCCTTTATGTACCCGGGCATTATAAATATCCCACAATTCGGGACGCTGATTTTTGGGGTCCCATTGATGGAACTTGTCGCGGAAAGAGAAAATACGCTCTTTGGCACGTGACTTCTCCTCGTCGCGACGAGCACCACCGAATGCCGCATCAAACTTATACTTATCCAATGCGTGGAGCAAAGCCTGCGTTTTCATCAAGTCCGTATGCACCTTGCTGCCATGCGTAAAAGGCCCGACACCTGCATTGAAAGCTTCCATATTGCTTTCCACTATCAGGTTCCAACCATACTTCTTGGCATACTCGTCACGGAACTGTATCATCTCCTTAAACTTCCACTTGGAATCGATGTGCATCAACGGGAACGGCACTTTGCCGGGAGCAAACGCCTTTTCGGCCAAGCGCACCATAACCGAAGAATCCTTGCCGATACTATACAGCATCACCGGATTTTCAAACTCCGCTGCCACTTCACGGATAATATGAATGGACTCTGCTTCGAGTTCCTTCAAATGGCTCAATTTATATTCTTCTTTCATTATATCTTATTTCTTCTGAATTCTTGGTAAAATGAGTTCCAACAGTTTATTGACCGATTCTTCCAGGCTGAGAACAGAGGTATCCAACGTCAGAGCCGGATGAGCCGGTTCCTCAAAAGGCGCGGAAATACCTGTAAAATTCTTGATTTCTCCCTTACGTGCCTTGGCATAAAGTCCCTTCACGTCACGGCGTTCACACTCTTCAAGCGGGGTACTGACATAAACTTCCAGAAAATCGTCTTGTCCGATAATATCAGCCGCCATTTCACGAATATCGTTATTAGGACTGATAAAAGCCGCGATTGTTATAACACCCGTATCAAGAAAGAGTTTGGAAACTTCGGCTATACGCCGGATATTCTCCACACGGTCGGCCTCCGTAAAACCGAGGTTATTGTTGATGCCACTGCGGATGTTGTCACCATCCAGGATACGGCAAAGCAATCCTCTTTTATGAAGTTCGCGCTCCAAGGCAATGGCTATCGTACTTTTGCCGGAGCCGCTCAAACCGGTAAACCAAACCATCACGCTGTGCTGCTTCAACAAGTCTTCTTTGTCTTTCCGCATCAGCATTTTGTCAAATATCGGATATATGTGGTTGTTTTCTTCCATATGTTATTATTTCTTCTTTTTTTAAAATGGCCAAATTAAAGGAATCAAGAAAATGGATATCAGGAAAGTAATGATATTCAAAGGTAACCCGATGCGTACAAAATCCGTGAACTTATAGTTACCGATACCTTGTACAATCAAATTAGTCTGATACCCTATAGGAGTGGAGAAGCTGGCAGAAGCCGCCATACAAATTACAACGAAGAAAGGCATCGGACTGACTCCCATCTGTGAAGAGATGGAAAGTGCCAACGGGAAAGCGAGTGCCGCGGCCGCATTGTTCGTAATCAGTTCTGTAAACAAGTTCGTTATGATAAACACAGCAGCCAGCAACACGTGGGGGCCATAATGATGGCTCATGCCTATAATGAAACGCGCCACAGCATCTGCCACTCCGGAATTCACCATCGCCTTGCTGATAGCAAAAGCACAAGCAATCGTTATCAGAATATCCCAAGATATATATTTGGTATACTTGCGGGCCGGAAATATCTTTGTCCAGGCCATAATGATAGTAGTAATGGAAACGAAGAAAAACATATCCAACTTGATTTCCGGAAAAGCTTCCTTGACAACCGGAAGTTCACCAACCGTTGCACCCACTATCATCAATATCAGCAAAACCAAGGCAAACCAGCGCTTTCCCTTTCCGGGCACCGGTTCCGTATCCTTGCCATTGGCCAGCAACACGAACACCGAAGATTCCCCCCAGGTCTTTACAAAAGAGTCATCAGCCATCACCACCAGCGTATCCCCTTCGCGGAGATATTCATTTTCCAGATTTCCGACAATGCTCTGACCGCTACGCTTAATCTCCTTCACTTCGGCCCCATAATGCCGCTTGAAGTTAAAATCACCAAGTTTCTTGTTGATACCGGGAAAACGGGCGCCGAGTACAGCTTCCACCCGATGTAAATCTCCATGCTCCTCCGGTTCCTCATCCAGCTTTACCGCATCCGTACGAACATCCGGCAAAAGCCTTGAGGAAAAAGCGAACAGATAAAGGATGCCTGCAATCGCGACGAAAATGCCCACTTTACCCAACTCGAACATAGTAAAGCCTTCATATCCGGCTTCCAATATCATACCATGCACCACCAGATTGGTCGACGTCCCTATCAGGGTGCAGATTCCGCCAAGTATCGTCACATAAGAAAGGGGTATAAGGAACTTGGTAGCAGGCAATTTTACAGATTCGGCCCAACGCTTGATAATGGGAGCAAAGATAACAACCACCGGAGTATTGTTTAGAAAAGCTGAAATAAAAGCAATGGTGGGCAACATACGGAACTGCGCTTTAAAGACCGTAGTCTTACCTTGGGGAAGCAGCTTCTTGATTACTTGCCCCAAAGCACCCGACTGCCTGATGCCTTCACTGACCAAAAACAGCATGGCAACAGTCATCATCCCCTTATTACTGAACCCTTCCAGCATCTCCTTAGGAGTGAGGATACCTGCACACAAGAACAATACTACGACAGAAAAGAGCACCATGCCCGGACGCATTTTATCCAGAACCAAGGCAATCACCATGCCCAACAATGCCAGCAGCACAAACAATATCTCAAATGTCATAAAGTCGTTATTTTATTTCGGTATGCTTGGGTTCTACGATAAACCACGGATTCAGCAAATCCTCCTTATTATATTGCAAAGGTTCTTCCTTCCCCGCCTGATAAATTTCCATTCCGGCAGCACGTGCAATAGCATGCCCAGCCGCCGTATCCCATTCCATCGTAGGGGCAAAACGAGGATATACATCAGCCTTGCCTTCAGCTACCAGACAAATCTTGATGGAACTTCCACTTGATATAAGCTCAACTTCCGCATGGCTGCATTTCATTTTCTCGATATAATCTTCTGTCTCGGGCGTCAGATGCGAACGGGAAGCCACAATTACAAACCGTTCGTGCACGCTTGTTTCCGGCAGCCGGACAGCTTTCACAAGCAGTTCATCCCACGACATTCCATCACGTGCAGTAATACCGGATAGCTTATAAGCACCCGAATCATGCACTCCAAAATAGAGCTCCTTTTTTACCGGCACATAAATGACTCCCATTACCGGTACTGAGTGATGCACCAAAGCTATATTCACTGTGAACTCACCGTTCCTCTTGATGAACTCCTTCGTACCGTCCAAAGGGTCTACAATCCATAAAGTTTCCCAACTCCGTCGTTCCGAAAAAGGCAAATGTTTGCCTTCCTCGCTTAGCAGAGGGAAAGGTGTATCAGCCAAAAAACGGCAGATAGTTTCATGAGCCTTACGGTCGGCAATAGTAAGAGGAGAATTATCCGCTTTTTTTTCTACCTGAAAATCCGATGCCGGATCATCGTAAATGGAAAGAATTTTCTCGCCAGCCTGCAAAGCGGCATCAATCGCATTCAGTATATATCGTCGTTCCATACTATATTCTTCTCAAAGATAAGGCACAAAATTAAAAACTTTTTCAGGTCTAAAAGTTTCCATCTCTTGTTTTATAACTTCTTTTAAACGAAAGAGAGAATATTATAAGCACTTTTCACAATCAGGAAAATCAATCCGGAGCAGAGAAAAATAGAGTGAAATATTCACGAAGGAAGAGGAACTAAAGAGACTGTGACAACATGAGTTTATCTGGGTCTTTTCTCAATTAGTCCGTTAGTTCACAGTACTGAACACTTTGTTTCAACCTTTAAAAACAAGTTGTTTCAGTATATAAAAACATTTTGTTTTTATGCGATAGAACGAGATGTTCTGTTAAGAGAAACAAAGTGTTCTCTTTAATGAAACAAACTGTTCTGTTAAAGGAAACACTTTGTTTTGCCAAACCAAACACGCGACAGCGCCAGCCTTCACATTCTTTCGGCATATCATGAAAAAGGCAGTAACTTCGCAGTTACTGCCTCATCTTGAAAGGAAACATACATTCCTTTCTGTTATGAATTACCAAAAAGAATTCTATTAATTGACGCTATACAGCAACCATGCCTTCTGGAAGTCATCATTCGAAGGATGTTTAGCTTTGAAAGAGTCGCGCAGATTCTCGGCGGATGCTCTGTCATCGAATGTACCGATAACTACACGATACAGGTTTCTTTCTGCATTGTAAACCACCATTGCAGTATAGCCTTCATTCACCAATGCCTGCTTCACACCTTCCGCATTAGCTTTCACGCTATAAGCTCCGCAAACTACACTAAAGGTTTTCAAGCTGGTACCACCTGATACCACAGTCACCTTTTCCTGACGCATGCCGGCAGGTGCACTTTCCACCACCTTTACTTCTACTGGAGCGGTAACCACTGGAGCCACCTCTTCAGCAGGGGCAGTTGTTTGCGGCTCGGCCAATTCCTGCTGTTTTGCCTTTTCATATGCTTTCTTATAAGCACTTTCACTTGATTTACAAGAAGAGAATGCCAGAGCTATGCATACTCCCATTCCCAATACGGCTAATTTTTTCATCTTTTCTATTGTTTTTATTAGTAAAATCGTCTATTCTTATTCTTTATCTCAAAATTTTCGAAAAATAGATTTCGTACCCTCATATTCCAAACGCAATGAAGAGTAGGACAAATCTTCCACTTTAAAGGTACGTTTTCCTTCCGGCCACCCGAAATAAGTATCATAGTTTTTATCGTTAACACTTTCAGGCAACAAAATAATGGAAATTTCAGCACCTTTCAAAGAATAATTTCCAAAAAACGTAGTCACCCCTCCATCTTTCAACAAACATATGGCAGAAAAACTTCCTTTTTGAAAATTATAGAATACACTGTCCACCTTCTCTGATGTACCGTCGGCATATTGATACTGACGCAACTGCCACTTACCGGCCAAGTCACCCCCACCATTCATGCAAGCGGTCAAAGTACAAGCCACCAATACAATCCAAAGATATTTTAAATGCAATTTCATCATTTTTCCATGCCACTATCTAAATATGGAACAAAAGTACACCATAACATGCGATTATACCTCAGCATCCTTAGTTAAATATAATTAAACCCCTCCATAAAAAGAGATTTCCCGGAAGACTTGACGTATATTTGCCAAATATAAACAGAGCATGAGGCTCACTTAATTGATTACATGACATTTGAAAATTTGAATTTGATAGAACCTATATTGAAGGCTCTTCAAAAAGAGGGGTATTCCACCCCTACCCCAATCCAGGAAAAATCGATCCCTATATTACTTCAAGGAAAAGACTTATTAGGATGTGCTCAAACCGGAACAGGCAAAACCGCCGCATTTTCCATCCCTATCTTGCAAAAGTTATATAAAACGGATAATCGCAAAAGTATCAAAGCACTCATTCTGACGCCGACCCGCGAGTTGGCCATACAGATAGGAGAATGCTTCAGTGCATATGGTAAGTATACCGGATTGAGACATGCCGTCATCTTCGGCGGTGTAGGACAAAAGCCACAGACAGATGAACTGAAACGTGGAGTACAAATACTGGTTGCAACTCCCGGACGACTGCAAGACCTGGTCAACCAAGGTTTCATTAACCTAAAAGCGCTCGAGTTCTTCGTATTGGACGAAGCGGACCGGATGCTGGACATGGGATTCATACATGATATCCGGCGCATATTAAAGTTATTGCCCGCAAAACGACAGACCCTCTTCTTTTCGGCCACAATGCCTCCGGAAATAGAGACCTTGGCAAACTCCATGCTGACGCACCCCGAGAAAGTGGAAGTCACCCCTGCATCGTCTACGGTTGACACAATCTCCCAATCAGTCTATTTTGTTGAGAAAAAAGAGAAAAAAGACTTACTGATTCATCTGCTGAAGAATCCGGCTATCGAGTCCGTACTTATCTTCACCAGAACTAAATATGGAGCAGACAAACTTGCACGTACCCTTAGTAAGTCCGGAATAAGAGCCGAAGCCATACATGGAAACAAGTCGCAGAATGCCCGACAGCGAGCACTGACCGGCTTTAAGAACCATGAACTGCGTGTACTGATAGCAACCGATATTGCAGCACGAGGTATCGACGTGGACCAACTATCACACGTCATCAACTATGAGTTGCCCAACATTCCGGAAACATACGTGCACCGTATCGGACGAACCGGACGTGCCGGCCACGACGGTATTGCCCTCTCCTTTTGCGAATCGGAAGAACTGCCTTACCTGAAAGATATCCAAAAATTGATAGGGAAAAGTATCCCAGTAATAAAAGAACACCCTTTTGTCACCGCCGATGGTTTAAAAGCCCAGAAAATCAAGACTGAAGAAATTAAGGCCAAAACCAAGGAAAACAAAATCTATCGCGGGAGCCGTACGAATGGAGACTTTTGGAGAAGAAAAAAGCAAACCTCGCAAAACAACACCCCAAAAGGAGTTGGAAGATAAAGACAATCATAAAAAAACTGATATTCCGAACAAAGTTTCAAAAAAATTTGTTAGTTTTGTCGTACGAACCTCAAAAAAGAAAGGAATATCATTATGAAAGGATTAAATGTTTTAGCAGCTTTCCTGGGTGGCGCCGCAGTAGGTGCAGCCCTCGGTATCTTATTTGCTCCTGAAAAAGGAGAAGACACCCGTAACAAAATCGCAGAAATTCTCCGTAAGAAAGGGATTCGTCTGAACCGAAGCGAAATGGAAGACTTGGTAGATGAAATTGCTGCGGAAATCAAAGGTGAGGTAACGGAATAAGGTAAAAAACAGAACCACTATGTTTGCAGACGACAAAAGTATAGAAAATATGCAGCAGCTCTTCATTGAATTCAAGAAATACCTGGAGCTGCAAAAAGAATATACCAAACTGGAAGTCACCGAAAAACTGTCCAAACTGCTTTCTACGCTTTTATTGGTGCTATTGGTCGTCATACTCGGCGTAGTGGTTCTGTTTCATCTGTCGTTTACGCTGGTCTATATTTTAGCTCCGCTGGTAGGCGGGCTAATGATGAGTTTTGCACTTATCACGTGCTTCCATATCCTACTCATCGTTCTGCTTGTCCTATTCCGCAAAAAGCTCATTATTGATCCGACAGTAAAACTTATCGCAGAATTATTCTTAGACAATTAATTCGAAATATTCATGGATAATACGACCAATACGACTCCCGTCACTTTAGAAAGCATCGCCCAGAAAAAAGCCATGCTGCTACAAGAAATACGACTCCAGAAAGAAATCATGACTGGGCTTACACAAGAAATTTTTGCTCCGCTGGAACCAGCTACCAACAAGGCAAATGCCATGATGAGAGCATTCAACACGGGTATGGCTGTTTTTGACGGTATAGTATTGGGGGTAAAGGTAATGAAGAAATTCAGAAAAATATTTGGAAGAAAGAGATAGAATATCGGATAAAAAAAGAGGGGATGGCCATAACAGTCATCCCCTCTTTTTTATCCGATATAGTCTGAGCACTTTTATACGTACGTCTCAAGCAACTTCACTGCTCCTTCAGGCACAATCGTCACTTCTTGGGTTGCAGCTGGCAGCAGGATTGTTTCGCCCGCTTGTACGGAAACTTCATTCTTCTCATTATCAATAATACGGCAAGAACCCTCCACACAAATAAAGATAACAAAAGAATCCAGTTCAGAATAGTCACAAGTGATTTCTTCCGTCATGTCATAGATGGAAGTCGTGAAATACGGGCTTGCCACCATTTCTACCGGTTCATTCTGCACCTGCTCGTACTCCGTACGAAAATCGTCCTGCACATCTGCAAAATTAATGGCATCAATGGCCTGGCTTGTATGCAGTTCTCTTGATTTACCATCCTTATCCTTACGATTGTAATCAAAAATACGGTAAGTGATATCCGACGTTTGCTGTATTTCTGCTACAAAAGCTCCCGCACCGATTCCATGTACCCGACCTGCAGGCACATAAAACACATCGCCCGGTTTAATGGCGCAAGTCTGCAGAACATCCGCAAACGTACCATTATACACTCGTTCCTTATATTCTTTCGGAGTAATCTGCTCTGCAAAACCGGAAATCAGCTTGGCACCCTGGTCAGCAGCAATAACATACCACATTTCATTTTTACCAAAACTGTTATGACGTTTCTTAGCCAACTCGTCACCCGGGTGTACCTGAATCGACAAGTCCAACTTGGCATCAATAAACTTTATTAATAAAGGAAACTTATTTCCGAAACGTGCATAGTTGGCTTCTCCTACCAGGTCTTCCTTATATTTTCTGACCATATCCGACAGCGTCAATCCTTTGTCTGCACCATTGGCCACTATAGACTCACTGCCTTCTACTGCCGACACTTCCCAACTCTCGCCTACATTGGCAAGGGTATCATTCAAATGTTTGAATGGAATAATCTTGTCGCCTCCCCAAAGCGTCTGCTTCAGAATAGGCTCAAATTTTAGAGGATACATTCGTTGTTTTTATTAGAACTTTCTGTTAATGATGTGATTTTTTTAGATTCCGAGGGCAAACATACAAAAAATATCAATTTGTATTCCATTTGTTAAACGCTAAACTTTCCTAAAATGTTCTCTACATTTCCTTCCAATTACTTGGGGGAACAAAAGAATTTCTTTTTATTTGCAAGAAATTTAATTAATACCATGGATATGATAAACACTACTCCAACAGAAAGTAATTTGTCCGGTTTGAACCAAAAAGACTTTCAAAAGGATATAAATAACAAAAAGACAGATTTGTTTATCCTGAAGAATGCCCAGGGAATGGAAGTTGCAGTTACTAATTACGGCTGTGCAATACTTTCCATCATGGTACCCGACAAAAATGGCAAATATGCCAATGTTGTATTAGGACACGACAGTATTGAACATGTAATCAACAGCCCGGAACCTTTTCTAAACACTACCATCGGACGCTACGGTAACCGGATAGCTAAAGGAAAGTTTACTTTATACGGCGAAGAGCACCAATTGGCAATCAACAATGGTCCCAACTCACTGCATGGTGGTCCGACTGGTTTTCATACCCGTGTATGGGATGCTGTCCAGCCAGAGCCATCAACAGTCATCTTCAACTACACATCCGCTGACGGCGAAGAGGGCTTCCCCGGAAATCTCGAAGTAGAAATGACTTATCGCCTGGAGGATGAGACCAATGCTCTGGTCATCGAATACCGGGCTACTACCGATAAAGCCACCATCGTCAATCTGACCAATCACGGTTTCTTCAATCTTGCCGGTATAGCCAATCCCTCCCCTACAGTCTTAAACAATATCGTTACCATCAACGCAGATTTTTATGTACCCATCGATGAAGTATCCATTCCTACCGGAGAGATATTGAAGGTAGAAGGTACTCCTATGGATTTCCGTACTCCCCATACTCTTGGTGAACGAATTGATGAGAAACATACACAAATTGTGAATGGCGCAGGATATGACCATTGCTATGTACTGAACAAGACTGAAAGTGGAGAGCTGAGCCTTGCAGCCACCTGCATAGAGCCCAACAGCGGGCGAACGATGGAAGTATATACCACTGAAAATGGCGTCCAGCTCTACACAGGAAACTGGCTCGGGGGCTTTGAAGGTGCCCATGGAGCCACTTTCCCTGCAAGAAGTGCAGTCTGCTTTGAGGCCCAGTGTTTTCCCGATACGCCCAACAAGTCCCATTTTCCGTCGGCAGTATTGCTACCGGGTGATGAGTACCAGCAAGTGACAATCTACAAGTTTGGTGTACAAGAATGAAATAACTAATCCAATTTATAAACTTATTAATTTTACAAAACCATGACACAACAAAAACAGAATGGTAAACTCATCGCAATTATCACGATGATCTTCCTTTTTGGTATGATTTCATTTGTTACCAACCTTGCTGCCCCTATGGGAATCGTACTGAAAAATCAGTTTTCAGTATCCAACGCTTTAGGGATGTTGGGTAACTTTGGTAACTTTATTGCATATGCAGTGATGGGAATACCAAGCGGCATCTTACTACAACGGGTAGGGTATAAAAAAACGGCATTGATAGCAGTAGCTGTAGGCTTTATCGGTGTAGGTATCCAATATTTATCCGGTCATTCAAGCCCTGATATGGCTTTTGCCGTATATTTGATTGGCGCTTTCATCGCCGGTTTCTCCATGTGTTTGCTTAATACGGTAGTCAACCCGATGCTGAACAAGCTCGGCGGCGAAGGTAACAAAGGAAACCAGCTTATCCAAGTGGGTGGTTCTTTCAACTCCGTAATGGCCACCATTACTCCGATGTTCGTAGGTATCCTGATTGCCGGTTCCATTGAAAAAGCTACTATCTCTCAGATATTCCCTGTAATGTACACAGCAATGGCTGTATTTGCCATCGCGTTCTTCGTTCTTTTGATTGTGCCCATACCGGAACCCAATGCTGCAACTTCAACAGAACCTATCGGTAAGTTGATGTCAGGCGCTTTAAAATTCCGCCACTTCATTTTGGGAGCTATAGCAATCTTTGTATATGTAGGTGTCGAAGTTGGTGTACCGGGTACTCTGAACTTGTTCTTGACCGATCCGATTGAAAAGGGAGGAGCAGGCATTTCTTCCACCATTTCCGGTTTTGTTGTAGGTACATATTGGTTCCTCATGCTGATTGGACGTCTGGCCGGCGCTTCATTGGGTGCAAAAATCTCCAGTAAGGCAATGCTTACCTTTACTTCCGCATTAGGCTTACTTTTGGTATTCCTTGCCATCTTCTCATCTACCGGTTCGCTTGTCAATCTGCCGGTACTCCAACAAAGTGCTACGGGAGGTCTCTCTTTCGGATTTGCAGAAGTACCCATCAATGCAATGTATCTGGTACTGGTAGGTCTGTGTACTTCCATCATGTGGGGTGGTATCTTTAATTTGGCCGTAGAAGGATTGGGTAAATATCTGGCAGCGGCTTCCGGTCTGTTCATGGTATTGGTATGCGGCGGCGGCATCTTGCCCGTTATCCAAGGTTTGGTGGCCGACATTGCAGGTTTCATGCCGAGTTACTGGGTTATCATCGCAGCCCTTGGCTATCTGTTGTTCTACGGTTTGGTAGGCTGCAAAAATGTCAATAAGGACATCAAGGTCGATTAACAAGAAAATATAGGTAATTTATTTATTCACCTTATAAAATATAAATATCATGGATATAGAATACGTAAGAAGCCGTTTCATCAAGCACTTTGACGGAACAACGGGAGCTGTTTATGCTTCTCCGGGTCGCATCAACCTTATCGGTGAGCATACAGACTATAACGGTGGTTTTGTATTCCCCGGAGCAATCGATAAGGGAATGATTGCAGAAATAAAGCCCAACGGCACAAACACAGTAAAAGCTTATTCCATCGACCTGAAAGATTATGTGGAATTTGGCTTGAATGAAGAAGATGCACCCCGCGCAAGCTGGGCAAGATATATCTTTGGCGTGTGCCGGGAAATGATGAAACGCGGTGTAGATGTAAAAGGTTTCAATACCGCTTTTGCAGGCGATGTGCCTCTGGGTGCAGGAATGTCCTCGTCAGCAGCTTTGGAAAGTACCTATGCCTATGCTTTGAACGACTTGTTCGGTGACAACAAGATAGACAAATTTGAATTGGCAAAAGTGGGACAATCTACAGAACACAACTATTGTGGCGTAAACTGTGGTATCATGGACCAATTTGCTTCTGTATTCGGAAAGAAAGGAAGCCTCATCCGCCTGGATTGCCGTTCACTGGAATATCAGTATTTCCCATTCGACCCGCAAGGCTATCGTCTGGTTCTTGTAGATTCTGTAGTGAAACACGAACTTGCATCTTCAGCATACAACAAACGTCGTCAAAGCTGCGAAGCTGCTGTTGCCGCTGTTCAGAAGAAGCATCCACACGTAGAATTCCTGCGTGACGTTACCATGGGCATGCTGGAAGAAGCCAAAGCCGACATCAGCGCAGAAGACTATATGCGTGCAGAATATGTCATCGAAGAGATTCAACGCGTACTCGACGTTTGCGACGCCCTGGAAAAAGGCGATTATGAAACTGTAGGCCAAAAGATGTATGAAACACATCATGGCATGAGTAAGTTGTATGAAGTAAGCTGCGAAGAACTCGATTTTCTGAATGACCTTGCATTCGATTGTGGAGTTACCGGTTCACGTGTCATGGGCGGTGGATTCGGTGGATGTACAATCAATCTGGTAAAGGATGAATTGTACAGTACATTCATCGAAAAAGCAAAAGATGAATTCAAGAAGAAGTTCGGCAGAAGCCCAAAAGTATATGATGTAGTCATCAGCGACGGTGCCCGCAGATTAGAATAATAGACATCAGCATTCAAATAAAAGGCGTTTCCCAGTAATGGGAAGCGCCTTTTTCTTCTCCCCTATTCCACCGTTTTCCACTCTAAAAACAAAATCATCTGAGAAGTTTATTCCGAACACATCTATCTGTACAGCCAGTTGGCACAGATATGTTTCTTGACACTTATGTTGCATAACATATAAAAGTGTACAGCCTACACTAAAGAAAAGTGTTACTTTTACACCCAAAGAAAGATAATCATCTCATTTACATTAAATACAAAACCATGAAAAGACATGTTCTACTTGCAGGAATTGCCGCAATGATGCTAACTGCGTGCAATCAAAAGACAGAAACAACGCTTACGCTGTCCGGTCTTGATCCAGTAAAATTCCAAACAACAGTCAATGACGCCCAGACACAGCTTTATACGCTGAAGAATAAAGCGGGCATGGAAGTATGCATCACAAACTTTGGAGGACGTATTGTATCCATTATGGTACCCGACAAAAATGGAGTTATGCAGGATGTAGTATTGGGCTTTGACAGCATTGCCGATTACATCAACATACCAAGTGACTTTGGTGCTTCTATCGGACGCTACGCCAACCGGATTAACCAAGGGAAAATCGTTCTTGACGGAGATACCATACAGTTACCACAGAACAATTTCGGACATTGCCTGCACGGTGGCCCCAAAGGATGGCAATACCAAGTATACAGTGCCAATCCCATTGACAGCACAACTCTGAAGCTCACCCGCATTTCACCGGATGGAGACGAGAATTTCCCGGGTAATGTTACGGCAAAAGTACTTTTCAAGTTAACGGATGACAATGCCATTGATATAAAATACAGTGCAACAACAGACCAAAAGACGGTTATCAATATGACTAACCATTCTTATTTCAATTTATCAGGTGACCCTTCAAAGGCAGCAACAGACCACATCTTATACATCAATGCAGACAACTATACTCCGGTAGACAGTACTTTCATGACAACGGGTGACATCATCTCCGTCAAAGAAACACCAATGGACTTTACCACTCCCAAGAGTGTGGCACAAGACATCAACCGGACGGACTTTGAACAAATAAAGAACGGAAACGGATATGACCACAATTGGGTACTGAATACTAAAGGTGACCTATCCCAAGTGGCAGCCAAACTGACATCGCCTATAAGCGGCATCACCCTGGAAGTTTATACCAATGAGCCAGGCATACAAGTATATACCGGGAATTTCCTGGATGGCACCGTAAAAGGTAAAAAAGGCATTACTTACAACCAGCGCGCTTCCGTATGCCTCGAGACACAACATTATCCGGATAGCCCCAACAAATCCCAATGGCCTTCTGTCGTACTGGAACCCGGACAAATTTACAACAGTGAATGTGTTTTCAAATTTTCCGTAGAAAAATAACAATAACCTTATAAATCATTTATTATCGTGGAAACATTAGATTGGTTAGTCATTGGAATCTTTTTCCTGGCTTTAATTGGAATTATTGTCTGGGTTGTCAAACAGAAACAGAATGACTCAGCAGACTATTTTTTAGGTGGTCGTGATGCCACATGGCTCGCTATCGGTGCATCTATCTTTGCATCCAACATCGGTTCGGAACACTTAATCGGATTAGCCGGTGCCGGTGCTTCCAGCGGTATGGCGATGGCACATTGGGAAATACAAGGCTGGATGATCCTTATCTTAGGTTGGGTATTCGTACCGTTCTATTCGCGAAGTATGGTATTCACAATGCCTGAATTCCTAGAACGCCGCTATAATCCACAATCACGTACAATATTGTCTGTAATATCTTTAATCAGCTATGTACTGACAAAAGTTGCCGTGACGGTTTATGCAGGAGGATTGGTATTCCAACAAGTATTCGGTATAAAAGAACTTTGGGGAATCGACTTCTTTTGGATTGCCGCCATCGGTCTGGTTATACTGACTGCGCTCTACACAATCTTCGGAGGAATGAAGTCGGTACTTTATACCTCCATCCTGCAGACCCCCATCTTGCTGTTAGGTTCACTGATAATCCTTGTACTCGGCTTCAAAGAATTGGGAGGCTGGGATGAGATGATGAGAATCTGCGGTGCAGTCACAGTGAACGATTATGGCAACACAATGACAGAACTTATACGCAGTAATAACGACCCTAACTTCCCTTGGTTGGGTGCACTGATTGGTTCAGCCATTATCGGATTCTGGTATTGGTGTACAGACCAGTTCATCGTGCAACGCGTACTTTCCGGAAAGAATGAAAAGGAAGCACGGCGCGGTACCATCTTCGGAGCTTACTTGAAATTATTGCCCGTATTCTTATTCCTTATCCCAGGCATGATTGCTTTCGCATTACACCAAAAATATCTCGGAACCGGGGGAGAAGGTTTTCTACCTATGCTGGCAAACGGAAATGCCAATGCAGATGCTGCTTTCCCAACTCTAGTAGCAAAATTGCTTCCTGCAGGAGTCAAAGGTTTGGTTGTTTGCGGTATTCTTGCAGCATTGATGAGTTCTCTCGCATCTTTGTTCAACTCATCTGCTATGCTTTTCACCATTGACTTCTACAAACGTTTCAAGCCGAACACTTCTGAGAAAAAGTTGGTAGGAATTGGACAGATGGCAACTGTTGCGATTGTGATATTGGGTATACTCTGGATTCCCATTATGCGCAGTGTAGGCGATGTACTTTACACCTACTTACAAGATGTACAATCTGTATTAGCACCAGGCATTGCCGCAGCCTTCCTCTTGGGGATCTGCTGGAAACGCACCTCTGCACAAGGCGGTATGTGGGGACTGATTGCCGGAATGATTATCGGTTTAACCCGTCTGGGGGCAAAAGTATATTACAGCAATGTAGGAGATGTGTCAAGCAGTACCTTCAAGTATCTGTTCTATGATATGAACTGGCTGTTTTTCTGCGGATGGATGTTCTTGTTCTGCATCGTAGTGGTTATCGCAGTCAGCATGTTTACAGCTGCCCCAAGCGCTGAAAAGATTCAAGGGCTGGTATTCGGAACTTCAACTCCTGAACAAAAAGCAGCTACACGTGCGAGTTGGAATAAATGGGATATCATTCATACCCTTATCATCCTGGGTATTACTGCTGCTTTTTATTGGTATTTCTGGTAAATCGGTATGTTGCTATGATATATATCCATGCAGCATACCCCTTAAACAAAAATTAAGATATGAGTAATTACTATAGTTCAAATCCGAAACTTTATGTAGGTATCGACTGCATTATTTTCGGTTTCAATGAAGGAGAATTGAACCTGCTGTTGCTGAAGCGTAACTTCGAACCGGCAATGGGCGAATGGTCGCTGATGGGTGGATTCGTGCAGGAAGACGAAAGCGTGGATGATGCAGCCAAACGAGTCCTGAATGAACTAACCGGACTGGAAGATGTATATATGGAACAAGTCCAAGCTTTCGGAGCCATAGATCGTGACCCAGGAGAACGCGTAGTCTCCATTGTTTACTATGCGCTCATCAACATCAACGAATACGACAAAGAATCCGTACAGCAACACAATGCTTTCTGGGTAAATATCAATGAACTACCAGCGCTAATCTTTGATCATCCGCAAATGGTGGAGAAAGCTCGGAAGTTGATGCAACAAAAAGCGTCCACCGAACCAATCGGCTTTAATCTACTACCTAAACTGTTCACGCTGTCACAACTGCAAAGCTTATACGAAGCTATATACGGCGAGAGCATTGACAAACGGAACTTCCGAAAACGCATAGCAGAAATGGACTATATAGAAAAAACTGACAAAATAGACAAAACGGGGTCCAAACGTGGAGCTGCTTTATATCAGTTTAATGAGAAGGCATACCGCAAAGCTCCGAAATTTAAGCTCTGAGAACCTAATATTCAACAACTTGTAATTAGTAATTTAAATAATATGCTGGAAGCACTGAAAGACAAAGTATTCCATGCTAACCTTGAACTGGTGAAGCACGGATTGGTTATCTTCACATGGGGCAATGTATCGGGCATTGACCGCGAATCTGGTCTGGTAGTCATCAAGCCCAGTGGGGTGAGTTACGATGAAATGAAAGCAGAGGATATGGTGGTAGTGAATCTTGACGGTAAGGTCGTGGAAGGACGGTTAAAGCCCTCCTCAGACACACCGACCCACCTGGTTCTCTATAAAGCATTCCCCGAAATCGGCGGTGTGGTGCATACGCACTCTACTTACGCCACAGCCTGGGCACAAGCCGGATGTGACATCCCGAATATCGGGACAACACATGCCGATTACTTCCACGACGCCATACCCTGCACAGCAGACATGACGAAGGAGGAAGTGGAAGGAGCGTATGAACTGGAAACGGGAAATGTCATCGTAAAACGCTTTGAGGGGCTGAACCCGGTACATACTCCCGGAGTATTGGTAAAGAACCACGGTCCTTTCTCGTGGGGAAAAGACGCACACGAGGCGGTACATAATGCCGTAGTGATGGAGCAGGTGGCAAAAATGGCAAGTATAGCCTATGCCGTGAACCCCAATCTGACCATGAATCCGCTGCTGATAGAAAAACATTTCAGCCGCAAGCACGGCCCTAACGCTTATTATGGACAGAAATAACTATCATTCTTTAAATATAAACTATAAAAATAAATTGTATGAACGCATTTGAACAATATGAAGTATGGTTCGTAACCGGAGCACAGCTCTTGTACGGAGGTGACGCAGTTATCGCAGTAGACGCACATAGTAATGAAATGGTGAAAGGTCTGAATGATTCCGGGAAACTGCCCGTAAAGGTAGTATATAAAGGTACGGTCAATTCATCCAAAGAAGTAACTGCTGCCTTCAAGGCCGCCAACAACGACGAAAAGTGTATCGGGGTCATCACCTGGATGCACACCTTCTCTCCTGCCAAAATGTGGATTCACGGTTTGCAGGAACTGAAGAAGCCATTACTACACTTCCATACACAGTTCAACAAGGAAATTCCCTGGGAGACGATGGACATGGATTTTATGAACCTAAACCAATCGGCTCACGGCGACCGCGAATTTGGACACATCGTGACACGTATGCGAAAGAACCGCAAAGTGGTAGTAGGCCACTGGCAGGACGAAAAAGCCCAAAACCAGATTGCCGCATGGATGCGCGTAGCTGCCGCATGGGCTGATGCGCAGGATATGCTCATCATCCGCTTCGGCGACCAGATGAACAACGTGGCTGTGACAGACGGTGACAAGGTCAGTGCCGAACAAGTATTGGGCTATCATGTGGACTACTATCCCATCAATGATGTGATGACACACTACAATGCTGTCAGCGACGAGGACGTGAAGGCACTTGTAGCAGAATACTTCAAGCTCTACGACCACGCTCCCGAACTGGAAGACGCACGTACGGAAGCCTACACCAAAGTATGGAACTCCGCCAAGGCCGAAATCGCCATTCGCCGTGTGCTGAAAGACACGGGTGCCAAAGGCTTCACCACCAACTTCAACGATTTGGGCGACTTTGACCAAATCCCCGGACTGGCCTCACAGCGACTGATGGCGGAAGGTTACGGCTTCGGTGCCGAAGGCGACTGGAAAACTGCGGCACTATACCGTACCACTTGGGTGATGAGTCAAGGCATGCCGAAGGGGTGCTCCTTCCTCGAAGACTATACGCTGAACTTCGACGGAGAAAAGAGCGCCATCCTGCAGGCACACATGTTGGAAGTCTGTCCACTGATTGCCGAACAGAAGCCGAAACTGGAAGTGCACCGTCTGAGCATCGGTATCGACAGCGAAACAGCCCGCCTGGTATTTACCAGCAAGCAAGGTGAAGGTGTAGCCGCTACCATCGTAGACCTGGGCAATCGCTTCCGCCTCATTGTGAACAAAGTAGAATGCATCAAGAGCAAGCCTCTGCCCAAGTTGCCCGTTGCCAGCGCACTGTGGATTCCAATGCCCAACCTCGAGGTGGGCGCTGCAGCCTGGATTCTGGCCGGAGGTACACATCATACCAGCTTCTCCTACGACCTGACGGTGGAATATTGGGAAGACTTTGCCGAAATGGCCGGCATCGAAATGGTAGTCATCGATGAAAATACCACCATCAGCGAGTTCAAAAAAGAACTGCGCATGAATGAAGTCTACTATATGCTGAACAAGGCACTTTGCTGATAATCATTACGGATTACCGATTGCGGACTACTAATTACACGTACCACAAACGTAACTAGTAGTTTGCAATTAGTAATCCGTTGTTTATAATCGTACTATAAATCCGTAAATTATCATTAATACCATGAAATTAGATGCAAAATCAACCATTGAGGCAGGTAAGGCCATCCTTGGTATAGAACTCGGTTCCACACGAATCAAGGCGGTTTTGATTGACCAGGAAAACAACCCCATCGCCCAGGGAAGCCATACTTGGGAGAATCAGTTAGTCGACGGACTGTGGACATATAGCGTCGAGGCTGTCTGGTATGGGTTGCAGGATTGCTACGCAGACCTTCGTACCAATGTAAAGAGCCTCTACGATACAGAGATAGAAACCCTGGCAGCCATCGGTGTCAGTGCCATGATGCACGGCTATATGGCATTCAATGAAAAAGAAGAAATCCTTGTACCCTTCCGTACCTGGAGAAATACTAATACCGGCCAGGCTGCCGCAGCCCTATCCGAACTATTTGTCTACAACATCCCTCTGCGTTGGAGCATCTCCCACCTCTACCAAGCCATCCTGGATAATGAAGAGCACGTTCCATCCATCAATTACCTGACTACCCTTGCAGGTTTTGTCCACTGGCAAATAACCGGCCAAAAGGTACTGGGCATAGGAGATGCCTCCGGTATGCTCCCTATCGATCTCATCACCAAAAACTATTCTTCTGAAATGGTGGATAAGTTCGACAAACTTATTGCTCCGAAAGGATACGACTGGAAGCTTCGAGATATTCTGCCGAAGGTATTGTCGGCCGGTGAAAACGCAGGCTTCCTTACTCCCGAAGGAGCCAGTCGCCTCGACGTATCGGGACATCTGAAAGCAGGAATTCCCGTCTGTCCGCCCGAAGGTGACGCTGGAACCGGCATGGTTGCCACCAACGCCGTAAAGCAGCGCACTGGAAACGTATCGGCAGGCACCTCCTCTTTCTCAATGATTGTATTGGAGAAAGAATTGTCCAAGCCCTACGAAATGATTGACATGGTAACCACCCCCGACGGAAGCCTCGTAGCTATGGTGCATTGCAATAACTGCACTTCCGACCTCAATGCCTGGATCAATATTTTCAAAGAATACCAGGAACTGATGGGCATCCCCGTAGATATGGACGAAATCTACGGAAAACTCTATAACCACGCCCTGACAGGCAATGCAGACTGCGGAGGCCTCATTTCATACAACTACATATCAGGCGAACCTATAACGGGACTGGCAGACGGACGTCCACTGTTTGTACGTTCGGCAAACGACAAGTTCAACCTTGCCAACTTCATGCGCACCCATCTGTATGCTTCAGTGGGAGTTCTCAAAATCGGCAACGACATCCTTTTCAATGAAGAAAAAATCAGAGTAGACAGAATCACCGGTCACGGAGGACTCTTCAAAACCAAAGGAGTAGGCCAGAGAATACTGGCAGCTGCCATCAATTCACCCATTTCCGTTATGGAAACAGCCGGCGAAGGTGGTGCCTGGGGTATTGCCCTCCTCGCTTCCTACCTTGCAAACAACGGAAACGACCAATCCCTTGCCGACTTCCTGGACAAGCATGTATTCACCGGAAATGCCGGTATTGAAATCTCACCGACAGCCGAAGATGTAAGCGGATTCAACACCTACATCGAAAGCTATAAAGCTGGTTTGCCCATCGAAGAAGCAGCAGTAAGATTCAAGAACTAAGTATTTAATAACACTAAAAAACTATGAACACAAAGTTATTTATCAGTAGCATATTTCTCTCCACCTCGTTGTCACTCTTCGCACAGAAAAGTGCCACTATCACTTTACACACAGACCAGAGCGAGCAAATCATTCCCAAAGAAATCTACGGCCAATTTGCAGAGCATTTGGGAACTTGTATCTATGGTGGACTTTGGGTAGGTGAAAACTCCGATATTCCCAACATCAACGGTTATCGCACCGACGTATTCAATGCACTGAAGGAGCTCCGTGTACCCGTCCTTCGCTGGCCGGGAGGCTGCTTTGCCGATGAATACCACTGGATGGACGGTATCGGCCCTAAAGAAAACCGCCCCAAAATGGTGAACAACAACTGGGGAGGCACTATCGAAGACAACAGTTTCGGAACCCATGAGTTCCTCAATCTCTGCGAAATGCTGGGATGTGAACCCTATATCAGTGGAAACGTAGGCAGTGGTACCGTAGAAGAACTTGCCAAATGGGTGGAATACATGACCTCCGAAGGAGACTCCCCCATGGCACGCCTGCGCCGCCAGAACGGTCGCGACAAAGCCTGGAAAGTAAAATACCTCGGCGTGGGTAACGAAAGCTGGGGTTGCGGTGGAAGCATGCGTCCCGAATATTATGCCGACCTCTACCGCCGCTATTCCACCTACTGCCGCAACTATGACGGCAATAGCCTTTTCAAGATAGCCAGCGGTGCCAGCGACTACGACTATAACTGGACCAAAGTGCTGATGGACCGCGTAGGCGGCCGTATGCACGGTCTTTCCTTGCACTACTATACCGTCAGCGGATGGAACGGCAGTAAAGGCGCCGCCACCCAATTCAGTAAAGACGACTATTACTGGACACTGGGCAAATGCCGCGAAATAGAAGATGTCATCAAGAAGCATTGCACCATTATGGATGAATACGACCCTCAAAAGAACGTGGCTCTTATGCTTGACGAATGGGGAACCTGGTGGGACACTGAACCGGGTACCAATCCCGGACATCTGTACCAACAGAATACATTGCGTGATGCTTTTGTCGCTTCCCTCAGCTTCGACATCTTCCATAAATATACCGACCGTCTGAAAATGGCAAACATTGCCCAAATCGTCAATGTATTGCAATCCATGATTCTGACCAGCGGAAAAAACATGGTACTCACCCCCACTTATTATGTATTCAAAATGTACAATGTACACCAGGATGCCACCTACATTCCTCTTGAGCTGAACTGCGACATGATGGATGTACGCGACAACCGCAGAATACCAATGGTCAGCGCTACCGCCTCCAAAGACCCAAACGGCAAGATACACATTTCCATGTCCAACGTAGATGCAGACAATGCACAGGAAGTGACCATCAATCTGTCTGGAACGAAAGCCAAGAAAGCAGTTGGTGAAATATTGACTTCCACCAATCTGACGGACTACAATTCATTTGAAAATCCCGACAATGTGAAACCCGTTCCGTTCAAAGAGGTAAAAATCAATAAAGATATTCTCAAGATTAAACTTCCGGCCAAATCAATCGTTACTATTGAGTTACAGTAAAACTACCGTGCACCGCACAAAATCAGCTAAATACGTTTAGTATCATTTTAGCAGCAAAAAGGCAGTAATACTGATAAAAAAGACACTCTTCGAGTGTTGTGAATTACGCATAAAGAGTTATCTTTGCCCTTGGAAAACCTACAAGGACCAAATAACCTATTGATAATATTCAAAATAAATTAGATTCAATATGAACGACAACAAACTTATGAACCGTGCGGCGGACAATATCCGTATCCTTGCTGCATCCATGGTTGAGAAAGCCAACTCCGGGCATCCGGGCGGTGCCATGGGTGGTGCTGACTTTGTAAATGTACTCTTCTCAGAGTTCCTGGTATATGACCCTGAAAATCCGGCTTGGGAAGGTCGTGACCGTTTCTTCCTCGACCCGGGACACATGTCACCGATGCTTTACTCTACATTGGCCCTGACCGGCAAGTTCACGCTGGACGAACTGAAAGAGTTCCGCCAATGGGGAAGCCCTACTCCGGGACATCCCGAACGTGACATCATGCGCGGCATCGAAAACACTTCCGGACCGCTCGGCCAGGGACACACATTTGCAGTCGGTGCAGCCATCGCAGCCAAGTTCATGAAGGCACGTTTCGAAGAAGTAATGCCACAGACCATCTACGCTTATATTTCTGACGGTGGCATCCAGGAAGAAATCTCCCAAGGCTCAGGCCGTATCGCCGGAGCATTAGGGTTGGATAATCTCATCATGTTCTATGATGCCAACGACATTCAGCTTTCTACCGAGACAAAGGATGTGACCATCGAAGATACCGGCAAGAAATACGAAGCTTGGGGCTGGAAAGTCATTAAAATCAATGGTAACGATCCCGATGCCATCCGCGGTGCACTGAACGAAGCCAAAGCTGAGAAAGAGTGTCCGACGCTGATTATCGGCCATACCGTAATGGGTAAAGGTGCCCGCAAGGCAGACGGCAGCAGCTACGAGGCTGATTGTGCCACGCACGGTGCTCCTCTGGGCGGCGACGCTTATATAAACACTATCAAGAATTTGGGTGGTGACCCGACAAATCCGTTTGTCATCTTCCCCGAAGTGGCCGAACTATATGCCAAGCGTGCAACTGAGCTGAAGAAAATCATGGCTGAAAAGTATGCAGCCAAAGCCGCATGGGCAAAAGCCAATCCGGAAAAGGCTGCCAAACTGGAAATGTTCTTCTCCGGCAAGGTTCCCGAAGTGAATTGGGCCGCCATCGAACAGAAAGCAGGCGTTGCCACCCGCGCAGCATCTGCCACTGTGCTCAGTGCTCTCGCCACTCAAGTAGAAAATATGATTGTTGCTTCTGCCGACCTTTCCAATTCCGACAAGACAGACGGATTCCTCAAGAAAACACATGCCTTCAAGAAAGGTGACTTCAGCGGTGCATTCTTCCAGGCCGGTGTTGCCGAGCTGACTATGGCATGTTGCTGTATCGGTATGGCACTGCATGGCGGTGTAATCCCCGCTTGCGGAACTTTCTTCGTATTCTCCGACTACATGAAACCTGCCGTACGTATGGCAGCCCTGATGGAAGTTCCCGTGAAGTTCATCTGGACACACGATGCCTTCCGTGTAGGTGAAGACGGTCCTACCCATGAACCGGTAGAGCAGGAAGCCCAAATCCGCCTGATGGAAAAACTGAAAAACCACAAGGGACATAATTCCATGTTGGTACTCCGCCCGGCAGATGCAGAAGAAACAACTGTGGCATGGAAACTGGCAATGGAAAATACCACAACCCCAACCGGTTTGATTTTCTCCCGCCAGAACATCGCCAACCTGCCCGAAGGCAACGATTACGAACAAGCTGCCAAAGGCGCTTATATTGTAGCCGGCTCCGATGAAAATCCAAATATAATCCTCGTTGCTTCAGGCTCGGAAGTTGCCACATTGGTAGCCGGTACTGAATTGCTGCGCAAGGATGGCATCAAGGTGCGTATCGTGTCCGTTCCTTCCGAAGGTCTGTTCCGTAGCCAAGCTCCGGGATATCAAGAAGGCATTATCCCGTGTGGTGCCAAGGTATTCGGCCTGACAGCCGGTCTGCCCGTCACACTGCAAGGGCTGGTAGGTCCCCGCGGTAAAGTATGGGGATTGGAATCATTCGGATTCTCGGCACCTTATAAAGTGCTGGACGAAAAGCTCGGTTTCACCGCAGAGAACGTTTACAAACAAGTAAAAGCAATGTTATAATCATTATCCAATGTGCTGATGTGCTGATTGCCCGCGCCCTACAAGCTGCAGGCATCAGCACATTGGCACATTGGTATATTAACTGACCATCATGAAAACAATAGGAATCTGTTCCGACCATGCAGGCTTCGAATTGAAGGAATATGTTCGCGGCTGGTTGGAAGCCAAAGGCTGGGCTTACAAGGACTTCGGGACCTACTCAACCGAGAGTTGCGACTATCCCGACTTTGCACATCCTTTGGCACTGGCCGTTGAAGCCGGAGAGTGCTATCCGGGAATTGCCATCTGCGGAAGCGGTGAAGGTATCAGCATAACGCTGAACAAGCATCAGGGTATCCGCGCAGCCCTCTGCTGGACGGCAGAAATAGCCCATTTGGCACGCCAGCACAATGATGCCAATGTGCTTGTCATGCCAGGGCGATTCATCAGTACCGAAGAAGCCGACATGATTATGAGGGAATTCTTCAGTACACCATTCGAAGGCGGACGCCACCAACGAAGAGTGGACAAGATACCGGTACACTTGTAAAGCAATAGAATCACCTTCTTTATGATATCCGCCCGAAGCTCTGACATTCTGATAGAATCGTGAGAAACTTCGGGCTTTTTATTTGCCCCTTTTTCTTATTTTTCACAGTGAAGATGCTCATTGTCTTCAAATAAAAACTATCTTTGTGGTTCGATAACCCGGATATTTTTTAGATATGGAACGACTGAATACCATAAAAGAGCTTATCAACCAGGGAAATGTAGAGCAAGCCATCCAGCAGCTTGACGAAATACTGCAAACAGACTTTCCCGGCAAAGACGAAGCTTACTACCTGCGGGGAAATGCCTATCGGAAACAAGGCAACTGGCAACAAGCACTGAACAACTATCAGTATGCCATCGACCTGAACCCCGAAAGCCCGGCACAACATGCCTATCAAATGGCTATGGACATCCTGAACTTCTACAACAAGGATATGTACAATCAATAAATAAAGAACGTAAATTATGGCAAAAATCAAAGGAGCAATCGTAGTAGACACCGAACGTTGCAAAGGCTGCAACTTGTGTGTGGTAGCGTGTCCGCTCAACGTAATAGCCCTCACCAAGGAGGTGAATGTGAAAGGGTATAACTATGCCCACCAAATATTGGAAGATACTTGTAACGGCTGCGCCTCGTGCGCCACAGTATGTCCGGACGGATGTATCTCAGTATATAAAATAAAAGTAGAATAAATCTGTAAATCAGTAGAATATGGCAGAAGAAGTTGTATTAATGAAAGGAAACGAAGCCATCGCCCACGCAGCCATCCGTTGCGGTGCAGACGGTTACTTCGGATATCCCATTACTCCGCAATCGGAGGTATTGGAAACTCTTGCCGAACTGAAACCCTGGGAGACGACCGGCATGGTGGTTCTTCAGGCAGAAAGTGAAGTGGCAGCTATCAATATGGTGTACGGCGGTGCCGGAAGTGGTAAAATGGTCATGACCTCCTCCTCCAGCCCCGGTGTCAGCCTAAAGCAGGAAGGTATCTCTTATCTGGCAGGTGCCGAGCTGCCTTGCTTGATTGTAAACGTTATGCGCGGCGGTCCCGGTCTGGGAACCATCCAACCGAGCCAGGCCGACTATTTCCAGACAGTAAAAGGAGGCGGCCACGGTGACTATCGTCTGATTGCCCTTGCTCCGGCTTCCGTACAAGAAATGGCAGATTTCGTAGGACTGGCATTCGAACTTGCCTTCAAATACCGTAATCCGGCAATTATCCTTGCCGACGGTGTCATCGGCCAGATGATGGAAAAAGTGGTGCTCCCGGTACAAAAGCCACGCCGCACCGATGCGGAAGTCATCGAACAATGCCCATGGGCCACTACCGGCAGAACCAATGGCCGCAAACCCAACGTCATCACCTCATTGGAACTGAAACCGGAAGAAATGGAAAAGAACAACATCCGTTTCCAGGCCAAATACAAGCAGATAGAAGAGAATGAGGTTCGCTTCGAGGAAATTCATTGCGATGATGCCGACTACCTGATTGTAGCCTTCGGCTCTATGGCACGCATCGGACAGAAAGCAATGGAGCTGGCACGCGAAGAAGGAATCAAGGTAGGTATGCTCCGCCCCATCACGTTGTGGCCGTTCCCGACCAAAGCCATTGCCGCGTATGCCGACAAGGTGAAAGGTATGCTCGTTACAGAATTGAATGCCGGACAGATGGTGGAAGATGTCCGCCTTGCCGTGAACGGTAAAGTGAAAGTGGAACATTTCGGACGCCTCGGCGGCATTGTTCCCGATCCGGATGAGATAGTAGATGCATTGAAAGAAAAACTGATTAAGAAATGAATCCTGATAAAATAAGAAACGTACTGAACATTCTCTTCATGGTACTTGCCTTGGCAGCTATCATTATATATTTTGCTGCAAAAGATGACTTCAAGCTGTTCATCTACGTCTGCGGCGCGGCGATATTCGTCAAGTTGATGGAGTTTTTCATACGGTTCACCAACAGATAGGAGAAGTGATTATGACAAAAGAAGATATTATAAAGCCCGAGAATCTGGTTGCCAAGAAACCGACTCTGATGAACGACAATCCCATGCACTACTGCCCGGGATGCAGTCACGGCGTAGTTCATAAACTCGTAGCCGAAGTTATCGAAGAAATGGGACTGGAAGACAAAGCAATAGGCATCTCCCCCGTGGGATGTGCCGTGTTCATCTATAATTATATAGACATCGACTGGCAGGAAGCCGCCCATGGACGTGCGCCCGCACTTGCCACTGCAATCAAGCGCCTTTGGCCAGACCGCCTGGTGTTCACTTACCAAGGAGACGGCGACCTGGCTTGTATCGGTACTGCCGAAACCATCCACGCCTTGAACCGCGGCGAAAACATCACCATCATCTTCATCAACAATGCCATCTATGGTATGACCGGGGGACAAATGGCTCCCACTACCCTTGTAGGCATGAAGACATCGACCAGCCCTTACGGACGTGACGTGCATCTGCACGGCTATCCGCTGAAGATGGCCGATATTGCTGCACAATTGGAAGGAACCGCTTACGTGACACGCCAAAGCGTACAGTCCGTTCCCGCCATCCGCAAAGCGAAAAAGGCTATCCGCAAAGCATTCGAGAACTCTATGGCAGGCAAAGGTTCCAACCTTGTGGAAATCGTTTCCACCTGTAACTCCGGCTGGAAGATGTCTCCTGCGAAATCCAATGAATGGATGGTAGAGAACATGTTCCCCTTCTATCCGCTGGGCGACCTGAAAGATAAATAATCATGCTAAAGACAGAAGAACAATGAAAGAAGAAATCATTATAGCAGGCTTCGGTGGACAAGGTGTATTGTCCATGGGAAAGATTTTGGCATATTCCGGATTGATGGAAGGCAAAGAGGTGACTTGGATGCCGGCTTACGGACCGGAACAACGTGGTGGTACAGCCAACGTAACAGTCATCGTAAGTGACGAGAAAATATCCTCACCCATCTTAAGCAAGTACGATGCCGCCATCATCCTGAACCAGCCGTCACTGGAGAAATTCGAAAGCAAGGTAAAACCCGGAGGCGTACTTATCTACGACGGTTACGGCATCATCAACCCGCCGACGCGTAAGGACATCCACGTTTACCGCATCAACGCCATGGATGCCGCCAATGAAATGAACAACGCCAAGGCATTCAACATGATTGTATTGGGTGGATTATTGAAAATCAAGCCGATGGTTACACTGGACAGTGTACTCAGAGGATTGAAGAAGACACTGCCCGAACGCCACCACCACTTGATACCGATGAACGAAGAAGCTATCAAGAAAGGAATGGAACTTATTCAGGAAATGAAATGAAAGGCTATGTAAAGCCACTCCCCATAAGAGGAGGAACTTTACGCCAGAATAAGAGATAAAGGAAAACGGATAAGCCCTTGTGATATTGATTTATTGCAAGGGCTTATTTCATTTCAAGCCGGAAAAAGTATGGATTCAAGGGCAGAGAACCGGAAGCAGTATAGAACAAAACAGAAAACAAGACAGTTTAAAAGAAGCAAAAAAGGCTGAATTCAGTAAGCAAATAATTTTTTATTGTATCTTTGCGCCTAATTATGAGACGAATTGTACTGACATATATATTTCTGTCCGTTATAGGGATATGGGGGGCTATGGCGCAAAACACCTTAAACCCGATGAACAATCGCGACCGGTTCGGTAACCAGATTGACCCGAATACCCAGCCGGACAATCTGGAAGACAGTACCAATACTGAGATTCAAAGTCTTCCACCCAAGCTTTACATGTGGAAACTAAGTGAGACACTGGGCAACCGTACCATCATACCTGCCGACACAGCCAGCCTCAACTTCCAGAGCACCAATCTGGTGGAAGGAATGTTCGGCCATTACAACTACTTGGGAAATTTAGGTTCTCCACGCCTCTCACGTCTGTTCTTCGAACGGGAGGAAAGCGAACCTACCATCTTCATGGCTCCCTTCTCCAGTTTTTTCACACGTCCCGACCAGGTGCTTTTCACCAACAGCAACGTGCCTTACACCAATCTTACCTACTACAAAGCCGGCAGCAAAGTGAACGGTGAAGAACGCTTCAAGTCCTACTTCTCCGTCAACGTCAACAAGCAGTTGGCATTTGGCTTTAACATCGACTATCTGTACGGACGCGGTTATTACCAGAACCAGTCCACCTCGCACTTCAATGCAGGTCTGTTCGGTAGCTATATCGGCGAGAAATACCAGGTACAAGCAGTCTACAACAACTTTTTCCTGAAGATGAACGAGAACGGCGGTATTGCAGACGACCAATACATCACCCGTCCCGAAAACATGTCCGGAGGAAAGAAAGAGTACGAGTCCACCACTATCCCGGTCAAATTGGAACAGAGTTCCAACCGTAACAAGGATTTTTATATCTATCTGACACAGCGCTATCGTCTTGGTTTTACGCGGAGAGTACGGAACACACAAGAAGGCAAACCGACGGTATCCGCACCCAAAGCCTCATCCTCCCCGTCCTCTGAATCCGAAATATCCGCTTCGAACAACGACATAGCATTGCCAAACGACAGCATAGCATCAAAATCGGTCAGCACACTTGCAGCTGCCAATGACAGCCTGCCGTCTGTTTCTACCGCAGACAACGACTCACTTTTCGAAGAAGAGTTCGTCCCCGTCACCAGCTTTATCCATACCTTGAAAGTAGAGCGGTCGCGGCACCAATTCCGTTCGGGAAGCGAGCCCGAAGGATTCTTCCCGGAAGACTACAAGCTTTACAAGAATTACAGCAACGACTCCACCACGGCATTCAGTGTAAAGAACGTGTTCGGAATAGCCTTGCTGGAAGGTTTCAACAAATACGCCAAAGCCGGACTTACGGCTTATATCTCCCACAAGTTCAGCCGGTACGACCTGATGAATACGGACACACTTACCGACATGCGCCGCATCCGCTACACCGAGCAGGAAATCTTCCTGGGTGGCGAACTCGCCAAGCGCGAAGGCAAACTGCTGCACTACAACGTAAACGGTGAAGTGGGGTTGGTAGACAAAGCCATCGGGCAGTTCCGCGTCAACGCCAATCTGGACCTGAACTTCCGTCTATGGAAAGATACGGTGAACTTCTACGCCCGCGGTTATGTGAGCAACACGCTTCCTTCCTTCTACATGCGCCATTACCACTCCAACCACTACAACTGGGACAACGACAACATGGACAAGGAATTCCGTACGCGTGTGGAAGGCGAGCTGAACATTTCCCGTTGGGGAACCAATCTCCGTGCCGGCGTAGAGAATATCAAGAACTACACCTACTTCAACCAAAGCGCCCTGCCCGAACAGAACGGAGGCAACATACAAGTGCTGTCCGCCACACTGAAACAAGACTTCCGCCTCGGTGTCTTCCACCTGGACAATGAGGTGACCTGGCAGAAGACGAGCAATGAAACAGTACTTCCATTGCCCCAACTCTCGCTCTACCATAACTTCTACATACTGGCTAAACTCGCCAAGAAGGTGCTGACCGTTCAGTTGGGTGCCGATGTCCGTTACTTCACCAAGTACAACGCACCTGCCTATGCACCCGGCGTCCAGCAGTTCCATCTGCAACCTACGGACGATTTGGTGGAAATAGGCGGTTACCCCATCGTAAACGTATATGCCAACCTGCACTTGAAGCGGACGCGTATCTTTGCCATGATGTATCACGTCAACGCGGGTATGGGAAGCGCCAATTCCTTCCTGGTGCCGCACTACCCCATCAATCCGCGCTTGTTCAAAATTGGCGTCTCATGGAATTTCTATGACTAACAGATGACTGTATGACGAAAAGCAGACTGCTCAAATACGCACTTCTGGGAATTGCAGCGGCTCTCATTGCCCACTATCTCATCAAGAAAGAAGAGAAACCGAAAGGTCATCCGCGCGATTATGCCGAGATAGCTGCCGAAGGCATCATACATGCTTCGACGGAATACAACTCCATCAGTTTCTATGTGGATGATGACACCTTGTCCGGTTTCCACTACGAGCTGATAGAAGCTTTTGCACGCGACCACGGGCTGCAAGCGGCCATATCACCGGAAATGAGCTTCAACAAGCGGCTGGAAGGCCTGGCCGACGGGCAATATGACGTGATTGCCTACGGCATCCTCGCCACCAGTGAGCTGAAAGACTCCTTGCTGCTTACCACCCCTATTGTGCTGAACAAGCAAGTGCTGGTGCAACGCAAGCTTGAGAATATTTCCGACTCGTCATTATTCATCAAAAGCCAACTGGACCTGGCTGGAAAGACACTGCACGTAGTGAAAGGCTCCCCTTCCATACTACGCATCCGCAACCTGGGAAATGAGATAGGCGACACCATCTACGTTGAGGAAATAGAGAAGTACGGTTCCGAACAACTGATTGCCTTGGTAGCCCATGGAGACATCGACTATGCCGTATGCGACGAAAGCATTGCCCGTACCGCAGCCGACAGCATTCCTCAAATAGACATCAATACCGCCATCAGCTTCACGCAATTCTATTCCTGGGGGGTAAGCAAACAGTCCCCTATCCTGCTGGACAGCCTCAACACATGGCTGGATAGTTTCAAAAAGGGAAAAGAATACAAGAAAATCTACAAACGATACTACGGGAAACGAAACTAAGCTGCACTTTTCCATACACGCAGCATATCCCTACTTTTACAACTAGTTATCAATCAACAGCTTATTACTGCAAAATCCTGCATACATTTTGCAGTGCCACTGCAAAGCCGTTGCAGTGGCACTGCACACCGATATGCAGTACGACTGCAACAGTTATGCAGTGATACTGCAACACGTTTGCAGTCGCACTGCAAAATACATGCAGCAAGAATGCAAACAAGATGCAGTCATCAAATACCCATATCGATATTACGGCATACCCGAAGTAAAGAATTAGAGTCCTTCCACCTCCCTTAGCCACATCTCCGACGAAGCATCGCTCGGCATTCTCCAATCACCGCGCGGACTCAGAGAGATACTGCCCACCTTCGGACCATCCGGCAAACAGGAACGCTTGAACTGCTGGTTGAAGAAACGACGGCAGAAAGTCTGCAACCATTTTTTGATGGTTTCTTCATCATACATCCCCTTGAATGTGCGTGCTGCCAGGAAAAATATCTTGGAAGGACGGAAACCGCAGCGCAGGAAGTAATAAAGGAAGAAGTCGTGAAGCTCATACGGCCCCACCAAATCCTCGGTAATCTGCTGGATATTACCGTTCTCATCTGCCGGAATCAGTTCCGGGCTGATGGGAGTATCCACAATATCGAGCAAGGTAGCACGTGAAGCATCGTCCATATCATGCTCTGCCACCCATTTCACCAAGTGCTTCACCAGAGTCTTGGGGACGCTGGCATTCACACCGTACATCGACATGTGATCGCCGTTGTAAGTGGCCCATCCTAAAGCAAGTTCCGAAAGGTCGCCCGTACCGATAACCATTCCCCAGGTCTGGTTGGCAATATCCATCAAGATTTGGGTACGCTCCCGTGCCTGCGCATTCTCGTAAACCACGTCGTGCACATGGACATCATGGTCTATGTCCTTGAAATGCTGTATGCAGGCCTCCTTGATACTGACTTCGCGGACAGTCACACCGAGGGAGTTCATCAGGTCGATGGCATTCGTGTAAGTACGGTCGGTCGTTCCGAATCCCGGCATGGTGACACCGACAATACCCTGACGGGACCATCCCAACTTATCGAAAGTCTTTACGCAAACCAGCAGCGCCAGCGTAGAATCCAGTCCACCCGAAATGCCGATAACGGCACTCTTCGCTTTAGTATGCACCAGACGTTGCGCCAGTCCGGACACCTGGATGGAGAATACCTCCTCACAGCGTTCGTCCAACGCTATCCCCTGCGGAACAAATGGATGCGGTTCAAAAGTACGTGTCAGGTTCAAATCCCTGCTGTTGACATACTCCGTAGAGATTCGTACCGGAAGGGCCGAAACACAATTTGCATGGCAAGCCGCGAAGGTCGTATTCACCCGGCGCTCCGTACGCAAGTGTTCCACATCAATTTCACTGATGACCACCTGCCCTTCGAAAGAGAAGCGTTCGTTTGCCGCCAGCAGAGTCCCGTTCTCATAAATCAGTCCGTTGCCGGCAAACACCACATCCGTAGTGGATTCTCCGAAACCGCATGAGCTGAATACATAACCAGCAATGCACCGTGCCGACTGCTGGCTGATAAGCGAGCGCAGATAATTGTGCTTGCCGATACCTTCATTGTCGGCCGAAAGATTGAACAAGATTTCCGCACCTTGCAGTGCCAGCGTGGAACTGGGCGGTATGGGTGCCCACAAATCTTCGCATATCTCCACTCCGAAAGTGGTATCTGCCGTTTCGAACAGCAGGTCTCTCCCCATCGGAATAATCTGCCCGCAAAGGCGCACACTTTTTTCTGCCACATCACATGCGGAAGTAAACCAGCGCTTCTCATAAAACTCCTTATAATTGGGAAGATAAGTCTTCGGGACAACGCCCAGCACTCTCCCCTTCTGAATGACAACCGCCGCATTCAGCAACACACCGTTCAGTGCAACGGGCATGCCCAATATCGAAATGATATCCATCTGGCGCGTATTGTTCAGAATCTGTATCAGCCCCATTTCCGCCTCTTCGAGCAGAAGTTGCTGGGCAAAGAGGTCGCCACAAGTATATCCGGTAATGCACAACTCGGGGAAAGCAATGATTTGCACACCTTTCCCGTCGGCTATAATAATCTCTTTTTCAATCTCTGAGGCATTGAACTTACAGTCAGCCACCTTGACACGGGGCACAGCCGCCGCTACTTTTACATATCCGTAATTCATAAGGATGTTATATTATTTATTCGGTGCAAAGATACGGCAAAATTCTGATTAAGAGAGATAAGAGAAAAACGTTTTCTCTATATCGGCACGAGAAACCGACTGAAGCCGGGGTGCATCCTGCCTTCGCTTTTATGGCAAAAATACGGCAACCTGCCTACAAGAAGAGGAACATATATAAACAATTTTAATGACCGCAACTAAAAATTTTCCAAAAATCTTTTGGAGAATTATAGGAACTTCCTATCTTTGCAAGTGAATTAAAAATGTAATAATTACAAGTTTGAAACTTTAGATTATATGGATGTAGTAAAACGATTGCAGAATCATAATATCAAGCCTTCAGTACAGCGCATAGCCATCATGAATTACTTGATAGAGCATCGTACGCATCCCACGGTGGATGAAATCTATACGGCACTGTCTCCCTCCATACCGACACTGTCTAAAACAACGGTATACAATACCTTGAAACTACTGAGCGAGCAAGGTGCCGCACAAACCCTGACTATCGACGAGCGTAACACATGTTATGATGCCGATACCAGCCCGCACGGTCATTTCTTGTGCAAGCGTTGCGGAAAGATTTATGACTTGATGTGCAATAACAACATCAAGAAAGTGGTCGACATGGATATGGACGGGCACGATGTGCAGGAAATCCACTACTATTATAAAGGAATCTGTAAACATTGCATAGAAGAAGAACGTTTAAGAACAACAAAGAATAACTAATTCAACTAATTAAAATCTGAGAGAAAATGAAAAAATTTAGATGTACTGTATGCGGTTACGTATACGAAGGAGATGCAGCTCCCGAAAAGTGCCCATTGTGTAAAGCTCCCGCAAGCAAGTTCGTAGAAGTTGAAGAAGCAACAGCTGACGGCCCGCTGGTATTTGCCGACGAACACGTAATCGGCGTAGCCAAAGGTTGCGACGACGAAATGATTAAAGACCTGAACAACCACTTCATGGGCGAATGTACAGAAGTTGGTATGTACTTGGCAATGAGCCGCCAGGCAGACCGTGAAGGCTATCCTGAAGTTGCAGAAGCTTTCAAGCGTTACGCTTGGGAAGAAGCAGAACACGCTGCTAAATTCGCTGAACTGCTGGGTGACTGCGTATGGGACACCAAGACAAACCTCGAAAAGAGAATGAACGCAGAATCAGGTGCATGCGAAGACAAGAAGCGTATCGCTACCCGTGCCAAAGCATTGAACCTCGACGCTATCCATGACACCGTTCACGAAATGGCTAAGGACGAAGCCCGTCACGGTAAAGGTTTCGAAGGTCTGTACAACCGCTATTTCAAGAAATAATCCTATACTTTTATAGTAATGTGAAGAAAAGGGACTGCTAATGTTAGTAAGTCCCTTTTTTTATTCCAACTTTTTTCACTTTACAATGTCACGTTTGTATTTCCCATTCGTCTTATCTGTGTAAATGGAACTCAAAGAATTCAAAATAACCGTTCTTCCACTCCGTGCCAAGCTGTTGAACTATGCACGGAAGTTGACCGACGAACCGGAGGATGCAGAAGATGCCGTCCAGGAGGTACTGCTCAAGCTATGGAACAAAAGGCTTGAACTGGAGCAATACCGGAGCATCGAAGCATTTGCCATGACGTTGACGCACAACATCTGTATAGATATGTGGCGCTGCAAACGCAACGACACCCTATCTCTCGACATAGTGCAGGCGGCATCCCCCACCGGAACACCGGAACGGCTGTTGGAAATCAAAGATGAAATCCGTCTGATGCACGAAATCATCGACTCGCTGCCCAATCTTCAACGCACCATCATGCGGATGAAGGACATCGAAGGATACGAAACGGACGAAATCGCCGAAATCACGGGATGCGGACCGGAAGCCATCCGCAGCAATCTGTCAAGAGCCCGGAAGAAAGTGAGAGACGTTTACCTGCGAACCATACAAGAAAGAAAAGAAAGGAGAAATGAGCCATGAAGATAGATGAACTGCTGGATAAATATTTCGAAGGGGAAACTTCCTGCGAAGAAGAGCGTGAACTGCGCCGTTTCTTTACCGAAGAGGAAGTGCCGGAGCACCTGCAAACGTACCGCCCCCTATTCGCTTATCTGAACCGGGAAGCAACTTCAATGGCGGAACCGACAGAGGAAAAATCCGTAACAACAGAATCGGCAAAGGAAGTACCCGCACAGCGGAAGCCTTTCCGTCTCTATCGCACATTCTATGCTGTCAGCGGCATTGCCGCCGGATTGCTCCTGCTTCTCGGGATAGCCAAGATTATATTTCCGCTTTCCGGTGTTCCCGAAAATTATGTCGTCATCGACGGCCAGCGGTATACAGACGAGAAACTGGTGGAAGCCAAAGCACTAGAAGCCCTGCAGAACGCCAGCTTCACGGATGAAGATTTAAGCAACTTACTGTTTCAACACTAATATAACAAGGTTATGAAAATATCTATACTGATTTGCATACGTAGTCTGTGCCTCTTTTCCCTGCTGATTTGCCTGCCAGCCTTTGTACATGCACAAGAGAGATTGCAAATAGCCGACCTGTTCAACAAGTATGGCGAACAAAAGGACGTGACCAGGGTAGAGCTGAACGGAAGCATCCTGAAATCTTACCGCATGACTACCTACAAGAGCCTTGTGTTCAAGAATGTATCCCCCTATCGCCGGGAAATTCAGCAGGCCATTGTACACGACAAGCAAGATAACGCAAAGAAGGCGCAGGAGGTAATGGAAAGCGGTGTGCTGCGCAGCGCTTATTACCAACTGAAAGAGGTGGAACGCAATGGAAAGAAGCTGAACCGCTACATCATTTTCAAGATAGGAAAAGACTCCATGGGCACTTTGATTTACATAGAGGGTCTGCTCAGTGAAAAGGAAATAATGGATATGCTTTACAAATCGGAATAACACTAAAAACAATATACGATATGAAAACCAGAATTATGATTTTGGCCTGCCTGCTTGCTGTGCCGGCCGGCCGCATGGCAGCACAACAACAGACTGACCCTGAACAGAAAGCTACAGTACAGACACAAGGCGACTCCATCATCATCCGGAAAGGAAAAGGAGACATGCGCATCAAGGTGTACGAAGAGCAGTTGGAAGACGGAGAAAAGAAAGAAGTACAAATTTATGAAGGAGTCTATCTCGAGAAAGTGGATGCAGACAAGCGCACTTTCCTCGACGCCCTGCCATTCATCCCCAAAAAGAGAAGATACAATGCTTACGAACCGCACTGTTCCGGTCTGTATATTGGCTACAGCCGGCTGGCTAACGACTTCCTTTCCTTCGGAGCAAGCGACAAGATGGGACTCGACTTATCCAAGTCATGGGAATTCGGCTTCAACATCCTCTCCGTATATCACAACTTCAAGAAGAACCCGCATTGGGGAATCAACCTGGGAGTCAGCTGGGGATACCGTTCTTTCAATATCGACGGTAACTATGCCTTGCTGAAGGAAAACGGAACCAGCATCTTCACCGCAGGCAACGAAGACACCAGTTACAATAAAAGCCGTCTGCGCCATTTCTTCTTCCGTGTACCCGTATTGATGGAATGGCAGCAAAGAGTGGGAAGAAACAAAGTGTTCTTCAATGCCGGTCCCGAATTTGAGATACGTCACAGCGTGAAGTCATTCTCACACATCAACGGAGGCAAGAAGAAAACCGTAGGCAAAGGTATGTATGTGCAGCCCGTCGGCATAAACCTGCTGGCACAAGCCGGTTATGGTAATATCGGCATTTACCTGCGCTACTCCACATACGGATTATTCCAGAAAGACAAGGGACCGGAAGTATCTCCCTATTCATTTGGCGTGGCATGGTATCTGTAATCCCTCCCCTATAACACAAGACTCCCCGAAATGTATTTGTACATTCCGGGGAGTTCTTTTATACCCTAAGGTATTGACAATGAAAGGTTATCTGCAATGAAAATTGTTCTTCTAAAAACGCATGCCCAATGTAAATAGCACTTTACTGCGAGTGTTGGTAACTTCCGTTGTTGGCGGTGTTACCAAGCCATTTATATCATTATAAAACGGATAGAAATCAGATTTATAAGTATCGAATTTATAAGCCAAATCCGCATAAAACGAAGAAAAGCGATAACCGATACCTAAAGTGAAAGTATTCATCGATTTGCTATTGGCAAAATCCGTATCTGTATTTATAGAATTGGAAGGCAATGCCTTAATAGCATCCTTTTTATAGGCTGCAGTACTGTAATTGTAACCGGCACGCAGAGAGAAAGCAGGTATCGGCTTGTATTCTGCTCCTAAACGAAGCGTACTTACCCCCTTCATACAGAGGTCAGCCTCACCCGTTTCCCATGCCATCTCGTCACCTTCAGGATATTTGAACTTCATGCTTGAGTAGTCCTCATATTCATATTCAGCTCCCAAAGCCAGATTATTACCGACTGTATAGCCCAAACTTGCATTAAATACCCACGGGGTTTGCAGCTTAAAATCACGGTCCATATCTCTACCGCCTAATGCAGAATAAGTATCCACAGTGGTACGAGTAAGAGTTTCATCCCCAGCCTCATTCGGTAAAAACAAATCCGAAGTCAGCAACGCTCCCGTAGTATAAGTCAGTTTGTAATAAGTAGGAGTATGCACAGCCAAACCTATACGAAGCGGAGAATCCTCAATCGGCCGGAAGATGGCACCGAATTTGAAGTCGAAACCCGAACCGTGTATACGGTTAAAGCTCTCCAAAGAGTAGCCTTCCTCATAAATCTGCCCGTCGCCCTCCCATTTGTAGGCATACATTTCATCATAGAGAGAATATTTGTTGTAATCCACATCGTAAGCACCCAGAGTAACACCAAAGTAAAAACGGTCATTTATATTGAAGGAGATATTGAAATCATATTGGTCAATACCGCCACGCTCACGCGACAAGAAATAAGCATCCGCTTCGGAAGGAATATAAGGAAGATAAGTATTATAGTCCTCACTTTCTATATCCTCAAGAACAAGTGCACCTTGATACCCCATAGTCCCCAGCCATCCAGCATAATTATGTTGATAAATATCCTTGCGACCATAGTCCAAATAAGCTCCTTGATCCGGGTAATCATATTGAGGACGATGATAGAACGCATAAGCTGCATCCGTAGCCTGCTGCGCCATACTCCGCACTTGAGATACATATTGATTATCTATGCTTCCCATCAACCCCTGCATCGTCATATTCTTATAGAATGACTTTGATTTGTGGTAATTAAAACCAAAATTCACATACCGCAAAGGAGTATGATTGCCTATCTTCGAAGCTATCACAAAACCGGCATTATCAAAACTCCAGCGGTTCTTGTTCGTTTCAAATTTATTACCTACATAATTGCTTTCTGTGCCCGTCATTGAATAGCCAAAGGTAAACATAGCATCATTGCTACGATAAATACCGATACCGGCAGGATTGGTTCCTATGGTAGAAATATCACCACCCAATGCTCCCATAGCTCCGCCCATTCCGACAAAACGGGCGGTTCCATTCAATTCCTTCTGTGCAATATTCGTTGCATCATATATTGTCTGTGCCCCTGCGCCTACAGCTGTAAACATAGCAAGGGCTATCATGGTTATCTTCTTCATAATTCTTAGTCTTGTTAGATTAAAACATACTTATACTTACCGTCTTCTGGAACCACCGCCGCCACTGGAACGACTGGCACCACCGCCACCACCACTGGAGTAACTGGAACGTGAGCTACTGCCTGAAGAGAAGCTGGAAGAAGAACGGGTGCTACTGGATGAACGTACTGGAGCAGAATATGAACGACTGCTACTACGATTGTTGTCATTGGAGTAGCTGCGTGCCGGTGCGGCGCTTGAACCTCTGTTATAAGTCGATGAAGTCCTGCTACGAGTGGAAGTTCCAACAGAAGAGCGTACACCGGAAGAACGACTGCTACGAACTCCTTCTACGCTACTATTATATGAGCTACTACGCGTACTGCTTGGACGGGTGTAAGTGGAACGGCGGGTAGAAGCCGCACTCGAACGGTTTACACTTGAGCGAGTTGCAGAAGAACTTGAACGAACTGTAGACGAACTTCTTGTACCTACCACCCGACGGGTTGACGTACCGGTACTGCTACGTCTCACTTGACCGGAAGTAGTACTGCTACGACGTACAGCCTGCCCTCCATTTACAGTAGAAGAACGGCGGGAAGTAGAGGACGATACTCTGTTTCCGGCATAAGAAGAACGGCTCGGACCATAAGAACGTCTATTGGTATATGCATTTCCCCAATGGCCGCCTCCCCAATGACCACCGCCACCGGGATAATATCCGGGATGATAGTGATGGTGATGATGATGTCCCCACCAGCCACCGCCGTACCAGCCGCCCCAGCCAAAGCTCCAGCTCGGACCGTACCAGCTGTTCCATCCCCAGCCATAGTAAGGATAACCGCCCCAACCATAAGAGTTATAGCGCCAATCCCACCACAAGCGGTTGGTGAATGTAGGGAAAGCATATGCATATAATCCGTCGGTATACACGTTCCAATCCCAGGAATTCAAGCCATAGACCACATCCCAATATAGCGGGCTGCTGATGCTGATGGCATAACGGGGATTACGGAAACGGATGATACGGGTAGCATACTCGTAATCATCCTGCGAACCTTCAAATTCACCGTTCACCCATTCGCCGTCCAGGCCGTCATCTTCTTTTTCATTGATGTAAAGGGTATCGTTCTCCATCACGAAATCATTGTCGCGGGAGTCATAACGGCGGTTATATTCGTCCACATCGCGGGTGTTTCCCTTACGGTCTTTTACTACAACAGTAGTGCTTCCCGGCGATGAATAGACAGTGGTCGGTACATTCGACTTTACTACAATCTCTTCTACGGGAGCAGCGACTTTCTTCTCCTGCTTCACCTCTTCTTTTTTCTCTTCCTTATTCTTGGAAGGAGTGTAGTAAAGGTCGTCATCTATACTTTGTGCCACCAGTGTCCATGGGAGGCACAAGGCAAAAAGCGATAAAAAAACAATCTTTTTCATATTAGTTTGGTTTATGGATTTTACGTTTATCTATTTCTTCACGTCACAAAGATAACACCGGATTTTATCCCATGCAGCAGATTTTCCCCAAAGATTTATAGGGAATTCCCTAAATACCCCGCCTTTTGACGAGGCAAGCGGCACTTCCGCATAAAAAATGAACAAGTTCATTTTATTCTGCCCTCGGTTTACATTACCTTTGCAGTGTGAAAACAAAGATACGCAGAAATAGATTTGTTCTTTAAAATCTTCTTCTGCATTTAACAAACAATCATATTCCGATGAAATATTTAGAATTTACATTCCGCACTGTTCCGTGCACAGAAATAGTCAACGATGTACTTTCCGGAGTCTTGGGTGAAGCTGGCTTTGAAAGTTTTGTTGAGCAGACCGACGGTATCACTGCCTATATACAGAAAGAGCTGTATAACGAATCTCTACTCAAAGAAGCACTTGCAGACTTCCCTCTGCCCGATACACAGATAGAATATAATTTCGTAGAAACCGAAGACAAAGACTGGAACGAGGAATGGGAGAAGAACTTCTTCCAGCCCATCGTTATCGGAGACCGTTGTGTCATTCACAGCACTTTTCACAACGATGTCCCACAAGCAGAATATGACATCGTCATCAATCCGCAAATGGCATTCGGCACAGGGCACCACGAGACAACAAGCCTCATCATAGGCGAACTGCTGGATAGTGACCTGCAAGGCAAAGCATTGCTCGATATGGGTTGTGGGACTTCCATCCTTGCCATACTGGCACGCATGCGTGGAGCCTCCCCTTGTACAGCTATCGACATAGATGAATGGTGTGTGCGCAACTCCCTCGAAAATATAGAATTGAATGGAGTGGACAATATTGCCGTATCCCAAGGCGATGCCTCCTCTCTGGAAAGCAAAGGTCCTTTTGATATGGTTATCGCCAACATCAACCGCAATATCCTCCTGGCAGATATGAAGCACTACATAGCCCGCATGAATCCCGGAGCGGAATTGTTGATGAGCGGTTTCTACATAGATGACATTCCCGTCATCCGCGAAGAAGCCGAACGCAACGGGCTGCACTTTGTCCACCATCGTGAGAAGAACCGGTGGGCGGCAGTGAAATTCCAAAAATAATAAAGGTCAATACTAAAAAGCTAAAGGTCAATATCAGGAAGCTAAAGTTGACCTTTAGCGTTCTATACAAGGAGTTTTCAACGTAAGCTCCAAAAGTTCCTCCATTGTACCATTAAAGACGTTCAAATCCACCTCTTCTTCAATACCGGGCACAGTGCCTACATCCGTGTGCTGCCAAAAGTGCCACTTGCCCTCATAACGCACGGAATCTACATAATAATGGGCTATCCAATAAGGATAAGCATTGAAAATGGAATCGCTGAGATAGCGTTTCTTGAATTTATAGGAAGTATAAAGAATAGGCTTTACGCCGTAATGCGCCTCTACCCTATCCAGCCAAGTCTTGACTGCCGTTTTAAGTTCCTGCGGTGACTGCTTGCCGGTAGTCTCCACATCAAGTACGGGAGGCAGGTCTCCCTTTGCCAGCTGCACGGTACGGATAAAGAAATCGGCTTGCTTGCGGGCATCGGTCTTAGGGATAAAATAATGATAGGCACCACGGATAAAACCGTATTTACGCGCCTGGCCGAAGTTCTGCGTAAACGTATCGTCACCATGATCGCCGCCTTCGGTAGCTTTCAGAAAAATAAAGTGAATGGGAAATTGGGCTTCTCTATTATGTGTCAGGAGTTCCCAATCTATCTTTCCCTGATAGTGGGATATGTCTATGCCATGCACCTCATAGTTGCAAGGCATACATACACCGTAACCTTTCTGACCATAACAAGGCTTCCAGCGATAAGCATAAGGACGAATGAAAAACCAGTAAAAGCCGGTAGAAAAAACAAGAATGATACAGACCGCCAAAAGATTGCGCAACCATACGGGCATGGTACGTGGCTGCATTTTCTTCTTGCTCCGCGGAGAGGAAGAACGACGGGCGGCAGTAGTTTTACGCCGGATATTTGTGGAGGTCTTGGTTGCCATGAGCAAAGGAAAAGAAAGGGCGGAATGAACCGCCCCTCCGTTTTATTGTCAACTTGTTGATGCATCAACTTATTTAGCCTGCTCCAGCTGCAAAGTCTTCGTAGCCTGGTCGCAAACTTCTGTCGGACCGAAGTACTGGATAGGACCTGGATAAACGTAGTCTGTTTCCATAGCCCAACGGTCACGCTGAGCAGCGAATGCCTTGAACGGAGCACCGTCCAGCTTCACCAGAGCCTTCTGGATAACTGGCTTCATTTCACCGTGGCGACGTTCCATGTTCATCATCATAGTGATGGGCACACCGCCTGCAATCCATTCTTCGGCAGGAGCAGTAGTGTTGCGTACAGAAGACATGTAACCGGTCTTTCCGTTAGCAATCAATGCAGATGCTGCATAACCCAAAGAGTAGCAGTAGTCAGCGTCGAAGTTAGACGGAGCAGCGCAACGTCCTTCGTAACCGAAGAAGTGGTGCTGTGCAGCAAACTTGCCTACGAACTTGCCCTCTTCTTTCCACTGAGCCAGCTTAGTGCCAACCATTTCGGACAGCAACTTTTCTGTTTCAATCAGAGATACCTGTACGTTTCCGTGCGGGTCGCGGTCCAGAGACAACTGGCGAGCCACGCCTTCGGGCAAGCTTGCGTAGATGGCCGCATTCTCCGGAGAGAGTTTACGGATGATATAATCGCGTTGGTGAGATTTCTTAATTTGAGCAAACTCTTCTGCATTGGCAGCAAGGAAGTCGTTCAACTCAGCAATCAGACGCTTCATGGCCGGGATGAATTCAACCAATCCTTCGGGGATAAGAACCGTACCGAAGTTGTTACCCTGGGCTGCACGTTCAGCAACGACCTTGGCAATGCTGGTCACGATGTCGTCCAAAGACATATCCTTAGCTTCAACCTCTTCAGAGATGATACACATATTGGGTTGAACCTGCAATGCACATTCCAAAGCAATATGAGAAGCGGAACGTCCCATCAACTTGATGAAGTGCCAGTATTTACGAGCAGAGTTACAGTCACGTTGGATGTTGCCGATTACTTCAGAGTAAGTCTTGCAAGCAGTATCGAAACCGAAAGAAGTTTCAATCATATCATTCTTCAAGTCACCGTCGATGGTCTTGGGGCAACCTATTACCTGCACGCCATAATTCTTGGCAGCATAGTATTCAGCCAGTACGCAAGCATTAGTGTTGGAGTCATCGCCACCGATGATAACCAATGCCTTGATGCCGAGTTCTTTCAGGATTTCATAACCTTTCTCAAACTGTTCTTCCTTTTCCAGCTTGGTACGGCCCGAACCGATGATGTCAAAACCACCCGTATTGCGGTATTCATCAATGATGTCAGCAGTCAGTTCCATATAATTATGGTCAACCAAGCCGCCAGGACCCAGAATAAAGCCATACAATTTGCTGTCTTTGTTCAGCTTCTTGATACCGTCGAAAATACCGGAAATCACATTGTGACCGCCAGGAGCCTGTCCACCGGAAAGGATAACACCCACGTTCATTGCGGGGAAGTTAACCACCTCATCGGTAGTTTCAAACTTAATCAAAGGCATTCCGTACGTATTGGGGAACAATTTCTTGATTTCTTCCTGGTCAGCAACAGACTGAGTAGCTGCGCCTTCTGCAGCCTTAACAGTTCCTTTCAGCGCTTTCGGAAGTTTGGGCTGATAGGCAGCCCTTGCAATTTGCAATGCACTTTTAGTCATTTCTCTTAATTATTTAAAGGTGTTAGTAAAGTTCCGTTTAAAAGCGTCGCAAATTTCGCTTTTTTTCGTAAGATATGCAAACGAGAGGCCGAAATAATGTATAAAATGACATTTATCGTTTTTTATCCTAAAATAAAAAGGAGAAGAAAGCAATTAACTGATTTATTGTGTTATCTTTGCCGCAAAGTTTGAGTTACGAGTCGTTATCGCATTGTTCTTCTTTTAATATACAACTATTATTAGGCGGTCTCTTCCATAATTATTCTCCATACTCCAATTTAATAATTACAATTAATTAAAATTTCAAATGAACATTTACATTTCAGGTTTAAATTTCAGCACAACAGACGCTGACTTAAACGATTTATTTTCAGAGTACGGAGAAGTTTCTTCTGCAAGAATCATTACAGACAGAGAAACAAGAAGATCCAGAGGTTTCGGTTTCGTAGAAATGCCGGACGATGCAGCAGGCCAAAAAGCCATTGACGAATTGAACGGTGCTGAATTTGACCACAAACAAATCTCGGTAAACGTGGCACGCCCCCGCGAAGAAAGACCTTCCAATGGCGGCAATCGCGACAGAAGAGGCGGTTACAACTCTAGAAGATATTAATATTCTTAACTACTGACAAAAGCAGGAGGTGTTGTAGCAATGCCCCCTGCTTTTTTTATAACTCAATAAATAAAAATACATGGCCAAATCCATCTCCGCAGACAAGCGTGAAAATGAAAAGAAAAGACTCGCCCGACGAGCTGAAAAACAAAAAAAGAAAGAAGAAAAAAAACTATCCAACAAAGCCAATAGCTTTGAAGATATGATTGCCTATGTTGACAAAAACGGCATGATAACCTCTACTCCTCCGGCAGAAAACACTCCCAAAGAAGAAATAAAGCTGGAAGAAATCGTCATATCAACTCCCAAAAAAGACAAGGAAGAACCGGTCATCCGCAGAGGACGTATCGAGTTTTTCAATGAATCGAAAGGCTTCGGCTTCATCAAGGACTTATCCGGGGTCGAAAAATACTTTTTCCACATTAACAATGTGCTGACAGATATAGCAGAAAACAATATTGTGACGTTCGACCTCGAACGTGGCCTTAAAGGCATGAATGCCGTAAACGTAGCTCTTGAAGTAGAAAAGGCAAAGGAAAAGAAAGAAAACAAGGAGACTCTAAATACAGAATCCTAGATGAAATAAGCCAATTATAGAACAAGGGCGTGTATATACCATCAAATATTTCGGTACATACACGCCCTTGCTGTTTTCTTTAATCACACGTCATTCGGTTTGCCAGCCACCCCCCAATGCCTTATAGACATTTACCATGGCAATAAGTTCGTCGCGGATGGCATTGCTCACCCCTATTTGGGCATCGAAATAACCACGCTGGGCATCGAGCACATCCATATAATTGATGACGCCGTTGATGTATTGCAACTGTGCCAAATCCACATATCCCTTGGCAGAACGTTCAAGTTTGGCACGCAGTTGGTAGACCTCCTTTATCTTATTGAAATCCACAATGGCATTCTGCGCTTCCTTAAAAGCATTCAGCACTGTCTTTTCATAGCTATGCACTTCGGCTTCAAAAGAAGCCTTCTGTGCATTCAATGCAGCACGGTTCTTTCCCCAACCGAAAAGTGGTGCCAAGACTACCCCATTCAATAAGGAATAGGGAGATTCCAGGAAATTGGATAACACATCACTTTCCAATCCAAATTGTCCGGTCAGGGCCAAACGGGGGAACATATTGGTATAAGCAACTTTCACTCTGGCATGTTCAGCCCTCAACTGCTGCTCCGCCACACGGACATCGGGGCGACGTTCCAACAAATCGGAAGGCAGACCTACCGGTAAGGACTCCGGCACATCCAGTTCCTGCAGAAAATTGACACGCTTGATACGGGTAGGGAATTCCCCCACAAGGAAGGATATATCATTTTCTTTCAGAGAGATACGGCGTTCCAAATCCGGAACAAGAGTAGCCGTACGAGCCAACTCCACTTGAGCCTGTTGATAAGAGGTCTCCGAGGTCAGCCCTCCTTCAAAACGGATACGCGCCAAGCGCACTCCCTCTTCACGCGCCTTTTGTGTCTGGCGCACAATCTCCAGTTCCGTATCAAGGGCTACCAGCTCATAATAAGCCTGCGCCACTTCGGCAACGATGGTCATGCGCAACGCACGCTGCGCCTCCACACTTTGCAAATATTCGGCCACAGCAGCCACTTTCTTCCATCTCAAGTTTCCCCAAAGGTCCAGTTCCCAAGAGAGCAACGCCTTGGCTTCGTAAGTATTGCCTACATCACGGCTATGACCACCGTAATTCTCCACCTCGCGCTCAGCCTCCACCTTTCCGGTGAGCTGCGGCAGAAGGTTGGCAACACTGATACGTTTTTGGGCAGCCATCTCCTTGACACGGGAAGCTGCAATCAGCATGTCTTTGTTATATTCCAGAGCACGGTCTATCAAAGCACGCAGCGTGCTGTCCGTATAAACCGCCTGCCACTGTTCATCGGCTATGCTCATGCTATCCTGCTGCTGTGCCAGGCTATCCGGCAATGCCATCTCCGGACGCACATAGCTCTTGCCCACCTTGCATGAGGTAAGGGCAAACATACTCAGCAACAAAATAATATATATGTTCTTTCTTTTCATAAACGTTGTCTTTAAAATCAGTCTTTCTTAATCTTATGCTGCACTTTGGCTTTTGTCTTGTATACCAGGACAAAGAAGAACGGTACAAGCACAATACCGAATACAATGGCAAATATCATTCCGAAGAAAACACCCGTACCGATGGCCTGACGGCTCGCCGAGCCCGGTCCGCTTGCCAACACCATAGGAAGCATTCCCAATACAAAGGCGAGGGAAGTCATCAGGATAGGCCGGAAACGGAGTTGGGCAGCATGGATGGCAGACTGTATCAAGTCTCCTCCCTTGTCAACCTGCACCTTGGCAAACTCCACAATCAAAATGGCATTCTTTGCCGCAAGCCCCACCAGCATCACCAAGCCGATCTGGAAATAAATATCATTCTCCAATCCGCATATCACAACGCCCAGATAGGCACCCAAAGCGGCAACCGGCAGTGAAAGCAATACAGCGATAGGCACCGTCCAACTTTCATATTGCGCAGCCAAAAAGAGGAATACGAAAAGGAATACCAGCGTAAGCACAAGACCCGTCTGTCCTCCCGCCTTCTTTTCCTGATAGGAAAGGCCACTCCACTCCAGACCGATATTGTCCGGCAAGTGGTTACGTGCAATCTGCTCCATAATCTCCATTGCCTGGCCGGAACTGTAGCCTTGTGCCGCAGAACCGCGGATGACGGCAGTGGTAAACATATTGAAACGCTTGATACTGCCCGGACCGGTGGTATAAGAGGCATTTCCCAAGGAAGTAAGCGGCACCATCACTCCGTCCTTTGCCTTTACAAAGAACAAGTTGATATTGTCCTTATGCTCACGATAAGGAGCCTCGGCCTGGATATACACCTTATATATACGGTTGAACATATTGAAGTCATTCACATATACTGAACCGGTATAGGCCTTCATGGTAGAGAATACATCCGCCAGGGGCACACCCAGCATTTTCACCTTATCACGGTCCACATCAAAATAAAGTTGCGGTATTTCAGACTGCAAGGATGATGAAAGCCCCGTCAGCTCCTTATGCTTCTGGGCATAATACATCAGCGTATCTGCCGCCTGCACCAAGTTGTCAAACGTCGCCTCTCCACGCGCCTCAAGCTGCATTTCGAAACCTCCCGAGGTACCCAATCCCGGAATGACCGGAGGCGTGGAAAGATAGACCTTGCATTCGGGATATTCCTTCAAATCCTTCTCCACATTCTCCATTATCTTATCGATGGAAATCCCCTTACGCTCTTCCCACGGTTTCAGAATAACCGTCAGCTCACTGCGTGCCTGGTTGCTACCCACACGGGGGCTGCTACCCGTCACGTTCTGCACATAGGCCACATAGGGATTCTTCTCCAAGTATTGCACGGCACGGTCGGTCACCACACGGGTTCGCTCCAAAGTAGCACCTTCCGGCAACTCCAACTCTATCTTAAAATAGCCCTGGTCTTCTACCGGCAGGAAGCTGGTAGGCACCAACCGGTGGATAATGAAAATGGCAACCAGTACCAGGCCGAACGCACTCATCAAGCGGCGGGGATTCCTGATGACCCGGTTAATGACAGCCACGTATTTGTGATTGCCCAAGTTCAGCCATTCATTGATTTTGCGGAAAACTATGTTCTTTTTCTTTCCACTGTCGGGCTTCAATATGAGCGAACACATGACGGGACTAAGCGTCAGGGCCACTACCGTAGAAAGCAATACGGAAACGGCGATAGTAATGGTAAACTGACGGTATAACTGTCCGGTGATTCCGCTCAAGAAACTTACCGGCACAAACACGGCACAGAGCACCAACGATGTGGCAATCAAGGCACTTGCCAATCCGTTCATCGCCTTTTTGGTAGCTTCATACGGGCTCAATTTCTCCGTCTCCATAAGATGTTCTACATTCTCCACCACCACAATGGCATCATCCACCACAATACCGATGGCGAGAATCAATCCAAGCAAAGTCAGTATGTTCAGAGAGAAACCGAAAATAAGCATGAAACCGAAGGTACCAATCAGGGAAATAGGTACCGCAACAATCGGTATCACCGTCGCACGCCAACTTTGCAAGGATAGAAATACAACCAGCACCACCAGAATCAGCGCTTCGAACAACGTCTTGTACACTTCGTGAATGGATTCGGAAATATAAGTCGTCATGTCGAAGGGAATCTCATAACTCATCCCCTCAGGGAAATTTGCACTGATTTCCTCCATAGCAGCCTTTACGCTCTTTGCAACTTCCATTGCATTGGCCCCGGGAAGCATATAGATACCGAGAACGGCAGCATTCTCACCGTTGATGCCACTCTCCGTGCTATATGAAGATGCTTCCAATGAAACACGCGCCACATCGCGCAGACGGATAATGGAACCGTTGGCATTGGCACGGACCACAATGTCCTCAAACTGCTTTGCCGAACTTAAGCGTCCCTGGGTAGTGATAGGGATAGTAATGTCGAGTCCCTTCACCGGCTGTTGTCCCAAAACACCCGCAGCAGACTCACGGTTCTGGTCCTTCAGGGCATTCTGCAAATCCTGCACCGTCAGTCCGAAGTTGGCAAGTTTGTCGGGCAACGCCCATATCTGCATGGCATAGTAGCGGCTACCGATGTTGGAAACACGTCCCACACCGGGGATACGGCGCAACAAGTCGAGTACATTGATAGTAGCAAAGTTACTCAAATAAATTTCGTCGAACTTCGGGTCACTGGAAGTCAGACAGATAGTCATCAATTGGCTGGGAGCCTGCTTTTCCACAGAAATACCGTTCTGAATCACTTCGGCTGGCAAACGGCTCTCCGCCAGTTTCACACGGTTCTGTATTTCTACGGCAGCCAAATCCGGGTCGGCAGACACGTCGAAAGTGACCGTAGCTGAAAATCCTCCGGAATTAGAACTGTTGGACTCCATGTACAGCATACCGGGAGTACCGTTTATCTCTTGCTCGATAGGGGTTGCCACCGCCTGCGAAACAGTCAATGCACTGGCTCCCGGATAGGAAGCACTGATTTTCACTACGGGAGGCGTTATCTGCGGATATTGGTCTACCGGCAGCATGGTCAGGCCAATGATACCGACAATTACAATCACAATCGATATCACCGCCGAGAATACCGGGCGGTCTATAAAGAAACTTACTTTCATAACATCATTACTTTGAAGGGTTGTTGTCCTTTGATTTATTCTCAGCCGGAGTAGTCTGCTTCGTTTCGGAAACAACCTGCTTGTTCAGAGAATCACTCGTCTGCTCTTCCTCCTTTTTAGGAACGGCAGCCTGGGCACGTACTTTCATACCCGGAGTCAGCTTGTGGAAACCTTCAGTCACAATTTGTTCTCCGGCAACCAGACCACGCTCAACCACCCAATTGTTGCCAAATTCAGGTCCCAGTTCAATGAAACGCTTTTCAACCGTAGAGTCCCGGCGCATCACAAAAATATATGCACCACCTTTCTCAATGGTAACCGCCTTTTGAGGAACGGCGACAGCACCCTCACGTACATCCAGCAATAGCTTAACCTTTGTAAACTGCCCCGGTAACAACACTTTGTTAGGGTTCGGCATTTCGGCACGCACGGAGAATGTTCCGGTCTGAGGGTCCACCTGAGGTTCGGCAAAATCCACATAGCCCTTATAAGGATAGACGGTATTATCCGCCAAAGTAATCGTAATGTTCGGCTGCCAGGAACGTGTAGAGTCCTGACGCCCTATATCGATATTCCGTTCCTTGCTTTTCAGGTAATCCAATGCCGTCATGCTGAAATCTACCAGAACCGTATCACTTTTCACAACCGTAGCCAGCAAGGACTTGCCTCCCGGTCCGACCAATGTTCCCAAATCCACATTTCTTTCACTGATATGTCCCGATAGCGGAGAACGAACCAACGTATATCCCAATTCCAATTCAGCCTGGTCCAAATCGGCCTGGCTCATCGCTACTGAGGCTTCTGCAGTCTCGTAAGCAGCCTGAGCATTGTCCAAATCCAGCTGGCTGGCAGCGTTCTGCGCATAGAGGGGGCGGATACGCTCCAAATCGCGCTTTGCCTTCAATGCCTGCGCTTCATCCTTCTTTAACTGTGCACGAGCTTTGTCAGCCTTTGCCCTATACTGGTCCTGGTTTATCACAAAAAGTACCTGGTTCTTGGTGACATATGTTCCTTCTGCGAAAAGCATATTCTCCAAATACCCTTCCACACGCGCACGTACCTCTACAAACTGCTGAGCGCGAATACGTCCCACGTACTCGCCATATATCTCCACATCTCCTTTTTCCGCAGATTCCACAATCACGGTAGGAGCTTCCGATTCCACCTTCTTAGGCCAAGTCAGAATAACGTAACCTGCCAACAATACCAATACCGCCATGCAGGCAACCATCATCAGCAACCTCTTCTTCTTTAGTTTCAATTCTTTTTTCGTAAAAAACTGTCTCATGCTTGTTTGTATATTAAATTTAACCCTGTTTCTTTCTATTAAAGCAAATCCGATGCCAATCTATCACCATCTCATCCATTACGTCTAACAAACTATATATCAAGCAGAAAAGCAGACGGCAGTTCTTTATTCATGGTGGCATCCTCCATTTTTCCCTGTGGAATGTGTCCACAGTTTGTGGAATAATTCCACAAAACTACTAAATTAAAAACACATAAAAACCCTTTTTTGCTCTACACTAACAAAGAAAAACATTATCTTTACCGAAAATAATTCAGATTATTCATTTTAAACGTAAAGATTATGGCAAGTAGAAAAGAACTAAAGAAGAATATAAACTATATTGCAGGTGAATTGTTCACAGAGTGTCTTGTAAACAGCTTATATGTGCCTGGAACAGACAAACAAAAAGCCGATGAACTGATGGCTGAAATTCTGAAAATGCAAGATGAATTCATAAGCCGCATCAGCCACACCGAGCCAGGAAATGTAAAAGGTTTCTACAAAAAACTTCGTGCTGACTTCAATGCAAAAGTAGACGAAATTATTGACGCAATGGGCAAACTGAAATAAGATGAAGAAAGCCTTTTATAGCTTCATTTATTATCGCCTGCTGGGCTGGAAGACAAACGTGACGGTGCCCGACTACGACAAATGTGTAATTTGTGCGGCACCCCATACTTCCAATTGGGACTTATTTATCGGTAAATTGTTTTATGGTGCCATCGGCCGCAAGACCAGTTTCATGATGAAAAAGGAATGGTTCTTTTTTCCTCTGGGACTGATATTCAAAGCCGTTGGCGGCATTCCGGTGAACCGGGGACGTAAATCTTCCTTAGTGGACCAAATGACCGAAAAGTTTGCAAACAGCAAGCATTTCCACCTGGCTATTACACCGGAAGGAACCCGTAAAGCCAATCCCAACTGGAAGAAAGGTTTTTATTACATAGCACTTAAAGCACAAGTGCCCATCATGCTTATCGGGATTGATTATCCTTCCAAGACCATCTCCTCTACCAAGGCTGTCATGCCTACCGGAGACATCGAAAAGGATATGCGCGAGATAAAACTGTACTTCAAGAACTTTAAAGGAAAAAATCCCGAAAATTTTGATTTAGGAAATATCTAATCAGGTATTAAGCATTAATGCCATGCGAATAAGCATCTTGCAAACAGACATCGTCTGGGAAAATAAACAAGAAAATCTCCGTCGTCTCCGCGAGAAGTTAGAAACTCTTCGTGGAACAACGGAGATTGTTGTTTTACCGGAAACATTCTCCACCGGCTTTAGTATGGACACCGCCAGCTTGGCCGAACCCACAACGGGAGAAACCATAGCAACACTGCGCCAATGGTCCGAAGAGTACCGGCTTGCTCTTGCCGGCAGCTATATTGCCTGCGAAACAGCCTCGGAAGGCGGAAAGCCATCCTACTACAACCGCGCATTCTTCCTTACGCCCGAAGGCAATGCTTACTATTACGACAAACGCCACCTCTTCCGGATGGGGCACGAGACAGAACATTTCACCCCCGGCAACCGGCGTCCCATCATCCGATATCGCGGCTGGAATATACTGCTGCTTGTATGCTATGACCTTCGTTTCCCGGTCTGGAGCCGCAATACGAGCAATGAATACGACCTCCTGATTTACGTCGCCAACTGGCCCATTCCCCGCCGGAAAGTCTGGGACATCCTGCTGCAAGCGCGCGCGCTGGAAAACATCAGTTATGTCTGCGGTGTCAACCGTATCGGCAAGGACGGCAGAGACATTCCACACAGCGGAGGCAGTGTGGTCTACTCTCCGAAGGGGGAAGTGCTTGCCACTGTGCCCGACAACGAAGAGGCGATTGCCACCGCCTCCCTCAACCTTTCCTCCCTGCAGGAGTTCAGGCTAAAGTTTCCCGCTTGGAAAGATGCGGACGAGTTCGTTATTTCTTCAAATAATAGTTCACAGTAGTCACTACACGTACGCTTTTTATATAAGGAGTATAGGCATCGCGGTCACTTATGGAGAACTGCCCTTGCGAGGCATTGCGGATTTTCCCCAGTTCACTGTCCGAATCCTTGGCAAACTTCTCGGCTGCAGCACGAGCGTTCTTCGTGGCCTCCTCTATCATTCTGGGCTTCACTTCGTTGAGACCGGTGAATTCATAAGACACATTATATTTATAATCCCCTCCCGTGATGGCAATACCCTGCTTCAAGAGTTCAGCCTGCCCCGACATGAGCTTACGCACCCTATCCACATTCTTGGAAGTGACAGTGATGACAGACGTGGCATTATAACGATAGGCCACGTTGCGGTCAACGTAACGTTCGGCCTGCATGTCAATCACTTCGGGCGGTGCAATACTGATTTCCTCCTTCTCAATACCATTGTTTTCAAGGAAACTCACGATGGCAGCGTTTTTCTTCTCCATATTGGCATAAAGCAGTGCAGGGTCATTACCTATGTCTTTGTAGACAAGAGGCCAGACTACCTTGTCAGCAGGCACTTCCATTTCGGCCAGCCCTTTCACACTGACCACACGGTCCTTATTCACAAAATTGTTGATACCGCCTTTTACCATGATTCCCAACAAAAGCAGCCCCACGGCTATGATGGCTGCTTCTACTTTCCAGCTTTTCATACATTGATATTTTAGAGTTTATAAACACACACAAATATAACAAACCCAAACGACAAAAAGTGCGATGAATGGTCTATTTTTATATGATTATCCTCACTTATACCCCAAACGAACGAGACATTATACAAAATGCACCAAATCCTCTTTTTTAGAGTATTTAATGAAAATACCCAAAAGAAGGAGTACATCTTCTCCAAAAAGTACCTATTTTTGTCCTTCGAAACAATGTCAAAGCGACAACATGATTAATTTAATAATTCTAACCCCTAAATCCTATGTTGACCCAACGTAAAATCCATACTCACGGTGGCGGTTGGCCGTGACTTTATGGAATGACCGAAGACACTTTCCGTACAACCGTCAAAACCCATATGAGATATGGGACGACCAGTATTTCTTAATTAATCTTCAGCAATATGCGGATGAACATTGTTTTTCGTATATTTGTTGATTGAAAGAACAGTTCAATACTTAATCATTTATTAATAATAAATTTTATGAAAACCAATCTAAGCTCTCAAATCACTCTCAACAGAGTCTCCCCCAGGTACTATAGACCTGAGAATGCATTTGAACGGTCGGTATTGACCCGACTGGAAAAAATCCCGACAGATATTTATGAGTCTGCGGAAGAAGGCGCCAACCAGATTGCCCTTGACATTGCACAGTTAATCCGTGACAAGCAAAAGGCGGGACGTTTCTGTGTCTTGGCACTGGCAGGCGGTAACTCTCCGCGCAATGTATATGCAGACTTGGTACGTATGCACCAGGAAGAGGGATTAAGTTTCCGCAACGTAGTCATATTCAACCTCTACGAATATTATCCATTAGCTCCCAATGCCATCAACAGCAACTTCAACGCATTGAAGGAAATGCTGATAGACCATGTGGACATTGACAAACAGAATGTTTTCACCCCCGACAGCACCATCGCCAAAGACGCCATCTTTGAATATTGCCGTCTTTACGAGCAGCGCATTGAAAGTTTCGGTGGCTTAGACATTGCTTTGCTGGGCATTGGCCGTGTAGGTAATATAGGTTTCAATGAACCGGGTTCACGCCTGAACTCTACCACTCGTCTGATATTGCTGGACAACGACTCCCGCAATGAAGCTTCCAAGATGTTCGGTAGCATTGAAAATACCCCCATCAGCTCCATCACCATGGGAGTAGCCACCATCCTCTCGGCAAAGAAAATATATCTGCTGGCATGGGGTGAGGAGAAAGCGCAAAAGGTGAAAGAATGCGTTGAAGGTCCGGTAACAGATACTATCCCTGCATCTTATCTGCAGACTCACAACAATGCACATGTAGCTATCGACTTGTCTGCCGCCGCCAATTTGACGCGTATCCAACGCCCCTGGCTGGTAACCTCCTGCGAATGGAACGACAAGCTCATCCGCAGTGCCATCGTCTGGTTGTGCCAACTCACCGGAAAACCCATTCTGAAACTGACCAACAAGGACTACAACGAAAACGGTCTGAGCGAACTGCTGGCATTGTTCGGCTCAGCCTATAACGTGAACATCAAGATATTCAATGACCTGCAACATACCATCACCGGATGGCCGGGCGGCAAGCCGAATGCTGACGACACCTATCGTCCTGAGCGTGCAAAGCCCTATCCAAAACGTGTGGTCGTATTTTCTCCGCATCCCGATGATGACGTTATCTCCATGGGAGGCACCATCCGTCGTCTGGTAGAGCAGAAACATGACGTGCATGTGGCTTACGAAACTTCCGGTAACATTGCCGTAGGCGATGAAGAAGTTATCCGCTTCCTGCACTTCATCAACGGGTTCAACCAAATCTTCAACAACAGCGAAGACCAGGTCATCAATGACAAATATACTGAAATCCGTAAATACTTGAAGGAGAAGAAAGACGGTGACATGGATACACGCGACATCTTGACCATCAAGGGACTGATTCGCCGTGGCGAGGCACGCACTGCATGTACATACAATAATATCCCTCTGGATCACTGTCATTTCCTTGACCTGCCATTCTACGAAACGGGCAAGATACAGAAGAATCCTATCAGCGAAGCAGACGTGGAAATTGTACGCAACCTATTGCGTGAAGTGAAACCCCATCAGATTTTCGTTGCCGGCGACCTGGCCGACCCGCACGGCACACACCGTGTTTGTACGGACGCCGTATTTGCCGCCATTGACTTGGAAAAAGAAGAAGGTGCCAAATGGTTGAAGGAATGCCGCATCTGGATGTACCGCGGTGCATGGGCCGAATGGGAAATCGAAAACATCGAGATGGCTGTGCCCATCAGCCCGGAAGAACTGCGTGCCAAGCGTAACTCTATCCTGAAGCATCAATCGCAGATGGAAAGCGCACCGTTCCTGGGCAATGACGAACGTCTGTTCTGGCAACGCAGCGAGGACCGTAACCGCGGAACAGCTGCCTTGTATGACAGCCTCGGACTTGCTTCCTATGAGGCGATGGAAGCCTTTGTGGAATACATTCCGCTATAAACGGATAAAATATTAACAATAGGATGAGATGTATTGCTCCGGCAATGCATCTCATTTTTTCATGTCTCAGCCTTCTTATATTCCCAAGGAATATTTGCAGATATAAAAACAATCAAATAATTTTGTTACTTATTTATCGAAACGACAAAACTTAAAAACAAACACCATTATGAAAAAGTATGCTATCAACATCCTTGTCATTTTATTCCTACTCACGCCATTTACATTGTTTGCAAATGGATGCCATGCCAATAACGACACCATCAAAGTATTGGCAATAGGCAACAGCTTTTCACAAGATGCAGTAGAGCAATATTTGCACGAACTGGGAGAAGCTGAAGGTATCACCATGATTATCGGCAATATGTTTATCGGAGGATGTTCACTGGAACGGCACGTGCAAAACATACGCAACAACGCTCCGGCCTATGCCTATCGCAAAGTAGAGAAAGACGGGGAAAAAACAGAAACCCGGTCAATGACTATTGAGAAAGCACTGGCCGATGAGAAATGGGACTATATCAGTGTTCAGCAGGCCAGCCCTTTGTCTGGTATCTATGACAGCTACAAAGCTTCCCTACCTGAATTGGTTAACTATATCAGGGAACGAATTGGAAAGGAAACCGTATTAATGGTGCACCAGACATGGGCTTATGCTACCAATGCCAACCACACCGGATTCAAAAACTATGACCAGAACCAAATGAAAATGTACACCAGCATTGTGGATGCAGTAAAGAAAGCCGCCAACCTGGTGGGTATCAAGAAAATTATCCCTTCGGGAACCGCCATACAAAATGCACGTACCTCCTTTATCGGCGACCATATGAATAGGGACGGATACCACCTTGACTTAACCATAGGCAGATATACAGCTGCCTGCACATGGTTTGAGGCATTGACCCATCAGAATGTAACAGAAAACCCATATTCTCCCGAAGGAATGGACCCAATCCATAAGAAAGCAGCTCAAATGGCTGCGCACAACGCCATCCTCTATCCGGACAAAGTTACGGAACTGACAGAACTGAAAAAGATTGCCGATTAATGCTTTTTAATTCTTAAGACTTACTTATATGTCTGCAAAATAATAAAAAGAAAGTAACCCGCTCATCAGTGAAGCTTTCTTTTATGTACTTTTGCACGCACCACCGTCTGGTAAAAGCAGATATTGGCAACTTCAATATTTCATCAGTATGAAAAAACTTATCCTAACCGGCATATGGCTCTTGTGTGGATTCCTCCTTCCGGCACAAGAACTAGAGCAGAATGTGGAAGAACGCCTCCAGACATTCTTTAGGGAATACACCACCCATACGGCCAACATCGGTACCTGCAAGCTGGATAGTTTCCGCATTGACTTCCGGAAGAAGAAATTGCTTGTCTATACAAACGAGCGCTTTGCCTACCAGCCTCTACGGCCTGAAACCGTTGATGCCATTTACCGCCATCTGGGACAAATCCTGCCAGGACCGGTGAACTATTTCGACCTCACCGTCTTTGCTGACGGGAAGAGCATCGAAGAGCTTATCCCCAACCTCTACCGGAAAGGGAAGAAAGACAAGGCACGTCTGTTCAGCCACCTGGAATACAAAGGTACCCCCTGGGTAACCCGTACCTCGCGCCCCTACGACATCACCCGCGGACTGGAAGGACGCCACATCGCCCTTTGGCAAAGCCACGGGAAATATTATATCAATGACAAGGACAAATGGGGATGGCAACGCCCGAGGCTGTTCTGCACTACAGAAGACCAGTTCACCCAATCCTTCATCCTGCCCTACCTCCTGCCCATGCTAGAGAATGCAGGAGCCAATGTATTCACTCCCCGCGAAAGGGACACGCAGAAGCAGGAAGTCATCGTAGACAATGACGGTAGCCTGAGCGGACATGGAGGACAAGGTTCCCTTTATCTGGACGTGAAAAGCCGGAAAGCACGTTGGGAACAGACCTCCCGACCCGGATTTGCCCAACGGAAACGAATCTATCAGGACAATGAAAACCCTTTCCTCTCCGGCACGGCACGCTTTACCAAAACTGAAAAGAAGAAAGACAAGGCTTTTGCCGAATGGGTACCCGATATTCCGGAAACGGGAGAATATGCTGTATACGTATCTTACCAAACACTGCCGGGCAGCGTAAGCGATGCCAAATATCTTGTATTTCACAATGGAGGCGTCACGGAGTTCAAGGTGAACCAGCAAATAGGAGGCGGCACATGGGTGTACCTCGGCACATTCACTTTTGACAAAGGCCGGAACGACTACGGCATGGTGGTATTGAGCAACGAAAGCAAAGAGAAAGGCGTGGTCTGTGCCGATGCCGTCCGCTTTGGAGGGGGCATGGGCAACATTGCCCGCGGGGGACAAACCAGCGGCTTGCCCAGATACCTGGAAGGCGCACGCTACTTTGCCCAATGGGCAGGCATGCCCTATCCCGTCTATGGAGGCTATGAGGGAAAGAATGATATGAACGACGACATCAACGTACGTTCCCGTACAGTGAATTACCTTGCAGGAAAATCACTATTCAACCCGACGGAAGAAGGTTTGGGCATCCCCTTTGAAATGAGTATGGCCCTGCATAGCGATGCCGGTTTCAGTAAGGAAGATGAGATTATAGGCACTCTCGGCATTTATACCACCAACTTCAACAACGGCCGGCTGCATGCCGGTACAGACCGCCATGCCTCCCGTGACCTTTCGGACATTCTGCTAACGCAGTTGCAGCGTGATATCCGCTCTACCTTCAACGTAGACTGGACACGCCGCAGCCTATGGAACCGCAACTACAGTGAAACACGCCTGCCCGCCGTCCCTTCCACCATCGTAGAACTGTTGTCGCACCAGAACTTCGCAGATATGCGCTTGGGACATGACCCTAACTTCAAGTTCACCGTCGGGCGTGCGCTCTATAAAGCTATTCTGCAATACATATGCAGCCAGCACGGCAGAGACTACGTTGTCCAACCCCTTCCCGTCAGCCACTTTGCCATCCGCTTCGGTCAAAAGAAGAATACTTTAGAGCTTTCCTGGCAAGGAGAGGAAGACCCGTTGGAGCCGACTGCCAAACCACGTGAATACATTGTATATACACGTATCGGTCGTGGAGGATTTGACAATGGCGTACGCGTCAGCTCCCCATCCCACACCGTAAAAATAGAACCGGGCATCGTCTATTCCTTTAAAGTAACCGCCGTAAACCGGGGTGGCGAAAGCTTCCCTTCGGAAATTCTTGCCGCCTACAAGGCAAAGCGTGAAAAAGGACAGATACTTATCGTCAACGGATTCGACCGCATCAGCGGGCCTGCCGTTATAGACACCCCCGATGCGGCAGGCTTCGACTTGTCACAAGATCCCGGCGTACCCTATCTCTATGACATCTCCCTCTGCGGCGCCCAGCAGAATTTTAGCCGGAAGGAAGCAGGACGACGTCTGGGAGAGAGCAGTGACGAATACGAAGGCATGAAAATCATCGGAAACACTTTCGATTACCCCTTCGTACATGGCAAAGCCATCCAGGCAGCCGGAAATTACAGCTTCGTCTCATGCAGCGACGAGGCTGTGGAAAAGGGCATCCTCTCATTAGAGGATTATCCGATAGTGGACTATATCCTCGGACTTGAGAAAGAAGACAATTCCAGCAATCCGGCACGCAATACCTACTACAAAACATTCTCCTCGCCCATGCAGCGCATACTGACTTCCTATTGCCAGTCGGGAGGTCATCTCCTGGTCAGCGGTGCCTACGTAGGCAGCGATATGGACAGCTCGCAGGGCAATAAAGAATTTATTCAGAATATCTTGAAGTACCGGCATGGCAACTCTCTGAAAACAGACGGGGACAAAATCGCTGTCCGGGGACTGGGGCATACCTTCACCCTTCCCCGCCTGCCGAATGAGCAAAGCTATCCGGTCACTTCCCCTGATTGCATCCTGCCCATGTCTCCCGCTTTTCCAGTCATGACCTATGCCATCGGCAACACACCCGCCGCCGTAGCCTATCAAGGCAGTGATTATCGCACTTTTGTCATGGGATTCCCTTTTGAAAGCATCCGGGAAGAAACATCCAGAAATGTAATTATGGCATCCATACTCCGCTTTCTCACCACAGATTACACAGATTAACACAGACAAAATAGCAATCCCTATAAATAATCTGTGAAAATCTGTGTAATCTGTAGTGAAAAAACTATCTTTGCTTCCATTAATCATTAAACATTAACCACTAAACATTAAACATCATGTACACTATACAAGCCAACCCCAGCGGAACCCGTAGTTTAGAAGTTTCTGAAGAGAATCTTGCCACCATCGAGAAATACGGCCTCTTCCGCCATCTCATCGACAGCAACGGTATTGTGGACGAAACCGTGCTCGACAAGTTGAAACTGAACATCCGCTCCCTCATCGCCTCGCAAGAGGAAGACAGCAAAGACCTGCTCGACCTCTGTATCGACGTTATCTATCACAACAACATGAAGGCCTTCGGACTACAACAGCTCATCAAGCTCTATCTGCAATGGCTTTCCCAACAAGACACCATAGAAGAAGAATAAATGAAAACCATCGACACCTGCGGACAACAGCATTACAGCCCTTTAATCCCTGCCATCAAAGCCATGTGCGAGGCCGGAAAAGGCGAGAAGCTGGAAATCATCATGGACGACGCTGCTGCCTTCAATGACATGAAAGAGTATCTTTCCGAGCAGCAGATAGGCTTCCGTGAGATTTACGACGGAGAACGGATGACATTACAGTTTTTAATGTGCAAATGAAAGAATATCGCCTTACAGACTGGCTTCCTACTACCAAGAAAGAAGTGGAACTGCGTGGTTGGGACGAATTGGATGTAATACTTTTCAGCGGTGACGCCTACGTGGATCACCCTTCTTTTGGAGCCGCCGTCATAGGCCGCATCCTCGAAGCAGAAGGATTGCGCGTAGCCATCATCCCCCAACCCAACTGGCGCGACGACTTGCGCGACTTCAAAAAACTGGGACGTCCCCGTCTGTTCTTCGGCATCAGTCCCGGCTGTATGGATTCGATGGTCAACAAATATACTGCCAACAAACGCTTGCGCAGTGATGACGCCTATACCCCGGATGCACGTCCGGATATGCGTCCGGAGTACCCTTCCATTGTATATACCCAGATATTAAAGAAGCTATTCCCCGATGTCCCCGTCGTACTGGGCGGCATCGAGGCAAGCATGCGCCGCCTGACGCACTATGACTATTGGCAGGACCGTGTACGCCCCAGCATCCTCCTCGACAGCGGAGCCGACTCACTCATCTACGGCATGGGAGAGAAACCGGTGGTGGAACTTGCGGAAAGGCTGAAACGCCAACAGACACAGATGGACGCCCCAAGCTTCAAAAAGCTCATCGCCGATATTCCCCAAATGGTTTACCTTGACAAGGAAGTAGTGGTACAAGAAGGGGATATCACCCTCTTTTCCCATGAAGAATGTCTGAAAGATAAAAAGAAAGAAGCTGCCAACTTCCGTCATATCGAGGAGGAAAGCAACAAATATACAGCATCCCGCATCTTGCAAAAGAGCGGCAAGCTGACGGTAGTAGTCAATCCTCCCTATCCCCCTTTGACGGAAGCTGAACTCGACCGTTCTTTCGACTTGCCATACACGCGCCTGCCCCATCCCAAATACAAGGGAAAACGTATTCCGGCATACGACATGATAAAGTTCTCCGTCAACCTGCATCGCGGATGTTTCGGAGGATGTGCCTTCTGCACCATCTCCGCACACCAGGGCAAATTCATCGTAAGCCGCAGCAAGGAGAGCATTCTGAAAGAGGTGAAAGCCATCACGGAGCTGCCAGACTTCAAGGGTTATTTGAGCGATTTGGGAGGCCCGTCGGCCAATATGTACCGCATGAAGGGACGGGATGAGGCCGTCTGCAGGAAATGCAAACGCCCGTCGTGCATCTACCCCAAGGTATGCCCCAACCTGAATACGGACCACCGTCCGCTGCTCGACATCTATCATGCCGTAGATGCCCTGCCCGGCATCAAGAAGTCCTTCATTGGCAGCGGTGTACGCTATGACCTGCTGCTGCACCAGAGCAAGGACCCGAACACTAACAAAAGTACGCAGGAATATACCCGCGAGCTCATTGCCCGCCATGTCAGCGGTCGCCTGAAGGTAGCACCGGAGCATACGTCAGACCGCGTGCTCAACATCATGCGCAAGCCTCCGTTCAGCCAGTTCGGTGAGTTTAAGAAGATATTCGACAGGATTAACCATGAAGAAGGACTACGCCAGCAGCTTATTCCTTATTTCATCAGCAGCCATCCCGGATGCAAGGAGGAAGATATGGCGGAACTTGCCGTCATCACCAAACGACTGGACTTCCATCTGGAGCAAGTGCAAGACTTTACCCCTACTCCCATGACCGTTGCCACCGAAGCATGGTACACGGGCTTCCATCCTTATACGCTGGAACCGGTATTCAGTGCCAAAACGCAGCGCGAGAAACTGGCTCAACGCCAATTCTTCTTCTGGTACAAACCCGAAGAGCGCAGGAACATCATAAACGAACTGCGCCGGATAGGACGGACGGATTTGATAGACAAGCTATACGGGAAACGATAAAAATACGATATTTCCAAGAAACTCACAGCAACTGCATGAAACGATTCCTCCTCCTCTGCCTATCCCTACTCCCCATTGGAGCGACAGGTCTGCTGGCACAAAGCGAATGCCTGCCGCAAAATTACAGTATCATCTTCGGTGGCGGTGTATCCTTACCTCATGTAGAGGGAAACCGTAACGACTTCTTCAGCAAGAATGGCAACCGGGTGGGATATGACCTGATGACAGAAGGCCGCTACTACATCACGCCCCTATTTGCCGCAGGACTTCAATATGACTATCTACGCATGGCACGCCTGCCGGATAAGGCACATCTGCACTGCATACGCCCCAACATCACATACCGGCCCTTGTGGAGCAACGGGAATCAAGGACTGTTCCTCTCGTTCGGCATCGGGTATATGAACTATCAGAAACGGACATATAAACGCGGTGAACGGAACGGACACCTTTTCCATAAAGGATATTGTGGAATAACTTTCGCAGCAGGCTATGAGTTCCGCATCAGCCGTAAACTCTCGGGCATGATTCGCTGTGATTTCCTGACAGCAGACTGGTTTGCCAACCCCGATGCACGACTTTATAACACAGACGGGTATGATGACGGAGTAGACCATAGCTGGTTCAAAAACAACATCACTTTCTTCAATTTGGGATTCGCCTTGCAGTTCGGACGTTAGTGGCAGGAGTGGCAACAGTTTACTCTTCCACCTGCATTGCCACTACCTCCTGCAACACACAGACAGCTTCTTCTACCGTCTTGACATCCTTCACCAACATACTCCGTTTGTTGTTCTGTTCGCGCAGGTCACAACGCCGGGTGTACTTCATCATGTAGGCAATGACCTTACCGAAAGCCTGGCTCTGATAGTACGGGCTGTCCGGATTGGAGACGAAGAACAGGGACATGCGCCCACCTTTCAGAAAGACTTTCTCCACGCCGAGGCGGGCAGCCAGGCGTCGCAAGGGAACGATGCGCAGCAGTTCTTCCGTTTCGGGAGGAATCGGGCCGAAGCGGTCTTCGAGGCGGGAACGGAAAGCATCCACATCCTTGTCGAGTGTCAATCCGTCCAACTCGCGATAGAGCAACATACGCTCGCTGCTGCCAGTCACGTAATCGGCAGGCAACAGAAGTTCAAGGTCGCTTTCCACCTGGCATTCGTCGACAAACTGTTCTCCACTGATGACGCCTCCGTCTGCTTTCAGTTCTTCGGCATAAAGGTCGGCAAACTCGTCGGTCTTCAGTTCGTGCACAGCTTCGGAAAGAATCTTTTGATACGTCTCGTAGCCTAGGTCGGCAATGAAACCACTCTGTTCGGCACCGAGCATATTGCCTGCGCCACGGATGTCAAGGTCCTGCATGGCAATGTGGATGCCACTGCCCAGGTCGGAGAAGTTCTCGATGGCTTGCAGGCGTCGTTTTGCTTCGGGAGTAAGGGAGGACAAAGGCGGTGCCAGCAGGTAACAGAAAGCTTTTTTATTGCTCCGCCCCACACGTCCGCGCATCTGGTGCAAGTCACTGAGGCCGAAGTTCTGCGCCTGGTTGATGATAATGGTATTGGCATTGGGTATGTCGATGCCACTTTCGATGATGGTAGTGGCAAGCAGCACGTCGTAATCGTAATTGACGAAATCAAAGATTATCTTCTCCAGTTCGGCAGGCTCCATCTGTCCGTGTCCGATACAGACACGGCAGTCGGGAATGTGCCGCTCTATCATGGCCTTCAACTCAAACAGATTGGAAATACGGTTATTCACGAAGAATACCTGCCCGTTACGGCTCATCTCAAAATTGACGGCGTCGGCAATGATTTCCTCGTTGAAGGTGTGCACTTCCGTCTGGATGGGATAGCGGTTAGGCGGCGGTGTCTGGATGACGCTCAAGTCGCGCGCACCCATCAGCGAAAACTGCAAGGTACGGGGAATGGGTGTAGCCGTCATGGTCAGCGTATCCACATTCACCTTCAATTGGCGGAGTTTCTCCTTGACGGAGACGCCGAACTTCTGCTCCTCATCAATAATCAACAAACCAAGGTCTTTGAACTTAACGTCTTTTCCCAGGATACGGTGGGTACCGATAAGAATATTCACTTCCCCTTCGGCAAGCCCTTTCACTACAGCCTTTGCCTGAGCAGCGGTGCGGGCACGACTCAGATACTCCACCCGGCAAGGCAAGCCTTTCAAGCGCTCCTTGAAGGTCTGGAAATGCTGATAGGCAAGTACGGTAGTGGGCACCAGTACAGCCACCTGCTTATTGTCCGCCACAGCCTTGAAAGCGGCACGAACAGCCACCTCCGTCTTGCCGAAGCCCACGTCACCGCACACCAGGCGGTCCATCGGACGGGTACTCTCCATGTCGGCCTTCACGTCGGAAGTAGCCTTGCTTTGGTCGGGGGTATCCTCATAGATGAAGGAGGCTTCCAACTCCCGTTGCAGGAAGCTGTCGGGACTGTATTGGAACCCCTTCTCCTCGCGGCGTTGCGAGTAGAGTTTTATCAAGTCGCGGGCAATATCCTTTATCTTCGTCTTGGTGCGGTCTTTCAGCTTCTCCCAGGCTCCGGTGCCGAGCTTGTTGAGGCGGGGCGCTTCACCCTCCTTTCCCTTGTACTTGGAAACCTTGTGCAGAGAGTGGATGGAGACAAACACCACATCTTCGTTCTGATAGACAATCTTCATCACCTCCTGCGTGGTGTCACCGTTGGGGATACGTACCAGTCCGGCAAAACGCCCCACACCGTGGTCGGTATGCACCACATAGTCGCCGGGGGTGAATTGGTTCAGCTCCTTCAGGCTCAAGGCCACCTTGCCGCTGCGTGCCTTGTCGCTCTTCAAGTTATACTTGTGAAAGCGGTCGAACAGCTGATGGTCGGTAAAGACGCAGATACGCAAAGTGTCGTCGGCAAAGCCTTCGTGCAGCGTCCGTTCCACGGCGGTAAAGGATATGTTGTCTCCACGGTCCTCAAAGATGGCACGGATGCGGTCAGTCTGTTTCAGGCTGTCGCTGCATATGTAGATGGTGTAGTGACGGGAGAGGTATTCGCGGAAACTCTCTGCCACCATGTCGAAGTTTTTATGGAAGATAGGCTGTACCGTAGTATGGAACGAGACGGTAGCATCCGGCGTTCCGGTGGGCTTGTTACCGAACTCCATCCGGCGGAAATCGAGGGCGCGCAGGGTGAACTCGCCACCATCAATCAGCTTGCCTTCCAGCGTGATGGCTCCATTCTCCTCCGACTCACGGGCGGCGATGGCCTGTGGGGTGAGCGATTCGTCGTGCACGGTCTGGATGCGTTCGCGTAGCCAGAGAAAATCGCGCATGGCAAGCAAGCTGTCCGACGGAAGGAAATCGAGGAACGACACCATGCCGCCGCTTCCCTTTTTTTCCAGGCTATGGCTCAAGTCGGGAACTATCACGATGCTTTCTTTCTTCTCCTTCGAGAGCTGTGTTTCCACCTCGAAGGTACGGACGCTTTCCACCTCATCGCCGAAAAAGTCTATACGGAAGGGATATTCGGAAGAGAAGGAAAAGACGTCGATAATACTGCCACGAACGGCATACTGCCCCGGCTCGTAGACGTAGTCCACATATTCGAAACCGTAGCTGCGCAATACGTCCGTCACGAAGTTCATATCCACCCTCTCGCCTGCATGCAGTTTCAGTGTATTCTCTCCCAGTTCCTTACGAGAGACCACCTTTTCGGCCAGCGCATCCGGATAGGTCACCACGCAAAGCCCCTCTTCTCCTTTTTGCAGGCGACTCAGCACTTCTGTACGGAGTATTTCGTTTGCCGCATCCTTCTGCCCGTACTTGATGGCGCGGCGGAACGAAGAAGGAAAAAACAATACCTGCTCTGTCCCCAATATCTGCGTCAAATCATGATAGAAATAACCGGCTTCCTCCATATCGCCCAGAATGAAAACGAGCGGACAAGTAGCCCGCTGAACCAATACAGACGAAAACAAAGAAGCGGCAGAGGCATATAAACCTCCGCAATATAGGTGACGGACAGAGTTATCTTTCAGAAGCCTGCACACCCCCTCTACATTGGGATGGGAAGCATAAGATTGTTGCAGTTCAGTTATATTCATTGCTTTGCGCTTTTTCCCCCGGTATTGCCTCTCATAAGGTATCCTACCGAAATAAATTCGGTGCAAAAATACACAAATAATCTTTAGCTTTGACCTGTCGGCAACTATGTTCTCTGAAATAATCTTTCTGCTGTCAGCCTGCACATCCTTCACCTTTTTTCTGTATCGCCCTATTTATCGGGGAAGGCAATGAAACTTCTTTTCCTCCAATTATGAATAACACAGCCTGCACAATCCCTATTCAGGAGTTATGTTACACAAAGTTTATCCCCAGCCTGCGGACATGTATCCCAGGGGTTGGTCTGTCTATCCCAAGGCTTGGGATAGACAGACCAAGACTGAAGAGCACTTTTTCTCCCTATATCTACCCACTTTATCCTTTATACTTCGAAAGTTTTTCTTTAATAGTTTGAATGTTTTCTGTTAATGATTGAAACGGGAATAGCTAAAGATTGAGGCTAAAGTTCAAAGTCAAGCATATGGTTCTTTGATTTAACCTGCATTCCTTATAGTCAGGAGTTAGAAGGAGCTACATAAATGAAAGAGTCGTGGCGCCAGAACTTTGCAAAATCAAGATTTGTGTGAAAATGCTGCCAGATAAAAAAGAAATGTATTACATTTGTTCCCAGTTATAACCCCCATTACCTATAAGTATGCAAACATCAGACAGCATTGTCATCATCCCCACCTACAATGAACGGGAGAATATAGAAAATATCATCCGTGCCGTTTTTGCTCTGAAACATGGTTTTCACATCCTTGTCATTGAAGACGGTTCGCCCGACGGAACAGCTGCCATTGTAAAGACCTTGCAGCAGGAGTTTCCCGAACGCCTCTTCATGGTGGAGCGCAAAGGAAAGTTAGGACTGGGTACAGCCTACATAGCCGGCTTTAAGTGGGCATTGCAACGAGGTTATGAGTATGTATTCGAAATGGATGCCGACTTCAGCCACAATCCCCAAGACTTGCCGCGACTCTACCGCGCCTGCTCCGAAGAGGGTGCCGATGTAGCCATCGGTTCACGTTATGTGAGTGGTGTGAACGTAGTGAACTGGCCCATGGGACGTGTACTGATGTCTTATTTTGCCTCCAAGTATGTACGCTTCATCACCGGGCTGCCCATCCACGATACTACAGCCGGATTTGTATGTTACCGCCGCCGGGTATTGGAGACTATCAATCTGGACGGCATCCGCTTCAAAGGATACGCCTTCCAGATAGAAATGAAATTCACCGCCTACAAATGCGGCTTCAAGGTAAAGGAAGTGCCTGTCATCTTCATCAATCGCGAACTGGGCACCTCCAAAATGAACAGCAGTATTTTTGGTGAAGCCGTATTCGGAGTGATTCGGTTGAAATGGAACAGTTGGTTCCATAAATATCCTACCGTAGATAAGGAGATGAAGTGATAGGTGATAGAGTGATAGGGGTTTACTATAAATATTAGGAAGATATGAAAAGAACATTGATACATAACGCTACGATTGTCAACGAAGGACAATCCGTGAAAGGTTCCGTAGTGATAGAAGACGGGCGCATTGCAGAGGTACTGACCAACTGGAAACCTCTCTCCGCCCCTTGTGACGAGACCATAGATGCCACCGGATGCTATCTGTTGCCTGGCATCATCGACGACCATGTACATTTTCGCGATCCCGGGCTGACCCACAAAGCGGACATCCTCACCGAAAGCCGTGCGGCTGCCGCAGGTGGTGTAACCTCCATCATGGATATGCCCAATACAAATCCGGTGACCACTACGCTGGATGCCTTGAACGCCAAACTTGATTTACTGAACGAGAAGTGTATCGTAAACCATTCCTGCTATTTCGGTGCTACAAACGACAATTACAGCGAATTCGGCAAGCTGGACAAGCACCGCGTCTGCGGCATCAAGCTATTCATGGGTTCCAGTACCGGAAACATGCTGGTAGACAAGATGAACAGCCTGCTGAACATCTTCAACGGTACAGACATGCTGATTGCCGCCCACTGCGAAGACCAGGAAACCATCAAGAACAATATTGCCAAGTATAAGGAAATGTTTGCCGGAGAGAATGATATTCCCATAGGCAAGCATCCCTACATCCGCTCTTCGGCAGCATGCTATGCATCCTCTGAACTGGCAGTACGGCTGGCAAGGATTGCCGGTGCACGGCTGCATATTCTGCATGTGTCCACAGCCAAGGAACTGCAACTGTTCAATGACTATTCACTTTCCGAGAAGCATATCACCGCCGAAGCATGCGTTGCCCATCTCCTCTTCACGCTCAGTGACTATCGCACGTTGGGCACACGTATCAAGTGCAATCCTGCCATTAAGAAGCAAGCCGACCGCGATGCCCTGCGTGCAGCCGTCAACTCCGGCCTGATAGACGTTATAGCCACCGACCATGCGCCCCATCTGCTCTCCGAAAAAGAAGGAGGTGCCTTGAAGGCCATGTCCGGCATGCCGATGATACAGTTTTCGCTTGTCAGCATGCTGCAACTGGTAGATGAGGGAATATTCACACTCGAGACCATCGTTGAAAAAATGTGCCATGCTCCCGCACAAATTTACCGCATCAACGAGCGCGGCTATATCCGTGAAGGTTACCGGGCAGACCTTGTGCTGGTACGCCCCGATACCCCGTGGGAAGTGACAGCCGACAAAGTTTTGAGCAAATGCGGCTGGAGCCCATTGGAAGGACATACCTTCAACTGGAAAGTGGAAAGGACTTTTGCCAACGGACATCCCGTTTATAGCGACGGCATGGTGGACGATGCTTATCGTGGCGAGGAACTGAGATTTGGGGAGTGAAGGCTAGGAATTAAGGATTAGGGATTAAGGATTAAATGGGATGAAAAGGACAATACTGGCACCGGGGCATGAATTGCTTTCGTATCGGATTCATGAAGTAACCCCTTACATCAACTGGATTTATTTCTTCCATGCCTGGGGCTTCCAGCCTCGCTTTGCGGCTATTGCCAACATCCATGGCTGCGATTCCTGCCGTGCACTTTGGCTGACGACCTTTCCCGAGGAGGAACGTACCAAAGCTTCCGAAGCCATGCAGCTCTTCAAGGAAGCCAATAGAATGCTCGACCGACTGGACGAAACAATCTCCATCCATTGCATCTTCAGGCTTTGCCAGGCAAATGCAGACGGAGATAACCTCTTGATAGAAGGAACAACCTTCCCTCTGCTCCGACAGCAGACACCACAACCCGATGGCGGTCCATTTCTCTGTCTGAGTGATTTTGTACGTCCCCTCTCTTCAGGCACGCCCGACATCGTAGGGCTTTTCGCCTCTACCATCAGTGAAGAGGCCGAAGAGACTTACAAGAACGACCCTTACAAACATCTCCTTGTACAAACCTTGAACGACCGCCTCGCCGAAGCCGCCACAGAAAAGATGCACGAATATGTCCGCAAGGAGGCTTGGGGCTATGCCCCCGACGAATCCTTGTCCATTCCGGATTTGCTGGTCGAGAAGTACCAAGGCATCCGCCCCGCTGTGGGATACCCCTCCCTACCCGACCAATCCGTGAATTTCCTGCTGGACGAACTGCTCGGCATGAAACAGATAGGCATCACGCTGACTGAACATGGAGCCATGCATCCTCACTCCTCCGTCTGCGGCATGATGCTGGCACATCCCGCATCCCGATACTTTGCAGTGGGCAAGATTGGAGAGGACCAGCTGGAAGATTACGCCCGCCGCCGAGGAATGCCAATAGGGAATATGCGGAAGTTTCTGGCAGGAAATTTAGAAAGCGTATCATAATGCTGATAATTCGGTACATTGAAAAAGGAGTTACACAGACGACACAGATTAAACAGATTTTCACTGATAATTTTGTTCATCATGAATTTCTCATCTGTGGTCATCTGTTTAATCTGTGTCACCTATGTGCCATAAAAAATAATCCTTTTGAACTGTGATTTATCGCCCCTTTCCGCGACTAACAGTGCAAAGCAACTCGAAAGAAGCAAAAAGATGGAAAATGCAGAACAAGAGTTTGTATCCGTGGTACGAGAGTATGAGCGCGTGATATATAAGGTGTGCTATCTGTACACCACGCCCAACGCTACCCTCAACGACTTGTATCAGGAAGTGGTACTCAACTTATGGAAAGCATTTCCCAAGTTCCGGCGGGAGTGCAAGATTTCAACATGGATTTACCGCATCGCACTGAACACGTGCATCAGCTTTATCCGCAAAGAAAAGAACATCCCCGAAATCGTTACCCTCAACCAAGAAGCCGACCGGACTGAAGAAACCGACGAGACACAAGCCATGCTACGGCAACTCTACCGGATGATAAACCGGCTGGGACAATTGGAAAAATCCATCATCCTGCTCTATCTGGAAGAGAAAAGCTACGAAGAAATTGCCGAAATCACCGGGCTGACTTTGACAAACGTTGCCACCAAGCTCAGCCGCATCAAAGACAAATTGAAAAGAATGAATAAGGAGGAATAGATATATGGAACTGGATGAACTGAAGAAATCATGGAACGCACTGAATGAACAGTTGCAGAAAGAACCGATTGCTGATGAACAGCAGATTACAGAACTGATTGCCGGCTACAAGGCAAATACCCGCAAAAGTCTGGGACGCCTCGTAGTCATACAACGCTTCTCTATCGGAATAGGAACGATATGTCTGGCTACCCTTCTTCTTATATGGCTGCTACTGCCCACCTTCGGTTTCAACGAACAACTACAAGAAAAGATTGTTCCCTTTTTAGGATTCATTGCCATCAGCATTCTCGCAGGCATGTGGTGGGACTGGAAAACATACCGTTGGAATAAGAATACACATATTGAAGAAATGAGTGTTGCCGAAGTCAGCCGCCGTATGACCACTTTCCGCCAATGGACCAAATATGAGGTGATGGGCATCTCCATCTGGATTATCCTTTTCAATATCCTCAATTATTGGGTGATGGAATATCATCTGATGTCCGTTGGCGTGCAAGCCATACTGATTACCCTCTTTGTAGTATTTGATGCGTTGATTATCTATATTCTCTACAAGAAAGTGATTTATAAACATCTGGACAATATTAAAAAGAACATTGAAGAATTGAAAGATATATGCACCGAGTAACTCTTGTTTTCATCCTTTTCCTTCTCATCCCCGACCTTTACATTTACTTGGTTTATGTAGTAAGAAAAACCAGAAAGACATTTCTACGCAGCCTCTATTGGCTTCCCACCTTATTGCTGGCGGCAGGCTATGTTTACTTCATGTTCCTTACTGGCGACAATGCGATGTCAAACCATACGCAGGCTATAGGCAGACTGGCAATTACCATCATGCTGTTTGTCTTTCCAAAAACCATATTCATGCTTTGCTCTCTGGTGGGAGTACTGGCGCACTTCATCATCCGTCGTTGTCCCCGCAGCCCGTTCACCGCTATAGGACTGGTTTTAGCTGTCGTCAGCTTCTTCAATATCCTCTACGGAACTTTTGCAGGCATCACCCGTTTCGATACGAAAGAAGTAGAATATCGTTCTGCCGATATTCCGGAAGGTTTCGACGGCTACCGCATCGTGCAGATATCGGACATACACATCGGCAGTTGGCAGGGCAATCCGGACCCCATCAAACAGTTGGTCGATTCAGTCAACGGACAGAAGCCGGACCTGATTGTCTTCACCGGTGACCTCGTGAACCAGCAGAGCCATGAACTGGATGGTTTCCAAGAAATACTCTCCCAACTATACGCACCGGACGGAGTATACTCCATCCTCGGCAACCATGACTATGGCTCATACTATCACTGGCAAAGCCCGAAAGCAGAAATCGCCAATCTGGACTATTTAATCCGGCAGCAGAAAGCAATGGGATGGAAACTGCTGAACAATGAGCATGACATCCTTCATCACAAAGGTGACAGCATAGCCCTCATCGGTGTGGAAAACGACGGGGAGCCTCCTTTCTCCCAATTTGCAGACTTGCCACAAGCCATGCAGGGCACGGAGAGAATGTTCCAAATATTGCTCAGCCATAACCCTACCCACTGGAGGCGCGAGGTACTGCCCCGATCGGATATTTCACTGATGCTTGCAGGACACACCCACGCCATGCAAGGCATCCTGTTCGGGCACTCCCTTGCCGAACTTATCTATCCGGAATGGAGAGGAATGTACTACGAAGGCAAGAGGGCTTTGTACGTAAATATTGGCATCGGCTATGTAGGACTGCCGTTCCGGTTCGGGGCATGGCCGGAAATTACGGTACTAAAATTAGTAAGAGAGAAAGAGTGACGAAATAAGAAAAAGGTATATCTTTGTAGCAATAAAAAATCCGACACCTATGAAGATACTTTATATTATTTATCAGGTTTGCTTTGCGTTGCCCATTTTATTGGTACTGACTATCCTTACAGCATTGGTCACCATCATCGGTTCGCTGATAGGAGGAGCGCATATCTGGGGTTACTATCCCGGTAAAATCTGGTCACAGCTCATCTGCTATATACTGCTTATTCCGGTGGAGGTACATGGAAGGGAGAAAATACACAAACGTACTTCCTACGTGTTTGTGCCCAATCACCAAGGTGCCTTCGACATATTCCTGATATACGGATTCCTGGGACGGAACTTCAAATGGATGATGAAGAAGAGCCTGCGCAAAATCCCGTTTGTCGGCAAGGCATGCGAGAGCGCAGGACATATCTTCGTCGACCGTTCCAGCCCCAAGAAGGTGCTTGCCACCATGCGGCAGGCAGAATCATCTTTGAAAGACGGCGTGTCACTGGTAGTATTTCCCGAAGGGGCACGTACCTTCACGGGACACATGGGGTACTTCAAGAGAGGTGCTTTCCAGTTGGCAGATGAACTGCAACTGGAAGTGGTGCCCGTCACTATAGACGGCTCGTTCGAGATTCTTCCACGCACCGGAAAGTGGATACACCGCCACCGGATGATACTGACCATCCATGAACCTATTCCTCCCAAAGGGAAAGGGGCAGAAAACATCAAGGCAAGCATGAACGAGGCTTATGCGGCGGTGGAGAGTGCATTGCCGGAAAAGTATAAAGGGATGGTGAAGAACGAAGACCAGGACAGATAAAGACATAATGACAAACGGGAATGCCTGAATATCCTATCAAGATATTCAGGCATTCCCGTTTATCATTATCAACTCATTCCTGTTTATTTCTGTCCTCCTACAGAAGCATTTTGCTTCATGCGCTTCTGCTCTTCAATCAGCTGCATGTTCTCCTTCGCCTTTGTAAGGAAATCCTTCACCAAAGTATTCTCTTTAAAAGACAAGGGAGCAGTCCTCATGATGTCCTCAATCTGCGGAGTCATCACCGGATAGGGCAGTGTGCTGCACATCATCATGAATACACTGGGGCCCAGCACATTCTCAAAGTTATCTACAATGAACTGCCGGACGTAGTCGTTCATCTCCTTCACAAGTACTTCGCCTTCCTTTGCCAACTGCCCATGCACGTCATCCAGATTGGCACCGTCCAGCACCATACGCGCCTCTTTCCGTTCCAGCTCCTCTATCTTCACTTCCAGGGAATTGCGCTTGTCTATGAACTCGTACAGTTTGTCATTCAAAGGAGTCCCTTTGGCAATCAACTGAGTATTGGAGATGGAAACCACGATTTTGCCGTCTTCCAGCACCAAAGGCATAATGCCCTCGTGGTCCATATAAAGAGTCACCATCATCACGGAATCGGCCCGGCCTTTCATCTTGAAATGCCCATGGATAACCTCTGCCGAGTCAACGTTCACCCATTGCCCGTCCCGAAGCGTCTTGAGGAACAACATCTTTCCGTCAAGGCTGGTTACCGAGGAACTGCCCTCTATCTTATACTTGCGGTTGCAAGAAGTAAAGAGCACAAGCAGGAGCAAAAAGGGTAAAATGCGGTTCACACTCATTCTAATCATGCAAGAAACGATTTTTGAATTACACCCAGCAAAGGTATTAATATTCCTTATAAACCGAATAGAAAGAAAGGATTTTTCATTCGGTTTACGTATTTTTGCACAATTATAAATCATAAAAATAGAGAAAATATACATGTCAACCTATGCACCTTTTGCCAAACCGCTCTATGTAATGCTGAAACCGGTAGGTGCGGTATGCAATCTGGCATGCGATTATTGCTATTATCTGGAGAAATCCAAACTATATAGAGACAACCCCAAGCATGTGATGAGCGAGGAACTGCTGGAAAAGTTCATCGAGGAGTACATCAACTCGCAGACCATGCCCCAGGTTCTGTTCACCTGGCATGGCGGAGAGACGCTGATGCGTCCGCTCTCTTTCTACAAACGTGCCATGGAGCTGCAAAAGAAATATGCCAACGGACGCACCATAGACAACTGCATACAGACCAACGGCACGTTGCTGACCGATGAATGGTGCCGGTTTTTCAAAGAAAACAACTGGCTGGTGGGTGTCTCCATAGACGGGCCTCAGGAGTTCCATGACGAATACCGGAAGAACAAGCAGGGCAAGCCCTCTTTCGTCAAGGTGATGCAGGGCATCAACCTGCTGAAAAAGCACGGTGTGGAATGGAACGGAATGGCAGTGGTCAATGACTACAACGCCGACTATCCGCTGGACTTCTATAATTTCTTCAAGGAGATAGGATGCCATTACATCCAGTTTGCCCCCATCGTGGAGCGCATTGCCCCTCATGGGGACGGACGCCATCTTGCCTCCCTGGCAGACAAGGAAAAGAGCACGCAGCTGGCAGACTTTTCCGTCACGCCGGAACAATGGGGAGACTTCCTATGCGCCTTGTTCGACGAATGGGTAAAGCAGGACGTGGGTACTTACTACATACAGTTATTCGACTCTACCCTTGCCAACTGGATAGGCGAACAACCGGGTGTATGTTCCATGGCAAAGACTTGCGGCCATGCAGGCGTCATGGAGTTCAACGGAGACGTATATGCGTGCGACCATTTTGTTTTCCCCGAATATAAACTGGGCAACATCCATCAGAATACACTGGTGGAGATGATGTACGGAGAACGGCAACAAGCCTTCGGACTGATGAAGCAACAATCTCTCCCCACCCAATGCAGGGAGTGCGAATGGCTGTTTGCCTGCAACGGCGAATGTCCAAAGAACCGTTTTGCACGTACAGCCGACGGAGAGCCGGGACTGAATTACCTTTGTGCAGGATATCATAAGTTCTTCAGTCACGCAGCCCCATACATGGACTTTATGAAGAACGAACTGATGAACCGGCGTCCGCCTGCAAACATTATGGAAGCAATAAGAAACAATGCCATAAAGCCATAAGCCCACAAGCGATGACAATGAAATTCAAAGACATTACTTAATAATTGATTATATGAAGATTACATTTAAGAAAGGTTTGCTTGCGGCCATTGCCGCACTGACAGTCTGCTCTGCGCGTGCAGACGAAGGAATGTGGTTGTTGCAACTGATGAAGCAGCAGAACTCCATCGACATGATGAAAAAGCAAGGACTGAAGCTGGAGGCTGACGACCTTTACAATCCCAACGGCGTGTCACTGAAAGATGCTGTAGGTATCTTTGGCGGTGGCTGTACCGGCGAAATCATCTCTCCGGAAGGACTGATTCTGACCAATCACCATTGCGGATACGGTGCCATACAGCAGCACAGCAGCGTGGAACACGATTATCTGACAGATGGTTTCTGGGCCATGAACCGCAGTGAAGAACTGCCCACCCCGGGATTGAAATTCCGTTTCGTGCACCGCATTGTAGACATCACCGACCTTGTCAACGCTAAAATAAAGGCAGGCGAAGTGACGGAAATCGATGCACTGACTTCCCCGTTCCTCAACAAACTGGCAAAAGAGGAACTGGAGAAGAGCGATTTGAAGGGTAAACCGGGCATTGAAGTGCGCGCACTCCCCTTCTATGCAGGAAACAAATTCTATATGTTCTATTATAAGGTATACAGCGACGTGCGTATGGTTGCCGCTCCTCCCTCCTCGGTAGGTAAGTTTGGCGGTGAGACCGACAACTGGATGTGGCCGCGCCACACGGGCGACTTCTCCATGTTCCGTATCTATGCCGATGCCAACGGAGAGCCGGCTGAATACAGTGAAAGCAATGTACCCCTGAAAACGCCGAAGTTCCTGCCCATCTCCATCAAAGGTCTGAACGAAGGTGACTACGCCATGATTATGGGCTTCCCCGGCAGCACAGAACGTTACCTCACCCAGAGCGAAGTGAAGCAACGCATGAACGCCGTGAATCAGGCAATGATTGATATGCGCGGCGTACGCCTCGAAGTGCTGCGCAAGTATATGGATGCCAGTGACAAGACCCGCATCCAGTATGCCAGCAAGTTTGCCGGAAGCAGTAACTACTGGAAGAACTCCATTGGTATGAACAAGGCAATCATCGACAATGACGTGTTGGGCGCCAAAGCCGAAATCGAGAAAAAGTATGCCGCCTTTGCCCAAGGAAAACCCGAATACGAGGGTGTGGTAGAGAAAATTGATGCCATCATCGAGAAAAGCACCCCCACGCTGCGCCAGCTCTACTATACCAACGAAGCATTGCGCGGTGCCATCGAATTCGGCAGTACCTACCTTATTATGGATAACATAAAGAAAGCGCTCGAAGAGAAGAACGACTCATTGCTGCAAGCTTCGAAGAAGCAGTTGGAAAATGCATACGATGGTATCCACAATAAAGACTACGACCACGAAGTGGACCGCGCCGTAGCCAAAGCCATCCTGCCCGCCCTTGCCAAGGCACTGAACGCCGACGAGCTGCCCTCCTTCTACCAAACCATCAACGGAGAGTTCAAGGGCGACTACAACGCATACGTAGACAACATTTACGACAACTCCATCCTCTCCAACCGCAAGAACCTGGATAAATTCCTGGCAAAGCCCACCGTGAAAGCCATCGAGAAAGACCCTGCTACGGCTTACTCGCGCTCCAAGAACGAAAAGCTGCAGGAACTCGGAAAGCAATACATGGAACTGGAAAGCGGAATGGAACTGCTCCACAAGGCCTACATCCGTGGCTTGGGTGAAATGAAACAGCCCGTCCCCTCCTATCCGGATGCCAACTTCACCATGCGTCTGACCTATGGTAATGTAAAATCATACAGCCCACGCGATGCCGTACACTACGACTACTATACCACTACCGACGGTATCCTTGAAAAAGAGAATCCCGAAGACCGTGAATTCGTGGTACCCGCCAAGCTGAAAGAACTGATTCAAAAGAAAGACTTCGGACGCTACGCCATGGCAGACGGCACCATGCCGGTTTGCTTCCTCACGACGAACGACATCACCGGCGGTAACTCCGGCAGCCCCGTCATCAATGGCGAAGGACAGCTCATCGGTACTGCTTTCGACGGCAACTGGGAATCTCTGAGCGGTGACATCAACTTCAACAATGACCTGCAGCGTTGCATTGCACTGGATATACGCTACGTGCTCTTCATCCTCGACAAACTGGGCAATTGCAGTCATCTGATAAAAGAAATGAACATTATAGAATAAATTAAAGCCTCTGAGAGATTACCTCCCATACTGAATGGCATTCAGTCGTATAGTGAATGCCATTCAGTCGTATACTTAACCCTATTCAGTCGTATACTGAATAGCCCCCCTCTCAGATGCTCTTCTAACGCACATCACCATGAAAAGAATCCTATTATCATTATTCATTACATCTTCTGTCCTTGCCGCACACGCCGACGAAGGTATGTGGATGCTCACCGACCTGCAAAAGCAGAACGAAGTAGCCATGACGGAACTCGGACTGCTCATCCCCACCAACCAAATCTACAATCCCGACGGCATTGCCCTGAAGGATGCCGTGGTGCATTTCGGCGGTGGCTGTACCGGCGAAGTCATCTCTGCCGAAGGCCTGGTACTGACCAACCACCACTGCGGCTATGGCGCCATACAGCAACACAGCTCGGTGGAACACGACTACCTGACCGACGGTTTCTGGGCTATGTCCCGCGAAGAGGAGCTTCCCTGCAAGGGACTCACCGTCACCTACATCGACCGGATACTGGACGTGACAGAGTACGTAAACGAACAACTGAAAACCGACGACGACCCGAACGGCACCAATTATCTGTCTCCCAAATACCTGAAGACAGTAGCCGACCGCTTCGCCAAGTCCGAAGGCATCGCCCTGACACCCGGCCGCAAGCTGGAACTGAAAGCCTTCTACGGTGGAAACAGATACTATCTGTTCGTAAAGACCACCTATAGCGACATCCGCATGGTAGGCGCTCCCCCCTCCTCCATCGGCAAGTTCGGCGCAGACACCGACAACTGGATGTGGCCCCGCCACACGGGAGATTTCTCCATCTTCCGCATCTATGCCGACAAAGACGGGAAACCCGCCGCTTACAGCAAAGACAACGTTCCCCTAAAAGTGAAGAAACATCTCACCATCAGCCTTGACGGCTATCGCGAGGGCGACTTTACCTTCGTCATGGGATTCCCCGGACGCAACTGGCGCTACATGATTTCCGACGAGGTGGAAGAGCGTATGCAAACCACCAACTTCATGCGCCACCACGTGCGCGATGTCCGCCAGAAAGCTCTGATGAAACAAATGTTGCAAGACGATGCCGTACGCATCCACTATGCCAGCAAGTATGCATCTTCTGCCAACTACTGGAAAAATGCCATCGGTATGAACGAAGGTCTCGTCCGTCTGAAAGTATTGGACACTAAACGTGCACAGCAAGAGGCACTCCTGGCACGCGGACGCTCGCTGAACGACAATAGCTATCAGCAAGCATTCGACCAGATACGCGCCATCGTAAAGCAACGCCGTCCAGCCCTCTACCACCAGCAAGCCATTCAGGAAGCACTGGTGACGGGACTCGATTTCATGCGTATCCCCAGCACCGCAGGACTGGTATCTGCCTTGAAGAACAAGGACAAAAAACAGATTGCAGCAGCTAAAGACAGCCTTCAGAAGGCAGCCGACCGCTACTTTGCCTCTGTCCCCTTCCCCGAAGTGGAACGTATTGTTGGCAAGGAAATGCTGAAAATCTACATGAAGTATATCCCTGCCGAACAACGCATCGGTATTTTCCAAATCATAGACAAGCGTTTCAAGGGCAACAGCGACGCTTTCATCGACGCTTGCTTTGAACATTCCATCTTCGGCAACAAGGAGAACTTTGCCAAGTTCATCCGCAAGCCCAGCCTCTACAAGATTAATACAGACTGGATGGTCTTGCTGAAATATTCCATCACGGACGGCCTGCTTCAGACCTCCATTGCCATGATGGATGCCAATAAAAACTACAATGCCGCCCACAAGGTATGGGTAAAGGGAATGATGGACATGAAACTTGCCAATGGTCAGCCCATCTATCCGGATGCCAACTCCACCTTGCGCCTGACCTACGGTCAAGTGCTCCCCTACGCTCCGGCAGACGGTGTGAAATATGATTACTACACCACTCTGAAAGGAGCTATGGAGAAGGAAGATCCCGACAATTGGGAGTTTGTAGTCCCCGCCAAACTGAAACAGCTGTATCAGGCAAAGGATTTCGGACGTTATGCCATGCCGAACGGCGAAATGCCCATCTGCTTCATTGTCAACACAGACAATACCGGTGGAAACTCCGGCAGCCCAGTGTTCAATGCCAAAGGAGAACTGATAGGTACCGGCTTTGACCGCAATTACGAAGGTCTGACTGGCGACATTGCCTTCCGTCCGTCCTCCCAACGAGCAGCATGTGTAGACATCCGCTACACCTTGTTCATCATCGACAAATACGCGGGAGCTTCGCATCTCATTGAAGAGATGACGATTAAATAATGATTTAGCGAACAAATCCTCCTCCTATTTTGTTATCATTACAAATAAATAAAAACAGAAAGGAAAAAATTATGGAAAAGTTTGAAGAATTGATACAATCAGAAAAGCCCGTTTTAGTTGATTTCTTTGCAACCTGGTGTGGCCCGTGCAAGGCCATGCATCCGGTACTGGAGGAACTCAAAAACGAAATAGGAGATGCTGCCCGTATCGCCAAAATAGATGTAGACCAGCACGAAGAGCTTGCTGCCCGCTACCGCATACAAGCAGTACCGACATTTATCGTATTTAAGAAAGGTGAAGCCGTATGGCGCCATTCGGGTGTCATCAGCGGTAAGGATTTGAAAGCCGTTATAGAACAAAACTCTTAACAAGAAGAAATGAAGAAGATTATAGCAATGGTTGCCCTCGTGTTTTCCTGCATGCTGGCCTATGCTCAAACAAACGGAGAAGTTATCGTCATGAACAAAGCCATGTTCATCAAGGATGTGTTCGACTATGAGAAATCCCAGGACTGGAAATACAAGGGAAACAAGCCTGCCATCATAGACTTATATGCCGACTGGTGCGGACCTTGCCGCATGGTGGCTCCCATTATGAAGGAACTGGCCAAAGAGTATGCCGATAAAATCGTTGTCTACAAAGTCAATGTGGATAAGGAAAAGGAACTGGCAGCGTTGTTCAATGCAACAAGCATCCCTCTTTTTGTATTCATCCCTATGAATGGAGAGCCTCAGCTCTTCCGCGGAGCAGCCGATAAGGCTACCTACAAAAAGGCGATTGACGACTTTTTACTGAAAACAGAATAGTTCATAATAGAAAGAAAAAACTCCTGACTACCTTTACAAAAAGGCAAGTCAGGAGTTTTTGTATCCTATTCACTCAAAACACGATAGGCATCTCTTTCCATTCTCCTCCGTGTAGTTCCATCACCGATTCATATCCAGCTTTCCTCAAGGCACACAAAGCTTCGGGACGTCCGTTGCTTATCCGTTCCGGATAGTGCGAATCACTGTTCACCTGCACACGTACACCCAAATCATGCAGGTAGGAGAAATACCGCTCATTGGGGTAAAAAGTACCCAGGTCATGATAGGCTTTGGTATTGACCTCTACCTGATAGCCGCGACGGGCAATATCTGCGAAATACGCCCTAACCAGCTCATCATACCAAGGCTCCTCCAGCAATCCCGGGCGATAGCATGCTGCATTGTAGTGCATCTTATCGGCATGGCCCACAATATCAAAACCACCCAGCTCGAGCATCCTCGTCAACCTACCATAATAGAGACGGACCACATGCTCCAAGTCACCGCAGAAATGTCCGTCTACAATGGTCTTAAAGGTATCCGCAGGTACATCTACATCCACCACTTCCCCTTTGTCATTGTAGAGAAGATGTACAGAACCAATACGGTAGTCCAACGGCAACTCCCTGAAACGGGCGATGGACGGATTACTCGCTTCATTCAGATAATCAATCTCCAGACCGATATACAGTTCGATACGTCCGGCATACTTCTCCTTCAGACGATGGAATTCAGATAGATAGTCGTCCATGATATCCCACTCCATAGTCCATGCCGTAGAAAAAGGCAATGGAGCATGCGATGAAAAGCCATAAGATGTAAAACCTTCACTCAATGCAAAACGCACAAAGTCCTCCATGCCGGCACGCCCGTCACAATAAAGGCTATGGCTATGATAATTCGTCAGATTTCCCACTTTCTCAGTTCTAATTTTTAATTCTTAATTTTCAATTTCGAACTTCAGTTCGATTCTATCTCACTCAGCTCCAGCCAGCGCAATGTTTTTTCGTCAATCAAGTCCGACAATTCCGGCAAACGTTTCGACTTCTCCGTCAGTTCGTCCACAGACAAAGTACCGCTGCACAAAGCCTCTTCAATTGCATTCTTTTCGGTTTCCAGGTCAGCTATCTCCTGCTCCAATTGTTCAAACTCGCGTTTTTCCTTAAAAGACATGCGCCGCTTTTCGTTCAGACGCACCTTCGCCGTCTTGTCCTCCTGAGCCTTGGCGGCTTCTTTCTCTTTCTCCTTTTCCTGATGGACTTTCGCATCTTTCCAGTCGCGATATTGTGTATAGTTGCCGGGAAAGTCGCGGATGTCCCCTTGTCCGTTGAACACTAACAGATGGTCTACCACTTTGTCCATGAAATAACGGTCGTGGCTCACCACAATCACGCATCCTTTGAAATTCTGCAAATACTCTTCCAGCACATTCAGCGTCACAATATCGAGGTCATTGGTCGGCTCATCCAGCACCAGGAAGTTGGGATTGCGCATCAGGACCGTACACAGATAGAGGCGGCGGCGTTCTCCCCCACTCAGCTTGTAGACATAGCTGTGCTGTGTCTCGGGAGTAAACAGGAAATGTTGCAGGAATTGCGATGCCGTCAGCTTCTTGCCGTTGCCCAGTTCTATGACTTCGGCAATGTCCTGCACTACATCAATCACTTTCATCTGCTCGTCAAACTGCAAGCCGTCCTGCGAGTAGTAACCGAAGCGGACCGTCTCGCCAATGTCCAGCGTACCGCTGTCTGCCTGCTCCAACCCCATCAGTATCTTGATGAAGGTCGACTTGCCCGTACCGTTATTCCCTACGATACCCATCTTTTCGTAACGGGAGAAGATGTAGGAGAAATCATCCAGAATCTTCAAGTCACCAAAGGATTTGTACAGATGGTCTGCCTCGAATATCTTACTGCCTATATAAGAAGCCTTAACGTCCAGCTTTACATTGTCGTTGTTGAAACGCTGCTTAGCCACCTTCTCCAACTCGTAAAAGGCATCCTCCCGATAGCGTGCCTTGTGCCCGCGGGCTTGCGGCATGCGGCGCATCCATTCCAGCTCTGTGCGGTAGAGGTTATTGGCACGTTCTATCTCCACAGTCTTGGCCTCGATACGCTCTTGGCGCTTCTCCAGATAATAACTGTAATTGCCTTTATACTGATAAATCTGCCGGTTGTCTATCTCTACGATTTCGGAGCATACCCGGTCGAGGAAATAACGGTCGTGCGTCACCATCAGCAAGCTGAGGTTGTTCCGGCGGAGATATTCCTCCAGCCACTCCGTCATATCGAGGTCGAGGTGGTTGGTAGGCTCGTCCAGTATCAGCAAATCGGGTTCAGTGATAAGGGTATTGGCAAGTGCCACACGCTTCAACTGCCCGCCGGACAGATGTTTTACGTGCTGACTGAAATCACGTATTTTAAGTTGAGACAGAATCTGTTTCGCCTTCTGCTCGTACTCCCAAGCTTTTTCATGGTCCATACGCACCAGAATTTCGTCCAAGCCGGGATGCCCCTCCGTTTCCATGCAACGTTCATATTCCTTGATTAACTCGACAGTACTGTTGCCATGATGGAAGCACGCTTCGAGCACGGTCAGCTCTTCGGGATATTGCGGGTCTTGTTCCAGATAACCCACACGCAAATCACGACGGAAGGAAATGGTGCCATTGTCATACCCTTCCTTGCCGGAAAGGATATTGAGCAATGTCGTCTTGCCACTGCCGTTCTTGGCTATCAACCCGACACGCTGTCCCTCGGACAAGCCCAAAGAAATATTTTCGAATAGTACCAAGTCACCGAACGACTTGGTCAAGTTTTCCACCTGAAGAATTGAATTTACTGCTGCCAATGCTTTAATAGTTGAAAAATGAAAATTGAAAGTTGAAAATCACAGTACCGAGATGACCGGACCTTAGAACAAGGAGCTGTATATCTCCGGCAGATTCACTTTACCTCCTGCCTTTACTTTGCTCCAAACCAGCTTCATGGGGTCTATCCATTCACCGGTAGACGTGTTCAGCAATATGGGCGCTTCCCGGTTTCCGTCCACCAAGGTACGCCATTCCATACCGTCCACTTCATTGGCGAAAATAACACAAAGCGCGATGCCAAAAGCCAGCCATGCATCCTTCTTCTTAGGACCGATGTTGCTTTCTTCCATCATCTGCTGCATCTTGGCAATGTCTTCCTCAGCTCCCTGGAAATCCTTCTTCAACAATTCCTTTATAGTAGTATCCACCCACTCGTATGCTTCATTAATCTGGTAGATTTCCGAAAGGCGCACCGGAATTATCTCCGCTGGATACTTCACTCCATCCTTCCGCGTTTCCAGCGAAGCGATAATCTTCTCCGCTTCTGCAACCGGCTCTCCTTTCTTCACCGTAAACGAACATTCAAAGGCAACTTCATCCGCGCCCGTTATCCATAAATGGGAAGTATAGTACGCACCTTCTTCCTCGAACATCTCCTTACTATATGCACATTCCATCCGGCCTATCCTAACCGGAATGGCAGAGGAGTTTTCCCGTAACTCTTGCTTCACGGAGTCCTTGCCATATGTAGCATTCCCTTTGAAAGCCGAAATGCGAAAATTACCGGTCCACTCATTGGGGTTATAAAAAAGGAAAGAGCCTTCCCCGTCCTCGAATTCATTCCAGTCTACCGGATAAGTCATGGAGAACCATGCCCCCGGAGAGATAAATTTCTTGCTTTGTTCCATATATAGACTAATCTTTGCAAAGACAGTTCACACCATCTCAGCTATTTCTCGCAAAGATAGTACAAACCGAATGCAAAATAAAATGAACTTGTCCATTTTTTATGCTGAGGTGCAGCCTATCTTCGGTTTTAGGGCAAAAGTAACATATTACCGCCGTTGATATGCAAACAAACGAAACAAAAAAACAGCCGATTCTCACGAACCGGCTGTTCCAATCATCATCTATGAATGAAGACCATTAGAGCCTTCAATATCTTAACTATATCTTAAAATCCACATTTTGGGCGTAAAGATAATGAATTTGTATCACAAAATAAAATGCAATGAAAAATTAGTTTTGGGCACTGTCCCACCATACGGGTAAAGTCCATACGTCCTCGGCAGCATTCCAAAGTGCAATTGAAGTATCAGCTCCCGGAACAGTGGCACCGATAGCTTGCAGATTGGCCGTATTGTAGTTGAGTTCATGACTGCATTGCTGCCAACGACGGAACTGTTTACCTTGCGGAATATTCTTTTGGGCAGTAGCATCAACGCCATAGCGTGCAGGAATACCCCAGCCTAAGAAAAGCTCCGGATTAAAATCGTAGCGACGCATATCGTTCCAAATTTCCATGGAAAAATGCAATGCCAAACGCTTTTGAGTAAGAATCTTGCCCAAAGTAATATTCTCTTCAGTGCCGATACCATTGTTCAAATAGTTGTCAATATCGGTTTGCGTCATAGGAGAGAACGAGGGGCATGCTTCCAAATTGGCATCTTCACGGCACCACACTTTCAACTTATCGTTCATACCGTCGATACTGGCTGCAATACCTTTCTTATAAGCATTAAAAGCCGCTCCTTTATTACCTTGGTTAAAGAGTACTTCAGCACGTATGAAACAAGCTTCGGCATAGGTTCCAATATAGGTGGGAGAAGACACGCGAGTATAGAAAGTTCCCGATTCGCGAGAGGCATCAGTGCCATCGCGACGATAAAGTAAATCAGGACGTCCTTGATAAGCTTTGCACTGACTGGTACACTCTACATAAATAGTGTCCCCCTTACGGGTAGAAGATTCACTGTCAATCCACCAACCTTTGGCTGCCGAGAAGTTCGAGCGCAACGGTCCGCCGGTAAGGCTGGGACTATCATTGCCAATCATGTCTACACCCATAGAACGACGCCAACCGTTTTTGAACTTCACCTCTGCGGGTGAATTACTTGATTGCTTCGAATATGCCCAAGGTAAAATCTTATCGGCACGCGGATCTTCTATTCCACTTCCGGCAAAATTTGTCAGATTATCGTAAAGCATCTTGGTAGGCATATAGCCGGCATTCATGCCACATACAGAAAAGAGCGGTGAATAATCAACCGGTTCATCCCATCCCAATACATCATGCGAATTATTGGCATCAATATGATTGAATACGGTATTGTCGGCATTGCTTTGCTGAGCCTTGTCAAGACAAGCCAAGATTTCTGCGGCATCGTATTTCCCTTCAAGATAACTGCCTTCACCCTTTTTAATAAGCTTGTTAATGTAACGTGCTTTAAGTAAGTATGCCAATTTAAGCCACTTGTCTACACTACCACCGTTCCAAATATCGCCTACAGCCAACGAAGCTGTCGCAGACCCTTGCTCTTTTTGGAACATCTCGATAGCGGTGTCAAGATCGGCCAAACAGCCCAAATAGATTGTTTTTCCGTCATTATAGGTAGGAGTAACACCGGCTTCAGCCTCACTCGACTTGTAAGGCATTTCTCCATAAAGGTCTGTCATAAGCATAAAACCATAGGCACGAATTACGCGAGCTGCACCCACATAATGCCAAGCCTCGGCTGCCGTAGCCTTGTCAATCAAAAATGGAATATTTACAGCAGCTCCACAGAACCACCATTGGTAGGGAGTGGTAACGGCACCGGTCTGAGGACTCCAATAAGACATGCTCCAATAAGTACCGCCGTCATAATAGCGTGTCCAATCGCCCATAGACATACTGGAACGCCAAGCAGCAAACTGAGTGGCACTGTTGGTATAAAATTCAATATGTGCCAATCGTGAATCATAGGTCGCATTTCCAGCTGTGGGATTTTCGGGATCGACATTTACATCGAGCCAGTCACTACACCCCGAGAACAAAGTCATAAGGGCACCCACACTACATAATATCATAGATTTGAATAATTTCATATTGCTTCTGTTTTTTAAGAGTTAGAAAGTAAGATTCAAGCCAAATGACATGGTAGAAGTGGCAGGTACACCGCAGTAGTCAAATCCTACTGATGATGAGCCACCTACACCCGCACCAGCGGCAGCCACTTCAGGATCACCGTCGTAATTGGTGATGAGCAATAGATTGGTAGCAGCTACCGATACCGAAGCACGCTTTACAAATCCAATCTTGGAAAGCCACGTTTTAGGAAACTCATAGCTCAATGAAACAGAACGCAAACGCAAAGAGTTGACATCGGTAATATAGTTGGCTGACTCCTTAGAATAATAGTTCTGATAGTAATCCTTAATGATGTTGTAACCACTCATTTGTACTCCATTAAAAGTATAGGTTTTATCGGCCTCCCAAGTATTGGTCACTGGGTCACCATTGGCATTGACACCCGTTACAGTGAGAGAACGATTGCGTACATCGGCAGAGAACTGGCTCACACCGCTGTTATCCATAGCATATTGAGTACCGTTGACCACATCGCCACCTACACGGAATTCCCATAGCATATTGAAAGTAAAATTCTTCCAAGTAAGGGTGTTGTTCAATCCACCGGTAAACGATGACTCACGATTACCTACTGCTACAAGGGTTTTGTCATAAGTAGGCATACCGTTTTTGTCGAGTATCACCTCACCGGCGTCATTACGTTTCCATTTGGTACCGGCAATACCCATAAAATCTCCACCGCTGAACGAGGCTGCCTGCATACCGGCATATTGCACATCGGTAACATACATCACGCCCATACCTTCGGGAAGCCCGTCCAAAGTACCACGATTACCTGCCATGTTCAAGCCAATGTCCCATGTCCAGTCCTTAGTCTGTATGGGAGTTCCCGAAATAGAGAGTTCCATACCTTTGTTATACACATTGCCCGCATTGATACTCCAAAAGATGTAACCGGTAGATTGCGGACCGCGAGGAGCAAGAATCTGATTATATGAATCGTTGGTATAGTAAGCATAGTCTATGTGCAGGCGGTTTTTGAAGAAACTCAATTCCACGCCTATTTCGGTAGACTTGGTCATTTCCGGTTTCAGTTTGTCATTACCGCGTGTCCAAGTATTTCCCACACCTACCGTACCGTCAAGATAGGTACCCGTAGGCCATAAGGCAGTTTCCAATTCGTACACACCGGTATCTTTACCTACCTTGGCCCACGATGCACGCAATTTACCAAAGTTGAGCACACTGTCATCCAGCCAACCGAGTCGCTGCAAGGCTTCAGTAAATACGAATGAACCGCTTACCGAAGGATAGAAGTACGAACGGTTTTCAAGAGGAAGAGTAGAAGTCCAGTCATTACGACCGCTCACAGTGAGATAGAGCATATTTTTCCATGATGCACGGAATTCTCCAAAAGCTCCTACCAAACGTTTCTTAGTAGCTGCATGTGTGAATTGCTTATTGTCTTTACTGGCATTGGCGTATGAGAAGAAATCAGGAACGGAAAAGTTCCAAGCCATCATCGAGCTACGGTCTGTCTTGGTTTCGTCCATTGTGGCACCCAACAAAAGATTCAAATCGAAATCACCGAACTTATGGCTCATGTTCGACATAAAGTCATGGCTCATATAGCGGAACTGCTGGGTGTTGTCACTCATCATACCTTTTTGCCACACTTGTTTAAGCACGCCATTGGCAGCCAAACGGTTGGAAGCAGTTTGGGTATAACGGTCAATACCTATTTTATAAGAAACAAACCACCATTTGGCAATATCGGCTTTTATACTGAGCATCCCATTGAAACGGTCGATGTCGTCATACATGTGGTTACGATTGACAATCCAATAGGGGTTGTCGCGTTCGTCCCATGGATCAAGACGATCGCCAAACAAACGATAACGGGTACCATCCTCGTTCTGATAGTGGGTCATTCGGTCGAAAGGAGACCAGTTGTACACACCATAAAGAGCACCATTACCACTCGAATTATAAAGCCCGGCACCCGTCAAAGTACGGTCCGTATGAGCATCGCTATATGCGGCACTGGCGTTAAAGGTAAAAATCCCCACCTTCTGCTCACCATTGAAACGGAAAGCATATTTCTTGTATCCGGTCTCGGGCACAACACCTACCTGATCATAGTAAGACCCTGAAAGATAGAATTTACTATTCTTGGTACCCCCGGCTACACTGGCACTTTCATCGAAAATGTTTCCGCCTTGAAAGAAATCACCTATGTTATCATAAGTAGCTGCGTTCGACTTCTCTCCCCACGAAGTATAAGCAAAGTCATTAAACACAGTACCAGTATAGTTCTTCTTTGAATCATATTGGTCTTCCATATATCCACGGGCATATTGGCGTTGCGTTTGCGGCAGGTTCTTTACCCATGAAGCAGTAAACTTAGAATTGATATTCACTTCAACCACGCCCTCTTTACCTTTCTTGGTAGTGATAAGAATAACTCCGTTGGCTGCACGTGAACCGTATAAAGCGGCAGCTGCAGGGCCTTTGAGCACCGACATACTTTCTATATCTTCGGGATTTATATCCATCAAACGATTGGAAGTAGTAGAGGCAGAACGCATGGAACCATCGAAAGCCGAATTGCCCACCACTGATGAAGAGTTATCAAAAATAACACCATCCACCACAAAGAGCGGCTGATTGTCTTTGCCTTCAGCACCCGACGTTCCTCCACGCAATATAATCTGAGCGCCCGCACCAGCGGCACCGGATGACTGAGTAACATTCACACCGGCCACTTTCCCCGAAAGGGATGAAATAGGATTGGCAGTTTTCATCTTCATCAATTCATCCGACTTCACATCCTCCATTGAATATCCCAAAGCTTTGCGTTCTTTCTTGATACCCATTGCCGTCACAACCACTTCGTCCAGCGCTTGCGAGTCATCTTGTAAACTCACAGTATAAGTAGTGGCGTTCGTCACCTTCAATGTCACTGTTTTGTACCCAATGAAAGATACCTCCAATGTGCTACCCACCGGCGCCTCTACAGAAAAATTTCCATCAATATCCGTCACAGCGCCGGTACCAGAACCTTTTACTAACACGCTGGCGCCGATGATGGGTTCGCCTGCCGCATCTAAAACTTTACCTGTGATTTTCTTGGCTTGCTGAGTACTTTGGGAACTTAGCACACTTTCAACAGCTGCATTAGCAGCAAAAGGTGCAGACACCCCAAACAATGCAAGCAACACTAATGATAAGCAATAATTTCTTTTCATAAGCTCTATTATTTGGATTTGTTTGCAAACATATGAATTAATTTAGAAATTCTATCATCAATCGAATTAAAAATTACTAAATAAACATTAAAACATTTGCATTTATATTTTTGCAAAGTTTTAAATATCTATTTAGTAATTATTCAAAGCATTAACTCTTAATCATATTAATGCCGTACTTGTATATAATATATCTCAATGATGCGAAAAAACGAAAAACACATCACATTTATCATTTATATATAGCAATGTTTTGAACTATTTGATTTACGCATTAAAGCATATTCATAAATCTTTTTATATAAAAAGAACTTGATTACGTGGGGATATTGGTATGGATAAGGATTCTAAAAAGCAAATTAGTTAAAATGATTCATAAGTTCATCAAAAAATAGTGTTAGACTATTAACAATAATAAATTCCACATATAATCTACATTAACATTTTATTTTTCAGCATAATACTAATATATACAAGTTTCACTTATAAAAACTGGTCTCTTTCCATGTTGTGGAATTTCCATATCAGTGGTGACATATATAATGGTACAGATTATTTCATGACAGCACGTAGCATGAGTGTGAGATTTAATTCATTGAAGCCTCTCAACGGTCTTCATTCATAGATGATGATTGGAACGGCCGGTTCGTGAAAATCGGCTGTTTGCATTCTACGCCTCATTTCCCTATCGGCTGTATTCTCCTTCTCACCTCTTTGGATATTTCCAGAAACATATAGTTCAGTTTGCCGGAATGAATGCCTTCCTTATTCTGGGCATACTTCTTATTGGCATACTCCTTGGACTTGTCAAAGGTGATGCGCGACATCTGGTTCTGCGACTTTCCCACCATCGTCGAATCCAACTGTTCGTCCGGAAAGAAATCATCCAAATCCACATCACCAATCATGGTCGTTTCAAGGAAATTCATGTCTTTATGACTGGAATCCGTGTAGTATCCTACAAACATATGCCCCGGGGTGCGCACCAATATAGGTTCTATGTTGATGGCACGGAGCAGAGAAGCAAAAAGCACACTTCCATCCACACAGTTGATTTGCGAGGACTCCAAGGCGTCATCGAACGTGCGCACACGCTGTGAAAAGACCACATTGCTGGAAAGGCTCGTATTGGAGACCGAGCTATAACGAAACTTACGCTTCTGCAGTACATTCCACAAGGCATAAACCTGCCTGTCCACCACTTCGGCACCTCCCTGATAGCCTAAAAAACGGTTGACGATACGCGTATCCAGCGCTTCACGCAACAGTTTGTCAATCATAGGATTCTCCTCATTTACATATGCTGCAAAAAAGATGCCGGTATCATGGAATTTTGTACCATTCGTGACATACCCCAACAGACATTCATTAATGCTGCGAACGGAAAAAGTACGCACCCTCTGCCCCAAATCCTTACCGTTCATCTCTACCATAACGGCCACACTAATGGGTTCCGCCTGGTTGTTATTCTTCAGAGCCTCATAATTCCATATGATATCAGGATAGATAATATACTCCGTACGCGGTTTTGCCAGCACAAATTCCGACACTGAACGGGAAAAGAACGGAGTCTCCGCAACTTCTACCCGCACCCGGCTATAAGCATTCCTCGAACGGACACGGACAGCGATGCACGACTTCGGATTACCTACATACATGGAGTCTACCGGCACTATGACCTGAGCATCGGTGGTAGCCACTGAAAGGATACTGGAAGGGAATATATTACCGCCCAGCTCATCCGCGATATCAAAGCCCGAACGGAAAGGAGCCGTATTCAGCCAGACAGAGCCGATTATCACTAAAAGCAGAGTTCCCACAATAACCGGCAAACGCCTTTTAGAGAAACTCCTGATATACATAAGTTCTTTCATACAATTCAATATTTACGAAGCAAAGATAATATTTTATATGTGACAGGGCTTTTAGATAAACGAGAATTTAATGTAACCCAAATGTAACACTTGTTTCATCATTCCGTAACAAATTAGCCTCACTTTTGTACCCAGAAAGTAGAAATGGCCTGCATCTCAGCACAAGTTTTCATGCAAACATGAAAATTCTGCATTCGGTTTGCACTATTTTTGCCGATAAAAAGAAATAAAGTTTAACTTTGTGACAAGAGAATTGTTTTATCCTTGTCATACATAAACAACAAAGCAATGAACGATTACCGGATTTTAGTAGTGGACGATGAAGAAGACTTATGTGAAATTCTGAAGTTCAACCTCGAAAACGAAGGCTACGAAGTGGATACGGCAAACTCCGCTGAAGAAGCTCTGAGAATGGACATTGGCAGCTACAGCCTGCTACTGCTGGACGTGATGATGGGAGAAATTTCCGGCTTCAAAATGGCGAGCATGCTGAAGAAGGACAAGAAGACAGCCCAGATACCCATCATCTTCATTACCGCCAAAGATACGGAAAATGACACCGTGACCGGTTTCAACCTGGGAGCGGACGACTACATATCCAAACCCTTCTCGCTGCGCGAAGTGGCGGCACGTGTCAAAGCCGTACTTAGACGCACCCGACAAGGAGAAACGGAACATGCACCGGAACAGATTGTCTACAAGACGCTGGTACTGGACATCATCAAGAAGAAAGTCTGCATTGACGGCGAAGAGGCACCGCTCACCAAAAAAGAATTTGAAATCTTATTGCTGCTTTTGCAGAATAAAGGACGCGTATTCTCGCGCGAGGATATACTGAACCGCATCTGGAGCGACGAAGTATATGTGCTGGACCGCACCATCGACGTGAACATCACACGTCTGCGCAAGAAAATCGGAGTTTATGGCAAATGTATCGTAACACGCTTGGGATATGGTTATTGTTTCGAAGCCGAATAACGACAGACACTTTCTGTCCTTCAGCCGGAAGCTTTTCCTTTCGGTCATCTCGCTGTTCCTCGTATTCGCCGCCTGCTTCATCGCCTACCAGTATCAGCGGGAAAAGGAATACAAAGTGGAGCTGCTGGACATGCAGCTGCAAGATTATAACGACAGACTGCACCAGGAGCTTCGCTACCTCCCCGACAGCCTATGGACTTCCATGCTGGACAGCTACATCTCCAAGCATGTGAACAAGGAATTGCGCGTCACTGTGGTAGACCTTCATGGCAACGTATTGTTCGACAGCTCCCAGAACGACAGCCATGAACTGGACAACCACATCAAACGCCCCGAAGTACAGAAAGCGCTGAAAGACGGCAAGGGCTATGACCTGCGGCGCATCTCCGAAACCACCGGCAAGACCTATTTCTATTCTGCCACCGCCTACGAAGGCTGTATCATCCGCTCAGCCCTCCCCTACAACGTCAACCTGATGAACAATCTGGCTGCCGACCCACACTACATCTGGTTCACGGTCATTGTATCACTGCTGCTGATATCCGTCTTCTACAAATTCACCTCCAAACTGGGCAGCGCCATCAACCACCTGCGCGAGTTTGCCAAAAGGGCCGACAAGAACGAACCCATAGACATGGACATACAAGCCGCCTTCCCGCACAATGAGCTTGGAGAGATTTCGCAGCATATCATACAGATATACAAGCGCCTGCGCGAAACCAAAGAGGCGCTTTACATTGAGCGCGAAAAGCTTATCACCCATTTGCAAACCTCCCGCGAAGGACTGGGCGTATTCAACAGAGACAAAAAGGAGATATTGGTAAACAATCTGTTCACCCAATACGGCAATCTGATTTCAGACTCCAACCTGCAGGCTACCGAAGAGATATTCTCCATCTGCGAATTCCAGAAGATAACGGATTTCATCAACAAGGCGCAGAAGCGCCCCTCCTACAACGAAGAACGAAGGATGTCCGTACACATCAACAAGAACGGACGCACCTTCATCGTGGAGTGCATCATCTTCCAAGACCTCAGCTTTGAAATTTCCATCAACGACATCACCCAGGAAGAAGAGCAAGTACGGCTGAAACGGCAGTTGACCCAGAACATCGCCCACGAGCTGAAAACCCCCGTAAGCAGCATACAAGGTTATCTGGAAACCATCGTGAACAACGAAAACATTGCACCCGAAAAGATGCAGGTCTTCCTGGAACGCTGCTACGCGCAAAGCAACCGCCTGAGCCGCCTGCTGCGCGACATATCCGTACTGACCCGCATGGACGAAGCCGCCAACATGATTGATATGGAAAAGGTGGACATCAGCATGCTGGTTTCAAACATCGTCAACGAAGTGTCCCTGGAACTGGAACAGAAGCAAATCACCGTTGTCAATTCCCTAAAACCGAAGATACAGTTGCGGGGCAACTACTCTCTACTCTACTCCATCTTCCGCAATCTCATGGACAACGCCATCGCTTATGCCGGCACCAACATACACATCAACATCAGTTGTTTCCGCGAAGACGAGAATTACTACTATTTCAGTTTTGCCGATACCGGCATCGGCGTTTCTCCCGAACATCTGAACCGTTTGTTCGAACGCTTCTACCGTGTAGACAAAGGACGCTCGCGCAAGTTGGGCGGCACCGGCTTGGGGCTCGCCATAGTGAAGAATGCAGTCCTTATTCACGGAGGCACCATCTCTGCCAAAAACAACCAAGGTGGAGGACTGGAGTTTGTATTCACACTGGCAAAAGAGAGATAACAGCCCGTTTTACCACACCAAACAAAATGCTTTGCATACCTCTGGAGAAGGTTCTTGTGGCAAGTGTGGCTTGTATTGGTATCTTTTCACCTTACCGACATGACGGATTGCTTAAATCGCCTTAAGTCACTATCAATCAGAGAGTAATTTTGCCAACCTATTGCCATGCTTTTGGCAAACTTTTGCCATGCCTATGGCAAAGTTTTGCCAACGCGGTGACAAAGTCTTGCCAAGAGGGTGGCAAAACCTTGCCAATTTGTCGGCAAAAAGAAAGAGAGAGGGGAAGAAAATTTATCACTCATAGAATTGTTTTCTCAAAAAGAATCCGTATCTTTGTCATGCATTGGTTCGCTCCCCCTCTTCTGGGAAAGCGATTAAAAGGGAATCAGGTGTAAATCCTGGACAGTCCCGCTGCTGTAAGTTTCGTGCAACGTTGCAGACAATTACTCTATGCCACTGGAATATTCTTCCGGGAAGGCGCCTGCAACAGAAACAAGTCAGAAGACCTGCCATGCATACTTTATCATTGCTTTCGAGGAAAAAGCGTTGAGTCTAATGAGCCGGACAAACCGTCCATCATTTCATTCATCAAACCTAATTCAGAGAAAGTAAAGAAGGTAATAAACTCTGCCAAGTTTATTTGATGATGTCCGGCCGAAGTGATTTCGTCCGGACATTTACATTACAAAAAGTCATATTTAAATTGGTTATTACATAGATTTTGTCTAAATTCGGCACATTAAACCGCAATAATCGGTTTATCCGTTAACCTATTGTCAAATTATTAAAGATACAGAGTCTATGGAATTACCATTTGCCGAAGCATGGAAAATCAAAATGGTGGAACCTATCCGCAAAAGTACCCGCCAGGAACGCGAACAATGGCTGAAAGAGGCCCACTACAACGTATTCCAACTCAAATCGGAACAAGTTTATATCGACCTCATCACCGACTCGGGCACCGGAGCCATGAGCGACCGCCAATGGGCAGGCATGATGCTGGGTGACGAAAGCTATGCCGGAGCCACCTCATTCTTCAAACTGAAGGAAGTCATCACCCGCCTCACCGGATTTGAATACATTATCCCCACCCACCAGGGACGCGCTGCCGAAAATGTACTCTTCTCCTACTTGGTGCACGAGGGCGACATTGTGCCGGGAAACTCCCATTTCGACACCACCAAAGGACATATCGAGGGACGCCGGGCATTGGCTCTGGACTGCACCATAGACGAAGCCAAACAGACACAGCTGGAAATTCCCTTCAAAGGCAATGTAGACCCTAAAAAACTGGAAAAAGCATTACAGGAACATAGCGAACGGATACCGTTCGTCATCGTCACCATAACCAACAACACTGCAGGCGGCCAGCCGGTTTCCATGCAGAACCTGCGCGAAGTCCGCGCCATTGCCGACAAGTACGGCAAGCCCGTTCTCTTTGACTCGGCACGCTTTGCGGAAAATGCCTACTTCATCAAAATGAGAGAAGAAGGTTACCGCAACAAGAGCATAAAGGAAATTACCCGCGAGATGTTTGACCTTGCCGACGGTATGACGATGAGTGCCAAAAAAGACGGTATTGTCAACATGGGCGGATTCATAGCCACCCGCCGGAAAGACTGGTATGAAGGTGCCAAAGGCTTCTGCGTGCAGTTCGAAGGCTACCTTACTTACGGAGGCATGAACGGTCGTGACATGAACGCCCTTGCCATCGGCCTGGATGAAAATACTGAATTTGACAATCTGGAAACCCGCATTCACCAGGTGGGCTATCTAGCCATGAAACTGGATGAGTACGGGATACCCTACCAACGTCCCGCAGGCGGCCATGCCATATTTGTGGATGCCCCCAAAGTGCTGACACATGTGCCCAAAGAAGAATTCCCGGCACAAACACTGACCGCTGAGCTCTATCTGGAAGCAGGCATACGCGGCTGCGAAATCGGGTATCTGCTGGCAGACCGCGACCCGGTGACCCGCGAAAACCGCTTCAACGGCCTGGACTTGCTTCGGCTTGCCATCCCCCGCCGCGTGTATACCAACAACCACATGGATGTGGTGGCAGCCGCTTTGAAAAATGTATATGACAAACGGGAAAGTATTACCCGCGGAGTGCGCATCACCTGGGAAGCTCCGTTGATGAGACACTTCACGGTACAACTGGAAAGGCTGTAAGAGATTTACAGACTCAATGTCAAGACAAAATCCGGAAACAAATAATAATGAATAGTGAACCGGCGTTTCTCCACCGTACGATATTCTTCGGCGGAGAATACGCCGCTTTCATTTACAGCAAAAGGCAGAATGCGCATGTGCCCGCGAAAATCAACCTCGGAAGCATTCAGGCATTTGAACATGGTCTCCTTAGCCGACCAGTGCAGCAACAGTGACCAAGTGTCTGTTCCGCGAAACACGGATGGCTGTTCATCTTCGCGCATGAATTTATGTGCCACCTTCCTTACCCGCTCACCATACTGCTCGATGTCAACACCCACTTCCCGACCCGGCAATCCCAAGACAACAGCCACATAACCTTTCGTATGCGAAATACTGAGAGAGGCGGAGTCATCCGCCAGATAAGGTTTCCCACTGGGATGATAGGCAATCTCTTTCTCTTCTCCCGACAGAGTATAAAGCAATACGCGGACAGCCAACCACTCCAAACGGCGGTGTGCCGCGGTGAAGCGCCGCATACCTTCCCGGTATACTTCCTGATGAGGAAGCATGGCCAGCAATTCCTCCGGAGATTCCTCCGTTTTCCAAATTCCCCATCGACAGGGAAGAGCGGTATGTTGCAAGAAGAGGGGCACGGAACAATTTAAAAATTAATAATTAAAAATTAAAGGGAAGAAGAGTTGGGTTCTGCCGGGGCATTTACTGTGAACTTCACTTTCAGGATACGGCGGTTGTCCATCTCCAACACCTCAAACTCATAACGGCCGTAGGTCACCTTTTCATGGAGAGCAGGAAATTCCCCCTTCAGTTCCAGCAGAAGTCCGGCAAGCGTATCGGCATCCCCTGCCACCTCATCGAACGTTTCCTCGTCTATCTTCGTTATTTTATAGAAATCAGTCAGCTGGGTCTTGGCTTCAAATACCCAAGTGTGGTCATTCAGTACGGCATATGTACGTTCTTCATCATCGTATTCGTCATGAATTTCGCCCACAATCTCCTCAATAATGTCCTCCATGGTGACAATGCCCGACGTACCACCGAACTCATCGACCACAATGGCTATATGAATCTTGTTTGCCTGGAAATCGCGCAGCAAATCATCAATCATCTTGGTTTCGGGCACAAAATAGGCGGGCCGGATAAGCGACTGCCAACGGAAATTATCCCCTTTGTTCAGATGGGGAAGCAAATCCTTGATATAAAGCACCCCCTTGATATTGTCACGGCTATCCGCATAGATGGGAATACGGGAGTAGACATTCTCTACGATGCACTTCACCACATCTTTGAAAGGGGTACGGATATCCAGGTCCACCACATCAAGGCGAGAGGTCATGACCTCCTTGGCCGTTTCCCCGCCAAAGCGGATGATACCTTCCAGAATATTATTCTCCTCCGAAAGCTCTGCCTTGTCGGTCAGCTCCAACGCATGCGAGAGTTCATCGACCGATATGTTATGGTTCTTGCGGACCATATGCTTGTTCAAGAAAGAGGTGGAACGTACCAGCATAGATGCCATCGGATAGAATACGGAACGGCAAAACGTGATGCCGGGAGCGGCAAAACGGCAGAAAGCCAGCGTCTTCTGAGCCGAATATATCTTAGGCATGATTTCACCGAAAAGCAACAGCAAAAATGTAAGGACTACTGTCAGAATGAGGAACTCTGCAATGGGAGAATGAAATTGGAACACATTCATAAAGAAGAAGTTGCAGAGCATGATTATGGTTACATTCACGAAGTTGTTCGTAATCAGAATCGTTGCCAACAAACGTTCGCTGTTGTCCAGCAGATTACTGATTTTCTCATCCGAAGGATGCTTTCTCTCCGCTATTGCATTCAGGTCTGACGGAGAAAGAGAGAAAAAGGCTATTTCGGAAGCTGATGCAAAACCGGAAACAAGCAAAAGCAAACCTGCCAACACAATGGCTACAACGGCCGAAATAGAAGGAGTCTGTACGGATATACCGTTAAAAACATCTGCCAACTGGCATAAATAAGCGTCTGGGTCCAAAGATTTTGGTTTTAGTTAAACAATTAGAACGGCAAGTCGTCCGTCGGGTTATCTTGTGCAGGGGCAGCCTGCGGTTGTACTGGTTGTTGTGGCTGGGGGGCGGCTCCCGCCTGCGGCGCATAAGGGCCAGCACCGGGAGTTGCCGTTCTCGGAGTCAGCATCTCCATATTGTCGACAAATATCTCAGTCACATAACGCTTGATGCCTCCCTGGTCATCGTAAGAACGGGTACGTATCTTACCTTCCACGTAAAGCTTATCGCCTTTATGCACATATTTCTCAACGATTTCGCCTAAACGGCCACGGAATATCAGGTTATGCCATTCGGTACGGTCCGGAATCTGCGTACCATTCTGCAAAGTGTATCCTTTCTCCGTAGTGGCCAAAGAAAGCTGGGCAACACAGTTTCCACCTTCATAATAGGTTATTTTAGGGTCTTGTCCCACATTTCCTATCAATATCACTTTATTTACTGACATAAGCTTCTATTTTATTAATTTGCTGCCAAAATTAACGAGAATATTCACACCATGCAAGAATACAAACAACTTTTATACATATTTCTCCAAGAAAGCATGTATAAGGCGGGGCACCGCATAACGACCCAAATCTTCGACTGCAACCCGTTGGTAACTTGAGAAGGAGCTCGAATTATCGGGCAGAGTAACCTCGTAGAAGTTGGTGTAAATCACTCTGTGGGACAATACATGTTTCACCCCCCGAAGCAGTGTACGGACCATCCGCACCTCTCCCTCTGCAAACAGCGCATGAAACTGCGGACATGCCAGAAATTCCTCTTCGGATAAATCTTTTTCCGTTTCAACCAGAGGCAATTCAAAGAGATTTTTCCAGATATCGTCCTCCGTCCTCTTATGTATCAAGGTATGCGCGCCCATGCGTACATATATATAATTAAAATAGCGGTTGGTGGTCTTGGTTCTGTGCTGCTTCACGGGCAGTTGCTGCACTTTTCCTTCAGACAATGCCCGGCAGCTGCCGGACAAAGGACAAAACAGACAGTTGGGCGACTGCGGCGTACACTGCACGGCTCCGAAGTCCATAATTGCCTGGTTATAATCTGCCGGCCTGGATTTATCGAGCACCTCACCCGCCAAAGCGGTAAAAGTCTTTTTCCCTTCAGTAGAATCAATGGGAACATCAATGCCGAAATAGCGGGAAAGCACCCGATACACATTCCCGTCGACCGCCGCATAAGGCATGTCATAGGCAAAGGAGCAGATGGCCGCTGCCGTATAATCCCCCACTCCCTTCAAAGCACGTACCTCTGCATAGGTTTTCGGAAATGTCCCCTTCATGCTTTTGGCTGCGGCATGCAGGTTGCGGGCACGCGAATAGTACCCCAGGCCCTGCCAATATTTCATCACTTCGTCCTCGGACGCAGCAGCCAGCGACACCACATCCGGGAAGCGTTTTATGAAACGCAGAAAATACTCATACCCCTGCGCCACTCTTGTCTGTTGTAAGATGATTTCAGAAATCCATATCAGATAAGGGTCCGTGGTATTTCGCCACGGAAGGTCGCGTTTGTTCTCCGCATACCAGTCCAACAATGTTCCGCTAAAAATATTCATGCTGCAAAAATACTTCATTTTCAGCCTAACAAAGCTTAATGCCAAGACTTTTTTAGAAAATTGTCCGAAATATATTTTTTAGAGCCACGGAAAAGCTATATATTTGCAGTCCAAAAAATTAGGAAAACTATAGTAATAATATTTTTTTTAAAGAAAAATGACTAAAGCTGATATTGTAAACGAAATTACAAAGAACACCGGAATTGATAAGACAACCGTACTTACAACCGTTGAAGCATTCATGGACGCAGTAAAGGCATCTTTATCCAAAGATGAAAATGTTTACCTCCGCGGGTTTGGTAGTTTTGTAGTGAAGAAAAGAGCTCAGAAAACTGCTCGCAACATCTCCAAGAACACTACAATAATCATTCCGGAACATAACATTCCGGCATTTAAGCCTGCAAAAACGTTCACCCTCTCAGTGAAGAAATAATAAACAATAGTATTAACCCATAAAAATTTTGAAGCTATGCCAAGCGGAAAGAAGAAAAAAAGACATAAAATGTCTACGCACAAGCGTAAAAAAAGACTAAGAAAGAACAGACATAAAAGCAAAAAGTAATTTTTAGTCTGAAGGACAAAATAAAGAACAAACTTGTGAAGCAAAATGTCTCGCGGGTTTGTTCTTTGTTTAAGTAGTAAATTGAATCATTTAAAAGCCAATTATTGTGACAAGCGAACTCGTTGTAGACGTACAGCCCAAAGAGGTATCCATTGCACTGCTTGAAGACAAGCAGCTGGTGGAACTCCAGAGCGAAGGAAGAAACATCTCCTTTTCGGTGGGCAACATGTATTTGGGACGCGTCAAGAAATTGATGCCCGGCCTGAATGCCTGCTTCGTGGACGTGGGTTACGAGAAAGACGCTTTTCTTCATTATCTGGACCTGGGTCCTCAATTTAACTCGTTAGAGAAGTACGTAAAGCAAACTTTAAGCGACAAGAAGAAGCTGAATCCCATTACCAAAGCAACCATACTTCCCGACCTTGAAAAGGACGGAACGGTTTCCAACACACTCAAGGTGGGACAAGAAGTAGTGGTGCAAATTGTCAAGGAACCTATCTCTACCAAAGGGCCGCGACTGACTTCCGAACTTTCCTTTGCCGGAAGATACCTCGTGCTGATTCCCTTCAATGACAAGGTTTCCGTATCACAAAAAATTAAATCGAGCGAAGAGCGCGCACGCCTCAAGCAACTGTTGATGAGTATCAAGCCGAAAAACTTCGGCGTCATCGTCCGCACCGTGGCCGAAGGAAAACGTGTTGCCGAGCTCGACGGAGAGCTTAAAGTATTACTGAAACATTGGGAAGATGCCATTACAAAAGTACAGAAGGCCACCAAATTTCCGACACTGATTTACGAAGAAACCAGCCGTGCCGTAGGACTGTTGCGCGACTTGTTCAATCCTTCCTTCGAAAACATCCACGTGAACAACGAGGCTGTGTACCACGAAATCAAGGATTACGTAACCCTCATCGCCCCTGAACGGGCAGGAATTGTGAAGCTGTACAAAGGTCAACTCCCCATTTACGACAATTTTGGTATCACCAAACAAATCAAGTCGTCATTCGGCAAGACCATTTCATACAAAAGTGGTGCCTACCTGATTATTGAGCATACTGAGGCGCTTCACGTAGTAGACGTGAACAGCGGTAACCGCACCAAGAATGCCAACGGGCAGGAGGCCAACGCACTGGAAGTGAATCTGGGTGCAGCCGACGAACTGGCACGCCAGCTCAGACTAAGGGATATGGGTGGTATCATCGTGGTGGACTTCATCGACATGAATGAAGCCGAAAACCGACAGAAGCTTTACGAACGTATGTGTGCCAACATGCAGAAAGACAGAGCACGTCACAACATCCTGCCGCTCAGTAAATTCGGACTGATGCAGATTACACGCCAGCGTGTACGCCCGGCTATGGATGTAAATACGACGGAAACCTGCCCCACCTGCTTCGGTAAAGGCACCATCAAATCGTCCATCCTCTTTACGGACACCTTAGAGAGTAAGATTGACTACCTGGTCAACAAATTGAAGATAAAGAAATTCTCGTTACACATCCACCCGTACATCGCAGCCTACGTCAATCAGGGACTCGTCTCCTTGAAACGGAAGTGGCAGATGAAGTACGGATTCGGTATCAAGATTATTCCAAACCAGAAATTAGCATTCCTGGAATATGTATTCTACGACCTGCAAGGGGAAGAGATAGACATGAAGGAAGAAATCGAAATCAAATAAAAAAGACGGCGAAGGGTATTTATCTTCGCCGTCTTTTTTAGCTCTTGCTTTGGGGGAGCTCTCCCCAAACATGCCTTTCGTTATAAAGCCAAACGATAGATTTCCCTGCAATCAGTCATGGTCAGCTTCACGTAGTTGCCAAGCAGTTCGCCTTTATTGCGCCGCAGACTGACGAGCATACGGTCTATATCGGGATGCTCGATACCCAACTCCTTAAAGCTAACCGGCAAGCCCATGTAACGGAAAAAGTGTTTCAGTCGGGCAGTACCTGCCAAAGCCATCTCTTCCAAATCTTCGGACTTGGGTATATCAAAAACACGATGGGCAAACTGGGCTATCTTTGCCGGATTATGTTCTGCCATAAAAGCCATCCAGGCAGGGAAGATTACAGCCAAGCCGGCACCGTGGGCTACATTATAGATAGCACTGATTTCATGTTCCAGTGCATGGGATGCCCAGTCTTCCTCACGCCCTACCCCACAAGTTCCGTTATGCGCCACAGTGCCGCACCACATAATGTTGGCACGCGCGGCATAGTTGTCCGGTTGCTGTTTCACCCGGTAAGCTTCTTTAATGATAGCTGTCAAGGTGCCTTCACAAAGCCGGTCGCTGATTTCCACATCCGGTGTATTCGTGAAGTAACGCTCCATGATGTGGGCCATCATGTCGGCAATGCCACAAGCCGTCTGATAAGCCGGGAGGGTGTAGGTCAGTTCAGGATTCATGATGGAAAATACGGGACGCAAATGCTCGGGGGCACAGAGACCCAGTTTTTGGAGTGTCTCTGTCTTGGTAATTACCGTATTGCCCGAACCCTCGCTTCCGGCAGCCGGGATAGTCAGCACCACGGCTACTTTCAACGCTTTCTCCACCTTGGCACGACCGATAAAGAAATCCCAGAAGTCCCCATCATAGAGGGCTCCGGCAGCAATGGCCTTTGCCGTATCTATGACCGAACCACCTCCCACAGGAAGCATCATATCCACCTGCTCACGACGGCAAAGCTGAATACCTTCGTACACCTTACCGTCAATGGGATTGGGCTGGACACCTCCCATTTCGCAATAAGCCACACCGGCTTCCTGCAAGTATTGCTTCACTCTATCCAGCAGACCACTCCGTACAACAGAACCGCCTCCATATACTATCATCACTTTTTGTGCACCATACTTACGCGCCAATGCACCGACTTGCACTTCAGTATTCTTGCCAAAGACAAACTCTGTAGGACTATAAAAAACAAAATTATTCATTGTATACCTTATTTAATGTATCGACTGTATCTTTCAAAGAAGCGTCCGAACGCTCCCCACTTCATCAGTCCTTTCTCAAAAACAAAAATACCCAGCAATGCACAAGAGATGCCCAGCATCACATCAATCAGATAATGGTGTCCCGAATAGACAGCCGTCCACCAGATACCGACCATAATCACCGCAAACAACGCTATCAACCACTTTTTGCTGCGGTCCATAACCGCGTAGGCCAAAGCCACCACCATATAGGCGGCATGGAGCGAGGGCACTGCTGCAAATACATTGGCATTCCTTCCGTAAATGGAGTTGAAGATGGAGCATCCCAGCAATTCGTCAAAACGTCCTAAGCCGGCCACATTGCCCGGAGTGTCGAGTATCGGCTCGAAACCATAATTCATGGCATACCAGGGCGGAGCAGCGGGATGGATGTAATAGCCGGCAAAACCGATGAGATTAACCAGCAGGAACACCATCGCAAAACGAAGATATACCTTACGGTCACCCTTCAGATAGAGCCACAACCCGAATGCAATGGGAACCGGTACCCAACAGAGATAGAATATCCCGGCAAAGAAATCGGCAACAGGACAATGGTTCAAAGCAAAATACTCACAAGGGATAAGGACAGCACCGTCTACAGACAAGCCAAAAAGGGATTTTTCTGCCTCATAAAGTCCTTTTACATCAATGGGATTCACCTGGTAATTGGGATATACGCGCATCCAGTCATACGAAATGCCGAATATGAAAAACGGCAACAGCGCCACTGCCAACTTACGGGTTGTCTGTCCGGCAAAGAACAATACCAAAAATACACCCGCCATCAGGAAATGTTCCGGACGAAGCCCGATACAGACCGCTGTCAGAATCAGGAAAAACGCTGTGATGACAATCACCAGCACCGCCTCTCTCACAGAGGGAAACAAACTATTTTTCATTCCTTGTCTTTCAGTAGTTTATAGCAATGCGCCAAGCGGGCAAATGCCGTCAAATTCGCCAATATTGCAATCACTGCCATAGGCACAATTAGTATCAGCATCGGGTCGAATAAAGTACAATCACCAAAGATACCGCAGAACATGGCACCGAGGGCAGTCAGCACAACGCGTTCGGGGCGCTGCATGAAACCCACTTTACACTCCAGCCCCAAACCTTCGGCACGGGCACGCACGTAACTCACCATCAGCGAACCTATCAGCGCAATGAATGTAATGATGGAGCCCCACAAATAGCCTTGCAGCATCAGGTAATAGAAGATGCCGAACAATGTCACGAGCTCGCTGTAACGGTCGAGTACTGAGTCGTAGAGCGCACCGAAAGTAGAACTCATTTTACCCACGCGTGCCACACGTCCGTCCATCATGTCAAACAACCCGGCAAAGAGCACAATACCGCCTCCCCAGCCTACATAGGCCAGTTCACCACTCTTGTACACCCCGGCATACACAAACAAGGCAGCCGCCACGATATTCAGCACCAGCCCCGTAGTCGTAATAAAGTTAGGCGTAATGCCAATTCTAATCATACCATGCACCACAGGATTGATAATCTTGTATATCACCTGCTGCAACCAATCTCTATAATTCATATTCGTCTTTTTTGTTCTCTAAATAATGTTTCAGAAAGCCTTTTATATTGTGATTACGATAAACGAAAAAACGTTGCAGATGGTAGTTCCAAAAAAAAGCTACCAGCACTGCTACTATTATCTTTGACAGAATAAATACATTGTCTATATAATATCCCAACAGCCCATTGACCCATGTCATGCCCGTAAGCCACTCGGTCAGTGCAAAAGTGCCCCAGGTATTCAGTATAATGCTGCCTCCCCAGACAAAGAGATATTTCACGGCAACATGCGTTTTCTTACAGTCTTCGGCATGGAACACCCATCCGTAATTAATGGCACAGTTTACAATGCCTCCTACCACGGAACCCGTGAATGTGGCATAAAGATAAAAAACAGCAAAAGCCTTTACCAGAAGGATAGTCACCAGAAAATCGACAAAGCTTGCGAATTGCGCAGAAATCTGGGCCTTGAAGAAGATCCAGACAGAATGGCGCCACGACACACCTTTGCCATTTGATTTCAACTGATTATCCATCTTGCCACAATCAAAATTATAAATCCGTAGACTCCAGACAGAATATCGTCCATCATTACCCCGATTCCACCCGGCAGACTTTCCATACGGCGAATGCCCAAGGGCTTGAATATATCAAACAAACGGAACAAGACAAGTGCTCCCAATGCATACCATACATGTCCGGCGGGCGCCGCAAGCAAGGCAATCCACACACCGACCATTTCATCGACCACCACGCGCGAAGGGTCTTCGCCCCAAGATGCCTCCAGGCGGTTAGCAGCCCAGATACCGGCAAGTGTAAATACCAAAATCAATGCTACTGTCAGCCACAAAAGGCAGGCACTTGAAACCAGATAAGACAACCCGAACCAGATAAGCGTAGCCAGCAAAGCTCCCGCAGTGCCGGGTGCAAAAGGAGAAAAGCCCGAGCCAAAGCCCGTACCGATAATGACTGGGAGGAGGGAGGGTTTCTTCATCAAAAAAGTAATGAGGTGATAAATGCGATAAAAACGGTAAAGTGATAAATGCAATAAAGTAATAAAAGTGATAAAGTGGTAAAGTGCTATCACTCTATCACCTTACCACCTTATTTCTATCACCTTATCACTGTTTTTTTAATCCAAATAACTTGGTGCAGTTTCGCCCACCATGTTGCGGAGAGTCTCTTTCACCATGCGCCATTGCTGGAACAAATCGTGTACCGGCTCATGCTCGAAATCGTGCATCGGGCTCTTGCAGAAGAAGGACAGCCACGTCTGGATGCCGCACATACCTGCACGTAATGCCAAATCACTGAAAATAACCAAGTCGAGCGCGATGGGAGCAGCAAGAATGGAGTCACGGCACAGGAAGTTAACCTTGATTTCCATCGGATAGCCCATCCAGCCGAAAATATCGATGTTGTCCCATGCTTCCTTGTTATCCTTACGAGGAGGATAGTAGTTAATGCGTACCTTATGATAAACATCACCGTACAAGTCAGGATATTTCTCCGGTTCGAAGATATTGTCGATAACAGACAGCTTGCTGACCTCTTTTGTCTTGAAGTTCTCCGGTTGGTCAAGTACCTCGCCGTCACGGTTACCCAGAATATTCGTAGAGAACCAGCCGCTTACACCCAACATACGGGTCTTGAACATCGGAGCAAGCACCGTCTTCATCAAAGTCTGGCCACTCTTGAAGTCCTTACCGGAAATGGGCACATTCATTTTCTTGGAGAATTCCCACATAGCCGGAGTATCCACACACAGATTAGGAGCACCCATAATAAACGGAGCGCCTTCTGCAATGGCAGCGTATGCATAGCACATACTCGGAGAGATTACTTCAGTATTGTTTTCCTTCATTGCCTGTTCCAAAGCAGCGAGAGATTCGTGCTCCTTGGACAGAGGAATATATATTTCGGTACTTGCAGCCCACAGCACAGCAATACGCTCGCAGTTATTGGCTGCCTTGAAGTTACGGATATCCTCACGCAACTGCTCTGTCATTTCCCAGCGAGTAGCAGCCTTCTTAATATGCGTACCGTTCAAACGTTTTGCAAAATTGTGGTCGAATGCAGCAGGCATCGGCTTGATGGCTTGCAGTTCGTCTTTTACCAAATTCAAGTCTTTCTCTTTCAAAACCTCGGCATACATAGCAGCTTCGTAGGCGTTGTCCGGGAAAATGTCCCAACCGCCGAAAATGATATCATTCAAATCAGCCAAAGGCACTATGTCTTTGATAAGTTTCTCTTTGCCATCCTGCATGCGCATAGCAGCCATTTGTGTGATTGAGCCTATAGCTTTTGCCAAGCCCTTGCGAGCAGCTAATGTACCGGTAATCATGGTGGTTGCAACCGCACCACCTACTCCGACTACCAGCACGCCCAGGCGTCCGGTTGCCGGCTTAATGTTTTCTTTCATTGCCATTGTATTATTTAGAGTTTAAAAAATTGCTCAAATTTAGGGTATTTTACTCAATTGGGATTAGTCATTTTATCCGATTTAATGTCCTATTAGTAAGATTTAAGTTAAAATGTCATGTGTAGACTGATTCTGAGCCCGGATTTGTCGATATTTGGTAAATTTCGGTAAGTCAAACGCCATACATAATCGACACGCAATACTTTGAAAATATTTTCAACACCTACACCTGCCTCTACGTATGGCGTATGCCCCATTGTAGTGCTGCCGGCAGGAAAACGGAACAAATCCTGCTGAAAAGCCGGATTATTCTTATCACTCAAATTCCCATACAAGCCGCGACAGGAAAGCACTTCACGCCATTTCAACTTTTTCAACAAAGGAATACGGTTGAAGAGCCAGCCGTTCAAGTAATAGGTCACATCCCAGGAAGCGTATTCATCGTTCATGAATTCCATGGCATTCATCAGTGAATAGGACTCGGGCTGTATGGTATAGGACAAGTTCGCGTTGGGAATGACGAGCAAAGGGAAAGGAACCTTGTTCCATACTTTCCCGGCCTTCAGGATAACGTCCGTATAACCGAATGCCGAGAACCAGAAACGCTTTTGAAAACCCGCTTCCGTATAGTGATAGGTATAGTCTCCTCCCAGTACCCCTTTGGCAGCCATGGTATGTGTAAGCGAAAAGACCGGAGCATCCAGCGAAACGGGGAAACGGTTCCATTGGGTCTGGAAGAATTTCTCGTTGGGAGCATAGCGCAGCTTCAATTCCAGTTCACTGGTCGAAATACTTTTTACATACGTATTACGGTCATCCTGCTTGACGAAAGGAATCAGATGGGATGATTCATCTTTACGCAGACGCGTCGTCATCTGTACGGAAAAACCGGAATGGAACTCATTGGTATAAGTCAGTTCCGCCTTCCGCTGATAACCGATACGGTCATCCTTCTGACGTTTCAAAGCAAGAAAAACATTGTCCTGACTGGTATAAAGATAGTGTTGTCCATATTGATTGACATCTGACAAGTAACGGAGCTTCAACGAATGTATAGGAAATTCATTGGCATATTCCTTCTTCTTATGAAAAGAATATTCCAGTTCGGCAAGTCCTTTTACACGATGGTCGCGAAAACCGTATGCCATATACCCCCTGCCGAACAAATGCGGATTGAGCCATGCCGTCGTCATACCGCCGGCACGCAAGCGCACCCCTTCCAGTGTATTTCCGCTGATAGTGGTATTCATCATACCGATATAGAACAAAGGTTCTTTTTCCTTCGGAGCGGGAATATACCCCGTGAACAGCACCTTCAACACTTTCTCCGTCCAGAAATAAACGGGATAGCTGCGCAACTGGGCCATCATCTTGTCCACCGAAGTCTCTTTCTTGCTGACCTCCACCTGGCGGTTGGCATCCCAATATGCTTCCGAATAGCCGGAAGCCGATGTCTCTTCAATCACCTTTTCCGCTTTTCGGAAAGCCTGCAGAGCCTTGTCATCCGGTTCATACTGATAATTTCTGTAATACACATCCCGCTTGGCATAAATACCGTCACTATTGTCCACCAACTTGAACTCCGTAGTGATACTCTCATTGAGCAACTGCCTCGTACCGTCCTCCGCGCGGTCAAAATTCTGTTCAATCTTCATGTAGTCCACAAAGTTCAGATTTATTTTCTGAGGAAAGTTCATGACGGCACGCTTTACAAAATAGGTACTGTCCAGCATGACGTATAAATGTCCCGTAAAACCGAACGACTCGGAGTTGAAAGGGACAAATGTCAAGTCAACACAAGGCTTTCCGGCAACGGTAAGCGTATCCATCAGATAATATTTGTAGAAAGACGGCCCAAGGGAGGAAAGCGGACTGACAAACTTATTGGTGAACAAGGTGATGTTGTTCTCATAAAGGTCTACATCGGTCATGGTGACACTGATAGCCTGCTCCATACCCTGCTGGGAAAGCATTTCGTCCACTCCTGCCTGCCTGCGGGCGGTGACCCACTGTTTCCGGCTATGCGGAGACTTGCGGTAATAGTCTGTGGCAAGCAACTCACGGTTGGAGATGGCCAGTACCGGCCTGCCGGTAACGGCAGAGGTATCGACATAATCCGTCAGAAACTTGAACTTACGGTAAAGCCACTTCTGTTGCTTCAAGCTGTCGAAGTTATTGATGGCAAAAGTCATCTTTTCATAGCGGTCACGTTTCCAGAAGTCGCGTTCGTCGGGCGAGTAGTCATCCCGATGCTCTATCATCTTGCGTACAAACTCCACTGCGGGATTATCCTTTTTCTTATACCGTTCACGTTTCGGCTTCACCACCACCTCATCCAGTGCATAAGTGGCTGGCGAAAGGGCTATATTGAACTTAGAAGACTTTGCAGGATGAATCAGCCGGACATATTCATTATATCCCACGGCCGAAATGACCAGCGTGGCCTCCGGGCGATAGGTCTTGAAGGAAAAACGGCCGTTATTGTCCGTCATCCCTCCCTCCGTAGTTCCTTTCAGATAAACTGACGTATAAGGCAACGGCTCCTTCGTCAACGAATCGGTGACAACGCCTTGCACCATATATTGTGCTCTCAATGGAAGAGTAACCAGCTGGATAAGCAGAAATACCCTAAAAAACAACTTCATACCTTGTTTTACCTAATTTGGATGGCAAAGGTACGGAAGAAAACTTTTTCTTAAAGTTCGGTTTTACGGAATAAATGTTCTAAAAAACTCCTTTTGTACAAAACACTTCCCGTTAAAAGCCGTTGTATAGCGAAACGACGCTCCAGAAAGCATCGGAACAACCAATATATAACCTAAACAACTTGATTATGGAATGGATTTTCAACCAGCTCAGGGAACGCCCCGAACTTGCCATTTTCCTCACTATATTCCTGGGATTCTGGCTGGGGAAACTGCGTATCGGTAAGTTTACGCTGGGCACAGTGACCAGTGTACTGCTTGTAGGCGTACTGGTAGGGCAACTGAATATAGCCGTACCGGGTCCGATAAAGTCGGTATTTTTTCTGCTTTTCCTTTTTGCCGTGGGCTATAAAGTGGGTCCCCAGTTCTTCCGCGGACTGAAAAAGGACGGATTGCCCCAAGTGGGCTTTGCCGTACTGATGTGTGTATCCGTACTGTTAGTGACCTGGCTGCTGGCCCTGATGATGGGCTACAATGCCGGTGAAGCTGCCGGACTGCTGGCCGGTTCGCAAACCATCTCCGCCGTCATCGGAGTGGCAGAAGACACCATGGCCAATATGGGACTGGACGAGGCCCAACGACAAAGTTACGTCAACATCATTCCCGTATCCTACGCCGTCACCTACATTTTCGGTACGGCAGGCTCGGCATGGGTCCTATCATCCATCGGTCCCAAGATGCTGGGCGGGCTGGAAAAGGTGAAAGCCGCCTGCAAGGAGCTGGAGGCGAAAATGGGCAGCTCTCTGGCTGACGAACCGGGATTCATGCCGGCGGCACGCCCCGTCACTTTCCGTGCCTACCGGGTCGAAAACGAATGGTTCAAGAATGGAAAGCGGGTGATTGACCTGGAAGTCTACTTCCGGCAGCACGACAAACGTCTATTTGTGGAACGCCTCCGCAAATCCGGAGTTGTGGTGGAAGTCAGCATGAACATACAGATAGAGCCGGGAGACGAAGTAGTGCTAAGCGGACGCCGCGAATACATCATAGGCGAAGAAAGCTGGATAGGGCCGGAAGTACAAGATGCCCAGCTCCTGGATTTTCCTGCCGAAAAGTTACCGGTTACAATCACACGCAAGACGGTTGCCGGCAAGACGGTTGCAGTTATCCGAAGGGAAAAGTTCATGCACGGTGTCAGTATCCGGAGCATCAAGCGCGCCGGAATATCCATTCCCGTGCTGGCACAAACGGTAGTAGATGCCGGCGACGTCATCGAAGTGGTAGGTACCAGGCAGGAAGTGGAAGCAGCAGCCAAACGTCTGGGGTATATAGACCGCCCTACCAACCAGACGGATATGATATTCGTAGGCCTTGGTATCCTTGTCGGAGGTTTGTTCGGAGCACTTTCCGTCCATATCGGCGGCATCCCCATCAGCTTGAGCACAAGCGGCGGCGCATTGATTGCGGGCTTGTTCTTCGGCTGGCTCCGCAGTAAGCACCCCACCTTCGGGCGCATTCCCGAACCTTCACAATGGGTGTTGAACAATGTCGGTCTGAACATGTTCATTGCGGTAGTGGGCATTTCGGCAGGTCCCAGTTTCGTGCAGGGCTTCCACGACGTAGGTATCAGCCTGTTTCTGGTGGGAGCAGCCGCCACCACCCTGCCGCTGATTATCGGCTTGCTGCTGGCAAGGTATGTTTTCAAGTTCCATCCGGCACTGGCTTTGGGCGTCTGCGCGGGGGCACGTACCACTACGGCCGCTTTAGGCGCGGTGCAGGATGCCGTTGAGAGTGAGACACCTGCTCTGGGATACACCGTGACCTATGCCGTGGGCAATACCTTATTAATAATATGGGGTGTAGTCATCGTTTTGCTAATATAAGACGATTCTGTACCAATGCTTACTAATCCGGAGCATTCAAAGAATTATTGCCGGAAATGCAAGCGACTATATACCCATTCACTAATAGCTATTCGTCCGACAGCTGTCGGACGATAATTCAACAGTTGTCGGACGATGATTCAACAACTGTCGGACGAAAAGGAAACATATATCGGACGATTAATTTCAAGCAAGGAAAGAAATAGTATACCGCATGAACAGAGATTATTCGCCGAATGACTGAAAACAATAAATAACGAACCTAAACTTGAGCTTATGGATACAAAACTTTTAGAAAAGAAAATGGAATCTATCAGTCCTTTCGAACTGAAGAACCGCCTGATAGACATGGCAGACGAGAGTCTGAAGAAAACCGCCCGTACCATGCTGAACGCAGGGCGCGGCAACCCCAACTGGATTGCAACCGCTCCACGCGAAGCCTTCTTCCTGTTGGGAAGCTTCGGCCTGGAAGAGTGCCGCCGCATCATGGATTTGCCCGAGGGAATTGCAGGCATCCCCGAAAAAAAAGGCATTGCCTCTCGCTTCGAAGCCTTCCTGAAAAAGAACAATAACGTACCGGGCGCCAAATTGCTGGAACAAACCTACAACTACCTGCTGATGCAGCATGCCGCCGACCCCGACAGCCTTGTACACGAATGGGCCGAAAGCATTGTAGGCGACCAGTATCCCGTGCCCGACCGCATCCTTCATTTTACGGAAATCCTTGTGCAAGATTACCTTTCGCAAGAGATGTGCGACAACCGTCCTCCCCGGGGTGCCTATGACCTGTTTGCCACCGAAGGTGGAACAGCCGCCATGTGCTACATCTTCGACTCCCTGCAGGAAAACTTCCTGCTGAACAAAGGGGACGGCATCGTCCTCATGGTTCCTGCCTTTACCCCCTATATTGAAATCCCACAACTCAGCCGCTACCAGTTTCGAGTGACCAAAATACATGCCAACCGCATGAATAACGAAGGGATGCACCTCTGGCAGTACAGCGACGAAGACATAGACCGCTTGAAAAGCCCTAAAATCAAGGCCCTCTTTGTCACCAATCCCAGTAATCCGCCCAGCTACACACTCAGTCCGGATACAATGGCGCGCATCGTGAGTATCGTCAGAAATGACAACCCTAATCTGATGATTATTACAGACGACGTATACGGTACATTCAGTCCGCACTTCCGTTCGTTCATGGCAGAAATTCCCTACAATACGCTTTGCGTCTATTCATTCTCCAAATACTTCGGTGCCACCGGATGGCGCAATGCGGTCATCGCCCTGCACGAATTCAATCTGTTCGACAAGCTGATAGCCAAACTGCCGAAAGAGAAACGGGAGATTCTGCACCGCCGCTACTCCACCCTCACTCTGGAACCTGAAAAACTGAAGTTTATCGACCGTATGGTTGCCGACAGTCGCCAGGTGGCACTGAACCATACCGCCGGACTGTCATTGCCACAACAGATGCAGATGGGCCTTTTCGCCGCCTTTGCCCTGCTGGACAAGGAAAACAAATACAAGCAAAAGATGCAGGAGATTATCCGCCGCCGATTGCATGCCCTTTGGGAGAATACCGGTTTCACGCTGACGGAAGACCCGTTGCGTGTAGGTTATTATACAGAAATCGACATGCTGGTTTGGGCAAAGAAGTTCTATGGGGACGACTTTGTAGAATATCTGAAACGCACCTACAGCCCGCTGAACGTAGTCTTCCGCCTTGCCAAAGAAACCTCTCTGGTGCTGCTGAACGGCGGTGGTTTTGACGGCCCCGAATGGAGCGTGCGCGCCTCACTCGCCAATCTGGACGAGAAAGACTATGCGACCATCGGCCAAGGCATTAAAAGGATATTGGACGAATATGCAAAAGAATTCTTTAAAAGCAGAAATTGAAAGGTGAAAGGTAAAACTTTCAAATTTCAATTAAATAGTATACGGAAGCGGGTCAATCCATCGTTGTAGGTACGTAGGGAGAACGTGCAACCATGACGGCTCAAAACTTCCCGGATAAACACCAGGCCAATTCCCTGCCCGTTCGGCTTGGTGGAAAAGAAGGGGCTGAAGAGTTTAGCTTCGGTCTCTTTACTTATCCCCGGACCATTGTCAACGACTTCGACAGAAGCGGGGGCAGTGGTCCTTACTATTATCTCACCTTGCTGTCCGTTTTCTCCGGCGTCCCCCTCTATACTTTCGGCGGCATTCTTGATGATATTCACAAGCACCTGCTCAAAAAGAGAAGCATCCATACGCACCATTCCCACCTCTGGGTCGCATTCCAGACGTAGCTCTATATTGCGGTCATTGCACATTCCTTCCATGAAACGCTTGCACATGGACACCAACTCATTCAGCTGGACGGGTGCCAGGGTAGGTTCGGGTATCTTTACCACATCTGCAAAACGGGTAATGAAACGGCTCATCGAGAAACAACGCTCCGTACAAACGCGCATCACGTCGCAGATGTCCTCCATATCATCTTCTGTAGAAAGTGCCTGCTCCACTGTATCGAGTGTGGAAGTGATGCCCGCAGTGGTATTGTTCACTTCATGAGCTATCATGCGGATTACCTTTTCATAGGCACGCTTCTCGGCACGCATCACTTCTTCCGTCATACGCTCTATCAAGAAAAAAGGATGTTTGAACCCTCTGTCAATAAAAGAAGAATGGGTGCATTTATAAATATTCGCATCATTGAGACGGACCACCGCCGTCTCGTCTTTGGGAATGGACGAAAGTTCGGCAGCCAACGGGGAGTCCATCTGGTCCAACCGCTTTGCCATCGCCTCCTCCATACGGACACCGAGCATCTTTACCGCCATCGGATTCAGTTGCGACACTTCATCGTCCATTGTCAGGATAATAACCCCCATTGGAGATGCCTGAATCAGCAAATCCAAGAAGTGATTCTGCTCGCGCATGCGCAACCGTTCATTCTTGAGCTGCTCCATCATTCGGTTAAAGATATTCACAATGCGGTCTGCCTCGTACTGCCCTACCCGGCTGAGACGACTACTGAAATCCTGCTCGCGCAGCAACTCCATACCGCTGCCTATGGTGTTCATCGGCTTCACTATCTTATTATAGAATACTATCAGATAGATAAGGATAAACCCGATGAGCCCCTCCAATACGTACAGATACAAAAGCGGCTTCCCACTCAGCAAATATACCAACATTCCACCCAGACCGAGCAGAAAAAGGACAAGTATGAAGAAAAAGAATTTTATGCGCACGGGACTTGAATATTATATTTTTCCAAACGTCTGTAAAGCGCAGCGCGGCTGATGCCTAATGACACTGCCACCTGACTGAGATTCCCTTTATGCTGTTCCAACGCCTGCAAGATAGTCTGCCGCTCTATTTCATCCAAGGTCATACCTGCAAAAGAAGTACCTTCGGCAGCTTTGGCCGGTTCGTCGTGACGCAGATATTGGGCATCGAAATCCGTGGCATCCAGCACCGGCTTGCCGCTGACCAGAATGGTACGCTCCACCAGATTCTTCAACTCACGAATGTTGCCCGGATAAGGCAGGCGGGAAAGGAAATTCAGAGCGTCGGCCGAGAAATCCGTACGCGGCAAGCCGTTCACCTCTGCCTGACGGTCGGCAAAATGACGTGCCAGCAAAGGTATATCCTCACGGCGCTCCCGCAAGGAGGGCAGTTTTACGGTAATCAGGTTGATACGGTAAAAAAGGTCTTCACGGAAAGTACGTTCGGACACCATCTTGCGGAGGTCTGCATTAGTGGCGGACACAACGCGCACATCGACTTTGCGGGGACGGCTATCGCCCAGCACTTCGAATGTCTGGTCTTGAAGCACGCGCAGCAGTTTCACCTGGCAGGAAGGGTCGAGGTCACCAATCTCGTCGAGGAAGATAGTACCTTTATTTGCCATTTCAAAACGCCCTATACGGTCGGCGCTGGCATCGGTAAACGCCCCTTTCTTATGGCCGAACATCTCGCTCTCGAACAAGCTCTGCGAGATGCCACCAAGGTTCACCTTGACAAAGGGCTGCTTCACGCGTTGGCTGTTGATATGGATGGCTTCGGCAATCAGCTCCTTGCCCGTTCCGCTTTCGCCCGTAATCAGCACCGAAGCATTGGTACGGGCTATGCGAGCCACTGTGTTCAGCACTTCCATCAGCCCTTTGGACTTACCTATAATATGGCTGCGATTCAATGCGGTAGTCTGCTCTTCCGGCACCTCTTTCGGGGCGGCCGTAAGCTCAAGGGCCGTCTCGATGCGCTGCAAAAGAGCAGCATTGTTCCAAGGCTTAGTTATGAAATCGAATGCGCCGGCCTGCATACCCTGCACGGCAAGCTGGATACTTCCCCATGCCGTCATCAAAATAACGGGCACATCGGGACGGAACACCTTTACCTGCTTCAATAAGGTAAGTCCCTCTTCTCCGGTAGTGGAAAGAGTGAAGTTCATATCCATCAAAATCAAAGCGGGAGCTTCGGCCCTAACTATATCCATAGCTTCGCGAGGACCCGGAGCCGTTTTCACCTCATATCCGGCACGCTTCAGCATAAAGCTGAGGGAAGAGCGCACAGCACTATCGTCGTCTATTATCAGTATCATAAAAATTGTAGTTTGTTTCCCGCAAAAATAAGTAAAAAAGCAGAGTTATGAATGATAAGTTATAAGTTATTTACCTATAATATCGCATATACGGTACTTTTACCGGCAAATAATTCATAACTTATCACTTGCAACCCGTCGACTTATCCTCTTACCACCTCTTCAAAATCAGCTTCCAATTCCGTATCGCGTTCAAAATCCCAAAGGGTCAAGCTGCGGAGCTGATAGAAGTAATACCAATAGTAGTACAGCTCTGAAATATGCTTTTGACGGGCTTCGTCTTTAGAGTTCTGTGCATCGTTCAGGTCCAGGGTGCTGATTTTACCTATCATAAAGGTCTCTACACTGGTCTTGTAACGCTTCTCAGCAATGACATCCGCCTCTTCGGCTATGTCCAGCTGTTGCGCCTGGTTGTTGAAGTTAGCCACCAGCAAAAAGATGTCCTGATTAAAGTCCATCTGTTCCTGACGGATTCTGGACAAGACCACTTCACGGTTGCTCTTTGCCACCCTTACCTTGCCGCGGCGCTTGCCCCAGTCAAGGATAGGAATCTTGACGCCTACCTGCACAATCTGATTATCAAGCAAGTCCCGGTAGGCTGAAGAGAATTCATGGTTCTGCCCCGTATAGCCCACACTGGCAAAGAGGTCGATGCTGCGCAAGTTTCCGCGTGCCGTTGCCACTTCATAATCAGCTTCGAGCTGGCGGCGGCGAATGTTCTGTGCAAAGGAGTTGCGTTCCAGTGCCTTGTTCAGCACACGGTCATACTCCATCTTTATATCGGGAACAGTGGCGGGCAACACCGGATTCAGGCTTTCCTGCTCGGACACCCCGAGGAAAGAACGGAGCTGGAACATTTTTGCATTCAGGTTGCTCTCTGCCTCAGTCACGTCGGCCTTGCCCTGCAATGAATTCAGTTTAAGCTGCAACAAATCATTCTCGGATATCTGTCCCATTTTACGTTTGGCTATGGCCACTTCATAAAGGCGGTCGGCATTCGTCTTGTTCTGCATGGCGGTAGCGAGCGATTCTTTGGCCAGCAGCAACTCAAAGAAATAAGTGATGGTTTTCATCGTCACCTCTTCCGTAGCTGAAATGAACTCGGCCTTTGCCTCGGCATAGCGTACGGGCTCTATACGGCGGTTCCACTTCAAGGTATTCACTCCGAAGACCGGCTGCGTCAACTCCAGACTCACAGGGACTGACATGAACTGCTTCTCTCCCCCGGAACCCAGCTGTTTGAGATAATCCAGCGAAGAAGTCAGTGACAGCTTACCCCCCGTAAACCAAATGTTCTGGTCTACCGAAAGCTGTCCGGACAGCCCCAGTGTATTGTTGCGGACAAAGCTATAGGAGCCGTCGGAATTCTGGTAGGTACTGTAGGACTTGTTATAGTTGGGTAGTGTACCGGTGAAATTCACTTCCGGCAACAAGTCCGCACGGAATGTACGGTATTCCCAATACGCGGTTTTCAATTCATTCAATGCCACAGCAGCATCCACAGACTGCGTACGGGCCAGTACAATGGCCTCCGACAGCGTAATATTGCGTTCATGTCCCAAAGTATCATTCTGCGCCATGGTTGCCAACGGCATCAAAAAACAAACTGCAAGTAAAATATTCTTTTTCATGTTCAATCTTTAAAATTGTCGCAAACAGAAAAGCAAAGAGTGTGCCAAGTGGCCGGAAAGGTTTCATAGAGGGGTAAGTGTTCATTTTCGGACAGTGGGGATGTCCGTTAGCGAACGATATCAAGAAAACAACCGGTCTCTATCTAAAGTCTGAAAAAATCCTTCTAAAGTTCAATTAACCATTAATTAATTGATGAAAAATTTCTTTATTAAGGAAGAATTCTCTTTCTTTGTGCTGCTTTATACCTTTATTAAAAAGGATACAATACTAACATTAATTTATATAGTTATGAAGATTTCACACATTGAGCATCTGGGCATTGCCGTTAAGAGCATTGAAGAAGCCCTTCCGTACTACGAAAACGTTTTAGGTTTGAAATGCTACAACATCGAAACCGTGGAAGATCAGAAAGTTAGAACCGCTTTCCTGAAAGTGGGCGATGTAAAGATCGAATTGTTGGAACCTACTTCTCCCGAAAGCACAATTGCCAAGTTCATCGAAAAGAACAACGGTAACGGTGGCATGCATCATCTCGCATTCGCCGTTGAAGACGGAGTGGCCGGTGCGCTTGCCGAAGTCGAAGAAAAAGGTATCCGCCTTATAGACAAAGCTCCCCGCAAAGGTGCAGAAGGTCTGAACATTGCATTCCTGCATCCGAAGTCAACTCTCGGTGTCCTGACCGAGCTTTGCGAGAAACCGGAATAAGCAAGACTGTAAAATCATCAAATCATAAATTGTATAAACACTTAAAGAATATAAATTCATGAGTAATCAACTTGAAAAGATTAAAGAGCTTATAGACCGCCGCGCTGCAGCACGTCTCGGTGGTGGTGAAAAAGCGATTGCAAAGCAACACGAGAAGGGTAAATATACAGCTCGCGAGCGCATAGCCATGCTTCTCGACGAAGGCAGTTTCGAAGAAATGGACATGTTCGTAGAACATAGATGCACCAACTTCGGCATGGAAAAGAAACACTACCCCGGTGACGGTGTAGTAACCGGTTGCGGTACAATCGAAGGCCGTCTGGTTTATATCTTCGCACAGGACTTCACAGTTTCTGCCGGTTCACTGTCCGAAACCATGTCTCTGAAAATCTGTAAGATTATGGACCAAGCCATGAAAATGGGTGCTCCGTGTATCGGTATCAACGACTCGGGCGGTGCACGTATTCAGGAAGGTATTAATGCCTTGGCTGGCTACGCTGAAATCTTCCAACGTAACATACTTGCTTCGGGTGTCATTCCGCAGATTTCCGGTATTTTCGGTCCTTGTGCCGGTGGCGCCGTTTACTCTCCTGCCTTGACAGACTTTACTTTGATGATGGAAGGTACATCCTACATGTTCCTTACCGGTCCGAAGGTAGTAAAGACTGTAACCGGAGAAGACGTAAGCCAGGAAAACCTGGGTGGCGCGAGCGTTCACTCCACCAAATCTGGTGTTACTCATTTTACTGCACAGACAGAAGAAGAAGGTTTGGCCCTTATCCGCAAACTGTTGAGCTACATTCCCCAGAACAATCTGGAAGAAGCTCCCTATGTAGACTGTACAGACCCTATTGACCGTCTGGAAGATTCCCTGAACGATATCATTCCTGATAACCCGAACAAACCGTACGATATGTACGAGGTAATTGGCGCTATCATAGATAATGGTGAGTTCCTCGAAATCCAAAAAGATTATTCAAAGAATATCATTATTGGTTTCGCACGTTTCAACGGACAGTCCGTAGGTATTGTTGCCAACCAGCCGAAGTATCTGGCAGGTGTGCTCGACAGCAACGCATCCCGCAAGGGCGCACGCTTCGTCCGTTTCTGCGACGCCTTCAATATTCCTATCGTATCATTGGTAGACGTACCGGGATTCCTTCCGGGAACCGGCCAGGAGTACAACGGCGTCATCCTGCACGGTGCCAAACTGCTGTATGCATACGGTGAAGCTACTGTACCCAAGGTTACCATCACACTGCGTAAATCCTACGGTGGTTCGCACATCGTGATGAGCTGTAAGCAGCTGCGTGGCGACATGAATTATGCTTGGCCTACTGCTGAAATCGCTGTAATGGGTGGTGCAGGTGCTGTAGAAGTATTATATGCCCGCGAAGCCAAAGAGCAGGAAAATCCGGCTCAATTCCTGGCTGAAAAAGAGGCTGAATACACCAAGTTGTTTGCCAATCCTTATAATGCAGCTAAATATGGCTACATTGATGATGTTATCGAACCGCGTAACACACGTTTCCGCATCATTCGTGCCCTGCAACAGTTGCAAACCAAGAAATTGACTAACCCGGCTAAGAAGCATGGTAATATTCCCTTGTAATCAAGCTTTTCACACTAAAACAAGAACGATTATGAATAAAACAAAAATCGGAATATTCCTTTCATTGATGCTGGTGTTGGGCTTTTGCTCTTCTTGCAAAGAACAGAAATCGAACAACAAACTGCTGCTGAATGAAGTGCTGGTCAACAACGAGAGCAACTATCAGGATGACTACGGTGTGCACAGCGCATGGATTGAAATATTCAACAGATCATACGGCAGCGCCGACCTTGCAGGTTGCTATCTGAAATTCAGCAGCCAGCCGGGTGATACTGCCAGTTATTTCATTCCCAAAGGTGACGTTCTGACACTCATAAAACCACGTCAGCATGCACTTTTCTGGGCTGATGGAGAACCAAGACGCGGTACATTTCATACGAACTTCAAACTGGATGCCACAAATGCCAACTGGATTGGGTTGTATGATTCCGGCAAGAAATTGCTTGATCAAGTCATAGTGCCTGCCGGTACTTTAAAAGCCAACCAATCCTATGCCCGTGTCAGTGATGCAGCCGACCAATGGGAAGTAAAGGGTGGAAGCGAAGATAAATATGTCACTCCGAGTACCAACAACAAGACTATCGACAGCAATGCCAAAATGGAAAAATTCGAAGAGCATGACAGCGTAGGTATCGGTATGGCTATTTCTGCCATGAGCGTTGTATTCTGCGGGCTGATATTACTCTACATCTCCTTCAAGATTATAGGTAAAATATCAGTTAACCTCAGCAAACGCAATGCCATGAAAGCTAAAGGTATTACTGATAAACAAGAAGCAAAAGAGAAACAACTGGGGCAGGCTCCGGGAGAAGTTTTTGCTGCCATTTCAATGGCCATGCACGAATTCCAAAGCGATGTACACGATGTGGAAGACACGATACTTACCATTACCCGTGTAAAACGCAGTTACTCACCGTGGAGTTCAAAGATTTATACGTTGCGTGAGACTCCTCACAAAAAGTAAGTCACCCATAATAAAATAAAACGATGAAAGAATATAAATATAAAATTAACGGTAACGTATATAAAGTTGCCATTGGAGATATTGAAGACAACATCGCTCATGTAGAAGTGAACGGTACTCCCTACAAAGTTGAAATGGAAAAAGCACCGAAGGTAGTCGTTAAACCGGTAGCACGTCCGGCAGCCACATCCGCTCCTGCTGCTCCTGCTACTCCGGTAGTAAAACCGGCCGCTGCTTCTACCGGCAAGTCAGGTGTAAAATCTCCGCTTCCCGGTGTAATCCTCGATATCAAAGTAAATGTCGGCGATACAGTAAAGAAGGGACAAGTTATCATCATTTTGGAAGCCATGAAGATGGAAAACAATATCAATGCTGATAAAGACGGTAAGATTACAGCCATCAATGTAAACAAAGGGGACTCTGTTCTCGAAGGTACTGACCTCGTAATTATTGAATAATATGGGAGAATTTATCACATTTTTAGGAAACAACCTTGCCGACTTCTGGACTTATACAGGTTTTGCCAATGCAACGGTAGGACATGTGGTAATGCTTCTGGTAGGTTTGTTTTTCATATACTTGGCTGTAGCCAAGGAATTTGAGCCGATGCTATTAATTCCTATCGGTTTCGGTATGCTGATTGGTAATATACCTTTCAATATGGAAGCCGGATTGAAAGTTGGTATCTATGAAGAAGGTTCCGTACTTAATATTCTGTACCAGGGAGTAACCTCCGGTTGGTACCCGCCACTCATATTCCTGGGTATCGGTGCCATGACGGATTTCTCTGCTTTGATATCGAACCCCAAATTAATGTTGGTTGGTGCAGCAGCCCAATTCGGTATATTCGGTGCTTATATGATTGCCCTTGCCATAGGATTTGACCCGATGCAGGCTGGTGCAATCGGTATCATTGGTGGTGCCGATGGTCCGACTGCCATCTTCCTCTCTTCTAAACTGGCTCCCAACTTAATGGGTGCCATTGCGGTATCAGCCTATTCATATATGGCATTAGTACCGGTGATACAGCCGCCTATTATGCGTTGGCTGACCAGTAAAAATGAACGTCTTATCCGTATGAAACCTCCCCGTGTGGTTTCACATACGGAAAAAGTAATGTTCCCGATTATCGGTTTGTTACTGACCACATTCCTTGTACCATCCGGTCTGCCTTTGCTGGGTATGCTGTTCTTCGGTAATTTACTGAAAGAAAGTGGAGTCACACGTCGTCTGGCAAACACAGCCAGTGGTCCGCTGATTGATACCATTACTATTCTGCTTGGTTTGACAGTAGGTGCTTCTACGCAAGCATCCGAGTTCTTAACCCTTGATTCAATCAAGATATTCGGTCTGGGCGCCTTATCATTTGTCATTGCCACAGCATCCGGTGTCATCTTCGTGAAGATTTTCAACCTCTTCCTGAAGAAAGGCAACAAGATTAATCCGTTGATCGGTAATGCCGGTGTATCTGCCGTACCCGACTCTGCACGTATCTCCCAAGTAGTAGGTCTGGAATACGATCCTACCAACTATCTGCTGATGCATGCCATGGGCCCGAACGTTGCCGGTGTAATCGGTTCCGCTGTAGCAGCAGGTATCCTGCTGGGATTCTTAATGTAATACATTTATTCATTCCGTTATCCGGCTTGAATTCTGAACTATTTTAGAGCCCCTTCATTTTTGGAGGGGCTTTTTCGTTAATCTATCTAAAACAGATTACGATTATTTCGTAAATACATTCTTTTTAGTAACTTGCAGTCAGTTTAACCTCATATAAATGATATACTGTATGCGAAAGCTTTTTATCTCCTTATGTTTCAGTGCATGCTGTTCGCTTCTGGCGGCACAGACCACAAACCCCATTCAAGAGGCGATGGCCAACTACGATTATGAAACAGCCTTGATGCTGATCGATCAAGAAACCCCGACCGTCCCCCTACTCTACCAAAAAGGGAAAGCGCTGAAAGGGCTGGGCAATAACCTTGAAGCTCTGAGCGTATTTCAGGAAGTCGTAGCTCAGGATTCTCTCAATCCCCGGGCATACATTGAAGCTGCCGAATGCTGCAAATCACTAGCCAAATATAGCGAGGCGCTGGATTACTACCAGAATGCGCTCCACATAAACCCGGACAATAAATACGCACGCATCCAGTATATCAGTCTGCTGATGAACATGAAGAGATACCGTGAGTCTCTAAAGGAAAGCAACCTGCTGGCAGAAAGGGACAGTTCCGCCTATGTACTACACCTTAGAGCCGAAAGTATGGGGCAAGTCTATGACAACACAGAAATCATGCATGTGATAGATGCCTACCTGGACATACAGAAAAGGTATCCCAATGATTACCTGTCTGCTGCCAAACTCGGCAACATCTATGTAGCAGGCCATCAGTATGAAGACGCCATAAACATAACGGAGAAATACCGTTCCATAGACTCCACCAACGTCCTTGTGAACCGCATCAATGCCCAAGCCTATTGCCTGAACAAAGATTACCCCAAAGCAATAGAGAGATATGAACAACTGTTGCAGGAAAAGGACAGCTCCTTCCAAACCTGCTTCTACGCCGGAATCAGCTACTATGCCCTCGAAGACTTCTACTCTGCACACGACCTGCTGGAAAGAGCTCTCAAAGATGACAATACCAACATCAACGTTCTCTATTATCTGGGACGCGCCTGCTCCAAGACATCATGGAAAGAGGATGGAGTGACTTATCTGGAAACTGCCGTAAGCCTCGCCATGCCCAGCGACAGTGTCATGTCCCGCCTATATGTGGGGCTTGCGGACTGCTACAAGATGGCATTTCAATACACCGACCAGGCAAATACCCTTCTGACGCAATACGAAAAATACGACCGACAGAAACACAAACTGCTCTACGACGCAGCCTTTGTCTATTATTACTATCTGAAAGATGTGTCCAAAGCAGAGAGATACCTAACGGCCTACCTGAAAACCCGTCCGAAAAACAGCAAGGACAAAGTGCAGGAAGTAGATGCAGACGGAGTTCCCATCATCGGAGAAGACAACCGATACAATGCCGCCGAAAACTGGCTGAAGGACATCAGAGAAAAGCGCAAGAAAGAGGACTTCTTCAAGGGAAAGGTCGATACCGCCAGCGTAACCCCCATCAAATAGCCCCAATGAAAACGTTTGCATAATATAATAAGGTACAGTAACGGAGAAAGATTAACTTTCTCCGTTATTTGTTTTAAATTAGCGCAAAAATTAACCGTAAAGTTACTATCATGAAAAAAGTATTCTTAATCTTGGGAACACTCTTACTCTCCCTCAGTACGTATGCAGCTATGAATGTGAACAAAATCGACCCTCCGTTTTGGTACACCGGCATGCAGAACCCGGAACTTCAGCTGATGGTCTATGGCGAAGGCATCGGCAACGCGGCAGTATCCGTCAATTATCCCGGCGTCTCATTGAGCAGCACCGTCAAGCTGGAAAGCAACAACTACCTCCTGGTCTATCTGAAACTGGACAAGGATGTAAAACCCGGCAAATTCAACCTCACCTTCACTGAAGGAAAAAAGAAACTCGTAAAGGAATATGAACTGAAGGCACGCAACAAGAAAGGTTGCGAACATAAAGGTTTCGACGCCTCCGACGCACTGTACCTGCTGATGCCCGACCGCTTTGCCAATGGCAACCCGGACAATGACCAGATTGCGGGCATGGCCGAGTACAAGATAGACCGCAATGACCCCAATGCACGCCACGGCGGTGACCTTGCCGGCATCGAACAACACCTGGACTACTTCTCCAACCTCGGCGTCACAGCCCTCTGGTTTACTCCGGTACTGGAAAACAACATGACTGGCGGTTCCTATCACGGCTATGCCACCACAGACTACTACAAGGTGGACCCGCGCTTCGGTACCAACGAAGAATACAAGCAACTGATTGAAAAAGCCCATGCACGCGGCATCAAAATCGTAATGGACATGATTTTCAACCACTGCGGTGTAGAGCATGTATGGATTAAGGACATGCCCTCCAAAGACTGGTTCAACAACCCCGACCACGAAAACAACTTCGTGCAGACTTCCTTCAAACTGACCCCGCACGTAGACCCTTATACTTCCCAGTACGATGCCGACCAGATGAACGACGGCTGGTTCGTACCTTCCATGCCCGACCTCAACCAGAAGAACCCTCACGTTTACCGCTACCTGGTACAGAACAGTTTCTGGTGGATTGAATTCGCCAACATCGACGGCATCCGCATGGACACTTACCCGTATGCCGACTATGATGCCATGAGCAACTGGATGAAAGAGCTCAACGAAGAATATCCCAACTACAACACCGTGGGCGAGACCTGGGTTACCGAACCCGCCTACACCGCCTGGTGGCAGAAGGATTCCAAGCTATCAGCCCCCAAGAACAGTAACCTCAAGACCGTCATGGACTTCAGCTTCTTTGACAAGATAAACACCGCCAAGAATGAACAGACCGAGACTTGGTTCAAGGGACTGGACCGCATATACAATAACTTCGTATACGACTTCCTCTACCCCAACCCCGCTTCCGTACTGGCATTCATCGAAAACCACGACACCGACCGCTTCCTGGGCGAAGGCGACAACCTTCCGATGCTGAAGCAAGCCTCTACCCTGCTGCTTACCACCCGCCGCATTCCGCAACTCTACTACGGAACGGAAGTCATGATGAATGGCGTGAAGAGCAAGAGCGACGGCTATGTCCGCAAGGACTTCCCCGGCGGATGGACCGGTGACGCAACAAACGCACTGACCCCAGCCGGACGTACCAAGATACAGAACGAGTGCTACGACTTCTACAAGACCATCCTGAACTGGCGTAAAGGAAACGATGTGATTGCCAAAGGCAGCATGGTGCAGTTCATGGTACAGAATGGTGTTTATGCCTACGCACGCCAGTACGAAGGCAAGACGGTATTCGTGATGCTGAACGGTACAGATGCAGAGACCACCGTTCCTTTGAAATTCTACAAGGAAATCCTGAAAGACAGCAAGCAGGGAAAAGATATTCTTAGCGGCAAGGCCATCACCTTCGGTGAAGAGCTGAAGATGGGCCCCAGAGAATCATTAGTGATAGAATTATAACGCGCACTCCACACAGAGAGCGCATTCTTGCAAATCTCCCTTTCAGATAGCTGGCAGACACTTCTCCTGCCAGCCATCTGCAAGGGATTTTTAGTATGGAATAGGTGTCACGGGGATATGCTTTTCACCGGTCTCAAATATAGCTAATCTGTTAGTTCATAACGGTGAACACTTTGTTCTAGTATAGAGAAACAAAGTGTTCTTACGTATTGGAACGAAGTGTTTTTGCATATTGGAACAAAGTGTTCTCTTTATTGAAACAAACTGTTCAGTTAAGGGAAACAGACTGTTTTGTTAAAGGAAACAGACTGTTGTACACGTTGAAACATCCGCTTCTGAAATAAGCGGCGAACTTAACCATCCCACAACACCGGCCTATATACAACAAGTCAGCCCTTGCAACATCAATATTGCAAGGGCTGACGCTATATTCGGATTATCTTTCGATTAGTCCAGTTGAGCCAATTTGTTCTCTGAACCAAGCACGTTGATGATTTTATGCTTGTACAGTTTTTCCATATTGTCACGAGCCGGACCCAGATACTTACGCGGGTCGAATTCTGCCGGTTTTTCAGCAAATGTCTTGCGGATAGCAGCTGTCATAGCCAGACGTGAGTCAGAGTCGATGTTGATTTTGCAAACAGCAGACTTGGCAGCCTTACGCAACTGCTCTTCGGGGATACCGATAGCAGCTTCCAGCTTACCACCATACTTGTTGATAGTATCAACTTCTTCCTGAGGAACTGAAGAAGAACCGTGAAGAACGATGGGGAATCCCGGAAGTTTCTCCATTACAGCATCCAGAACGGCAAATTCCAAAGGAGGAGGAACCAGACGACCGGTAGCAGGGTCAACGTGGCATTGTTCGGGTTTGAACTTGTATGCACCGTGAGAAGTACCGATTGAGATAGCCAGTGAATCGCAACCTGTACGGGTAGCGAAGTCAATAACTTCTTCAGGATTAGTATATGTATGGTGTTCTGCAGAAACTTCATCTTCTACACCGGCCAATACACCGAGTTCGCCTTCTACAGTTACGTCGAACTGATGGGCATAGTCAACTACCTTCTTAGTCAGTGCAACGTTTTCTTCGTACGGAAGGTGTGAACCGTCAATCATTACTGAAGAGAAACCGGAGTCGATACAGCTCTTGCAAGTTTCGAATGTATCTCCGTGGTCAAGGTGAAGAACAATTTCAGGATGTTTGCAACCCAATTCCTTAGCGTACTCAACAGCACCCTGAGCCATGTAACGCAACAGCGTAGCGTTGGCATACTGACGGGCACCCTTAGATACCTGAAGAATAACCGGAGACTTTGTTTCAACTGCAGCCTTGATGATAGCCTGCATCTGTTCCATATTGTTGAAGTTGAATGCCGGAATAGCATATCCACCTTTGATAGCCTTAGCAAACATCTCTCTTGTGTTTACCAGTCCTAAATCTTTGTAATTAACCATTTTGTTTAAATTTTATTGTTAGTGAATTAAAATTCTACGCAAAAGTAATCATTATCCTTTAAAGTAAAGAACTTGACGGGAATAAAATATCCGGCTCATCCTACCAAATCCATTCTATTTTAAAGCTATTGGCTTCATTTAACAGATTATTGTAATCTCTATATTACAAACTCTTTGCATTTATCTCTGCCAGCCATACTTTTGCCATCTATACTTCTATCAACAAAAAAGCCGGAGAACATGTTTGCTCTCCGGCATCTGTTTACACATTATTATGTAATACTAATTTTTCAGATAGATGATGGTCGGCAAATGGTCACTGTAACCGTTCAGCCAAGTCCTGCCCCCATGCGTACGCAAGGGGGAACCTTTGTATTTGCCATCCTGCTGAATCAGATAATCGCGGATGAAAACTTCATTGTGATCATAGCGCAACCCTTTCTTAGCCTTCAGCAACGGTTTCGAAATGACAATCTGGTCAAACAAGTTCCACTTGCCCCGATAGAGCAATGTCCCCACTCCCTTGTCTTCCAGTGTCTCCCACCAGGGATTGTAGAATTCGCCTTTCTTCACCTGCTTCGGATATTTGCGTGCACCCAGCACCTCCATGCTTTCATCCATCGGGTCGTCATTCATATCCCCCATCACGATGAGTTTCAGCTTCTTGTCGCTACGCATCAGAGAGTCCTTCAAGGCCTTTACCTGCCTGGCTGCATGCACACGCACCGGTGACTTTGCCCCACGGGAGGGCCAGTGGTTCACTATCACGCAGACACGCTCTCCCGCCAGTTGTCCGTCCACAATCAGGAAGCCGCGCGTCAAGTGCACCGTATCCCCCTCAAAAGGAGTAGAAAGCACCAACTTTGAGTGGGTAACGCTGAACTGCTTCGGGTCGTACAGCAAGGCACAGTCGATGCCCCGTCTGTCCGGTCCTTCATAATGCACGAACTCATAATTGGAAATGGCCGGCTGCTTCACGAGGTCTTCCAGCACCCGGCTGTTCTCCGCCTCTGCCACACCGATGAATGCCGGACCTTCCGGCACTAAATCACGCGAAAGGGAACCCAACACTTTGGAAAGGTTCTGCAGCTTGGACTCATACTTCTTTGCCGTCCATTGGTAACTGCCGTCGGGCAGGAACTCATAGTCATTCTTACCTGCATCATGAATCGTATCAAACAAGTTCTCAAGATTGTAGAACGCAACACTATACAGTTTCCGTTCCGCATTTTGTGCCCCCAGCGTTGCCACGCACAGCCAGAAAGAGCATAAGACAAGTAGTTTCCTCATAAATTCACAAGATTAAGTCCTGCAAAAATCAGAAATAAAATGCGATAAACCTACTAAATAAAAATAAATCTGAATTTATTTTGTAGAGTCTCCAACTTGCACTATCTTTGCGCTCTGAAAAGAAGACCATTACACTATTTATTACCAAAATAGTAACAGAATATAAATTTTTAAAAGAAAATATCAAAATGAAAAAAGGTATTCATCCTGAAAATTACCGTCCGGTAGTATTTAAAGATATGTCAAATGGTGATGTATTCTTGTCTCGTTCCACTTGCAACACGAAAGAGACTATCGAATTCGAAGGTGAAACTTATCCGCTGGTAAAGCTGGAAATCTCCAGCACCTCTCACCCGTTCTACACAGGTAAGTCTAAGCTGGTTGACACTGCCGGTCGTGTTGATAAGTTCATGAGCCGTTACGGTAACCGTAAGAAATAATCAGTTTCAAGCAAACTGAAAAAAGGGAATCTTTCACTGAAAGGTTCCCTTTTTTGTTTCCGCCTCCCACTGAGCGATAAATAGGGAATCTCCTATCACAGAATAGGGGAAAAAACAAGAAAGGGGAAAAACACTTTCCTATTTTTGTATCATCGAAACCGAAAACATACCATAATCATGAAACGACTCGCCACCCTATTCATCCTAACAATCCTTGTCACAACGGCAGGGTTTGCCAAACCCAAGCACAAGGACTTAAGCGGAAACATCGCCATCAAAGGAGAATTGACAAAAGAGTACCAGCAATCTCCCGCCGGTACCCCGGTCATTATCCGCCGGGTTGTCAAAATGAACAATCCCGGTGAAAACAGCGATAACATTTACTATGCCGTCGAAGTGAATGGCATACAAGAAACCATTCCTTCGGATGAGATGGGTATCATTGCCATATCCGCTCCGGAAACGGACCGGGAATTCTGGCAGCAAATATACCTGAAGAATCATCTTTACGAATATTTCAACGACCGCGGTTACAAGCACAAACTGCGCCAGGAAATCGACGAAGAATGCCTGGACTATCTCGATAAACTGAACGAGATAGCCTATCAGGACGACTACATAACCTCGTACGTACAAGGAATATTCTCCAAACTGAATGCCACCACCATTGACAGCAATCGTGGAGAAAGCCTGAACATACGTATCATCCAGTCGTCCGAACCAGATGCCTTCATGCTTCCCAACGGCTCCATGGTTATCAGTACAGGCCTCCTCTGCACTCTTGATTCCGAAGACGAACTGGCCGCCGTCATCGCATGTGAGCTGGGACATTTCGTCCTCGACCATCAGGTAAACAACATTTATCGTGCCGAGCGGCGTGCCAAGCGTGCAGCTTTTTGGGCAGATGTCTTTGCCACTACCGCCAGCGCAGCCCTCGATGTGGCCTACTGGGACGATAATGAAGATGCTTATGCCGTCAGTCTGGTGGCAGATATCGGAGCCATCGCTTCCCTTTTGAGCATTCCGGCAACGGACCGGTTGGGGATGAAATACAAAACTTCCCAGGAAATCTCTTCAGACCGCCTTGCGCGCCAACTTCTGGCATTCAAGGGCTATAATCCCGACGGAATCGCATCGGCCCTCGGTAAAATTATAGGGTATTACAACCTGCACCAACGCAACAAGGACATTCCTCGCTACGGCAGCATCGGCAACCTGCAAAAGCGTATAGAAAAGGCCGGTGAATCCCATAGCCTGAGTGCCCGCCCCTACCTACGGACCACCAGCGATGTCGTTTCTTTCAACGCAAGTATGAACTACGCCAACAAGCGCTATAAGGAAACTGCCCGGCTGATACGCAAGAACATTGACAACAGACTAGCCACGGACAATGACTACATCATCCTGGTAAAAGCGGAAATGGCACTGTCTAATACGGAAGAAGTGAACAACCGCTGCCTCGCCATGCTTGATAAAGCCCAGGAGATGGCAGGAACAAGCCCCAATCTGGACATATATAAACAAAAAATACTATTATTGATGCGCATGAACAAACAAGCCCAAGCCGCTGATATACTGAAAGAATATATCACCTTGCTTTCGGCCTACGAAGGCCAGGGCATAGAAGGAACCGAAAAGGAATGGACCAATAAAGAGATAGGTTGGGCAAACCAAATGCTGGACAGGATAAGCAGAATATAGAGAAAGGAATAACTAAGAATGAAGAATGAAGAATTTGTCATGCGGCATCATTGCGCAGCCAAATTCTTCATTCTCAGCCATTTATTCAAACTACTGTTTGCGGAACGGCGGCTTCACAACCACAGCTTTCAGCTTACGTCCCCGCATGTCAATGCAGATTTCCGTACCGACCTTGCTGTATTCGGGTCTGATATACCCCATTCCGATACCAATCTTACGGGTAGGCGACATAGTTCCGGAGGTAACCACACCGATGGCAATACCGTCTGTACTATACAGCTCGTAACCATGACGGGGGATACCGCGGTCTATCATCTCAAATCCCACCAACTTACGGGTAGTGCCTTCCGCTTTCTGTTTTTCCAGCATCGGGCGATTGGTGAAGTTCTTTCCCTCCACAAACTTGGTAATCCATCCTAAACCCGCTTCAATGGGCGAAGTGGTGTCATCCAAATCATTGCCATACAAACAGAATCCCATTTCCAGACGAAGCGTATCGCGCGCACCCAGACCAACTGGCTTAATGCCGAACTCCGCGCCTGCCTCGAACACGGCATCCCAAATCTTCATGGCAGCCTCCGGATAGAAGTAAAGTTCAAAACCACCCGCGCCGGTATATCCGGTATTGGAGATAATGACATCCTTTTCTCCGGCAAACTCACCGTGGGTAAAAGTATAGTAAGGAAGGTCGGAAAGATTAATGGAAGTCAGCTTCTGCAAAGCCTGAATAGCCTTCGGTCCTTGCACAGCAAGCTGTGCCATGTGCTCGGAAGCATTTTCCAATTCAGCGCCTTCCGTGTTATGAGACACACACCAGTTCCAGTCTTTCTCAATGTTCGACGCATTCACGACAAGCAGGTATTTCTCCGGCTCATAATGATAGACCAGAAGGTCGTCCACAATGCCTCCATTTTCATTTGGGAAGCAGGTATACTGTACTTTCCCCGGTGTGAGGGCAGCTATGTTATTGGAAGTCACTTTCTGCAGAAAGTCCAAAGCATGGGGACCTTTCACCCAAAATTCTCCCATGTGTGAGACGTCGAATACACCGACACCCTGACATACTGTAAGATGCTCGTCAATGATGCCGGAATACTCGATAGGCATATTATATCCCGCAAACTCGTGCATCTTGGCACCCAGCGAGATGTGTTTTTCGGTAAACGGAGTGGTTTTCATGGAACTATTAGAGTTATGAGTTATGAATTATCTATTTGCTTGCTACGAGCTCGGCAATCTTGACGATGACGTTCATGGCTTTCTCCATGTTCTGGATAGGCACGAACTCATAGCGGCCGTGGAAGTTCAAGCCACCGGCAAAGATATTGGGACAAGGCAGGCCCTTGAAAGAGAGCTGGGCGCCGTCCGTACCTCCGCGAATGGCTTTTACACGAGGCTCTACACCTACCGCCTTCATGGCGGCAAAAGCGGTGTCGATGATATGCATCACCGGTTCAATCTGCTCGCGCATATTATAGTATTGGTCGCGAAGTTCCAGAGTAGCGGTACCCGGACCGTATTCTTCATTGATTTTTGCCACAAGACGTTCCATCTCCTTCTTGCGCTCTTCGAAGCGGGTGCGGTCGTGGTCACGGATAATGTAAGAGACTGTTGTCTGCTCCACCTCGCCGGTAATACCTATCAGATGATAGAAACCTTCGTAACCTTCGGTATGCTCCGGAGCCTCGTCAGCCGGAAGCATGGACATGAAACGGTTGGCAACGCGGATAGAGTTAATCATCTTATTCTTGGCATAGCCCGGATGCACATTCCGTCCCTTGAAGCTTATCTTGGCAGAGGCCGCATTGAAGTTCTCGAATTCAAGTTCACCCACTTCTCCGCCATCCATGGTATAGGCCCATTCGCAACCGAACTGCGCTACATTGAACTTATGGGCGCCCAGACCGATTTCCTCATCCGGATTAAAGCCGATACGGATTTTACCGTGCTTGATTTCGGGGTGCTCCTTCAGATATACCACCGCCGATACAATTTCGGCAATACCGGCTTTATCATCGGCACCAAGCAAGGTCTTGCCGTCGGTCACAATCAAATCTTCCCCTTGATGGTCGAGCAGTTCGGGGAACTGGGCAGGAGAAAGAACCACATTCTCTTCGGCGCAAAGAACAATGTCCTTACCGTCATAATTCTGCACGATACGCGGAGAAACATTCTTGCCACTCATATCGGGGCTTGTATCCATGTGGGCAATAAAGCCGATGACGGGCAACGGCTTGTCTGTATTGGCAGGAAGAGTGGCGAACAGATAACCATTTTCGTCCAACGTGATTTCTTCCAGACCCAAAGTTTCCAATTCTTCTTTCAGATACCGGGCAAACACCATTTGCCCCGGAGTACTCGGAGTAATCTCAGTCTCTTCACTGGACTGAGTATCGAAGCTTACGTACTTTAAAAAACGTTCTACTAAAGTCATGATGAATAATGATTAGTGATTAATGGTTAGTGATTAATGGTCAGTGATTAGTAATTGGCGAAAAGCATTATCCGAATGGCATTAATCATTAATCACTAATCATTAACCACTATTTTGTGCTGTAAAGATAAAAAAAGGGGCGTGAACTGCCAAGCAATTCACGCCTCTTTTTTATTTCTTAAGGACAAAATGTCAATCAAAAATGGCTGCTACCATCAAAACAATGCGTACATATCTTACACTTAGGCAATCCGATAGCCTCAACCAGAGTTTCCAACGTATTGAACTTCAAGGATGAAAGTCCGAAACGCTCGCGGATAACGTCCACCATCTTTTCGTATTCGGGTGAGCCGGTAGTGGCATACTTATCGAGATTCTTATTCTCGTCACCCTCCAGTTCCTTGATGACACGACGGGTAATCAGTTCCATGTCGCTTTTGGAAGCCGTGAATCCTACAAACGGGCAGCTATATATCAATGGAGGACAAGCAATCCGGATATGCACCTCCTTGGCACCATACTCATACAGCACCTTCACATTGTCGTGCAACTGGGTCCCCCGGACAATAGAGTCATCACAGAACAGCAGACGCTTACCCTCGAGCATGGCACGATTGGGAATCAGCTTCATCTTTGCCACCAGCGAACGCAATTCCTGCTTGCTGGGAGTAAAACTACGAGGCCAAGTCGGAGTATATTTGGAAATGGCACGATGATAAGGAACTCCTTTACCTTCGGCATACCCAAGCGCCATACCTACACCCGAATCAGGAATACCGCAGGCACAATCCACCTCTGACTTATCTGTCTGTGCCATCTTGAAACCGGAGGCAAAACGCACTTCCTCCACATTCTTACCTTCGTAGCAGGAAGTGGGGAAACCGTAATATACCCATAGGAAGGAACAAATCTGCATTCCCTCATCAGGCTTGCGCATCTGTTCCACACCATCGGCACGCAGGCGAACAATCTCTCCGGGTCCCAAATAACGGTCTATCTCATAACCAAGATTCGGAAAGCTGCTCGACTCACTTGTGGCGGCATACGCTCCGTCTTTCTTGCCAATCACAATCGGAGTACGTCCCCAGCGGTCGCGAGCGGCAATGATGCCGTCTTCCGTCAATAACAGCATGGAGCAGGAACCTTTGATATGCTTATACACATTTTCAATTCCTTCGACAAATGTCTTTCCTTGTATAATAAGGAGGGCGATAAGTTCCGTCTGATTGGTTTTGCCCGAACTGAGTTCGGCGAAGTGCATGTTTTGGGCCAACAGTTTTGTTTCCAGTTCTTGCAGATTTACTATTTTGGCTACCGTTACAATGGCAAAGCGACCGAGGTGGGAGTTAAGGATAAGGGGTTGAGGGTCTGTGTCACTGATGATTCCTATTCCGGAATTTCCTTTGAACTTATCCAGTTCATCCTCAAACTTCGTGCGGAAATAAGTGCTTTCCAGATTGTGAATGGAACGGGTAAACTGCTCCGTTTCTGCATCGTATGTAGCCAACCCACCACGTTTTGTCCCTAAATGTGAATTATAATCTGTGCCGTAAAACAAATCTGCCACACAGCTTGTTGCCTTGGCGACTGTTCCGAAAAAACCTCCCATAAGTTCTGTTTTGTTATTGGTTTCTAAAATTAACGGATGCAAAGGTATGAAGAATTTGCGAAATTCGGGCAGATTTGAAATGAATAAAAAAGGCAATATATTTCTTGCCCACAATAGAAGTTATATTATTGGAAACATATACTTTTGTGATCGAAACCAAACAACTGTATAATGGGAGAAACCGCAAATATTATAATAGCCGATACTCTTCAAGGTCTGGGGACGGACGCATACAGTGGCTATCTTGCACACGCCCTCTGTCTGTCAGGAATCTGCCGATTGAAGTACAATGGAGAGGAGCGCGAGCTACGTGCCGGCGACCTGATGATTGTCCGCAAAGGAAAACTGGTAGAGAAAATTCAACCTTCAGAAGATTTTCGCGTAAAGGTCATCTATATCGCATCGGGCTTTGTGGTGCTGAGTACACCACAGAACAACTACGGCATGAAAGGGCAACTTTCCCTATTTCTCAATCCTATCATGTCCCTGACTACCGAACAGCAAGAGCTATGTCTCCGGGATTTTGAACAAGTGGAATACAGACTCCGGAATACAGACCATCATTTCCATCGCGATATGCTTATCGCCTCCACACAGATGTTGATACTCGACTTCTTCGATTTCCACTCCCATCTATATGGCGAGGACAATATCTCTGTACAAAATGCTTCCATCATGAGCCGTTTCCTCAACATGCTGGAGAACGGAACTTTCCGCGAGCATCGTGAAGTGACCTATTATGCCGACTGCCTATGTGTCACCTCCAAATATCTTTCGGAAGTTTCCAAGAAAGTAAGCGGTTATACAGCAAACTACTGGATAAACCGTTATACCACACTCGACATCTCGCGTTTGCTGCGCGACAAATCACTAACGTTCGTCCGTATTTCCGATATGTTCGGTTTTTCCTCTCCTGCTTATTTTAGCCGTTACGTACAACAACATCTGGGTGTAAATCCGACAAAATACAGAGGTTAATGATTATAGTTTTTGATTGTTTGCCCGTTTCAGATCTATTAGCGAAATATGCTCATTACGATAGCGGGCATTGGGGTTCTTCTCCGTTCCGTCAGGAAAAGAGCCATCTTCCTGCTTTATGAACTGAATAGCCTTCTGCGGACAATTCTGTATGCAGGCAAAACAGAACTCGCAGTCACCGGACGTCTTCACTCCTCTCGACGTCAGCTCATAGTTGCCGCGCGGACAAACGTAGGTACAAATGCCACAGTCAATACAAACATCGGTCACGGTAAAGAACTTCTCGCTTTTCATCAGGAAGCCCACCTCGGGGTCGAGTCCACTCCGCTGCATAAAACCTTGGTGCTGTTGCCGTTCCTCCTCCGTCACCGGTTCGTGCCAATGCTGCCGACTGTTGATATCTGCCGTTATCTTCTGCAAGTTCTCGGGGATGTGCTTGTCTATCTTGAGTTGCTCGTTCATGTCGAAGTTGGGTAGCCAGTTATCCACCATGATGATAGTGTTGATATAGTCAAACGCATTGTCGGCTTTACGGGATATACGGTCCCAAATCTCTACCGCATCGCACTTCCTTGCACCATAGGTGAGGACAGCAAACTTGTATTCTGCCTTCAGTTTTGCTTTCCGAATGAACTGCCGTACCATATAGGGAGGCATATGACCGTAGATGGGATAAACGATGCCGATTTCATCTGCCTCAAATTCATACTTCCCCCGTTTCACCATCTGAGGGATACTCAACAATTCTGCGTTCTCTCCAGCCAACTGACGGGCGATGTAAAGACTGTTACCCGTTCCGGTAAAATAAAAGATGATACGCTTACTCCTTTTTGTTTCGCAGGATGCCAACGAGAGTAGGCCGGAAGATGCGATAGCACTGCTCATCACGGCAAATCCCATACGCTTTAAAGCCTCCCGACGACTGATTTTCTTATCCGTATTCATATCTCTGATTTTTAATGATTATGCAATCTGTTATCTGAGTGCAAAAATAAAGGTTTCCCCAAAGAACGGACTTACCAAAAACTCGGGTCTTGATGCTATTTTTACGGTATAAGAATGAGCTTACCCTAACACAAAAAAAAGCCCCGCAAAGATTGGACTTCTGCGGGGCCTCACTAATGCCTAATAAAAACTCTTTCTACCCTAAATTATCTCCACTTCTTCACAGCTTTCTTGTCAGCCGGAGTTGCTTCAATCAAGCTCAATGCAAAACCACCGCTACGCGCTTCCTTCACGGACATTTTGGTCTTGCTGGTTACGATACCCTTCTTTATCTGATAAGAAGTAGGATTCTCCTTGTAATCAGCATCTTTACCGTCGGCATAGAGAGTGGCTACGTATTGCTTGCCCGGTTCAAGGAAGTCGAGCGTAAAGTTGGCTGTACGTGCATTCTCGTCTGTAATACCTCCAACAAACCAGTTGCCGGTTCCTTTTGCCTTACGGGCCACGGTAATGTAATCACCCGGTTCTGCTTCAATGTACTTGCTGTCGTCCCAGTCTACTGCCACATCCTTGATGAATTGGAAAGCATCCATGTGCTTTTCGTAGTTCTCAACCAAGTCGGCAGCCATCTGCAACGGGCTGTATAAAGTTACATACAGAGCGAGTTGCTTAGCAAGTGTAGTCTGCACTTGTCCGTGGGGCAAATCGCCCATAAAGTCAAGTTTGGTATCGAAGATACCCGGTGTATAATCCATCGGACCGCCAATCAAGCGGTTGAATGGAAGCAATGTGGTATGGAACGGTTTGCTACCGCCGAATGCCTCATATTCAGTTCCTCGTGCAGATTCGTTGCCAATCAAGTTAGGATAAGTACGGCACAAACCGGTAGGGCGTACAGCTTCGTGCGCATTCACGCAAATTTTGTAGTCGGCTGCCTTCTTCACGGCATAGAGGTAGTGGTTGTTCAGCCATTGCCCATAATGATGTTCACCACGGGGAATCATATTACCTACATATCCGCTCTTCACGGCATTGTAGCCATTATCCACCATAAACTGATAGGCCTTGTCCATGTGACGTTCGTAGTTGCGCACCGAACCGGATGTCTCATGATGCATCATCAGCTTCACGCCTTTGCTCTTGGCATATTCATTCAGCATCTTCACGTCGAAATCGGGATAAGGGGTCACAAAATCGAATACATAATCCTTGGATTTGCCAAACCAGTCTTCCCAGCCTTCATTCCAGCCTTCCACCAATACTTGGTCCAGACCGTGCTCGGCTGCGAAGTCGATGTACTTTTTTACATTTTCGTTAGTGGCACCGTGACGGCCGTTGGGCTTCATTTTGGAGTAGTCCACTTCACCCAGTTTGATGGAGGGAAGGTCGTCTGTATATGCCCAGGTGCTCTTACCTGCAATCATTTCCCACCATACACCTACGTATTTCACGGGCTTAATCCAGGAAACGTCCTCGTAAGCACAAGGTTCGTTCAAGTTCAGCGTGATTTTAGAGGCAAGGATGTCACGAGCATCGTCGCTTACGATAACCGTACGCCACGGTGACGTGCAGGGAGCTTGCAGATAACCTTTATCGCCTACTGCATCGGGAGTAAGCCAAGATTCAAAAACAAAATTCTTATCATCCAGATTCAAGTGCATGCAAGAGTAATCCACCAAAGCAGCTTCGTGCAAGTTGATGTACAAACCATCAGCAGTCTTCATCTGCAAAGAAGTCTGAACACCGGTGGGCGAAAACGGGGTTTGCGAAGAGTTAGGCGTAATGGCCCCTTTCATCAGCCCGCGGATTTCAGAAAGTTTGGATTCTGTGTAGTCATATTCCTGCGTATCGTAGTCGCCCGGAATCCAGAAGGCAGTGTGGTCGCCAGTCATGGCAAACTGAGTACGCTCCTCTTTAATCACGAAATAGTTCAGGTTCTTCTGTAAAGGGAATTCATAGCGGAAGCCCATACCATCGTCGAACAAACGGAAGCGGATAATGATGTTCCTATCCTGCGCCTTTTGGTTGAGCGTCACAGCCAGCTCATTGTAGTGGTTACGGATTTGCTTTACTTCACCCCATACCGGTTCCCAAGTCTCGTCGAAAGTGGAAGTCTTTGCATCCACCATCGTGAAGCCATTCATCAGACCGGGGTCGTTCTTCAGTTCGAGTCCTAATTTGGAAGGGTTAATCACCGGCTTTCCTTTGTAAGAAAGTTCGTAAACGGGTTCGCCTTGCGCATTTACCGAAAAATTCAATTGAAGTTGTCCGTTGGGAGAGGTAATACTCTCTGCCATTGCTACGCCGCTCACCAACAAAACGAGCAGGAAGCAGGCTAATTTTGTACAGATTGCTTTCATGTTTCTCATGCTATATTTATAAAATTATGTTCCAGATGCAAATATAGGCAGGAAAGAAATACACTCTGACGCAATTAAACTAAAATGATGATGATTTGTCGGCAAACGTTTGCATGAAAACCAACTTCCCTTGAACAATATCCTGCCTACAAACAAAATAGAAGGAGAAGTATCGCTACGAAAACTTCGCCCTCCATATTTTTACAACTTTAATCGTGCACTGGAATTATCCCAAAGGATTTTCACCTTGGTCCCCGTCATTGCCTCCCGAAGGATTGGAGTTATCCCCTCCACCATTGCTACTTCCATCCGTATAGTCCGTATCGGGAACCACCATCTTGGTGACGCTCATATTGCCCAACATTTGACTAAAAGCTTTCCCCGGAAAAAACAGAATACGTTTACGGACAATGTTACTGGCCGAAACGCCAGCCTCCGTATCAGCACTCTTCCCTACAAAAGAAGGGCGGAACAATCCGAAATCACCTAAACGAACAGTCTTTCCATCGTCTATTTCTTCCGACATGATGTCCACCAGTCCTGCAGCCACTAAGTCCACCGTCTTTCTGTGAATACCAAGAATACGGCTCACTTTGGCACACAACTTATCAAAATCCAATTCACCCGCTCCTACGGATTTAGCTACATACTTTACATTTTTGTCCTTGTCAAAACCAAAGATTCTCTTTGCCACTACATACTGAAGTCCCATAATTTTTAATGTTTTAGAAAGTTAATATAATAATGTAATAAATAGGCCGAAGCCTTTTCCTCTCTTTCAAGAAGTGGAGATCCATCGTGAGGCCTCAACGATAAACTTTCATTCTCTTGAATTCGATGTTGCAAAGTTAGGGTGTGAATGACGGGAATACAAGGAAATGACATCTACAACCAATTTCGTTAAAACTCTAAAAAACAACAAATTAAAAACAACCCTTCTCTACAAGTGAAGAAAGAAAGGCAGGAAGAGAATGAGAAGGAATGGGTACAATCTCTACAGCCAATGAAAATAAATCGCTGATTATCAAGACAAGGTTCTAGAGAGGTCTCTACAATATGGCATTTGAACGGTTAAGACCTCAATTTCAAGAGTGGCTCAAGTTTCACAAGTTATTACCGTATCCAAAAATACAGACAAACCAGTCATCCTTCCAAAGCCCCTTCTACTCGTTTACTAAAATCTCCCGGACATTTTACTAAATCTCCGGCAACGATTTACTAAATCTTCCTCCAAGATTTAGTAAATCGCTTCTGCCCCATCACGAACTATCCGGAACCAAGATTGGCAATCACTCATATCAAATATCAAAATTATATACATCCCACCAATAACTACTTCCCCCAGTACAGAATCGCTTTATGAAATTTCGGACTATGATTTACTGAAATTCCTTTGTCTTCACTACCTTTGCAGCCAAAACCAACCCCAGAAAACCTATGACTAGATTACTGATAGCTATATTCCTTGGCGGCGGTACCGGCAGCGTACTGCGCTACTGCGTGCAGATGATGCTCCACGAGCGCATAGTCCCCTACTCTTTCCCATGGGCTACATTCACAGTCAATATCCTCGGAAGTTTCCTCATCGGGCTATTCTATACCTTATCCGCCCGTTTCAACCTTTCTACTGAGGTACGGCTGTTGCTGACTACCGGTCTGTGCGGAGGATTCACCACCTTCTCCACTTTCAGCAATGACGGACTGATTCTGATAAAGCAAGAATTCTACGGAATGTTTGCTTTATATACCTTATTAAGTATCACATTAGGAGTCCTGGCAGCCTTCGCCGGCGGCGCCTTCGGACGCTGTATATAACCCAAACACCCCTATGAAACCCAGCAAGCCTTTTGTCATGCCTCCCGTACGCATCATCCCTCCTACCTTAGAGGGACAAAGTGAAAGTTCCAAATCATTGGAAGAATGGCTGAATACGGAAGAAACTGTCAGAGACCTTCACTTCGGTAAACGGACAGAGGAACACATGGAGTATTCCTACAAAAGCATCACCAACTGTACTTTCAGTCATATCCAATTCAGCGCCTGCAAACTGAAATCCTGCCATTTCACTGATGTACGTTTTGAACATTGCGACCTTTCCAACATCTCATTTGCCGAAAGTTCTCTGTTCAGAGTGGAATTCATATCCTGCAAACTGGTGGGAACCAATCTGCCGGAAACAATATTGAACCATCTGACAATGAAGGACTGCAATGCCAGATACCTCAATCTTTCCATGAGTAAAATCAATCAAGCCCGCTTCACCTCTTGTGACTTGCGCAACAGCGACGTCAACAACTGCAAACTTGCCTCCATCGCCTTTGAAAACTGTGAGCTGGTAGAATCCGAGTTTTCACACACCCCTCTAAGAGGAATCGACTTGAGCGACTCGCACATAGGAGGTATACGCCTCAACCTGCCCGACATACGGGGAGCCATCGTCAATACTTCCCAAGCCATGGAGTTGACTGCTCTTTTAGGCATTACAATAAAGGATTAAAAACGAAAAACAATTCCTTGTTTTCATTTGTTAGTAAGATAGTTTATAATTAAAATTGACTGAATATGAAAATAGAGAAGATTATCGGACGTGAAATCCTCGATTCAAGAGGTAACCCAACTGTAGAAGTAGACGTAACCTTGGAATCCGGCTTCATAGGCCGTGCATCTGTCCCGTCAGGAGCATCCACGGGAGAACACGAAGCATTGGAACTGCGTGACGGTGACAAAAAACGTTACGGAGGCAAAGGTGTCCTGAAAGCCGTGGACAATATCAATAATATCATTGCTCCCAAGCTCATCGGTATGTCCGCCCTCAACCAGATGGGTATCGACCATGCCATGCTTGCACTGGACGGAACCAAAACGAAAGCCAATCTGGGTGCCAATGCCATCCTCGGCGTATCTCTTGCTGTAGCCAAGGCTGCCGCCGCTTACCTTGACATCCCACTCTACCGATATATCGGTGGTACAAATACCTATGTGATGCCTGTACCGATGATGAACATCATCAACGGCGGTTCGCATAGTGACGCTCCCATTGCTTTCCAGGAATTCATGATACGCCCCGTAGGTGCCACTTCCTTCCGCGAAGGTTTGCGTATGGGTGCCGAAGTGTTCCACGCACTGAAGAAAGTCCTGAAAGACCGTGGCCTCAGCACAGCAGTAGGCGATGAAGGAGGTTTTGCTCCTAATCTGGAGGGTACAGAAGATGCCTTGAACTCCATCATTGCCGCCATCAAGGCTGCCGGATACGAACCGGGCAAAGATGTAATGATTGCCATGGACTGCGCTTCTTCCGAGTTCTACCATGATGGCATCTACGATTATACCAAATTCGAAGGTGAAAAAGGCAAGAAACGTACTGCCGACGAACAGATTGACTATCTGGAAGAGTTAATCAACAAGTATCCCATCGACTCTATCGAAGACGGCATGAGCGAGAACGACTGGGACGGCTGGAAAAAACTGACCGACCGTATCGGCAACCGTTGCCAGTTGGTAGGAGACGATTTGTTCGTCACCAATGTGGACTTCCTTGCAATGGGCATCGAAAAAGGCTGTGCCAACTCCATATTGATTAAAGTAAACCAGATAGGTTCGCTGACCGAAACACTGAATGCCATCGAAATGGCACACCGCCACGGATATACTACCGTAACTTCCCATCGTTCCGGTGAAACGGAAGATGCGACTATCGCAGACATAGCCGTAGCTACCAACAGCGGACAAATCAAGACTGGTTCGCTGAGCCGCTCAGACCGTATGGCAAAGTACAACCAACTGCTTCGCATCGAAGAAGAACTGGGAAGCAATGCGGTGTATGGATATAAGAAAGTTATAAGTAATAAGTGATGAGTTATTTGCCGGAAGGCGGGGCTTATAAAGAAGAAAGCAGAAGGGGCGAACCATCACGGTCCGCCCCTTCTCTTTTTAACCTTAAATCAACAATCAATCTACTACCTTAAAGAAAACTTCTTCTCCACTTTGGCTATCCGGTGCCACCCAAAGAGCAAAGTCTCCGGCTTCCACCGTCTTCACCATATCTATATTCCAGAAAGCAAGTTCACTTATCGGAAGTTCAAACGATACATTTTTCTTCTCACCCGGCTTCAATGTGACGCGAGCAAAACGTTTCAGCTCTTTCACCGGACGGGTCACCGAAGCAAACTTGTCCTGCACGTAAAGCTGGGCTACCTCGGTACCTTCATACTTTCCGGTATTCTCAAGGTCGAAAGTCACAGTCAGCACATCTTCCTTCTTCAGATTGGCAGACGAGAGTTTCACATTATCATATTTGAACGTCGTATACGACAGACCGTAGCCAAACGGATACAGCGGATCGAAACCTGCATCCATATAGAAAGAAGTACATCCCAACGAAGTCTGCCCCGCTTCCAACGGAATGTCATTCAGCAAAACCTCATTCCGCGTAGCCGGACGTCCGGAACTGTTATGAGCATAATAAACCGGTATCTGTCCTACCATCTTCGGGAAAGTCACCGGAGTCTTGCCACTTGGCACAGCCTTACCCCACAGCAAGTCGGCCAATGCCGGTCCTCCCATGGTTCCGGGATGGAACGAATAAAGTACAGCTGACGAGAGTTCGACTTCCTTTCCTATGGTCAACGGACGCCCTGCCATTACGACAGTAACCACCGGTTTTCCTGTTTTCGCCAAAGCGGCAATCAGTTCGCTTTGCGCACCTTGCAGGTTCAGGTCGGCCAGGCAATGCGCCTCTCCTGAAAGAATAGCCTCTTCGCCTACAAACGCCAAAATAACATCAGCACGTGCAGCGGCAGCAGCGGCTTTGGCAACACCTGCCATATTCTTGTCACGGCTATAAGTCAGACCCGGCTCGTATATCACCTGCACTTTGTCCCCCACCAGTTCCTTGATAGCCTTCAACGGTGTCACGGTTTTTGTCTTGTCACCATCAAATATCCAGGTACCCAATTGGTCATAAGGTGCATTTGCCATCGGACCTACCACAGCAACCGTCTTTACCGAAGATTGCAAAGGCAATGTCTCCTTTTCGTTCTTCAACAAGATGGCCGATTCCACAGCAGCTTGCTTGGCAGCCTCCAGATGAGAAGGAGCATAAAGTTCCTCTATCCGTTTCTCATCCACATAAGGATTATCAAACAGTCCCAACCGGAATTTGATACGCAGAATATTCCGCACGGCATCGTCTATAGCAGACTTCTTGACCTTACCTTCTTTTATCAATTCCGGCAATTCCTTGACAAACGTATAGCTGACCATCTCCATATCCACACCAGCATTCACCGCCTTCATTGCTGCCTCTTTAGAATCGGCAGCAAAGCCATGTGCCATCATTTCGGCTACCGAAGCCCAGTCTGACACTACTATTCCATCAAATCCCCATTCACCACGAAGCACATCTTTCAAAATAAAAGTGTTTCCGGTAGACGGTGCTCCGTCATTGTCATTGAACGAAGTCATGAAAGTGGCTGCCCCTGCCTTGGCCACAGCTTCAAAAGGAGGAAGGTATACATCCCTCAAACGACGCTCCGGAATGAAAGTGGAATTATAATCACGCCCGCCCTCGGCAGCACCATAACCTACAAAATGTTTAGGACATGCGGCTATGGAAGTCGGACTGTTCAGCGAATCTCCCTGGAAACCTTCGACCATAGCAACACCCATCACCGAAGTCAAATAAGTATCTTCGCCACATCCTTCGGCCATACGCCCCCAACGGGGATCGCGAGCCACATCTATCATCGGTGCAAATGTCCAGCGGATACCCACAGCAGAAGCCTCCACAGCCGCTACCCGTGCACCATCCTTAGCCACCTGCGGGTTGAAAGATGCCGCTTGTCCCAAGGGAATAGGGAATATGGTCTTGAAACCGTGGATCACATCACGCGCCATCAGCAAGGGGATGCCCAAGCGGGACTCCTCCATTGCCACACGCTGCAAGGCATTGACACGCACCGGATCTACTTCATTCAAGATAGACCCGACTTCACCTTTCTTTATCAATCCGCTCATATCCTCTATGTTGCCATAAGAAGAAATCTGGTTCATCTGCCCAATTTTTTCCTCCAATGTCATACTGGACAACAGCGTTTCTATTTTCTGCTCGATGACTGCATCATTTTTTATATCCTGCACTTGAGTACAAGATATAAAAGGAAGCAGCAACAAACAAGCAGAGAGCATTTTCATTGTTTTCATCTTTAATCTATTACTTGAAATGGAATATTTGCTGTGGAGACAAAGCCCGTATTATCAAGTACATATACGTACAAACGATATTCTCCGGGAACTTTAATTGCAGTCTCATACACATTTTTATCTGACATAGCCACCTCACCGACTCTTTCCGGACGCGGTTCATAAGAACCTCCAAAGCCCAGCACTGTAGCTTCTTTAAGCACTTCCCAAACATAAGTCAGAGAATCATTTTCCTTGTCTATGGCCGCAACCTCTGCTTTCAATGAAGCACCTGCCTTGATGCGGACATTATCAATAGCACTCTTCCCATTGACAGTCATCATACCCAGAATTACCGGAGCCGTTTCATCCAGTTCCTTACCAGTCCACACTCTTTGCATAGCCTCTACCATAGGAGTCTTTTCTCCTTTCAGAGGCAGCATATCCACCGTGTCTTCTACAAACATACTGAACCAGGTAGGCGTACGTTCTTCTTTTTGTCCCCACAAGAATACAAAAGAGCCCAAGCAACGGGGATTGGCAGAAATATATTGCGTATAACGCTCTTCGTATACCTGCCGTTTTTCTTCACTGGTCTGCTCTATGGGTGCCTTCCACTCGGTTGACGCTGTTTCCCACCAACCGGTCGGTCCCCACTCGGTAATCATAAATGCACCCTTGTAGTCCGACCGGTCAACAACAGCCTGCACCTCTCCCATCGGACCATATACATTGATGCCCACATAATCGAGAGACGGAGCATACTTTGCCACAGAGTCCAATGCCGACGGATTGTAGGAAATCACTGTCGAAACCAGATGACGCTTGTCTATCGACTTAATCAGCTGTGCCAGTTCTTCCACAAAATTCCATGCGGCAGCTATATTAGCATTTCCCAACTCAATTTCATTGCCAATACCCCAAGCCAGCAAACTCGTATCATTCTTGAACGTTTCTGCCAACAAGCGGACTTCTTCGCGCATCTTGTTCTTATATTCATCATCGTAATAGCGTATAGAGTCTTTGGTCATGCCTATTCCCTGCATTACGTACATGTTGTGCTCCGAAGCCAATGCCAGGTTTTTCTTTATCTCCTCCACATTACCTCCCCAGGTTCTGAAGGCATTGGCACCACTCTGGGCGGCAATGTCCAACCGATATGTGCCGCCTACGCCTTTAATATAGGTTTCTCTTCCGTCAATGGAAAGTTTATAACCGTCTGCCGCTTTCTCTATTACAATGCCGTCTAAAGAAGAAGGAGAACAGGCAGACAACAAAACTAAACAGATAAAAATAAATATTTTTTCTTTTTTCATTATCAATTGTCCTAAAGCATAAGGTATTTATGTTATAAATAAAAAACATTCAGCCTTCATATTTAAATTTTATTTAAATATGAAGGCTCTATTTTTTCTGAAACACGCGTACATAGTCCACCTTCATCGTTACAGGAAGAGCAGACTCATCCACACCGTTCATTCCACCCCAATCACCGCCCCAAGCCAGATTCAGAATGGGATAGAAAGCATAATGGAAAGGCCATTGATTATGACCAGCTCCCAATTGTTGCTTGGTAACAGCCAACTGTACCTTGCCATCCACGTATGTAGTGATGGCATCTTCTGTCCACTCTAAAGCATAGAGATGAAATTCTCCTTCTGCCTGTTCTATAGTCATGGCATGTGTTTTCTGCGTACCTATAGTATGATTATAATCTTGCGTATGGATAGACGAAGAGACTTCGTTGGGTACGACTCCCACTTCCTCCATAATGTCTATTTCACCACACATGGGCCATGGGTTAGTATTCCAGTCATTACCAACTGGCATCATCCAAAAAGCCGGCCACGTCCCCTTGCCTTCAGGCAACATGATACGTGCTTCAAAATAGCCATATTCCCAACCAGTATTCACTTTAGCATACACACGACCAGAGTAAATTTTACCATCGGAGCCTTTGAAACAATTAATATTCAACTTACCGTCCACAAGTTCTGTCACACGCTTTCCGTCAGCAGAACCATTGACGTAATTTTGAAGTTCATTATTTACCCACCCTGCTCCTTGAACCTCGTGTGTCCAATCATTGCCAAGAGATGTGCCCTCATTAAATTCATCATGCCAAACCAACCGATACCCCTCAGGAGTATTGATATCCAGATCTTCAGCCGATTCTTGAATAACTGTTACCGTTACTTTCTCTGCACCAGCCACAACCTCAACTGTACCCGTACGGGAAATCTTTGCATCATTAGCTAAAGTGGTCACAACAATTTCCCCACTATTTTTTTCTGCGCTAATCCAACTATCATTGGATTTCACATTCCATTCGCCAGAAGCAATAACAGATAAGACAAAAGATTCTCCTATAGAATTAGAATACAACTCAGTCTGTGACACTGATAAAGGAGCCGCTTGCGTAAGAGGAATAGATACACGAGTAGCACCAGATTTAACCACCACCGTACCAGTACGAGAAGTAGTACCCGTATGAGCACTGACTATAACTGTCGCTGTGCCTTGGCTAGAAGAAGAACCCATTACATTTACTTTGACCCATGAACTGCAATCATCAGAGGCAAAAGCTGTCCACTCTTTACCAGAACAAACCACATTCACCACATATTGGCTAGCTTGTGCAACAGCCTCTATCTTTTCAGGAGAACATTTAATGGTAACATCCTCGGATTGCGGTTCCTTGTCATCGCTACTGCCACAAGCAATCAACGAAAACAAAAGAATAGATAATAGACAATAGTATTTCATATATATATATATTTTACAACATAAGTAGAGAAAAAGGGAAAGGATGAAACTCCAGCAATTGCCAAGATAACCCACATCCTTCCCCCTTTTTATTATTCACTGCTTTTAGCAGACCAATATTCTATCTAATACTAGCCATCAATCTCTATGAGTCTGGAAAATAATATCTTTAATAGTCACTTTTGTGTCAGCAGGATTTCCACCAAAATCCAAGACTAAAGATATAGCATGCATATCTTTAGGCGCCTTTTTATTTGCAACCCAAAATTTATTATCTTCATTACCCAACAAATCCGTCTGTTCTGCAAAGAAGAAGTTATCATCATGTTTGACATCAGGTTCATCAGTCTGAACCAGTTTTACTGTTACCCCCTTCAAATCAGTACTAGGATTTAGAGTGACACAGAAATCATAGGCAGTTTCTGTATCGGCTGACAAATCTGTAACAAACGAGAACTGGTTCTGCCATTGTGCTTCAGTAGCATCAGGGAAAGTGAGTGTATAAGCATTTCCATCCACCACTAAATCTGGATTAGGTCTAGCACTCCAATCCGGGTTTGCATAGAAGAAAGTATTGGTAAAGGTTGCCCCGTTCCAAAGATTGTCTTCACTATCCACCTTCACCCAAGAAGGTTCAGGCTCTTGTACTTCAGGAATTTCCGTACCGTCATTATTAGCATGGTCTTTCAAGACAAAGCTTTCCAAAGTAATATCCGTATTAGCTTCATTACCACCAAAATCAAGTGCAAACTTCAAATCGGTAATATTCACACCGGGTACGTTACTGAACCATATACACTTAGGCTCATTAGCATCTAAAGCCACACGCTGCATATTGATAAACGTATTGTCATCACCTTTCTGCTGTACTTTAACCGTCACGCCCGGATGTTTGGTAGTAGAAGTGATTATCACCGAAAAATCATAGGTTTTATCCACTGACAAAGCAATTACCTTATCCAATTCCACATGCATCTGAGCTTGCCACTGATCGGTAGTAGCTTCCGGTAAGGAAACAACAAATGCACCATTCTGATAAGTATATTTTGGATCTGCAATCTGCCCCCATCCTGGAGCATAGTAGAAAGATGCCACATTGAAAGTTACTCCCTTAAACATGTTAAATTCACTATCTTCCACAAAACCACCAAAACCGTTCATAATAGTCTTCTCTATTTCAAAGGTTTTGGTTATCGAACCATCACTAATGCCATTTGCGTTCTTTACTTTACATTCTACTGTATATGAACCTTTTTTACGATAATATTTGGAAAAACCATATGAGGCTTGATAAGCGCCGTCAATTATCCAAATAGGAGACACTCCAGGAGCAGAAGTAAATTCAAAGTTTGCATAATTGGTTGTCTGATCTACAGTAACTTTAAAGTTATCAGTATAATCCGATGCTTGTGGGATATTGCCATTGGCTCCCGTAAAATCTTCAGGCGAACATGAAGTCATTGCAAAACCAGCAACCAACACGCCTGCCATATATTTAAATATATTTTTCATATCAATTATTTATTAATGGAGTTATGGTAAACTATTTATAAGCATTCTGAACCAAAGCCGGATCGGAATCCAACTCTCCTTGTGCAATAGGAATGTATTTCTTCTTGGCAGTCCAAGAATTAGTACGGTAACCATATTCATCGGGGACCAGTGCAGTAGTAGCCTTATTGCTGGCTGATGCTCCACTGATTCCTTCAGCACGTACCAAATCAAAATAACGCTTGCCTTCACCTACAAATTCCAAACGACGTTCTGTAAGTACATCGTCAACCGTAACGTTTGCAAGTCCAGCCAAACCGGCACGGGTGCGAACTTCGTTCAACCATGTCTTAGCCTCACCTGTACCACTTCCACCTGTACGAAGAGAAAGTTCTGCAGCATTTAGTAATGTCTCAGCATAACGATAATAACGATAATTGTTATTATAGTTCAAATTCTGGTCACCGGAAGACTGCTTGAAGTTCTTATCATACGGACGATATTTTTGTAACCAAATATGAGTATCTTGATAACGTTTCGTATATTCTACATCTTCGGCAATCACCCAGCAAGTTGCATCACGACGTTTGTCTTGTTTACTAAACATTTGATAAGTTTCAAGACGCATGGGCATAAATCCCCAGCCATCATTACCCTTTGACCAACCATCATCACCTGGGAAAGAGTTAGGAGAAATCAGAGTAGGAAGCACTGTACCACCAACAGCTAACGGACTTCCCCAGCCACGTTCGTTATTAGTTTGCTCATAATTAATTTCCCAGATAGATTCGTCACACCATTCACCTTCCGTTTCCCAGATGTTGGCAAAACTAGGATTCAATCTAAAGCTAGGACTATCAATAAGCTCCTTCATATAACCTAAAGCTTTTGAGAAACGACTTTCATCATTCTGATACATTACCATTTCAGCATATACCATATAAGCCATAGCTTGAGTGACACGTCCCAACTGACCTTCGTCGTCAACTTCTTTACCTTCTTTGATTGTTTTATAATATTTCAAAGGTAACACCTTAGAGTCAATTACAGCTTCAAGTTCTGCGATCAACTCAGCATAAACCTGATCGGCAGTATATTGCGGAGCCGTATAAGGAGGTTCGGAAAGATTCTCCAAATAGAAAGGTACATTACCAAAATAATGCCACAACATATTATAATAGAAAACACGTAGTAAACGGGCTTGCATCTCATAGAGTTTACGATTGGCCTCAGTAACATCAGTACCCCAATCAAGATATTTCAGTAAGTCATTACAACGTTTGATACCAGAATAGTCCACTGTCCAAAGAGAGCCAAGTGTATTATTTTCATTAGCCTCATAATTAAACAACATATGCCAATTCTGCATATCGGTCTTGGTTGCACCACCTACCCAAAAATTATCGCCCATAATTTCACCGTCAATATTCAAGGCATTGTACTGTCCCAATCCCCAATCTGGCCAATGGAGAGGGTCATAGGCGGCAATCAGAGCTTCCTGAATATGCTCATCCGTAGTATAATAATCTTCCAATGGTTCACCTGTCGGATTTTCCACCTCAAGAAAACTGTCACTGCAACCGGTAGTCAACACTGTAGCGGCAGCAAGTAAGCCTATTGCTAATATTTTATTTGTTTTCATATAGTTCTTATTTTTAGATTAGAAAGAAACATTTACACCTACTGTATATGTGCGAGCCTGCGGATAAATACCACGGTCAACACCAAGAGAAGTTGCACCTGAAGAAATTTCAGGATCAAATCCCCAATATTTGGTCCAAGTCACAAGATTTTCAGCTTGCACATACACACGCAGACGTTCAATAGTAAGTTTGCGAGTAAGAGTCTTAGGCAATGTATATCCCAAAGTAATATTCTTAAGACGAAGATATGAACCATCACAAACATAAAGATCAGATACCATCCAGTTCGTTGCATTACCGACAGCCAGACGAGGATACTTATTAGAAGTACCTTCACCAGTCCAACGTCCCAACATCCAAGAAGGATAGTTACCAGAAGCAACATCTGTACGATAAGTGCCATCAAACACATCAGCACCAGCTACACCTTGGAAGAAAATATTAAAATCAAAGCCTTTCCAATCAGCATTAAGATTCAAACCATAAGTCCAATCCGGAGTACCATTACCAATGTTAGTACGGTCATCTGCCGAGATGCTACCATCACCATTTACATCCACAAAACGTGTATCACCAGGAACCGCATCCGGCATAATCATTTTACCATCTTTATTGACATAAGCACGAACTTCATCCATATTCTGGAAAACACCGTCAGTCTTGTAACCATAGAAATAGGGGAAAGGTTGTCCGTTAGAACCGCGTGTACCACCACCAGAGAATCCTTGAATACCATCTAAATCCATATAGCCAGTATCATTTCCCAAATTCTTCAATTCATTTTTAAGATAAGTAGCATTTCCCTTTACTGCAAATTTAGCATCAGCAATATTCCATTTATAGCCAAGTTCAAACTCAAAACCACTATTTTCCATATCACCTACGTTACCAAGAGGTTTAGTTTCACCTACATAACTCGGGATAGGCATCGTAATAATCATGCCATTGGTTTTCTTTATGTAATAGTCAGCACTGAATGTTAAAGCATTATTAAAGAATCCCAAATCAATACCTAAGTCAGTTTGCTCACTCTCTTCCCATTTCAAATCAGGATTTGCCAAACGTTGTGCTTTAGAACCGTTCCATTTGATGGCATCTTTACCCAAAAGGACATTGTTACCCATGGCCGTCAATGAAGTATAACCAAATTCGGCTATGTTATCATTACCATTCTTACCCCAACTGGCACGAACCTTTAAGTTAGACAACCATTCTCGCGTATCAGCCATAAACTCTTCATTTGTCACATTCCATCCCACAGATACTGAAGGGAACGTACCATATTTATTATTAATACCAAAACGACTTGAACCATCACGACGGATTGTAGCCTGAATCATATAGCGTTCATTATAGTTATAACTCAAACGAGCAAACATAGACGACATTCTATGTTCTGTATAAGGACCTCCATAAACGCCATACTGAACTGTAGCACCAGTAATATTACCATCTGCATCCTTTGTATATTCAACATTCCCTGTAGCATAATCAATAGAAGGTTTATTAGGATTCACCAGATTCCAACGGTTACCACCAAGTTGATCTCCCTTATATTTAAGAGCAGACTGTCCTAATACAACACCAAATGTATGTTTGCCGATAGTTTTGTCATAAGTTAATGTGTTTTCAATCTGCCATGTCACATTCTGTGCCTTGAATGAAGATGCATTAGTATGTGTTGCCTTATTATTAGCTGAGAGATAATACTTGCTCTTAGTAGCCCCTTCATTACCCCAAAATCCCATATCAGCACTATAATTGAAGTGATACTTCAAATTATCCCACAATTGAAGATCAATAGAAAACTTTGGAACAAACTTATGCGACCAATTCTTTGTAGGAGTCAATGTCATCATAGCCAGCGGATTATTCATTTCCTGATAAGCTCCTCCATAGCCAGGTACTGTATAAGGATCACCATTTGCATCACGAGGCAAATCAAAATCTTTATAAGTTTCAATCATCTTTTCAGCTGCATCACCAGTCAATGTAGGGGTCAAAATAGGAGACAGATAAAGAGCCGATCCCAAAATTGAACCGAATTCAGAGTTAGTACCAACACCTGTTGAATGCGTACGCATATAAGCCAAATTTACACCTAAATCCAATTTATTAAGGAAACCGCGTTCTTTAGATGCATCAATTAGATTATATTGAGTATTGGAACGAATAGTCAAACGGTCATAATTAGAATGTCCGTGATTACCACCAACAATACCATCTTGTGAATAATACCCCAAAGACAAATAATAATTTACTTTTTCCGATGCACCACTAACTGTCACATCATGATTCACTACCGGAGCATTGTCATAGAAAACAAGATCTTGCCAATCAGTGCCAAATCCTTTGATAGAATTTCCATTAGCATCAATCAAATTATAAGGATCTGCATAAATTGGAGCCTGACCACCATTCACATTGGCTTCATTCTGAAGGATAGCATAGTCTGTCGCACTAGTCACATCACGTCTCTTCCATGCACTCTGCCAGCCATAAGAAAAATTGTAATTAATTTGTGCCTTACCCATCTTACCTTTTTTGGTAGTTACTAGAATAACGCCATTAGCAGCACGCGCACCATAGATAGCACCAGAAGCAGCATCTTTCAACACTTCGATAGACTCGATATCATTAGGATTTACAAAATCAAGACCACCCCCAATAGGCATACCGTCTACAATGTAGAGCGGATCACTATTGTTGATAGTACCAATACCACGTACACGTACACGAGGAGAATCACCCGGCTGACCAGAAGCTGAAGTTACATCCACACCTGCAGCCAAACCTTTCAATGCATTATCCATACGCACCGGAGATTTGTTTTCCAAATCCTCACTACTAACTTTGGCAATAGATGCTGTTACCACACTTTTTTTCTGAACACCATACCCCACCACTACTACTTCGTCCAGCGTTTCTGAATCTTCCTGAAGAACTATTTTCAAGGAATTTTTTCCATTTACCGCTACTTCTTGCGACTTAAAACCAATATAGGTAATAGAAAGTGTTGCGTCGGCAGGAACCGACAATGTAAAATTACCGTCCAAATCAGTAATTCCACCATTGGTAGTTCCTTTAACTACCACATTTACTCCAGGCAACGGTTCATTATCCGAACCGCTTACCACTGTACCTTTTACCTGTATATTTTGGGCATATACAGAAGCCAAGGTAAAGCTTAACAGAAATAAAACTGATAATAACTTTTTCATAAGTTTTACTAAATTAAGATTAACGTTTCTCGGTTTTGTTCTCAATCGAACAGTGCAAACATAGAGTAAAATGCAATAAAACAAATAAAAAACAATCATTCTTAAATACGTCAAATCTGAAATTCAAATACGTTATCAATACGTCATCAGCAAATAACTTACTAATAATCAATAATTAATATATACTTTTAAGTATTACGTCACAACATGTTATATAACACAAAAGGGAGAAATTTAACATTCCTCCCTTTCATACTCTTCCTTCTTTTAAAGGAAGTTAATATCTAAAGGCTACAGTTTATTGCTTAAATAATCCGTCAAACTATCCTCTCTCTCTAAAGCGAACTTCTTACGAAGACGATAACGGATTGTTTCAACTCCACGAACCGAAATGTTCAGCAGAGGTGCTATTTCTTTCGTGGAAAGATTCATCTTTAGATAAGCGCACATCATGCGTTCGTTGTGGGAAAGTTCAGGATGCTTGGCATGAAGACGTTTCATAAAATTGTTATGTATCAAATCGAACTGGTCTTCAATACGCTTCAAAACCTCATCACTCTGTATATTACCGTCTATTTTATTATTAATAAGTATGAGTTGCTGTTTTCCTTCCCGAGCCCCCTCACCCTTCAGCAAGGCGGATACTTTAAGTATCTCTGACTTGATTTCAGTCAGCATTTCATTCTTACGGACAAAGTTTATCATCAGATTGGCCATTTCCTGACTCTTATGTTGCAAATCGTATTCCAATTTTTCTTTCTCCAGCTGCATAATCTGCTTTTCCTGACGGGCTTTCTCCTCTTCGTACTCCCTTTCCATATCGTGCAACTCTTCATCTTTCTCGATTACCGCCTGCTGTTTCTTCCGTTTCACACGGACATCATCCCAACGATAGACATACCATAAGGCAAGCAAAGCCAAGATGATATAACAAACGTATGCAGCAGCACTACGATACCACGGCGGAAGTATACGGAAAGCAATTGTATCCGATGATGTCGTACCGTCAGGAAAGACCGCCTTAACTTCAAACGTATATTCACCTTCCGACAGATTACTATACTCCTTGGTGCGTACCGTTGTAAAATCGGACCAGCTCCCCTTATTCAGACGATATTGAAAACGGACATCATCTCCTACCGCAAAGAGAGAAAGGGCATAGTCAAAACGAACGGAATTCATGGAATAAGCTATCACCGGAACCGGCTTCTCTCCTAAAAAGTTTGCGGTATATACCAATGAATCCTTGGGATAGGACAGATACATGTTCCTTATATATAAGGAATGGCTACGATCCTGACGCTCCCTTACGGCCGGGATACTGAACAAAGCGAAACCTCCTTCATTAGGAACCACCATCAGCGAATCTGAAAGAGGAATAATCGTTTCAAAACCGGGTACCAGTTCAATCAGCGATTGCTGGATGGGATTAATGCTTGTATTCGCCCCCCGCTTATAGGTACCCAGATTGGCAATACAGATTTCGTGAGGGCTCAAACTTATCAACTTATCGTGATACTCCAAAATATGCGAATAGGCCGTGGTGCCATTCAAAAGGTTGTTCATATCCGGACAAGGCTCCATGACATCTTTATGAGGATTATGCTTATAGATTCCCCGGGGAGTGGCAAAATACACCCGGTCTTCTATCTTCGCTATATACATATCACGTCCTACCGGGAAACCATCCTTCGCGCTATATTCCTTTATACGGACAGCTTTTGTCAAATCATTATCCAAATCCACACGGGTAACGTGGTCTGTATTATACACCCAAATCACCTTATCACTTTCCTGCTCAAAAAGACGGCAAGAATCGTTCACACCCTCAATCTTGCCAACCACCTGCCATTCTCCATTCTTTTTCCCAACCAAATAAATACCGTTATATACCCCGACATACATAAGGTCCGTACGTCCTGCCACAAGTTGGCAACACCAGGCGCCGGCAATATCCGTCACACGTTTTACGGAAGTACCATTGATAAGGAAAATACCACGGTCGTGCAGACAGAAGAGTTCATCACCTATACGGCAAAGGTTCCAGACCTGTCCGCTGGATTGGGGCATCGGACGGATATCCGGCAAATCGCCGTTCATCTGTACCGGATACGAGGTGTAATACAAACCCCGATTGGTACCTAAATAAAGATAACCGCCTTCTACCGCCGCCGTATATCCCGTGCCGTAGGAATAAGGATAGGAATAGAGATTCGTAAAAGGAGAACTCAGACAGACGTAGTCAATGCCGCTATCCAGACCGGCCCAGAGGTTTCCGGTCGTATCGAAGGAGACAGAAAGCACCGTATTGTTACGCAAGCCGTTGTTCTCATTGAAATATTTCAGTTGCATGGTGCTGCAATCCACCAGTACCAATCCTTTATGAATGGTTCCCAAGGCAATCTTATCATCCTTTTTGGCTACGCAAAAGACTTCATTCTCACGCATAAACTCTTCGGCACCGGTGACAAACGGTTCCATCGTACGCCCGTCACAATAGTAAAGTCCGTTGTATGCAGTCACCACCAGAACACCTTTCTTATAAGGTATAATGCCACGAATACGCTTGGAAGCCAACGCATCGGCACCCTGAAGAGGGAAAAAAGTGTTTCCAACCAAAAGCCATACGCCTCTGTCCGTACCGATGTAAAGAATACCATTGACCATATTGGAACAGTCTATCTTGGCATTCATTTCAATGGCGGTATATTTGCCGTTCAGGTACTTCACCACGCACCCGTCCCCTTGGAAATACAAGATATTGTCTGTCTCATGGATGCCCCACACATTTCCAAGAAAACGAACGGAACTCTCCAAAGTATCGGACATGCAATGATAGGCCAAAGAACCGTCCGTATCCGGTTCATAATAGCCGAATTCATTGATGCCCCCCACATAAATTCTTTTTTGGGTGGCAGAAGCCAGAACGGAACGCACATCGGAAGCATTGTTCAATGGAAACACATTCCAGACATTGCCATCAAATTGCACCATACCGTTCTTGTTGGCGAAATATACCCACTTGTCATCATAGGGTGCTATCTGCCAAGTCTGGGTCCCCTTACCATAAACACTTTTATCAAAATTGACGATAAAGCTATTCCAGCCGGCAATTGCTTCGACCAAAGGGGGAAAAAGAAAAAGGCAGAAAAAAAGGTAGAATGACAATATGTGTTTGTTCATGCGTATAATGACTATATAGTTAGTTGCACAAAAATAATGCTTATTTTCAAGGTAGCACACAATAGCCTATCTGTTTTTTTGTCCCCGATTATTATTTTCTTCTCAAATGGCAATCTTTTGCATAACTATACTTTAGATTCCGGTATACTAAGAAGTATTCGTCCGACGGCTGTTGAATTATCGTCCGACAGCTGTCGGACGATAATTCAACAGCCGTCGGACGATAAGGTTACATATGTCGGACGAATACTTTCTAGTAAAAGGAATATTTGTCCATCGTAATGCCGGAAAGAATCCGTACCTCCCCTCCAAAGTGTCTATATAAGAAGGCCATGAAGAGGAATAGAACAGAGAATCTAAAAAAACAAATAAAAAAATCGCCACAAGCTATTGCAGATTTCAAAAAAAATGTCTACCTTTGCAACCGCAAAACAAAAACGGGTAAGTCCTATACGGCCAGCTCCCTTCGAATCCTCCAGGGCTTGATCGCAGCAAAGGTAGTTGGTTGTAGCGGCGCGATATAGCAAGCTTACCCACCCGCCTCTTTAGCTCAGTTGGCCAGAGCACGTGATTTGTAATCTCGGGGTCGTTGGTTCGAATCCGACAAGAGGCTCGAAAGAAAAGCAGATGATACGAAAGTGTTACCTGCTTTTTTCTTTTTGCCCCGCAAAGAATCCTCTAATTTATTTAAAATCTACACATCGGCTTGCCCTTGAATCCAACTATATTTGTACCTTTGCATATTATTTCTAAGAAAGATGGCAGAAAATAGAGGTTACATGCAACGATACGCAATGCTGTTCGGTACCTATATGGGAGGTTTCTGGATATTGAAGTTCATACTCTTTCCTGTGGGGCTGTCGGTTCCTTTTTTACTTTTCCTTTTCATGGGACTCACGCTATGCGTACCTTTTATGGGATATTATTATGCACGGATGTATCGTAATCAGGTATGCGGAGGCGGCATCAGCTTCCTGCATGCATGGGTATTCACCGTTTTCATGTATATGTTTGCCGCGCTGCTTGCCGCCGTGGCACACTACATCTACTTCAGGTTCATAGACCACGGATATGTGATAAACACGTGCGAAACGATGGTAGACACGCTTGCCCAAAGCAACATGCCGGGAATGGATTCGTACATCGCCACCTATCAGGAAGCTCTGGAGACAGCCCGACTACTCAGCCCTATCGACATTACGCTACAGATGATATCGTCCAATGTATTTTGGGGTTCGATACTGGCTTTCCCCACCGCCTTGTTCGTGATGAGACGCAAGAAAGACGACGCTCCGGCAGAGTGACGGAACAGCAAAAAGAAATGTTATTTCAATTGTAAAATAGAAAAATCATACATCAATGGATATTTCAGTTGTCGTACCACTATATAATGAAGAAGAATCACTCCCCGAACTGTTCGCATGGATTGAGCGGGTGATGAATGCCAACGGTTTTTCATACGAAGTGATTTTCGTGAACGACGGAAGTACCGACCGTTCCTGGCAGGTAATCGAACAATTGCAGGCACAAGCTCCGGACAAGGTACGGGGCATTAAGTTCCGCCGCAACTACGGGAAGTCGCCGGCATTGTTCTGTGGTTTCGAACAAGCACAAGGCGACGTCGTGATAACCATGGACGCCGACCTGCAGGACAGCCCCGACGAAATACCCGAACTCTACCGCATGATTACCCAAGACGGCTATGACCTCGTATCGGGCTGGAAGCAGAAACGTTACGACCCGTTGTCGAAGACCCTCCCCACCAAATTGTTCAATGCCACCGCCCGCAAAGTATCGGGCATCAAAAACCTGCACGACTTTAATTGCGGACTGAAGGCGTATCGCAAAGAGGTGGTCAAGAATATAGAAGTATACGGCGAAATGCACCGCTACATCCCTTACCTGGCCAAGAACGCCGGCTTCAAGAAAATCGGCGAGAAAGTGGTGCACCATCAGGCACGCAAATACGGAAAGACCAAGTTCGGGCTGAACCGTTTTGTAAACGGGTATCTGGACTTGCTTTCCCTTTGGTTCCTTTCCCGGTTCGGCATCAAGCCCATGCACTTTTTCGGATTGCTGGGTTCGCTGATGTTCATCTTCGGCTTCATAGCCGTGGTCATAGTGGGTGTCAGCAAGTTGTACTACATGCACCATGGCATGCCCTACCGCCTTGTGACGGACTCTCCCTACTTCTACCTCTCGTTGACCTCCATGATTATCGGCACACAACTGTTCGTGGCAGGATTCCTCGGAGAGCTGATTTCACGTAATGCCCCGGAACGAAACAAATATCAAATAGAGAAAACCATTTAACGATGAAAAAATTAGTCAGACTTGTCATACTCGGAGCTATCCTTTGCCCGATAATAAGCATAGCTATCTCCTGCTCGGAGGAGGCAGATTGCTCCATGACGGCACGCCCCATGGTGAATTGCATTCTTTATAGAGTAGACCCCGAAACCCAATACGTGGAGAACGACACGCTCGACTCGCTCACCGTCACAGCATACGGCACCGACTCCATCATCATCAACAACCAGAAGAAGGTACACGACATCTCCCTGCCACTGCGCTATACGGAGGATTCCACCAAGCTGATATTCAAGTATAGCCGGACCAAGAGTGACACGATGGTGATACGCCACACCAACACCCCCTATTTCCTATCGATGGATTGCGGCTATCAGATGAAGCAGGCCATCACAGACGTAACGTGCACCCGCATCTCTCTGGACTCGATATACATCAAAGACAATGAAGCAGGCATCTATGGAAAGGAAAATCTTAAGTTATTCTATTAGTCTGGCACTCTGCCTGCTGATGTTCCTCCCCCTACGGGCGCAGAACGGGAATCCTACCGTCCCCCCCCAGGGAGCACCTCCCAAGAAGGAGAAGAAGGACGCGAAAGAAGAAGTGCACTATCCGTTATACAACGGCATGTCCGTCGGCTTGGACTTGTGGGGAATCGGAAGTTCCGTATTTGGAGGAGATTTCCTGAGTTCCGAAGTGGCCGTGGATGTAAACCTCAAGAACCGCTTCTTCCCTATTGCCGAACTGGGATATGGCTCCACGGACACCTGGAGTGACAAAGGCATACACTACAAAAGCAACGCCCCCTACTTCCGCATAGGAATGGACTATAACACGCTATACAAGAAGCAGCACGGACACATGCTACTCGTAGGCTTGCGTTACGGTGTAAGCAGCTTCAAGTACGATGTAGACGCCTTGGGACTGGACGACCCGATATACGGTGGCATCGTAGGCAATCCGAATCTGGACGACGAGATATGGGGAGGCAGCCTGCCCTATAACCATAAAGGAATGAAAGGCTCCATGCAATGGGCGGAATTTTGTGTCGGTATCCGGGCGCACGTCTGGAAGGCATTGTACATGGGCTGGTCACTACGCTTCAAGTTCAAATTGTCTGCCTCGGCCGATGAATACGGTGACCCGTGGTATGTGCCCGGTTTCGGGAAATATGGCTCCAACACGATGGGAGTAACCTATACGATAACTTATAAACTACCTCTTTAAGCGACTTATGACAGGGTTAGAGATTTGGCTACTGGCCGTAGGACTTGCGATGGATTGTTTCGCCGTTTCTATAGCCAGCGGAATTATATTGAAACGCGCCCGGCTGCGCCCTATGCTGGTGATGGCCATCAGCTTCGGCTTTTTCCAGGCTTTGATGCCTCTGCTGGGATGGATAGGCGCCAGTTTTTTCAGCCACCTGATAGAAAGTATTGACCATTGGATTGCATTCGGTATCCTTGCCTTCCTGGGCGGACGCATGATAATGGAATCCTTCAAGGACGAAGATTGCAAGCACGAGTATGACCCTACCAGCCTGAAGGTGGTGCTCGCTCTGGCCGTGGCAACCAGCATCGATGCATTGGCGGTAGGTGTTTCGTTTGCATTCCTCGGTATCAAGCAATTCTCGGCTATTCTTTCCCCCATCGGCATTATCGGTTTTGTATCATTCGCCTTGTCGATGGTCGGCCTGATGTTCGGCATCCGTTTCGGATGTGGCATAGCCCGCAGACTGCGCGCCGAACTTTGGGGAGGGATTATCCTCGTCATCATCGGCACCAAGATATTGATAGAGCATCTCTTCTTTTAATTAAAAAGTAAAAACTCAGATAGGATATGGAAAAGAAAGTACAACGGAATTTTTTATGGATTGCCCTACTGGTATTGGGTACCATCTGGATACTTGCCCGCCACAACCAAGTCACTCCTTATCAGACGGATAACGGACTGATATTCGGTACGATATATAAAGTGACTTATCAATGTGACCAGAATCTGAAGGCGGAGATAGAAGCGGAACTCAAACGTTTCGACGGTTCCTTGTCCCCTTTCAATGATACGGCGACCATTACGCGCATCAACCGCAACGAGGACATTGTGCCCGACACATTCTTTACCAACGTCTTCCGACGTAGCATGGAAATCTCCCGGGAGACCGATGGTGCCTTCGATATCACCGTTGCCCCTCTTGCCAATGCCTGGGGATTTGGGTTCAAGAAGGGTAACTTCCCCGACTCTGCCATGATAGACAGCCTGCTGGAAATGACAGGATACGAAAAAGTAAAATTGTCCGATGAAGGGAAAGTGGTGAAAACAGACCCACGTATAATGCTCTCGTGTAGCGCTGTGGCAAAAGGATATGCAGTAGATGTCATAGCCCAACTTCTGAAGAAAAAGGGTATCCGCAACTTTATGGTCGATATAGGCGGAGAAGTGGTTGTTCACGGGCAAAACCCTCAAAATGGACCTTGGCGCATCGGTTTGAACAAGCCGATAGACGACTCACTGGCAGTGAACCAGGAACTGCAAGCAGTGCTGCAAGTCACGGATTTAGGCATGGCTACATCGGGCAATTATCGCAACTACTACTATAAAGACGGAAAGAAATATGCGCATACCATCGACCCGCGTACCGGCTATCCGGTACAGCACAGCATCTTGTCAGCCACCGTCATTGCCAAAGATTGCATGAGTGCAGACGCCTATGCCACGGCATTCATGGTGATGGGGCTGAAAGAAGCAGAACGCGTGGCGGATGCACATCCGGATATCGACGCCTGTTTCATTTATACGGATGAAGAAGGAAAGCTTCAAACGTTCTTAACAAAAGGAATGGAGAAGTATATGAAATAATGTGCAAATGCGATTAACCCATCATTTATAAAACACAAAATATACCGCCAGTACCAGACATACAAAAGCGGCAAAATGATTCCAATGCAGCGTTTCCCCCTTGAAAAGAACCGTTGTGAACACCGTAAAGATAATCAAAGTGATTACTTCCTGAATCACTTTGAGTTGCATCAATGAGAACGGGCCTCCATTGCCTAAAAAGCCTATCCGATTGGCCGGAACCTGGCAAGAATACTCTGCCAAAGCTATTACCCAGGAAAACAGCACCACGGCATACAACGGCCAGTTGGAGATGACTTTTGTCTCTTGTAGCTTCAGATGTCCATACCAGGCAAACGTCATGAAAATATTAGATACAATCAATAGCAAAATGGTATAAAATGCTTTCATATAGTGATTAATGATTAGTGATTAGTGATTAATGATTGCAGGCAGCAATTCCTCTTGCACATTCGTCATACTCCCCCATAGACTATAGCGTGCCTCAGGATTCATTTCCTCCAACTGTTTCAGAATGCCTTTCATTGCACTACGGCTGGATTGTGACTCATACGGACAATTCTTCACCTGCTTACGATACCCCCTCACTTGCGCCAACTCCATCAAATCCGCCTCATGTACCAGACACATCGGACGGATAATCGTCATATCAAACTTCTTCATTACCAGCCGAGGAGGCATAGAGCTGAACGCTCCCTGATAGGTGATATTCATCAGCAAGGTCTCCAGAATATCATCCATGTGATGGCCTAACGCGATTTTATTGCATCCCTGCTCCTTGGCTACGGTAAACAATGCCTTCCGCCTATTCCAAGAGCAAAGAAAACAAGGAGACTTGCGGGTATCGGTCGTGGCATCAAACTCCGTTTCAAAGAGAACAAAAGGCACTCCCCACGACTCTACGTACTCCCTCAGATAGTCTACATCGCTTTGATAAGGTATATTCTTCATCACTACATGTACGGCGACAACGGAAAAACGGGGTTTATAGACACGGGCACGCCGTGCCAACAATTCCACCAGCGCCAAAGAGTCCTTGCCTCCCGAAAGCCCGATGAGAATCTTATCGCCGTCCTCTATCAGCCCATATTCCACCACACCTTTGCTAAACCGCTTGTCTATGCGGCGCAACATCTTTTCTTCTTCAGTAAATTGTGCCATTGATACGAGTTATGAGTTATAAGTTATGAATTATAGCTCTTCCGGTTGCAAAAGTAAGGCAAAAGAACGATTTAAAGAAGAATTAACAAAATAGAATTACGGAAACCAGCTTTATTCACGATAAATTTGTATTTTTGACCTTCTGAACAAATCAGCATGTATCAATATGAATAAAAAATATATCCTTTTCTTTCTATTCGGCCTTTTGAGCATAACAATTTCCGCACAAAGCCTGGCAGAAGCCAAAGCCTTGTACGAGAAGGGAGAATACGAAGAAGCCAAGCCCGCCTTCAAAAAACTCGTCAAGACACAATCTGGCAATGGAAATTACAACCTATGGTACGGTGTATGTTGCCTGGAAACCGGCGAACCCGCAGAAGCCTTGAAACACCTGGAAAGCGCCGTCAAGAGACGCGTCCCCAGCGGGCAACTCTATTTGGCCCGGGCATACAATGATTTATATCGGTTCGAAGATGCCATCGAAACTTATGAGACCTACATTTCCGACCTGAGAAAGAGAAAACGCTCCACCGAAGAGGCCGAACAATTATTGGAAAAAAGCAAATCCAACTTGCGCATGCTGAAAGGCGTGGAAGAGGTCTGCTTCATCGACAGCTTTGTGGTAGACAAGGAAAAATTCCTGGATGCATACAAAATCAGCCCCGAATCGGGCAAACTGTTCATGTACGACACCTACTTCAATGATTCCGGTAAGGAAGGCGGAACGGTATACGAAACGGAGCTGGGCAATAAGCTATATTATAGCGAAATGCAACCGGACAGCACCCTCAGTATCCTTTCGCGCAACAAGTTGCTGGACAAATGGAGTGATGGCAGCTTGTTGCCCGGAAGCATCAACGAGGCCATGAATGCAGACTATCCCTATGTACTTACGGACGGTATCACTATCTACTATGCTTCGGATGGCCCTGGCTCGATGGGAGGATATGATATTTTCGTCACCCGTTACAATACGAATACCGACTCCTATCTGATGCCGGAAAATGTGGGCATGCCGTTCAATTCGCCCTACAACGACTATATGTACGTCATCGACGAATTCAACGACTTGGGATGGTTTGCCTCCGACCGCTACCAGCCGGAAGGCAAAGTGTGCATCTATGTATTCATTCCCAACTCATCCAAGCAAGTGTACAACTACGAAGGGATGGACCCGGACAAGATGATATCATTGGCGCAACTTCACTCTATCAAGGACACATGGACGGACACCGATGCGGTAGAGGCCGCCCAAGAAAGGCTTCGGACTGCTGCCAACGCAAAGCCGCGGACCACCAAGAAGCATGATTTCCAATTCATCATTGACGACCACTCCACCTACTACCAGCTGGACGATTTCCGCTCCCCGCAGGCCAAAGCCTCGTATGGCAAATACAATCAGCTGGAGCAGAACTACAAACAACTGCAGGAGAAACTGGAAGATATGCGTTCGGAATACTCCCGAGCCAACAAGCAGGAAAAGGACAAGATGTCCGCCGCCATCCTCGACCTGGAGCAACGTGTACGGCAATTGTCCACTGAGATGGAGCAAACTGCCATTCAAGTGCGCAACCTGGAAAAACAAGCCACCAAATAAAGACAACTATGGATATACTCATTATCGCCTCATTGATTATAGGAGCAGTAATCTTGTTCTTAGTGGAATTATTCGTAATTCCGGGCATCAGCGTTGCCGGTTTTCTGGCAGGAGGTTGCATCATCTTTGCCAACTACTATGCCTTTGCCTATATGGGCACCACGGCAGGTGTCATTACGCTTATCATATCTGCCCTGGCTTGTATCGGCTCGTTGGTATGGTTCATGCGCTCCAAGACACTCGACAAAATTGCATTGAAAAAAAACATCACCTCCAAAGTAGACCGTAGTGCCGAGGAAAAAGTCAAGGTAGGTGATATAGGCGTAACCACTACCCGCCTGGCTCTTATCGGCTATGCCGAAATCAACGGAGACATCGTGGAAGTAAAGTCATCAGACGGCTTCCTGAACGAAAAGACTCCGATTATCGTAGACCGTATTGCCGACGGAGTCCTCTTAGTGGAGCGGCTCAAGCAGTGAAATTTCAGGAATCAACCTATTTATAACTAACAATTAATATTTAATCTCATGGATCCAAGCACAATGTATTTAACCGCCTTCCTCATTATAGGAGGCATTATTTTCCTGGTACTTTTCTTCCATTATGTACCGTTCTTCTTGTGGCTGTCTGCCAAAGTATCGGGAGTAAACATCTCGCTGGTACAACTTTTCCTGATGCGTATCCGTAATGTTCCTCCTTATATCATTGTGCCCGGCATGATTGAAGCTCATAAAGCAGGATTGCAAAACATCACGCGCGACGAACTGGAAGCGCACTACCTTGCCGGAGGTCACGTAGAGCGGGTGGTACACGCACTGGTATCCGCCTCTAAAGCCAATATCGAGCTGCCGTTCCAGATGGCAACCGCCATCGACCTTGCCGGCCGTGACGTATTCGAAGCCGTACAGATGTCCGTTAACCCCAAAGTAATTGACACTCCTCCCGTGACAGCTGTTGCCAAAGACGGTATCCAGCTGATTGCCAAGGCCCGTGTAACGGTGCGCGCCAATATCCGCCAATTGGTGGGAGGTGCCGGAGAAGACACGATTCTGGCCCGTGTAGGCGAGGGTATTGTGTCTTCCATCGGTTCGTCAGAGAATCATAAGTCTGTATTGGAGAATCCGGATTCTATCTCCAAACTGGTATTGCGCAAGGGGTTGGATGCCGGAACAGCATTCGAAATTCTGTCCATTGACATTGCTGATATTGACATAGGTAAGAATATCGGTGCCGCCCTGCAGATAGACCAAGCCAATGCCGACAAGAACATTGCTCAAGCCAAGGCAGAGGAACGCCGCGCCATGGCCGTAGCCACAGAGCAGGAAATGAAGGCAAAAGCCCAGGAAGCCCGTGCCAAAGTTATCGAGGCAGAAGCGGAAGTACCCAAGGCCATGGCCGAAGCATTCCGCAACGGCAATCTGGGTATCATGGACTATTACCGGATGAAGAATATAGAAGCCGACACTTCCATGCGCGAAAACATTGCCAAACCGACGACGGGCAATACCAGCCAGCCGTTGAGTAAATAACCCGGAAAGTAACTGACGAAACGCCGGAACCGGTGAACAAGAATCGGTTCCCGGCGTTTCTATTTATAAACAAAAGATTAAAGCCTCAAGCATATGAAGAAATATTTCGCCTCTTCCGAACTGATCATCAATGAAGACGGTTCTGTATTTCATCTTCACGTAAAGCCCGAATGGCTGGCAGACAAAGTCATCTTGGTAGGCGACCCCGGACGGGTGGCACTGGTTGCCTCCCATTTCGAGAACAAGGAATGTGAAGTGGAAAGCCGCGAGTTCAAGACTATCACCGGTACTTACCAGGAGAAACGTATTACGGTGGTTTCCACCGGTATCGGATGTGACAACATCGATATCGTGATGAACGAACTGGATGCCCTGGCAAACATCGATTTCGAGACGCGCGAAGAAAAGCCCCGTCTGCGTAGCCTTGAGCTGGTACGTATCGGCACCTGCGGCGGCTTGCAACCCTACACTCCGGTAGGCACATTCGTATGTTCTGAAAAGTCCATTGGTTTCGATGGGCTGCTCAACTTCTATGCCGGACGCAACTCCGTGTGCGACCTGCCCATGGAGCGTGCCTTCCTCAACCATATGGGATGGTCCGGCAACATGTGTGCCCCTGCCCCCTACGTCATTGATGCAAGCACTGAACTGATAGACCGCATCGCACAAAACGACATGGTACGTGGCGTAACGATTGCCGCCGGGGGCTTCTTCGGACCTCAAGGACGCGAGTTACGCGTGCCGCTTGCCGACCCACATCAGAATGAGAAGATTGAAAAATTTGAATACAACGGCTACCGTATTACCAACTTCGAGATGGAAAGTTCTGCCCTGGCAGGCTTGAGCCGTCTGATGGGGCACAAGGCCATGACGGTATGCATGGTCATTGCCAACCGCCTGATAAAAGAAGCTAACACGGGATACAAGAATACGATAGATACTCTTATCAAAACAGTACTCGACCGTATCTAAGTATCCTTCAAGAAATGCTCCTCCCTTTCCTTCAGCCAATCCTAGGAGTAGGGTTTAGTAATGACTTCATCACATCCTGCCTGACGTGCCCGTTGCTGGTCTGTATAGTGTAGCAATGCCTGCTATACCCACAATGGGCACAGAGGCGGATTAGGCTTTATAAGCATCTATCCATTATCGATTTGCACAAAGTTACGATAAAAGCCCATAAGTTGAATCACCATCTCTCTTTTTTGTAAAGAAACCATTATCTTTGCTGAATAAAAATAAGCTGGATAAAATGAACCAAGATACCATTTGTGCCATAGCCACCGCCCAAGGGGGAGCCATAGGATGCATCCGTGTCTCCGGACCGGATGCCATAGAGATAACATCCCGCATATTTACCCCTGCCCGGAAGGGGAAGAAGCTGAAGGATGCCAAGCCATACACACTGACCTTCGGTCATATCCATGAAGAAGAAAACATCATAGACGAAGTACTTGTAAGCTTATTCCGTGCCCCCCACTCGTACACGGGCGAGGATAGCACGGAAATCATGTGCCACGGTTCGAGCTATATTCTTCAGAAGGTGTTGCAACTGCTCATCGGTAATGGTTGCCGCCTGGCCGCTCCCGGTGAGTACACGCAACGGGCCTTCTTGGGCGGCAAAATGGACCTAAGCCAGGCCGAAGCCGTGGCCGACCTCATCGCCTCCACCTCTGCCGCCACTCACCGCCTCGCCATGAGCCAAATGCGCGGTGGGTTCAGTAAAGAGCTGGCCTCACTACGCGACCAATTGCTGCACTTCACATCACTCATAGAACTGGAGCTGGACTTCAGCGACCACGAAGAACTGGAATTTGCCGACCGCTCCGAGCTATGTCTCCTAGCAGACGGCATAGAGCAGGTAATTTCCCGTTTAGTACAATCCTTCAGTGTAGGCAATGCCATCAAGAACGGCGTGCCCGTAGCCATCATCGGCGAAACGAACGCTGGTAAATCCACCCTGTTGAATGCACTACTAAACGAGGAACGAGCCATTGTAAGCGACATACACGGGACAACCCGCGATGTGATAGAAGACACAGTCAATCTTGGTGGGATAACTTTCCGATTTATTGATACGGCAGGCATACGCGAAACGAACGACACCATCGAGAACCTAGGAATTGAGCGAACCTTCCAGAAATTGGAGCAGGCGGAAATCGTGCTCTGGATAGTTGATGCCACGAATGCCGTCTCACGGATACCACAACTAACTACCCAGATACTTCCCCGTTGCGAAGGGAAACGGCTCATTCTCGTATTCAACAAGACCGATCTGGTGCAAGATGCCTCAACCATCCCCAACTCCAGTTTCACCGTGGCCGCTACTAATGTGCAATGCATCTCCATCTCTGCCAAAGGACGTACCAACCTCGACAAGCTTCAGCAAATGCTAATCTCTGCCGCTAACCTGCCCACGGTTACCCAAAACGATGTCATTGTCACGAATATACGCCACTACGAGGCTTTGACCCATGCCTTGGAAGCCATCCACCGGGTCCAACAAGGATTAGCAGAAAATCTATCCGGAGATTTTGTTTCACAAGATATCCGCGAATGCATTTTCCATCTAAGCGATATTGCAGGGGAAGTTACGAACGATATGGTACTTGGGAATATTTTCGAACATTTTTGCATCGGGAAATAGGTAGTGATTACTAACGATTAGCATATATCATCAACGATTATCAAGGCGTTCATTTTGAGCGCCTTTCTTTTTTGCCTTGTAAGCGATAGTTATTGTTTATGAGGCTTTATCAGCTCATTTTTGTACCGTATTTGTTGCTCGCTTGTTACAAGCTCGGAAATCGAGAGGAAAGGTAGTAGAGAAACTTTACGCCATTTTACACGATTTTACGGGAATTGACAGAAAAACGGAGAAATAAAGATGTAATGAAATGAGCAGTAACCTAAAAATTAAGCGAATTTGCGCTTGGTGTGGTAAAGAGTTTATCGCCCAAAAGACTACAACAGCGTGTTGCTCCAAACAATGCGCCAACGCACTCTACAAAAAGAGGAAGCGTGACGATGCCATCAAGGCGAACAATCAAATCGTGGAGAAAAAGATTGAGGAAAAGCCGATTGAAAGAATCAAAAACAAGCCTTTTCTTACAATCACGGAAGCCGCAATTTATCTTGGTGTAACTCGACCGACCGTATATGGTTACATTAAGCGTGGAGAGCTAAAGGTTATCCGGTTAGGCTTCAAGTATCTTTTGAAGAAAGAGGATATTGATGAGCTTTTCAATCACCCGACAGAGTTCCATATACCAACAAAAGAGAAGACTCCCATCACCGACTTCTACACCACAGCCGAAGTCAAAGAGAAATTCAATGTGGCAGAGTCATGGGTATTTGCCATCGCAAAGAAGAACAATATCCCTCGGACATTCAATCGTGGCAAGACCTACTGGAGCAAGAAGCACATAGATGCTTACTTTGCCAAGAAAGCACCGAACCCCGACATCACGGAATGGTACAGTACCCAAGAAATACAGGAGAAGTTCGGCATGACCTTAGCCGCTGTCTACTGTTTCGTTTCCAAGAATGCCATTTCCAAAAAGAAGGAGGGCATCATGGTGTACTACTCCAAGAAGCATGTGGATATAGCCAAAGGAGTGGCTGCGTCTGAGGAGCCAAAGTATTATACCGTGCCGGAAGCGATGGAGAAGTTCAACCTCACTCGTGACCAGCTCTATCATTACGCAACGTATCACAAAATCCCGAAGGTGAAGAAGGGTAAATACACACTTATTTCCAAGGCTGAGTTGGATAAACTACTTGCCGCCCCAAAGATTGAATAAGTTATTCTTCGGTGGGTGCTGTCACCATTGAATCACCCTATTCCTTTGCACCGAACAAATGTAAAACTCTAAATATCAAACAGCATGACACACACGTGTACAAAAGTAACAGTTCGCCAAAGAGCGATTCGTAACAACCGTATCTCCTTGTATCTGGATTATTATCCGGCAGTCCGCAACCCCGAAACCATGCAGATGAGCCGCAGGGAATACCTCGGCATCTACATCTACGCCCATCCGAAGAACGAGATGGAACGAGAGTTCAACAACGATATGTTGAACAAGGCAGAGGCAATCCGTTGCATCCGGGTACAGTCGCTTATCAATGAAGAGTTCGGTTTCTTGGATAAGACCAAACAGAAGGCCGACTTTCTTGCCTATTTCAAGAAGATGTGCCGGAACAAAGACCAGAAATGGCAGTTTGTCTATCAGCATTTTCATAATTTCGTCAAAGGTCATTGCACATTTGGCGATGTGAATGTGGACTTGTGCAAAAAGTTCCGTGAGTATCTGGTTCATGCCAAGCAACTCAAACGCAGTAGTCGCTCCATATCCCTCAATTCGGCATCCGGCTACTACTCCACATTCCGAGGATTGTTGAAGATTGCCTATCGGGACAAGTGGCTTCGGGAGAACATCAATGACTATCTTGATAAGATTGAACCGCAAGAAGTGAAGAAAGAGTACCTGACACTGGACGAGGTGAAGCAACTTGCCACCACGCCCTGTGACATCCCTGTATTGAAAGCCGCCTCACTGTTCGCTTGTCTGACAGGATTACGCATCAGTGATATTCAAAACCTTCGATGGGAGGACTTTGACATTGCTCCCGACCAAGGCTATTGTCTGCGTATCAGAACACAGAAAACGCAAACGGAAGCTACACTTCCTATCAGCAACGAAGCCTACGAACTATGCGGTACGCCTGGCACAGGTAAGGTGTTCAAAGGCTTGAAGCGGAGCATGATTAACTACCCGCTGAAGAACTGGCTCAAAAAGGCAGGAATAACCAAACCCATCACCTTCCACGGATTCCGACATAGCTATGCCGTGATTCAAATCTCCTTGGGCACAGACATCTACACCGTCTCAAAGATGCTGACGCACAAGAACGTAACCACGACTCAGATCTATGCTGATTTAGTAAATTCCAAGAAGCGAGAGACTGCCAATAAGATTTCACTCAAATAAAATACTACCATGAAACGAGGAATCATAACAAACAACGGACAAGGCATCCATATCTCCGATGGAGAGGTATGGATGACTTCATGGGAGCTTGCCAGCCTGTTCAATACAACGGCAGGGGTTATCCATGCTGCTATTAAAAGGATGTTGAGAGTCTGCATTTTGAAGGAGTACAAAGTATGTAAGTACATCAAATTGGAAAACGGCTACAATGCTGATGTGTATAACTTGAATGTTGTTATCTCCTTATCTTATCATATAGATACCGGGCATTCCATAAAGTTCAGACAGTGGCTGACAAATAAAGTCACAAGTATGCAAGGCCACCATATCCTGTTATATTTCAACAAAGGAAAGAGTAGTACATTGTCTTGTTGATAATCCCCTCTCTGCAATTAGAATATCTGCATTATTTAACCGGGAATAGTGCAGATACTCTTTATTCCAAGCTCTGTATGCCTGTTCTACCAACTATTTTCACAAAAAACAAGAAAGTTACAACTCGCTCATTATAAAGAGTGTAACGTGGCGACATTTGATGTAATATATCGTCAAAAGCCCTCTGACGGGCAAAACCTCGCATTTTGCTAAAAATAAATGATATACATTTGCACGCAAACGATTAGCAAATATCACTATGGAACAGAAAAAGATAGAACATATTACATTGCATCTGATGATTTTCGGTACAATCATCATCATTGGAGTTTTAGCTCGTCAAACCGCCTTACATTATGGTTGGGATGAGTTCAGCAGCTACCTCGTTCTCGTGGTATGCTCCATCATTGTTGGTGCCATCTATTTCAATCTGCAAATGGCATTCACTCAAATCCTCTCACCAGCAATAGAAAAGTGCTTCATGAGATTTGAAAGCTATCGCAGCAAGATTGTGGTGGTTGAAGAATGTCCTGAACCTATTGAAGAAGTTGTAGATATAGAACCTATCAGCCATGAACGTATGATTGAAGTCGAAACCACATCTGACATATCAGAAGAGGTTTCGACTCCCATGCCTACCGAGACAGACGAAGGAGAGGCTAATCTTCCAAAGGAAGATGCCCCACCTTCTATTGAAGAACTTAACCAGCCATCAGAATATGAGGTGCTACGTGCCAGTGCAATGGCTGAGAAAGAACGTGCATCGCAAGAAAAACTTGATAAGGTCATCACCTACACGAAACGTACTTTGGTTCCCTATCTTGATGAAGAAGGCCTCCATCGCCTATGCGGATATATCACAGAATACTATCTGTCAGACTCTTTGCCTAAAGTCGAATCCATAAAACTCAGTTCACAATTAAAGACCATTGATGCCATGCACTTTGGTTGGAACATCGGCAAGGCATTTGGCAAGCCACGTTTACAGACAGCCACTTTCATAAAGAGGGTATTCGCTCATAGCCTCCGTGATGTGGAAATCTCTACTATTGAACGTAAGATGTCGCACACGGAATCGGAATGCAAGATTAAGTTGGATGGGAAGATTGTATGATACAAATTCTTTAGGCATTATCCATTGCGTCCCAGTAGTCCATATCCATCTTCATCACTTTCAGGATTTTCTCAGTTTGTAATCCTAAGCCGTAATCATAGATGTATTCGGTTAATTGCTGGCCATTTATCAGAATAATAGTTGGTGTTCCATTAAGACTCTCCACATATTCCATGGCACCTTTAGTATAATCAGATGTAGTGATGAAAACTCCTTTCTTAGATGGTGTTCCGGCAACAGCTCCTACAAAACTTTGAACCTCATGCCGTTGAACATTATTACCTATGGCATACCGTTTTGCCTGTATGGATATATGATTGAATCCTAAAATATCTTCTTTTATAATACCATCTATACCCCCATCATTAGAGAGCTTCGTAACAATACCGGAGTTTTTAACCTCACCACCATATCCCATCGCCTGAAGTAGTTTCACCACTAATCGTTCAAATTCTTGTGGTTGTTTACTTAATATCGTGGCCAGAATTTGAGACTGTACGTTCTGCTTTATTCTATTATATGAATCAGCCAACTCTTCTTCAGGTGTTTGCTCATTTTCAACATGGGAAGAATCATTGTTTGTGTCCTTGTTCTTGGAGTTCTTTTTCGGAGTTTTCTCATTTACTGTTTTCTTGATAAACTCGTTTATTTGCTCCACAGTTTGCGAAGAAAGCATAGATAACCCTTTCTCGCTAATTTTATAATCACCCCGTTGGGGCTTCTCGACAAGTCCTGCAATAAAAAGATACGATAAGGCCCATTGAATGCGGTCTAAGAATATCTCACCGTTTCCAGATGGATACCAAGCATTCATTTCATCCTCAGTCAAACCAAAATGATTAGCCAAAGGAATACGCAAATCCTTAGCTCTCATAACAACTCCAGAACTTAACTCTTTCAATGCTTGTATTCGTATTTCTTCAAATTGCGGTATCATAGACAACAAATTTATTATAATAACCTCAATAACTATTGGGATTTCCTTTCACAAAAATAGCCAAAATACTTGTAATCACCACTTATTACCATCGAAAAGTTATATCGCAGTTATATTTTGGTGGATGATTCCACCATTGAAACACCAGTTTCCTTTGCTGTCGAACAATTAAAAACGATTGGCGTATGCAAAACGAAACAGTAACATTTGATAAGCTGCCCGAGGCGGTAGGTTATCTGACCGAACAGGTCATCGAGTTGAAAAAAATGGTGTCGGAACTTCTACCTCCTGCATCAGACAAACACGTGTTGGTTGAAATCGAGGATGCTTGCCGTATCATTCGAAAAGCCAAGCCTACCATATATACATTGGTACGCAAAGGGCTTCTTCCGGCTTACAAGAAAGGAAAGAAACTCTATTTCTATGAGGACGAGCTGTTAGCATGGATTGACAACGGACGAAGAAAAACAGCGGAGCAGACTTATGAAGAGATGCTTTCCAATGTGCAAGGTAGTGTCAAGCATAAGCCTAAATCATCCTTTAGCTTCTAACCATCTGACATATGGATACAAGTTCTATCAATCCCGTATCTGTCATTGATGAAGCGATTGATTTGAGTACACGGCTGGCTGGTACGGAGTTTCCTATCAGCATATTCCCTGCTCAGATTCAACGTATCATCCATGAGGTACACGAATGCCATAACTATCCTACCGACTACATTGCCGCAGCAATCCTGACGGCAATGGCAGTTGGTATCGGAAACACACATCTTGCCCAAATCAAGCAAGGCTGGTTGGAAAGTCCTATCCTGTATATGGCATTGATTGGAAGACCTGGAGCAAACAAGAGTCATCCCCTTAGCTTTGCCATGAAGCCCTTCCTTGATTATGACTATAAGCAGAATCAGGAATTTGAAAAGGCACTTGCCAAGTACGATGAACTGATGAGCATGAGTCGCAAGGAACGTGCGGAAAGTGGTGGAGAGCAATTTCCACAAGAGCCAATCCGTAAACGCTTCTTGGTTTCGGATGTAACACCCGAAGGTTTGAGCCTCATTCATGCACAGAACAAACGAGGCTTATGTCTATGGGCTGATGAGTTGTCCGCTTGGTTCAAGAACTTCAATCGCTACAATAACGGTTCGGAGGAACAGTTCTGGCTGTCGGTGTTCAGTGCCAAGACCACCATATCCGACCGCAAGAATGCCAAGAGTTCCATCTTCATCAAGCGTCCATACATCTCGGTCATTGGTACTATCCAAAAGAAAATCCTGAACGAGTTAGCCAAAGGTGAACGCTCCAGCAACGGTTTCATTGATCGTATTCTGTTTGTGATGCCCAATCTGCAACAGAAGGCACGTTGGAATGACAAAGAGCTGCCGGAGAACATCGAACAGGAATGGAATACCATCATTGAGAAGCTGATACAGCAAGAGTGCAGCCTTAACGAGTTTGGAGAGATTGAACCGCACGTTCTAACCTTCACAGAAGAAGCTAAAAGACGAATTTACGAATGGCAGCACTGTTTCTCCGAGCTATGCGACCGAGAGACCAACGACACGATTGTCAGCATCTACTGCAAACTGGAGATATACATCATCCGCTTCTGTCTGATTATCCAATTAGCCCGATGGACTTGCGGAGAGTGCGATAAGACACAAATCGACCTGCTGACGGTGGAACGAGCCATCAAACTTACGGAATATTTCAAGGAATCTGCATTGAGTGTGCAGAACATCTTAAATGAGAATGCTCTTACCAGTCAGCAACAAACGATAGTCAATCAGCTTCCGCCATCTTTCACGACTGCCCAGGCAATAGAGTTGGCTGAGCAGAACGGAATGAAGGAGCGGACGTTTCAACGCTTTCTCAATGATAACATCGGAACGCTGTTCCGCAAAGAGAAGCACGGAGAATATTCAAAGATTAACCCGTGACATTTTTGTCGGTTTTGACACTTTCCCAAGCGAAAACGACAATAACGACAAAAGTGACACACTAAAAAAGACAACAATGAGTACACATAGATTCATATTAGAACCCTACAAAGGTGTCAGCACCCGGCACACTTGCCCGAACTGCCATCGCCAAAGATGTTTCTCCAAGTACATTGATACGGAGAAGCGAATCCAGTTTCCCGAGTATGTGGGACGTTGTGACCATGAGCAGAAATGCGGGTATCACTTCACGCCTCGTGATTACTTCGAGCAGAACCCGGCAGAGAAAGAAAAGTTCTCAGAAACCACCTTTAGAAGCTATGCTTCTGTTAAGGAGGCGCAGCCCGTGGCCACCTCTTACATTGATTTGGATATTGTCAATCAATCATTACGAGGCTATCCGGTGAACAAGTTGTTTCAATTCCTATCGGCTCAGTTCGGAGAGACCGAAACATTGAAGCTGATGAAGAAGTATAAGGTGGGCACATCCAAGTATTGGGACGGTGCGACTGTATTCTGGCAAACGGACAATCAAGGCAGAGTCCGCACTGGGAAGATTATGCTTTACAATTCGGAGACTGGTAAGAGAGTAAAAGAACCATACAATCATGTCACATGGGTACACTCTGTATTGCACAAAGGGGATTATAATCTGAAGCAATGTTTCTTTGGTGAACATCTGCTTTCCGAGAATAAGCGCCGACCTGTTGCACTGGTCGAAAGCGAAAAGACTGCCCTCATCGCCTCCTACTATCTACCGCAATTCCTATGGATTGCTTCAGGTGGAAAGAACGGTTGTTTCAATGCCAACAGTCTGTCTGTTCTTGCCGGGAGAAGCGTTGTCCTGTTTCCCGACTTGGGCGCAACTGACTATTGGCAGAGCAAAATCGGGCTGATGAAAAGTTATGGAATTGAGGTACAGATATTCGATTATTTGGAGGCCAACGCCAACGAAGTAGAGCGAAAAGAAGGATATGACATTGCCGATTATCTACTCAAAGTGAAGCCTGACGAAGCTGTACTTCAACAGATGATAAGGAGAAATCCCGCTCTGAAAATACTGATAGATGCCCTCGATTTGAAGTTCATCAGTGTACAACGAGGTATCCCTCATCCGAAGGTTTCACCACCTAAGAAACGAGGCTTCAGACTATGACCGAGAGGGAGAAAAATGAGACTTTTTTTACTGTAGCAAGTTAATGTCGGTGTATTACATTCCCCGACCACTTGCTCCTCAAAAAGTCTGAGGAGGCGACTCCCGATGGTCACAAATTATTCACTAAAAGACAGAATCAAAATGGAAAAGAAATATACGATAACGCTCCGTCTGACAGACATGCAGTACACATTACTTGGTGCAATTTGCAGACGGACTAAAAGGAATCAAAGTGAGGTCATCCGCTCGTTCATCGAGAACGGTTCGGTACGTGAACGAATTTCGCAAGAGCATATCTACATCATCCGTCAGTTGATTGGCGAAAGCACCAATCTCAACCAGTTGGCGAGGCAGGCAAACACCTACGGATTCTCTGCCGTTGCCAAGCGATGCGAAGAAATGGCGGAACGTATTAACCAACTTATAAAACGACTAAAAGATGATAGGTAAGCAAACAAAAGGGACATCGTTCGGTGGATGCGTCTGCTACGTCCTTAAAGAAGAAAAGTCCAAGTTGCTGAAAGCAGTCGGAGTGGACGGAACACCCGAACAGATGGCAGAGCAATTTGAGTTACAATCGTTGCTCAACGACAAGGTAAAGAATATTGTCGGACACACTTCGCTCAACTTCTCTCCCGAAGATAGCGACCGTTTGAAACACGATGATGCGCTGATGTTACAAATCGCTCATGACTACATGAAGCTGATGGGTATTCAAAACACGCAATACATCGTTGCCCGGCACATTGACCGTGAGCATCCGCATTGCCACATCGTCTTCAATCGGGTGGACAATGACGGCAAAACGATTAGCGACAAGAATGACTTTCGCCGGAATGAGAAAGCCTGCAAAATGCTAACGGCTAAATATCGGCTCCACTTCGCCAATAGTAAAGACCATATCAATGAGGAACGACTGCGCCCATACGACCGGGCAAAGCATGAAATATACAAGGCATTGAAAGAAGAACTGCCGAATGCCAAGAGTTGGAACGAACTGAAAGACGCTCTTACTGACCGGGATATTGATATGAAATTCAAGGTTAGTCGGATGACACGGGAAATACAAGGCGTTAGGTTCGAGTATGGTGGTTTCTCGTTCTCCGGCTCAAAGGTCAGCCGTGAGTTCAGCTACATGAACATCGACAATAGACTGGAAGAGAATGCCTGTGCATCCATGTTTGACTCTGTCAACCAGAAGCCTAAGCATGAAGAGGCAGAGGTGCAACAAAGCGTTTCTCATTCTGATGATGCTGGCATCAGTCTTGGCCTGCTAAACGGTGGTTCATCTTACGATGCTACTGCCGCAGAAGAAGCCGAGTTCAATCGCCTAATGAAGAAGAAAAAGGCTAAGCGCAAGCGAGGCTTTCATTTATAATCAATTTATTAACAATTAAAACTTTATCAATTATGTTACACAACGATTTAATTTGTGATTTCAATCTCTACCTGTGTGAGCAGTTCGGCTACAGAAACAGTTGTAGCGTGATGCAAAATGCCAATGGCTTTTGCGTGGACATCCGTGAGCGTGATTTAGACTGCTACATCCGCTTCTGGGAGTACAGCAACGGCGTGGGAAATTTTCCTGACTGGAGCATCATCATCGTGCGCAGCAACTTCAAGAAGAACCAAGAAGAAAATCTGAAGGACTTGGCCCGCTTCTTCAAGGAGTACATGCCACGCTATGGTTACAAGTACCTCTGTTCCGAAGGTGATGGTTACGGGTATTACCAGACGCTCAGTTTGAAACTTGTCAGGAAAGACTTTTTCGGACACAATTATGCACTGGCACTGAAGGATTTGAATGTTTGATTCTTTGCTTTGAGTTAAGGAGGGGAAGATTTTCCTCTCCTTTTCCATTTACACAAATTTGTTCAGATATTGCTTTAGAATCGTATTAAGAGCGAAGAAATTACTCTATCGTATTCCTTCGCTCCATCAAATACCTATTTTCTCAATGATTTGAATACCTTGGCAATGCAACGCTTCTTCTGTTCCATATTGGGATGAACATAAAGATTGAGCGTTGTTGAAATGTTGGAGTGTCCCAAGAGGACGCTCACCGTTTTGTAGTCGCATCCAGCTTCAATACAACGTGTTGCAAAGCTGTGGCGCAGACCGTGATATTTCAATTTGGGGATACCGAGCTTGGTCATCAGTTTGTTGTAGTAATTGCGGTAAGTGCGTGGTTCTGTAGGACGCTCATCATTGGTTAGTACATAGAAATCGTCATTGATTACTTTCTTCAGAGGCTTAATCATCGTAAGTAGTTCCTTGCTCATAGGTATCTCACGACAAGAGTTCTTCGTTTTAGGTGAGTTGATAACAAGCTCAGTGTGCTTTTCCTTCCCCTCTATGATGTAGATACGTTCAATGGTACGACTGACGGTTATCGTGCCATCAGTTACATTGATATCGCTCCATTTCAAAGCACATATCTCTCCGATGCGTAGCCCTGTGCTAAGGCTAATATAAATACCAAGCCCTGCAAAAGTAAAATGATCTTGAATGTAGTTCAGAATTGTTCTGTGATTGGCTACAGATAGCACTTCAAGTTCTTTGTTTACTGAGGATGTAGGGTATTTAATATCCCATTCGTAATAGCTCATCCATTCGTTCTTGACCCCGAACTTCATTACCATTTTAAGGACTATAAGAATGTCCTTGACAGATTTTGTGCTTAGCCCACTTCCCAATTTCTGCAAGACGAATGCTTGCACTTCCTTTTCATGGAGAGAATCACTGTCACCAAAATACGGAATGATGTGGTTCTCCAAGATTAGCACATAAGCAGCCATTGTAGACTGCTTCACGTAGGGTTGCTTGTACTCTTTCCAAGCCACCGCAATTTCTCTAATTTTTTTGTTGCTCATATTATTTGATAAATGATAGGTGTCTATAATTAGAGAAATATAATGTATGATGTTCCCCATTTGAGATTCCCAGAGTTTAGTGGGGAGTGGGAGAAGTACAGACTATGCGATGTCGCCTCAATCGTCGGACGTATAGGCTTTAGAGGTTATACAACGAATGATATAGTTACTAAAGGGAAAGGGGCGATAGCCCTCAGTCCAACAAACATCGAAAATAACAAATTGACTTATGATAAGGATAATACCTACATCAGCTTTTATAAATACGAAGAATCACCAGAGATAATGATCAAACAAGGAGATGTGATTTTCGTAAAAACGGGATCCACTGTTGGGAAAGTTGCCTATGTAGATAAGCTTATTTGTAAAACGACTCTTAATCCGCAGGTTGTTGTATTGAAGGATATTCAATGTGACAACTATCTTCTTAGTGTGTTAATGTCAACCAACAAATTCCAAAATGCCATAAGGAAAATAATAGTTGGTGGTGCCGTTCCGACATTATCACAAGCGGCAATGGGTGATATTGTAGTAACAATGCCTCAAGCCACAGAACAAGAGAAACTTTCAAAATTCATTTCGTTACTTGATGATCGCATCGCCACCCAAAACAAAATCATTGAGGATTTGAAAATACTAAAGTCCGCAATAGCAGAAAGGTTATTCAATTCAACAGATGGTGATATTCTATCTCTTTCAGATGTATGTATCATACAGAAAGGCAAGCAAGTTAATGGTGAAGACCTTTCTGAAACAGGTAAGTTCTATGTTATGAATGGAGGGGTAGAACCATCGGGCTATTATGACCAATGCAACACACCTGCTAATACTATATCTATTAGCGAGGGTGGAAACTCATGTGGATATATACAATATAACAGGGACGCATTTTGGAGTGGTGGACATTGCTATACTCTCAATAATATTCAACCTAATGTTTGCAAGCTCTATCTCTATCACTATTTGAAAAGTCAAGAAAGTTCTATAATGAAGTTAAGAATAGGTACAGGACTACCCAACATTCAGAAAAAAGATTTAGAGAAGTTTCATATCCTTTTGACTTCTAAGGCAATACAGGAAAGTATTTCCGCATTTCTTACAACAATAGACAGAAAAATCACAAATGAAGATATGCTATTACAACGTTTTCAGAAGGGAAAGCAATACCTACTTCGCCAAATGTTTATATGAACATCTGCCGAAGTAAGTATGATTTCTGAATCAACATTGTTTTTAGAATTGCGCTCTCAATAGTTATTTTCTCATCTAATGAAACCATACACATAGCCATTCTATTTTGTTCTTCCAAGCAAGGCAATAATAGTTTGGCTTTATCTATATCCGTGTGATGTAAATGTATAATTGTACTACCTTTGGCATATTTTGCAAACTGATTCTTTGCTATATGATTAAAGAAATAACTAAGATATTGAGCATCGAAGTTGGAATTAACATGTATTCCAAACATGTCACCTCCCAAAATCACACCATCTACATTAATGGCAGAAGGCGCAATTAAGGAAACAGCATCAACTGTTGTAGAAGAAGGAAATAACAAATCCCCTTTTCTGCTTAAAGTCATTCCATCAATTTTTTTAGTATGGCTTTCTACCTTATTTATTATTGCTCCATATGTCGTGAAAAGCTCACCATAAATTATACATGGTACTCCAATCTCAGACAAATCATCTTTTGATAGATTACCGACAGAAAAAGGTTTACCCAACTCCTCGACACGAACACTGTGTTTTTTTACACACCGATAATGCTTTTCAATAATTGCGGACATTTCAGTTACACAATCCTTAATCAAAGGACTTGCTGCACAACTTACACAATCTGGAACTCCCAATGTACGCTTGTGTGATTGCCTAGAATGCCATTCATCCACATTACAAGAAAATTGTGTATCTGCAACTGGCTCATATCCTGTATATGGTGCCACAGGGCTTATTGGCTATACGAACGGCTACGCTTATAATGGTGAGTCAATTTTAATAGTCAAAGACGGTTCTGGCGTTGGCTCTTTATCGTATGCTAATGACTGCTATTCTGTAATTGGAACACTCAACTACCTAACAGCTAAAGGGAAATACTCAGTTCTTTACCTATATTATGCACTTATGGCGTTCAATTTCACTCCATATATAACAGGAATGGCTATTCCTCATATCTATTTCAAAGATTATGGGAAAGCAAAAGTATTCTGCCCATCCATTGAGAATCAGATAAGGATTGCGTCTTTGTTGCATAACATTGAGCAAAAGTTAGTTGTGGAGCAAAATCTTATTATATCACTAAGCGCACAAAAGTCTTACTTATTGCGTATGTTGTTTATATAAACATCGTACGCAATAGATGTTGTTTCTGTAATTTCAAGAATTTTAAGCAGTTCTGTTCCATAGAAAGTTTCTTCTCTATTGAGGATGTTAGATTTGTTATATTCTGTTGTTGAGCCTTAGATGGCAATGGGCTTTTGATATGATTAATGTCTTTAAGATATGCAGTTTTCATCGTCCCCTCTGTAATAATTCTGCCTACTTCTTTTGAGAAGTAAGAGGAAGACATCAGCAAATACAAATACTCCACATTGACATTTATGTTCGGAACAATGCCCAAAATACCTTGCTTGGTACAAACTGGGTATTTATTTATAGATATTGCTCCTATGGTCGCACCATTAGAATATATTACAGACTGTGATGGAATAAGCCATGCTGATGATTTTTGCATACCCAGTTCTGTTATAAAATCCTTATTGCTTGTCAGATATTTTTGAGACAAGTCATCAATCTTAATAAAAGGAATAGAACCTCCAGAATAATATTTACTTACCGATGTCGTTGGAGTTCCGCCTTCACCAGCTTTAATATATAAAGAAGCAAACGGATATAGTTCTCCCTTCAAAAGAACAGTCATCAATTCGTCAACAATTCCTTTGATTAAGGATTGCAGTTTCTCAATGATTTTGTTTTGGGTGGCGATGCGATCATCAAGCAATGCCAACAAATGTCCTATTTTCTTTTGTTCCTCAATAGACGGTAAAGCAATTGGCATATCTGCAATCATTTCCATTCTTACAGAATCAACAGAATTTTTAGCACTCATTCGCTTAACACGATTATAGAAATTCCCTGCGAAGTATGAATACAGATACTTACCATCACATTTGAAATCGCTCAGAATGTAAACGCGCTGATGTACACCGATTTTCCCTGTGGAATAATGGAAAACCTTACCAACACCTACGCCGTCACCAGCTGTTAGAATAGCCTCTCCATCAAAGGTCCATGAGTTAATTCGTTCAACAATTTGCGAGCGAACATAAAATGGATAGATTCCATTATCGGACTTGTCTTGGGTGTTCTTATTGCCAGTTCTTATATTGCATACATCCTTTAACCTTTTCCTTTCCCACTCCCCACTAAACTCTGGGAATCTCAAATGGGGAACATTGAGGACTTTATTTTTATTATCTGTTGCCATAGTTGTCTTTATTTTGAAGGATTAAGGTTAAATGGGAGCAATGAGTTTCCATCGTTGCTCTCATTAAAACGGTCGAAATCCGAAATGTATGATTGATCTTGAATCTGTTTATATTTCTCGTACTCGCTATAAGCTTTATCTCGCGCTTCCTCTTGTGATACCTTTCCGGCTGTATCACATTGTTCATACCCCATAGTGGCAAGATATTGCTGGAGGAACTTCTTCCAATCGTCCATTGTGGAAACAATATGACGTTGGGCACGAGATTCCGCCGTATCAAGGAAAGCTGTAGTGATAAGATTTAGCTGAGATAGTTCTGTGTCCGACAAATAGTTCTTCGCAACGATGGTATCAGACTTCTGCACTCTCCCATCAGGAGCTTTCTTCCAAGTGGTAAGTCCCATATAAGGTTGCTCAGAGTCTGCCCGTTGATAGATGATTTCCGCAGCCGTCTGATGAGTAACGGCAAGGTGCATCATGTTCTGCACCATCTTGAAGAACAGTTTTGTGCTTTCTGATTTTGCATCATAATCCGCACTGCACTCTGCATAGATGTCTGTTATCTTTTGGTAATATCTACGCTCTGATGTGCGTATTTCACGAATGCGTTCCAGCAAATCGTCAAAGTAGTCCTTGCCGAAGTGCTTACCTTGCTTCAATCGTTCATCATCAAGAGCATAGCCTTTAATGATAAACTCTTTCAGTACGGACGTCGCCCAGATACGGAACTGAGTCGCTTGATAACTATTCACCCTGTATCCTACGGCGATAATTGCGTCAAGATTATAGACTAACGTGTTATAGTCCTTTCCGTCATTGGCAGTTATTGGAATTTTTCGAATAACTGAATTTTCGCTTAACTCGCCACTTTTGAATATCTCTTTGAGATGGTAGTTTATTGTACTCACATCTACGTTGTACAAGTCAGCCATTCTTTTTTGAGACATCCAGAAAGTCTCACTGTTGAAAATGACTTCTACACGGGCTTCTCCTTGGGCTGTTTTGTATAGCAATATATTGGAACTTATCGAATTATGAACAAGCTCAGCCATAGAAACAGATTGGCCGAAATAGTCTCGTGCTTGTTGGACAAGCACTTTCCTATTATCGGCATTTTCCGCTATAATCATACCTGCCATACGAGACAAACGAAAGATGGTCACTTTGCGGAATGAGCCGTTTCCTATCTTTACCATGTCAACCGCTTGGTTGAAATGTTCGTCCACGTTCATCCCTTTCTCTACGGCAACCTTGATGGCTTTATCAATAACCCGTTGGAATTTCCAATAAGCGGAATAGCCCATTGCACCACAGAGGTCGCGGGAACTCCAGTAGTCATTCCCGTTCTCGTCCTTGCGGCGTAGATTCTCAAACGAAGGTGTCATTTGAGGTATATTGTCATTTTCTTCCATCTTGCGAATTTCCGTTAGACTATTCTACAATCCCTAACTCTTTCAAATATACCTCAATCTCCTTATCAAGTTCGGCACGTTTGGCTTCCAATTCCTTGATTTCAGCCATTACCGCCTTTATGTCAATAGGTTCCTCTTCTTCAAAGGTATCAACGTAACGAGGAATATTCAAATTGTAATCGTTCTCCTCCACCTCTTTCAAGGTAGCCAAATGACTGTACTTCTCGATTTCCTTACGGTCACGATAGGTTTCGACAATCTTTCGGATATGCTGCTCACGGAGCTTGTTTTGAGTCTTGACCTTTTCAAACTCTTTGCTGGCGTCAATAAACAAGATATTATCATCTTCCTTACGACACTTCTTGAATACAAGAATACAAGTAGGTATGCTTGTGCCATAGAAGATATTGGCAGGCAAACCGATAATGGCATCCACATAGTTTTTCTTCTCTATAAGGAAACGACGAATAACGCCCTCGGCATTACCTCGGAACAATACACCATGTGGGGCCACACATGCCATTGTTCCACCCTCATTCAAATGATAAATCATGTGTAGGATAAAGGCATAGTCGGCAGTCTTACGTGGAGCAAGTCGCCCGGCCTTACTGAAACGGTCGTCAGTGTTGAATTTGTCGGCAGCACTCCATTCGGCAGAGAACGGAGGATTTGCTACCACCGCATCAAACTGGGTATCCCCAAAGGCATCCCATTCAAGTGTATCACCATTCTCAATTTTGAAGTTGCTGAACTTGATGCCGTGAAGCAGCATGTTCATTCGGGCAAGGTTGTATGTTGTCGGATTCTTCTCCTGACCGTAAATGTCAACTGCTTTTCCTATACTTGCAGCACGGAGCAATAACGAACCACTACCGCATGTTGGGTCATAAACATTGCGCAAACGCTGGTGACCTATAGATACGATTTCTGCCAAAATACGGCTGACTTCCTGCGGAGTATAGAACTCTCCGGCTTTTTTTCCTGCACCTGCCGCAAACTGCGAAATCATATATTCGTAAGCATCACCCAAGATGTCAATTTCCTGCGAAGCCTCTACTCCAAAATCAATATCGTCCAGTGCCAAAAGTACATTGCTGACGAGAGTGTTTTTGTCGTCTGACGTCTTGCCCAATTTCGGAGAAGCCAAGTCTATGTCAGAGAACAATCCACCGAAATCTTCTTCGCTGTCCTGCCCAAGAGTGCTATCCTCAATACGTTTCAATGAACGCTCCAGCATAGGAAGAATGTTCTCTTTCCGCTTGATAGCCTCAATTACGGACGAGAACAAGAACTTAGGTTCGATGAAATAGCCGATATTCTCCAGACACTGGTTCTTGGCTTCCTCTTGCAGCTCCACTGCATCGGCATCATCCATTTCCCATAATTCCTTGAAGGTTATCTCATCATCCACCAGGGCTCTGTTGGCGTACTTTTCTATTTTCTCCGACAGGTATTTATAGAAGATGAACCCCAACGTGAAGTACATAAAGTCGCTTGCCGACATATTGCCGCGCAAACGGTTTGCGACCTCCCAAAGCTGGTCACGGAGTTTCTGTTGTAATTCTTCGCTCATGATATCTTATTCCTTATTCTTATTTATTGTTTGACGTAACAAGTTAAATACATAATCTATTTCAGTCTCATTTTTCAATGGAAAACGAACCTCGTAAGCCCCATTTCCCCAGTGTCCAACTTCTGATACATCGCGGGTAATTCCTTCCGGGTCTTTGAGTGTTCCTTTCTTGGCATTTAGAAATAGTCGTATGCCCTTGTTTTGCATAATTATATCACAAAATACCTTTCCTCCTATCTTAAAACCAATGGTTTTCTTTTTAGGATATATAGTAATGTCTTCTCCAAAAGACAACAAAAATTCTTTAATTTCAGCATATATATTCAAGAAGTCGTCTTCGATGTTCTCCAAATGATCCTGTTCACTATATACCTTTATCTCCTTGCTTACAGTTGTTATTGTCTCGCTGTTTGAGACTGTTTTAATACTCTCTTTGCTTGAACGATTCACAATCTGTTCAAACAATAGAGTATCATTTGTGAAGCGTTTGATTTCCCAAAGTTCTATGGGTAAATCCTTGAAATTAATTGCTTCTTTTTGATATGTTGTAAAATTAGGAGAAACGAACAACACTTTTGACTGAGACCAATCCACATCATTTCGTTTGAGTGTACCAGACTTTGATTCATTATACTCCAAAATGAATTCTGCCTTGTTATTCAACATTAAAGATAGATAAGCATAACCTTGGTCGATTACGCTAAAATTCTTGTCTCTTTTATACTCAATTATCACAAAAGACTTTTTCTCCGAATCAAATGCCAGAGAATCTATACGAAAAGATCCAATAGAAAATTCCGTTCTGATAAAATCTAGTCCAAGCAGTGTTTGGAGATTCTTTTCAACTATGGTTTGAATTTCTTTCTCCAACTTAAAAGGCTTTTCCTTGATAAGCGTTAATTGCTCATTATGTATTTTATATGTTGGCATCTTTACTCCCAATTAAAGTTTCTTATTATATTACGCAATCTTTCCATTATTCTCGTCAAAGCCTTTCGAGTTTTGATAAGACCAAGATGCTTTTCTTTCAACGCCTTTTGTATGATTTCCGGCTGCTCTTTTTGCAGATAGTCATACTCCTTTATATAGAGATTCAGCACTTCTGCTGAAATTTGTTCTTCATCAGCCAAATCGCATACAGCCTTGTTACGTTCTGAGACTATATATTGGTTCAGACGTTCCTCCAGCTCATTTGTACCATCAGCCTTATTACGCCCGTTCATGAAGTTCTCTTTGTCCTCATCCACATTTTTCTGGATAAAGCCATCAATGAGTTTTGCTTTGCCACGCATTCCGGCATCCTTAATCATCGTATCAAGAATATGTTGCCGCTTTTCCGAATAATCCTCGCTATACGGGTCAAGTTCAGCAATGAGTTCAAGAATATAAGCCACATTGATAATGTCGCTGTGCAGAAGTTCAAGGCAGAAATCTATATCTTCCAATCCCTGCTCATTTCCGTATGGAACAGGGTCTTCCGCTGCGACAAAAGGAGTTACTGGAGGATTGATAAATCCGACAGTTATATCCAAGTATTTACTCTTATAGTCGTTAAATTGCTGCTCGGTCATTCCGAGGTCATCTGCATCCTCACTGTAGTCCTCGTATATCTGAATTTCAGCATGTTTACGAATGATGTCACGGAACGCAAGCACAAAATTCTTCTTATCATTCTCGTTTTGTAGAAGGTCTATGCTGCTGGGAGTAGGATATCTCTGCAAGAACTCAGTGGCTAAGTCCTTATATTCTTTTTTCACTTCCTCAAACGGAGGGCGTACTATATCTTCTGGGTTGTTGGAGTTGCAGAATAACTTGATGGATGTATCTACATTATTTTTCAGGTCACGGAAGCATACAATCTTTCCAAATCGTTTTTTTTCGTTCAATACGCGATTGGTACGGCTGAATGCTTGCAGCAAACCATGATATTCCATATTCTTATCTACATAAAGCGTGTTCAGCTTCTTGCTATCAAAACCCGTCAAGAACATACCAACAACAAGGCAAAGGTCAAGCGGTTTCATATCCGCCTTCTTCTTTTTCATGCGCAGATTGATGTCGTCATAGTAAGCTCGGAAGTTCTCTGTAGTAAAAGCAGTGCCATACATCTCGTTATAATCATTCATGATAGCTTGCAATTCATCTGCTTCACCTACACTTTCACTAACATAATGTCCCGTACCCATACCTGTCTGTTCGTCATCCTGACTACTATTGGCAGCATATGTAAATACCGCTCCGATACGGATTTTCGGATTAAGCTTTTTGAAAATCTTGTAATATCGGATAAGCATAGGTACCGATTGCACAGCAAACAAGGCATCAAACTCACCATCGAATGTAGACTTGTTGAAATTGTTAAGGATGAACTTAGCGATTTCCTCCATCCGATTGGTGTTCGTGTTGTCCACCTCCTCATTACCATGGTAATACTCTACGAGAAAGCCGAGTACATTCTCATCGGCAATAGCATCCTTAATAAGATATTTATGAAGGCAGTTACCAAATATCTCTTTTGTCGTATGTCCATCGACCGCATTTTCGGTAAAAATGGGAGTACCCGTAAAACCGAATATCTGGGCATTATGAAAGAATTTCATAATTTTCTTATGACTATCCCCGAAATGACTGCGATGGCACTCATCAAATATCATCACGATACGAGAGTGGCGGATAGCGTCTATCTTGTTGCTATACCATGTCTTGCTAACTGCGGCATTCAACTTTTGAATGGTGGTAATGATAATCTTGGAATTACTTTGAAGTCTTTTTACAAGTTCGTCCGTATTGTCAGTACCATCCACAGCACCCGGTTCAAATGCTTCATATTCCGATTGCGTTTGGGTATCGAGGTCGTGACGGTCAACAACAAACATCACCTTATCCACATCATCCAATTCTGATACAAGTTGTGCCGCCTTGAAAGAGGTCAAAGTTTTTCCCGCACCAGTTGTGTGCCAGATATAACCATTGTCATTGGAGTTCTGCACGCGATCCAATATCTTTTCCACAGCATAGAACTGATAAGGGCGAAGTACCATCAGGCACTTGTCGCCTTCATGCAGTACAATGTATTTCCCAATAATTTTGCCGAGTGTACATTTCTCCAAAAAGAATACAGCAAACTTATCCAATTCGTTAAATGGATGATTGGCGGCATCCGTCCAGTTGAATGTAAACTTGTAGCCACTATTTGGATTGTTGGCAAAATACCGAGTATTGACACCGTTAGAGATAACAAATAACTGGATATAGTCAAATAGTCCGTGGAACGAAGTCTTATGGTAACGCTGTATCTGGTTGTACGCTTGTTTTAATTCCACTCCACGACGCTTCAGCTCTATCTGCACCAATGGCAAACCGTTGATGAGAATAGTCACGTCATAGCGGCACTTCTTGCGCCCTTCAACCGTAATTTGATTAGATACCTGAAACTCATTCTGACACCACTGCTGTCTATTAAGGAATTCAACCCAAATACGTTGTCCGTCTGCTGTATCAAGAGGATAGAGGTCACGAAGTTTCTTTGCCTTTTCAAAGCGAGTACCCCCTTCAAGGTATATGAGAATCTTTTCAAACTCTTCTGTTGTAAACTCACTGCGCCCATGCTCCTCCAGCCGTTTACGGTTATGGATTTCCAACTGCCGTTTGAAATTGGCATACAAATTATCCTCTTCTGCAATTTGGACGTATTCATAGTCCATTTGTTGAAGAGTTGCTATTAGTCCGGCTTCCAATGCCGCTTCGCTTTGTATTGACATATCCTCGCCTAAATTATAAGTAGTACTACTTGTTTATTTTACTAATCTGAAGTTAAAACCAACGCACCTAATAAATCCTAATTATTACATCCGTTCTTCTTTGTCAGTTATTAAATCCTTTAAATCCACTTTCAATATCTCTGCAATCTGTTGCAAGGTCTCCAAATTAGGCTGAATTCTATTACAAGCATAGGCATTGACCATGCTGAAACTCTTATCAAGTTTCTTTGCCAACCATGTTTGAGAAATGCCTTTTTCTGAAAGGACAGCCTTTATTCTATTCAGTTTCATTCTTTGATGCGATTTTATGATGCAAATATAGTGAATTATATTAGACAAATTGATTTTTCTTATTATATTTGCACAAACGAAATTCATTTTAATCATATTGTAATATGGAATCAACATTAGCATTCATCTCTCATAGGAGTACACATAAAGACTTTGTTAGGAAAATAGTAGAAACTGTAAAACGAGACAACTGCATTGTTGATGAGTTTGATTTTTATCCTGCAACAAAAACGATGGACGAAATCGTTAGGAATCTAAATCATGCTCCAATTTTTGTTTTATTGATATCAAAAGATGCTCTTGATTCTGATTGGGTTAAGTTTGAAATGTCAAAATCTCGGCAACTTTATGAAGCGGGTAAAATCAAAGCATTTATGCCCTTTATTATTGAAGATGAAGTGACATTGGATGAATTACCATTATGGATGACTCGTGATTGGTGCTTAAATATTAAAACGATTACATCTCCCAAGATTATTGGGCAATTCATTATAGAAGCTCAAAGGAAAATTCGTTGTAATGAAAATGATGCATATGGTAATTTAATAAACACTTTTATTGGTCGAAGTAGTGAATTAGATGAATTTCAGAAAGCAATGTTTGATAGTGTGGATACGCCTCATCGCTCTTTAGTGGTATCCGGCAAACCCGGAAGTGGGCGAACAAGGTTTATTCAAAAATGTATTCAAGATAGTAAAGCATTGTCATTTATTCCAGAAGGATTTCAAATCAAATTACCCCAAAAGTCGTATTTGGATAACTTTATTCTCCAATTGCACGATGGGCTGGGATTTAGCAAGGGGGCATATGAAGACATTCTTAAATTAGATTATGAACATCAAATAACAAAAGCAGTATCTTATATAAATCAGATTATTAATGCTCATTCTTTCTTGTTAATAGAGGATGAAATGAGTTTTGTGCTGTATGATGGTACAATTTCCGAATGGGCGAAAAAGATAATATCCCATCCTGCTCTGATAGATTCCTTAAAAATATTCGTTAGTAGTAGGGTAAAACCTAGATATTCTGAGTTAAGAGCATATCCTCAGATTATTCATATAAATCTTTCTGGATTTACCAAGGATGAACGTAAGCGTCTCTTCGTTAACTATTGTCGCTATCATAATGTCAAACTTAGTGATAATGACGTTGACTATTTTGTCGAGCGATTAAAGTCATCTCCCCAACAGCTTGATTATGCCGTTTGTGAAATAAAGAGTAAAAATGTTTTATTTGTAAAAAGGAATATTGAAGATCTTATAGCGATAGGAGATGAAGTATTTTCTCGTGTGATTAGTTGGTTCAAAGGAAATAATACAGCTCTTACCTTGGCAAAGGTGTTGGCTGAAGTAGATATGATTAGTTTTGATCTACTCGAACAATTATATGAGGAGGAATACGATGAAATAGAGCAACTTATATTTCGATTCGAGTCATTATCAATATTAAACTTTTACGGTCCTGGAGGTAATAATATTAGCTTAGATGGTGGCGTCGCAGATTATATACGAAGGAGTAAATTAGAATTAGATCCCATTTTGAAAGGTCGCATAGAGGAAATAATCTATAATAAAATAGAAACGGTTGAAGAAGATTTTGATGAACTATCAATTTTCCTACACGATTTACGAAAGCAGTTATTAACAGGTAAGGGGTTTGCGTATGTGATGCCATCTATCGTTATTAGCACCGTCATAAATTTATATGATCAAGGTTGTTATGAAGCTGTTAAGAGTGTTTGTTTACATGCGTTAGAACAAAGTTCATGTTATACAGAAGAGCCCTTGCAAGAATTGTATTATCGACTATGTCAGGTTTTAGCCCGAATGAAAGATAAGGATTTCTTTATGTACATTGATAAAATTCGGGATGCTGGTAGTAAGGATTTCCTTTTGGGATTTTATTATCGATATAAGGAATCCTATCATAAAGCAGAGGAATATCTCCTTAATGCCTTAGATCGTAATCCGAATATGCAAGTTGCTAGGAGGGAGTTAGTGAATGTTTATTTAAATCAAAGCGAATACGATAAAGCACTTCCTTTGGCAAAAGAAAATTATGAACGTAAGTCAACCAATTCGTATCATATAGAAGCATATTTTCGCTGCCTTTTAAATCATAATTATCCTTTGAAAGAAGAAACTGTTAAAATACTTGAACGTTTACTTAAAGAGATGAAAGAAAATTTCAGCAAGCGAAAAGATGAACTGCTAGCATCAATGCAATTGGAATACGATATTAAATCTAGAAGTTATACCAAACAGGAAATTAATAATAGGATACAGGATGCGTTGACTCAATATCCCAATTCTCCTCAAATCTATAGGGTAAAAGAAGAATACGAACGGGACAAAATCAGATTTTGTAAAAACTAGAATTACATTTTATACCACGCAATAGGATATTAGTGGCGTATATTGACAACCATTATCAATGGTTTGATAAAACGCTCTATTGAGAAAAGCTAGGCTTCAATATATTATATAATGCGCAAAACGGTTCTGCTCATTATGTAATGTATTGAAGCTCTACATAGGTTATAGGTGGTTTCCTAATCTATCACAAGGAACTTGCCCGGTTCAAAGCCATTGTCGATATGCTCGTTGTTAAAGATATATCCCATTTGGTTGCTAACAACCTTAGTACCTTTTATCTCCGTATCAATATTGGTATGTGAATGTCCATAAATCCAAGCATCAATGCGGCTGTCGGCTATGAGTTCACCCAGCTCCGTGGCAAATGCACTGTTCAAAACAGTGCCCTTGTGATGTGGCGCAACCACCTCCAAAGTCGGGAGATGGTGCGTTACTACCACAATATGCTTAGCGGTACTCTCAGCCAAACTGCGTTTGATGAAATCCAGGCAGAAGGTGTGCATCTGGTTGAATTCCTCTGTTTGAAGCAACTTTCCTTGATACATTATCTGCCGAAAGTCATTCATGCCTTTCCAAACGAAATACTCATCGGCCGGAGCAATCCGAGACCATAGCGTACTCATGATGAAGTCGGTATAATCTATCCTTAGTACTTGATTCTGATAATACCCGACATTCTTCTTGAACATCCATTTCCATTGTAATCCCCTATCCATCACATCGCAGTAATTGTAATACTCATGGTTACCGGGAACAATGAGAACCTGCCGATAATTGGCAGATGCCCATTTCCAAAACTTCGTCAAGGGTGCAACAGTATCTTTCAGATAGAATATATCTCCGGCAAGTACCAACACGTCACCCGTTATCGGTAGCTCATTCTGTTTCAACCACCTGCTGTTATCGCTAAGCTCCAAATGCAGGTCACTCATATATTGAATCTTCATTTTATTGTCCTCCCTTCTCTATTTGCTTGTTTATAATTCTTTTAACTTGTTCAAATGATACAGGCGTAAAGTTGTTGTTATCCACACCTACATCATATTGTGTCGGATAAAGGTATTGAAGTCGGGCAGCGTCAATTCCGGTGTTATTCTTCCTCGTATGCACATGGCCGAATAGTTGCCACACATCTTTATATCCGCCATCAAAACATAGAAATGGATAATGATTCAAGTAGATTTTCTGTTTATCCACCTCAATGCACATTTGCATTGCTACAGATTCAAATCTGTTGGCATAACCTTGACGAAGATTCTTCAAGTCATGGTTGCCGACAATCAGATATATCTTACCGTTCAATCGGTCTAACATTTTTGTCCACTCAGCTGAACCGCCTAAACAGAAATCGCCCAAATGAAAGACTATATCATCCTGCCCAACTGCATTATTCCAGTTGGAGATAATAGTCTCGTTCATCATTTCCACATCCTTGAATGGTCTGTTACAGAAACGGATGATGTTCCCGTGGTAAAAGTGGGTGTCGGATGTAAAGAACACCCTGCTGCCATCAAATTTATAATTCATCTCTTCTCAATTTTATGTGCATCACTGCACGTTAATAATATACTTGTCAACACCCATCAGACGGAAATGACAGAGAGAAGTTTTGCAAAAGCAACTGTCACAAACGGGCATAAAACAAAATAGTTGGAAAGCTTGGTAAGGACTCTCCAACTATTCAGTTTTTCTCTATATCAGAGTACAATAAATTGCACCTGACTATGTTCGTTGGAAAGTATTTACAATGCGAGGGGTAATGCCGGAAACGTGAACATACGACACGGATTCCGAGCGTTTACTGCCCTGAATTGCGACTACTGATAATATGTTCATTTTGTTTCTTTGCATTATTATATCTTATATTGTTTCAAACAACGATGCAAAATTAGCAAATTATATCCAGTTTCGCATCATTTTTATAAGAATTTGAATGCGTAGCCTTTGCATTGCTCTAACATTCATCATCTTCGTCCTCAAATCCTTCGGACGCATTTGCAATCAACGCCTTTCCAATTTCCATCTGCAAAAATTTAGGAAGACAAAGCAATTTGCTCATCAGCTGGCTATAAGTGAACTCTACTTTGGTATCAAGTATCGGTTCTTCTTCAATGTCTGTATCTATGCTCTTGACAATCTCAGCACCATCAGTGAATTCGGAAAAGTCAGCTTTCTCCGGCCAGTTCTCAATCATTCCGTCATGATTGATTCTAAGTCGGATATAATCCCCGCAGTCATCGGCCTCCGGTATCAGTCCGTTAGGTACATAACCTGCGATTTTGCATATCACCTGTTTGCCTTTGTCAAGCAGGAAGTATGTTCCGCTATCACACACCTTTGCTTGGAAGTATAGGCTTCCGTATTCCGGCTTCCAATTCAAAAGTTTGTGAGTTTTCAGATTTATCACCGCCGACCACATCCCTTTAGAAACTAATGGGTAGCTGTTCTTATACAACTCGCCAAGCCACGCATCAGTATAACTGCACATGTCCTCATCAAAGGGAATGTATATCATAAGATAGTGAGCGACCTCATTCAAATTCTCCTCTTTGACTCCTGCCAATATCTGCTTTGCCATAATCTATGTAATTAAATTGTTGTCAGTAAACTCAAATCCACCTCCGGAATAATCGCATCCGTAAGTTTATCTTGTATAAGGAATCCCATATAGAGCGGAATGGTGAGTATGTTTCCTTCACGCCCGACATTGTATTGGCCTAATTTGATGGCGTTATTCACATGATACACATCCTTGTTCTTAAGAACGGTGGCCATGCTTTTCGCCTTGCCTGCTTTTGCTTTCACTTCAAGGACAACACATTCACCTTTGAACCTTACAAGGAAGTCGAGTTCAAGACCGCTTTCCTTGTGAAAATAGTACAACTTTTGCCCGGACTTGCAAAGGAAGTCTGCCATGAGATTCTCGAAGATGGCTCCTTTGTAGCCTAAAAGATTGCCCTTCAAGATATCCACCTGCGTGCCATAATTAAGCATTGCCATCAGGATGCCTATATCCGTAGTATATACCTTGAAACAATCTTTGATAGCATTGCCGTCCAGAGGCAGTTCCGTTATGGATGTATTGTAGCACCGTTGAACTATTCCTGCATCTTCCAGCCATTGGATGCTTCCCATGTATTGCGAAGCCCGCCCGCCTTTCTTGACTACGGAGTATTGGAACTTTTTGTTCTCCTTGGCTAATTGTGTCGGGATGGACTCAAAGCATTCACGGATATGTGGCTTGTCGGAATCATCCGCATACTTCACCATATCCTCTTCGTATTCGGCTATAAGGTTACGCTGCACCTTATAGATAAGTTCGATGTTCTTCGTTTCAAGGAAGCAGTTTACCACTTCCGGCAGGCCGCCAACGATGACGTATCTATACAGCAGCTCCATCATCGCCTTGTGAATGCCATCGGGGACGGCGGTTTCGTTCTCAAAGCAGGTTCTGACAGAGTCAATCACTGCATCATTGATACCGTTTGCCCAAAGAAATTCCTCGAAGTCCAAGGGGTGCATATCAATGACTGTTTCATATCCTACGGGCACGGAATCTTGCCCCTCTTCCTTATTTTTCTTCTTGCTCTTGCCGTAACCTTTTACGCCTAAAAGTGAGCCTGTGGCGATAACATCGAAGCGACCATCTATATGAAATGATTTCAAGGCAGTCCTCGCTTCCTTGCATTCCTGTATCTCATCAAGGATAATGCAGGTTTTTCCATTGACGAAACGACTGCCGGGAATCAAAGCCGAGAGGTTGAGGATGATGGTATCCACATCTATGTTGCCCGTAAAGGCTGACTTCTTATCCGGTTCAAGGATGAAGTTCATATAGACCACATTCTCATAATGCTCTTTTGCGAACTTCTGAACAATGTATGTCTTTCCGCATTGTCGGATACCCTTTATCACAAGAGGCTTCCTGTCCTTTGTCTCCTTCCATTCGGTCAAATATGTTTCTATCTTTCTTTTAAGCATAGCTTTTCACGATTAGCTCAATGCAAAAATACATTTTTCCAAGCGAATACACAAGACCTATTGCACTTTTCGGAACGAATATCACTAAGAAGCACACATTTTTTGGAACGAATCAATAAAAAGGCAGCCGAAAATCGCCGAAATCCAAAGAAAAACGCTACCTTTGTCTGCACAAGCGTTCTGTAACATCCATGCGGAAATGTCCTATCGGTCAGTGCTTTGAAACTGATAGTGGGCATTTCATAAATGGGCTGAAAAAAGGTGGTACAAAGCATATATGCAAAGCGGTGAAAGACAACGGCTTGCATTTGTCCCCATTTCCTGTGAACTTGTCAGAAGTGAGGTTGTACCGATTAAGATGAATGGTCACTGATAATCAGTGATGTGAATATGTTGCATCGGCAAGTAAAGCTAATCATATATACCCAGTTATCCCCAAAACGAAAACGATGAGAGATTTTCCTTTATAGATAGCTTAGGATGTTCAGTTCTCCTATCTCCCATTTCAAAACAAAGGCTGTCCATTATCTAATATGTGACAGCCTTTCTATGAAAGTTTTCTTCAGATAAATATCATACTTTTTTCATAAACTCCTTCGGTGTTTTTCCAAAATACTCCTTATACCTGCCTCTGAAGTTTTTCAGATTTCGCATACCCACCATTTCAGCAACCATAGTCACAGAAAATTTTCCGCTTTCCAAAAGTTCCCGTGCCTTCTCCATCCTGATTCTCGAAATCAAATATTTGGGTGCTTCTCCCGTCAACAACTTCCACTTATTATAAAAGGTTGTCCGGCTCATGCACATCCTGGAGGCAATATCATCTACTGTCAAATCCTCTTTATCCATATTCTCCATAATGTAAAGCTTCACTTCATTCAAAAATGCCAGATTGGCATCCTGCTGAGCCCGCTCCATAGGTTTCGTTAAAAAATCTTCTCCAAAAACTTTCTGAAGAAATGTCTTCCGAAGAAAACGGCTATTATTTATCAATATGGATATTTCCACTTTAAGGTCCTCCAGATTAAAGGGCTTACATACAAAGAGATCAGCCTGAGAAGAACAACGCTTTTCCCGCCGTTTCACATCAATGTGCGCCCCCATCAATATCACCGGAATAAAGGAGGTGTCCCTCGACGTCTTCAGTTTAGAAGAAAGTTCCTCACCGCTCATACCTTTCAACATGATATCACAAATCACCAAATCCGGATACTCTTCACATATTACCTCCAATGCTTCCTGACCGTCATCAAAGCTCCTCACTACAAAACATTCCGATAAACGTTTCTCAAGATAATCCTTGAATCCCTTGTCATTATCCGCAAGTATCACTAAAGGTCTATCCATATTTTTTTTCTTCGAGAAACCATGGAAAGCTATTTCCGACTCATTCACCTGAAAAGTGTCCGGAATATTTAAGGATGTATCCCCCCCCGAAACCGCACACGAACATCTTATGGGAAATCGAAGCAGAGCCTCCTTTTCCAAAGTCAGTATTTTCCCGTCACATATATTCATCAACTTGTCAAAAAACACACCGCCCATGCCATACTGCTTGCCATGCAGAGGTCGCAGAATAGGAAGCCGCGACGAGTACCATCTGCAACATTTCAGAAATCGCTTGTTGCCTGTATCCTTAATCCTGATTGCCCAGTAATCTCCCTTCAACGAAACCTGCATCGAGAGATGCGTTTCCGGCAGAGAACACTCGATGGCACTCAATACAAACCGGTCGATAACCGGAGATATCTTTCCCGGATCAAACCAAGCGCTTGCATAGTCAAAATCCGGAACCAAATCCAGCTTCATCTGTAACCCGGCCACATGAGACTGTAAAAAAGACACTTTCTTCCTCATAAATGCGCCGATTTCATGTTCTGCAACTACCAGGCTACCAGAATTGCCAAATAGTCGTTTCAACTCCATCAACGCTATCAAGTGCTGCTCCAGCCCGCCTATATGATGAAGTGCAACAGCCAGTTCCTTCTTTATGTCTTCCGGACAGTCTCCTTCGTAAACTGCCCCTAACGGTGTCTTAATCAAAGAAATGGGATTACGTATGTTTTGAAAGGTATCAATGAAATACTGATTTCCCTCTTTCAGTAAATCTCTTTCTTCACTGATACAGAGTAAATGGAACAAAAGCCAACATAATATACAGATTCCACTAGCCACTATTGGCAGAACAGACCAGGGAACCTTATGATATACGCCGATGGATAGCAGGAAAACGCATAATGACACTACTATTATTATTATCGATAAATGTTTCATACTATTATAAGTTTAAGTAATAATGATTCATACTAATATATACCCGAGTTTTCAGTCAATAGCAGGATAATCCCAAGTATGTCATCAGGAGGCGGTCTAATGGGGGAACGGTAGGTTCCTTGAGTCATCGAATTCACCTTACCAACCCTCGTTTGCTAGAAGAGCCTGCATTTCGTCCACCTGTATTTCATACCCAGCAACTCTCTAAACCATTCATTTCCCATGCCCAACGTATCTTTAAATATCAATACAACATTCCGCTTATCCAAGATAGCTCCAATCAATTATTCTCAAACAAAATAATAGTATAACAAACGGAAAGGCTAAAAAGATGATACCACTTCACACATATTCTTATCATACTCACATATCTTGCGCATGAAACAGAAAGACATTATCTTTGCAGCATGAAACAAGAACTGAAAGAAAACGGAGGATTACCGGCACATATACTCTGGACACTTGCTATCGTAGCTGGCGTGTCCGTAGCCAACTTGTATTACAATCAACCCCTGCTTAATATCATGCGGCATGAATTGGAAGTTTCTGAATTCAAAACGAACCTCATTGCCATGATTACACAAATCGGATATGCGCTGGGATTATTGTTCATCGTCCCATTAGGAGACCTCTATCGACGCAAGAATATCATCCTAACGAATTTCTTCCTACTCATATTTTCCCTTCTAGCCATTGCCATGGCACCGAACATCTACATCATCTGGGCAGCATCACTCATTACCGGCATCTGCTCCATGATACCCCAAATATTTGTACCGATTGCCTCGCAATTCTCACGCCCCGAAAACAAGGGACGGAATGTAGGTGTCGTCATCTCAGGATTACTGACTGGAATACTTGCATCACGTGTTGTCAGCGGATTTGTGGGTGAAGTGCTTGGCTGGCGTGAAATGTACTTCATCGCCGCTGGAATGATGTTACTATGCGCTATCGTTGTATTAAAGGTACTACCGGACATACAACCGACTTTCCAAGGCAAATATTCCGGGCTGATGAAGTCTCTTTTCTCATTAGTAAGAGAATACCCCTCTCTACGAATCTACTCGATACGTGCAGGACTGGCCTTTGGCTCATTCCTTGCCATGTGGTCCTGCCTTGCATTCAAAATGGGAGAAGCCCCGTTCCATGCATCCAGCGATGTCATCGGCATACTAGGGCTCTGCGGCATTGCCGGAGCCTTAACCGCATCTTTTGTAGGAAAATATGTAAAAAAGGTAGGCATACGCAATTTCAACTTTATCGGTTGCGGAATGATTCTGCTTGCATGAGGCTCGCTCTTTTTCTGCGGAAACAACTATGCAGGTATCATTACCGGTGTCATTCTTATAGACATAGGCATGCAATGTATCCAACTCAGCAACCAGACCAGTATTTTCGACATCTACCCGTCTGCCTCCAATCGGGTAAATACGATTTTCATGACCACTTACTTCATCGGCGGCTCTTTGGGTACCTTCCTTGCAGGAAGCAGTTGGCAGACTTGGGGATGGAGTGGCGTGGTCGGCACCGGCGTTATTTTGACAATAATATCGTTGTCCATCACCCTTTACAGCAAGAAATAACAAGGATACTATCATTTTTCCAAGCAAACGCAAAGATTTGATAATTTTTATTTGTCATGCAAAGGATAAGGAAGATATTGAACAGAATTGTTATACCTTTGTCGCATCAAACTATAAACGACAGATTGATAATAGATTCGTCAACCAAGCATAGTCAAAAACAACCCTATGAATTCAGCAAAGAAAATACCCTCTCCACTCGTTTCTCTATTTCCCATCGCTTTTCTCGTAGGAATGCTGTTCGCCACCATCCATACTTTCGGAAGTGACGCCTTGAGTGGAGGAAGCCAGATTTCCCTGCTTGCCACCACTGGTATGTGTGTCTTTATCGGCATGGCTTTCTACCGCATCCCTTGGAAAGATTATGAACTTGCCATCACCAACAACATTTCAGGTGTTGCCACAGCTATCATTATTCTATTGATTATCGGTGCTTTGAGCGGCACATGGATGATAAGTGGGGTGGTACCTACCCTTATATATTATGGCATGCAGATTATCCATCCGAATTTTTTCCTTACTTCTACCTGCATTATTTGTGCATTGGTATCAGTAATGACGGGAAGTTCATGGACCACTATCGCCACCATCGGTATCGCCCTTTTGGGCATAGGTAAGGCACAAGGTTTTGAAGAGGGATGGATAGCCGGTGCCATCATTTCGGGAGCCTATTTCGGAGACAAAATTTCACCGTTATCGGATACCACAGTCCTTGCCTCATCCGTAACGGAAACACCGTTATTCAGCCATATCCGCTATATGATGATCACCACCGTCCCCTCTCTCCTCATCACCCTTGTCATCTTTACAGTAATGGGACTCACACACGAAACGAACAATACACAACAGATCGCGGAATTTACGGCAGCATTGGACGCCAAATTCAACATTACTCCCTGGTTACTGGCTGTTCCCGTGATTACGGGAATACTGATTGCCCGGAGAGTGCCTTCCGTCATCACACTCTTTCTCTCCACTCTGCTGGCAGGGATATTCGCCTTCATCTTCCAACCGGGACTACTGAATGAGATAGCGAAAGGTGGGAATATGTTCAAAGGGATAATGATGACATTCTATGGCAGTACCAGTCTACAAACTGACAGTGACATGTTGACAGAACTGATTGCCACACGAGGTATGGCAGGAATGATGAATACCATCTGGCTCATCATCTGCGCCATGTGTTTCGGTGGAGCCATGACGGCAAGCGGCATGCTAGGAAGCATCACTTCCCTATTCGTCCGCTTCATGAAGAATACAGCCAGCATGGTAGCATCCACCGTATGTTCCGGATTGTTCCTGAACCTTGCCACGGCAGACCAGTACATCAGCATTATCCTCACCGGAAACATGTTCAGCAACGTTTACGCAAAGAAAGGCTACGAAAGCCGGCTACTTAGCCGTACCACGGAAGATGCCGTTACCGTCACCTCCCCGCTTATCCCATGGAACACCTGCGGCATGACGCAAGCCACCATTTTGAGTGTACCCACACTGACCTACCTTCCCTATTGCTTCTTCAACCTTATCAGTCCGGTAATGAGTATCTTTATTGCTGCTATCGGATATAAAATAATTAAAAAACCGGTGAACAATCCTGGATAGGCATTGTTCTTGCAATAAACTTATAACGAACAATTTATTTAAACCTAAACAAAAAAAGATTCGATTATGAAAAAGTTTATTGCATTAGCAGCAGTAGTATTGGTAAGCATGGCAACAACGACCATGTATGCACAAGAGAGTAGAGCTGAAAAGCGCGCAGACCGTAAAGCCCAAAGAGACGCAGAACGTGCACGCCTGAAAGCTGAAGAACAAGCACAGGATGCCATTTCGTACGATGACGCAATGGCGGCCTTGAAAGCTCACCAGTTCGTAATGGAGGCAGACCAAGTGATGTTCCGCAACGGACAGACCGCATTTGTAAACTCCAACACCAACTTCGTATTGGTCAACCAAGGACGTGGCACCGTGCAGGTAGCCTTCAACACCGTATACCCAGGTCCTAACGGCATTGGCGGTGTAACAGTAGACGGAACCGTATCGGACATCCAAATGACTACCGACAAACGGGGCAACGTGAATTGTAACTTCAGCATCCAGGGTATCGGCATTTCCGCCCAGATATTCCTTACGCTGACCGATGGCGGGAACAACGCAACCGTAACCATCAGCCCGAACTTCAACTCCAACACCATGACTTTGAGCGGGAACCTGGTTCCGCTGGAACAATCCAACATATTCAAGGGACGTTCCTGGTAAAACCCTTATATAAATATATATATATTCCCACTCCGCCACAAATCACACTAAAAAGTGTACATTTGTAGCGGAGTTTTTTATATACCAATGTCATGAGAGAATTTATCATTGCAGACAATCAAGATATCACCAAAGCAGGCATGATGTTCCTATTGGGCAGACAGAAAGACACCTCCCTGCTGCTGGAAGCCGACAACAAGGCAGAACTGATACAGCAACTACGCCTGCATCCCACCGCCGTTGTCATTCTGGACTATACCCTTTTTGATTTTTCGGGAGCCGAAGAGCTAATGGTACTTCACGAACGCTTCAAGGAAGCCGATTGGCTACTCTTTTCCGACGAATTGAGCCTACCGTTCCTGCGCCAGGTATTGTTCAGCAGCATGGCATTCGGCGTAGCGCTGAAGGATAATTCCAAAGAAGAGATACTGACCGCACTACAATGCGCCTCACGCAAGGAGCGATTCATCTGTAATCACGTCAGTAACCTGCTGCTCGCAGGCAACGGTTCCTCCTCCCCCACTCATCCTACCATCAAAGATGATTTACTGACTACTGCCGAACGGAGCATCCTAAAAGAGATAGCCCTGGGGAAAACAACCAAAGAAATAGCTGCCGAACGAAACCTCAGCTTCCATACGGTAAACAGCCACCGGAAGAATATCTTCCGGAAACTGGGTGTAAACAATGCGCACGAAGCCACCAAATATGCCATGAAGGCAGGCATCGTAGACTTGGTGGAATATTATATATAAATCTCCCCGCTCCCGACACACAGCCGGGCATCAGCATCATACACCACTCCGAACTGGCCCGGAGCAATGCCTTGCAGCTTTTCTTCCGAAACAATGCGGTAACCCTCCGCCTCCTTTTGCAACCTGCCTTTGACAAACTCCGGCGTATGGCGTATCTTGAAAGTCACCTCCACCTCTTCCTGCGCTCCCTTCCAGGGATTATCCGTAATGAAATGAAAATCGTACATACGGAATTCATAGCCGTATTGCAATGCCGTATCACATCCGCGGGACACGTAAATCACATTCTCCTCCACATCCTTGCGGACAACAAACCACGGTCCTCCACCCAACCCCAATCCTTTACGCTGGCCGATGGTATGAAACCAATAGCCCCGATGCTTGCCTAACTTTCTACCCGTTTCCAACTCCACAATATCCCCTTCCCTTTCGCCAAGGAAACGGCGCACAAAATCATTATAATCAATCTTTCCCAGAAAGCAGATGCCCTGACTGTCACGACGTCTGGCGCTGGGCAATCCGGCACGCAGGGCTATGTCACGAACCTCATTCTTCATCAGTCTGCCCAATGGAAACATCAGTTTGGAAACTTGCAGATAATCTATCTGTGCCAGAAAGTCGGTCTGGTCTTTCACGGAATCGGCAGCGGTACCGAGCCATGTCTTTCCATCCCTCAACACCGTAGTGGCGTAGTGCCCGGTTGCCGTGATATCGAAATCCTTCCCCACACGTTGCTCAAAGCACCCGAACTTTATCAGCTTGTTGCACATCACATCCGGATTGGGAGTCAAGCCACGTCTTATTTTATCAATGGCATAAGCCGCCACCTGGTCCCAATACTCCCGGTGCAGGTCCACTACTTCCAACGATAATCCATAACGCCGGGCAATGGCAGAAGCCATCTCCATATCCTCTTCCGCAGAGCAGTCCATATAATCGGCATCGTCCCTCCCTATTTTGATATAAAATAGAGAAGGACGGTAACCTTGTTCGCAAAGGAGATGTACCACCACGGAGCTGTCTACACCTCCCGACAATAATACAGCAATATTCATTCTATCGTATACTGTTATTCTTTTAAATTCTGTCAAATGCCTGGGACAAGTCGTCCAGCAAATCATCGATATGTTCTGTCCCGATGGAGAGGCGGACCGTGCCCGGTTTGATGCCTTGTTCTTCCAATTCCCGTGCACTCAATTGGGAATGGGTAGTGGTGGCAGGATGGATAACCAGGGATTTCACATCAGCCACATTGGCAAGCAACGAGAATATCTGTAAACTGTCAATAAACGTCTGCGCTTCCTTCACACCGCCCCGCACCTCAAACGTAAAGATAGAACCGCCTCCATTCGGAAAGTATTTCCCGTAAAGCGCGTGGTCAGGATGCTCGGGCAGGGACGGGTGGTTCACGGCAACCACTTTGGGATGCTTCTTCAAGAATTCAACCACTTTCAAGGCATTCTCCACATGACGTTCCACGCGAAGCGACAACGTCTCCAATCCTTGCAACAGAATGAAAGCATTGAAAGGACTGATTGTGGCACCGGTATCACGCAACAATACGGCACGGATACGGATGGCATAGGCAGCAGGACCGGCAGCGTCGACGAAACGTACTCCATGATAACTCGGGTCCGGTTCCGTCAGTTGGGGAAACTTCCCCGAGGCCACCCAGTCGAACTTGCCGCTATCTACAATAACACCACCCAAGGACGTACCATGCCCTCCGATGAACTTCGTTGCCGAATGGACTACAATATCTACCCCATGCTCTATGGGACGAATCAAGTAAGGAGTACCGAAGGTGTTATCTATAATCAGAGGAATCCGGTGACGGTGTGCTATTTCAGCAACGGCATCAATGTCAATGATGTTGCAATTCGGATTTCCCAGCGTTTCAATGAATACTGCCTTGGTATTCTCCTGAATCGCTTTCTCGAAATTGTCCAGATTGCCCGGGTCCACAAAAGTAGTGGTAACCCCGTAGGCAGGCAATGTGTGGGCCAGCAGATTATACGTTCCACCGTAGATGGTCTTAGCTGCCACGATATGGTCGCCTGCACGGGTGATATTCTCAAAGGCATAAGTGATGGCTGCCGCACCCGAGGCTACGGCCAATCCGGCAACACCGCCTTCCAGAGCCGCCACACGTTTCTCGAACACATCCTGGGTGGAATTCGTCAACCGCCCGTAAATATTCCCCGGGTCCTGCAAGCCAAAGCGGGCTGCCGCATGGGCCGAATTACGGAATACATACGAAGTTGTCTGATAGATAGGTACGGCGCGGGCATCAGTTGCCGGGTCGGGTTGTTCTTGTCCAACGTGAAGTTGTAGAGTCTCAAAGTGCAATTTCTTTGTTTCCATTGTCGTTTGTATTTTAGGTGAATAAACCGTTTCTCATTCGGATGTTGCAAAGATAGAGCGATAAGCCGGGGCAGACAATGACACAGATTAGGGAATTTTATACCACAATTGTGGTAGATAAGCAAGCTATTTTCTATCTTTAGATAAGATAGACTGCATTTCGGCAAAACTTTTTCATGCAAGCATGAAAGTTCTGCACTCAATTTGCACTATCTTTGCCCCCATGAAAGCAAGAAATATACTGATACTCATATTGGGAACCCTGATTCTTCCCATTTATCTGACTTCCTGCGGGGTGGACCGCTGGAAAGAGTATGCCGGACAGACCCAGACAGACCGCTGGATTGACGATACCATGCGTGTGTGGTACTATTGGGTAGACGCTATCCCCCATACCAACGACTTGAACTATTTTCAAGCCCCTTTCACTTTCTTTGCCTCGCTCAAATCCGAAGAAGACAAATTCTCCACCATCGACAGTCTGGTCAGCATCACCACTACCCGCAGCATCCCCTATACGGATTACAGCTACGGATTCCAGTTCACTACCAACCAGATAGAAGTAGAAGGAGAAGAGAATGCCATTGTTGCACAGATTCTTTACGTTGCCGACGGAAGCCCGGCCTCGGAAATCGGGCTAAAACGGGGTGACTGGATTATGAAGATGGACGGGAACTTTATTACTGAACAGAATTATAAGAAACTGTATGGAAGTAGTGCCATGGAACTTACAGTAGGTTATTACGACGTGGAGAAAAATGCCATCGTTGCTTACGACAAACCCAGACAGATAGCATCGGCGCGTCCCGTCAACGACAACCCGGTGCACTATAAGAATGTATATACATCAGGCAGCAAGAAAATAGGTTATCTGGTCTACAACCACTTCAGTTCCGGCCCCACGGACAACAGTAATGAATATGACAACGACCTGCGCAGCGCATTCCAATATTTCGCATCACAGCAAGTCAACGAATTCATCCTTGACTTGCGCTACAACAACGGTGGATTACTGAGTTGCGCAGAATTGCTGTGTACCATGCTTGCACCTTCCTCCGCCTTGGGACAAGAGTTGGGGTACCTGGAATTCAACAACCGCTTCAATCCGCAGATAGTACCGTTCACCCTGAATTCCGGACTCATCGGAAACGGAGCAAACCTAAACCTGAATACTCTCTACGTACTTACCAGCAGCCAGACTGCCTCCGCCTCCGAAATGGTGATTAACTGCCTCGACCCGTATATGGATGTTGTCATAATCGGCGGTACTACCGTAGGCAAGAATGTAGGTTCCAGGAATTTCTCCAGCCCCGAACTGATGATAACGATGAATCCCATCGTCTGCAAGATATACAATTCGGAAGGGAAATCTGATTATGAATCCGGATTCCAACCGGCCTACTCGGGATATGTAGTGAATGAGATGAGCGACATGTCACGTTTCCTGCCCTTTGGAGATACCAACGAAGCCTTATTGAGCACTGCACTCGGCGCCATCGACGGAAGCATACAACCGCCCGCACAAGAAGATACCCGTTCTTTAAGAGTGACCACTCTCGCAAACTCCATTGAACGTCGGGCAAGCCATGCCGTACGCATCAAATAAAAAGACAAATAGGATGAAACTAAACAGAAGAGTTACAATCATCACCCGATTTTCGGGAATCATGTTCAGCCTGCTGTTGCTCGGCGGACTGGCAGCTTGCAGCGATGATAACAATGGCAGTGATACGCCAGAATCGGAGCCGTCAACCTACCCCACCACTCCTTTCTCCAAAATCGAACTCAAAGAAGTGATAGAGAGCGATGCGCAACCGGTTACTGCCACCCACACCTACCTTTACAACAGTGCAGGCAGGCTGACCGGCTACACCGGCAAACAGAGCTTTACAGCAGGAGACGAACTCTTCGAGATAGAGAATACCACTACTGTCGAATACAAGGACCATCAAGCCGTGATAACCGACGAAGCAGGTACAGTATCAACCTACACGCTGAATGACAAAGGTTATGCCACCACTTGTACCAGTCAGGATATGGCAGGAAATACCCGTACTTACACCTTCTCCTACCTCATCAACACCGAAGACAAATACTATCTGGAAAACATCACAGAAAAGCTGGACGACGGAAAAGAATACTCATTCATTACAATAGACTACAGCAACTTCCGGGCATTGCGCATACAGCAAAAGGTTGACACTTTTGAGCACAACAGTACGGCTACCACACCATCAGACAATGAAATTGCAAATATCTCCGAAATACCAAGCCTATTCATTACGGACATGTATCCGCTTTCCATGCATGCGGTTGCCATATACGGGAAGATATTGGGAGAACCTGCAAACTATCTGATTACCCAACTCATCCCGGACAGCAACGGAGAAAGTGAAGAGACCACCACCTATACTTATACGTTAGATAACCGGGGTATCGTCACTTCCTGCCATGCAGTCGTCAGGCATATAAGGAACGGCTACGAGCAGGACTACACACGCACCGTGAACTATACCATCGAATAATAAGTTACTTACTTCTTAAAGAACTTGTCGAAGAAAAGGACGTGATAGTCTATGGAGTTGTTCCAATACGTTCCGGTATGTCCACCGGGACGGGTGATGAAGTCATGGTCTATCTTCCTTGCCAGCAGCCGGTTGTGCAAGTCCTTGTTCACTTCAAGAAAGAAATCGGCCTCACCGCAGTCGATGATTAGCGCCAAGTCTCCATTTACAATCTTATCCAGCTGGTTGACCACCGTATGCGCATCCCAAGATGCCTTGTTGGCAGCAAACTCTCCCAACTGCTTGTTCATTTCCCAATTCTGGGGGAACGGCCGTATATCCACTCCTCCACTCATACTGCCCGCCGCACCGAACACATCCTTATGGCGGATAGCACTCCACAAAGCACCGTGGCCACCCATACTCAATCCACTGATGGCACGTGCCTTTCTATCGGGAATGGTAGCATAGTTCCCGTCTGTATACTTCACCAGTTCCGAGGTGACAAAAGTCTCATAACGGTAGGCAGGATTCTCCGGACTGTCCCAATACCAACTGTTCTTGCCGTCCGGACATACAAATATGATTCCTTTCTCATCCGCCATCTGCGGCAATTCCGGCTTCAGTTGCACCCAGCTCCGCGCATTGCCGTCATAACCGTGCAACAGATAAACCACCGGACAAGCCTGCTTGCCGATAGCCTTATCAGGCAATACATACACAACTTTTACATCCTTATTCATGGCTGCACTTCTCACCAACACCGTGTCTACACGTGCCGCCTGCAACATTACGGCAGACAGACACCACAAAAGCCCCAAGGCAATAATTCTTTTTTTCATCTATTTATTGTTTATTTTTTCTAACGGATGGCAATATTAACAATAAATACTGAAAAATCATTATCTTTGCCTCACAAACTATTCAAAATCCACTATGGAGTTTATTATCATTCTACTTTTACTTATTCTGAACGGCATTTTTGCCATGTATGAAATCGCTTTAGTCTCCTCAAGTAAAGCACGCCTTGAAACTCTTGTCGGAAAAGGGAACAAAAGAGCCAAAGGAGTATTGAAACAACTGGAAGAACCCGAAAAATTCCTCTCCACCATCCAAATCGGTATTACTCTTATCGGTATCGTATCCGGTGCCTATGGTGGTGCCACCATCGCTGATGACGTAGAACCGCTGTTCGCCCTCATTCCGGGAGTAGCCGCCTATGCCAAGACTCTCGCCATGATTACCGTAGTAGCCATCATCACCTATCTGTCGCTCATCATAGGCGAACTGGTGCCCAAGTCCATCGCCTTGAACAACCCGGAACGATGGGCCACCATGCTCAGCCCCTTCATGATTGTGCTGACCAAGATCTCCTATCCGTTTGTATGCCTGCTGAGCGCTTCCACCAAACTGATGAACAAACTCATCGGACTGAACAGCGGCGAAGAACGCCAAATGACACAAGACGAACTGAAGATGATTCTGCACCAAAGCTCGGAACAAGGCGTCATCGACAAAGACGAAACGGAAATGCTGCGTGACGTGTTCCGCTTCTCGGACAAAAGAGCGAATGACCTGATGACCTATCGCCGCGACATCGTCGTGCTCCATCCCACAGACACACCGGAAGAGGTGCTGCGTATCATCCACGAAGAACACTTCAGCAAATATCTCCTGGTGGAGCGGGGAAAGGACGAGATTATCGGTGTGGTTTCCGTAAAGGACATCATCTTGATGATGGGCGGCGAACAACCCTTCAACTTACGTAGTATTGCACGCCCTGCTTTGTTTATTCCGGAAAGTTTGTATGCAAAGAAAGTTTTAGAGCTGTTTAAGAAGAACAAAAACAAGTTCGGAGTTGTTGTAGACGAGTATGGAAATACAGAAGGTATCATCACCCTGCACGATTTGACGGAAAGTATCTTCGGAGACATCCTCGAAGAGAATGAAACGGAAGAAGAGGAAATCGTTGTTCGTCAAGACGGTTCCATGCTGGTGGAAGCTTCCATGAATCTGGATGACTTTATGGAGGCGATGGGCATTATGAACTATGATGACCTGAAAGAAGAAGACTTCACCACCTTGAGCGGTCTTGCCATGTTCTTGATAGGACGGGTGCCGAAAGCCGGAGACTTGTTCAACTACAAAAACCTGGACTTCGAAGTGGTGGATATGGACCGCGGACGGGTGGACAAGCTGCTCGTCATCAAGAAAGAAGAAGATGAATAACAAACGCTATTGCGTCTTTATAATTAACTTAAACCATTAAAGCAATGAAAAAAGTAATGATGATTGCAGCCCTTGCCGCTGCATTGGTATCCTGCCAATCAAAAGGAACTCAGAACAATGACACCGTCGCCATGGACGAAAGTGTAATGGCTGTTACCGGCAATGACTCGTCTGCCGTAGCCGTATACGAAGGAATCCTTCCCGCCGCCGACGGTCCGGGCATCCAGTATGTATTGAGCGTAGACAGTGTAGGTCCCGACGGAGAAAGCGGCTACACGCTGGTAACAACTTATCTGGATGCCGAAGGCCCCGGAAAGAACAAGAGCTTTACTTCCAAAGGAAAGAAAGAAGTTATCCAGAAAGACGTCGACAACAAGAAGAAAACAGCCATCAAGCTGACCCCGAACGACGGGGACACTCCGGTGTACTTCGTAGTAGTGAACGACACAACCCTGCGCCTTGTCAACGACAGCCTGCAGGAAGCAGTGAGTGACTTGAATTATGACATCATCCAGGTGAAATAGTCCATCCATACTTATAAGAAAGAACGGTACAGCCGGAATTACTGAATTCAGTGGTTCCGGCTGCTGTTTTTTCAATGAGGGGGCATTTCAAACAAGAGAACAGAAGGCTATATCAAAAAGTTAGTGCTATCTTTGTCGCTTCATCAAAGTATATATAAACATGAAACATTCTTCCGAGAAACCTTTAGCACCTGCCAACTACTCACGCTGTTTCAACAACCAATGCCCGAAAGCCGACAACTGCCTGCATCGCTTAGCCGCCCTTCGCGATACCCCCGAGTACCCGTCCATCCGCATCATCAATCCACTGTGTATTCCAGAGGATAGCAGCCAATGCGCCTATTTTCAATCGACACAAAAGATACATGTCGCATGGGGAATCAGCCACTTGCTCGATGAAGTTCCCTACAAGAATCTCCAACCTCTGAAAAGCCAGTTGATAGCCCATTTCGGCCGCGGAAAATACTACCGCTTCTACCGGGAAGAATCTTACCTTTCCCCCGAAGACCAGAACTATATCCGCAGAACTTTCCACCAATACAACATTCCGGGAGAACCGGCTTTCGACTCTTACAGCGAGGAATACAAATGGTAGAAAGGTAATCTTCAGCCCCCTTTTCATGTCATTTTATCACTGAAAATATAGATAACACTTTAGTTCACAACGGTGAACACTTTGTTACAACAGTAAGAAACAAAGTGTTCACATACTATGAAACAAACTGTTCGCACTCAATAAAACAAACTGTTTTCTTTAACGGAACGAACTGTTTCCTACTAATGAAACAAACTGTTCTCCATATTGAAACAAACCGTTCTCCTTAGGGAAACAGACGGATTCCCTTTTGAAGCCCTACAAGGGGAATAATTATCGCCTGCGAAAATATAGGAGGAAATACAGCGACATAGTGCGATACCTATTCTCTGCAAAACGGGTGAACGTGTTCGGGAGGATATTGCAGCAACACGGGATGAGGTAAAGGAAAGAGAGGGGGAGATGGTATATTGTGTGGTAAAAGTGGAGAGGTAGAAAAGACGGAAAGGATTACAGTTGAAATAAATTCTTTTTCTTAACTTTGTGAAATAGAAACATCGAATATGACGATGAAGAAAATAAAAATATGAAAACAGCACTATCTATAAATCAACCGTTCAAGGATTGGGTAAACCACCTAAAACAAGACATTCGTAGTGCACAGATTAAAGCGGCTGTACGCGTGAACAGCGAACTGCTTCACCTTTACTGGCAACTGGGGGCAGAAATTATAGAACGGCAGAAAGAAATGACTTGGGGAAGCGGATTTCTCGAAGAGTTGAGTCGTGAGCTGATGGCAGAATTTCCTGATATGAAAGGGTTCTCATATAGAAACATACGCAGTATAAAGCAGTGGTATCTATTTTATAATGAGCCATATACTATTTGGCAACAAGTTGTTTCCAAATTAGGTGAAGAGAAATTTTTCTCCATCCCTTGGGGGCATCATCTCTATATCATCTCCCAATGCAAGGAAGTGAACTTATTCGGAGAAAGACAGTTAAACAATAAAACCGGAAACATATATGGCCGATAATTATCTTGAAAATCAGTACGAGCAATACCGGGCACGCAAAGCAGCTTGGGAGAAAGCGAAAAAATCCGGTAAGGCACAAACGCTACATAAGCCGACACTTCCCCTCAAAAAAGGCGGAAAGAAAGTGTTCGTTACCGGAGGTGCAGGAGGTATTGGCAAAGCCATTGTAGAAGCCTTCTGCAAGCTTAATTACCAAGTAGCCTTTTGTGACAAGAATGAACTGGAAGGACAACAAACCGCCCAAGCCACCGGAGCACAATTCCACCCCGTCGACCTAAACAGCAAAGAAGCATTGGAACTTTGCCTGCAAAATATTTTCAAGGAATGGGGGGATATTGACATCATTATAAACAATGCCGGCATCAGTGAATTCTCTCCCATCACAGAAACGAGTGTGGAGACTTTCGATAAAATATTGTCTGTGAATTTACGTCCGGTGTTCATTACTTCACATGCGTTGGCAGTACACCGCAAAAGTCAAAACAGCACGAATACCTACGGAAGAATCATTAATCTCTGTTCTACCCGCTATCTGATGAGTGAACCAGGCAGTGAAGGATATGCAGCTTCCAAAGGAGGTATCTATTCATTGACGCATGCGTTGGCTTTATCGCTTGCAGAGTGGCACATCACGGTCAACTCCATCTCTCCGGGCTGGATTCAGACACACGATTATGAACAATTACGGGCAGAAGACCATTCACAACATCCCTCCGGACGGGTTGGCAAACCGGAAGATATTGCCCGTATGTGCGTATTCCTATGTCAAGACGAAAACGACTTCATCAATGGCGAAAACATAACCATTGACGGAGGCATGACCAAAAAGATGATTTACTGGGAATAGCCCTTTTATAAAACAATCTGCCCAACATAATAATTATAGGATATGAACATGAAAAAGTCTTTTATAGGAATCCTGGCAGCAACCATCATCCTCAGCGGATGCGGCACAAGCCAGATGGCTGCAGGCGACCCTAACGCAGTGCTCGCAGGAGCTGCCATCGGAAGTAATGTAGGCGGTGCCATCGGCGGGCTGATAGGTGACAGTAACGGAGGCTGGCGAGGAGGATACCGGGGTTCCGCCATCGGCACCATCATAGGAACCATTGCGGGAGCTGCCATTGCCAATGCAGCCACAGCCCCCAAAAAGCAGGAGGAGTACAGCTACCGGATAGAAAGGACACAGCCCTATCCCCCGCAATCCGGAAGACAGCCGCAAGCATCGGCCATCGACCACTTGAGGATACGGAATATACGTTTCATTGACGACAGCCGCAACCACGTCATCAATTCGGGCGAAAACTGTAAAGTGATTTTTGAAATCATGAACGAAGGAAACAAAACAGCCTACAACGTAGTGCCGGTGGTGGCGGAAACCACGGGCATGAAGCGCATTTACATATCACCGTCGGTCATGATAGAGCAAATAACTCCGCACAACGGTGTGAAATACACCGCCAACATCAGTGCCGGAGAACGGATAAAGACGGGTAACGTCACCATACGCATAGCCATAGCCGACGAGTACGGAGACGAATATGACTGGCAGGAGTTTTCGTTGCCCACACAACGGTAGAACAATGTCTTAACAGTAGTTTTTCAAAGAAATGGAACAACAGCAATCTTCTTTCAAAGAAAAAGAACGCATAGAACTACGGGAACCCCGACGCTTTAAAGTCACCATCTACAATGATGACTTCACCACCATGGAGTTTGTGGTAAAAGTACTCACCACCGTCTTTTACAAATCATCGGTAGAAGCGGAAACACTGATGCTGCAGGTGCACAAGAGCAACTCCGCGGTAGTGGGCATCTACTCATACGACATCGCCCACTCCAAAGTACAGAAAGCCACCCGCATGGCACGCAATGAAGGTTTCCCCCTCCGGCTCACCGTCACCCCGGAGGAAGAAGAATAAGAAGAAAGAAACAATATGGATATAAAAAATACGATATTCGTAAACCAAGCATTCGCTTCCGCACAAAGAAAGGCCGAGTCTTACCGGCACGAGTTCATCATGCCCGAACATCTGCTGAGCGCCATTATAGAGCAGGAACCCTTTATCCACACCCTGCAAGATACCTTCTACAATTATGTGGAGCTCAGCATCTCACTGGAAAACTATCTGACGGAAGAAGTGGACACTGTCCCCGACAATGTGGAATACGAGTTGGGACTTTCCGTCCAGCTCAGCTCACTCCTGCAACATGCCTATACGGTGACAGAGTATTCCAGCGCCGAAGAACTGGGTGTTCCCCATCTGATACAAGGCTTGCTGCAACTGGAAGATTCCTGGGCATGCCATTTCCTGAAGGAAGCAGTCGGCGGCAACCTGCCCGAATTCCTCAGTCTGCTCATTACCCACTACGAAGAAGCGGAGCTGGCAGAAGAAGCAGGCGGTACGCCATCTCCCGATGAACAAGAGAAAACAGAACCGTGGCGTAACTACGTGACCTGCCTCAACGACCATCTGGCAGACCACAACCCGCTTATCGGCAGGGAGATGGAGTTGGAGCGAACCATACAAGTGCTCTGCCGCAAAGAAAAGAACAACCCATTGCATGTGGGCGAACCCGGTGTAGGCAAAACAGCCCTTGCCTATGGGCTTGCCGCCCGTATCGAAGCGGGCAACGTCCCCGAACGGCTTGCCGGCTTCCGCATCTATGAGCTGGACTTGGGCAGTCTACTGGCAGGCACACAATATCGCGGCGATTTCGAGAAGCGGCTGAAAAGTATCATGGAAGGCATCGGCCGTGAGGGAAACGCCATCGTCTACATCGACGAGATACACAACCTGATAGGCGCCGGACGCACGGGCGAAGGCTCTATGGATGCCTCCAACATGCTGAAACCCTATCTGGAAACCGGGGCAATACGTTTCATCGGCTCTACCACCTACGACGAGTACAACCGCTACTTCGCACGCAGCAAGGGACTGGTACGCCGCTTCCAGCAGATAGACATACTGGAACCGAGCATTGAAGAAGCCATACATATCGTAGAAGGCCTGAAAGAGAAATACGAAACCTACCACGGCGTCACCTACGAGCCCGACGTCATCCCCTACGCCGTAAAGGCAAGCGCCCGCTACATCAGCGACCGTTTCCTGCCCGACAAAGCCATCGACCTGGTGGACGAAGCAGGAGCTTACCGGGAAATACATCCCACAGACTCCGGAGAACAGACCGTGGACAAGGCACTGATAACCGACATACTGGCACGTACCTGCAAAGTCAATGCCCTCGCCATGAAAGAGGACGACACAGTCGCCTTGGAAAGCCTGCACGAGCGCATCAGCTCCCGCATCTACGGGCAGGAAGAAGCCGTCCGTCAGGTAGTGGAAGCTGTGCAAATGTCCAAAGCAGGACTGCTGGACGAAAACAAACCGCTAGCAAGCCTGCTCTTTGTAGGCCCCACCGGAGTAGGAAAGACCGAAGTTGCCAAAGTGCTCGCCGCCGAGCTGGGCATCGCCCTGCAACGTTTTGACATGAGCGAATATACCGAAAAGCATACCGTAGCCAAACTGATTGGCTCGCCTGCCGGCTACGTGGGTTACGAGGACGGCGGCCTGCTGACCGACGCCATACGCAAGACCCCAAACTGCGTGCTACTGCTCGATGAGATAGAAAAAGCACATCCCGACGTATTCAACATCCTGCTGCAAGTAATGGATTATGCCGTACTGACTGACAACAAAGGACGGAAAGCCGACTGCCGACACGTGGTCCTCATCATGACCTCCAATGCCGGAGCACAATATGCCCGCCAAGCGTCCATCGGCTTCAACAGTCAGGTCACCGCCGGAGAAGCCATGCTGAAACAAGTCAAGAAAACCTTTAAGCCCGAATTCATCAACCGCCTCTCTGCCACGGTGGTCTTCCATGACATGGACCGCCCGATGGCATCACTTATCCTCGACAAGAAACTCGGAGAACTAGGCAGCAAGCTGTCTTCCCGCCAGGTGGAAATGGTATTGAGCCAGGAAGCACACGAATGGCTGCTCCAACGGGGTTTTATTCCCGAATACGGCGCCCGGGAGATGGACCGCGTGATAGCCGCCCACTTGAAACCCTTGCTGATGCGCGAAATTCTGTTCGGTACATTGAAGGCAGGAGGAAAAGTCCGCGTGCAAGTGGAAAACGGAGCATTGAAACTACAACCCGCAACCGAATAACGATATGGTCTTTCAACTGACGGATAAACTTGCTTTCCCCGACCCTCACTACGGCGACCCCGACGGGTTGCTCGCTGTGGGCGGTGACCTATCCATTGACCGCCTCATCCTGGCGTACTCCAACGGCATCTTCCCCTGGTACGCATTTCGGGAAGAACTGATACAATGGTGGTGCCCGATGGACCGTTTCGTCATCTTTCCGGACGAAATCCATATCTCCCACTCCATGCGTACGCTCATCAACAAAGGAAAGTACGAAATCACCTTCAACGAAGCTTTCCAAGACATCATACAAACCTGCGGAGAATTGCGGATAGAACAAGAAGGCGCCTGGCTCGGAACGAAGATGATGGAAGCCTATACGCACCTGCACGAACAAGGATTCGCCGCCAGCGTGGAAGTATGGGAAGAAGAGCAATTGGTAGGTGGGCTGTACGGAGTGACCCTGGGACGTTGTTTCTTTGGAGAGAGCATGTTCTCACTCGTTCCCAGCGCCTCGAAGCTGGCCCTCATCCATCTGGCCCAATTCTTCAGGGAACATGGAGGCGTCATGATAGATTGCCAGTTCGAAACCCCTCACCTCAAAACAATGGGAGGCAGGCACATCAGTTACGACGAATATATGACATACATCGAACAAGACTGCCGCTTCTAAAAGTAAAAAGGAATAACGAGGGGCTCAGAACTATCCGCGCCTAAATATAGCATAATGAAAGTACTCATATACTTTTGACACTCTCCCATTCTATTTGAAGGCCGGAGCAGGAAGATGCATACCTGCCATCGTCAATTGGTTGTCCTTGGCATATTGGAGGAAATACTTGCGTGCTTTCACGGCAGCTTCCTTATCCATATCATAGGAAGCGCAGTATTCCGGATGCTCCAACTGAAGGGCCGCACCATGGATGAGGTCACCAATCACCAGTAACTTGCCACTCTGGAAAACCGTATGACCGGGAGTATGACCGACTGCCTCCATGGCAACCACATTGCCCGGCAAGGTATCGCCAAACTCAAACAGATGCAGCCGTTCCTTATAGGCATCCATCGTCTTTACGACCTGCGCCTTCCTTTCGGCAGGCATTGCCATCCAGGCATCATATTCCACTTTTGATGCGTACACTTCGGCATTCGGGAAGACTACACTGTCTCCCTTCATCATTCCACCGATATGGTCGCCATGGAAATGGGTAAGATACAGATATCCAATATCTGCCGGAGAGATACCCAAAGATTGTAATCCGGGCAACAGACGACTGCCGGGAGCTCCCATTCCCGTATCAAAAAGGATACGGATACCATTCGTATCTACCAGGAAGGTGCTCATGGAAGAAGGAATACCGCCTTGAAGCGACAAACTTTCCATCAATTCATCGCTTGCATCCGGGAAAATCGTTCTCGGCATCAAATGCTCACCAGCATTATCCTGAATCCAAGTGGCCTGCACTCCCTCCAGTTGCAAGGTCTTTACGCCACTGCATGTTACACCGACACTATCCATACTTACATCTTCATTTGTTTGTTTCTTTGTCCTGCTGCCGCAACCCGCCATCAGCAATGCTGCTGACACAACAACCAGGCACGTCCATGTCTTGTTTTTCATCGGTACAGAGTTTTTTATCCATAAATATTGAAGTTCGCACAAATATAGGCAAATAAAATCATTCGGCACACGGATGCCTGAACCAAAAACGGCTGCCGACTCCCAATTCCGACTCAGCACCGATAGTCCCGCCAAGATGCTCAATGATACTTTTACAGATGGACAAGCCTAAACCCGTGCCCTTCGCAAAGGTATTAAGCTTTACAAAGCGGTCGAACACAGTAACCACGGCATCCGGAGCAATACCCATACCGGTGTCCGTCACAGAAAACTCTATCTGACCGGTACCTTCCACCGGATGATATTCCAAAAGGATCTGCCCTTCACTGGTGAACTTCAAAGCGTTGTTTATAAAATTGGTGACCACCTGCATCAGACGTTTCTTGTCGGTATAGATACGGTAATCGGGCAAGTCGAGAGCCAACAGAACCGGTACAGCCTTGTCTTCCTTTATATCATAGTTGCGCATCACGTCCTTACAGAAGTCACTGACATCCACATACCCCATATTATAATCAAGTGTTCCCGCTTCTATCTTTGCCAAATCCAGAATGTCGGATATCAGTTGCAAGAGCAGTTCCGTATTCTCCTGCATGATGGCAAGGTATTCCTGGCGTTCTTCCCTATCGTCCAGTTCGGCAATGATGCTTGCAAAACCGACAATGGAATTGAGCGGAGTACGGATTTCATGACTCATATTGGCCAGGAAAGCAGACTTCAAGCGGTCCAGATGTTCTGCCTTATCCTTGGCGACCCGCAATTCCTCCTCTATCTTTTTCTGATGGTCGATATCCACACTGGTAATGACATGCGCCATCTGCCCGTCCACCCAAGCAAAGGCTGCACTGAACACGCGAAACCAACACTTGTCAAATGGCCGTTGATAATCCCACGAATAGACTTTGGTGGGGTGTCCGTTTTCATCTATCAAATGCCTCTTTGGGCAGAACTCACACTCCCCCGTCTTGTCCGAGTAGAGGGCCTCCCAGCATTTTTTCCCCCAGAAATGCTCGATACCGCCATATGGTTCCACCATAGACCTATTGGCATACAACATATCGTGGGAATCGAAAGAGTTGACGTAAATATCAACGCCCATATTATTCATGATACTGCCTAATGTATTGCTGGCCCTCACTTCCCTTTCCTTATATTCCCTGACCGCAATTTCCTTAGAGAACGAGCCCAGCAAGAGATGAATGATTTGCAACTCCTCTTCCGTGAGATAGGTCTCTTCCTCCCTGCCTGCAAAACCTATGAATCCGATGATTTTACCCCCAGTATCTTCAAAATGCCTGATTAACAAAGAATCCTCACCGTAGAAATCAAGAATGTCAATATCATCCCATGAAGCATCCGCATTTCTGTTTCCATAGAAAGGTTTATCCCGAGCTTTCATGGCATCGACATGCTCCTTTTTCAACTCTCCCATATCGAAACGGGGTTTCATAGTCCCACCTTCATTTCCAATCGTTTCTTTCAATAAGAAATAACGGAATCCGTCAGTCTGATAGATAAACCCTTTCGTAAAGTCATAGTAGTTGCAGAAATCGGTCAACGATTCAATAACTTTCCTTTCATTGGGTTCATTGCTATTCAACCGTTCTAAAAAATGAAGCAAGAATATGTTTAAGTTCTCTTTGTTTTTGCCCATATAATCTTTTGAAAAACTTTAAGGTGCTAATATACAACTTTTTAAAGAGAAATAAGTTTCTTTTATATATCTAGGAAGTTTAAAAAACAACCATTCCCCAATAAAACAAAAAAGGCAATAACTTAATTTATTTTACAAGTATCACTAAGGCAAAAGCTCTTCATCCGTATTCATACGACGGCATAACATCTAAAGTATACAAAAAGAAGTCTATGGAAGAAGAAAATATCCGAGACAGATTAATAGTCATTTTTTAAGGATAACAGAGTTGCCAATTTATCAAAAACAAAGTTAATTCACACATATATACATATTTGTATAAACGGAGAATAAGTAAAACTTTCCCAAAGATGTTTTTTTCTTCATAAGCGATACAACCTATATACAACGAAATAAAGATTTGCAGTACAAACGGTCTGTTATGAGAGAAATATAGTATCTTTGCAACATCATGTTACACCGTTTTACTACTTCCATAACCGACATTCCGCTTCCGGAAAGGTTCACCTATCCTTTCTGCTATACTCCGCACCCATTATGTATATTGGCAGCCAAAGAAGTACAAAGCTATCTTACCCGACAAACTGCATGGAAGGACGAACTGCGCCAAGGCAAAATGTTCGGGGTACTGATTGTACAAACCGAGCATGGAGAAACCGGATATTTAGCTGCATTCTCAGGCATATTGGCCGGAAAGAACCTACATCCCTTTTTTGTTCCTCCCGTATATAACTTGCTACAGCCACAAGGCTTTTTCAAGATAGAAGAAGAGAACATCTCTTCCATCAACCGCAACATCCGGCAACTGGAAAATGACAAAGCATATGCCGCCTTATCAGCAGAGCTTGCCCGGACCATTCAGTCAGCAGAAAACATACTGGCAACAGCCAAAGCACAGTTGAAAGAAGCCAAAACAGCCAGAGAACAGCGCAGAAAAGAAAAAGAACTCAATGCGCAGGAAGAAGCCGAACTGATACGGGAAAGCCAGTTCCAAAAGGCAGAATATAAACGCCTGGAACGTTCATGGAAAGCAAGGATTACCACACTGCAAACGCAGACAGAAGACTGGGAAAGACGGATTTCAGCATTGAAGTCTGAACGTAAAACCCGCTCTGCAGCATTGCAGCAAAAGCTATTCGAACAGTTCGGGATGCTGAATTACCGGGGAGAAGTCAAGAATCTCTGTGAGATATTCGGGCAGACCGTGCACAAGACACCTCCTGCCGGTGCGGGTGAATGTGCGGCCCCCAAACTGCTGCAACAAGCTTATCTGCACGGATGGAAACCTATTGCCATGGCCGAATTCTGGTGGGGTGATTCCCCCAAGACAGAGATACGCCATCACGGCCACTATTATCCGGCTTGCAAAGGAAAGTGCGAACCTATACTGCAACACATGCTGCAAGGTCTACAAGTAGAAGAAAACCCCATGTTGAAAAGAATGCAGGTACCCTCCAAGAATCTGGAGATTGTTTATGAGGACCCATGGCTTTCGGTCATCAACAAACCGGCAGGAATACTGTCTGTTCCCGGCAAGGAAGATGCAGTCTCCGTCTATAGCCTGATGCGTGAGCAATATCCCGAAGCTGACGGTCCCCTGACGGTGCATCGTCTCGACATGGCCACTTCCGGTTTAATGCTCATTGCCAAGACCAAGCGTGTACACCAGAACCTGCAGGCCCAGTTCAAGAACCGCCTGGTCAGGAAACGTTATGTCGCATTGCTCGAGGGTATTGTCCCAAAGGACAAAGGTACGGTCGACCTCCCGCTTTGCCTGAATCCACTTGACCGCCCACGGCAAATGGTACACACCGAACACGGAAAGCCCGCCATCACCGATTATCAAGTTCTGGAACGTCTGGACGGGAAACGGACCCGTATCGCTTTCTATCCGCGCACGGGAAGAACCCATCAGCTACGTATACATGCAGCACACCCGCTTGGCTTGCACTGCCCCATCATCGGTGATGAACTTTACGGGGAGAAAGCAGACCGGCTTTATCTGCATGCCGAATACTTAGAATTTACCCACCCTATAACGGGAGAAACCGTAAGGATTACCAAAGAAGCTGAATTCTGACTGCCTACTGATTAATAACCAGCAAAGTAATGCAATAAATGATGATACTCCGACCTACCCCACAAGATTATGACGAACTGTTGACCGTCTGGGAAGCCTCTGTCCGCAGCACACACCACTTCCTGGCAGAAAAGGATATACAGTTTTACAAACCACTGATAAGAGAGCAGTACTTTCTTGCCGTAGAGCTTTACATCATCCGCAACGAAAAAGAAGAAATTGCCGCCTTTATGGGACTGAGCGATGAACTCATCGAGATGTTGTTTGTCCGTCCCGACCAACAAGGTAAGGGATACGGAAAACGGCTCATGGAGTACGCCGTCCACCAAAAACACATCCACAAAGTGGATGTAAACGAGCAGAACGGACAAGCTTGCCGATTTTACCAACATATGGGATTCCAAGTGGCCGGCCGGGACGAAACCGACCCGACGGGAAAGCCTTTCCCTATTCTGCACCTGCAATTACCAACCCCACCACAGATTACTCAGATTGAACACAGATTATAATTTAGCAAACTTATGAAGATACATCACATCGCCATCTGGACCTTCCAACTGGAAGAGATGAAAGAGTTCTACACACGTTACTTCAACGGGAGCAGCAATGAAAAGTACATCAACCCCAAAAAAGGATTCGAATCTTATTTCCTTCACTTCGATGAAGGAACGGATTTGGAACTGATGAGCCGTACGGACATACAGAATACCCCTATTGAGGAAAACAGACTGGGACTGACCCACTTTGCCTTTGCCTTCGACAGCCAGGAAGCTGTCCTCCGACAGACAGAACGGCTACGTACAGCGGGATATACCATCGCAGGAGAGCCCCGTACCTCCGGCGACGGATATTTTGAAAGTGTCGTCCTCGACCCGGACGGTAACCGTATAGAATGTGTATTCAGGGCATAGTCTCTCAATCAGAGGAGACAAAGCTTCTCAACAGTTTTATCTCCTCTGCCCAAAGCGATTCATCGGGCGTCTCCAAAATAATAGGTATACCGTCAAAACGCACATCTTGCATAAAGCGCCGGAAGAAATCCATACCTATCAGCCCCTTGCCGATGCTGTCGTGACGGTCTACTCTGGAGCCGAGTGCTTTCTTGGAGTCATTCAGGTGTATACCACGCAGATAGCCGAAACCTACCGCTGTGTCAAACTCCTCAAACACCTTGTCATACTCATTCACTATATCATAGCCTGCTGTATACGTGTGGCAGGTATCAAGGCAAACTCCAACGCGAGACTTGTCATCCACCCGGTCAATGATATGTCCCAGCTGCCAGAACTCATTTCCCACATTGCTACCCTGCCCGGCTGTGTTCTCTATGACAGCCACCACATCGTGCGTCTTGCCCAATATAAGATTAATGGATTCAGCGACCTTGTCCAGACACTCTTCCACGGAAATCTTATTCAGATGGCTGCCCGGATGAAAATTCAGTAACTTCAGCCCTAATTGTTCGCAGCGCTGCATCTCATCCAGAAAAGCGGCACGGCTTTTCTGTAACCCTTCTTCTTCGGGATGCCCTAAATTTATCAGATAACTGTCGTGAGGCAGGATATAGCGGGAATCGAAGCCAAGCTTCCCACAATTTTCCTTAAACACCCTGATACTCTCCTCCGTCAGCGGCCTTGCCACCCACTGACGCTGGTTCTTGGTAAACAAGGCAAAAGCATTTGCCCCTATCTCACTGGCATTGACGGGAGCCGCTTCCACTCCCCCACTGGCCGATACATGTGCACCTATAAATTTCATAATCTTATTGTATTTGCTCTTTCATGAATTCCCACTGGCATTTTTTCATGTCCACACACCCATTCTTTCTGAACGTCACGCCCTCTGCCTCCAGCAAAGCCCGCTGTTCCGCCCAGCACGGTGCCAGCCTGCCCTGGCTGTTCACTACCCGATGGCAGGGCAGACACATGCCGTCGGGCACATCGTGCATAGCATGTCCCACCATGCGCGAACATTGAGGTCTTCCGACAAGATAGGCTATCTGTCCGTACGTCACCACCCGCCCCGGAGGGATTGCGGCCACTACATTATAAACCTCCTGCTGAAAAGTGTCTTTGTCCATAAAAGTCTGGTTTGGGAAGGCAAAGATATGATAAATTCAGCAGGTATGCGAACAGACGTTACAAGAAAGTGGCTGCGCCGAGCGGATTGTATGTATAGGTGACATTACGGGCACGGATGATTTCGCCCGTCGGGGTAAACAATATCTGATATTTCGTCTGGAGATTTGCCATCCCTACCTCTACCGCCACGATGGACTGCCATTTGGGAAACTGTACCCAAGTGACATTCTGCACCATCCCTCCGGAATATTCACTGGCGGCAAAAGCATTGTAAACGGCAGGGGGCACTTCGTCCATTGTCTCCCAGTCCGTCTGTTGCATTACCCATTGCGCCTGCCCGTCAAACCAGACTTTCGTATCAAAACCGTTCATCAGGAAATCTGCCACATAATAAGACTCATCATGCGACCAGGCAACATCATCTGCCGTAGGATACATTTTCTTCAGTGCAGCCTGTACATCAGCAGGTGCCCAATCGGCAGAAGCCGAGACTGATACCATCAGCATCAAAACCAGAAAAGAGAATTTCAACTTACTCATAACTTCATCAGATTATCATGTTATGAGAAGAACGGCGTATGGCAGATTTTGTTCACCGGCAACTCTCAACCATTCAACAGTTAAAAAGAGATATCCATTGTAATTCAATAGAAAATGACTAACTTCACACCAGAAATTCAGAAATATGATAAGAATACATCCCATATCCGGCAACAAAAAGCAATATCTTGACCTGCTGCTGCTTGCCGACGAACAAGAGTCCATGATTGACCGTTATCTGGAACGGGGAGAGATGTTCATCCTATCCGATAATGATACAGTCAAAGCGTCTTGTGTAATCACCTGCGAGGATAAAGGAATCTACGAAATAAAGAGCATAGCTGTCTATCCGGAATACCAGCGCCAGGGATATGGAAGACAACTGATAGCATTCGTTCTTGAACATTATAAAGACCGGTGCCATACTATGCTTGTCGGCACTGGAGACAGTCCGCTAACCATCCCCTTCTATGAAAGCTGCGGATTTGCATACTCACACCGGGTACCCGATTTCTTTATCGATAATTACGACCACCCCATATTTGAAGGAGGCAAGCAACTGAAAGACATGATTTATCTGAAAAGGACGCTTCAACCAAAATAAATTACTATTTTTGGAATAATCTCATAATCCGCTAAGAATAAAAAGTTTATGCGGAAAGTTCAAGAACGAGGTAATGAGTTGGCAACTGTTCTGATTTCTACATACTTGAGTGATTTGCATTGATGTACAACTCATCTTGGAACAAAGGTACAACTTTTTTATGAACGAGCAAAAGGACGGTGTGTTTTTCATTGTTGCAGGATAAAATTTGATTTGGTCTATCATCAATCTGCGATATTATGAGTTTCCCGATTCCGTCATTCGCCCCTCTCCTTTGCTCGTCTGCGAAGGTAGTACATCAGCCCTTGAAAGTTGAAAGGTCGGACGGCAAGCCGTTTCGGTCTGAATCTTCCTCCTACGGAGAGTATTCACCCCGAAAACCTTTCCCCTTTCAATGTCTGTACTCAGAATGCAGACGGCAACGGAAATGAGCGACTGACGAAAATGTAGATAAAGATAAACAGACAGCATACAAATGGGTTCTTACATTGATAACCCATTTGTATGCTGTTCTTGTTTCTATCCATGGGGGCACTATTATTTTGCACAGATGAATATAGGGCAAGCGGTAAATTTCACTCCCTCCAAAAATATAGCGAGGTTTATCCGCTGCTACTCATCAGGTGCTTGCCGTTATACTCTCGTTTTAATGCCTGCTCAATCTCACTTCGCTTGTACAGAACTTTGCCACCTAGAACATAGTAAGGCAATGTGCCATTGCTTCGGTATTCGCTCAATGTCCTTCGGCTGACTTTAAGCATATAAGCCACCTCTTTGTCGCATAGATACTCATCATCGTTTTGTAAGGCTGTCCCATCTTTGGGCATACTATCAATAATCTCCGATAGCTGGTCGATACTCTCGTGAATGGACTGCATCCACGCATCATCTTTGGTTCTCATCTCTTGATACATAGTTCAAATGGTTTTATTGTTATACATTGATTAGATTTCTCGCCCTTTCCATTTGGCTTCTTTTCGTCTGTCCTCTACCTTCGTAATAATGCTATCCACATCTTCGGGTAGATAGTAAGTCCGGTTGCCGATTTTGGTATAGGCAAGTGTACCATTATCACGCAAGGTCTGCAATGTACGCTTGCTTATCTTCAATCGCTGACAAACATCCTGATGGTCGAGCCAATTGTTTGTCTTTTTCTTCCCGTTCTTGACAACGGGTGAATTTGATACTCGCAGAATGAACTGCTCAATCTTCGTGGCAAATTCCTCGAATGCCTTTCTCTCAAAAATGATTAAATCCATACGCTTTTGTTTTATATTATTTCACTTGTTTTCTTGTTTCGCACTGCTAAATAAGGAAGAGATTTTTATACTTCAATGGCACTAACAATAGGTGTCATTCCTTGTCATATCGTTTCATCACAGACACGATATTCAGCCATTGAAATAGGCTCTGTTCTCATACGCAGTTCCGTTTTCTGATGGCAAAGAAATAGATAAGTTATCACACCTCAATCATACGGTGAGCCTGTTGCAGTATGTGGCACAGTTCGTGGCACTTTTAGATGTATATGATGATACATTTTTAAGCATACATCACATTGTAACCAATATTATATAATATAAGTTTCGCAAGTGGAATTATTTGTAGATAAAGGAGTTAAAGGGAGATAGTCGCTTCGCTCCTTGGGGAGATAAATGCCGAGAGCTTCGACTGATGTTTACACCAAACAAAACATTTGGCCTTTATCTCCATTTATCTCCCTATTATCTCCTTTTGTCTCCATTATTTACTTGCGAAAGTTGAATTATATAAGAATATCCCCAAGCGACTACCCGTCTCGGATCTTGTCCGTGGCATTGTCGTTTGTCAGACCGATGCCTATCCGTCTGCCAAACTTCTGCTCCGAACAGCCGAAACAGATAGTCGCTGATTCTATAATAGAAGTATAGCGGATAGACCAACTCCCGACACTTCGGCAGTCCGTCTATCCGCTATCGTATTTAAGACCTTAATTTCTTCAATTAAGCATTTCGCCCCAATCTTTCATTACCCATTCAATCTGGGAAGAATTATGCAGTTGGCACTGCTTAAGAATCACCCCTAAATGCAATACAATTCATAATTGCCCACATAGACCTAATTAGTTGTGGCAGAATTGTATGCACATTTTCTTTGCAGCAGATAATCGGTCATAATTGTGCACAAAGACCATATTGTTGAACATTCAAAAAGTGATAAGTATGAAGAAAAAACAAGTTGAGTTGACACAAGAACAGTGTCAAGAAATTATCGACCAAATGACTACAAGGTCTTTTTACAGGAGTGATAAGGGTAATAGCTCAGATATGGAGAATTTGCAAACAATGGAATCCGTAGGATCATCCATTGACGACATTCTGCCAGAGCCTCTACCGTCAGTAGCAAAACAAGCCCAAACGGAAGCAGCGTCTTCCGTTGCAGAGGTGGCTACAGAGATTTCACCTATTGTTAATGCCGAGGAACAGCCAGCGACATCACCCATCCAACGCAGAGTGAGCAGTAAGCAACGCAAGCTCTCGTTGGAGGAGTACCGCAAAACCTTTATGCGACCCTACAAGATTGAAGACCGTAAGCCGGTATTCATCAGTGGCAAGTTGCGAAAGATGCTCGATAAGTTCGCCTGCAAAATCGGTGAGGATAGAATGAGTATGTCGGGACTATTGGAGAACATCGTTAGCCATCACATCGAACTCTATTCAGAAGATTTCGAGCATTGGAAAGGAATGTAACCTCTTAATCCATTCTATTTAAGAACTATTCCAACGGTATTTCATTTTGAGGCACTCAAAATTGATTGACCTTCAGTTAGTGGGGAAGCAAGTTTATGTTTTGGGCAGACCAAAACCACTTGCTTCCACTCCCGAAGGTCGCAGAAGAAGACATCCCGTTGGTCTATCAAGTAAACAATGTATGTATCATTTCAAAAAAGAGTAATCGTATGAAACGAAGTATCAATAACAAGACACCCAACAAGGGAGGACGACCCACGAAGAAGTTGTCCGAAAAACGCAAGTACCGCATAACGGTAAAGATGGCAACCGAAGAGTACTATGCAATGAAACTCAAAGCCAAGAATGCAGGAGTCTCGGCAAGTGAGATTGTGCGAATGGCTATCCGTGATTGCCATATCAAGGCACGCCTTACCACCGAACAAGCGGACTATATCCGCAAGTTATGCGGTATGGCAAACAATCTCAATCAGCTCACTCGCAAGGCTCATCGCGAAGGCGTAAGGCTGCACTACGGGCAATGCCAACACCTGCTGCTTTCATTGGAAAACATTATAGACCATATCAGCCTATGATGGCAAAGATTGTGAAAGGCTCAGGAGCCAGAGGAATTGTTGATTATATCCTCGACAAGAAGAAACAAGCCACGCTCATAGATTGTCAAGGGGTACTGTTCAATGACAATAGCACGATAGCCAAAAGTTTTATTGCTCAATCAAGGCTTAATCCACGAGTGGATAAGTTCATCGGGCATATCTCACTCAGCTTCTCAAAGCAGGATTTACCACGCTTAACGGATGAATTTATGATACAGATAAGCCGAGAATATATGGAGAAAATGGGTATTCGTGATACGCAATATATCATCGGACGACACTATGACAAGGAGCATCCTCACGTACATATTGCCTTTAATCGTGTGGATAATAACGGCAGAACCATCAGCGATAGGAACGACCGTTACCGCAGTGAACGCATCTGCAAGGAACTGACACGCAAATACGGACTATACTTCGCAAATGGTAAAGAACAGGTAAAAACGCACCGATTGAAAGAGCCTGACAAAACTCGTTACGAGATATACCAAGTTCTCAAACGGGAGGTTACACGATGTTCGGATTGGACGACATTGCTGAAACGGTTGAAAGCCGAAGGCATTGATGTTCGCTTCAAATATAAGGGCAACACCAATGAGATGCAAGGTATCATCTTTACCAAGAATGGTTACCACTTCAACGGCTCAAAGATAGACCGCCGTTTCAGCTATTCAAAGATTGACAAGGCTCTGAATAGTAACAATCAATCGGAATATCAGCGACAATATGAACCGCATCATATGCAGATAAGCCATTTCGAGAACAAGGAATCGGAACTTATCAACGGTTCATTAGGCTTGTTGGACTTCACATCTTCGCCCGATATGGATAGCCAGGAAGAGGCAGATTTCCGCCGTTTGATGCATCAGAAACCTAAGAAAAAGAGAACAAGAGGATTCAAACTATAATCATTAACCACTTAAAAACAGAATAATATGCAGGAAAATAATTCAATTATTATCGCAATGTTGGAGGAGTTGCTGACCATCAGCAAGAGCCAACGAACAGAACAAACAGTAAATGCCAATGTAGATTTGACACCGATTAAGGAGTTAATCGAGAGTAGTAATCGGGAAAACAAAGAGTATTATGATGCTAAAACCAATAAACTTGCAGGCTTTGTTGTCAATGAATTTAGCAAGATAAACAAACGAATGGATGGCATCAGTGAGCAAGAACAACCCGACTTTGAGGGTGTGAAACAACAGCTTGCAGAGGCTATCGACAAGATGGACGAGGTAAAGGTAAAGCACAACATTGACGAGAAACGACACTCGTTTGCTCTTTACACAAAGGAATCTTGGATTCTCCTATCAATAATTGTCTTCCTTATGGCAGCAGGAGTATCAGCAGTATATCACCTGTCAAGACCGAATGTTCAGAGGGATGATGATGCACTCAAATATCGCTACATCAAGATGAAAGGCGAAGCCTCGGCAGAGCAGATAGCTACATTGGAGGACATCTTTGAACTCAACCGCAACACCAAAGCAATTGAGCAGATGCGTGAAGATGTGGAGACCTACGAAGAGGCTGTCCGCAAACAAGTAGCCCTTGCCGAGCAAGCACGATTGAAAGAGCAAGCAGCAAGGGAACAGGAGAGCAAAGCCAAATCCATTAAGAACAAGCAGGATAATAGTAAGGTTAAACAAAATAAATCAAAACCCTGATTGTAATATGGCAACAGTAAAGATTAAGTTCCGACCATCAACGGTTGATGGCGGACAAGGCTCAATTTTCTATCAAGTAATCCATAATCGTGTAGCCCGTCAGCAAAAGACGGGCTACCGTCTCTACGGCTATGAGTGGAACAGCTACTCTTCAGAGGTAGTGTTACCCAAGTTCAACGAGAACAGAAAACGCTATCTATCGGAGATTGGCGACAAAATCCGAATGGATGTCAAGCATTTCCAGAAGGTCATCACAGATTTTGAGCATAGCGGTTGTGATTATACCGCAGATGATGTGATAGCAGAATTTTCATCGAATAACCCCGAAAATTTTCTCTTCCCATTTATGGAGGGCGTTATTGCCAATCTGAAAACATTGGGTAAGATACGCACATCGGAAACATATGCTGCGACCCTTTGCAGTTTCAGACGCTTCCGAGAGGACAAAGATGTGACATTGGATGATATGGATTCTGATATGATGATGGCATACGAAGCATATTTAAAGAATAACGGAGTGAGTCCAAACTCTTCATCATTCTATATGCGTAATCTCAGAGCAGTATATAATCGTGCCGTAGAAAAGGGACTTACCTCACAACGCTTTCCATTCAAGCACGTCTATACGGGAGTGGAAAAGACCGTCAAGCGAGCCGTACCATTAAAAGTTATCAAGAAAATCAAAGAGATGGACTTCTCTATGAATCCGTCCTTTGACTTCGCCAGAGATATGTTCCTTATGAGCTTCTATACCCGAGGTATGTCATTCGTGGATATGGCATACCTACGAAAGAAGGATTTGCAGAACGGTGTTCTGTCATACCGCAGACGCAAGACGGGGCAGCAACTGTTCATCAAGTGGGAGAAATGTATGCAGGAGATTGTGGATAAATACGATACTTCGCAATCCAATTACCTTTTGCCTATCATCAAACCTTTCGGTGATATAGATGAACGCAAGCAATACATCTATGCAGCCCATAACATCAACCGTTGCCTGAAAATCATCGGTAAGGAGTTAGGATTATCCGTATCGCTCACTCTGTATGTTGCCCGTCACGCTTGGGCAAGTATTGCCAAGAGCAAGAATGTACCACTCTCGGTAATCAGTGAAGGTATGGGACACGACTCGGAGGCTACCACTCGTATCTATTTAGCATCATTGGACACAATGGCCATCGACAAGGCGAATAGTATGATATTGAAATCTCTATGAGTGAAGGATTGTTGAGCGAATGAAAGGTCTCTTTGGAAGAGAGAACTTATCTCTTTGGAAGAGAAATGATTACCGATGCAAAATTACACATTTTTCGGCAAATAGCACCAATTTACACTAAAAAATGTTATGCTCGATTCAGATTTTGTTTAGTGGCAATGTGGATTGTTGAGCAAATTATGTCGTGACTGTTCAAATAACCTACTCGTAATCAATAGCAGTATGTCGCATAAATCACTCTTCCAAAGAGAAGTGACCTATTATTCTGATTTATGCGCATTAAGAAATATTGTATAACACTGATTCTCTTGCTGTTTGGTGTAGGTATTGCGCATTCGCAAGAGAGACACACGGAAATCTGTATTGACTTCCGTGTGAACAGTATTGTCATAGACTCCGCCTATTCGGACAATGCCGCCCATATGCAGGAGATGTTGGAGTTCCTACGAACTATACGCCAAGACAGTACAATCAATATCATTGAAGTATCCTTCTGCGGAGCAGCTTCTCCCGAAGGCAGTTATCAACTCAACCGCAAGTTGGCACAAGGTCGTCTCTCGGCACTTGAAAAGTTCATCCGCAGTGAGGTGGATATTCCCGACAGCCTTATTACCCATAATGACAGCTATATCCCGTGGGATTATCTCAAATCGCAGATTGAGGATTCGGGACTTATCCGTAAGGATGAAGTAATTGCCATCTTGGAGGAAGAAGCCCGATTGGTGGACTATCATCACCCGAATACGCATATCGACAACCGTGTCGTAAAATTGAGAGCATTGGACGGTGGTAAGGTATGGCAGCAGATGAACAATCTCTTCTTCGAGCAGATGAGAAATGCTTGTGCGGTATTCGTAACCTACAAGAAAGAGTTACCGCCCGTACAAGTGCCTATAATCGTGCCTGATACCATTACGATAGAGCCAATAGTTGAAGTTGTGGAAATTGTACCCGACACAACGGCTATCGTAGAAACAGTTATCCCCGAAATAGAGGAATGGAACCGCAAACTCCACTTGAAGACCAATGCCATAGGCTTGGGAATGGCTATTGCCAATGTTGCCGCAGAAGTAGATTTGGCAAAGCATTGGTCGTTTACGCTTCCTGTCTATTACTCGGCTTGGGACTATTTCAAATCAACCATCAAGTTCCGCACTTTCGCCGTGCAGCCTGAGTTCCGCTATTGGCTGTCGGAAGAGAATGACGGATTCTTCGCAGGAGCACACTTTGGACTGGCATACTACAATTTTGCTTTTGATGGCGATTACCGCTACCAAGACCATAACCGTGAGACACCTGCCATCGGTGGCGGTGTGAGCATCGGTTATCGTCTGCCCATCAGCAAAAACAACCGTTGGAGGGTGGAGTTCTCACTCGGAGCAGGAGTATATTCAAATCACTACGACAAGTTTCACAATACCCCACGCACAAAAGACGGTCTGATGATAGAGAGCATCAAGAAGACCTACTGGGGTATCGACCAAGCAGCGGTATCGTTCTCCTATTCGTTTGACTTAAAGAAGAAAGGAGGCAAGCGATGAGAAAGATTCTATACTTTATTATGTGCCTGCCGATATTGCTTCTTTCGGCTTGTGATGTTCACGAATGGCCTGAAACGCCGGAGTTTGTAAAAATGCATCTTCGCCTGAACTATGAAACGGATATGACCGAATGGGAACACCTGTACGATGGTGCAGAGGTCATTGAACAGGGATATGGCGAGACATACGACAATCATCGTGATTATGGCAAGATACGCTACATTGTCCGTACCTATCCCGTGTCGGAGAAAATGCGTACCACATCGGATTATACACAGGAGTTCGTATTCACGAAAGATATATCAGAGGGCTACGACCATGAAGTGACGCTCGACCTCTTGCCCGGCAACTACAATGTGATGGTATGGTCGGATTTGGTGCAGACAAGCGGTGACAGCCATTTCTACAATGCCGACAACTTTGCGGAAATCAGACTGCAAGGCGACCATAAGGGAAACAATGACTACCGTGATGCTTTCAGAGGTACGAACAACATAACTCTTGTAGCGGATATTGTGGAGCATCTGCCGGATACACTGGATATAGTGATGCAACGACCGCTTGCAAAATTTGAATTCATTACCAATGATTTACAGGAATTTATAGATAAAGAGATTGAATATCTGAAAAAAGAAGCCGCTACACGTGGAGAAAATGCCCCGACACGAGTTGATACAGATAAGTACAAGGTCGTATTTCATTATTCGGGATTTATGCCTAACACCTATAATATAAATACAGACAAACCTATCGATTCTGCAACGGGAGTAATGTTTGAATCAAGACTCGGGATATTAAATGATAATGAAGCATCATTGGGATTTGACTATGTATTCGTAAACGGAAAGGAAGCCGGAGTATCCGTTCAAATTGGGTTGTATGATGGGGAAGATAGGCAGATTGCTCTGTCTGAACCTATTGATGTATCTCTAAGGAGAAGTTATCATACAATACTGAGAGGATCTTTCTTGATGCAACAGGCAACGGGAGGTATAGTTATAAATCCTGATTTTGATGGAAACCATAATATAGTAATTGACTGACAATGAAGATATATAGATATATTGGATACTTATTCTTTGCTTTTGCAACCTCGATAATGTCTGCTTGTACTGATGAAGATATGTTGGGGCAGAGTGGAGATAGCGTGAACATAACATTCCGTCCGTCGTTGGGCGGTGAGTTGAATACCCGTGCCATAGGAGATGCTACAGGTATAGACCAACTGGTTGTTGCTGTTTACGAAGGGAACGGGACATTATCAAAAACATTCTCTTATTCGGAGGATTGGAACACTGTTCAGCAAGATGGTATAACACTCTCATTGATTGAGGGTCGAACATATAATATCATCTTCTGGGCGCAGGATGCTGACAATAAGGCATACAGTCTGACCGATGACGGAAAGATAAGTGTAAACTACGAAGAATATCTGAATGATGGGTTTTCCCAAATGGAGCAGTTGGATGCTTTCTATGCTATCGAAACAGTGACTGTAGGGGCACAAAAGGTAGAAGATAAGGGAACAATTTATCTTACTCGTCCGTTAGCTCAAGTCAACTTTGCGGACAATACCACAAAGCCAGTTCAGGAAACACATAAGGCGGTGGTTACCTTTCACAGATTCCCCACTTCTTTTGACCCGTTCTCTGGTATGATTACGATGTCCGAAAGTGACATGTCTTTCATCTTTAAGGATTTTCCAGAAGAAGAGACTTTGAATATCAACAATTCTTCATATTACTATGTAGCGAGCAATTATCTGTTTGCTCCAGCAGAAGGAACCACCTCTATTGAAGCTACTCTCGAATTACAGCAGATTGACGGTACATCCATAAACACTTTTGAGTTTAAAGGAGAAAAATCTATTACATTGGAGAAAAATAAGAAGACCAATGTACTTGGATCCATTATTCTTCAGCCTGAAACATGGAGTGTGTGGGATGGTGAAATGCCGACAGAATCCACTTTAACTACTGACCCTGAGAATCAGAATCGTTACATCATTGATGAAGCCGATGATGTGGTTTGGTTGAGTGTTCAAGAAAATGCCCAAAGCCTTGCCGCTAATAGCACTTTCATTATGACAGTCGATGTGGATATGAATAACGGCAGTGGTCTCGCCGCTATACAACTCCCTTCGGGAAGTATATTGGACGGTGATGGACATACCATCAAAGGCTTGCAGTTAGAAAATGCTCTCTTGGGGGATGTAACAGACATTACTGTCAAGAACTTAACCATAGAAGAAATAACTGTAGCTAATACATCTGCCGATGTGACCCATGTAGGAGTATTGGTTAATACACTCAAAGGAAGTAATACATTCAGCAATATCCATATAAAGAGTTCATCCGTCAGCACACAAAATGGAGCTGCAGGTGGTATTGTAGGATATATTTCCCGTAAAGACCCGAATAATAGGGAAGAGACATTGACCGTAACCTTTGATGATTGTCACGTAACAGAAACAACAGTAAGCGGTACACAAAGTGAAGGTCATTTTGTAGGCCTGTTTCGTGGTTATGATAATAAAGAAACTTTGCAATTCAATAATAATTGTACACTTACACTTTCTGCGACCGTAAGGTCGGCTGATGAATTTGTATCTCCTTATCGTGAGGGTAATGAGGGTGCTTGGCTGGCAGACAATGACTATTCTAAATATGATGCCTGGTTAGGTGATGAGGAATGCTATCGTGGCACTGTAATGTATGGCGCTAATCGCTTTATCCCCTGTTGGGATGGTATAACTAAAATCACACCGCTTACAGATGGAACTACCAAATTGATTTATTCGGCATTTGACTTGGCTAATTGTGCAGGAACAAATCCAGGCACGATTAAATTTATGCAACATGTAGATATGGGAGCGAAGAACTTTGCTCCATTGACAAATATATCCAAACTTTTGGGTGAATATATGACTATCTACAATTTAAAAGTAGAAACGACCTTTAATACCAATTCATGGGACGGTGGTGGATTAATAAGAAGATGTGGAACTGCTACAATTCAAAACATAACCTTCAATAATGCTAATGTAAAAGTAACTCATGCTGAAGGCAGTGATGGTGACGCTTATGCTTCGATTGTTTGCGGTACTGCCGAAGGGAACAATACTTTGGAAAATGTCAAAGTTATCGGAGGAAAATTGTATGGATGCAACAAAATGGGAGGACTTGCCGGTTATATTACGGGAACGTTCTCTGCTACGGGTTGTGTTGTCGATGGATTAAGCATTGAGAACTATGATTCCGGGGGTAAAGATTCTTTTGGATTCAAAGCCAACGGCGAGGTTGGCGGAGCATTTGGCTTTATTGCGGCAAACGCAACCATCTCAGGATGTTATGTCAAGAATACAACTCTAAATTGTGTCGGTGTTAATAATGGAAAAGTTTTTTTGACTAAAAAATATGCCGGGCGACATGTTAATGAATTTATTGGAGATATTCGTACGACATCCGGACAGACCATTACCATTACATACGATGAGAAGAATTTTAGTAACAATACCTATAAAAATCGAAAAGACCAATATTCGCAATGCAAATATATCGGTCATTGCTACTATACCAGCATAAGTGTATTGGGGATTGGTATTACTGATACAATGGGAAAAGTTTATGTAAATGGTACTTCTATTACTGTAGCCAAAAATTATTAATCAATATGAAAAAATTAATCTATCTACTATTGGCAATGCCACTGCTCTTTACATCGTGCAGTAAAGACGAAGGGATGGCGAGTGAAGAAACAGTTCAGGTAAGCTTCAGTACAGAACTGCCGAAACGAATTGGCACACGTGCAGGTACGACCGATTTGAATGTGAATAAGGTGGTGTGTGCCGTATTTGAGGACGGAGAAGAAATCAGCTCCTTGCGTGAAGTTATTACAATTCAAGAGGGGGAAGACATCGTATTTGCTCCTCGCTTGATTAAAGGTCGTACATACGATGTTGTCTTTTGGGCTATGAAAGACGACAATTATGATGTGGACGATATGACAGCCATTACTCGTGCTTCGGGAGCAACTGCTGCTGAAAGTGAATTTGACGCATTCACAGAAAGTGTAGAGGTCGAAGTAACAGGCTCCAAGTCGGAAACAGTAACGCTCAGGCGTCCATTAGCACAACTAAATCTTGGTGTAACCCAAGATGATTGGGATGCAGTGGCAAGCGAAAAAACTTTTGCAATGACGCCTACAAAAATGGTTATAACCCTGACAGGGAAAGATACATTCAACGCCCTCACAGGTTCTGCCATCGGAGAAGATAAAGAGGTGACATATACTCTTGATGTGTCCGGTGAAGACCTTGTGGCTGGAGAAGTGACCTACAAAAGTATTGCAATGTGCTATGTATATCCCGATGCTGGACAAGAGAATATAGATATTACGTACACTATCTATGACCAAGACGATAACGTAATTCGTGAGGATGTAACCATTCAAAACATTCCGTTGGAAAACAACTATCGTACAAATGTGGTAGGCGGTCTGTTGACAGGCACAATTACATATACCATCACTTTCGAGAAGGATTTCAATACGACAGAAAATAACGAGACAATAGAATAAAGTATAACCCTCAAAATTAATTCAATTTCAAGAAATAGAGTCAGATAGTATAAATAAACAAATGGAATCCTCATGTGATTCTTTTAAAATCTCTTTATGGAGATTTCTACTATGATGAATTGCCCCTAAGGAATAATCCTTATGAACACTGGACGAGATCCGGCATATGTAAATATGTGGGAAAGCGTGAAAAGAAAGAAAATAATATAAACTTTTATTATTAATTTAAAAAATTCAAAAGATGAAAAAGAATTTGTTTATGAGTATGCTTGCAATAGCAGGTATGCTGTTTGCGACCTCATGTTCGCAAGACGAATTGCTTAACGAACCCACAACGGGCGATTACGTTAGTGCAAAGTTCACAATTGGTACATCAGATGGTATTGCCACCCGTGCAACAATCGGAAATGGCACAAAAGCAGATAAGGTTGCTTGTGCTGTTTATGACGAAAAAGGTACCGAGTTGAGGGATTTATACGCTATTCGCGATGTAGTAGATATGAAGGCTACTTATGAAATTCGTCTGGCAAAGGGTCAGAAATACCGTGTAGCATTCTTTGCTTACAATTCTACAGCTGATGCATATGATGTAACCTACTTGACAGACATTAAAGTAAAAGATTCTCAGAACTCAAATATTGAGAACCGTGATGCATTTACAGCATATGTTGACGTTGATGCGACAGTGAATACCATCAACGAGGATGTAACTCTTTACCGTCCATTTGCCCAGCTTAACTTGGGTGTAGATAATACAGAATGGACTGATGCCGTGAAGGCTGGCGTTACAGTTGCCAAGAGCAAAATTGTTGTTACTAATGTTTACAATCAATTCAGTGCATACGACAATGCTGTTGTCGCAACAGCAGAACCTGTAACAATGACATTTGCGATGAATACCATTCCAAGCGAAGAGCTTGAGGTGGATGTTGACCGTGATGGTACAATCGCTAATACAGAAAAGTTCAAATATCTTGCATTGAACTATCTTCTCGTGGGCGATGCTGGTACAGAAAAATCATTGACCGATGTTGAGTTTGTATGGGAGAATTCAGACGCATCAAAGACAAACAACCCAACTACTCATTTCAAGAACATTCCTGTTCAGCGCAACTATCGTACTAACATCATTGGTAAGCTTCTGACCAATCCTGCTACATTCAACATTGTTATTGATGCAGACTTCATTGATTCACCTGAAAACGATTATATCGTAAGTGTTTGGGATGGTGAGAGTGCAACAACTCCGGTGGCAGATGCTGATGGCGTATATCGCATTTCCTCAGCTGAAGAATTGGTAGGTATGATGAACGATAGTAAATATCCGAATTGCAATAACTATCAGAATGTAGTTTTGGAATGCGATATTGATTTGGGTGGAAATACCATTAGTGGTTTTGGTGATGATTCAGGTTTCTTTGATGGTATTTTTGACGGTCAAGGTCACTCTATCAGCAACTTCAAGATTGATGCAACCAACAGAACATATTATGCAGGTCTCTTCAACCAAGTTTCACAATATTCTGGCACAAATACAGTAATCAAAAACTTGATTGTTAAGAATGCTACTGTTGCAGGTACAAGCCAAGTTGGTGTAATTGTTGGCGGTATGAATGGTAATACCATTGTTGAAAATTGTAAAGTTTACAATAGTACAGTAAAAGCTGTGAAGAAGGTTGGCTCTGTTGTAGGTTATACAGCAGGTGGTACTGTAAAAGACAACTATGCTGAAAATTGTGTTATTGAATATTCTGAAAAAGAAGCTAGTGAAATTCTTGGCTATGAAAACACAGGTAGCACAGTAAGTGGAAACACATTTAATAATATCACATTCAAGGCTTCAGCTGCAGCTCTTGCAAATGAATTGACTCCGGTTAGTGGCGTCATCACTCTTACAAGAGATTACACTGTGTCAGGTGATTGGAACTCACTCAGTTACTCAGGTGACATTACTATCAATGGTAACGGTCATACTATCAGCGGTCTTAACAAGCCTTTCCTTGCAGGAAATGCAGCAAGCAAATTGACTGTTAATAATTTGACTATTGCAGATTCAAATATTGGCATAGCAGCAGTTGAGAACGGACTTGGAACCGGTGCATTCATTTGCTTTATGGATGCTAATACAAGTGTAGCATTCGATGATTGCCATCTTGTAAGTTCAACAGTAACAGGCAACGAACGTGCAGGTGGTCTTATTGCATATTCATCTGCAAATACCAGCGTTTCAATTAAAGGCTGCTCGGTAGAGGATTGTACCATCACAGCAGTTGGTGGTGCTGCCGGTTTAATTGCCTATACTCAGACTGCTACCGAAATCACCAATTCAAAGGTAATTGGTAACACAACAATAGAAGCGACCGAAGACCGCACCCCTAAAGGCACAGCTGTTGCAGGTGCAATAGTAGGTACAGTTAATGCCAACACAACTCTTACAGATGTGACAGTTGATAATACAGTAGTAGTTAAGAATACTGGTGCAATAGCCCATTCTGATATGGTTGGTCGAGTTGTAAGTGGTACTTTGACTGGGAATTAAAGAAACTCTATCATCCTTTGATAGATTATTTACATATAAGACACAAATGCGAGACCTGCCGTTCGTGAGAATAGCAGGTCTCATTCTTATATTAGCACTGTCCTTTGGGTGAAATTTGATGCCCAATACTCTCCAACGATAACAGTATGCTAATTTCACTCTCTTTTCGTTGGCACAAACTCTCCAACACCTTTTGCCTTATCCTGCTTGCCTCATAGGAGTTCAAGCGAAACGCAAGTGCAATGACCATTTCGAGATTATAGAATGTCGCCCAACTTGCAGGGGTAGCCAAATCACATCGTTGGGTGCTTACAGGACAAAGCGTTCCACTCTTGTATATCGCTTTTATAGCGGCTCGGAGTGTCGGGGATATTACCCCGAACAACTCCACCAATTCCATTTCTGACATCCAAACATTACCGCTTGGAATATTTACCTTGCCATTTTCGCTGATTGTTATAATTGCTCGTTCCATAGTTACATTGCTATTGAAATTTCACTAAAAGATTGATTAAGTCTGTTGCCGAACATCGTCAAATCCTTGTCTATTTTCTCGGTGGTAATCTTCGCATATCGCTGTGTCGTGGTAATATTCGTATGCCCCAATACTCGGCTCACACTCTCAATGGGAACACCCTTACTCAGAGCCAGCGTAGCGAACCCATGGCGAGCACAGTGGAAAGTGATAGGCTACGCAAGGAAAAGCAGAGATAAGAAGATTAAACGTAAACCGTTTGAAATGAGCATGGTTTCAGTATTTTGCCAAATTGAGAAAATGCAAATGACAACGTAATATTGAGGTTGTTCAGTTACCAGACCGTTAGCCGGGCAGTTACCGGAACGAGAACAGGTAACGGAAAGCAATGAAAAGAAATCCTCACCGTTTTCTTTGCACTCGTATTCAGCATTTTGCTTATCAAGGAACGCTTATATGGCAAGTAACTTTGCACCTAAAAATATAAGCGTATGAAAGTAGAAAAATTCAAGGTGCTGCTCTACCTCAAAAAGAGCGGACTGGACAAGTCGGGCAAAGCCCCGATAATGGGAAGAATTACAGTGAACCGCACGGTGGCGCAGTTCGGATGCAAGCTGTCCTGCACACCCGAATTGTGGAATCCCCGTGAGAGCCGTCTGAACGGCAAGAGCCGCGAGGCGGTGGAGACCAACGCCAAGATTGACAAGTTGCTGCTGGCGGTGAACACGGCATTTGACAATCTTGTGGAGCGCAAGATGGATTTCGATGCCACCGATGTGAAAGACCTTTTCCAAGGCAGCATGGAAACGCAGATGACCCTCATGAAAATGACCGATGTTGTCTGTGATGACATCAAGGTACGTATCGGTATTGATCGTGCCAAAAGTACTTATCCCGGCTATCACTATATGCGGCTGGCACTCGGAGAGTTCATCAAGCATCAGTACAAGGTCAAGGATTTGGCTTTCGGGCAACTGACGGAACAGTTCATCCACGACTATCAGACATTTGTCACGGAAGATAAAGGACAGGCAATCGATACTGCCAGACATTATCTTGCCATACTTAAGAAGATTTGCCGTCTAGCTTATAAAGAGGGATATGCCGATAAAATCCACTTCCAACATTTCACCCTGCCGAAGAAAACGGAAACGACTCCACGGGCATTGAGCCGTGAATCGTTCGAGAAAATCCGTGACGTGGAAATACCTGCATACCGCAAATCCCATATGCTGGCAAGGGATATGTTTCTCTTCGGATGTTATACAGGTGTATCTTATGCGGATGTCGTTTCGATTACCCATGCTAATTTGCAGACAGACGGGGACGGGGCGTTATGGTTGAAATACCGCAGAAAGAAAAACGAACTCCGTGCTAGTGTAAAACTATTGCCCGAAGCAATTGCGCTTATCAATAAGTATAGCAGTGAGGACAGAGAAACCTTGTTTCCTTTACTTCGCTGGCCCAATCTTAGAAGGCACATGAAAGCGTTGGCGGCACTGGCAGGCATCAAGGATGACCTGTGCTACCATCAGGCGCGGCATAGTTTCGCCTCGCTGATTACGCTTGAAGCTGGTGTGCCGATTGAGACCATCAGTAGGATGTTGGGGCATTCCGATATTTCCACCACTCAGGTGTACGCCCGTGTCAGTCCGAAAAAACTCTTTGAGGACATGGAAAGGTTCATCAAAGCTACCGAGGATTTCAAACTTACCCTTTAATACGGCAAACGATATGCGAAGTACATTTTCACTGTTACCATATATCAACCGCAGCAAGGTAAAGGCTGACGGTACGACCGCCGTTCTCTGCCGCATAACCATTGACGGGAAACAGACGGTCATAAGCACAAGTATCTATTGCCGTCCCGAAGATTGGAATGGCAAGAAGAAAGAGATAAAGTCCACAAGGGAAAACAACCGCTTGCAGGAATATCTCCGGATCATTTCAGAAGCATACGAGGAAATACTGAAATCGCAAGGTGTAGTCAGTGCAGAGATGTTGAAGAGCCACATCACCCAAAACAACATTCATCCGACTACCCTCCTGCAAATGGGAGAATGGGAACGGGAGCGGTTAAAGAAACACTCCGAGGAAATAGATTCAACCTCCTCCTATCGAAGTTCAATGTATTACCAGAAGTACCTGACAGACTATATTGTGTCATCGGGTAAAAAGGACATCTGTTTTGAAGAAGTTACAGAGGACTTCGGCAAATCTTATAAGGCATATCTGAAAAGATGCAAGAACTTCGGGGCATCTCAGACCAACCATTGTCTGCGATGGTTGAACCGCCTGTTGTATCTGGCAGTCGATAAGGAGATAATCCGAGTGAATCCCTGTGAGGAGTTGGAATATGAAACCAAACCGGAGGCAAAGCACAGATACATCAGCCGCGATGAGTTCAAGAAGATACTTTCCACTCCGATGTATGACAACAGGCTGGAGTTGGCGAGACGGGCTTTCATATTCTCCTGCCTGACGGGATTGGCGTATGTGGATATACAATTGTTGCATCCCCACCACATCGGGATGAATGCGGAGGGCAGACGGTATATCCGTATCAACCGCAAGAAGACAAAGGTGGAAGCGTTCATACCCCTGCATCCCATAGCGGAACAGATATTGTCGCTGTACAACACGGTCAATGACGAACAGCCCGTATTTCCGCTTCCTAACCGTGACGCCTTGTGGTTTGAAATTCATGAGTTAGGTGTAATCATAGGCAAAGAGGATAACTTGTCCTACCACCAAAGCCGACATAGTTTCGGAACTTTCCTTATTTCAGCGGATATACCGATAGAGAGTATCTCCAAGATGATGGGGCACTCCAATATTCGGACGACACAGGGATATGCACGTATAACCGATGACAAAATCGCAAAGGATATGGACAAACTGATGGAACGCCGGAAGAAACAATCTACCGGCGAAAAGACAAACAAAAGTAACTAAACAATGTCAATACAATATATTATGGATAGAGGTATAATCACAATCAGTGAAGCGGGTATGGTCACTATTCCGACCGCACCCGTATGGATGACACAATTCGAAATCGCCGACCTGTTTGGAGTATTCTCTTGTGACATCCGTAAAGCGATTCATGCTATATATAGGAATAAGGAGTTAAACGAATGTGATACGATAAAATATATCAAGCAACCAGATGGTATCAGTTATGATGTTTATAATCTTGAAATGGTTATAGCCATTGCATTCAGGATATGCAGTAGAGAAAGTATCTTGTTCAGACGGTTTGTGATAAATGAAATCTACGCCACCAAGAAAGAGAACTCAATAACATTGTTTGTATCCTGTGGCAGAGGAAGCAACCTATGGTATAGTTGAGGTTCATCCCATCAGTCACCTGTTCCCGATGCACGGATGCAAAGGTAGCGCATGGCACTGATGGCAGTGGAAAGGTCAGGCGGCAAAGCCGTTTCGGGCAGAATCTTCCTCCTGCGGAGCGTATTCAGCCCGAAAATCTTGCCCCTGCCAGCCATATGCATTGGGGGCATCCGGCAACGGAAACAAGCGACTGACGGAAAATCAGAAGATAGGAAAAAAGGAACGACTTACAGACGAAGCAGGATTTTGACGCTTCATCCGTAAGCCGCTCCTTTTTCTTTTTGCCGAAAGTCCGTTGCTGGCGCAATCATAGGACAGACGGCAAACTGTGCTCCTTCAAAAAAATCATGTGCCTGTCAGCCGATAGGCGGAGCGGTAGCCGTCATTCAACATCTTTTCTATGTCGGATTCACGATAGAGGATTTTACCGCCTAATTGGATATAGGCTATCCGTCCTTCATTGCGGTAATCTTGAAGTGTTCTTCGGCTCACTTTCAACCGTGCCGATACCTCTTTGTCTGTGAAGAAACGTTCTCCACCCAATGTCGGGCGGTAGTTGGCAGTCAGGCGCTCGTAGTTGTCCAACAGACGGTCAAGGCTGCCCATGAAGTGGATTATCCACTCGCTGTCCTTGTTAATCAGTTCATTCATGTTATTTTGGATTTAGTGGGTATTGTTAGTTTACTTCATTTATTTCATCAAGTTTATATCGTCCTTCCCTTGAACTTTGCTTCTTTTCGCCTGTCCTCCACAACAGAGATGATACGCTGCACGTCTTCGGGACGGTAGTACGTCTTGTGGTTTATCTGCGAGTAGGCCAGCGTACCGTTGTCCCGCAGAGTCTGCAACGTGCGGGGACTGATGTTCAGCATCCGGCACACGTCCTGATTGTCCATCCACTCACTTATTCTCTTTTCGCCGTGCCGCTGGCAGATTGCTTCCATACGGTGAACGAAGCGGTCGAACTTGGCGACCATCGCCTCAAATGTTTTTCTTTCGATAGATACGATTTCCATATACGTTATTCTTTGCTGTTATTGTTTCTTTTGCCGCAAAGGAATATATAATTCGTTATCCGACAATGGATTTTCTAAAAGTGGAAGCATGTGGCACCGGTATGGCATAGGTTGTCTGGGGTGCTGTTTATCGTTATCATCTTAATTGGGGATTTTAGCAGAATGCCAAGAACAAAATAAGGACTTAATTCAAATCTACCCGTAAATACATATTTGTTCTTCCTGTGATTCATATCCGGCAAATCGAAGAAGTCTACACCATTGTTCATACCGCCATAAGGCAAAACTACACAAAATTGCCTAACAGAATCCAAGTCCTTGACTGACTGAACTAAAGCCTCTTACTTTGCTCCCGACAAACGGTCAACTATGCGCATACAGACCAACAAGTATTCACTTTAAAAAGAAACAACAATGAGCAAGAAATTCAAAAACATTGAGAACGATGAAGCGTTCAAGAACTTCAAGTTGGAAGACTATATGCCTTCCATGCCCGAACACAAACAGGAAGACAGTTTTTCCGTAGCAGAACAAGAACCTGTTGTGGAAGCAGGCAATCTCTTTCCTATATTGGATGAGCCGGACACATCCGCAGAACAGGTAACTGAGCCGGAAACAAGCGCAGGGTCAGACAATGAGGCAAGAGAAACAGAGGCGGATAACGTTACCGTGGAACGAACTGTCGCCAGACGTATCAGCAGCAAACAGCGCAGGCTGTCATTGGACGAATACCGTGCCACCTATCTGCGAGTGCCCAAGATTGCCGACCGCAAGCCCGTGTTCGTCAGTGGGGAGGTACGTGACAGGCTGGACGAGATTGTGCGCCGCCTCGGTGGACGTGGCATGAGTGTATCGGGGCTTATTGAGAACCTCGCACGGCAACACCTATTATCCTACGAGAACGACATTGACCAATGGCGTAAATTGTAGGAATTAAGACAAAACCAACGGGTGTCTTCAGGGCATCTTTCAGAGATGCTCTAAATCACTTGTAACGAAGTTTGGAGGGGCAAGTTTATGTTTCGGGCAGACCGAAACCACTTGCCCCGCTCCAAAACTCGCAGGGAAGCCACATCCCGTTGATCTATCTTATGTACAATTATTATAATCAGTGATTAAACAAAAAACAGATGTTTATGGACAACGGAAAAAGAAAGAACAATGTAAAAGGCAATAAACGAGAGCGAGCCAACAAGGGAGGTCGTCCCGTTAAAGAAGCCACGGAGAAACTGAAATACCGTGTCACGGTGAAGATGGCAACAGAGGATTACTATCTGTTGAAATCCAAAGCAAAGTCAGCAGGTGTTTCTGCCAGCGAGTTCATTCGGGGTTGCATCACAGAGGGCGGTGTAAAGGAACGGCTCTCGAAAGAGCATGGCGACCTTATCCGCAAACTCTGCGGTATGGCGAACAACTTGAACCAACTGGCACGGAAAGCGAATGCGGAAGGGTACGCCTCCGTGTTTATTCCCTGCCGCACACTGATGATTGAGATAGACAATCTTGTAAATCGGATACGCCTATGATAGCAAAAATTATGAAAGGCTCGGACTTCAAGGGTGTAGTTTATTACATTCTGAACGATGAGAAAGGTACTCAAATCATAGATTCAGACGGCTTATTTCTGGAAAATAATGACACGATAGCACAAGGATTTATCGGGCAGGCACAAATGAATCCGAGAGTGACAAAGGCTGTCGGGCATATCGCTTTGAGCTTCTCAAAGGAAGATGCGCCACGACTGAACAATGTGGTCATGACGCAGATTGCCCGGGAATATATGGAACGCATGGGTATCAAGGATACGCAGTACATCATCGGGCGGCACTTTGACAAAGAGCATCCGCACGTGCATATCGCTTTCAACCGCATCGACAATAACGGTAAGACCATATCCGACAGGAACGACCGTTTTCGTAGCGAGCGTATTTGCAAGGAACTGACCAAGAAATACGGACTTCATTTTGCCAATGGTAAGGAGCAGGTGAAGACAGACCGATTGCGTGAGCCTGACAAGACGAGGTATGAGCTATACCAAATCTTGAAGACGGAAGTCGGCAGATGTCGGGACTGGAAAACCCTGCTTGAAAGATTAAAACGGCAAGGTGTAGATGTGCAGTTCAAATATAAGGGACAGACGGATGAGATTCAAGGCATAGTCTTTACGATGAACGGCTATCGTTTCAATGGTTCAAAGGTGGACAGGCAATTCAGTTACTCCAAGATTGATGCGGTATTGAACCGTAACAATTACGAGGAACGGCAGATACAACCGCAACCGCAGACTAATCGGGAAGAAATAAGCCCGATTTCAAGTGTCGGCGGCGAACTTATCAATGGCTCATTAGGCTTGTTTTCTCCAAGCAATATGCCGGAGGAACAACAGCCATACGACCCATATCTGAAAAACAAGAAAAAGAAGAAACAACGTAAAATCAACTGGTAATCATGGCAGACAACAATGTATTCATCCTCTTTGAGGAAATCAAGACCGCCTTAAAAGGCATAAATGGCAAGCTGGAAGCATTGCCCAAGGTGGCAGGACAACAACCACAAATAGAAAATAATGAACCGGATTTATCTCCAATTAAGGAGGCTATTGGGGAAACGGCAAAAGCTCAGTCTGGAGAAATTAAGGGCTTGTTGGATAAGCACTGGAAGGCTTACGCACAGATTTCCACCCTGATACTGCATCACCTTGATACAATCAAGAAGTCGCAGGATGAACAAGATGTGCAACAAGAGCCACAACCGCAGGAGCATATCCACCGGCATAGTTTTGACATCAAGTCAAGCAAGGTTTTTTCTTTCGTTGTGGGATTGGGTGTGGCATGTGTCTTATCCCTGTGGGGCAATATCTCGCAATGGCAGTCCAATAGGAAGTATTCCGATGATGCGTTGAGGTTCCGTGCTATCCGCTCTTGGGGTGGATGTGATGCCAATGATTTGCTTTGGTTGAACAAGGTGTTTGACATCCACCGAGACGAGAAGGCCATTGAGTGGATACGGAAGCAGGCTGATGGGTATGAAACATCCCTGAAAGCGGTTTCCGACAGCCTGATGCAGGAGAGTATCAAATCAAAATCCGATTGATATGGCATCGGTAAAGGTCAAGTTTCGTCCCTCCACCGTGAACGGCAGGGAGGGTACACTCTACTATCAGGTCATCCACAACCGTGTGGTCAGACAGATAAACACCGAGTATAAACTTTTCGTTTCGGAATGGGACTGCCATTCCGAAACGGTTGTCTTACATCATATATCAACAGGACAAGAGCGGAACAACTATCTACTTTCAATCGGTTCACGCATCAAGTGGGACAAGGACAGGCTGAACAAGATTATACATGCGTTATCCCAGTCCGGCACATTTGTGACGGATGATATAGTCATGCGCTTTCACGACAACAGGCAAGAATTATCGTTCAACGCTTACATCAGCCAGCAGATAGCAAGGCTGAAACGCTTGGGGAAGATACGTACTTCGGAAACCTACACTGCCGCTCTCAGGCGTTTCAGCGGTTTTATGAATGACAAGGAGGTCTTGTTTGACCAGCTTAATGCAGATTTGTTTGCTGAGTACGAGGCTTATTTGAAAGGCAGGGGAAATACGCCCAATACCATATCCTTTTATATGCGTATCCTGAAAGCGGTTTATAACCGTGCGGTGGAAGACGGATTGACCGAGCAACGGCATCCGTTCAAGTCCGTTTATACAGGAGTGGAGAAAACCATGAAGCGAGCCATATCGCTCAACGACCTTAAACGCATCAAAGGATTAGACTTGTCGTTGAAGCCCAATCTTGATTATGCGCGTGATATGTTCCTGTTCTGTTTCTATACAAGAGGAATATCGTTCATTGATATGGCTTATTTGAAGAAGAAGGATTTGCAGAACGGGATTCTTTCTTATCGCAGACGCAAAACAGGACAACAACTATTCATTAAATGGGAAAAGTGTATGCAAGGGATTCTTGACAAATATCCGATAAACGAAACAGAGTATCTTTTACCCATTATTACACAACGGGACACAGATTATCGGAAACAATATACCAACGAACTTCATCTGGTGAACCATTTGCTGAAGAAAATCGGGAAGCAGCTGGATTTGCCGATACCCTTGACAATGTATGTCGGACGACATTCATGGGCAAGTGTTGCCAAGAGCCGTAATGTGCCTATCTCTGTCATCAGTGAAGGAATGGGGCATGATTCCGAGAATACCACGCAGATTTATCTTGCATCATTAGATACTACAGTGGTGGATAAAGCCAATAAGAAGATACTGGATTTGCTGTAAAGTCGTGAATGTTTTGCGAATCAGTCCAACGCTTACCAAGAGACGGATATTACAATGCAAAATTACGCAAAATAATGATTTTTAGGATATAAAATGCTGAAAATCTTACTTATTGCCATGCTTTTGTTTTGCGAGGAATATCGGATGTTTTGCGAAATTATCCATAAAGAGGAAAAAATACAACTCAATATCAATGGAATAAGGCAACTCATCCGTCTCTTGGTAAGAGAAGAACCTTTTTCCCTTATTTCTATAAGAGACGGGCGTAAACTTGAAATAAAATGCCCGTTGAAGTTGACATATTGGAAGATAGTATCTTTAGGCTTTCGCCCGACTTGCTGAACACCCTGCTCAAAGATCATACCATGAGCAAGGAGGGTATTCAACGCAATATCTTTTGGGCGACTTCCGATTATGAATATCTGGGCGAAGGGTATCAATATGATTCGCCTATTCTTCCCTGTCTTATTACCGGAGATAACGGGCGTGTCATCATGCCGCGTATCCTCAAAAGTCGTGACACCCAAACCGCACGTTCGCGAGAAATGGCAGAGGTGTTCACTCCGTCATGGATATGCAATGCGCAGAACAACCTGATCGATGAAGCATGGTTTGGAAGAAAGGATGTGTTCAATACGGAATACACCGACAAACAAGGCTGTCATCGGTGGAGACCCAACTCAGAGAAAATTCAATTTCTGGAAGGTAAGACTTGGAAAGATTATGTACGTGACAACCGACTGGAGATAACCTGCGGGGAAGCCCCTTATATCGTCAGTCGCTATGACACCACAACCGGAGAGACCATTCCTATTGAGGAACGCATTGGTTTGCTTGACCGTAAGTTGCGGGTAGTTGGCGAAAACACGGAAACTTCCGGCGAATGGTTGGAGTGGGCACAGGAAGCGTACAAAAGTATATACGCTTACGAATGGCAAGGCGATAACTTGCTGATTGCCCGTGAATCCATGCTTATCTCCTTTATCGAATACTATCAACAAAAGTTCGGCAAGCGACCCTTGTTGAAATCCATCAATTATATCGCCTACATCATTTCATGGAACGTCTGGCAGATGGACGGGCTTAAAGGTGTCGTGCCGAATAGTTGCTGTGAACGTCGGACGGTTGTAGCCGACTTGTTCGGGACAAGGGAAGAAGTCAGTCAATGCGAAGGCTGTCAGAAAGATGACATCCGCAGGCACAACGGTATCTATTGCCAAATCAAGGACTGGCGGGCCAAAGACCCTAAAACAGGAAAAATGGGAAAACGAATCCGATTTATCGACCTCATAAAATAGTGCAGTATGAAATTCACATCTTCACTAAAATTAAAACTGATATATGTGTTCCGCATCAATGATGCCGCACATAGGGGATGCCTGAAAGTGGGCGAGGCCACTTGTGACAATGACAATGTTTTCGGTCTTGCTCCGAACAGCAAGGCTCTCAACGAGTCCGCGAAGAAACGCATCAACCAATACACACAGACGGCAGGTATCGTATACGACCTCTTATATACGGAACTTACCATATACAACAGCAGAAAAGGCTTGTGTTCTTTCAACGACAAGGAAGTGCATAGCGTTTTGGAACGTTCCGGCATCAAGAAAAAGATATTCGATACCGAAAACAAAGCCAATGAGTGGTTCATCACTGACCTTGAAACCGTTAAGCGGGCAATAACGGCCGTGAAGGAAGGACGGGAATCATTGTCTTCGGCCGAGATATCACACGACCAAACACCGATTGTGTTCCGTCCCGAACAACGGGAAGCCATTGAAAAGACCAAGAAGCAATTCAAGAAAAGTAACCAGATGCTTTGGAACGCCAAGATGCGTTTCGGCAAGACGCTGTCAGCCTTGCAGGTGGTGAAAGACATGGATTTCAGCCGTACTTTGATTCTTACCCATCGCCCCGTAGTGGATAGCGGCTGGTTCGAGGATTTCGGCAAGATATTCTATGATAGTCCCGACTTTGCGTATGGCTCAAAGAACAACGGTGACAGCCATGCCTCACTTGAAGTGAGAGCCAAACAGGGAAAATGCCGGTATGTGTATTTCGCTTCCATGCAGGATTTGCGCGGTTCTGAACTTGTGGGCGGCAACTTCGACAAGAACAATGAAGTGTTTGCCACCGCTTGGGATTGCATCATCGTGGACGAGGCGCACGAAGGGACACAGACGGAACTCGGCAAGGCTGTCATGCAGGAACTGACAAAAGCAAATACAAAGATTCTGCGACTTTCCGGCACTCCGTTCAACCTGTTGGATGACTTCAAGGAGGACGAGATTTATACCTGGGACTATGTGATGGAGCAACGGGCAAAGGCTTCATGGGATTTGACCCATTTCGGTGATCCGAATCCATACGCCTCTCTACCTACGATGAACATCTATACCTACGACCTTGGACGGTTACTCCATGAGTTCGTGGATGAAGATGTGGCTTTCAACTTCCGTGAGTTTTTTCGGGTCAATGAAGCCGGAAACTTTATTCATGAAAAGGATGTGAAGGCATTTTTGAATCTTATCTCCAAGGAGGACAAGGACAGTTGCTATCCGTTTGCCAACGAGGAATACCGCAACATCTTCCGTCATACGCTATGGATGTTGCCGGGTGTGAAGGAGGCTCGTGCCATGAGTGCTTTACTACAATCACATCCTGTATTCCAGCATTTCAAGGTGGTGAATGTGGCGGGAGATGGTGACGAGGACGAAGAAAGCAAGGACGCACTGGCAGCAGTGGAAGAAGCTATCGGCAAAGATCCGGTTACCACACGTACTATTACCTTGTCCTGCGGACGATTGACAACTGGTGTAAGTGTCAAAGCATGGACGGGCGTGTTCATGTTGTCCGGCTCTTATAATACCGCTGCATCAAGTTATATGCAGACCATTTTCCGTGTGCAGACACCTGCCACCATCAATGGACGTGTCAAGGAACAATGTTATGTGTTTGATTTCGCAGCGGATAGGACTTTGAAAGTCATAGCCGAAACAGCGAAGATTTCATCCAAGGCAGGAAAAACCAGTGGCAATGACCGCAAGATTATGGGTGAGTTCCTGAACTTCTGTCCGATTATCTCCATCGAAGGCTCCAAGATGAGCCAGTTCGATGTACCCAAGATGTTGGAACAGCTCAAGAGGGTTTATGTGGAAAGGGTTGTCCGCAACGGTTTTGAGGACAGAAGCCTGTATAATGACGAGTTGATGAAGCTGAACGACTTGGAATTGCAGGAATTTGACGATCTGAAAAAGATTATCGGACAGACAAAAGCCATGCCCAAGACCAATCAGGTGGACATCAACAACCAAGGGCTGACGGATGAACAGTACGAGGAACTCGATGACCTTGAGAAGAAATCCAAGAAGCGGGGCAAGGACAAGCAACCTTTGACGGAAGAAGAGAAGAAACGCCTTGAAGAACTGAAAAAGAAGAAGAACAATCGCGAGGCGGCTATTTCCATTCTTAGGGGTATCTCCATCCGAATGCCTTTGCTTATCTACGGTGCGGAATTGAGTGATGAAAACCAAGAGATAACCATTGACAACTTCGCCTCACTCATTGACCCGCAATCGTGGGAGGAGTTTATGCCCAAGGGCGTGACCAAGCAAAAGTTTAACAGCATCAAGAAGTACTACGACCCGGAAATATTCTGTGCGGCAGGCAAGCGCATCCGTGCTATGGCTCGTGCAGCGGACAAACTCAGAGTAGAGGAACGTATCGAACGTATCACGGATATTTTCAGCACGTTCCGCAATCCCGACAAGGAAACCGTACTTACCCCGTGGCGCGTAGTGAATATGCATTTGGGCGATTGTTTGGGTGGATACAACTTCTATGAGAAAGGTTATGACACCACTTTGTCCGAACCTCGCTTTATTGACCATGGCGAGGTGACAGCCAATGTATTTACTGAAGATTCCCACATCCTTGAAATCAATTCCAAGTCTGGTTTGTATCCTCTTTACATGGCATACAGCATTTATCGTACACGGGTAAAGAACTCTCTGTTTTCGGTGACAAACATTGAGGAAGAACAGAGAATATGGGATAAAGTAGTGGCAGAGAACATATTTGTCATCTGCAAAACCCCGATGGCGAAAAGCATTACCAAACGCACTCTTATAGGCTTCCGCAAAGCAAAGGTAAACACCCGATACTTTGAGGACTTAATCAATCAAATCAAGAACAAGCCGGAACATTTCATCAAGCAGGTTGACAAATTTGTTTCCGAAAGAACAGGAATAAAGAATATGAAGAATATGAAATTCAATGCGATAGTAGGCAATCCGCCGTATCAAGTTATGAATGACGGAGCTGGTGCAAGTGCCTCTCCCGTCTATAATTTCTTTGTTGATATATCAAAGAGACTTTCGCCTAAGCACATGTCATTGATTATGCCTGCACGATGGTTTGCAGGAGGTCGTGGTGTTGATGAGTTTCGTAAAACGATGTTAGCAGACAAGCAATTATCACTCATACACGATTATTTTGATGCAAGAGCATGCTTCTCCAATGTTGAGATAAAAGGAGGAATTATGTATTTCCGTTGGGATAAAGGTTACTACGGAAATTGTCATGTAGTCTCCCATACTCCTAACGGAACTGTATCAATCGCTGATAGACCTCTCGTAATGACAGGGATGGATTCTTTCATTAGACATAACGAAGCAGTGTCTATTGTAGAGAAAGTTCGGAAGAAAACAATGGCAACATTTGATTCTATTGTAAGTTCACGAGACCCTTTCGGTTTAGATATTCGAGCTACAGGGACTTATATTCAGGTTAAACCAAAATTTTCATTATCTCGCAACAAAGTGACGGATGTCGCATATTATTATTTTGGTTGGCGAAAAGATGGTGTTGGGTATCTTGATATTGATAAAGTGAATGAGGGGCTTTCACTTATTGAAAAGCCAAAGTTGTTTATACCATGTGCTTGGGGCAATGGTCGAATTGGAGAAGACAGGCTAAAACCGTTTATTCCAGAACATCGATCTGTGTGTTTTGAGACTTATCTTATGGTGGGGCCGTTTGACACATGGGCAGAAGTCGAAAATGCAGAGAAGTATATTAACACAAAATTCTTTCATTTACTTGTTGCGCCTCTAAAAATCTCACAGCACGCTACACAGAGTGTTTACCGTCTTGTCCCTTTGCAAAACTTCACATCTTCAAGTGATATTGACTGGAACAAGGCTATTACTGAGATAGATCAGCAACTCTATATCAAATACTCTCTGACAGATGAGGAAATCGCTTTCATCGAATCAATGATAAAACCAATGTGAATTCTTATTTCAATAAGTCTTATCCTAAGTTTGAAATTTGATTTTTGAGTTGCCAATTCATATTCAAAAAAATATTTTATTGAGGTTCTAATGTAATGAAAGCAATTCAGCGTTTACCCACTACAAGTAAACGCTGAACATTTTATTTGTTTATAAGAGTTTCAATAGCAGTTTTGAAATCATTAATGAATGGAGTGATTACTTTGATGTTGTCGTTGTAAAAATATGACATCAAATTTGTTTGTTCAAAATGAATCATATTAGTCTTAAACCATTCTTTTCTAGTTACACGTAGTGGCTCTTGTCCTGCTACCATAGGAAATGTTTCAATTATTGAATCTTTAATCAATTCAATATTATATCTATGTGGAAGATTGTTCCAATATGGATGTTCAAGATTTTCTAAAAGTTTTGACAAGTAGTTGAAAACTTGAAATTCAGGAGTTCTTAATTCTGCATTATTGACCTCATTGTCAATAATGGCAGGTAGAGCCAATATCGTTCTAGATTCCTTCATGATTGGTATTATCCTATCATTCAAAAGTACATCATTATCAAAAACAATAACTACTTGTCTGAAGTAATCATCAATAGTATATAATGTTTTTAAATTATCACATCCGAGTTTCGCAGAAACGAATATTAAATCGTACCCATAGCTTAATTTCGAATCAAAATTCTCTATTTCTAACATTTTTTTGAAAAACCATTCTGCTTCTTTGTCTTCAAAATATATCTTAATTTGTGGCGTTACGTCATCGAATGCAGGAAGAATACCAAGCATATCTCCTTTGATATTTTCATAAGTCGGATATTCCATTAACTTAGGTCTTAAAACATCTTCAATATATACCACAGAATCAATATTCCTGCCAGACCGAGCTGTCTCATCATTAATTTTAAGAACTTCTTGAATAATAGTCAATGAATGAGATGTCATTATAATTTGCAAGTTCAAACTTTTGGCTTCCTTTTTTATAAGCTGTATTAGTTTGATTTGTGCTCGTGGATGAAACCCTGCATCAATTTCGTCAATTAAAAGAATCCCTCCATTATAGTTGGGGTTTTCACGTTTTAATTTTGCAAAAGAAGCTAATGCAGTAATGATAACACCCAAAGAATCTTGACCCAAAGAAATCGTTCGAGTAGAATGTTCAAATTCGGGTAATAAAGACCTCTTTGTTGTCCCCTTTAATTCTTGTTTGGTAATATGGTCGCTATCAACAACTTTATTGTCAATAATGGCCTTGAATTTTTCCCGAATATATAGCTTGTCCTCATCCGATAATGCCTTAGACAATTCCGAGTTAAGACTGCTTTGGTATTCTCCGTTAGGTAACATTCTACTCATACTCAAGAACATTGTGGGTATAGGAACTTTTGCTGAAGGACCAACATTCCATCCTTCTTGTTCACCTCGAGGTACCACTTTTAAACGTTCTATTCCTTGTTTCTTATCTGAATGTTTAGAAACATTACATATCTTCGTCAGATCCTCTTTACCTTGTTCGGAATATGTTAAAGTAAAATATGGCTTATCTGCGGATTTTTTTACATAATCTCGTGCAATATCAAGATAAAACAATTCATGCAATTGTGCTTGAAAAGAACGCTTAAGTAGCGTTTTCCCTTCACTGGATTTTAACTCAGACCCATTAGCAATAAGACCAAGTAGGGTGGATTTTCCAATGCCATTATGACCTGCTATAACTGTCAGACGCTCAGAAATATTAATTGTAAGATTTCTGAACATTCTAAATGGAATGTCACCAAACGAAATACTTTTAATCTTCATGTAGACCTGATTTTATATGCTAAAATAGTTTGTGGTTTGGTATAACTAGATTATTGGAAAATATCATAACTTCTTTCCCCTTTCCTGAATTACTTGCACTGTAATTTAACTCAAAAGTTTTTTGTCTGAACTTAGAATATAAGTCTACTATAAAATCAACATTGTCATATGATATAATCCATTTCTGTTCTTTAAAATCGCTTATTGATTTGGCAATATTTTGATGATCTGTGTCATTGTAATAGTTCAAATAAAGTCCTTTGCCTTTTACATAGTATGGTGGGTCTAAATAAAATAACGTATTATACGGTAATTCATTTTTTAACCGTCGTACTAAAGAAACAGCATCTTCATTTGTTAAATGGATTCTATCTGCATAATCTGCTATACGTTGAATCCTTTTTATCAAATCTTCTTTGTTAAATCTTGCATCAATCTTATAATTTCCAGTTTGGTCATAACCGCCAATGACTCCTGCTTTCAATATTCCTGAACGATTAGTCCTATTCAAGAAGAATGTAGAAAAGCCTAATTCTAACAGGTCTGAATTCTCTTTATTGGATTGAATTTCTTTTTGTTTAAACCAAGTTTCAATGTTTAAAGGTGTATCCTTTATCATCTTGCAGAGAGCATCCGCGTTATTTAAGGCACTATACCAAAAGGCATAAATAGATATGTCCTTATCATTTATATGTATGTCGCTGACATATTCATTAAAGAGCAAAGATAAAGCAACAGAACCACCTCCAACATATGGTTCAACATAAGTGCCATCGAGCAATGCGTTTTCTTTGATTAAGCATTGTACGAAATCAGCAACTTTAGCCTTACCGCCAGGGTATCTTAAAGGTGATAGAAATTCCATAATATTATTCTTTATTCTTTATCGATTCCCACAATTGGATAAAAAAACTTTCTATGTTGTCCCATCCAGTAATCAAATTATCTGCTTTAGGATAGAAAAACTCGTTATGAACATATGCATTCAATGATTCGATTGAAAGAACTGAATTTTTATCATTTATTTCAGACCTTATGCCCTTTGATAAGTCATTACTCATTGTTCCTAATTGGGTCATATGATTTAAGACTTTACCAACTTTCCCTTGCAAACTTTCACCAGAAGAACAAGCCGTAATAGCATTGTTTCTTACTAAATCAAATTTCTCCAAATAGGCATCAACAGATAGTTCTAAAAATACTCTTAAAAGGACTGAAGATGCATTGGGGCATGTCTTGACCTGAACATGTTTTAGCTCCTCGAAGATTTTATTAATTTTCGGGTTGCTGATATGTAAATTCAAAGACTTGGGCACTAAAACTCCTCTGTTTCTTGTTTTCCTGTTTTTATCCCCTTTTATTTCTTGTTTCTCGCTATTTCTTGATGCTTGTTCTTTATTGTTTTCAATATCTTGAACACTCCATTGTTCAGATGCTTCATTAGACAAATCTGGCTTCTGACTCTTGTCAAAATTATCAATATATTGCTTTCTTTTTTCTCTGTTATAAATATCAGAAACTTTGAATTCCGGATTCAGAATATCTGTAACAACTTTTAAAAGACCCTTAACAACTTCGGACACTTTAACCTTTGAAACCAAAATTCCATTGTTAATTTCCAAGCCAAGGTGTTCTCTAACATATGGATCCGACATCAAACGTTGCAAGTTGGTAATGTTTAATTTAGATAATGAATCCTTAATCGTATCAGAAACCTCTTCTTGTGATTTTAGTAAAGTGATAATTTGCAATGGAATTGATGATTTTCCTTCTGTCTTCTCCTCGAATCTTTGCTTTTGTTGAGCATTCCAAGTGACAGTTCCGATACCATTAAGTTCTCCTGAGTGTTTACGTTTTATCCATATATCAGCTTCAGTTGGAGTTTCAAAAACAGCGCAAGTAATATTCTTCAATTCAGAAATAGCATTGGGATTTTCTTTTTGCAATTTCTGAAATTTCTTCCTTAAAGAAACATACTTGTCATCAACCAGTGTTGGATTGTTTAATAATTTTAACGATGTTATTCGTCTATTACCTTCGAGTACTATATATTTGCTGTTATCTTCATTAGGTGTTACTATGATTAAATCGACAGGGCTAAGACCATTGGTTACAATATCATCTACAAGGGAATATAATTTATCCCCTTGATCCTCTACCATCTTATCTATCGCTTCCTTTTGTGAAGAAAGAGGCTCAAATCTGTAATTTTCAGTATTGACAAATAGCGATGTCAATTTTATCGTTCTTATAACCATGGCAAAACCAATACTTGTTAGTTTGCAAAGTTACTCATTTTTAGTGAAGTTAGCAGTATTTGAACAATAAAAATGCACAGGAATCTGTGATTTTGCACGATTTTGCAGGATGAAGTTTATTGTAAATCAATTTTAATCACTATCTTTGCATTGCAAAAAGGCGTTCTTTTGATTTAATGCAAGACGAGGTAAAATACAGAACTTCACTCGTTTCTAAATCGTTACCTATCAAGAAACGAATCTTTGCAATCTATTCAAATTCAGCGACAAAGGCAATTCAATATGCCTTGCACAGTGGAATGAAATATCCTTTGAAATACCGCACTCTTTTATCATCTTTTTCAGTGGTTTACAGATGTTCCAATAGTTCAGATTCGGGAACACCGATTTGTCCTCTTGGAATCTCTCATATCGCTTGATGATCTGTAATGGAATATCCAATAGCTTCACTTGGAAATTGACCTTTGTTTTGTGTCGCTTGGATAGAATCCATTTCTCTCCGTTTATCTCTACTATATCATCGGTGGTCAGTTCCTTAATATCTACGAATGACAAAGCTGTGAAACTTGCAAACACGAACAGGTCTCGGATATAAGCCAACTTCTTATCCGCAAACTCGTGTGTCATTACAGCCTTGATTTCTTCTTCTGTAAGATATTGACGCTCCTTGATATTCTGATTAACCCGATACTGAGCAAATGGATTTCTTGGTGTCAGTCCATTGTAATGAGCTTTAGAAACAATTGTCTTCAACCACATACAATGCGACCACACACTGCCATTGTGCAGTCCTGCATCGGTAGAGAGATAGATTTCATACTCCTTTATGAAGTCGGGAGTAAGTTCAAGCATAGAAATATCACTACGCTTGTAGCATTTCTTGATAAATGCAGCCAAATGGTTTCGTGACCTTACACGCACCTTGTAGGAACTTGCTGCACGGTCAATACCGATACGCTTCTTGAAACTTTCATTGTCTTTATCAAATGCACCGAGCAATGTTTCATACTCAGTTCCTATACCCTGATAGGCATTGCGTACCATTTCGGCGGTAACATAGGCTTCTCTATCCGAGATGCGTTGATAATGCTTGATGATTTGAGCCTTGATGTTATCTAAAGCCAAATTGATGTCTCGTGCCTCCTTACTCTTGCCTTTTGCCCGATTACCTTTGGCATCCCACATTGTTTTTGCAATGGTTAGTTTGCAACTGAATTGTGCCACCGAGCCATTGATTGTAACTCGCCCCATAATAGGGACAATACCGTTTTTCTCCTTGCTTCCGTTCACGTAGAACAGCACCTTAAATGTACTTCGCATAATCCAATTCTTTTTGGTTACAAAATTAGTTATCAGCGAGTTGTACATTGTTATGCAGAATGTAGCAGAGAATAGAAATAAACTCCAATGACCTATAAACTCACCTCGTTATCGGGTAATGATTTGAAAACCATTCGCACGCATTACCTTTCATTTCCTTGCACTTTCGCATTGGAGAGGCGTTCATCATAAGTCTTCATAAGTCATTGAACACCAGTGCTGCCATCATTATTTTCCCTCTTTCGTTAGATTTTTCCAGAGATATATTCTATATTTGCATATCACTTAACTCCACACATTATGGAAGCTAAACTTTGCCAAAGCTGCGGAATGCCCTTGTCATCTGCAGAAGTACTCGGAACCAATGCCGACGGTAGCCTCAACGAGGAATATTGCACCTATTGCTACCAGCACGGCAATTTTGCACAAGACTGCACTATGGACGAAATGATAGAACATTGTGCACAGTTCACCGACGAATTCAACAAGGATTCCGGAATGAATTTCACTAAAGAGGAAGCCATTGCCGGTATGAAAGAATTCTTCCCGACCTTGAAACGCTGGCAGTCCAAACAATAAACATGCCATCCCGTATCGAGCAGGAAAAACAGACAGTAGAACGGATGGTCCGCCTCTACTGCCGGAAAAAGGAAGGTAACAAGCAATTGTGTCCCCGATGCGAGGAATTGCTGGGATATGCCCGCATTCGTCTTTCACGCTGTCCTTTCGGTGAGAATAAATCCACCTGCAGGCAATGCAGCATTCACTGCTACAAGCCCGAAATGAAAGAACGGATGCGTGAAGTCATGCGGTATGCCGGACCACGGATGCTGTTGTACCATCCCGTGGCGGCACTCCGCCATTTGTGGCAGGAGTATGTCCATCAGTATTTCACCAAACGTTTCGGAGTCCCGCGCCAGGAACAGCACAAACAATAAACCGTATCCTGGTCGTATCCCTCCAACGAGGAGGTGCCGTCCTTAGGTACAATCTCACCTTTGTCAGAGATGTAGACCGGCAGGCGCTCACCTTGTCCGTTCATCACAAAAAATGCCCCCACCTTGCATTGGGGGCATACCATCTTACGCATAATCAATTGAAATAATACAAAAATATAGCCACCCCTTCCAGTGCCTTCTTCTTTTCACCTTGTATTTCGATGGCAAACTTTATTTCCGCCTTTGCCACACCGCGCAGATTCGACAGAGATTGCAAATGGGCAACCAGTCGGATGCTCTGTCCGGACAATACCGCCTGACCGAACTTCATCTTGTCCATACCATAATTAATCATCATCTTCAGGTTGTTCACTTCAATAATCTGGTTCCACAGATATGGCAACATGGACAAGGTGAGATACCCATGTGCAATAGTGCTCTTAAAAGGACTTTCCACTTTGGCGCGTTCCGTATCGACGTGTATCCACTGATGGTCCAATGTCGCATCAGCAAACAGATTGATACGCTCCTGAGGGAGCTCTACATATTCCGAAACACCGATTTGCTGGCCTACCAGCTTTTCAAAATCCTCGTACGAGTTGATAATCACTTTTTCCATTACTCTCTATTTTATTGATAAATTATAAATTCACACGCTTTATCCACATATCCGCCATTCGTTTATGCCCTGCAGGAGTGGGGTGGATACCGTCCCAAATCCAATAGGTGTCTTGAGAAGCCGGAGCAGTGCCGAGAATTTCATCGAACATCGCATTATAAGGAAGAAATACCGTCTGATAGTCCTTCGCTATCCTCTCTACGATGGCGGCACAGCGACGCACCAGACTATCACGTTCTGCAAAGTCCTCACTCTTACGCATATTGCCGACATTGGCAACAAAAGGAGTGCCCAGCACTATCTTCAATTCCGGATTGGCCTGCAAAGAACGGTCAAGCAAGGAACGGTAACACTTCTCCCATCCTTCAAAATCAAAAGGCTCTTTTTTGTCACCCTGCAGATAGTAATGTACATCGTTTGTCCCCACCAAGACGGAAAGCACATCCGGTTTCATTCCAATGGCATCCTCTTCCCAGCGTTTCTCCAAATCCCGGAGAGTGTTTCCACTGATGCCACGGTTAAAAAAAGCATATTCCTTTTCCGGAAAATCTCCTTGATAATGACTTGCACACAAATACATATAGCCGCTACCGTAAATATGGTTCATATCCCAAAGGCTTCGCTCCGCAGTCGGTTTGGGCATCCCGCAGGCATTTCCCCAGTTACCGTCCGTGATAGAATCTCCGATAAACAAGACACGCGGGCCGCTTGCATGGAGTAAGAGTGATATGCAGAAAAAAACTATTACAAAGAGTCCAATACGCTTCATGGCATTTTCTTGTTAGAATGTAAAAATTGCAACAAATATACGTCTTATTCCGGCAAGTACAAAAACTCGGGTACCTTTTTCCCATTTCCCAAAAACACATATAACCCTTATTTTTATTTCCGTTCATCACAGATTAATTTGGAAATAATGTATCTTTGTCAATATCTTAATTGTTGTGACAGAACAAAAACATCACTATTAAAGATTCCGGTATGAATTCTAAATTTGATTATGACTTACTGTCAGCAATGATGACCAATGCCAATATGGGATGGTGGGAAGCTGATTTAAAGACCGAAAGCTACATTTGCTCCGAATATATCTCCCGGTTGCTGGGACTGGATGAGGATGGAACCATCAGCTTTAAAGATTTCAACAAACGTATCCTGAAAGAGGAACAACGGCATACTACCACACATTCCTTCGACAATATCCGGCAGACACAAGAGACTGTATATCTGCTCAACACAGTAGAGGATCCAACGTGGATAAGAAGCAAGATATGCCTGCAGAGAACCGATGAAAACGGTAATGTCAAAGTCTACGGCATTGCCGAAACACAAGACGGTCCCGACATGTCATCGGCATCCCAAGCCTTACAAGAGCGTAACCGTCTCCTCCATAATATTTATAAATATCTTCCGGTAGGAATTGAGCTCTATAACCGAGAGGGAATATTGATAGATATGAATGACAAAGAGCAGGAAATGTTCCATCTCAAACAGAAAGAAGATCTACTTGGAATTAATATTTTCGAGAATCCGATTTTCCCGGAAGAGATGAAAAGCAAGTTAAGAAAACATGAAAATGCAGACTTCACTTTCCGGTATGACTTCTCTAAAATAGGCAATTACTACAAGACACAGAAGAAGACGGGCACCATAGACCTTGTAACCAAAGTCACAAGCCTTTACGACGATAATCACAACCTAACCAACTATCTGCTAATCAACGCAGACAAAACGGAAACGACCGTCGCTTACAACAAAATACAAGAGTTCGAGAGCCACTTTGAGCTTATAGGTGACTATGCCAAAGTGGGATATGCCAATTATGACCTTCTTAATGAGCAAGGCTATGCCCAACGCAGCTGGTACAAGAACTTGGGTGAGAAAACAGAAACACCGTTGTCCGAAATCATCGGAACCTACAATCATCTTCACCCTGACGACCGTACTATCATGCTTGACTTCCTACAGAACGTAAAGAGAGGACTGGCACACAAGCTCAGCCGGGAAGTACGTGTTCTTAAAGAAGACGGTTCTTTCATGTGGACCCACGTCAACATCATTGTAGAACGCTACATGCCTGAACAGAACATCATAGAGATTATCTGCATCAATTACGACATCACCCAATTAAAGCAGACGGAGGCAATGCTGATACAAGCCAAGGAAAAGGCCGAAGAGGCAGACCGGCTGAAATCCGCTTTCCTTGCCAATATGAGCCATGAAATCCGCACGCCGCTAAATGCGATTATCGGTTTCTCCAGCCTGCTGCACTATGTGGAAAACGAGCAGGAAAGGGAACAGTACATCTCTTTGATAAACCACAACAACCAACTGTTGCTCAAACTAATCAACGACGTTCTGGACCTTTCCAAAATAGAGGCCGGACACATAGAGCTCCATTCCGAATGGTTCAATCCGGCAGAACTCATCAAGGAAAGTATTACCGAGTACGAACGGAACGTTCCGGCAGGAGTGAAACTCTTTGCCAGGTATCCGGTAACCCCCAGCCAGATAGAGCACGACCCGATGCGCATCAAACAGATACTGAACAACTTCATATCGAATGCACTGAAAAACACCGTGCAGGGACATATCGAAGTGTACTACGAAACGGACACAGACGGAATAAGAATCAGTGTTTCCGATACTGGATGCGGTATTCCCCCCGACAAACAGGGAATGATATTCGAACGGTTTGAAAAGGTGGACTCTTTTGCCCAAGGTGCCGGATTAGGACTCTCCATCTGCAAATCCATCGTTGAGAAAATGAATGGAGTGATTACCGTAGATTCGACAATGGGAGTGGGAAGCACATTCACCGTGGAACTGCCCTGCCGGACAAGACCATCCTGACAACAAACGAAAAACAATGATTTATGACCGCACAGAAAGAATTTACCCTAACCCCTCGCCGGCGTGGCTTTCACCTGGTGACAGAGGAGATTATACGCAACCTTCCACCGCTTCCGTCTGCCGGAATCCTGCATCTGTTCATCAAGCATACAAGCGCAGGCCTCACCATCAACGAGAATGCAGACCCTGACGTACAGACAGATATGGAAGCCATCTTCAACCGCCTCGTAAAAGAACGGGAACCTTATTACCAACATACATGCGAAGGCGATGACGATATGCCCGCCCATGCCAAGGCAACCCTCAGCGGAACCAGCCTCACCATCCCCATCACCAATGGGCGTCTGAACATAGGTATCTGGCAAGGCATCTATCTCTGCGAGTTCCGCAACCGGGGCGGAGGAAGAAGAATTGTAGCAACCGTCATCGGATAATCCCCTATCATCATGCAGAAAGCCATCATCATCGGTGCCACTTCAGGCATCGGACAAGAAGTAGCCAGGATACTTGTACAACAAGGCTGGCATATAGGTATTGCCGGCAGAAGAGAGGAAGCATTGCATGCCCTACAAGCCACCGCACCCGACCGGATAATCACGGAACAGCTGGACGTTACGGAAGAGACAGCGACTCTACACCTCCATAACCTGATAAAAAAGCTGGGAGGCATAGACCTGTTTTTCCTCAGTTCCGGCGTGGGACATCAAAACCGGGACTTACAACCGGACATCGAACTGAACACGGCACGTACCAATGTAGAGGGATTTACCCGCATGGTGACTGCCGCCTTCAACTATTTCAAGGAAAAAGGCTCCGGACATATTGCTGTCATCAGTTCCATTGCAGGCACTAAAGGACTGGGCGTTGCACCGGCCTACTCTGCCACCAAACGCTTCCAGAATACCTATATCGAAGCGCTGGCACAACTTGCCCGGATGCAGCATCTTGATATACACTTCACCGACATCCGTCCGGGATTTGTTGCCACCGATTTATTGAAAAGCGGGAAATACCCGATGCTGATGAAAGCAGACCGTGTAGCACAGCACATAATCAAGGCTTTAAGAGAAAAGAGACGGGTAGTTGTCATTGACGGACGCTACCGGGTACTGGTATTTTTTTGGCGTATGATTCCACGATGGCTATGGGAAAGGTTGCCTATAACGAATTGATTTCGTATCTTCACGTCTCCAAACAGAAATAGACATACAGACATGAAGAAAAATTCAAAATATATCGTGCTTACCGCTGCCATTGCACTGTGCGCAGGTTCCAGCCTCCCCTTCCTCGCAGGCAGCAGTACGCTGAATCCCGAACGCGATTCCGTGAAATCCGAAGTTCCCTACTGCGTGACCTCCCCCAGCGTACCGGACAAGATCACTTTTGCCGGACAAGCTATTGACCTGCTTCGCTACGACCACCGCGAACGTATGGACCGCGAACTGATGTCCTTCACCTACATGCACTCCACCACCATGCTCATGGTGAAGCGTGCCAACCGCTACTTCCCCGTCATAGAGCCTATACTAAAAGCCAACGGCCTTCCCGATGACTTCAAGTACCTCGCTGTGATAGAAAGCAACCTGAACCCGCTTGCCAAATCGCCTGCGGGTGCCGCCGGCCTATGGCAGTTCATGCCTGCCACCGGACGCGAATTCGGACTGGAGGTGAACAGCAACATCGACGAACGATACCATATCGAGAAAGAGACCAAAGCAGCCTGCAAGTACCTGAAAGATGCTTATCAGAAATACGGGAACTGGCTGTGCGTAGCCGCCGCCTACAATGCCGGGCAAGGACGCATCTCCACACAGCTGCAGAAGCAAATGGTGGACCAGGCTGTCGACTTATGGCTGGTAGAAGAGACTTCGCGCTACATGTTCCGCCTGCTGGCAGCCAAAGCAGTCATCAGCAATCCACAGCAGTACGGCTTTCTGTTGAAACGGGAACATCTTTATCCGCCCATCCCCTACACGGAAGTGACCGTCACAACGGGCATCGGCAACCTGGCACAGTTTGCCAAAGATAAAGGCATCACCTATGCCCAACTGAAAGATGCCAATCCGTGGCTGCGGGATACCTCGCTGATGAATAAAAGCGGACGTACATACATACTAAAAATACCGACACAAGCCGGAATGCATTACAACCCCAAGAAAACAGTGCCCCACAATAAGAATTGGGTCATCAATTAATAAAAAAGAAAGAGAGGATACGATGATGATGTTAAACTTTGATTTTGTGCTCAGGTTGCTGGTAGCCGGAATATTGGGTGCCATTATCGGACTGGACCGGGAATACCGTGCCAAAGAAGCAGGCTACCGCACCCATTTCCTGGTATCATTGGGAAGCGCGCTCATCATGATTGTATCCCAATATGGTTTTCAGGAAATCATCAAGGAAAGTAGTGTGACGCTGGACCCCAGCCGTGTTGCCGCACAAGTAGTCAGCGGTATCGGATTCATCGGTGCGGGTACCATCATTTTCCAGAAACAGATAGTCAGGGGACTGACAACAGCCGCAGGAATATGGGCTACTGCAGGCATCGGATTGGCAGTAGGTGCAGGAATGTACACCATCAGCATTGCCGCCACCCTGCTGACTCTGGCAGGGCTCGAACTGTTGAGCCTTATTTTCAAAAGCATTGGCATGAAAAGTTCCGTGATAACCTTTTCCACTTCCAGCAAAGAGATACTGCCGCAAGTGTCCCGGCGATTCAACTCCAAAGACTATCTGGTGGTGTCCTACAACCTGGACCGGCAAGTGCAGGGAGAGTACACCAACTATCAAGTGACCATGGTCATCAAATCCAAGAAAAGCTATGATGAGGGATATTTGCTGCAACTGATGCAGGAATTTCCCGAAGTGACAGTGGAGAAAATCGAATAAAGGGAATCACTGCTGTTTTTCCGTCAGATATTTCCAATAGCGCACGGGCATGTCCTGCTTGTGCTTCCGGGGATTGAGGCGTTCCTTGATGCAGATTGCCTTGAAATAGGTTTTCCAGAGAGACTGGAAAAGCTGTTCGTCTCCGTCCATCAGACTTTCGTCGAGCATGCCGGTGACAAGATGTCCTTCGCGACTGTCCTCACCAAAAGTCACCTGGCGCACCTCCTTCAAGTCGTAATAGTACCCATAGGCTCGCCTGATGTCATAAATCAACCAACGCTGGTCGGCAAAACGGTCCTTGAAATGCCCCGTCACCAAAGGAAGGGCATTCTTTTCGGGCTCGATGGCAGCAAAGAAAGTACCGTCCGCAGCCTTCTGGAAGCGGACAAACTGAAGCAGGCGTATACGCTCCCAATCCACCCGCTTCCACATACGGGAGAACTCCAGCACATCAGGGTCGGCAAAGTTCGTTTCAATGGAGCGAGGAGCATCTATCGCCTTGCGGATATAGCGGAACAGCAGCATGGGAGTTTCCGGTTCCTCTGCCAGCCAGCATTGGGCGAGGCAGGCAAGTGCCGCAGACGACAGCTTCTTCTGCAATCCGCGCCAGACGCGACCGGACTTCTCCTCATCGGTTATCACTGTAAATATTTCATCGTAGAACAATGGTAGAGGCTCTCCCTCCAACAACAGTGCATCGGGGAAAATGCGGCGGGAATAGGCTTCAAAAACAGAAGTCAGCAATCCCTCAAAAGTCTTATCGTATAAAAAGATATTCATTCGCCAAAATCAAGCATCAACTGCCTCTCATCCACTTTTTTCTTGTTCGGTTTGGGCAACAGCAGACTGCGTACCCCTTGCGGAGTCAGCTCATTGACCGTGCGCATCGGCAACTCGCAGCAGGTAATGAAATACTGCGCCTTCTTCATCACCACCCCTATCTTCTTCAACTGGTAGAAACCTATCTTGGAGAAACGTCGGGAAGCCACTATCAGCCGTGCCGACTTCACGCCGATGCCCGGCACGCGGAGCAACATCTCATAATCCACCTTGTTCACATCGATTGGAAACTGCTCGGGATGGCGCAAAGCCCAGGACAGCTTGGGGTCAACCTCCAAATCAAGGTCTGGGTAGGCATCATCCACTATTTCCTCCACCTTGAACTGATAGAAGCGCATCAGCCAGTCGGCTTGGTAAAGGCGGTTTTCGCGCACCAAAGGGGGCTGTTTCAATGCCGGCAGGCGCTTATCGTAGGTATTGACGGAAATATAGCCCGAATAGTAGACACGCCGCATCGTAGGTCCCTTATAGAGGGCCGACGAAAGATACAGAATATCCTTGTCCGTCTCGGCGGTAGCGCCTACTATCATCTGTGTGCTTTGTCCTGCAGGAGCGAAACGAGGAGCGTGGCGGTGTTTCTTGCGTTCTTCCGAACTTTCAAGGACTCCCTGCTGGATGTAGCGCATAGGCGCATATACACTCTTATGGTCTTTCTCCGGGGCAAGCAGTTTCAGGTTCTCCTCCTTCGGTATCTCGACATTGACGCTGAGACGGTCGGCATAAAGCCCTGCCTCATTCACCAGTTCGCGGCTGGCACCGGGAATGCTCTTCAGATGGATATATCCGTTGAAACGATGGATAGTGCGGAGGTCCTTGGCAACGCGCACCAGGCGTTCCATCGTGTAATCGGGATTACGCACCACCCCACTGCTCAGGAAAAGCCCTTCGATATAGTTGCGGCGATAGAACTCCATGGTGAGGTCTACAAGCTCGGCCACCGACAGCGTGGCACGCGGCAGGTCGTTGCTGCGGCGGTTGATGCAGTAGGCGCAGTCGTAGATGCAATAATTGGTAAGCATCACTTTGAGCAGGGAGATACAACGGCCGTCCTCGGCAAAACTATGGCAGATGCCCCAGCCACCCACAGTGTTCCCCAGCATGCCTGCCTTGCCGGAGCGCACCGTACCACTGGAGGAGCAAGAGACGTCATACTTTGCCGACTCTGCCAGTATCTTCAGTTTATTGAGAACGTTTTCATCCATAATACCTGCGTCAAAAGTAGCAATAATACTTTTCAAAAACAAAAAAGACCGCCAGTAGTGGCAGTCTTTCGCAGCATCAAATATGCTTTTTTTCTTACTTCTTAGAAGCTTCCAAAGATGCTTTGCGAAATTCCTTCATAGCTTTTTCGATTTCCAAAGAAGCCTTACGAGCGCGAGTTCCTGCTGCCTTGTTACCGTTTTCCAACTGAGCGTTTGCATCTTTTGAGAAGTCTGCATACAATGCAGCTACTTTTTCAACTAATTCTTTCATAATCCTTTTTAAATTACTTCGTTAATAATGTCTGGCAAAAATACATTCTTTCTTGAAATAAATGCAGAAAAACGATATTTTTTTTGAAATATTCGGTAAAATCGCCGCAAAAAGGGGCTCTTACGCGTTTTTTATCTACTTTTGCAAGCATGAAAACGCTTACTGACACCGAATATATACACGCTCTCATAGCCGAAGGAGAGCACCAACAGCAGGATTTCAAGTTCGAAATATCCGACGCCCGCAAGATAGCCAAAACCCTTTCAGCCTTTGCCAATACAGACGGTGGAAAACTGCTCATCGGAGTGAAAGATAACGGGAAAATTGCCGGTGTTCGTTCGGACGAAGAACAATATATGATAGAAGCGGCTGCCGAACTTTATTGCAGCCCCGAAGTGAACTACATCATGCAGACCTATCTGGTGGAAGGCCGCAGTGTGCTGGTGGTACAAATCGAGGAAAGTGACCGGAAGCCGGTATATGCCAAGGACGAAACAGGAAAATACTTGGCCTATCTCCGCATCAAGGATGAAAACATCCTGGCTACTCCCGTCCATCTGCGCGTCTGGCAGCAAAGCGGAAGTCCGAAAGGAGAACTGATAGAATATACCGAACGGGAACAACTGTTGCTCAATCTGCTGGAAGAAAACGACCGCCTTTCACTGAACCGTTACTGCCGCCTGGCGCATATTTCCCGACGCGCCGCCGAACATCTGCTGGCAAAGTTTGTTCGTTATGACATAGTGGAACCGGTGTTTGAAGGACACAAATTTCACTTCAAGCTGAAATAGGCAAGGAGATTCCGTCAGGTTTGTCCAGATTTGTCCATGGTACAAATCGCAGCACACGAGCTCATACCACGTTGATTATCACCGACTTGCAAGAAATCTATCTCAGTTAACGACAGAGGTAGCCTTGAATAACGACAGAAGCAGCCTAAAGTAACGACAGAGGGTAGCACTTGTTTTGTGTGAGTTTTTTTTACTACAAATAGATAACTGTACATATACATTATGGGAATAATAAATCTGATAAACGACCTGCTCTGGACCTACATCCTCGTTGCCCTGCTGTTGGGATGCGCCGTATGGTTTACGCTGAGAACCCGCTTTGTACAGTTCCGGATGATAAAGGAAATGGTACGTCTGCTGGGCGACTCGGGCGGGAAAGGCGATGCCAAGGAAAAGCATATCTCATCGTTCCAGGCATTTGCCATCTCCATTGCCAGCCGTGTAGGTACGGGCAATCTTGCAGGGGTTGCCACCGCCATTGCAGTAGGCGGTCCGGGCGCTGTATTCTGGATGTGGGTGATTGCCCTCCTGGGTGCTTCCAGCTCGTTTGTAGAATCTACACTGGCCCAATTGTATAAGATAAAGGGCAAAGACTCCTTTATCGGCGGCCCGGCCTACTATATGCGTAAGGGACTGAAACAGCCGTGGATGGGGGCACTGTTTGCCGTACTTATCACCATTACCTTCGGATTTGCATTCAACTCGGTACAGAGCAATACACTGTGTGCCGCTTTCGAAGGCGCTTTCGGGTTCGACCATGCCGTTGTGGGAGGGATCATCACCGCACTCACGCTGACAATCATCTTTGGAGGCGTACAGCGCATAGCCAAAGTCAGCAGCATCATCGTCCCCATCATGGCGTTGGGATACATTGCACTGGCACTTATCATCGTTCTGTTGAACATCAAAGAGCTGCCGGGAGTCCTGGCACTCATTGTCGGCCACGCCTTCGGATGGGAGCAGGCTTTGGGAGGGGGTGTCGGCATGGCGCTGATGCAGGGCATCAAACGCGGGCTGTTCAGCAACGAGGCCGGTATGGGGTCCGCCCCCAATGTGGCGGCAACCGCACACGTCAGCCACCCCGTGAAGCAAGGCTTGATTCAGACGCTGGGAGTATTTACCGATACGCTGATTATATGTACCTGCACCGCTTTCATCATTCTGTTCAGCGGTGCTCCACTGGATGGTTCCACAAACGGCGTACAGCTTACCCAGCATGCACTGACCAACGAGATAGGACCTTCGGGAGCCATCTTCGTTGCGGTAGCCTTGTTCTTCTTCGCATTCAGCAGCATTCTGGGAAATTATTATTACGGAGAAGCCAATGTGCGCTACCTTACCCACCGTAAATGGGTGCTCAACATCTACCGTATACTGGTGGGCGGCATGGTCATGTTCGGTACTGTTGCCACCTTCGACCTGGCATGGAGCCTTGCCGACGTCACTATGGGACTCATGGTGCTCTGCAATCTTATCGCCATCAGCCTGCTCGGAAAATACGCTTTCAGGCTGCTTGAAGACTACCGCGCACAGAAAAGCGCCGGTATCAAAGACCCCGTTTTCACCAAGAACCGCCTGAAAGAGGTAGAAAAAGACATAGAGTGCTGGTGATAACCAACTTATTTCGTACTTTTGCAGCCGGAACCGCCGGATGACCTGCGGTCTTGTAATTTGTAATCAGTAATTCGTAATTTGATATGAGTTTATTTGCCAAACTATTCAACAAGAATACCGGAGAAGTATCTTCGAAGAATGTGGAAGACTTCGTGTCACTGACACGCGTCTACTTCCAGTCTGTAATAGCCGCCAACCTGGGCATCACCAATATCCGCTTTGTGCCGGATGTAGCCAACTTCAAGCGTCTGTTCAAAATCCCCACGCAGGGAGGCCGTCTGGGACAAGCGGAAAAGGCCGCTTCGCGCAAGATGCTGATGCAGGACTACGGCATCAGTGAAAACTTCTTCAAGGAAATTGATACTTCCGTCAAGAAGCACTGCCGTACGCAGAACGACGTACAAGGTTATCTCTTTATGTATCAAGGATTCTCCAATGACTTGATGATGCTGATGGGAAACCTGATGCAGTGGAAATTCCGCATGCCTTCCATCTTCAAGGGAGCACTGCGCAGCATGACCGAAAAAACCGTACACGACGTCTGTACAAAAACCGTATGGAAAAAGGACGATGTACACAAGACGGCAGCGGCAGTACGCCAGTACAAAGAGCGTCTGGGATATTCGGAACAATGGATGACCGAGTACGTTTACAACGTAGTGATGCTGGCCAAAAAGGAACCGAAACAGAAAGCCAACGAAGAGAAATAAAAGAAAAAGAATTCTAAAGAACTTTAGAAACAAGAAGGCGGGAAAGAAATTTCCCGCTTTTTTTTGTTATTTTTAGCAAATGAAATCATTTTCCCCTCACGGAACACAAGGACGCACCCCGCGTCAACCATCATAAATATTAACTTCAAAAAAACAATCGCTTATGAAACAAAAGAAAATGCTTGCACTCACTCTATCACAACTGGAACAACTTTATCGGCACGAACTCCCTGAATTGGTCAGCATCGCCGTTCAAAGCGACGATGCGGAAGCCTTCAAGGCCAACCTGACGGAGTACATTGCCGGACATCCGGAAGTGGACAACGAGGCCGGTAAGCAAATTCGACTCTTGATTGAATTTGACGGGCAGGAAGTACACGAGCTCTCCATCGGAGAACAACTGCCCATATCAACTTTATCAATGCTGCACTCCTTCCTCACGAGGCAATGGGAAGAGGAAACGGAGACGGACCTGTTCATCGACTTGTTCCAGCAGTTCAAACGCCTCCACCAGCCAGCCCCCACCCTGCCCTCCGCACAGAAAATCAAAACCCTGACCGAACGCTGGCCCAGCGGACTGGATGAAGACGTGCAGCATATCCGTGCAAAGAACAAGGAACGCATCCTGCATGCACTGGTGCAGAAGATTGAGCACCGCAAGAACCCGGCTTCCCGCTTCCATTTCGAAGAGGGACTCAGCTACGAGGAGAAGTTCAACCTCGTCAGCGAATGGTGGAATGACTTCCGTTTCCATCTTGCCATGGCCGTCAAAAGCCCTACGGAGCTAAACCGTCTTCTCGGCAACTCCCTTTCTGCCGAAACCATGTACCTGCTCTCAAAAGCCCGCAAGAAGGGAATGCCTTTCTTCGCCACCCCCTATTATCTGTCACTGCTGAACTGCACCGGCAGCGGATACGACGACGAGGCCCTGCGCAGCTATATACTCTATTCACCCCAACTGGTGGAAACCTACGGACAGATACGTGCCTGGGAACGGGAGGATATCGTAGAACCAGGTAAACCCAACGCCGCCGGCTGGCTGCTGCCCGACGGGCATAACATCCACCGCCGTTATCCGGAAGTGGCCATCCTCATCCCCGACACCATGGGACGCGCCTGCGGAGGACTCTGCGCATCTTGTCAGCGTATGTACGACTTTCAAAGCAAACGGCTCAATTTTGAGTTTGACACCCTGCGTCCCAAGGAGACATGGGAAAAGAAGCTGCGTCGGCTGATGGCCTATTTTGAGGAAGACACGCAACTGCGGGACATTCTCATCACCGGCGGTGACGCACTGATGAGCCAAAACAAGACGCTGGGCAATATTCTGGATGCCGTCTACCGCATGGCAGTCCGCAAGCGGAAAGCCAATCAGGAACGGCCCGAAGGAGAAAAGTATGCAGAGCTGCAACGTGTACGCCTCGGCTCACGCCTCCCCGCCTACCTGCCCATGCGCATCAATGACGGGCTGGTGGAGATTCTAAGGGAATTCAAGGAAAAGGCGTCTACCATCGGCATCCGCCAGTTCATTATCCAGACACATTTCCAAACCCCACTCGAAGTCACTCCGGAAGCTGCCGAAGGAATACGCAAACTGCTGGCGGCAGGCTGGCTCATTGACAACCAACTGGTATACAACGTAGCTGCATCCCGCCGGGGGCATACCACCCGCCTGCGGCAAGTGCTCAATCAGTTGGGAGTGGTTTGCTACTACACCTTCTCCGTGAAAGGTTTTGAAGAAAACAATGCCGTGTTTACCCCCAACAGCCGTTCCGTACAAGAGCAATGGGAAGAAAAGCGCTTCGGAAAGCTGACCAAGGAAGATGCCCATAATCTGTCCGTACTGCTTGGAACCGTCCATGACCCGGCAGCCTGCATCCGGCGTTTCCTGAAAACACACCACCTGCCTTTCCTCGCCACCGACCGCAATGTGCTCAACCTGCCCGCCATCGGCAAGAGCATGACTTTCAACATGGTAGGCATCACCCCCGAGGGCAAGCGTATCTTGCGGTTCGACCACGACAATACTCGCCGCCACAGCCCGATAATAGACCGCTTGGGGCAAATATATATCGTAGAGAACAAGTCCATAGCCTCCTACCTCCGCCAACTGCAGGCCATGGGAGAAGACGCCGAAGAATATGCCACCATCTGGAACTATACGGAAGGCAAGACAGAATCCCGGTTCAGCCTCTACGAATATCCTGATTTCCCCTTCCAAATCACCGACAGAATGAGCAATCAGGACATTGCAGGATAGCATATCCAAGATATATTCCGTACTTTTGCAGGCAGAACAATGAAATTGGAAAGTATGGAAATAGAACAACACCCTTTAGAACCCTTCCTTCCCGGCAACGCCCGTCTGCTGATGCTGGGAAGCTTTCCTCCGCAGAAAAAGCGGTGGTCCATGGAGTTTTACTACCCCAACTGGAACAATGACATGTGGAGGATTACCGGGTTCCTTTTCTTCAATGACAAGGATTATTTTATAAACAAGACGAAGAAGGCTTTCTGCAAAGAACGCCTCATCAGTTTCCTGCAGGAAAAGGGTATTGCCTTGTTCGACACAGCCTCTGCCATACGGCGCCTGCAGGACAACGCCTCGGATAAGTTTCTGGAAGTGGTGCAACCCACGGACGTCCCTGCCCTGCTACACCGGATACCGCAATGCAAGGCTATCGTCACCACCGGCGAGAAGGCAACGGACACGCTGTGCACGCAGTTTTCCATCGACAAGCCCAAAGTAGGCGACTTCACGGAGTTTCTTTTCGAAAACCATCCGATGCGCCTCTACCGGATGCCTTCTTCCTCAAGAGCCTACCCGCTGGCACTGGAAAAAAAAGCAGCAGCGTATCGCATTATGTATCAGGACTTACAGATGTTGTAAGCAACTTTCTATAGAAAATAAGTACGTCCGTTACTTGCATATTTGAAAGTTTGCATTACCTTTGCAGCCGCAAACACGGGAGTAGCTCAGTTGGTAGAGCACCGGTCTCCAAAACCGGGTGTCGGGAGTTCGAGCCTCTCCTCCCGTGCATGAACGAATAATGGCTGTAAGTATTGCTTACAGCCATTATTCGTTTTATAAATGCCTACCGGATATCTATCAGCTTATGTGTCTGCAAACTAAGTCTCCACTTAGGATGCTTCATCACGCAATCCACCGTTTCGGCCGTATTGCTGCAAGAGCAAGGCTGAAGAAAGAAATGCCCGGCGGGCAACTGCTCATAAACAGTAATATCCTGCCCTTCATACACCACCTTCACTTCATTCATACGCGTAATTTCCAGCTTTACCCCCTGCTTGGGAGAGCAGGTCACCCAATCTATATTATCCGGCAGCGGACGGGTACCGTTTGTTTCAATGCAGACATACTTTCCCGCCTGGTGCAGACAATCCACAAATTCACGGTCAATCCAAAGGGAGGGTTCTCCACCGGTCAGTATCACGGTAGCGGCAGGGTATCTACTAACTTCTGTTACGATATCTTCATCGGACATCAGTATGCCGTCCTCATGCTGCGTATCACAAAAGAGGCACTTCAGGTTGCAACCGGAAAAACGGATAAAGACAGCCGGGGTACCCGTATGGTATCCTTCTCCCTGCAAACTGTAGAATATCTCATTAATCTTCCTCATAGACGGCAATGTTTGATTCCGACTCCTGCACCTCTACCTTGAAGCAAGTGGGTATCTGGTCGCATATCCAACGGGCTATGTTCTCGGCTGTGGGATTGAAGGACAGCACTTCATTAAGATTATGGTGGTCCAGCTGTTCCTTTACCACCTGCTTGATGTGACTGAAGTCTACTACCATTCCGTCCGCATTCAGCTCTTTGGAACGGCAATAGACAGTGATAATCCAGTTGTGACCGTGCAGATTCTCACACTTACTGCGATAAGAAAGTTTCAGGCTATGGGCAGCCGACACTTCCATACGTTTGATGACTGTGTACATATTGTTAATACGCTAATTAATATAATAAGTTGCCGCATCTAATGTCACCTCGATGCGACGGCAAAATTACAAAAAACTTAAGATTTATCCATTCACTTCCCTAACTTATTCGTACACACAAAGAGAATTGGCAACCTTACGCTCTGCGCTGCCACTCGGGGTATTGGCTATTCCCTTATCCGGCAACTCCCCACTCCACAGCGTAGAAGAACCGCCACCGTCCAGATTCAACGCATCCTCCCCACCCAATACACGAATCATATGGGCAAGCTCGGGTATATTGATGCCTTCCGCTTTTCCCTTCCGACGTCCGTCAACGACAATAAGCAGGATTTTTCCTTCTCTTGTCAGCGCCACAGCACTGCGGGGATGCTTGGTATCTACAAAATTCCGGTTAGTCCCGGACAAGTCGCACACTTGCCCGTCCTTCAGCATCAAAGGACCGGAAGCCAGCACAGTGCCTTTTTTCAAAGTACATGCCTTTTCTTCCTGCTTGCTCCAGGGAATCAGTTCCAGCCTGCCCTTCTTTATAAGTACAGCTCCATTGGACACTGTTGCCAGAACCCCAGTAGAGGTAGTATCTATCACCACCCCGTCCTTACGCAGATAGCAGACGGAATTCCCGGCTTTCATATCAAAATAGGAGCCATTGATGGCCGCCACCGCACCTGCATGCCGGGCGGCTACACTGGTCTCCTCCTTGGGATTGTGGACGAGCACATCGAAACGGTAGTGCTTCGGGGATATTTCAAAAATGGACACTTCCTGAGGAACTCCATACAAAGAACTGAATACTGCCTTTTTATACAGCATCCCTTTCTGCAGGGGCTCAGTCTGCCAGTTGGCAGAAACAATGGCAAGAGAGTCGGCAGCAGTCTGCGCCATTGCTGCAAACATGCCGCAACAGAGAAACACTGTCAGGAATATTTTCTTTTTCATAAGATGAGATTGGTTTAAATTAATTCATAGCTGCAGATTTGAATCGGCATGTCGAGATTATGCAACACCTTTTCAAGCTGTATACCTTCACGGTTGTCGTACTCGTAACCGAAAGTAGCACGGATACCTTGCAGAATGAACTGCGTGGCACGGTCCAGGGCAATGGGCAAACTGTCGCCTTGCAACAGTGCCCCGGTGATGACACTGGTAAACGTATCCCCCGTTCCGGGATAATGGGCCGGCAGGTAAGGACACGTAACCTTCCAGTAGCGGTTACCGTTCCGGTTATAGGCATACACGGACGTCTTATGTTTATCATCCCGTACGGGTATACTGGTAATAATCACCACTTCGGGACCACAATCGGAAAGCTGGCGAAGGTATGACTTCAATTCCTCATCCGTATTCATCTCCTTATAAGGAATACCCAGCAGATAGAACAGCTCCGTCAAATTGGGAGTAACGACATCGGCCTTGGTGATGAGATGTTTCATTTCATCAATCATGGACTCGTGGAAGTTCGCATAAAGCCGTCCGTTATCGCCCAACACCGGGTCTACCACAACCAGACCGTCCGGTCGGCGGAAGTCATCAATAAAGTCAGAAACAATATGTATCTGCCGCGGAGAACCCAGATAGCCGGTATAAAAGGCATCAAACTGTACTTCCAGCTTCTTCCACTCGGAAATAATCTTCGGCATTTCATCCGTCAAGTCCAGAAAAGAGAACTCCGGATACTGGGTATGGCTCGACAATACGGCTGTAGGCAACGGACACACCTGGAAACCCATAGACGAAAGGATGGGAATGACCACCGTCAGAGACACCCGTCCGACTCCCGACAAGTCGTGGACGGCAACAACCTTCTTTACTTTATTCGCATACATATTATCTATATTATTATTTTTCCTACATTTGCCGCATGAAAACCGTCTGCATCATTTTGGGAACAGTTTCTTTGACACTCGGCATCATCGGCATCTTCCTGCCGTTGCTGCCCACTACGCCTTTCCTGCTGCTCACGGCAGCACTCTACTTCAGAGGCTCACCCAGACTGTACCAATGGTTGCTGAACCACAAATGCCTCGGTCCCTACATCCGCAGCTTCCGCGAGAACAAAGCCATCCCACTACGTGCCAAAATCATCTCCCTACTGCTGATGTGGGGAACAATGGTTTACTGCATCTTCTTCCTGATTCCACTAACAGAAATAAAGATAGTATTGTTCCTTGTCGCTGTGGGGGTGACTTGGCATATACTGTCATTCAAGACGTTGAAATGATGTGCTAAACTCCTCCTAACTTCTCGAAGAATTCTCCCAACCCCTTCCGAGCATCGGCAAGCTTGTCTTCCCAATGTTTCACGGAGTTCTGTCCGATAATATCCGTCACGTACTTCACCGAAATGAAAGGAACATTCTTGGCACGGCATACCAAAGCCTGGGCATAGGCTTCCATATCCACAACATCACCGGACACATCCGAGAGTTCTGTCAAGAAAGTATCCCCCGTATTGCATACACCGCCTGCCGGCCAGTGTAAACAATATCCTTTTTGGGACAACAAATCCATTGAATCAATCTCATACTCCATACCAAGCTCCACCAGCTTCTGCATATCACGGTCCACAAAATGACGGCATACGAAAATATCTCCTACCCGATGACGGATAGTCCCTGCCGTACCTACATTGACCACCAAGTCCGGTTGCGCATGGCTTATCGCTTCAGAAAGATAAAAAGCCGATTTCACCTTTCCCACACCGGTACGGAGATAGCCTATCTGCACCTCTTCCTCCCCTATCAGTCCGGGAAATTTCAATTCCGTAAATTCGCCTTGTACGGCATAAGTGACTAAAATTCTCATATCATTCTATCTTTTTAGAGTCTGTTTAAATTTTGTCCGGCATGAGGGTGGCAAAACGGTTGATGACACACCCTCCTCCTTCTCATGAAAAAGGCAAAGATAGAAACCTTTTTCAGAAGATTTCCATCTTTGCCCCATAAATGTAAAGTCACCCACACTCACAACCTCCCTGCCAGATAAGATTTCAATGACTCTACATATTCCTCAAATGCGTCTACTCCTTGCGGAGTGATCTTACAAATCGTACAAGGCATCTTTCCTTTAAAAGTCTTTGTCACCTCCACATATCCCGCCTTGCTGAGTTTGTCTATCTGCACGCTCAGGTTTCCTGCCGTAGCTTTGGTCTGCTGGCGGATATAGACAAAGTCCGCCTCCTCGACACTAATAAGCAACGACATCACCGCAAGCCGCAGTTCGCTATGGAGCAAAGGGTTCAGTTCTTTAAACATATATCATCCTCTTCTTTTATTGTTTGTGACGCTTCGCCACACTGTTCATGTAATGTCCGGGAATCACCATCATAAAGACGAACGCCAATGCAAAAAACAGTATCTGGTCTATGCCGGGCATATAGAAACATCCCAACGAGAGCAAGGCTCCCAGCACTCCCCCTATCGTAACCACTTTCGTGTTCACAATCAGTCCCGTCAGGGCAGTTCCCATCCCCATCATCAGCAAAATGACAAACAGAATAGGAATCTTCCATACAAATATGGCGGTACACGATACCAAGAAAGCGCCCAGTCCAAATACCGTCCACACATAATCCACAACACGGTCTATGTAGGTCTTCAACATTTTCCGAGCCTTCCGCTGACTCCACAACGTAGCAGGAAAGGCTATGACTGGAAGCAGGAACCATAGGAATTGCCAATTGTTATTGCCCGTTTCCTTCAATAGAAACCAAACCAGCAACGAGATAATTACCGTTACATATCCCCACAGCAAAAAAGGTGTCCCTGAATTTTCCGCCATTCTGTCCTTCGTGTTCTGTATCATCTGAGTGATGAGTTCTAAACTCTCTTTCTCATTCAATTTTCTTTCTTCCATTTTCCTGCCGCCTTATTTGTTGCTTCCTTTTAATACCCGCTTAAGTGCTATCTCCACCTGCTTCGTGTCGGCGCTCACCTCCACATCCGCTATCGCGCAATACTCAGATGGAATTCCGTCTTCCCTATCCAACTGATAATTGTTGTTTTCATCATGATAGACATAAAGCTTATATTTACCCACTGTCACATCTTTCAGTTCCAGTACCGCCTCCGTGCCCTTGGCATCTACCATACCATACTGCCCCTTGTCAGTGGCAATCATTATCTTTCCCACAGCAGAAGGTATGTTCATCACCTTCACTTTCAGAACATCTTGCGCAGACACCCCCAATGCAAATACACAAAGAAGAGCTGCCGCCATACTTCTACAAACAATCGTTTTCATAATCATTCTCTTTAAGTTATACATACCAAAATCACATTTCGGGTTCGAACTCCGATACAAAGATAAAAGGTTTATTTTATAAACCAAATTATTATATAAATTATTTTATTTATTTCTTAGCATCTCCTCCTTCCTTTACTACATACTATTCCAACCGCACCTAAAGAGTAGTGCCTAAAACAGCAAAAAGTAATTTCGGCCTTACTAAACAGTAATCGTCCAACAACCGTTCAATTATCGTCCAACATCTGTTTAATTATCGTCCAACAACTGTCGGACGATAATTAAACAAGCGTCGGACGATTACTATTTAGTAACGGAGATACTAAGCTTTCGAAAAGCAAGAAATAAAATCCTTCTAAAAAGCAAATTGTTCCATACCTATCCACATCTCTTGAAAAGCCAGCCTCCGCCACCCTTTTTCAATCCCTCAAAACCAGTACTTCATAGGCCATTTCGGTTATTTCGGCACTTCTACAACACATTTTCTCCGAAAAGTTTTTGTAATCTCCAAGTAAATTGTATTTTTGTGTACAATTTTGGTGTAGTGATGACAGACGAAGAAAAGAAGCTATTAAGTACCTTTGAAGCCAGACTGCGGCATTTAATCTATCTGCACGATGAATTAAAACGCGAAAATGCTGAGCTAAAGCAACTTCTTGAAGCCAAAGAGGAGGAATACGGGAAGGTACAAGCTGAATACCGGGAACTGGAACTTAACTACACGAACCTAAAAACAGCTACGACAATCAGCCTTAACGGCAGCGACGTGAAAGAGACGAAACTGCGATTGTCCAAATTAGTGCGTGAAGTCGATAAATGCATCGCTTTGTTGAATGAATAAAGAGAAGAGGATGTATGAACGATAAGATAAAGATAAACCTGCAGATGGCAGGAGCCTCCTACCCTCTCACAATCAACCGTGAGGACGAGGAAATGGTAAGAGAAGCCGCCAAGCAGGTAGATATCAGGCTCAATGCGTATCGGGAGCATTATCTGAATGTATCTCTAGAGAGAATTATAGCCATGGTGGCCTATCAGTTCGCTTTAGAAAACCTTCAGTTGAAGGATCGTAATGATACTGAACCCTATACCACCAAAATAAAGGAACTGACAGAGGTATTGGAGACCTATTTCAAGGAACAATAAGCTGCAATCCCTCCGTCGGGTCGGTAAAAGAGAGAAATTCGCGCACTGTACAAAAGTTTGCCCTTCATCAAAGCAAGCTTTTATGCAGTGCTTTTTTATTTATACACTAAAAACAAATTAATAAAATGACAGTAGTTACAATAGTATTATCCATTGCCTGCTTCATTGTCGGAGGGTTTGCCTCGTACTTGTTCTTCAAGCACGGGCTGAAAAACAAATACGACGGTATCCTGAGAGATGCGGAAGCGGAAGCGGAAGTGATTAAGAAAAATAAGTTGCTGGAAGTAAAGGAAAAATTCCTGAACAAGAAGGCAGACTTGGAAAAAGAAGTGGCCCAACGTAACCAAAAGATACAGCAGGCAGAAAACAAGCTGAAACAACGTGAATTGGTACTGAACCAACGCCAGGAAGAAATCCAGCGCAAGAAGATGGAAGCAGAAGCCGTGAAAGAAAATCTGGAAGCCCAACTGTCCATCGTAGACAAGAAGAAAGAAGAACTGGAGCACATGCAGCGCCAGGAAATAGAAAAGCTGGAAGCCATTTCCGGACTTTCTGCCGAAGAAGCCAAAGAGCGCATGGTAGAATCCCTAAAGGAAGAAGCCAAAACGCAGGCCCAGTCCTACATTAACGACATCATGGACGACGCCAAGCTGACGGCAAGCAAAGAGGCCAAGCGCATCGTGATACAGAGCATCCAGCGCGTGGCTACGGAAACAGCCATTGAAAACTCGGTAACTGTATTCCACATCGAATCAGATGAAATCAAGGGACGTATCATCGGTCGCGAAGGCCGCAACATCCGCGCCCTGGAAGCTGCCACCGGTGTGGAAATTGTGGTAGACGATACTCCGGAAGCTATCGTATTGTCAGCTTTCGACCCGGTTCGCCGTGAGATTGCACGCCTGGCATTGCACCAGTTGGTGACAGACGGACGTATCCACCCGGCACGCATCGAAGAGGTAGTTGCCAAAGTACGCAAGCAGGTAGAAGAGGAAATCATCGAAACCGGTAAACGTACTACTATCGACCTGGGCATCCACGGTCTGCATCCGGAACTTATCCGCATTATCGGTAAGATGAAATACCGTTCTTCATACGGCCAGAACCTTTTGCAGCATGCACGCGAGACAGCCAATCTTTGCGCTGTGATGGCATCAGAGCTGGGACTCAACCCGAAGAAAGCAAAACGTGCCGGACTGCTGCATGATATAGGTAAGGTACCCGATGAGGAACCGGAATTGCCGCATGCACTCTATGGTATGAAGCTGGCAGAAAAGTTCAAGGAAAAGCCAGACATCTGCAACGCCATCGGTGCCCACCACGACGAAGTGGAAATGACCAGCCTGCTGGCCCCAATCGTACAAGTATGCGATGCCATTTCAGGAGCACGCCCGGGAGCACGTCGCGAAATTGTAGAAGCATACATCAAGCGCCTGAACGACCTTGAGCAACTGGCCATGTCCTATCCGGGAGTGACAAAGACATATGCCATCCAGGCAGGCCGTGAGTTGCGTGTCATTGTCGGTGCAGACAAGATTGACGACAAGCAGACGGAGAACCTTTCCGGTGAAATCGCCAAGAAGATTCAGGACGAAATGACTTATCCGGGTCAGGTGAAGATTACCGTTATCCGTGAGACACGTGCGGTGAGCTACGCAAAGTAACATCAGAAAAGAAAATAAATGCAGAAAAGGGTGAATTCCTATTCACCCTTTTCTTATTTTTGCACCACAACCATAACTTTACAAAATGAAAGATTATCAGTTTGAAGTTTGTGCCAACTCCGTAGAGAGTTGTATTGCCGCACAAGCCGGCGGAGCAGACCGGGTGGAACTATGCGCAGGCATCCCCGAGGGAGGGACAACCCCCTCATACGGCGATATCCTCATCGCACGGGAAGTATTGCAGCAGACCAAATTGCATATCATTGTCCGTCCCCGTGGAGGAGACTTCCTTTACTCCTCCACCGAACAGCGCATCATGCTGAAAGACATAGAGAATGCCCGCCGCCTAGGCGCTGACGGAGTCGTGTTCGGTTGCCTGACGGCAGAAGGAGATGTAGACATTCCATTGATGGAGCAGCTTATGAAAGCCTCACAAGGGATGTCCGTCACCTTCCACCGTGCTTTCGATGTATGCAGAAATCCACAAAAAGCAATAGAAGATATTATCGCATTAGGATGCAACCGCATCCTAACTTCCGGACAGCAATCTACAGCAGAGCAAGGCATTCCCCTTTTGAAAGAGCTCCAACAACAAGCATCAGGCCGAATCATTCTATTGGCAGGCTGTGGGGTGAATGAAGCCAACATAGCCCACATTGCCCGAGAAACCGGTATCCGCGAGTTTCATTTCTCCGCCAGGGAAAATATCGAAAGCTCCATGCTCTATCACAATTCCGCCGTCTCTATGGGAGGAACGGTACATATTGATGAATACACACACACCATCACTACTGCGGAGCGGGTAAAGCGTACAATCGGAGCATTAAAAGCCTCTCCCCTAGCCCCTCCCCCGTAGGGAGGGGGACAGAGATAGTCCTACAAAATACAAACACTTCAAAACTCCCCTCCCTACGGGGGAGGGGTCGGGGGAGAGGCCTATAAAAAAAGGATGTACTTTTCAGCACATCCTTTTTTATATCATAGGATAAATATTATTTCTTCACCGGAGAAGAGTATCTTGCATTCAGACCATCCAGAATCTCACGGGTGATGTTGTAGACACTGTCTGCATAGAGCAGGTTGTCAAAACCCGTATTGCTGATAATCATGCTGTAACCTTTTGTCTTATTGTACTCCTTCAGGAAAGCATTGATAGAATCACGCAGTTGCAGGCTGTTCTTTTCATTCTCACTCATCAGCTCAGACTGCAGCTTGTTGCTCAGGTTCTGCAAATCCTGCTCCAACTTTGCAATGCGGTTGTATTCCTGCTGTGCTCTCTCCTGAGAAAGATAAGCGTTGTTCTGATACTTTGTCTGGAATTCCTGCTTCTGCTTCTCCAGTTCGCTGGCTTTCTGGTTCAATGTCAGACGGACATTCTCGCCCTTCTTCACCATAGCCTCATTCAAGTCTATGCAATAGTTGTATTTTGCCAAAAGCGTATCTATTTCAACATAAGCAATTTTCATTTCCGATAATCCGCCGGCTTGTGCAGGAGCGCTTGTCGTCTGTTTATCAGTATTGCCGGCACATTGAGCAAATAAAACGATCAGTGCGAGAGCTGCCAGACCGTTCATGAGGTAGTTTAATCTCTTCATAATTGATAAATATTGTTTTTTAAAATTAGTTCATACTATCGTTTAAGGCTTTTTCCAGTTCATCAATGGAAAAACGGGACTTGCGTTGCGCTTCCCTATCCTGCGACTGCACGCAACCGATACCTCTATCGCGCATTGCCTTATTGCCACTGACATGCCCGTTAGGGAATCTCCCGCCTTTCACAAAAAAGACCTTCACACCCAATAAAACAATGCAAATAGCAACTATTAACAGAGTTATCAATATTGTATCAAGCATTTCCATTAATTTTGTTACATGAAAATAGTGTTTTTACTATTTTTGTGGGTGCAAATATAGGGCTTTGGTTGGACTAACTCGCCTTTTTTACTCTAAAAAAAGAGAAAGGGGAATAAAATAGTCAATCAATTTAACCATATTTAGCAATAAGTGGTTAATTTAATGGAGAATTGATATTTGACAATTGATAATGAAGGCTGCATAAACACATGTAAGGCAGCCGCTAATTCAGATAATTATGGAAAAAAAAGACTTGAAACCGGCTGGTGTATTTCACTATTTTGAGGAAATCTGCCAAGTGCCGCGCCCTTCGAAGAAGGAAGAGAAAATCATTGCTTACTTAAAAGCATTCGGAGAAAAACATAAGTTGGAAACGAAGGTGGACGAAGCCGGAAACGTTCTGATAAAGAAACCCGCTACTCCGGGTATGGAAAACCGCAAGACTGTCGTACTTCAATCGCACATCGACATGGTATGTGAAAAGAACAACGACGTGAAGCACGACTTCCTGACCGACCCTATCGAAACCGAAATTGACGGTGAATGGCTGAAAGCCAAAGGTACAACCTTGGGAGCCGACAACGGCATCGGTGTAGCCACCGAACTGGCTATCCTTGCCGACGACAGCATCGAGCACGGTCCTATCGAATGCCTCTTCACCGTGGACGAGGAGACCGGACTGACCGGTGCCTTTGCATTGAAAGAAGGCTTCATGAACGGAGACATTCTGCTGAACCTCGATTCCGAGGATGAAGGCGAGCTCTTCATCGGCTGTGCAGGAGGTATAGATTCCGTTGCCGAATTCACCTACCGGGAAGTGGACGTACCGACAGGGTATTTCTGCTGCAAAGTGCAGGTAAAGGGGCTGAAAGGCGGACACTCCGGCGGCGACATACACCTGGGGCGCGGCAATGCCAACAAACTGCTGAACCGCTTCCTGAGCCAGGCATCCCAGAAGTACGACATGTACCTTTGCGAAATAGACGGTGGTAACCTGCGCAACGCCATTGCCCGCGAAGCACACGCGGTAATTGCCATACCCGATGCCGACAAGCATGCCCTGCGCACAGACTTGAATGTCTTTGCCGCCGAAGTGGAGGCAGAATATGCCGTCGTTGACCCGGACCTCCAATTCGTACTCGAATCGGAAGCAGCCCGTCCCAAAGCCATTGACAAAGATACCGCCAAGCGCTTGCTGCAAACCATCTATGCCGCACCTCACGGTGTGTATGCCATGAGCCAAGACATTCCGGGGCTGGTGGAAACCTCCACCAATCTGGCCTCCGTAAAGATGAAATCCGGCCATATCATCCGCATCGAGACCAGCCAGCGCAGCTCTACCGCCTCCTCCAAACAAGACATTGCCAATATGGTGCGTACTGTATTCGAAATGGGTGGAGCAGCCGTATCCTTCGGCGACGGGTATCCGGGCTGGAAGCCCAACCCGCATTCAGAAATCCTGGAAGTGGCTGTTGAGTCCTACAAACGTTTGTTCGGTGTAGATGCCAAGGTAAAAGCTATCCATGCAGGTCTGGAATGCGGACTGTTCCTTGACAAATACCCGGCACTGGACATGATTTCCTTCGGACCTACCCTGCAGGGTGTGCACTCTCCCGACGAACGGATGCTGATTCCTACCGTACAGAAGTTCTGGGACCATCTGCTGGATATACTGAAGCACATTCCGGTGAAATAAATATCCCGCGTTCCTTAAAGGGGAACGGGAATCGTTTGTATGAACGTTATCCATAAGATAGGAGTTATACTCTTCCTTCTCTGCCCGTACATCAGTCTGTACGGGCAAGAAGGAAAAGATACCCTCACGTTTCGGATAGTAAGCTACAATGTAGAAAACCTATTCGACTCCCGACATGACACACTAAAGAATGACTACGAGTTCCTGCCGGATGCCACCCGGCATTGGAATTACTCTAAATACAGAAAGAAACTGGATAATATAGCCCGCGTCATCATCGCCACCGGAGGATGGACGCCGTCCGCCCTTGTTGCCTTGTGTGAGGTGGAGAATGACAGTGTGATGCGCGACCTTACCCGCTACTCTGCCTTGCGCGAAGCAGACTACCGGTATGTGATGACACAATCTCCCGACGAACGCGGCATCGACGTAGCGCTGTTGTATCAACGTAATCTTTTCAAACTGCTTTCCTATCAGAGCCTCCCCGTAGACAAGCCCCGGAAGAATAGCCGTCCCACACGGGACATTCTTCACGTCAGCGGATTGTTGCTGAACCGGGATACGCTTGATGTACTGGTAGCTCACTTCCCATCCCGTTCGGGAGGGGCAAGAGAGTCTGAACCTTACCGGCTACTGGCTGCCCGAAAGGTGAAGCATGCCATAGACAGCCTATACACGATACGCCGACATCCGCAAATTGTCCTTTTAGGGGATTTCAACGATTATCCGGAGAATAAATCGGTAAAGGAGGTGTTGGAGGCAGCAGCACCGTCAACATTGCAAGACTCTCTACATCCACAAAAACTTTACCATCTACTGGCAAGAAAAACCAAGACACGCAAGCACTTCGGCAGCTACAAGTATCAAGGAGAATGGGGACTGCTGGACCACATCATCGTATCGGGTACGCTGCTGCAAGAACACGCACCGCTATATACAGAGGAAGCGAAGGCAGACGTATTCTGCCTGCCCTTCCTACTGACAAGAGACAAGAAATACGGAGGGCAGCAACCCTTCCGCACCTACTACGGGATGAAGTATCAAGGAGGATACAGCGACCACTTGCCTGTATATGCGGAGTTCCGGTTGATATATTAGTCGGAATACTGATACAGTTTCAAGTCAAACTTCTGTACCATCACCAGCAAGTGGTCGAAGATGTCGGACTGAATGCGCTCGTACTCTTTCCATACCTTGTTGCGAGAGAAGAAATATACCTGGATGGGTACCCCATACGTCGTGGGTTCCTTCTGGCTGATAATCAAGTCCATCTCCTGGTTCACCACCGGCAGGCTGCACAAATAGCGTTCGATGTAGATACGATAGAGCTGCGCATTGGTTGGCACCTCTCCTTCTGCAGGCTGATAGTCGGCCATCAAGGGGACTTCCTTGCGGATATTATCCAGCATTTCCGGAGTGCAGAACTTCAAGGTAGTCATATCCAGAAAGATATTCTTGTTTACCCGTCGCCCGCCACTTTCCTGCATGCCGCGCCAGTTCTGGAAGGAGTTGTTCACCAGGGTATACGGCGGTACGGTCGAGATGGTTTCGTCCCAGTTGCGTATCTTGACCGTGTTCAGCGTAATCTCCTCTACAACTCCATTGGCAACGCCACCCGGCAGTGCTATCCAGTCCCCTATCCGCAACATGTCGTTGGCAGAGAGCTGCACGCCGGCCACAAACCCCAGAATGCTGTCCTTAAATACCAGCATCAGTACAGCTGCAGATGCGCCCAGACCGGCAAACAAGGTCATAGGAGACTTGCCTATCAGCACTGAAACCACTATGATACCTCCGATAAAAAACAGCAGCACTTGCAATACCTGCACGAAGCCTTTCAGCGGACGGTTCTTCTGCTTGTCCTTCATGTTATAAACATCGAGCAGTACCAGCAACAAGCCGTTAATAGTAAGCAGCACCGCCACAATGATATAGACAGCACACACCTTTTGTGAGAACTCAAGCATCTCCTTTCCACGCACAAAGGCCATGGGCAGCAGGTAGTAGATGAGGATTCCCGGCAGAATATGTATCAAATGGTGTATCACCCTGCGTTTCATCAGCAACGTATTCCACTGATGGGGAGAGCGTCGGGTATAATGCTTCATACCGCCAACGAAGATTGCCTGGCACAAATAGTCCAGCCCTATCGAAAGCCCCACCATCAGCAGTGCAATAATCGTCTCGTCAAACATATCGGCAAACTTCGGGTCTATCCCCCAACCTATCAAGATTTTATTCATCCATCCTCCTAAACTCATCATAAGCTCTCTTTTTTTTGAAATGTCTTGTTTGTATAACAATCCAAAGATAAAGATGTTTTCAGAGAACGGCAAGCATATACCCTTTTTTCATCAACGACTCAATCCTCACGCTCGGGTCGTTTTTTAGCGACCGCCGCAGATAGGACATCTGTACATTCAAGGCAAGGGAGTTGGCATACGAGGCAGTGCCCCACACAGCATCCAGCAACGTATCGCGACTGACAGTCTTATTCACATTCAGCGCAAGCAAGCGAAGGATATCGGCTTGACGGGAAGTAATCAGCACCTTACTATTTCCCGTACGAATCTCGTTCGTACTGTAATTGAATACGGAATGGCCGAAAGCATACATCTCATCCTCTGCCACGCCGGACAACTGCGAAGTGAAACGCTCGCGGATACGCGCCGTAAGCTCTTCCGGATAGAAAGGTTTGGCAAGATAATCGTTCGCCTTCAGTTGGAATCCTTGCAGGCGGTCAGCCTTGTCGCTGCGGTCGGAAAGAAAAAAGATGAGGACATGCTTGTCCGCCTCCCGGATTCGTTTTGCCACTTCAAAGCCATTGAGCCCGGGCATATTGATGTCAAGCAAGACAAGGTCCGGTTTGACAAGAGGAAACTGGTCGAGGGCGATAAGACCATTTCCGGCATAGGTCACTTCATAACCCTCTTTCTCCAGGAAGCGTTTCAGAAGCATGGAATACTTCAGGTCATCGTCAGCAAAAAGAATTTTCAGTGGTTTCATGAGTTGCTATTTATATTCTCAATATCCATCTGTGCAGATTATTGTGGAATGGTTATTTCCACCGTCGTCCCCCTCCCAATCTGACTGGTCAGAAAGACGGTTCCCCTATGAGCCTCAACCAACAACTTGACATAACTCAACCCCAAACCGATGCCCGGCAAGGAACGGTCAGGCAAGTTGCTGCTACGGTAAAACTTATCGAATACCCGTCCCTGCTCGGAAACAGGGATACCAATGCCGTCATCGGAAACTTTCAATGTGAGCTCGTGGCCATGCAGGCGGCATTCTACCCGGATACTGACGGAGCTTCCCGAATATTTCACAGCATTTTCCATCAGATTACTGATGATATTTGCCATGTGCACGGGGTCGGCCGTAACCAGCAGGTTGTCCGTGAAATGTGTCTCGAAAGACACTTGTTTTCCCTCAGGAGCATGCTGCAGGCGTATCAACTTCTCCACAACCGGTTTCAAATCGAAAGTACTGAGGGAAAGTTGTGTCTGCTCATCGTCAGCACGGGTCATGTCGCGCAGCTTCCGGAGGTAGGCGGAAAGGTTGTCCAGCTCGGAAACAGAATCACGCACCACTTCATCCATGGCCTGCTCGTCGGTACGCATTGTTTTGTCATTGAGAAAAGAGACGCACATCTTCAAGGCCTGCACGGGACGTTTCAACTCGTGTATCATGGTGTTGACAAAGCTTTTCCGCAACTCGTCCACACGGTGCTGCTTCAAAATGGTCTTTATCTGGAACAGCAGACAGACAGCCAGCAGAAGAATCAATACCAAGCTGCCCAGAAGTTGCCAGCCCATACGGAGCAAAAGAGTATGCGGCATCACCTGCACATCCACTTGTACCAACTCCCGCTTCAGCGGATTGTAAGGATAAACCAGACGGATGACCGGATGCAAATCACTCCCCAGCCGTTCTACGGTTTCCACCCATTGATAGAGGCTGTCGCGCGGCGTGACTAGTCCGGTAGTGAAAGACATGCCGTCCAGTTTAGTCGCCAGCACCGAATCGAAGCGCTGCAACGTAAAAGGGACATCTATCTGCAACTGATAAGCAACTATCGCCTCGCTGAAGCTCATGTTGAAAAGCAGCTTGTCTTCGCCATGTATCACAATCTTGTCCTTATAGACAATACTATCCTTCATTGCCGTGGATAGAACGGATTTATCTGCCATGGCCCCCACCACAAACGTACGCGTATAGCGCTCTTTGAGCTTGTTGGTCAATGAATCCCTATCCGTATGCATGTCCACATTGGTGTTGAAAAAGGATATATTAGGCTTGTTGAACACTTTCTTCGGCTGTTCACGCCGGATAGAGTCGTTCACTGCCACGGCATCCATGACAAGGCGGTGTATCTCTTCTTCATATTCCTCATTCTTATACTGATACTGGTTCCACAACCAATATCCCTGCCCTGCTACAAGCAGCAGCATGGAGATCAGTGACAATGCCCATACTATTCTGATTCGTTTTTCCATCTCAGAGTCTGTTCTTCTTTTATACTATACAAAGGTAAGGGTTTCCTCCAATCAGAGGTACGCGCGAGGCGGTTATTCTCATTTGAGTAACATTTCAGTAATAACTTTCTCACTCCGGAAAGACAAATTCTGCATAGATTTGCGACGACAGGACACATGACACGTCCTCGAAACAGTAATTTCTAACAACGAAAAAGTATGAAAAAGCAGATTCTACTCACCGCCATGCTGTTGATAACCGCCGCAACCGCCTGCGCACAGTTCAACATCAAAATCGGCTCCGGCAAGACGTTCAGAAAAGATACCATAGACCAGGCTGTACTCATGGTGCAGTATGAAGTGGACGGCTGTACGGACACACTGTCGGAAGAGCGTTTCCAGGAAACCATGATGTTGGAAATCGGCAAGAAATGCTCCAAGTTCTACAGTTACACAAAGTATGTGGGCGACTCGGTATTTGCTGCCGACATTGCCAATAACGCCTCGCAAGAAACGATGATTGAACACGCCAAACAGTTCAGAAAAAGCAAGCTGAACGAACAGACCTACAAGAGATACCCCGTAGGCAAAGTGACCACACTGGATGAAATTGCCGGAGACATCAACAGACTCCGGTGCGAGGAACCGGAAGAGCGTCCACAGTGGACGCTGCAGACAGACACGGCAACCATCCTCTCGTATCTCTGCCAAAAAGCAGAATGCGTGTTTAAGGGACGCAGATGGATTGTCTGGTACAGTCCGGAGATTTCCTCCAGCGAAGGGCCGTGGAAGCTGTTCGGACTGCCCGGACTGATACTGAAAGCAGAAGACAACAGGGGGCATTATCTCTTTACCTGCACCGGTATGGAGCAATGCCATTCCTACCGACCTATCCTCTTCAACGGAAAAGATTATGAACCCGTAAACCGCAAGGCGTACAACAAAATCCACGAAAGATATTATGCCGACCCGGTAGGATTCATTATGGGCAACACGCCCAACGTACGTATCACCATACGCGACGACCAGGGCAATGAAGCCAGGAAGCCGAAGAATATAGCCCACAATCCGCTGGAACTTGACTGATTCATCCCATCGAACTCCAATGGATATACACTTCAAGAAACTCTTGCTGCCAATCCTTGCCTTGTTTGCAATGACAGCGCATGCACAGTCTCTCAGTGGCTTGGTAACGGACGAAGAAACCGGACAACCGCTGGAAGCCGTAATGATTAGTGTGCTGCGAAACGGCACCATGATAGATTACGCCCTGACCGATGCCCGGGGGAGATATTCCCTGCCATGGAAATACAACGGCAGCCTGCAAGTCAGCGTATCACTGCTGGGCTATAGACGGGAAATACGCAACATATCGGCAGCAGGAACACTCCATATTCGTCTGCATCCCGAAGCCATTGCACTGAAAGAAGTCCAAATACGTCCCGGCCGCATTCATGGCAGGAAAGATACCGTAAGGTATAATCTGGCAGAGTTTGCCTCTTCCAAGGACGTACACATCAAGGATGTTCTGAAAAAACTCCCCGGTGTGGATATTGACGACAACGGGCAGGTGAAATATAAAGGTAAAGCCATCGACCACTATTTTGTGGAGGGTATGGACGTGACGGGTGGACGCTACAGCCAAATCAACAACAACCTCAGTGCCAAAGCCGTAAAATCGGCAGAAATTATGGAGAACTACCAATCGGTCAAGGCATTGAAAGGAAAACTCAGTTCGGATGAAATAGCCCTGAACTTGAAACTCGACCCACAGGCACGCGACCAATGGATTGTCAACGGTACCCTGGGTGCAGGCTGGAGTGATGGAACACAAGAAACGACCGGAACGGCACAAACGAAGAGGGACAAAGGAACGCTTCTTTGGGAAAACGCCGCCAATGCCCTCCAACTGGGTAAAGGCAAGCAAAGCATCTACGGCTACAAGAGCAACAACAACGGTACCGACCTTAGCCGTGAGCAACATATACTGACAAACAACACATCCCAACAGATTCCCCTGCACGGCTTTCTGGTACAACCGGGCATCAGCGCTCCCCTCGACAAGCAACGGCTGCTCTTCAACGAAACCCATACACTGAACGCCAACCGCATGTATAAATGGAACGACGAACGTTCCCTGCGCCTGCAAGCCGGATATACCCATAACCGGATTACCCAGCAACGGGGCAACTCGCAAGTCTACTACCAGCCCGATGACACCATACGCATGGATGAAGCCTACCACTACTGCCTGCAGAACGATGCCGCCCATATGGAAATGCACTATGAGGATAACAAGACCATCCACTATCTGTCGAACCGCTTCCTGGCAGAAAGTGAAACGAACCGCGGCACCTCCCACGAGTTGCAGCAAACGATGCGCACCTCCCAGTTTACGGCAAAGAATTTCTTCAGCCTTATCCGCAATGGAGAGAAAAGCACATGGAAGTTCAATTCTGCCACACAGTATGCCTATCTGCCCTCCTCCTTGTCACTACACGACGGGGAAGACAAATTCATCCAGCACAGCCTTTACAGCGACAATAAGGCCAGCCACCTAAGAAAACACAACGGTTTCACCCGGCAATACACCGCCGGTATAAAGGGCGAATGGGCATCGGTAAAGTACCATTCCACCCGAATGGAAACATTTGGCGCATCCAGTTTTTCTCCCTACCTCTCCTCCTACTTCCAATTGGAGCAAGGCAAGTGGCAGGGAAGTCTGTCACTCCCTCTCAGCTATAAGCGCTACTTCTCGCAACAGCGTTCTTTTCTCTTTTTCAATCCGTCACTCTATCTGCGCTATCAGCCGGACTACCATTGGAAAATTTCCCTCTACGGCAGTTTACACCGCTCAGCAGGAGATGTCACAGACCTCTGCCCTTTTACCTATCGGACAGACTACCGTACCTGGAAAAACACTGACGGCCTCTTCCCCGTCAGTATACGCCAACAATACAACCTTTATGGAGAATACAAGAATACCGTGCAGGAATTTTTCGCCACCGCCACTTTGTCCTACCGACATGTACACTACAACACCTTGAATGAACAGAGTATCTCTGAAAACCGCATTGTCCACACCCTTCGCCTACATTCCAACAGTACACAAAGTTGGTTCCTGCTCAGCACTCTCTCCAAGGGATTTTTCGACTGGAATCTGAAAACCTCACTTGACTTACAACTGAGCCGCAATACCGGCTGGCAGTTGACACAGGTTTCAGATACAGACGCCCTCACTCCACAAACGGAAACAGCCGGAAACGGCCCGCCTCAAAAATACCGTTATGACTATCTTAAGATGGAACCCAAACTGATATGGTCGCCCGCCGAAGCTTTCGAAGCCGAATATCATGCCACAATCAGCTATGGCGGCAGTAAAATAGGGAACGACGCGCACCTTGCTCCTCTACTGGACTTCGTACAGCGTATGCACCTCACATTCAGCATCGGGCACGTCGACCTCTGCCTTTCCGGAGAACATTACCGGAACGATTTAAACAGCGATACGCATCTCAACACACTGTTTGTAGACGCATCACTCATTTATAAGACAAGGAAATGGAGAGTGGAAGCCAGCCTCAGCAATCTGTTCAACAAGAAAGAGTATGCCTATACTACCTACTCGGCCACACAAAGCTATACTTCACGGTTGAATATCCGTCCACGGGAGGTTATGGTGACTGCTGGTTATCAGTTCTAAAGACTGTCATCTACAACAATATCCGTATTCCGGCATAAACCAGCATCCCCGCTATCGTCAGCAACCCTACCCATATAGGAGCATAGACATGAGTGACATGCTCGACACGCTTATATCCGCTAACCTTCACAAACAAGCGGTAAATCAGCCAGGCACCAATCAGCCCCACAATAGTCCCTGCCAACAAATCACCCGGATAATGCACACCGAGATATACGCGCGAATAGCACGTCAGCAACGCCCAGGCCATAATGAAAAGAGTAAGCCACCGCTTGCGGAATAGAAAGAACAGGAAAAACGCCAATCCGAAGGTATTGGCGGCATGACACGAAGGAAAACCATAACGCCCTCCACGATGATTGTTGACGATATGCACCATCTCCGAAATGGGATTATTCAGATTAGAAGGACGCATACGCTCCACATAGGGACGTATCCAAGTGGCACATGCCTGGTCGGCAAAAGTAATGGTGAGCGCAAGGCCTATCATGCAAAACAGTGTGACCTTCCAATGAAAATTGCGCAACATCACATACCAGATGGCAGCATACATGGGAATCCAAACCCACTTACCGCTATAAGCGCTCATAAAATAATCGAAATACATGTTGTGCATCCGATTGATGGAAAAAAAGATGTTTGTGTCTACATCTATTGCCCCTTGCAAGGCGTCCATAAGTGCTGTCATACGTTATCTTTTGGCTATATCATCATATAATTTTTGCAAATAGGCTTTGCCCAACGGCAGGTTCTTCCCTTTTGCTGTGCCCTCATCCACTACCACAGTACCCGCCTGGCAATTGAATATCACTTGATTGTCCGCTGTCACCATACCGAAAGCATCGGGTACGGTAAAGAACGCGAAATGAGGGGAAGCGGGATTAAGCATATCTTTACTGAAAACAAACTCATCATGGGGCAGCGCCAATTGAGCCAGCAACGTGGCTGCAATATCATGTTGCGAGCCATAGACGTCAATGCGCCTCGGCTCTCGGACAGCACCGCCCACCATCAACAGAGGTATCCGGTAGCGTTCTACCGACAAATTGTCGATATGTTCGGGATAAGCTCCCAAGTGGTCTGGAACAAACACAATCACCGTATTCTTCCACTGGGGAAGCTCACGGAACTGTCTTACAAAATCGCCTGCACAACTATCCGTATAGGCAAAGGCGTTCAGCCGGTCATTCTCCAGACGACGGAAAGGTACTTCAAAAGGCTCGTGGCTGCTGGAGGTCTGCAAGACACGGAAATGAGGAGTTTTCTCTTCGGCAGTTCCTTCGGCAGCTTCGGCTTTCAAGTCTTCCAGCAGACGGTTGAATACGAGATGGTCGTGCGCCCCCCACTTACTTAAACGTTCCGTTACGGGAAAATCCTGGTCGGAAACAATGTCTTCAAAGCCTGATGACATCAGGTAGGAACGCATATTGGTAAAGTCGGCATCACCGCCATAATAATACTTGGTACCATAACCCGCCTTCCGCAAGCTGCCTGCAATGGCAGGAATGGACTGCGTTTTACGGGGATACTTCATAATACTAGTAGTGGGCTGGGCAGGATAGCCACTCAAGATAGCCACCAGCCCACGGTCCGTACGGAAACTGTTGGCGTAGAAGTTCGTAAAGAGCACCCCTTCCTTACTCAAGCTATCCAGATGGACGGCAATATTCGGCTCACCTCCCAAAGCTGTCATCAACCTGGAGGAAAAACTCTCAAGAATCACAAAGAGTACATCGGGACGCTGAGTATTGAATAAAGTATGCAGTGAATCGGCAGGTTGCAGCACAGAATCTGTCTCTTCCGTTTGACCACCGGCACCTGCGGGTTCAAGCATGTCTTTAAAAAGCCGGTCGGCCTCCGCAGCTTCCATAAAACGGTACTGCTTGCTGAAGTCCTTCTGCTTGGCAAGAGATTCCATCAGACTGAATGCAGGGTTGATAGCTGCATGGTTCAGACGCTGCTCGGCACTGAAATAGACTTTCCCCACATTCATGGTAGATACTGTAAAGCCTCCACGGATAGGAATAAACAGTAACCCCGTCATCAGCAACAATATACCTGACACCTTCAGGCGACGATAAGGCAGTTTCATCCGCAGCAACAGCTTCTTCTGCAGCAAGATGCCGTAGAAAACAGCATACAGCACGACAGCATAAACAGCCATTGCCACAATTCCCCCCAGCACCATCCAAATGCTGACACTGGCCACTGCGTCTTTAGGGGAGGAAAAGAAATAGAATAACGGAGTAGCATCCAAACGGAACCCCCAATACTCGTATAATCCTAAATCGACAGTAAAAATTATGGAGATAAGTACTGAAATGAAGAGGAAATAGCCGCACCAGATGCGATGAAGGGATTTAGAAAGTGTCCATACAGAGGTTATGAAAAGAAAACCGGGAATAGCTGTCAGATAACCAGCCAGAGATAGGTCTAAAGGTAACCCATGCCAAATGACACTGAACCAGTCCGCACACGAGGCATCCGGATACAGCGATTTGTAAAACAGCATAAATAGTGGTTTCTGCAACACAAAAATGCAGACAAACAAGCAGTATGTCTTAATAAATCCTATGAGCCTATCTTTCATCGGTGCCTTATTGTATATCTAAATATAAGGTGCAAAAATAAATCTTTTTATTCTATTTCTCACCAATATTAGTCAATAATTACATTGAAAGATAGGCTTATAGGATATTTTAAGTTTATCCGTTCACGCGTTTGTAATCTTCAAGGAACTTCTTCAGACCGGAATCGGTCAGCGGATGATTAAGTAAACCCTTAATGGCCGAAAGCGGACAAGTAGCCACATCAGCACCCACCTCTATACACTGCATGATATGTGCCGTATGACGGATAGAGGCGGCAAGTACCTGGGTGGTATATCCATAATAACGGTACATCTCTACAATCTTCGCAACCAATGCAATGCCATCCTCACAGATGTCATCGAGACGCCCCACAAACGGAGAAACATACGTTGCACCTGCCTTGGCTGCAAGCAATGCCTGACCGACAGAAAATACCAGAGTACAATTTGTACGGATACCTTTGCCCGAGAAGTATTTAACGGCCTTGATACCTTCTGCAATGCAAGGCACCTTCACTACGATATGCGGATTCAAGGCTGCCAATTCTTCACCCTCTTTAATCATGCCTTCATAGTCGGTAGCTATCACCTCGGCACTCACATCGCCTTGCACAATATTACAGATGTCCACATAGTGCTTACGCTGGTTCTCCACTCCTTTGATACCTTCTTTTGCCATAAGCGAAGGATTAGTGGTAACTCCGTCGAGTACGCCCAAGTCATAGGCCTCCCGAATCTGTTCTAAATTTGCCGTATCAATAAAAAACTTCATGATATAAATGTTTAGATGGTTGATATTACAAATATAACGATTTACACCATAAATGGTTCCTGCTAGTCCTTTATTATCTTTGCTTGACTAATTATTATCTGGTCAGCGGTTTCGCTTCAAGAATAAACGGTTAGTAATTGTTTGCGGCAATTCATTCTCATAGTGGGTTACCATAATCATCGTTTTATCCCGACGATGGCAGAATGCCTCTATAATCTTCTTGACCCGACGGCGGTTGTATGTATCGAGTCCATGAAGCGGTTCATCCAATATCAGCAGTTCCGGGTCCTTGACAAAAGCACGTGCCAATAATGCCAGACGCTGTTCCCCGCTGGAGAGTTGCAGAAAAGGACTGTCTTTCAAGGCGGCAATACCGAAAATCTCCATCCACCACTCACATACCGACATCTGTTCGGCATGAGGACGTTTATACAATCCGATGCTGTCGTGCAGACCGGAAGCGACAATCTCTATGGCAGGCAGATTCTTCAGATAAGCACGATGCATTTCCGGACTGACATAACCGATGTGTTTCTTGATTTCCCAAATACTCTCCCCCGTTCCGCGCTTCCGTCCGAAAAGACTGATATCGCAGGCGTATGACTGCGGATTATCCGCACAAACCAAACTAAGCAAGGTAGACTTGCCGGCACCGTTCTCGCCACTCAGCGCCCACTTCTCACCACGCATCACTGTCCAATCCAGCTCCTTCAGAATGGTACGGTCATCGTAACGGATGCTAACCCCGTTCAATTTCACCACTTCGTCCGAAGTGAAATTCGCATGTTCGTAGGGCAAATCGAGAATACGCCGCTGCAATTCCTCCAACGCTCCGGCCTCTTCCTGAATACGCATCTGATTGCCCGCACAGAATGCCTGCACATACTCCTCACGTTCCATCTTTTCGCCCACCTTCATGTCCTCTACCGGCACAACATGTGTAATAAATGAAGGTATGTCATCCAACATGGAAAGCACAAGGACAATCTGCAACTCGCCCAGCCGGGTAAGCCGCTCCAGCAAATTAAAAAGCAGTTCACGGGTAGGCGCATCCAGCCCTATGAAAGGATTGTCCATGATAAGAATTCGGGGAACAGTCAGTAAAGCTTTAGTCAACTGAAACCTGCGCAGCTCCCCACTGCTGAGAAGAATGATTTTCTTGTCAAGCATCGGCTCTATGCTGAAAAGTTCAAATAGCTGCCGCCTCAAGACATCGTCTTTTACCTCTCCCAGCACTTCGCGTACTAGCGGAGCATCCTCCTGGTCGTGGGCATTCCAACGCTGTTGATAGTAATAATTGGCATCGGCAGAACCGTAAGTATCACGGAAGGCAATGTATCTGATATTGTCATAGGCAGTTTTCGTGAGGGAGGGAGAGAAATCATAGGTAAGCTCACCATCACGCAAAGGATACTTTTCCGTCAGCATATCCACCAGGAGGCTCTTTCCGGCTCCGTTCGGTCCTACAATGGCAATGTGTTCTCCTGCCAGGAAATCAAGGGTGGCAGGCTCTGTCAAACGAACAAGCGGGTTGCGTACTACGCCCCCCGCTATGTGTATTGTATGTTGTTGCATCATCCAATCATCATTTATACATAATCAGTGCCGATTGGGCCGGAACAACAACTTCGGGGCCGTACAGTGTGCCCAAACCTTGTTCATTGATAAAGCCATCCTTGCAGACCACTGTATATTTACCTTCGGGTACGGTAAGTTTGGCAGGCTCCTTACGGGCATTCAAGACTAGTATAATATCTCCCCATGCATCACCGTTGGCATTTTCTTTCAGACGGTAAACCACCACATTGCTGCCGTCAACCGGTAGAAATTCCAAATGCTTACGCACCAAATCCGCATCACCCATACGGAAAGCCGGATGCTTCTTACGAAGCTGTATCAACCCTTTATAATAAGCAAATACATCTGCATGCTCCGCCTTTCGTCTCCAATCAATCGCATTGATGGAATCGGGACTCTCAAAACTATTGTGTACTCCCTTCTTGTCACGCATCACTTCCTCACCGGCATAAATAAACGGTACACCTTGGGAAGTGAATACGGCTGTTTGCGCCAGTTTGTCAAGCTTTGCCAATTCTACGGGAGTAATACCCGGGATACTTGCTTTCAGCCTATCCACCAAGCACATATCATCATGGCAGGAAACATAGCTGATCATCTGTGTAGGTTGTTCCGCCCACGGAGCCTTACTATAATTCACAGAGTCATTATTTACTTGCGGATGCCTGATGGCTCCTACAATACCAAACTTTATGCTCTCCTCTCCTCCCGGCAATCCAGCAAGGAAAGCACCTTGATGATTGTCATTAAACGGACCGCGTAAAGCATCACGCATTTCGTCAGAGAAAGCAGCAACACCCGGCATCTTATAAGTATTGGCTTTCATTGCCAGAGAATCTTCCGCCATCTGTGGAGCCGATGCCGCCCATCCTTCACCATATATAAATATAGTCGGATCTACAGACGTTGCCGCCTTACGGATTTCGTTCATTGTCTCGATGTCATGAATACCCATCAGGTCAAAACGGAATCCGTCAATGTGATATTCATTAATCCAATGTAATACAGACTCTATCATGTATTTACGCATCATCGGACGGTTGCTGGCAGTTTCATTGCCACAAGCCGAACCGTCTGCATACGTTCCGTCCGGTCGCTGACGGTAAAAGTATCCCGGCACTGTACGTTCAAAATTACTGTCGGATGTATTGAAAGTATGGTTATACACCACATCCAGAACAACACGGATACCTGCTTTGTGCAAAGCCTGCACCATCTGCTTGAATTCCCGGATACGAACATCCGGTTTGTAGGGGTCGGTAGAATAAGAGCCATCAGGCACATTGTAATTCTGCGGATCATATCCCCAATTATACTTGTTCTCGTCCAGCTTTGTCTCATCAACGGAGGCATAGTCATAAGACGGAAGGAGATGTACATGTGTCACCCCCAATTCTTTCAGATGGTCAATGCCGGTTGCCAGCTTGTCGGGACTTACCGTTCCTTGTTCTGTCAGTGCCAGGAACTTTCCTTTATGCTCAATGCCCGACGACGGGTCGATGGACATATCACGATGGTGCATTTCATAAAGAATCACATCGGCAGGAGAGGCCAATGCCGGACGTTTATCATCTGCCCATCCTTCAGGGTCCGTGGATTTCATGTCGATGATGGCGGCACGTTTTCCATTCACCCCTACAGCTTTGGCATTGATACCCGGAGTGTCCCCCAGCCACTTATCATTGATTTTCACATTGAATGTGTAGAATTTACCCATCAAGTCCTTTTCAACTTTAGTTTTCCAAGTTCCTTCTTCAGAGGGTTCCATTGAAATAGTTTCATAGGCATGCCCTCCGTCTCCTGCTTCGAACAACATCAGGCGAACTTCATCTGCCGTAGGTGCCCACAATGTGAATTGCGTGGCAGCAGGTGTATATTCCATCTCTGTCAGACTACCCGAACGGACAGGGTAAAGTTCGTACGAAGCATACTCCGTCTTCGCGGGAGTGCAGCTTACAACCGTCGTTGCAGCCACTCCAATGATAGCAAGTTCATTCAATTTCATGATATTATTTTTAGATTCTACATTTCAATTCTTATCACTTCTTCACCTTATCCGGATTTTTGGCAATAAAGTCTTTCCAGCCATGATAGCCTTTCTCCACCGTGGGACGCCCCATCTGCAGAAAGTGACAATAGGCAGCAGCAAGCCCGTCCGTTGCATCCATAAAAGTAGGCATATCCTCTTTAGGAAAATGCAGCATACGCTGCAACATGTCTGCCACCTGTTCCTTGGATGCTTGTCCGTTTCCGGTGATGGCCATCTTTATTTTTAAAGGAGCATATTCCGTAATGGGAATATCCCTGCTCAAAGCAGCTGCCATTGCCACGCCTTGCGCACGCCCCAACTTCAACATGGACTGTACATTCTTTCCGAAGAAAGGGGCCTCAATAGCGAGCTCGTCAGGCAAATAACTCTCTATGATACTCAGTACCCGTTCATGAATATGGCGTAACTTCAGATAGTGATCTCCAAATTTGCGGAGGTCGATAATTCCCATGGCTATCATTTCCGGCTTGACACCTGCCACACGCAATACTCCATACCCCATAATGGTGGTACCAGGGTCTATACCCAATATAATTTTCTCTTTGACCGGTTGTATCACACTATTACCTCCATCAATGTAGGAAAGCCAATCACTTTATCTTTAAAGATATTCAGTAATTCCTCGTTCAGTTTCACTCCTTGCTCTTGATGCCAACGATGCAGTTTGGCAGAGTTTTCCACCTCAAACTGAACAGAATAGCAGATGCTTCCTTCTTCAATATGACTCAAGATACGGGCTATACGTGGAGCATACAATGTTCCGTTCTTTTCTACCTCGGGAAGATAGTGTTCCTGCATCCATATCAGGAAGTTTTTGTCTTCTCCTTCCTCTACATGATAAGTGGTATTATATATCAGCATAACTTATTTTTTCAAATTCTTTCGCAAACATAGCAATTATTTCAGAATAATGCATTATATTTGCACCATCAAAAACGAAAGCAAGCCTGCAAACGTTGGCAACGGGGCGTTAGCTCATCTGGCTAGAGCGCGACACTGGCAGTGTCGAGGTGATGAGTTCGAGTCTCATACGCTCCACGAAAATTAAAACGGTTAGATTAGTCTAATCGTTTTTTTTGTACGCATTAACGAGCTATAAATTTACATATAGTCCATTTTCATTCGACAACTCATGAAAGAAGCTTTTACACGCAAGTCATTACTTATTTTAGGACGTGGCATAGGGCAAGTCATGTTCCAAAACAATGCATTGTCCGGATTATTGATGTTGATTGGAATCTTTTTGAATTCATGGCAAATGGGCCTATTGGCTGTAAGTGGCAACATAATAAGTACGTTGACAGCCCGTATCTCAGGATATGACTGTGATGATATAAAAAATGGATTATATGGTTTTAACGGTACACTGGTAGGAATAGCCGTAGGGGTCTTTATGCTTCTGACTGTAAGTTCCTTGATGCTGATGGCTATTGCCTCGTGTGCATCTACCTACATTGCACGGTTTTTCAACATGCAACGCGTGTTGCCCGGATTCACTACCCCTTTTATCCTTTCTGTATGGATGCTGCTGGGATTGTGCAGTTGGCTGATGCCTGACATGCTACTCGTCTCTGATACAGAAACACCCGCTTCTTCCTCCATAAATTACTTACAATGTTTCAGTATGGGCATAGGCCAGGTGATGTTTCAAGGAAACATGATGACCGGACTATTTTTCCTTGCAGGCATTCTCGTGAATTCCCGGAATGCAGCAGTATATACCATATTGGGAGCACTTCTCCCCCTCCTCCTAGCCACATTATTGGGAGTGGATTCCGAAGCTTTGAATATGGGTCTGATGGGATATAATGGCGTATTGTGTGCCCTTGCTTTAGGAGGTAAAAGCTGGATGAGCTGTATATGGGCTGCATGTTCCGTTTTACTCTCTGTTGTATTGCAAATTGTGGGAATGAATTGGGGAATTATTACATTGACCGCACCTTTCGTTCTCTCCGTATGGCTGACAATGGGAATAAAAAATCTCTATCTCTTTTTCAAATTAGGCAGAAAGCAAGCCACCAACCCCAGTAAAGGCATAAAGGCACATACATTATAAACAGCCTCTATACCATACTTATCTGCCATACCTCCCAATACAGCCGAAGCGATACCGGCAATTCCAAAAGCGAAACCAAAAAACAACCCGGAAATCAAACCCAGCTTATTGGGTAGCAATTCCTGGGCGTACAGCAATATGGCAGGAAAAGCGGAAGAAAGCATCAGACCGACACAGAAGCTCAGCACTACTGTCCATGCAAGCCCTACGTGAGGCATCATCATACTGAATGGAGCCGTTCCAAGAATGGAAGCCCAGATAACATACTTACGTCCTATCCTATCACCTACGGGACCTCCCACCAATGTTCCGATGGCAGTAGCTACCAGGAAGACAAACAAGAAGAGCTGTGAATCCTGAACAGTAACACCAAATTTATGGATCAGATAGAATGTATAGTAGCTCGTCAAACTTGCCATATAGATATATTTGGAGAAGATAAGTATCAGCAGAATACTTATGGCAAACACCGTCATTCTTGAAGAAAGGGGACGTTCTATCTTTCCTGCCACAAGCATCGGGCGTTTCTTGATATGATTCAAGTAGGAACGGAACCAACGACATATAGGAATCATCACCACGATGGCAATCAAGGCAAAAACCGTAAAAAAGGCAATGTATCTCCTCCCGTAAGGAGCTACCAGCAAAGCCACCAGTAACGGTCCAAGCGAGCCTCCCAAATTCCCGCCCACCTGAAATAGAGACTGCGCCAGTCCGCGTTTTCCGCCGGAAGCCAGAAAAGCAATACGTGACGCCTCCGGATGGAGTACAGACGAACCGATACCCACAATGAATACCGAAGCCAGCAACCAATACAGATTAGTAGCAAAAGCCAGATTCATGATACCGACCAAAGTAAAGCCCATACCTATCGGCAATGACCAGGCAATGGGGCGCTTATCAAAGAACAATCCCATTAGAGGCTGAAACACGGACGCCGACATCTGATACACTAACGTAATCAGACCAATCTGGGCAAAACTCAAGGATAAATCCTCCTTGAACAAAGGGTATACTGCCGAAATAACCGATTGCAGCATATCGTTCAAACAATGCGAAATACTCAATGCTATAAGAATAGGAAAAGCAATTCTACGGATAGGAGGTCTCTGATTCTGTATCATCTTATACTGTCTATTACAAAAAACGGTGCAAAGGTACGTAAAAAATACATATCCAATCCACATAAAGACAAAACTCCCCGATTCTCGTCAATACAGAATCGGGGAGTTTTATCTTTATCAGTTCAGCAATCCCGGATTGGCTTCTATGGCTTCTTTCGGAATGGCCAATGTATAGCGGGCATCATTCTCTTCGAGTACATAACGCGTACCATCAAGCACTTTCTCCAAACGCGGACGGGTGGAACGACGAAGGTCAAACCAGCGATGTCCTTCAAAAGCAAGTTCACGGGCACGTTCATCTAATATTTCCTGTACCAACGCTTCCTTATCCATGGCATTGACAACAACGGATTTCGCTTCGTAGGCCTCCGGTGCATAACGTTTCCGCATCAGTTCCAGCAGGCGAGTACGTGCTTGAGACAGTTCTCCAAGTCGGGCAGCAGCCTCAGCAGCCGTCAGATATATTTCACCCACACGGAAAGTACACAAGTAGTTATTGCTTCCCGCCTTCTTATTCTTCCGGAAACCTTTTTCATCCGTTTCAGCAAAATATTTGTCCAGCCGAAGGTCGTTCTCAGCATAAAGGGAGAGAAAAACCGGAGTAGCCAGAGCAGCCCCATTGATTGTACTGCTCAGAGGCGTCTCCAGTGGAGTAATATTTTCCACGGAATTATAACTGTTAGGAAGAGTTGCAGCGGCATCATTCAAATCTACCAATACAGACTTCACGGCAAGCACTGCCTCAGCAGCATCCCAAGCCGTCTGCCACTCGCCCTTATAAAGGGATACGCGTGATTGAAACGCCTCTACCGAAGCCGCATTGAAACGATATGAATATCTCTGTTCCCATTCTGCCTTCGTGACCAGTTTGCGTGCCTCGTCAATATCTGCTTGGATGGAAGTATAAACTTCTTCCACCGTATTGCGTTTCAGGACTTTCTCTAAATCCGTATCCAATTTCAGCGGTACCGATTTGGTATCCAAAGCTCCCTCCTTAGTATAGGGCTGTCCATAAAGATTTACCAATAAGAAATGTACATAAGCACGGAGCATATACGCTTCTCCTACAAGCTGATTTATCTCTTCCTCAGTGCCTTCCTTAATATCACTTCTGCTCTCAATAACGTGATTGGCAATAAAAAGCACATTGTAATACTTGGCCCATTCAAACGATGAGGTATAGGCATTGGGAGCAAGGTCGTTCCAGCGCTCTATATCCATATAATAATTTTGGTCATATTCATTATCCCGAACCTGCATCTCGTCGGAACGGAAACAAGCCATTCCCCGGTCACTGAATTTACTCACGTCCTTATAAGAACGGGCAAGCAACGCTCTATACTCAGCCAAAGAATTGGGAATGACACTACCGGTAGGCTGTATATCCAGATAGTTGTCGCATGCCGCAAGCAGAAGCATGCAGGCCATTATCATCAGACTTATTGTTTTCTTCATTTTCTTTCTGCTTTTGAAGTTAGAAATTCAAGTTCAAACTGAATGTAACCGACTTGGGTACGGGAGTTGCATAAGGATTGTACATCGACTCCGGATCCATGTAGTTATTATATCCCGAACCAAACACGAAGAGATTGCGTCCTTCAATAGATACCGTTGCCGAGTTCATTCCCAAACGCTTTGTCAGGAGCTCAGGGATACGGTAACCCAGACGCAGATTCTGCAAACGTACGTAGTTCAGCTTCTTCACCCAGATATCCAAATCTCTCCAGATGGTTTTAGAATCATACCAGGAGTACTCTTCCGGGTTGGAAGCACTCAGCATAAATGCCGGAAGCTCCGCATTCGGGTTTTCCGGAGTCCAGCGGTTCAGCACATCCGCATTATAGTTCTTGCCATAATCCGGATTGATGATGTCATAAGAGGGTTGCGTACGTACATACCCGCCAAACGTCAAAGAGAAATTGACATTCAGCTCCCAGTTTTTATAGCTGAAGGTATTAATCAAACCTCCCGTATAAGGAGCATCGCTACTCCCGATATACGAATAAAAGGTTCTCTCTTCGGCTGCAGTTACATCGGAAGAGGCAATACCTATCCCCCACTCGTCCTTCAGGCGGTAAAGCTCCTTCAAGGTCACTTTCTCTCCCTCCGGATTATAGAACATCATATTACCGGTTTCCTTATTCACTCCCGCAGTCTTCAGTGCGAAAATTGCCCCTACAGGATAGCCTTCACGTCCCGGAGTGGTCTGCTGCTCCGGTATGTTTTCCTGCAATACCTTATTACCGTTATAGGCAAAATTGAAATTTGTGTACCAGGAGAAGTTTTTTGTCGTTATGTTACGGGTAGACAAGCTGATTTCCACACCTTTGTTCTCCATACTTGCCCAGTTGACGTTCATTGAAGTAAAGCCCGTCTCCAGAGGAAGCATGCGCAAAGCTATCAAATCGGTACCCTTACGGTAATAATAGTCCACGCTCAGATTGATAGCCTGGTTCAATACAGAAAAATCAAAGCCGGCATTGACAGACTGCGTCTTTTCCCAACGCAACTTCTTGTTGGGAGCGGAATTAATGATAATTACATCTTCCGATACTCCGGGCAAAATACTCTCCGACCGATATGTACCCAGCAGGAACGGAGAAGTATTCTTGTCAATATTTCCCTGCAGACCGTAAGATGCACGGAACACCAGGTTATCTACCCACTTGGCCTGCTGCATAAACGGTTCTTGTGACAGACGCCACAAGGCACTGACAGAATAAAGAGGAAGATAGCGGTACTTCTTATTCACACCGAAAAGATCGGAACCGTCAAAACGGATACTTCCTCCCACCGTGTAGCGATTCAATAAAGAGTAGGAGGCCGTAGAGTAGAAAGACACATAAGCATTCTCCTTATACGTCGTCTGATGGAGCGGGAAAGACGTGGCATAACTTTCGTTGGGGAAAATCACCGGCTTGGTGGTCAACGTCTTGCGGTCGAAGCCATACCCTGCCGAGAACAAGGTTTCGTACCAAGTCTTGCGCAGTTCGGTACCTGCCATCACTTCCAGTTCATGAATATCATTGAAGCTGTCGCGATATTCTCCCATCGCCTTCCAAGTAATCTGTGAATTGGAGTTCTCATAAGACTTCTGCATACCTCCTTCGGGCAGAAAGTGTTTGGTTTCTCCACCTTGGGAGTATTCGCTCAACTTATAGTAATAGCGCATGGCATAGCTTTCCCAGTCCGCTATTTCTTCTCTGGAAGTCTTTTCCAACTGATAGCCAAACTGGGAAGTCAGCTTCCACTTGTCATTGAACCGTAGCTCCGCATCAAATATAGATGAAAAAGAATTCACCACGCTTTCATTAGACGTGTTCTGCCGTTCTTCAAAGATGTTGAATCCTAAATCCTTATCAGTGTTGTTCTGAATATCGTAGTCGTAATTATAGTTGCCATTCTTGTCATAAAGTTCAAAATACGGATTAGCCTTGCGTGAATAGAACACGGGATTCGACATACCGTATGCATCTGTCAGATAATTGGTATTTTTGCGACGGTTGGCAAACATGGAGACACCCACTTTCAGTATACTGTTCACCTTATAGGAAGTCTTTCCTACCAAGTTGAAACGGTCCATACCCACACCGTCCACATTTCCATCCTCTTTATAATAGCCGAAAGAGGTATAATACGTAACCCTTTCCGTACCGCCGGAAAGGCTCAAGTTATATTCCTGGCTGAAAGCATCGCGGAAAAGGATATCTCCCCAGTTTGTATTAACACTCTTCAAACGGTTGATGGCAGCTTGTGTATCACTGCTCAAGGCATCCCATCCTCCATTCTGAAAAGCAGACAACTCATTGTAATTGGAAAGAATATTATATACGCCTCCTTTATGATTGTCCGGAGAATAGTTATTACGGATCATATCCATTTCCAATCCTACTTTCTCCGCTGAGTTCAGCAAGTTCAACCGGTCAAGGCTCAATGTAGGAGTATAGGTAAACCGGGACGAGAAATTGATAACCGGTTTACCGACCTTACCCTTCTTTGTTGTAATCACAATGACGCCATTGGCTGCCCTCGCACCATAGATGGCAGTGGCTGCCGCATCCTTCAGGATAGTGATATTCTCAATATCTGCCGGATTCAGGCCTGCAATGGAAGATTGCTTCATGTTGGTGATGTCATTCAGCTCATCCGGTTCGGGAACATCCGTTCCCTCCAAAGGAATGCCGTCCAGCACCCACAAAGGGTCTTGTGTACCATTCAATGAAGCAGTACCGCGAATGCGTATCTTTGCCGGAGCACCCGGAGCACCGGAAGTCTGGCTGACAGAAAGTCCGGCAATTTGTCCGGCAAGTGCCTGGTCGATACTTTTTACTGCACCGATGGTCTCGTCCGATATATCCAGTTTGGATACCGCTGCCGTCAGCTTGCGGCGCTCCACTGTCTGGTAACCCGTCACAACAACGGCATCGAGCATTTGGGAAGATGCATGAAGTGTTATTTCATAATGTTCCTTTCCCGGAACAAGCTTCACTTCCAATACGTCATATCCCACGTAGCTACAAAAGAAACGGGTTATCCCCGCAGGTATAGCGATAGAGAACTGACCATCCACATCAGTGATGACCCCCATTGTAGTCTGAGCACTCCCCGCCTTTTTCAAGTCTTCCGCAGTCACATAAACGGAAGCACCGATAAGCGGTAGGTTATCCTCTGAAGATATTACTACGCCCTGGACTTTTTTCTCTGCAGCAAAAGCAGATGACAAAGCTCCTACAAAGCATAGCAAAACGATTAATACACGTTTTTTCATGCGTTACATATAAAATTAATTAATACTCTATTGAAAAGAAAAATCACTTTACTCCTAATGCAGTATTGATACGCAAAATCAAATCCTTATAATGATATTTAGTGGCTATATCCGATGCACCCAGACGATTTTGGAGCAATTCTTTGATGCGAAGCAACTCACCACGCTTCACGGAGATGACATCAGATACGCGGTTTATCTGCGAACCGTAGAAGTTCAGTTCGCGGTGTGCACCCATACGGTCGGCATCCAAAGTCTTACCGGCATGCTCGTCACAGCTGCAAAGGGCAGTCTGATGGTCCAGCAAGAAGTGGTTGTCCATCAGTTTTTTGTTTATTTTCACTCCTTCGCTTTCGGCAGCTGCCGTAATCAGTGCATCTACGAAGTTCTTCTGCAAGGCGCGTGTCATGACGTCCGGCAAGGCACCGCGTTCCGTAGTGGCAAAGATGTTGCGATGCAGGCCATCCATCAGCTCTACCACCGTGAAAGCCTTTTTGCCGTTCACCGATTCGTTCTCCAACATACGCATCAGGCGGTTGTTGCCCAGCAAATCCCAAAGGATATAGGATTGGGCATTCTTCAACACTTGTGTCGGTGCATTTTCCACTACGCCCAGCGGAGTGTTGCGCAGCAAGTAGGTGTACTCTCCCACTTCTGTGTCGAACAGCCATTTGGGATAGGTCAGCACTTCATCCAGCAGGAACTTCAAGGCTGCTTGCTGCTTCTCTTTCTCCACAAAGGTATAGGTTTTCTGTCCGTCTCCCACAACCGTGTTCTCTATATAGATACCACCGATATTTGCCAATACATGATAAAGATAATTGTTCCATTGGTTGATAACCGCATAGTATAGGCGGGAAGCTTCTTCATAAGTCTGTCCTTTCTCGCCGGTAGTAGTCCATTGGATGATTTGAGGAACAATACGCTTCAAGTTCTCAATACCCAGCAGAGACGAGCGGACAGCATCATCGCCCAAATCTTCATTCTGCGCACGCGGGTCTACGGCATCACGTACATCCTGCGCCTCACTATATTTATATAAACGGTCTGCATGACGGCTCAGAAAGTCGGCAAGCAAGTCCTTCTCTGCTTCTGGGGTTTCTTTACCATACCAACGATAACCGTATTCTATGGCAAACATATCATACGGACCGATATGGGGAGAAAGCGCCGTAACACCGTCACCCGGCTGTGCCACATAGTTGAAACGTGCATAGTCCATGATAGAGGAGGAAGTGGTATTCATACGATCCGTAAATGTTTTGGAACGCAGAGAATCTGTCGGAAAAGTCCAGGAAGCAATCATATTGTGACGCAATCCCAACGAGTGTCCCACCTCATGGCATGCCACAAAACGCATGGCATCACCCATCAGTTCATCCGGCAGCCTTGCTCCTCTTGCTTCGGGACGTACGACACCGGTTTGCACTGTAATCCATTCCTGGAGCATGCCCAGCACATTATGCCACCACATGATGTCCGCTTCCAATATCTCGCCCGAACGGGGGTCGAGGATAGAGGGGCCCATGGCATTGGCTTTGGTGGAGGCGGCGTAGGTCAGCACGGAGTAGTTCACGTCATCCTTATCCACATTCATGCTGTCCGTCAGTTCCTTGGCTATGATAGCATTCTTGAATCCGGCACGTTCAAAAGCAGCCTGCCAATCCTCGATTCCCTGCTTGATATATTTCCGCCAACGACGGGGAGTGGAGTTCTCGATGTAGAACACAATCGGCTTGGCCGGTTCCACCAATTCACCGCGAAGGTAACGCTCCCGGTCTTCCGGTTTCGGTTCCAGACGCCAGCGGGTGATGAAGGGTTTCTTGTCTACACGCTGCTGACCGTCACTGTAATTCAACAACGGATTGGTAAAGTAACCTACGCGCGGACTATCCAGACGTCCCATCATAGGTTTCTCCGGCAACAGCAACAGAGAGGAACTGACTTCGACCGTAACAAACACAGTCGTTGTTCCCTCGGTCACCTTAGTTGTCAACTCGGAAGTGGCTACCACATTGTTCTCAAAAGCTTTGATAGATAAAATGCGGGAGAGATTCTTGATGGCCGAAGTTCCCAGGTTGATATTCGTAAAGACATTATTGATACTCGTCTCTGTACCATCATAAATATCGTTGACCTTGACCACTATCATGGTAGAGTCATTATTGAATGCCTCAATCTTGAAACCGGCTATCAGCGGAGAAATATAATTATCCAGTACGGACTGCCGTATGGCATCCTCATCCGGCGCCAACGGAAGAGGACGGCTCTGACGTACCAACAGCTTGTTGGCAGCCTTGTCCAATTCAAAACGCACCATCTGATTTTCGTAATTCGTACCACGGTTCACACCTGCCTCATTCAGTTCGGAAGGAACACGCTGTAATTTATTTACTACCAGCATATCACGTCCCAGCAGCCTTGCCGGCACTTCAAAGTAATAATCGCTCTTCTTCTGGTAAACATTGAACATTCCCTTGCGGGCAATAGCACCGGAACCTGTCAATTTCTCGTAGTCGCTCTTGGATTGAACGCTGTCCTTGGTTTCACTCTTCTTTTTCTTACGGAACCATCCCATAGCTTCGGGAGAAGCAAAATCAGATGTACCGGCATGCAACAATACGGCAGGCTCACACATGAGTACTCCCGCAACTGCCACGACTGGCAGGATTGTCTTCAATTTCATCAATTCAAACTCTAACTTTAATGCAACAATTACTCCGTTAACTCTCTCTCTCTTTGACGTATGTTAATAAATACCAACCGCCAGTTTGTTCTACCTCCATAGAACGGTAAACGGGGCGCAAAGATACGAAAAGTATATTTTAAAAGTCACTAAACAACGCTCATTTATGTTTTTTCCATAAACAATATGAAGACTTTTACATATATATCATTTTTTCTCCCATCCTCTATCATTTCTTCTTCACATGAAATTTTGTACCACTGACACCAAATAATCTTCCCCAATTGGCGGCAAAACAATGATAATATTGTATCTTTGCACCGTTTTTAACTTAGAAAATAAATAAGATAACAACGATATGATAGCTAAAATCAATCAGCTTCTGCAGGAAGTAGAGGCGCTGAAAGCCGCTAACGCCGAGGAATTAGAGGCACTCCGCATCAAATACCTCAGTAAAAAAGGAGCCATCAATGACTTAATGGCAGATTTCCGCAATGTAGCCGCCGAACAGAAAAAAGAGGTGGGAATGCGCTTGAACGAACTGAAAAACAAAGCACAAGAAAAGATTGCCGCCTTGAAGGAACAATTCGAAAGCCAGGATACCGGCTGTGACGATATTGACTTGACCCGTTCAGCCTACCCGGTAGAATTAGGAACCCGCCATCCGCTTTCCATCGTGAGAAACGAAATCATCGATATATTTGCCCGTATGGGATTCAACATCGCCGACGGACCGGAAATGGAAGACGACTGGCACGTATTCTCCTCCATGAATTTTGCCGAAGACCATCCGGCACGCGACATGCAGGATACATTCTTCATCGAAAATGATACAGAAAACGTATCGCACAGCATCATTCTTCGCACACACACATCCAGCGTGCAAAGCCGTGTTATGGAGACTACACAGCCTCCTATCCGCGTGCTTTGTCCGGGACGTGTATACCGTAATGAAGCCATCAGCTACCGCGCACACGCATTCTTCCACCAAGTAGAAGCCTTGTACGTAGACCGCAATGTATCTTTCACCGACTTGAAGCAGGCTTTATTGCTCTTTGCGCAAGAGATGTTCGGCAGTGACACCAAGATTCGTCTACGTCCTTCCTACTTCCCCTTCACCGAGCCGAGTGCCGAAATGGACATCAGCTGCAACATCTGCGGCGGCAAGGGCTGCCCCTTCTGCAAGCACACGGGTTGGGTAGAAATTTTGGGATGCGGTATGGTAGATCCGAATGTATTGGAGCTGAACGGAATAGACAGCAAAGTGTATAGCGGATATGCCCTGGGTATGGGTATCGAACGCATCACCAACTTAAAATACCAGGTGAAAGACCTTCGTATGTTCTCTGAAAATGACACACGCTTCTTGAAAGAATTCGAGAGCGCTTACTAAATATAGTGAATAACGGTTAGTGATTAGTGATTAATAAGTTGCGCATTTTCAGCATATCATTAATCACCCATCACTAACCACTCATCGCTAACCACTATTTTTCGCTATGGCAAAAGACAAACTTGTAACCTCCGGCTATTGCCTTATCCTGGCTGCCAATTTCCTTTTGTATTTTGCCTTTTATCTGATACTACCGGTTCTTCCATTCTACCTGACTGAGGTATTCCATACCGGAAATGCAGCAGTAGGTGTCATCTTGTCATGCTACACCATTGCCTCGCTCTGCATACGCCCGTTTTCGGGATACCTGCTCGACACGCTAGCCCGCAAGCCTCTTTATCTGGTGGCATACTTCATCTTTATCACCATTTTCGCAGGTTACATGTTAGCGGGAGTCCTATCTTTATTCATCATGTTGCGGGTTGTCCACGGCCTTGCATTTGGAATGGTGACCGTAGCGGGAAATACAATTGTGATTGACATTACCCCTTCGTCCCGTCGCGGCGAAGCCGTAGGATATTATGGACTGATGAACAATACAGCCATGAGCTTCGGCCCGATGATTGGTCTTTTCATGCATGACATATATTCCTTTGAAACGATTTTTGCCTGCTCGCTCATATCAGGAACTATCGGTTTTGTTGCCGCATGCCTCGTCAAGACCCCACCCAAACAACCAGTCAAACGAGAACCTATCTCATTGGACCGCTTTGTGCTGCTGAAAGGTATCCCGGCAGGAATCGCACTGCTATTGCTCTCCATACCATATGGCATGACAAGCACTTATGTAGCCATGTATGCCAAAGAAATAGGAATTACCTTGAATTCCGGATTGTTTTTTACTTTTATGGCCGTCGGCATGGCAGTGTCCCGTATGTTCTCCGGCAAACAAGTGGATAAAGGACGTATCACCCAAGTCATAACTTTAGGACTATATCTGGTATGTAGCTGTTTCTTCATATTGTCCGCTTGCGGACTACTGATGAAGACCGTCCCGGAACTGACAAACATATTGTTTTTTATGGTTGCCCTCCTATTGGGAGTAGGCTTCGGGACGATGTTCCCCGCCTTCAATACGCTGTTCGTAAACCTGGCCCCCAACAACCAGCGCGGAACAGCCACCTCTACCTACCTGACTTCATGGGATGTAGGCATTGGTATAGGTCTGACAGCAGGAGGTTATATCGCACAGATTACCTCATTCGATATGGCATATTTTTTCGGAGCCTGCCTCACGGTTATCTCCATCTTCTATTTCAATCTGAAAGTATCTCCTCACTATCATAAAAACAAATTAAGATGAGAAAGAAAGAGCGTTATGAAAAAATCCTTGCTTGGTTTAGGGAGAACGTTCCCGTAGCCGAAACAGAGTTGCATTATGACAATCCGTTCGAGCTGTTGATAGCAGTTATTCTCTCTGCACAATGTACGGACAAACGCGTCAATATGATTACCCCCGCCCTTTACCGGGACTTCCCTACTCCCGAAGCACTCGCCGCTACTACTCCCGACGTGGTATACGAGTATATCCGCAGCGTCTCCTATCCCAACAACAAAGCTAAACATCTTGTAGGCATGGCACAGATGTTGGTGAAAGAATTCAACAGTGAGGTACCCGATACCCTTGAAGAACTGGTAAAACTGCCCGGCGTAGGCCGCAAAACAGCCAATGTCATCCAATCCGTTGTTTTCAATAAAGCGGCTATGGCAGTAGACACACACGTGTTCCGCGTCAGCCATCGCCTGGGTCTCGTATCAGATAAATGTACAACTCCGTTCAGTGTCGAAAAAGAATTGGTAAAACATATACCGGAAACAGACATCCCCATAGCTCACCACTGGCTTATCCTGCACGGTCGCTATGTATGCCAGGCACGTACTCCACAATGTGATACCTGCGGTTTGCAATTAATGTGCAAATATTACTGCCAGAAATATAAAGTTAGCAAAGAGAGCGGCAAAGACAAAGAATAAACAACGGTTTCATAGCAAAAAAAAGAAATAAATGCTAACTTTGCGCTCACTAAAAAGAAATTAGTAACACTTTTAAATAAAATAGAGTATTATGACAATTGATCAATTTAACTTTGCCGGAAAAAAGGCATTCGTTCGTGTGGACTTCAACGTACCCTTGGACGAAAACTTCAACATTACAGATGATACCCGTATGCGTGCCGCTCTTCCTACATTGAAGAAGATTTTGGCCGATGGCGGTAGTGTAATTATCGGTTCTCACCTCGGTCGTCCGAAAGGCCCGGCTGACAAGTTCTCCTTGAAGCACATTCTGAAGCATCTCGAAGAGTTGTTGGGTGTTGAGGTGCAATTTGCTAACGACTGTATGGGCGAAGAAGCTGCCGTAAAGGCTGCTGCTCTGCAACCGGGTGAAGTGTTGTTGCTCGAGAACCTCCGTTTCTACGCTGAAGAGGAAGGCAAACCCCGCGGTTTGGCTGAAGATGCTACAGACGAAGAAAAGAAGGCTGCCAAAGCTGCTGTTAAGGAAAGCCAGAAAGAATTCACCAAGAAATTGGCTTCTTATGCAGATTGCTATGTAAACGACGCTTTCGGTACCGCTCACCGTGCACACGCTTCTACTGCATTGATCGCTAAATATTTCGACAAGGACAACAAAATGTTCGGTTACCTGATGGAAAAAGAAGTAAAGGCTGTTGATAAAGTTTTGAACGATATCCAACGTCCGTTTACTGCCATCATGGGTGGTTCCAAAGTTTCTTCCAAGATTGAAATCATTGAAAACCTGCTGAACAAGGTAGACAACCTGATTATTGCCGGCGGTATGACTTATACTTTCACCAAAGCCATGGGCGGCAAAATCGGTATTTCTATCTGCGAAGATGACAAACTGGATTTGGCTCTTGACCTGGTGAAGAAAGCAAAAGAAAAAGGCGTAAACCTTGTTTTGGCTGTTGATGCCAAGATTGCCGATTCTTTCTCCAACGATGCCAACACCAAGTTCTGCCCGGTTGACGAAATTCCTGATGGCTGGGAAGGTCTTGATATCGGTCCTGAGACTGAAAAGATCTTTGCAGATGTCATCAAGAACTCCAAGACTATCCTTTGGAACGGTCCGACGGGTGTATTCGAATTCGAGAACTTCACTCACGGTTCACGCGCTGTAGGCGAAGCTATCGTAGAAGCTACCAAGAACGGTGCTTTCTCACTCGTAGGTGGCGGTGACTCTGTAGCTTGTGTCAACAAGTTCGGCTTGGCAAGCGGCGTGTCTTACGTATCTACCGGTGGCGGTGCATTGCTTGAAGCAATCGAAGGAAAAATCCTTCCGGGTATCGCTGCTATCAACGAATAAAAACAAGCAAAATAACACCCAAAGGCAGCTCTTTGAAAAAAGGGTTGCCTTTTTTACTACTATCCATCCCTATAATGAGACGAATTCTACTATCCTGCATCCTTTTATCAGCCACATGCATCCTGAAAGCACAAGATGCTTGTCTGAATGATGTAGTCAACACTTTAAAAGACCGCATTTCACTCTCCGGCTATGCCCAAGTGGGATATACATACGATGATGCGGGCGAAGGTACCAGCAATACTTTCGATATAAAGAGAGTTATCTTTATGGCGCGCGGTAAAATCACCGATAAATGGTCGGCTTACTTCATGTACAGCTTTGCCAATACCGGAAAAATTCTGGAAGCCTACACGGAATACCGCTTTCTCCCTCAACTCACAGCACGTATCGGACAGTTCAAAACCATGTATACCATTGAGAACCCGATGTCTCCCTGCTTTGTCGAATTAATAAACTGTTATTCTCAAGCCGTCAATTACCTGGCCGGTATCAATGGCAGTGATCCGTTGTATGGCTCTGCAAGCGGTCGTGATATGGGATTGTTAATTTATGGAGACTTGTTCGACTCTTTGATGACTTATAACCTTGCCATCATGAACGGACAAGGCATCAACCTAAAAGATAAAAACAATCAGAAAGATATTGTAGGCAGCCTTATGGTACATCCATTGAAATGGTTGTCCGTCGGCGGTTCCTTTGTTAAAGGGAAAGGATGCGCCGTAGCCGTTTCTTCCATTAATCCAGACATAGCCATAGGAGAGAATTACACCCGAAACCGCTGGTCGGCAGGTGCCACCATCAAAACAAAATCCGTAGATGTACGTACAGAATACTTGGCCGGAAAAGACGGACACGTTAAAAGTGACGGTTACTATGCAACCGTATCTGCCCATGTGCTTCCCAAATTTGACGTAATAGCCTCTTATGACTATTTCAACAAAAATAAAACTATTTCCGATAAACAGACCAATTATGTAGCAGGTGTACAGTATTGGTTCTATCCCAAATGCCGTCTGCAAGCCCAGTATACATACTGTAACCGCCATAAAGGAGAAAACTCAAACCTGCTTCAAGCACAGTTGCAAGTTCGTTTCTGAGCTGGGGAAATGGAAATTTATGAACTTTTTGGCATCCTTTTTGTAGTTTTATAAGATACATACCCAAAAAGAGACTGATTTATGAACGAACAAGCCATACAAGAACAATATCAGCATATCGTTACTCTACTCAAGCAGCAACGGCTGAAGGAAGCACAATCCCAACTGGAAGCCTTTCTTTGGAACAGCGGTGACTGGACACTCCGCAACCGCTTGGAACAAGCTCAGACATCCTATCAGTACATGCTGCAATACATGCGCCAGGGAATCGACGATCCTGAACGACAGAAACTATATCGCCAGATTCTGACCGAAACTTGGGAAGTCGCTGACCAGGCACGTCTGTCTCTCCTTGACGGAGTTTCCACGCACTATTACCATTCCCTGCGCAATAACCGGGAACGCCTCCCCAAAGAATACAATATTGCCGCACTGCAGAAGGTATTGGAATCTTTCCCTGATGACTTGGCCGTTTGTCAGCTGATGCCGGACAACCAAGGTCTGGACGCCCTACTTCAACGGCACGAACAAACCGCCCAGGTCCTTTTTCTTTCCACATGGAGCAACAGCGACTGGTCTACAGAAGACGAACAGCAAGCTAAAGGATTACTGGAATCAGAAATGCTTCCCGTCAATGATTTGTGCCTGTTCACCAGTGCCGTCATGCTCAGTCTGATGGAGTGCTTTGATACCCGTAAATTCTCATGGTTGCTGAACGCCGTAACGCATGCAAATACGCAAGTAAACCAACGGGCTTTGGTAGGTATCGCTTTCGCACTTCTTTTTCATCCCACCCGTCTGTCGCTTTATCCCGAATTAACAGCCCGCCTTTCCCTGCTCAATGAAGACAGCAGTTTCGGCAAGCAACTGAACCGTATTTATATCGAGCTGCTCCGTAGCCAGGAAACGGAAAAGATAGACAAGAAGATGCGTGAAGAAATCATTCCGGAGATGATGAGGAATGTGAACATCATGCGCAACATGAAATTCGGTTTTGAAGAGAACCCTGAGGAAAACGATCTTAATCCGGATTGGGAAAAAGCTTTTGAAAGTTCCGGACTGGGAGACAAGATACGAGAGATGAACGAATTACAGCTGGAAGGTGCTGACGTCTATATGAGTACGTTTGCACAACTCAAGACTTATCCGTTCTTTAAGGAACCGTACAACTGGTTCTATCCGTTCGACATGCATCACTCCAGCATCATCAAGGAATTCGGATTCAAGCCTACCGGAGATAATGCCATCCTCTCCCTTATCCTCCAATCCGGTTTCTTCTGCAATAGTGACAAGTATTCCCTTTGCTTTACAATGGCACATATACCACAGTCACAGCGTACGATGATGCTCAGCCAGATGACTTCTCAGGATCTGGATGCACTCATGGACGAAAGCAAATCCTCCGCTTTGCGGCAGTATGCCGAACGACCGGATGTCATCAGCAACCAGTATGTCCACGACTTATACCGTTTCTTCAAGTTAAGCCAACGCAGACACGAGTTCCGTGACATCTTCAAGGAGGAGATTGCCCTGCACCGTATCCCGGCACTCAAAGAGATTCTGTGCAAACCCGAGCTGCTGATTACCATCGCCGACTTCCACTTCCGCAAAGAACACCCGGCAGAAGCATTGGAGCTTTATAAGGAATTGATAGCCTTGAACCATGCAAATGCAGACATTTTCCAAAAGGCTGGCTATTGCCTGCAAAAGGAAAAGAGGTATAAGGAAGCGATAGACGCCTACCTGAAAGCCGATGTACTAAAGCCCGACCATGTCTGGACAATCCGCCATCTCGCTACGTGCTACCGGCAGATAAGGGACTTTGCCTCTGCACTGGAATACTATAAGAAAGTGGAGGCAATCCAGCCGGAAAGCCATAATGTCCTTTTCTACGCCGGAAGCTGCCTTGCCGAACTGGAAAGATATGAAGAGGCTCTGCAATATTTCTTCAAGCTTGATTTCATCGAAAGCAATTGTATCAAAGCATGGCGTGCTATAGGCTGGTGTTCGTTTGTCAACGGCAAGTATGAGCAAGCAATGAAGTATTACGAAAAGATACTCGCCTCCAAACCACTCGCGGCAGACTATCTCAATGCCGGACATGTTGCTTGGAGAACGGGCAAAATAGAAAAAGCTGCAGAACTTTACAGTAAAGCAGCTTTGGAATATGGCGGGCAGGAGATTTTTAAAGAAATGTTCGGTAAAGACAAAGAAACACTTGTCAGACAAGGAATCAGTGAAAAAGATATCCCTCTAATGATGGATCTGGTTTAGATCTCCAACAACTCCCTGTACAGTCTCTGTACGGGGAGCCCCATTATATTATAGTAACTCCCGGATATGTTTTCCACCCCAATGAATCCAATCCACTCTTGTACACCATAAGCTCCGGCTTTATCCATGGGCTGGTATTTGTCCACATAATAGGCAATTTCCTCTTCGCTCAGTTTAGCAAAACGCACTTCTGTTGCCGCTGCAAAACTGCGTTGCCACTCAGTAGTAGTGATGCACACACCGGTAAACACTTCATGGGTACGTCCGGACATGTCGCGCAACATCTGCATGGCTTCTTCCCTATTCTTGGGCTTTCCGAGAACTTGTCCATCCAGCCAGACAATGGTATCTGCCGTAATCATCAATTCGTCCGGATGCATCATATCACGGTAGGCATCCGCCTTTTCCCTGGATATGTAGAGAGGAATATCCGCTCCCCGCAATGTCTCGGGATAAGATTCATCCACATCGGGCAAAGTTCTTACTTCATATTCCACTCCCAAACCAGCCAGCAATTCTTTCCTTCGCGGAGAATTGGAGGCGAGAATCACCTTATATTTTTTCAGATTATCTAACATCATGTCATTTACGATTTGACGATTTACAATTTAACGATTGAAACAACTACCAACCGAAAGCTTTTTCATCTGCCATCCAAAGCCCTTGCACTTTCAATACCTGTTCCACAATGTCGCGACCACAGCCATAACCGCCTTCTGCATACGAAATATAGCGAGCCACAGCCTTTACCTCAGGCACAGCATCCTTAGGACAACACGGCAAACCACACTCACGCATCACCTCCAAGTCGGGAATATCATCACCTACATACAATATTTCCTCGTCCTTCAAGCCATGACGGTCACGGAAGTCATGGTAATCATGGATTTTAACAGAAGAACCCATATAGATATTTCCATCCTCAAAACCTAAAGAAGTAAAACGCTTGCGGACCGCTTCTGTACGTCCACCCGTAATTATACCCAGCAACACCCCTTGCTTAGCAGCCAAATGCAGGGAATAACCATCCTTTATGTTGACCGTACGCAGAGGTTCACCCTCCGAACTCATAGGGATAACATTGGCACTCAGCACACCGTCCACATCAAAAACAAGGGCTTTTATCTTTTTCAAATCATAGTTTATGGTACTCATTGCACTTTTTTCTTGTTCATTATAATATACCTATATACAGCAAAACATTAGTTCAAAAGAGGCAAGCATCGGCATCCGGTTATCTTATTGCCAACCGATGTATATTCTCGCTAATCTCCCGATATAGTTCCAGCATTTGCGGCTCATCGGCAAGCATCCGCAGATGCTCGTCAATGACATTCTCATCATAGCGCACAGCCGGTCCTGTCTGTGCGGCAAGCGGTTCCAGCTCATGCACCTTGCGGGCCGTCTCGTCTATCAAGGGGAGCATTGCCTCGAACGGCAACCCGTACTTTTTCAGCAGTTCAGCAGCCAACACATACATGTGATTGGTAAAATTGCACGTAAACACAGCCGCCAGATGCAAACTTTTGCGCTGCTCAGAACTTGCTTCATACACTTTTTCCGATAGGGCGGAAGCAATGTCCTTCAGAAGCTGCACATCCTCTTCCGAGTTGCTTTCCACAAAACACGGTATCTGTCCAAAATCCACTTCACGCTGCTTACTGAAAGTCAGCATCGGATAAAGCACTCCATAACGCGCAACATGCCCCTGCCAAATATTCATAGGAATACTGCCGGCTGTATGCACCCATAAAGCATTCTCCTTTCCAGAAACAATCTGGGGTAATAATTCTACAAAAGCCGCGTCCTTCAGCGAAACGATATAAAGCTGCGCCTCCTTCGTAACCGCCTGCAGCTCCGTGGTATATGCAGCTTCCACCGTCTGTGCCAATTCCTGCGCCGATTCTTTTGTACGGCTGTAGACCTGCACAATACGAAACCCTTTCCGATAAAGAGCCTTTGCCAGATTAGTAGCCAGATTTCCGGCACCGATAAAGGCAATGGACATATCTTCTATACTTCTTCCTGCCATACACTTATCTTGCTGCCAACCAATACAGAATAGCCCCTAATACCAGCAACGCCAACGGCAGCAGATAAGCGGACATCGTACCGAGTAAGGCAGTTATCAACCCGAAGTTCAATATCAGCCACAAACCTATCAATACCAATCCCACTGACTTGTCATGCTTGAACAGCAGAAAAATCACTGCGGTATACAATAGAAAATTATCCTTATTCATCACCCACGGCAAGCCGATTGCAGAAAAATGCACCAATTTGTCCACCAAGTAAAGAATGCCGAATACAATCAGTGTGATGGCAGTGGCCTTATATGTATCACGGTTATTGTTTGCTTTTGCTGCACTCACTGTTACTTTCCTCCGTACTTATTGATATGTATCTTTTCCCACTGCAGATTGTCTTCGTTGAAAGGCTTGCGCTCCATCCCCTTATGGCCGATAGCAATAACACTAAGCACCTGCAGCTGTAAAGGAATATCCAACACCTCGTGCACATACTCGCCGGAAGGCATACCGGAAGCCGTAAAACGTTCGCGCACCTGCACCCAGCAGCTTCCCAGCCCCATATCTTCGGCCTGAAGTTGCAGGTAGATGGAAGCAATGGAAGCATCTTCTATCCACACGTCGCTTGCCAGCGGGTCGGCAACAACCACTACTGCCAGTGCCGCATCGGCAATAAACTGCGATGCCTGCTCCTTGCAATAGGACAATTCCTTCAATTTATCCTTCTCGTCCACCACTATGAACTGCCATGCATTGCTGCGTTTCGACGTGGGTGCCATCAGGGCTGCTTTCATCAAAGTAACGACTTGTTCTTGTGTCAATTCTTCTTCTGTAAACTTCCGCATGCTGCGGCGTGCTTTTATCAATTCACTGAAACTTTCCATAATGATTTTATGTGCTAATATGCTAATGTGCACATCGACACATTAACAATAATTTTTGCAAAGATACGAGATTATTTTTTAAATTTGCAGACCATGCCTTTGAAACTCACTACATATTACCGTGGGAGCAAGGTTCCTGTTCTGCCAGGCACCAACACCTTCCATTCCACAGAGTTGTTCCGAATCTACGAGGAAACTCCGGGGTATACCCCCATACTCATTGTGGCATCCGAAGATGACAAGCCCGTTGCGAAACTGCTTGCCGCCATACGTAAAAGTGTCCGCATGTTTCCACCCGGCATCATCAAAAGATGTGAGGTGTACGGTACGGGAGAATATTTCAATAACGAGGCAGACAAAGAGATTATCTTCAGTGACATGCTGCAAAGGCTTACCAATGAAGCATTGCGCGATTCTTTTCTCATCGAGTTCCGCAACCTGGAAAATGCCATGTTCGGATACAAATCTTTCCGAGACAACCAATACATCGCCATCAATTGGCTGCGGGTACGCAACTCGCTGCACAGCGTCGAAAAGGTGGAAGAGCGTTTCAGCCCGTCACGTATCCGGCAAATAAAGAAAGGGCTCAAAAACGGCGCCCAAGTACGGGAAGCACGTACCAAAGAGGAGATTCTCTGTTTTGCCCAGATGTTGCGCCACGTATATTCTTCCAAGATACGGCGCCACTTCCCCAGCATCAAGTTCTTTCAGCATCTCGAAAACCAGTTGACAAAAGGGCAGCAAAGCAAAATCTTCATCGTCATTTATAAGGAGAAGATTATCGGTGGCAGCGCATGCATTTATTCAGATGACAGCGCCTATCTATGGTTCTCTGGTGGCATGCGCAAGACTTATGCCCTGCAATATCCGGGGATTCTTGCCGTATGGAAAGCACTGGATGATGCCAAACAACGCGGATACCGCCACTTAGAGTTCATGGACGTGGGACTTCCCTTCCGCAGGCATGGCTACCGTGAGTTCGTTCTCCGCTTCGGGGGAAAACAAAGCAGCACCCGACGCTGGTTCCGTTTCCGTTGGAACTGGCTGAATCGGGTGCTGATAAAGATGTATGAATGATTTTTACCGAAATTAGAAATTAGTGTAGACTACATATCCATGAGCCGGTACATTGACCTGTGTATTTATTGTTTCACTCTTTCCGGTAAAATAATTGGTCCAGTTACCAGCTGTTGCCGGGAAAGCTACATCAACCGCATTATGCGTAAAGTTGCCCATAACAACCAGCTGCTTGCCCGTTACACTTTCTACCAACAATGAACGACCGTTGTCCCAATCAGAAACTCCGACCTTCCATGTCAAGATGGCACTTGAATCGAACAATTCCGGATGGGCGTTACGCAATTTCATTAAATCCGCATAAACATCGTGCAGCTCCTTGCGGTTAGTATTCTCCAGATACTCCCAATGCAACGGTTTCCTGCCCGTACGTCCATTCTCCTCAATGGAAATGTCATATCCCATCTCTCCAAATTGCCAAACCATCTTAGGACCTGGAACAGTAAGGAAGAATGTAGTGTTCAGCGCCAACTGATTCATGCGAGCATCAAGGTCGGTTTTCAGTATACCTTCACCCCATTGCGACTGTTTGTAAGCTGCGCGTTCTTCATCATGACTTTCCATAAAACCTACCCATGCAGGTGTTTTCTCATAAAGGCTGCTAAAAGAACTATTTTCAGCATATCCCATAGCCGACTGACAATAGGCATTATTCAGGTTGCGCCATAAGTGCATGCCATCTGCAGCCAGTTCATTTTCTTCCTTTGAATCACAGAAATGCTCCAGGATAACATAAGAGCCCTCTTTCACTTCCTTGATGGCAGCATTATAATCCTTTAGGATAGCAATGCGACTTGCATCGTAATTGGATGCCGTGCTTTCAGTACAAGAAGTCTGTGTGAATCCTTTCGTCAGGTCAAAGCGGAACCCATCCACCTTATATTCCTTCAACAAGAATTGCAGATTGCGCTTCACAAACTTACGCACTAACGGGCTTTCATGATTGAAGTCATGGAACACACTATAAGGATGAGGTGCTTCCACATTGAAATATGGATTATTCTTTGCAGTCTTATCACCATCCCAATAAAGTTTAGCCAGCGGATTGTTTCCTGTAGCGTGATTATAGACCACATCCAGAATAACTGCCATACCCGCCTCATGGCAAGCGTCAATAAACTGCTTATACATGGCCTTTGTGCCATAAGCCTTATCCATCGCAAAAAAGAAGCAAGGATTATACCCCCAACTGTCGTTTCCGTCAAACTCCTGCACCGGCATCAGTTCGATGGCATTGACTCCCATAGCCTTCAGATAAGAAAGCTTGCCCATTGCACCATTGATGTCGCTGGAGGCGGTAAAGTCACGTAGATGCAATTCGTATATCACCAATTGCTCAGGATTTGCTATTTTAAAGTCATTGACCTTCCAGTTATAACTGTCTTTCTGTATCTTGAAGGTCGAAACGATTCCTACTCCTCCCTCAGGATAAGCCATACTTTCGTTATAGGTAGAAGCCGGAATATATTTATCATTATCAGGATCAAGAATCTTTTCCGTATAGGCATCAGCCAGGCGAACCACTTCACCCGCCTTCGTACCTACATAATATTGGAAAGCATACTCTTTGCCAGCATCCAGCCCCGCCAACGTAATCCACCAACATCCGGAAGCATCATCACGATACATCTGCGATTTTTCGTCATTGCCCAATGTCCAGTTATTGAAGTCGCCCACTACATGGGCAAAGTCCTTATGATTCCCATTCGCATCTTTGTCATAAAGTACCAGTGTCACCGTAGAATTATCCACTACATTGATACCCTCGACCATACCGGCCGGCACTGCTGCAGTTTTAATTTCACCAGGAACAAAACCTTCATATTTTGTGTCGGTCACCTCAACAAAGGAATCCGATTCTATCCCTTTCTTGCTGCCGTCCGCACTGCGAATCACTATTCCAAGCCGGCTCACCGGTGTCTTTCCGCTTCCAAACCATTCCCGGATATTCGGACTCAACGTAATACTCCATACGTTGGCTTCGGTTAAAGTCATCTTGCATTTATCCTTGTTTTCCGTCCACTCTGCCGGAACGAACAGCCAAGTTCCTTCACTGACCACCCCGATATGCACATACACATCTCCTTTATGCCCATAAAGAGCAGACTTTGCATCCGCCTTAAAAGTAATTACAAGGGGCTGGTCGGCATCCGGTGCTGCCGGTGCAAAACTCAAACCATCCGGAACTACAATCGCATTGGCAGCCTGAGTGACAGATATTCCTTTCTTCTTCGAACCGGACACAATATTCAATCGTGCCGTCCGCGCTTTTCCTGTCTCATTCTTGCCGACGGAAACCATAATCGTGGCTTTCCCGGACGTACCTTTTGCCGGACTGATGTTGCACCAGCCGGTATCCTCGCCACTCAGCTCGGCTGTCCACTGCTGCCCGGCCTCAAAACTGACGCTCTGCGAAGAAGCAGCTTCACCAAAGCTAAAACCTTGCTCAAAGATTGATTCACTACCGGAAGCAGGAGTCAGATACTCCTGGAACTCCTCTTTGTCGTCACTGCATGCCGCGAATGCCAGCACTAAACTGAAGCATATTAAATGCCATAAAACAGAAATCTTACGTTGATTGATAATTTTCATAATATGAAGTGTTCAAAGTTATCACTTCACAAATATAGCCGGAAAAGAAAGGGCAAACCGATTAACGCAAGAGAAAAGTAACAGCAAGCTTACGGAAACGTTTGCATGGCAAGCCAATGTTCCCGTACCACCATGTTTTATGAAAGCCGAATGACAAACTTTTGTAGCCAATCAACCGATTTCCTCGCAAACCCGCATTTCCATACCTTTATACACCACCACAATCTTATGCAACCGGGTGGTGCCGATGCCACGCTTCACCGTTTCCGTCTCGGCATAGCGGTCGGCCTGGGCGATGGCTTCCCGGCGAAGTTCCTCCACACGGGTTTCGGAATCCTTATACTTGGCATATTTCAGTTCTACGATGTAGCTGTGCTTCATGTCGGAGTAGATTTCCAGCATCGGGCAGAGGAAAATATCGACATAACCTTCCTGCGTGTCCTGCTCGGAGACGGGACGGTAGAAACGGTTCTGCGCAGTCATGGCAAGGGTAAAGCCGTGGACGAAGGACTCGCCCTTCTGCTTGTCGCGCTGCGAGGCATAGCGGTGCAGGCAGTCGGCAATGTAGCCGAAGTAGGATTGCCAGTCGCCGTCGTAAGCCAGAGCCGAGGAAAGTTCGCTCTTCTCGTAAGAGCTGAAGCTCAGGTCGGCCTCGTCGTAAGTATTCAGCAGATAGGTATAGAGCTGTTCCTGCACCACCATGTTGGGGATGGTGAGCCTTGTCTTTCCTTTATACGTGCCGCTGATGGTGAGCATTCCGAAGTAGTAGAGCAGACTGACGAAGTTGTCGGGATTGGTGATGCTGACGGCAGGGAAGCTGTCTTTCAGTTCGCCCGTGATGAAGCCCTGGCTTACGAGGGTTTGGATGACGGAAGCATCATGGGCAAATTCCTTGTCCTTGCGGATGAGCATGCGCAGCTTTTCGTAGTCGATGCGGATATTGCTCTCTATCATGTTGCGTGGCGCTTTGCCATCGTCAATGTAGTTCTTGACGAAGTAAAGCACCATATTGGAATTGTACATGGTGGTTTCACCGTAACATTCCTGCGCGAAGCAGTAGTTGTCGTACCACGGTTTCATCATCTCCATCAACTCGTCCACGCTGTGGTGGAAGGGGCTGTTTGCTGAATAATAGGCCAACATTTCGCGCACCTCCTCCTCGGTGAATCCCATCATCTGGTTGAACTTCGGCGCGAGGGAATAGTTGGTGCCGATGTTGAATCCGCTGCTGAGGTCGTCCATCGTCACGGGGCTTACGCCGGTGATGAAACAACGTTTGATGCATGAATCCGTTCCTGCTTTCACCTTGTTGAAGAAAGCGCGCAGATAACCTTCGCCATGCGTCTCGTCCGTATATCGGCGCAGGCTTTCGGGACTGGAAAGGATGGTGTTGGTGAAGTGGTCGTACTCGTCGATGAAGAGATACATATCCTGTCCGGCACGTTCACAAGCCTGACAGAGGAAGTCCAGCTGCTCCACGGCTCCGTTCGCCTTGCGCAGTCCTTCCAGAGTGTCTTGCGGAAGGAGGTCGGCGTATATCTTGCAGAAGTTCTCGAAAGTAATGCCGCAATGCGCATCCAGCCCTCTGCGGTAGTCGTTCAGCTCGCCGCCGATGCCGGAGAAGTTGAGATGGAGCACCAGATAGCTGTTGCGGCTCGGCGTGGGATGCTGCCCGATGTACAGGTCACCGAAAAGGGCTTCGAACTTGTCACGGGTGCGCACGTCGTAGTATTGTCTCAGCAAGTTCAGCGTGAGGCTCTTGCCGAAGCGGCGCGGACGGATGAAGAAGAAGAAGCGGTCCGCCTCCTCTATCATGGGGATGAAGCGGGTCTTGTCCACATAATAATAATTGTCTTGGCGGATATCCGCGAAGTTCATCATGCCGTAGGGAAGTCTCTTTCTGCCGGGTACTATGTATTTCAATGGGTCCATCTGCTGTCCTCCTGTTGTTTTTTCTATTCAATCAGCCACTTTTGGCATCAACGACACAAAGATAGCAAAAGTTCTTGTAGAGAGGCGCATTGCTGCTGATTTTTCAAGTTTTCCTCCACGGCTCTTTCATTTAGAGGAGTTGTCGGGAGCTAGAAGGAGTTATCGGGAGTTAAAGGCCGATACTCTTGTTGATATATAACGATACTACCGGCTTCCAACTCCCTTTAACTCCCGATAACTCCTTCTGACTCCCTTAAATGAAAGAGCCGTGGTTTTCCTCGGTTTAGCTTGACCGATTGTAGAATAAACGATAAGGATTACGAATCAAGAAACACGGATATGACAACAGAACCAAATCAACTTGCGGAACTTCAATATGGTTGCGAGGTTGCTCTCCCTTGGCGTTCATCATCGTCAAGGCAAGCATCCTTATGCTTCAGCACCGTTTTCCTTTGATAAAAACGCCTACAGGGCTGACGCATTATAGTTTTTACCATAAATATTTTCTATGTTGTATTCCTAATAATTGAATACCTTTTTATTTGTTATTAACTTTATAAATCAATCACTTACGTTTTTTGAGTTCACAAAAAGAAACAATATTCATCCCGATTGCGACTAAAGCCACAACCTATGAACTAACCCAAAGCCGTAAGCCTTGTGTCGTTTAAAATTAAATAAAAGCCCTATTAGACAAACTTCTATAAGTTGTACCACAATGTATGCAGCCAACAATTTACTTCTTCAGAATAATAGGTAGGACGCAACAATCTATTTAGAGATGCAACCTTGAAGGTTCATCATAATTTATGCAGGAGTCGTCCCGGTTGAAATTTGCCTGAAGGGCTCTTTTATATTTTCTGTCAGTAACATCTGTCATGCTCATACTTTTTTCCACTTTTGAGTATAATCAGTATTCTGTTTGACAATTTACGGGTTATGCGGATTATCGCCTCTTGCGGCAACATACGCTTGCAATACTCTCCGTAGGCAGCGGCCAATGCCCTGTCTTGCCGTATGGCTACCAAGGCGCTCTCCACCAGTAAAGGGCCAAGCCGCTTATTTCCTCTGAACGTCATCTCGCCGTGACTTGTCTTTTCACCGCTGCTATGGCTTGTAGGTACCAGTCCCAGATAGGAGGCGAATTGTCTTTCATTACGGAAGCGGTGAATGTCACCTATCTCTGTCAAAAGGCACATGCCTGTAATCATACCAATACCGGGAATGGAGACGATGTTCTCGTATGCTTCCCCATAACGCCCGTTACGGGATAACGTACGTACCAGACGGGTAATCTCAAGGAGACTCTTACGAAACAACTCCACTTGTCTCAACAACAGATCCAGTGAATTTCGACTTTCTGATAACAGTTGTACATCTTCATGTACCCATTTAAGATAGCGTTTCGACCAATGAGACTTTGAGTTTTGAAAACATTCAGGATAAATAACTCCGTTATTATAAAGCAGGTGCTTCACTCGTGACTTGTAACCGGAAAGTTGCCGTTTCAAAGTTATACGCAAACGCATGACGTTACGGTCATCAAGAACCTCTTTCTTAGGGATGTAAATACCCCGAAGCAGACCGGACTTCAAAGCCCTCGCTATTTTGGTGGAGTCAATGGCATCTGTTTTCATCACGGATTCGTATTGTCCCGTCGGAATATCGGCAGCATGAACCGGAAGACATTCTATACCAAAATCCAACAATGAATAATAAGTGGAGAAGCCACTGAAACCGGCCTCATAAGCGGACAGATAATTACCGTTGGGATAATGTTTCTTCAAATGTTCAAAGAGCGCTTGGGCGGAAGACTGCTGGCTGTGCTTTTTCAAGCAACCGGATTCGGTGAGGATTGACACATGCCAAGTCTTCAAATGAACGTCAATACCTATATAGATATTTTGACCTTCAAAATTTAATTCTTTTCTTTGCACCATAGGTGTAATAGTTTTAATTACTGAATATTGAATCTTGTCAATTACAAATTTAGTAATTCAATTATTGCGCCTATTTTACTTTATCTAAAATTCATTGGTCGGGGAGCGCCCAGCGGCAAGGGGCGGGACCACCCGTCCCGACAAGCGAATATTTTCAGCATTTACAAACATAGTAACTATTATAATTCTATTAAAAGCATACTTTATATGCTTGATAACTAATAGACAAAACGCTTTCATACATCATCTAAAATCCTTATCTTTATAAGCAATTAAGAAACATAAGTTGACAAGAACAATGGCAATATTTAGTATCTGTAAACAAATCAATGACCCTCGTATTGACAGAAAACGTGTACATTCTGCCGATGCCATCGTTTATATCGCCATGGCTGCTGTCATATGTGGCGCGGAGTCCTGGTATGAGATAGAGGATTTCGGCAATGCCAAGATTGACTTTTTCCGCGAGCGTCTTCCCGGATTGGAATCCATCCCCAGCCATGATACCTTCAACCGCTTTTTCAGCGCTCTGAACCCTGAGTATTTCGAACGTATTTTCCGGCACTGGATGTTTGAGATTTGTGAGAAATATGAGGGTGTCGTGGCCATTGACGGCAAGACCATCCGTGGTGCCAGCAAGTGTACCTCTTCCCACCCCGCCGGGAATCCCGGATTTAAGCTCCATATGGTCAGTGCCTGGGCTACAGCTAATGGAATCAGCCTTGGACAACTGAAAGTCAATGAGAAACATAACGAGATTGTGGCTATCCCCTTGTTGCTGGAAGCATTGGACTTAACCGGATGCCTTGTAACCATTGATGCAATGGGCTGTCAAACGGATATTGCCAAAAAGATAATAGAGTGTGGGGCGGATTATGTCCTGGCTCTTAAAGAAAACCATCGGAATCTTTATAATACAGTCAAAGGATGGTTCGATGATTTGGACAAGAAGAATATAGATGTCAACAAGGCTTATTATGCCACCAGATACGGCAAATACATAACGGAGGAAGAGGCTCATGGCAGACACGAACGCCGTGAGTGTCTTGTGTACAGTTGCCAGGCGTTAACCGGGATGTTAAAGGATTGGAAGGGATTGAAGGCAGTTGTGAGAATCTCCTCGCAAAGAACCATCAGGACGACAGGCGAGACGACTGTAAACCATAGGTTCTATATCACTTCATTGGGACTTGAGCCTCAAAGAATAGCAGAAGCCATACGGGCACATTGGGCTATTGAGAACAATCTACATTGGCAATTGGATGTCTCCTTTAATGAAGACGCAGGCAGAAAAACGGGCAATGCGGCACAGAATGTTTCACTTATGAATAAAATAGCACTGATGGTCATTAAGAAAAATGAAAGAAAGGGAAGCGTGAAAGGAAAAAGAAAGGCTGCTGGATGGGATGATGAACTTCTTTGTGAACTTTTATCAATGAAATATTTTTAATGCGTCAGCCCTGCCCATATGAACAAGAAAGCCCACCATAGTGAGCCGTTGACAGACAAGGTGCTTCAACACGACAAACCTCTGTGATTCAGCATAGAAAGCAAAGGGGTATACATCTTTCTTGCCATTGTTTTTCCCGGATGCCACGAAGCGAGCGGACGATACGCTATGAGAGTAACGCCTTACCCTCATGCTGCCCTCATGGTTACCCTCATAGCTGTATGCCCGATGGACAAAGGGATGCAGCACATTATGAGGGCATGAGGGTAAAAGTGCGCTCAACTTTTTGTCGGGGCTGAGCTGAATCTTGAGCAAATACTGCATCACAAACAATGCAATTATCTCTCAAGTTTTCTTATAAGTACTGATTATAAACCAAGTATGTCGCCATAATTAGCTTATACTATCCGTATTCAGCGTAGCGAAGAATCTCTTCTCTGCGTATTCATAAAGAAAGTAGATTCTTCGCTACGCTCTGACTATACCTTGATGAAATAATCAGAAGAGGTTTTGAGCGAAGCTAATGACAGATACCGATAATATAAAAGAAATAAAAGAACATACTTATAAAAGAATAAAGTCCCGGTTAAATGGAAAGAGTCCGGTACAATACCGAACTCTTTCTATAACCGGTTAATGTTTAACCTGTCCAACTTTTGGGGCGCACTTCACCTGCAGCCCTTTTCATTATAATACTTTATATTCTTTCAGCACATTGTTCTTACTGAATACTCCCGGTATTGTCCTTGAAGTTTAACTTCACTGTTTGTCCGGCAGCTACCTTAACGGCATCCTGATCATTGCCTTTACCGCGGAATAGAATCTTGCCATCAAAAACATTAAATTCAGTTTGCCACCAATCGCAGTTCTCCAATTTTACACACATACGCAAATTCCCTTCTTTGCATACCGGAGACACATACTCACCTTCTGCATTCAATTTGAATTTATCAACATCTGCCAACTGAGCATCCCATCCACCAGCTGCTGCATCACCAATCAAGTAAGGCTCCGGTTCAGAAAGAACAATCTTTCTGTTTATGCTCTTCTTATCCGCAGAAAGTGTACATATCACTACTATCTGATAATAACCTGATGTACTGATTACCAAATTAGCTCCACCTGCCGGATATTCGCCATACCCTTTGGGTTCTTCGTTTTCAGCTCCAAAGTTGTCACCAGTATCCCAGCTCATTTCATTATTGAACTTAACGCCTTGACCTGCTTCAATATAATAGATTCCCCAGAACATACCATCGTGACTATGTACCGGTATCATTTCCGGTGCATTTTCCCACTTCCAATCCCATGGTGCACCAACAACAAACATCTTTTCGGGTAACGTAGCACTTGAAGTGTCTTCTGCCGTACAAATAGCCTGAGCAGAAAAAACACCGGTGCGTAAATCCAGTTTCAATGTAACATCATAAATGCCAGCTTTACCTACAGTAAAGTTATCCCCTCCACCTTTACATTCACTGAATGCCTCGGAAATAGCACCTTTTGCGACGGCTCCCATATTTGAGTGCATCTTCACTGTTGCCCCTTGATAAGGAATATCCACGCCCCAATTATGCAAGTAACGGAACTTCATTTCTTTCTTATCCAGTGTTACATCTTTTATAGTATACTCCACAGTAGCCTGAGCTTCATTCAAAGCACCCGCCATAGCAGTTTCATCATTCCACTGCTGAGGAGTTGCATCACCAATAATACCAAAATCAGTAGGGATAACCGTGAGCTGATTATCAGCCTTATTAAAAGCTACATAATATAATCCGTCTTTCGCAACCGTGAACGGGCTACCACCTACGGTCAATCTATAAGTCGGAGCCGGAGTCGTAGCAACAGATTCTCCACTGCCATAATTGATTTCATTGCCTTCAGAATCCACCTCCAACATAGTGAAACTCCCTGATGATTTGAGCCATGTATAGATTCCTACAATATTAGTTCCTTCCGGAGCATTGTCAAACGCTGGAGTTGTCAATTGAGAGGAAGTGGCAGCCGCACTATAAATTGTAGCATCACCCGTAATATACAATCCTGTCGGAACAGCCGTAATCACCTTCCAGTTATCATTTCCTTCTTCACAACTTGTCCCTACTGCCAGTAGCAATAAGAGTGTTGCTATATATTCAAATACTTTTTTCATTTTATCAAGTATTAAATCATTAAACATTAGTAACCGTAATTCTGAGTCAACTTAGTATTCAGACTTAAAACATCTTCATGGATAGGAAACACGGTAGTATATCCGTTAGCTTCACCCTGTAGTTGAGGTCTGTCAGTGTAGGCACGTGTAAACTTACCAAAGCGTACCAAATCTTGGCGGCGCAAACCTTCCCAAGCAAATTCCCTCAGACGCTCTGCCAACAATGTTTCAAGGTTAGCTACTACATCTGTACTTGCTCCAGCGCGAGCACGAACTTCATTCAGTTCAACATTTCCACTTTCGCCATTTCTTACCTTTGCCTCACTTATCATCAATAATACATCAGCATAACGGAACAAAACGATGTCATTCGTTTGCAATTTACCATCATTGGTTGCAGCTGCATCCAGTTCGTATTTTTTCATGCGTGCACCGGCAGTTTTTTCAGAAGCCTTACCAGACATATCCAATGAAATTTCAGCAGGAAGATACTCCAAATCTGTTCCATCATCCAATTTAATAATACCTTTCGGTCCTTCTACTTTACCGGCATAATAGGTAACATCAAAACGTGGGTCTACTGCATTTGTTCCATATCCAAAAGCATCGAGAGCTTCTTTGGTAGCCGAAGAGCCATTCCATCCCCCCTGTCCATAAGCATTACCATGATTATAATGACGGGAACGGATCAAGTTATAGAACTCATTTTTATACAAATTAGGATCCATGGGAATAGTAAGAATGTTCTCTACTGAAGTTTCATTTTTCGTAGAGAAGTTGGAAGCAAAGTTATCGGCCAACTGATAGCCCAACTCTTTAATCTTAGTACCATAAGCAATTGTAGCTTCCCAAGCATTTTTTTCTGCTCCATCCACAGTAAACTTGATAGTTTTCCCATCGGGCTTTGAACCGTCAGTCCAATTATCGTCTGTATAAATTTCGGCATTCAAAGCCAATTTTGCCAATAGAAAGTAAGCAACCGGTTTCGTTATTCTACCGTAATACTCACCCGGCAAGTTGCTATGAGCATCACTCAAATCAGCTACAGATTCCTCAAGTTCTGTTTTCACAAATGTGAATACAACGGAACGTTCAGACTGTTCGACATCAGCCATTGCCGTAGTAGAAGAGGTAACCAACGGCACACGAGCAAACATATCCAACAGATAATAGTAATACAAAGCACGGAATGCGCGAACCTCGGATATATACTTGGGCACAGATGTATTTTCGGGGTCTTTCGCCAAAATTTCATTCAACTTATCCAATGATTTATTGGCTTGAGCAATTACCCTATAAAGATAATCCCATGAACCTTTTACCAAGTCGTTCTTCGTTCCCCATTTATGAAGGAATACATCCTGCCACAACCCTCCATCATACCAGTCACCACCACGTGTAGGGAGAACAGCCTCATCGGTAGTAAAAGTATTCAAGTCATAAAGACCACGGTCAGTACCTTGTAAACCCGATCCACCACCATTAGCACCTACTTGGGTATAGAGCGAAGCTACTGTATTTAAATAGAGTAGCGTAGAATTTTGATATGCCTGTTCCTCCGTAATCTGATCTTTCGGATTCTCTTCCAAAAAAGCATCGCAAGAAGACAAACCGACAGTTGCCACTGTTGAAATCAACAAGCTATATAATATATTTTTTTTCATAATATACATCTAATTAAAAGTTAACACTAAGTCCTAAAGAGTAAGTACGAGACAACGGATAGAAACGTTTGTCATCAACACCCAAATCACCACCTACGGTAGTACTGTTAATCAAAGGAGAAAGCCCTGAGTAGCCGGTAATTGTAGCCAAATTATTTACAGAGAACGTGACACGCAAGGACTTGATAGCTTTCATGTTCTTTGTATTAAGATTCCAGCCCAATGTCACATAATCAAAATGCAAATAGTCACCTTTCTCCAACCAATAGTCTGTCACTGTCTGGTCTTTAATATTCTTCTCTGGAGCTCCTTGCATTACGTTGTATGTGGGGAACTGATTCATATTCATGTAGGATAAAGAGGTACCGTTATATATTTTGTGCCCGAACGCACCATTCATTTGCACCTGAATATCAAATTGTTTATAACGGAAGCTAACATTAGCACCCAATAAAGCTTTAGGCATAGCCTGACCTGCTATATAGCGATCTTTTCCATCTGCAAGGTCAACCCCTTCAACACCATCAATGTCTTGGATGTGGTAAGTATAGTCACCAAATCCATTATCGACCAAACCGTCGCATTTAGGTAAATAGAATACACCCACCGGCTGCCCCACCATCTGATAGATAATCTGATTGTAGCCACCAATGAAGCCAGCACCATTCATGCCACCCAAATTCATATATTCTTTGGCGGTCATAGCTTCACCCATATATGTGCCATTCAACGAGAGCAACTTATTCTGTTGGAAAGCTATGTTAGCGTTGATATTCAACTCCATATCTTTGGTTTTCAGAGGAGTTCCACCCAATGATATTTCAATACCCGTGTTACGCATAGCTCCCATATTGGCAAGCAAAGTAGGATAGGTAAAAGGAGGAACCTTCACATCATAATTGTAAAGCAGGTCGGTTGTCTTTGAATTATAATAATCAAAACCCAAAGTCAAACGTTCGTCAAACATTCCCAAGTCAAAACCAACATCAAAAGTTTTCTTAACTTCCCATTTCAAATCCGGATTATAATTGCGGGTCACCCCCATAGTTACTACAGGAAGGCCATTTACTGTAGTTGTACCATTCGGACTCATCAAAGGCAAAGACATATAGGAACTGATAGCATCCTGATTACCAGCAAGACCATAACCAGCTCTAATCTTCAAATTGCTGATAATATCAATATCTTTCATAAATTCTTCTTCAGAAAGCACCCAAGCCAAAGATGCTGACGGGAAGAAAGCCCATTTGTTGTTTGCTCCAACTTTAGAAGAACCATCTGTACGGGCGTTCACAGTTACAATGTATTTATCGGCATATGAATAATTAACACGTCCCATGAAAGATGCCAAACTCGGATTATTATAATAAGAAGTGTTATTACCCCATTTTAACACTGCACCTGCTTGCAAATTGTTATATAAAAAATCATCAGAACTAAATCCATTCACTGTAGCTCCAAAACCTGTGTTAGTTACCCTTTGAACTTCAGCCAAAGCTAAAGCATTGATGTAATGCTTGCCAAAAGCCTTCTTATAGGTCAACATCATATTCGCCAACATAGATTGCGACTTATTGTCACCACGATAAGCTTCACCACGATTACTCAACCCTGCTTTAATAGAAGTAGGGATGTACTTCTTGTTCTCCTTTACATTGTATGTATAAGAACCAAATGCACTCAATTTCAAATCATCTGTAATGCTATAAGTAATGCGTGCATTCGCATTAATAAATGCATTCGTTTCGCGGTCATCAATATCCAAACGACCTAGCGGATTATGCACCTCATTAGCATTGGCATTTTCATCCCACATTCCCGTCTCAGGATTCTTCACATTCGGGAAAGTGGGGTTATAAGAAGCAGCAGAATAAAATGTTTTTTGATAGTCATTCACATATCTGTTTTCTTTCAATGAACCAAACATGCCGAATTCTAATTTCAATTTATTATTGAACATATTTTGCATTGCATCAATCTTTGCTGTATAATTGCGCATCGTATTGTTCTTTATAATACCTTTCTGGTCAATAACGCCAATAGAAGCGCGATAATTGGAATCCTCATTTCCATTTGAGAAAGACAAACGATGATTCTGAGTATAACCGGACTGTTGCATTTCTTCTATAAAATTCGTATCATACCCTTTATCCAGGATACTGATACCCAAATTTTGAGCAGCAGCTCTATATTGACTCGCACTCAACATATCCAGATTCTTATAAACAGTTTCAATACCGAAACTTCCATCGTAACTCAAACTCTTCACACCATTTTTGCCCTTGATAGTAGTAACTACAATTACTCCTGATGCACCACGTGAACCATACTGAGCTGTTTCAGAAGCATCTTTCAATACTGTAAAATTCTCAATATCGGCAGGAGAAATGGCATTCAACATGTTCAAATCGCCAAACACACCGTCAATAATAACCAAAGGGTCATTGCCTCCGGTCAGAGAAGTAGTACCACGAACACGAATAGCGGGGGCAGCTGTAGGGTCACCACCTGTTTTTTGAATATTTACACCAGCTATTTTGCCCTTGATAGCAGCCAATGGATTAACCACTACACCTGCATTCATTTCTTCACGGCCTACTTTTTGAACGGCACCCGAGATAGTTCGCTGACTACCTGTAGCATAACCAATTACCACAACATCACTAAGTAACTGGGAGTCTTCTTGCAAAATAACATTCACATTAGGAGCTGCTTTTACTTCAGCTGTTAAGAAACCGACAAAAGAGACCTGAAGTATTGCACCACGAGAGGTTTGCAACTGAAAATTACCATCAATGTCGGTGATAACGCCATTAGTTGTACCCTTTTCCAAGACATTTGCACCGATTACCGGTTCGCCTGTCGCATCAGTAACAGTACCTTTCACGGTGATGTTCTGTGCATAAGCGCCAACTGACAAGAACAGCCCTAAAACTAGGGTAAGAATCGTTCGATAGATTCTAGGATTTACTTGCTTCATGCATTTAATAAATTAAAGTTAACAATATTAATTACCTATATATATTATTCGTAAAAATAATTTCGTACTTTTGCTTTCTAATGTCTTTCAAGTACCTAAAGCATGACGCCACAAAAATATGCTTTATTAATTTAGTAAAGTATAAAGAATGTGTAAAATGTGGGGAGCAAACAATGCAAACGATTGCATGCAGTTGCACAATACGAAAAAGTCATTTGATTTTGGCTACTTTGCACCATCATACAATGCATCTGTACACTCCACATACGGCATTCCTGCATGCTATGCATATGTTTATTCAACTGAACCACAGAACTTTTCACCGCCTAACGGCCGTAAAGCAATCTGCCAACGGCCGTCAACAAATCGCCTAACGGCCGTCAACAGATCGGATGATGGCCGTTAAGCACTACACAACATCAAGACAAAACAAAAGAAACACAAAGCTTTTACTGAAGAAATGCCATGCATGTATGAACCAAGCAACATACTTTCAGGATATGAATAACGTGTCTGCACAATATTAATATGCCATTAACACGATATTAACAAAATGGCCGACATGATGTTAACTTATTATATTACAACAAGTTAACATCATGTCAACCCTAAAAACAGAGGTGGAAGCAAAATTTGCTTCCACCTTTTTCTGTTGCTTCCACCGCACCTCAAACACCGATGAACAAAGGGGTACAGAGCAGGTGTGGTAGAGTGGAAGCAAATAGTGCTATTTATTTCTCTGAAGTATAAAGTACCAGCTTTCCGGACTTCAATCCTTTAGCCCTTGCCTCAAACACAATCTCACCGGCTTGCTCGCCACTCTGCACAATAGCCGTCAGCTGACCGCTGAAAGCCGGCATCTTGGGCAAATGGAACAAATCGAGGCTGGTAGCATCTCCATTGGCAGCAGCGCGATATTTTCCGGCACCCTTCACCGAGAAGTTTACCATGCGGCTGTCTGCCGGACAAAGGTTACCGTCCTTATCCACGACACGGACTGTGATATATGCCAGGTCCTTACCATCGGCAGACAAGCGGGTGCGGTCGGCAACCAGCTCCAGATGATGGGGCTTGCCAGCGGTACGAATCACCTTTTCTTCTGCAGGATTGCCGGAAACATCATAAGCCACCACTTTCACTTCGCCCGGTTCATAAGGAACATCCATCCACATCAAGCGATAGCGACGCTGCAAAGCAAGGGAGTCCTGACCTTCCAAAGCACGGCTTTCATCAGCAGTAAGTTTCCGTTGTTTGCCATAACTCTTTCCGTTGACGAACAGTTCGGCACTGGGATAGCTGGTGTAAACAAAAACCGGAGTATTCTCCCCTTCCCTGCCCGGCCACGTCCAGTGCGGAAGGACATGCAAGGTATTTGCCTGCTTGTTCCATAGGCTGCGGTACAGATAGAAACGGTCTTTGGGGAGGCTTGCCAAGTCTATGATACCGAAAACGGAGCTGTGGCTGGGCCAGGAATCCGTACTATAAGGAGAAGGCTCACCCAAATAATCAAAGCCCGTCCAGACGAACTGTCCGATTGTCCAGTCATAATCATCAGACAAAGCAAAATCCTCATCGGGAAGATTCGACCAGGAACAACACTCCACATCATAACCGGAGCACTGATGGTCATCATACATCACACTGGCACCCTTCTGTACGGGAAATTTATAGACACCACGAGAACTTACAGTGGAAGCCGTCTCCGAACCAAGCACAATATTCTGTGGAAGAGTCTCATAAGACTCCACATAACGGTGAGCCCGATAATTAAGACCGGGTACATCAATCATTGCCGCAAACCCGTTGGCAAGCACGCAAGTTACCTGGTCCATACCGCAAGTAACAGGGCGTGTAGGGTCTTCGCGATGGCAAATATCCTGCAGGAAAGAAGCCACTTTGTAGCCCTCGGGACTACATTGGGTAGGAACCTCATTTCCTATACTCCACATTACCACACAAGGATTGTTCCGATAATGATGCAGCATGTTTACCATATCCTTTTCTGCCCATTCGTTGAAATAGCGGTGATAACCATTCTCACATTTGGCAATATCCCATTCATCGAAAGGTTCCAACATCATCATAAAGCCCATCTCGTCACAGAGTTCCACCAATTCGGGTGTAGGCATATTGTGGGAGGTACGGACTGCATCACATCCCATATCCTTCAATAATGTCAACTGACGGCGAAGAGCAGCCACATTGACAGCCGCACCCAACGGGCCCAAATCGTGGTGATTGCATACCCCCTGGAATTTACGGTGCTTACCATTCAGGAAGAATCCCTTATCAGCTATAATCTCAATGCTGCGGATACCAAAACGCGTGGTATATTCGTCAGTCTGTTTGCCATCTACATAAATCTTAGATACTGCCTTATATAAATAAGGTGTCTCAGGGGACCACAGAGACGGAGCATTTATCAGAAAATTCTGCTCAAATGGCTGTCCGTGATTAATTTTCCGGCTATTATCCTTACGGGCTACTATCTTACCGTCCGGCGCAATAATATCAGTAGAAATACGAACATCCGCATCACCGGCATTCCGTATTGTAGTACGCAGACGCACGGAAGCGTATTCAGCAGAAACATGCGGTGTGGTGAGCTGTGTACCCCAAACCGGAACATGGACACGTTCCGTAGTAACCAGGCGGACATTGCGATACAATCCCGCCCCCGGATACCAACGGGAGGACTGGGGTCTGTTTTCCAGACGGACAGCCAGCACATTGTTTTTACCGTCGGCATTCAGCAAACCGGTAACATCGCAATGAAAAGAGTTATACCCGAAAGGCCAGAAACAAGCTTCTTTCCCATTGACATAGACCCGAGCCTCACTCATAGCACCATCGAAAACCAGAGTGACCTGCTTGTCTGCAGAAGCATCAAAAGCCGTACGATACCAACCGACACCCACATAAGGCAACCCTCCGGTACGCCCGGTCTTTACGGAAGCTTGCTTTTCAAGGTCTTGCGTAACCGCTACCTCCTGCAAATCGTTGTTGCGGTCGAACGGACCAAAGATGGCCCAATCATGAGGAATGGTCACTGTTTCCCACTTACTGTCGTCGAAATTTGTTTGTGTTGCTTCGGGAACATCTCCCTTGGTGAACTTCCAGTTCTTTTTCAACAATGCTTCTGTACGCTGCGCCATTGCCGCCAAGGCAAAAAAGGCGCAGCAGGAAAAGATAAGTATTGTCTTTCTCATTCTTCTTTAAAAGATTTTGTTAATATAATTATTTAAAAGCATCCATTATCACAGTGGGGCGGCCGTCTTCAGTGAATGCCCCCAGCCGATATTGGTTCGGCCTGCATTCCGGTTCCCAGTAGAACACGCCCTTGCAGCGTCCGCCGGTATTCTCCTTGCACTCTTTCAGGATACGTGCCAGTTGGCGTTTCCCTTCTGCCAGCACGGAAGCACTTGCCAGATTCCCTTTGTCGTCGGCACACTCCATGCCGGTTTTCACCACCATCACGTCACAGTTGTATTTCCGGGCTACACTATTAATATTGGCAATACACTCGGTGATAGTTCTATCAGCTGTATATTCCTTGTGCTCGAGCATCGTCCAGTAAGGATAGAGCGACATGCCTATCATATCCCACTTACCGCCATTGGCTCTCAGTTCATCAAAGAACCAGGTATACAATTCGTTGTCATATCCATTGTCCAGATGGACGATGACAATGGCATCGTCGAAGACGGACTTTACCGCATCGTATCCTACATTGATAAAAGCAGCCAGGTTGGCAAAGTTCTCACGGTATTTCACTTCCTCGGAAGTGCTGTTGGAACCCTTTACATCACATTCCCTCACATCATAGGACGCACCACTCAATGCAGCATCTTCATCCCAGAGCATCCCCGAACGGATTTCATTACCTACCTGAACCCACTTGGGAGTAACTCCTGCCGCTTTCAGCGCATTAAGTACATCGGCAGTATGACCGGCGACGGCTTTCTTCAAGTCGGCCAAGTTCAGTCCTTTCCATGCAGCAGGCTTATGCTGCTGTCCAGGGTCGGCCCACCAGTCACTGTAATGGAAGTCTACCATTACGTCCATGCCCAGCTCTGCGGCACGCTTGGCTTTCGTCACCAAATCGGCCGTATTGCACCAGTTATCGTGTTCTTTGGGGTCGACCCATACTCTGAGTCGAACCGCATTCAGGCCCAAATCCTTCATCAGCTGGAAACAATCGGTCTCCACACCGGAGGTATTGTAAAATTTCATACCCTTATGTTCCATCTCCGTCACCCAACTGATGTCGGCACCTTTAGCAAAGTCTGTAGCCAGAGGTTCCTCCTTATCGGGAAGTCCACCAGCATTGGGGTCTGTCTCATTATTGCTGCTGCATGCAAATACTGCAAAGGCAATACAAAAAAAGAAAGTCAAAAACTTCATGTGTTTCATGGCGTTATCATCATTAATTGCGTACTGCAAATATAAGCATTTAGGGAATATAGAACTATATATCACCTTAATTTGTCAAAATACGGGTATCTGCAATCGTTTGCACAAACTTACAACCCGATAAACCTCAACGGATAAGCACAATTTACCTTATTACGTTATTTTTGCAATCGGATTAGGGAAGTTTACCTTATCTTTGTCCTCAAAACTATACCATGAATAAACCGCAGATTACCATCAAGGATATTGCCCGGGCGCTGAATGTCTCCCCCTCCACTGTGTCGAGGGCGCTGAAAGACAATCCGGACATCAGCAAGGAAACACGTGACCTTGTCCATGCCTATGCGCGCGAGCATAACTACAAGCCCAACGTACTTGCCGTAAATCTCCGCGCAAGCCGCAGCAATACCATCGGCGTCATTGTCCCCCAACTGGTACACCACTTCTTTTCCTGCGTATTGAGCGGAATTGAGAAAGCAGCGGCGGATGCCGGATATAATATCATAGTGGCGCAGAGCAGCGAATCGTACGAGCAGGAAGTGAAAATTGTACATTCTTTCCTTGCCGCCCGTGTCTGCGGAGTCATCGCTTCACTTGCCAAGGACACTTCCCAATACGACCATTACCAGGAGCTGCTGAACAACGATATTCCCATTGTCTTTTACGACCGTATATGTACGGGGCTGAAAACCGAGCGAGTGGTGGTGGACGACTATGCCGGCTCCTTTGCAGCCGTGGAATACATGATACAGACCGGATGCAAGCGTATCCTTTTCTATGGTGCGGCTCCCCACCTAGAGATTACCAAGAATCGCCGGAACGGCTACCTGGATGCCATGAAGAAGTATAAAATTCCGGTGGACGACAGCATGATTCTGTTGTGCGACACCCGTGAACGCGCCATCTCCATCACTCCCGACCTGCTGGAAAGCGAAAACCGCCCTGACGGTTTCTTTGCCATCAACGACGAGACAGCTTCGGGCATACTGTATGCCTGCAAACTGGTCGGCGTAAAAGTTCCCGATGAAGTATCCATCTGCGGATTCACCGACGGAGCCATTGCCCAAAGCACCGACCCGAAGCTGACTACCGTGGAGCAGCATGGCGAGGAAGTAGGTAAAAGCGCTTTCAGCATTCTGACCGGAAAGCTGGAGAGAGAAGAGAAAAGCAACAACAAGATAGTACGTACCAATCTGGTGATAAGAGGAACTACGAAATAATAAAACATATTAAACCATCATGAAAGTAAAACCCGATTTAAGTTTCTGGAAGCTGTGGAACATCAGCTTTGGTTTTTTCGGCGTACAGATTGCATATGCTTTGCAGAGTGCAAACATCAGCCGTATCTTTTCCACTTTGGGTGCAGACCCGCATAATTTGAGTTATTTCTGGATATTACCTCCGTTGGCAGGTATCATTGTACAACCCATCGTGGGGGCCGCCAGTGACAAGACCTGGACACGCTTCGGACGGCGCATCCCTTATCTGTTTATAGGTTCGTTGGTGGCCGTACTCGTCATGTGCCTGCTACCCAATGCCGGAAGCTTCGGCATGGCAGTAAGTACAGCCATGATTTTCGGACTGGTATCGCTGATGTTCCTCGACACCTCCATCAATATGGCCATGCAACCCTTCAAAATGATGGTGGGCGACATGGTGAATGAGAAACAAAAAGGACTCGCCTACTCCATCCAGAGTTTTCTCTGCAATGCAGGCAGCCTGGTGGGATATCTCTTCCCGTTCATCTTTGCATGGATTGGCATCAGCAATACAGCTCCCCAAGGAGTAATCCCCGACTCGGTGATTTACTCATTCTACATCGGAGCGGCCATCCTTATCTTCTGCGTCATCTACACTTCGGTCAAAGTAAAAGAGATGCCGCCTGCCGAATATGCAGAGTATCACGGCATCACCGAAGAAGAGGAACATGAAAAGACCAACATGCTGAAGCTGCTCATCAAGGCTCCGAAAGCATTCTGGACTATCGGACTGGTACAGTTCTTCTGCTGGTTTGCTTTTATGTTCATGTGGACCTATACCAACGGCAGCATCGCTGCCAATGCTTTTGACGCTCCTACAGTAGAGCACCTGGTAGATGGTGTCACCAAAGTGGTACTCGACACCAAGAGCCTGCAATATCAGAATGCCGCCGACTGGGTAGGCGTACTGTTTGCCGTACAAGCCATCGGCTCTGTGCTTTGGGCCATCTGCATACCGATGTTCAAGGACCGTCGCCGGGTCTACTCACTCAGCCTTGTTCTGGGAGGTATAGGTTTCATTTCCACCTACTTCATACACGACCCTTATATGCTCTTCATTTCCTTCTTGCTGATAGGTTGTGCATGGGCTGCCATGCTGGCACTGCCGTTCACCATCCTGACCAACGCACTGAGCGGAGGACACATGGGTACTTATCTGGGACTTTTCAACGGTACTATCTGTATCCCGCAGATTATAGCAGCTGCTTTGGGCGGCACCATCCTTGCCTTGTTTACTCCCCAAGGAGGACTGCCTCCTGAAATCAATATGCTTGTGCTGGCAGGAATCATGCTGATAATCGGCGCCGCCTGCGTATACCTCATCAAAGAGAACCAAGGAGAAAAAAGCAAGTAAGCACACGCCTCCGAAACATAACACACAAAGAACCGAGACCGGCACACCGTACAAAGGACAGCCGTTATCTTTGTAATAAAGACATGAATCATACCGTATGATTACCATAATCATATCGTATGATTCATGCTTTCATACCGTATGATTGTTACCTCTTCTTCTGACCGTACATAGCATCTGTTATTGACGAGCCTACCAGCCCTCCGGCAAGAAAGCAGGTAAAAAAAAGCCTACCGCACGTTTGTTTTTTTCCTTTCCATTTCTTCTTTATTTCCGCATATTGCTTAACTTTACGGCGATAACTACAGAAAACACGTCGCCATGAAGAAATACCTCAAGACCGATGAATGGAACATCATCGAAGACCAATTCCACCCCGACCGTCAACGGATGTCGGAAAGTATATTCAGTCTCGGAAACGGACGTTTCGGGCAACGGGGGTATTTTGAGGAGCCTTACAGCAGTGACAGTTACCGTGGTTCATTTGTGGCCGGCATCACTTTCCTGGACAAAACCCGCGTAGGATGGTGGAAGAACGGATTTCCCCCATATTACACCCGTATACCCAAGGCTGCTGACTGGAGCCGCATCAACCTGCGCCTCATCGATGAGGAACTCGATTTGGCAGGCTGGGATGTCGACAGCTTCAACCGCCGCCTGGATATGAAGGAAGGTATCTTCTACCGGGACATGGAGGTGACGTCTCCTCGCGGAAACCAGCTCCGCATCCATGTAGAGCATATCACAAATATGGCAAGACCCAACCTCTGTCTCATCAAGTACAGCGTGTCTTCCATCAACTATACCGGCAGAATCTCACTCGTGCCCATCCTTGACGGGAATATAGTAGACGATGCCGATCTGCCAAACCTGAAAATATGGAACATACTGCGTTCCGGTTCTACCAGCAGCTGTGCCTATCTCTGGACACAGACCCGCCGGGAAGATGCACAAGTGTGCTACGCCATGACTTACCAATTCTTCAAAAACAACAAGGAAACCACTGCCAACCTCATACGGATAGAAAAGGAAAAGCAGACCGGTTTCAGCGTAGGTGCCGACGTGAAACCCGGAGACAACGTGACACTCATCAAATACACCGCCATTGCTTCTTCTCTCTACCACGAACGGAGTGAATTGGTGGAACACTCCGTGGCCGAGGCACGCGAAGCCAAGAGCATAGGCTGGAATACGCTGGTAGAAGAGCATCGAAGGGCCTGGCAGGAAATCTGGGACGAAACGGATGTCGTCATCGAAGGGGATCCGGAAGCGCAACAAGGTATCCGGTACAACATATTCCAGCTGTATCAGACTTACCGGGGAGATGATCCGCGCCTAAACATCGGCCCCAAAGGATTCACCGGAGAAAAATATGGCGGAAATACTTATTGGAACACGGAACTGTGTTGTGTACCGTTTTTTCTGCTCTCCACTCCCAAAGAGATTGCAAAGAACTTGCTGGCATATCGGTACAACCAGCTTCCCAAAGCCATCGAAAACGCCCGTAAACTGGGTTTCAAGGACGGTGCAGCGTTGTTTCCGCAGGTAACCAACAACGGAGAGGAATGCCACAGCGAATGGGAAATAACCTTCGAGGAAATCCATCGCAACAATATCATTGTTTATGCCATCGTTCAGCATGCAGTACTGACGGGTAATATGGACTATATCGCCCAATATGGCCTGGAAGTTATGATTGCCGTCAGCCGCTTCTGGAGCCAACGGGTATCCTTCTCCCAACCCAAACAGAAATATGTCATACTGGGAGTTACCGGCCCGGATGAATACGAAAACAATGTGGACAACAACTGGTACACCAACTATTCCTGCATACAATGCCTCAAGATGACCCTCCGTTTTCTGGAAATGATAGCACAGCAATATCCGGACGAATATGCCCGCATACGCCGCATCACCAATCTCGACCAAGTAAAGGAAAGCGCCCGGTGGAGAGACATCATCGAACACATGTATCTGCCGGAAGACAAGGAACGGGGAATTTTTATCCAGAATGACGGCTATATGGATAAAGTACTGGAAAGTACAGATAACATTCCTGCCGAAGAACGCCCCATCAACCAACATTGGTCATGGGATCGCATTCTGCGCTCTTGCTACATCAAGCAAAGCGACGTGTTGCTCGGACTTTACCTTTATTATTTCTATTTCGACACGGAAACCGTCCGCCGCAATTTCGAGTTCTATGAGCCGATGACCGTACACGAATCCTCCCTTTCTCCCCACATCCATTCCATCCTGGCTGCACGCATCGGCAAAGTGGAAAAAGCTTACCAGCTTTTCCTGCATGCCACGCGGCTTGACCTGGACGACTACAACAACGAAGCGGACCAAGGCCTGCACATAACCAGTATGCCCGGCAGCTGGCTGGCCATTGTACGCGGATTTGCAGGTATGCAGGTGCTGAAGGAGACGTTGTGTTTCTCCCCTGTCATACCGCAAAAATGGGACAGCTATTCATTCAAGGTGAATTATCTGAAAAACACACTTCACATACGGGTAGGAAAAGAAATCGAAATCTCGCTTACAGCAGGCAGCAAAGTGGACATACAAGTCTACGGACACCCATATACGCTGGAACGGGGGACGGAATTGAAAATTAATATGCCAATGTGCCAATGACCTGCGGCGTGATAGCGCAGCATAAACATTGCGCAGCCAATTAGCACATTGGCACATTAAATCATCATTTATCCTATAACCGGGAGAACATTTGGTTGTTTTCCCGGTTTTATGTTTTTATATATACCTGAACGAATAACTATATACTTGTTTACCAATGAAAAAAATGTTTCTTTTCGCCCTGGTTACGACGTTGTTCATCACGTCGTGCGGGCAAAAACAAAAGGGTAGCAATACCCTTATCCGACCGGTGAAGACTGCGCAAATCAGTTCACAGTCGGTTATCCGCAAAGACTTCTCCGGAATAGTGGAAGCCGTGGAATATGTGAGACTTGCCTTCCGCGTCAGCGGACAAATCATCAGCCTCCCGGTTGTAGAGGGACAGCGGGTAAAAAAGGGGCAACTGATTGCCGCCATCGACCCACGCGACATCTCCCTGCAATATGCAGCCGACAAGGCTGCCTACGAAACAGCTGCCGCACAAGTGGAACGTAACAAACGGCTGCTTGGCCGCCAGGCTATCTCCGTGCAGGAATACGAAATCAGCGTAGCCAACTATCAGAAAGCAAAATCCACTTACGAGTTGTCCGGCAACAATATGCGGGATACGCGGCTGACAGCCCCTTTCGAGGGTTCCATCGAAAAACGGCTGGTAGAGAACTATCAGCGTGTCAATGCAGGAGAAGGGGTTGTACAGCTGGTAAATACACAGAAGCTACGAATCAAGTTCACCGTACCGGATGATTATCTCTATCTGCTCCGTGCCAAGGACGTAAAGTTCAAGGTGGTGTTCGACAGTTACCCTGCAGAGGCTTTCGATGCCAGACTGGAAGAGTATCTTGACATCTCCACAGCAGGGACGGGTATTCCGGTGACAATAACAATTGACGACCCGCACTTTGACCGTACACGTTATGACGTAAAACCGGGATTCACATGCAAAATAAAGCTGGCATCGGATGTCGCTCCCTTTCTGGAAGAAAAGCTGATGAATGTACCGTTAAGCGCCGTATTTGGCGACAGTGAAAACCGGAAAACGTATGTATGGGTGGTGGAAGGTAATAAAGTCAGTCGCCGCGAAGTGACCGTTTATTCTCCAACGGGAGAGGCAAACCTGCTTATTTCTAAAGGGTTGGAACCGGGAGAAACCGTTGTGACGGCCGGAGTATACCAGCTGACAGAAGGAGAAGCAATAAAGGTACTAATGTGATTAATCACATTGGCACATTACATTCCCCATTTATCTAAAAAATATTCATTATGAATCTAGCCCAATATTCATTAGACAACACGAAGATAGTCTACTTCTTTCTGGCTGTGCTGCTTATCGGCGGTATACTGTCATTCGGCAGGTTGGGAAAGAAGGAAGACGCACCTTTCGTCATCAAGTCGGCAGTCATCATGACACGCTACCCGGGAGCGGAGCCGGCAGAAGTGGAACGGCTCGTCACCGAACCCATCTCCCGAGAAATACAGTCGATGAGCGGCGTCTACAAGATAAAGTCAGAGTCTATGTACGGACTCTCCAAGATAACCTTCGAACTGCAACCGTCACTCTCTGCCACATCCATTCCGCAGAAGTGGGACGAACTGCGGCGTAAAGTGCTCAACATACAGCCCCAACTGCCCGCAGGCTCTTCTGTACCGACCGTCTCGGATGATTTTGGAGACGTTTTCGGCATCTATTACGGCCTGGTGGGTGACGACGGTTTCTCTTATGAAGAAATGAGAAACTGGGCGGAACGAATCAAGACACAAGTCATCACGGCAGACGGTGTGATGAAGGTAGCCCTTTTCGGTACACAGACAGAGGTCATCCATATATTCATCTCCGTAAACAAGCTGGCAGGAATGGGTATCGACCCCAAGCAGCTGGCCAGCCTGCTACAATCGCAGAACCAGATTATCAATACGGGTGAAATCAGCGCCGGAGAACAACAGTTACGCATTGTGGCCAACGGTACCTACACGACTGTCGATGATATCCGCAACCAGGTTATCACTACCTCCGGCGGACAAGTCAAGCTGGGTGACATCGCCATCATTGAAAAGGGATACATGGAACCTCCCGGCAATATCATGCACGTCAACGGAAAGCGCGCCATCGGTATCGGCATCTCCACCGACCCGACAAAGGATGTGGTAAAAACCGGTGAACTGGTAGACCGGAGGCTTGCCGAACTCATGCCCCTCATCCCCGTGGGGCTGGAACTGGAAAGTCTGTATCCCGAAAACGTGATTGCCAAAGAAGCCAACAACGGGTTCATCATCAATCTGATAGAATCCATCCTGATTGTGATTGTAATCATCATGCTGGTGATGGGCATGCGTGCAGGAGTACTGATTGGCTCTTCCCTTATATTCTCTATCGGAGGCACACTGCTCATTATGTCGTTTCTTGGCGTAGGTCTGAACCGGACCTCCCTCGCCGGATTCATCATAGCCATGGGAATGCTGGTGGACAATGCCATCGTGGTGACAGATAATGCCCAAATTGCCATTGCCCGCGGCATCGACCGCCGAAAAGCGCTGATAGACGGTGCCACCGGTCCCCAATGGGGATTGCTGGGAGCAACGTTCATTGCCATCTGTTCGTTTCTGCCACTGTATCTGGCTCCCTCTTCCGTAGCCGAAATCGTGAAACCGCTATTCGTAGTGTTGGCCATTTCCCTGGGATTAAGTTGGGTGCTGGCGTTGACACAAACCACTACATTCGGCAACTTCATACTGAAAGCAAAGGCTAAAGATGGTGATAAAGACCCATACGACAAGCCTTTCTACCATAAATTCGCCTCCATCCTCGGCACACTGATACGCAAGAAGGCGTTGACCCTTGGAAGCATTACAGCACTGTTCATCCTCTCCCTCATCGTCATGGGACTGATGCCCCAGAACTTCTTCCCTTCTCTGGACAAGCCCTACTTTCGGGCAGATGTATTCTATCCGGACGGGTACAGCATCCGCGAAGTAGAAACCGAAATGAAAAAGGTGGAAGCGCATCTGATGCAGCAGCCGGAAGTGAAACGGGTATCCGTCACATTCGGCAGCACACCGTTGCGTTACTATCTGGCCTCCACTTCCGTCGGCCCCAAACCTAACTTCGCCAATATCCTGGTGGAAGTAACGGACAGCAAATATACCAAGAAGCAGGAAGAGAACCTTGATGCCTACATGAAGGCCAACTATCCCAATGCCATCACCCGTACCATGTTGTTCAAACTCTCTCCTGCTGTAGATGCCGCCATTGAAATCGGGTTCATCGGCAATAACACGGATACGCTGGTCATGTTGACCAACAAGGCTCTGGACATCATGCACCGTGACGGCGAACTTATCAACGTGCGCAACTCCTGGGGCAATAAGATACCGGTATGGCATCCCGTTTACAGTCAGGAGCGTGCACAACCGTTGGGTATCTCCCGTCAAAGCATGGCACAGAGTATCCAGATCGGTACGAACGGCATGACACTTGGGGAATACAGGGAAGGAGACCAGGTACTTCCCGTTCTGTTGAAGGATAAAACTATCGACTCTTTCCGCATCAACGACTTGCGTACACTCCCCGTATTCGGCACTGCACGCGAAACAACCACTCTGGAACAAGTCGTCAGCCGGTTCGACTTCCAGTACAAGTTCTCCAATGTGAAAGACTACAACCGGCAGATGGTGATGATGGCGCAGGCCGACCCACGCCGCGGTGTGAATGCCATTGCCGCCTTCAACCGTATATGGAAGCAAGTGCAAGAAGAGATTGATGTGCCCGAAGGTTACACCATGAAATACTTCGGAGAGCAGGAAAGCCAGGCAGAAAGCAATGCCGCACTGGCAGCTAACCTGCCGCTGACATTCTTCCTTATGTTCGTCACCTTGCTGTTTCTGTTCCGCAGCTACCGGAAGCCGATTGTTATCCTGCTGATGCTGCCGCTTATCTTTATAGGTATTGTACTGGGACTGGTGGTATTGGGGAAATCATTCGACTTCTTCTCCATCCTCGGCTTGCTGGGGCTGATTGGAATGAATATCAAGAATGCCATCGTGCTGGTGGACCAGATTGATACGGAAACCGCTGCCGGAAAAGCACCGCGTGAAGCCGTTATCAGTGCAACGACCACCCGTATTGTCCCGGTGGCCATGGCATCGGGTACCACTATCCTGGGAATGTTGCCGTTATTGTTCGACGCCATGTTCGGCGGCATGGCGGCAACCATCATGGGTGGTTTGCTGGTAGCCTCGGCATTGACACTATTCGTGCTGCCGGTGGCTTATTGCGCCATTCATAAAATCAAGTGAGAGAACATTCAACAATTTACAGTTTACCAATTGAATGATGAAAACAAATATACTTATTCTATCATTACTGTGCTCAGGACTGAATGCCGGGGCACAACAAGCATATCTGAGCCGCGAAGAATACCGCGACAAGGTAGAAGCATACAGCCAGATTCTGAAACAACAGCATCTGAAAACATTCGCCAGTACCGAGGCACGCAAGATTGCCTCCACCGGTTTCCTGCCCCAGATTGACATCACTGCCGAGGGTACCGCCAATCTCAATCATCTGGACCAATGGAACAGTCCGAAAGGAGACTACCACCCTTATACCTATCAGGCACTTGCCACCTTGACGCAGCCGCTTTATACCGGAGGTTCCCTAATAGCCCAAAAGAAAGTGGCGCAAGCCGAAGAGGCACTGGACCAACTTACCACAGAGCTGACCCTCGACCAGATACACTATCAAAGTGACGCCGTCTATTGGAATGCCTCTGCCGCCCGTGCCGGTCTGAAAGCCGCGGCTACCTTTCAGGATATTGTACAACAGCAGTACGACATCATCCAAGACCGCTTTGATGACGGTGCCATCAGCCGCACAGACTTGCTGATGATTTCCACCCGACGTAAGGAAGCCGAATTGCAGTACATCAAGGCACGCCAAAACCATACCCTTGCCCTGCAAAAACTGAATATCCTTATGGGCTCGGAACCGGACGCTCCCATAGACAGCATAGCCGAAATAGATATACCGACTGCCTCCATCATACCTCTGGGCCTGGATGATGTGCTGCTTCGCCGGGCAGAATATGCCAGTACCTCCGTGAACATCGCCCGCAGTGAAGCGCAACGGCATGCCGCCCTCAGCCGCTACAACCCACAAGTCAGCATGTTTCTCGCTACCGGTTGGGATACGGGAATCACCTATATGGGGCAGGATGTACCTCATACTCCCGTCGTAGGAGTCAATGTCAGCATCCCCATCTTCCGTTGGGGAGCCCGCTTCAAGACAAACCGCCAACAGAAAGCCTATATCGGCATACAGAAGCTGCAACAAAGCTATGTAACGGACAATATTCTGGAAGAGCTCTCCGCAGCCACCACAAAACTGACGGAAACTGAACAGCAAGTCAAGACGGCCCAGGAGAATATGATACTCGCCGAAGAGAATCTGGGCCTTGTCACCTTCTCTTATAATGAAGGAAAAGCCAGCATGGCAGATGTGTTGTCCGCACAACTCTCGTGGACGCAGGCACACACCAACCTGATTGATGCGTATCTGGCGGAGAAGATGGCGATGGCTGAATATTGGAAGGTGGTTAGTGAATGAAATGCCCCTCAAAGAAAAACATACAAAAAACTCCGGCATAGCTTTACAAAGCCATACCAGAGTTTCTTTATATTTTTCCTACTGACCGTTTATCCCAGGAATGAAATCAGCACACCCGCCGCAACAGCCGAGCCGATTACGCCGGAGATATTACTGGACATACAGTAATTCAGCACATGGTTTTTCGGGTCATACTTCGTTGCTATTTCATTGCAGACACGGCTTGCCATGGGTACGGCACTCAGGCCGGTAGCACCAATCAGCGGATTGATCTTCTTCTTGCTGAATAGGTTGAACAGCTTCACAAAGAAAATACCTCCCGTAATGGACAATGCAAATGCCAAGAAACCACCAATCACAATACCGATAGTCGTCCAATTCAGGAATGCCTCACTGGTCATCGTGGCGCCAACGCTCAATCCTAAGAAGATGGTAGCTGCATTCATGATACTATTAGCAGCAGCATCAAACAAGCGGCTTGTATCCGAACCGATTTCCTTAATCAAGTTACCGAACATCAACATACCAATCAAAGGTACTGCTGTGGGCACAAATAAAGCAACAATCGTAGTCACTGCAATCGGGAAGATAATCTTCAATACACGCAGATTCTTAATCTCGGTTTTCGAAGGATACAGCTTCTCCTGCTCCTTCATGTTAATCATCAATTCCTTCTTGGTACAGAACAGCTTCACCACCATCGGAATGATGACCGGTACCAGCGCCATATAAGAATAAGCAGCAATGGCAATCGGTCCCAACAGATGGGGAGCCAGCTTGATGGTAGTAAAGATAGCCGTAGGACCATCGGCACCACCGATAATGCCCAACGCACCTGCTTCCTGCGGAGTGAACCCTATCATCACAGCACAAAGCAGTACGGTGAAAATACCTAACTGCGCAGCCGCACCGAATATGGAGAGACGCAAGTTACGGAGCATCGGACCGAAGTCTGTCAGCGCACCCACACCCATAAAGATAACAGGCGGCAGAAAGCCGGTCTTAATCAGCATATAATAAATGAAGTTCATCAGTCCGAGGTCGTGCGCAATCTCGTGCAACGGCATCTCCCAAATATTCTTCATCACCCCGCCTACCATGACCATTCCGTTTTCATCTGCCTGAATCACCCCCATCTCGCCGCCGGGAAAGTTGGCAATGAGCACACCGAAAGCGATGGGTACCAACAACAATGGTTCATAGTGTTTCTTGATACCTAAATAAAGCAGGATGAAAGCGATGGCATACATCACGAGGAACGACGGATCAGCAATGATGTTACTGAAGGCCGTCATATCATAGAGTTTTGCAAATATATCTTCCATTATCCTATCTTCATTAATACATCATCTTCAGAAACAGAGTCACCCGGATTGACACAGATGGCAACAACCGTTCCATCAAAGTCTGCGCGGATGGCATTGTATGTCTTCATAGCTTCGATATAGCAGAGGAGGTCGCCACTCTTCACCTTGTCACCCACTTTCAACGGGGTTTCCTGCGCATTCTTTGTCAGGAAGAACTTGCCTTCGAGCGGAGCCGGAACGTCCTGACCTTCGCCTACGGGGGGAGCTGTCACCTTTTCGGTGGCCGAAGCGGGCAGGTCGATGTCACCGTATGCCACCGTCACGCGGTAAGCCTGACCGTCCACCTGCACAGTGAGCGTCTTGGGTTTGGCATCGTCCAGCGGAGACTTGTCACGTTCGGCACGGCGTTTCTCCACATCCTCCAGGAAGTCCTGCTTGGCCTTGCCACTCTTGTAAGCCTCGTATTGAGCCGGGTGCATGGCGTATTCGAAGAGCTCTTCGTCGTCCTCGCCCAGTTCCCACTTGTTCTCCTTCATCAGCTTGCGGTACTTGTCCAGAGCATCGGGATAGTTGTCCTGCGGATTGCCGGTGAAGAACTTGCGTCCTTCGCGTTCGGCCTTCTCTATGATTTCGGGAGCCAGCTGACCCGGCAGCTTACCTGCCTTGCCCAACAGCATATCCCAAATGTCATCGGCAATCATACCCCAGCGTTCCTTGCCTTTCTCCATAGCAATGACGTTCATCATGGAAAGGTTCTTGACGTACTGGCTGAACGGAGTCACCAACGGGGGATAACCCACGCGCGGCCAAACATATGCCACTTCGTTGAACAACTTGATGAGCAGTTCATCCTGCTTCATGAAGGGCAGGTTGCGTTTTGCCTTGTATTTGTTGATGGACTCCAGATTGGATTCCAAGTCTGCCATCAGACTGCCCATCATGCCACCCGGCAGTCCGGGACCAATCAGCAGGGAGTTCATCAGGCGGTTGCGCGGGCTGATGTACAAGCCAAGGAAGTCGTCCATAAACTCCTGGATGAGTGCGCGTACCTTCATATATGCCTCCATATTGACTTCGGGCACCTGGAAGCCTGCATCCTTCAGCATGGCCTGCACACTGAGCAAGTCGGCATGTCCCGTACCCCAGGAAAGCGGCTCCATGCCTACGTCGATATAGTCGCAACCCGCTTCGCACACTTCAAGAATACTTGCCATATTGAAACCGGGACCCGCATGACTATGATACTGGATAGGAATATCGGGATGCGCCGCCTTGATATTGGCCACAATCTTGCCCAAAGAAACCGGACGTCCGATACCTGCCATATCCTTGATGCAGATTTCGTCGGCACCTGCCTTGATAAGCTTCAGTGCCATCTCCGTGTAGTATTCTACGGTATGGATGGGTGAATGGGTGATGCAGAGCGAGCATTGGGAAATCATTCCGGCATCGTGTGCATAGCCAATAGAAGGAATGATATTGCGGGTATCGTTCAGACCGCAGAAAGTACGCGTGATGTCCGTACCTTGCGCTTTCTTCACCTTATAGAACAGCTTGCGCACATCGGCGGGCACGGGACTCATGCGGAGGCCATTCAGGGCACGGTCCAACATGTGGGTCTGGATACCGGCTTCATGGAACGGCTTCGTCCACTCGCGCACGGCTTTATTCGGATTCTCCCCAAACAGCAGATTTACTTGTTCAAAACCTCCACCATTGGTTTCCACGCGCGCAAAACAACCCATCTCAATGATGGCGGGAGCTACTTTCACCAGTTGGTCAACACGGGGTACATATTTTCCGGCACTCTGCCACATGTCCCTGAATACCAAACTGAACTTAATTTCCTTTTTCATACTAAATTATTCGGTGTGTTTTTATATAAGATTATTATTTCAGATTTTTTCTACCTTAGCAACTTTACCCTTACCTTGTGTCACTACTGTTACGGCTGCACTGATAGCTGCCAGAATATTACCGGGGACAGGTGCGGGACCATTTGCCGCAGCTTTAGCCGGTGTCACCTCTTCGGGCGCATATTTATTCACCAATGCAATAAGAGATTTTCCTAAGTTAATAACAATCAGCAGGATAGCGAAGACTGTTGCCATACCTACCACCATCAGCAAAAGTGCTGTATTCAAGTTTTCCATATTATAAATTATTAGTTATTCAGCCGAATTTACGAAAAATCGCTCGAAATTAGCGATAATCCATTAAAGAAAGGCAGAGAAGAATGATAAAAGATGCTAAAAAGTAAAGCTTCCCGCACAACCAATGAGGCGGTACAGGAAACTTTTAGCATAAAACGGTGTCAGTCATCAATTGCTTTCAAGGAAGGAGAATCAGCCCAACGGATTCTCACCCTGGTCGCCGTCGTTGCCGCCGGGGGTTCCACCGGTATTGTCGCCGGGAGTAGTACCGGTGGAGGTAGAAGTCTTACCCCACTCTTTCCAAACAATCTTTGTATTCACCATGCTGCGGGTAGTCACCTGATTGCCACTATTACGCTCCACTTCGGGCAGGAAACGGACACGTACTCCGTTTATCAGCGAAGCGCTTACCTCCTCAGCCGTCGGCACCCCTCTTTTGGTAGAGGTAGCAGTATAGTAGAAAGTGCCTATACCGTCTATCTTCACAGTACGTCCCTGCCCCATGAAATTGCTCAATACACGCCCCAAGTTCTCCATCACCGCATACGTGTCACCACGGGTCACGGTAGAAATGAAAGACAGTTCATCTGCCACTTCACGGGTAGTAACCGCCTTGCCCCAGGTTACTGATTGAGGATACCACAAATCGTTTACTTTTTTTTGAACTCTTTTAAAAAATGCCATAATCGTAATGTTTTAAATGATTAATAATAGGTATATTCTGTTTCTCTTGTCTCACCCGAGAAGCAGAAGTTTTCATCGTGAGGCCTCAACGATTCAGCCGTCTGCTTTTCTCAAATTCGATGTTGCAAAGTTAGGGTGGGAAACAAGGGAAAACAAGAAAATGGCATCTACAACCGATTTTCACAAATCACTCAAAAACAAAGGATTACAAAAACCATATCTCTACAAGAAGAAGGGGGGAAATAAAGCTTAAATAAGAGGAATAAGGTGATAATCTCTACAAGCGACACACGCAAACCCCTGATAATGAAGCCACCTGTATCTTCCTATCTCTACAAGGTAATTGTTATAAGTTATTCTTTGCAATATGACATCATTTATGAGTTTATGCCAGTGAAAAGAAAGAATAAACACATAGAGAGAATGTGCCTCTCTACGTGTTTGGCTGATTTTACTTTGTTACCGCATTATACAAATCCTGATAGGTTTTCACCACACTATACACCAAAGTTCTATCGGCAGGTTTCGAGCAGGCTGTCAGCCCCAGAAGGAGATTCAGCAGGAGAAAAAGGAAGGTATGTTTCATCTTGAAATTTTGTGTTTATAATAAGTAAGGTGTAAAATCGGTAAGGAACGAGCTTACTTCAACAGTTTTCATAATCAATGCATATTAATCGTTGCAGAAACAAAGGTAACACTTTCTTCCCACAATAAATAAAGAGGTACAAAGTTTTTCATTACTTTGTACCTCCTCTTTTTCTTCGACTTGCATCATTTATAGCCGTGAGTCAGCAAAAATCGTATAGCTTAGAACTCGCTCGTAAAGTGGAACTTGATATGCTTGAAGTCCATCTGCGCCATCTGCAACACATATCCGCTGTCCGCCAGGAACACATCCCTACCCTCGCGGTCTTTCGCCATGTACTGGTATTTGCGCTTCTTGAAGGCTTCCAGTTCAGCCGCATCATCGCTCTCAATCCAGCAGGCTTTATACAGACTGAGCGGCTCCCAACGGCACTTCGCACTGTATTCGTTCTCCAGACGATACTGGATGACCTCGAACTGCAACTGCCCCACCGTACCGATAATCTTACGCCCGTTGAACTGGTTGACGAACAACTGCGCCACACCTTCGTCCATCAACTGGTCGATACCCTTGGCAAGCTGTTTCTGCTTCATCGGGTCGGCATTCTCAATGTACTTGAACATCTCCGGAGAGAAACTCGGAAGCCCCTTGAAGTGAAGCGCCTCGCCTTCGGTCAGCGTATCGCCAATCTTAAACGTACCGTTATCCGGCAGGCCGATAATATCTCCCGCCCAAGCCTCATCGACAGTTGTCTTGCGCTGCGCCATGAACTGCGTAGGCGACGAGAAACGCATCGTCTTGCCATGACGTACATGCAAGTACGGGGCATTGCGTACAAACTTCCCGGAGCAGATTTTGCAGAAAGCGATACATGAACGGTGATTCGGGTCGATATTGGCGGTTATCTTGAAGATGAATCCGGTAAATTTAGGTTCTTCCGGCTCCACCTCACGTTCTTCCGCCTTCACGGAACGGGGACTGGGAGCAATCTCCACAAAGCAATCCAGCAGTTCCTGCACACCGAAATTATTCAGTGCCGAACCGAAGAACACAGGAGCCAGCTCACCCTTCAGATATTCCTCCTTATCGAATTCGGGATAAACACCGTCTATCAGTTCCAGTTCGCCACGCAGCTTATCGGCCAGCTGGGCACCAATCCGGTTGTCCAATTCCTCGGTATGGATGTCCACTTCCACCTTCTCCGTCACTACCTGCTTGCTGGGCTGGTAGAGGTTGAGGTTATGCTCGTAGATATTGTAGACACCCTTGAAACGGACACCGCTCTCGATAGGCCACGTCAAGGGACGCACGTGGATGTGCAGTTCCTCCTCCAGCTCGTCCAACAGGTCGAACGGGTCTTTGGCTTCACGGTCCATCTTGTTGATGAAGATAATCACCGGCGTATTACGCATACGGCAGACCTCCATCAGCTTGCGTGTCTGCGTTTCCACACCTTTCGCACCGTCCACCACGATGATAACACTGTCCACAGCCGTCAGCGTGCGGTAGGTATCTTCAGCAAAGTCCTGGTGACCCGGAGTATCAAGGATGTTGACCTTGTAGTCATGGTAGTCGAACTCCATTACAGAAGTGGTAACGGAAATACCACGCTGTTTTTCAATATCCATCCAGTCCGACGTTGCCGTCTTCTTTATCTTATTGCTCTTTACGGCACCCGCCACCTGGATTTGTCCACCAAAAAGCAACAGCTTCTCGGTCAATGATGTCTTACCGGCATCCGGATGCGCAATAATCGCAAACGTTCTCCGTCTCTCTATTTCGTTGTTATTGGCCATATATCAATTAGTCAGTAATAATCACTCTTCCAAATTCTTCATGCAGACGGCAAGGCTCGCCTCCCAATGGGGTATATCGATGCCGAATGTCTTCTTTATCTTTGTCTTGTCCAACACAGAATAATGCGGACGCGGTGCCTTGGCAGGGAATTCGTCCGTATGCAGCGGACTTACCTTGCAGCTCTTGATACCTGCCAGACGATGGATAGCCAACGTAAAATCATACCACGAGCAGACTCCCTCGTTGCTGAAGTGATAGATGCCGGGCACGATTCCCTGGCTGATAGCCGCAAAGATGGCGCGTGCCAAATCATTGGCGTATGTCGGCGTACCTATCTGGTCGAATACAACTCCCAGCGTCTCGCGCTCGCGTCCCAAACGGAGCATCGTCTTCACAAAATTATTTCCATAAATGGAATAGAGCCACGCCGTACGGATGATCATGGCACGGCTGCAATACTTCATCACCGCCTGCTCACCCGCCAGTTTGGTAAAACCATATACTGAATTGGGACAAGTAGCCGCCTCTTCCGTATAGGGGGTGTGTCCGGTTCCGTCAAAAACATAGTCGGTAGACACTTGTATCAATGCAGCACCGCAAGCTTCGGCAGCGGCAGCCAGATAGCCCGGAGCGACATGGTTCAGCTTGTCGCAAAGCTCCTGATTGTCTTCCGCCTTGTCTACAGCCGTATAAGCGGCGCAATTCACGATTACATCTATCCGGTTGTCCTTCACAAACCCGTGCACAGCTTGTTCGTCGCAAATGTCCAATTCCTGCACGTCAGTGAAAAAATAAGCATGTTGTCCGTTTTCTTTCGACAACACTCGCATTTCATTGCCAAGTTGACCGTTGGCACCGGTTATCAGAATATTCATTTAATAAAGTTACACTTATATATAGAATGTTACGATGAACAATATTTTCCTCTATAATTATCAATTATCCATCAACTCCAATTCTCCCCGCTTCTCCTTGTCATAATAGTTGGCAAGCAACGAGACGAAACCGCTGATGGCCTCCATAGCCTTTGCCGTGCCCTGACTGATTTCCTTCTTCTGCAAGCGCAACAGCAGCACTCCATAAAGCGCCTCGAAACAAGTGTCTACCTCAGGCTCCTCTTTCCGGCCGCTCTTCTGGCGCAGCTCCACGATAAAAGGCAGTGCCTTGAAATAAGCCGCATTATAGAACGGATATTTCGTAGAAGCCAGTAATTCGCCATGCAGCTCCGTCAGGTTCAGAATGACATTCCGGTTGATTTGCAGATGTCCTTTTTCCGTTACGCCTTCCGCACGCATCATATCTGCCAGATTTCCATACCATTCTTCCAACGCAGGCCGTTCCTCCTCCGGATAGCGCAAAATGATGTTCTGGCGTATCCGGTCTATGTCACAGCCGTTGGCACGGAGCAAATCCTCCACCTGCCACATATATATAAGGTATTCGGCTATATTCTTTTCTTTCAGTTGTTGCGCAATCTTCACGATAAAATGTATGAATTATGATTTTTCACCTTCCCACTCAATACAGCGATTCACCCATCAGCGTAAACACCAATCCCACCACAGACACCACAATGACAATGCTCCCGATAATACGGTTCAGCATCCAGATGCCACGCAAGTTGAATTGTGTACGGACTTTATTGACAAAAAAGGTAATGCCAAACCACCATGCCAAAGCGCCCAATGCGATGGCCAAGTATCCGGTAACGGCCTCGAATACCAGCACTCCCTCACTTACAAAAGCGAAGCGGGCGAAAAGGCCTACAAAAAGGAATATAATCAGAGGATTGGAAAGCGTGACGGCAAACGCCGTTATGAAGTTATGAAAATAGGAACCCTTGTTGATGGATACCGGACGGATGGACTGTACCGGATTGCTGCGGAACGTATAAACGCCAAACGCCAACAGAAGAATGCTTCCGAAAAGTTGCAGGTAAAAGATGTTCTTGTTGACATAATCAAAAACGAAACTCATCCCGTAGCCCGTCAGCAAAGCATATGCAATATCGCTTAGCGAAGCTCCTATCCCCGTTACGAAACCATACCACCGTCCTTTATTCAAAGTACGCTGAATACACAATACTCCTACAGGACCCAATGGCGCGGACACAATGACGCCGATAATGAACCCCTTCCACAATATGTCAAATATGGTCTCTATCTGAATCATGGCTGCAAATATCGGACTTTTTTATGAGACGAACGAATAGTGTTAACGTTTTTTCGACGGAAAAGGATTTTAAGAAGTAAAGATTATCCATTTTACATATTATTCCGTATATTTACCTCCGAACTTAACAATACCCCCTTATGAAACGAATAAAAAAAACTCTAACACTCGTTTCCATGGCCGTCTTACTACTGACGGCATGCGAAGCCCCCAAGGAACTCGGTGTGGTTCCATATCCGCAGTATGCCCAAACAACGTCAAAAACAGTAGAACTGCCATCTACGGTAACCTTCTCGACCAATCTGGCGAAATCCGACATGAATGACTTGCTGGCCTATCTGCCGGACTTTGCCATCCCCATGAAGCTTGTCGACAAGAACCCTTTTGTAACGATAGAAATAACGGACGCAACGGATAATCCAATCGCTGCCGAAGGCTACAACCTGACAGTCAGCAAACAAGGTGTAAACATTCAGGCCTCCTCCGCAGCAGGTGCCTTCTATGGACTGCAAACCCTGGCACAACTTGCCCGTAACGGGAAGGAACTGCCAGTCACGACCATCAAGGACGAACCCAGATTCCCCTATCGTGGGCTGCACCTGGATGTTTCAAGACACTTCTTTAACACGGACTATGTCAAGAAACAAATAGACCTGGTAGCCACCTACAAAATCAACCGCCTGCATTGGCATCTGACCGACGGTGCCGGATGGCGGCTGGAGATTCCGGGCTATCCCCGCCTGACAGAATTCGCAGCCTGGAGAAAAGCCGCCAATCTGCAGGATTGGGGGAAATATGACCATCACTTCTGCGAGAAGGATGAAGAAGGAGCCTATGGAGGCTACTATACGGAAGCGGATGTACGTGAGGTTCTGGAATATGCCCGCTTGAGGCATGTCACCGTTATCCCCGAAATAGAAATGCCGGGACACTCGGGAGAAGTACTGGCAGCCTATCCACAGCTGTCCTGTACCGGCAAGCCTTATACATCCGGTGAAGTCTGTATCGGAAACGAAGAGACCTTCAAGTTCTTCGAAGATGTGCTGGATGAAGTGATACGGCTGTTCCCTTCCCGGTATATCCATATTGGAGGTGATGAAGCCAGCAGACGCCACTGGAAGGCATGCCCCAAATGCCAGAAGCGCATGAAGGAAGAAGGGCTCAAAGATGAAAGTGAGCTGCAAAGCTATATGATAGTCCGCATAGAGAAGTACCTCAACGACAAAGGGCGTGAAATCATCGGCTGGGACGAGATACTGGATGGAGGCCTGGCCCCCAACGCAACCGTCATGTCGTGGCGGGGTACGGAGGGTGGCATTGCCGCCGCCCGCATGGGGCATTACGCCATCATGACACCGGAGAGCCACTGCTATCTGGACCACTACCAGGATGACCCTGAGACACAGCCGCTGGCGTTTGGCGCCTGCATCCCCATCGGACAGACCTACTCCTACGACCCGGCTCCCGATTCATTGGGAAGTGATATCTGCAAATACATATTAGGCGTGCAAGGCAATGTATGGGCTGAATATCTGCCCACTTACGAACATGCCGAATATATGATATACCCACGCATCATCGCTCTGGCAGAAGTAGGCTGGACTCCCATGGAGAACAAGCATCCGGAGAGTTTCAAGAGACGTATCAACAACGAAATACGATACATCCGGACGAAAGGGTACAACCCGTTCACCTTGTCGGAACAAGTGCAGACCAGCCAGACCGTTGACTATGCCAAGAAAAAAATCATGCTGTCCCTCACCTCCGAAAAACATCCGATTGACATCCGCTACACAACGGACGGCTCCGAACCGACTGTATCTTCCAAGTTATACAAGAAACCGTTTGCCGTAAAAGACTCCATATTGCTGACCGCACGCCTTTTCGACGGAGAAAAGCCTATCGGAAAAAGCCTTCACCTGCGCACCGACTACCATAAGGGCATAGGCAAAAAGATAACCTATGCACCGGGCGGCAGATACTATCAGCATAAAGAAGTATACAAAGGCGGCGGTGACGCCGGTCTCCTCGACGGACTTCGCGGCGGCAAAAGCTACATGGACGGACGATGGCAGGGCTTCTGCCCCAATGATTTGGATGCCATTATCGACCTGGGCGAAGTGACCGCCATACATCGGGTCATGGCCAACTTCATGCAAATCCGTACCCCACAAGTATTTCTCCCTGCCAAAGTGGAAGTATGGGCATCTGTTGATGGCAAGAACTTCACCCTGCTGGGCAGTGATATCTGCAGCGAGGAAGAGGCCGGAAAGGACGTGATATTCCGTGATTTCGGCTGGATTGGCACCCCCACTGAGGCACGATATGTACGCTTCCATGCCATACAAGGGAAGAAGCAATTCTTATTTACGGATGAAATCGTCATACAATAACACACATCCGGTTTTTATGAAACAGAACAAAAAACGCATACGAGTAAAATTGCATGCGTTTTTTGTTTTCCTTTTTTTCTCCTCCCCACCGATTTTACGTATCTTTGCCCCCAAGAAGAAAAGATGAAGATACTCAAAGAAGTAACTTCAATCGTAAAATCGTAAATCGTAAAATCGTAAATATAACTATGATTCTTTTTTTCAGAACCCCATCCAAGAGTGTGATTGCCGTAGAATGTAATCACGAACTCCCCCAGGCAGACAGCGACAAACTCTGCTGGCTTTTTGGAGAAGCCACCCCCGAAAGTGAAGACAACCTGAAAGGACATTTCGTCGGCCCGCGCCGTGAGATGATTACTCCTTGGAGTACAAACGCCGTAGAAATCACCCAGAATATGGGGCTGGACGGCATCATACGCATCGAGGAGTACTTCCCCGTAAAAGATGAGAACGCAGACCACGATCCGATGCTGCAACGTATGTACAAGGGGCTGGACCAGAATGTATTTACAACCAACCGGCAGCCGGAACCGATTGTACACATCGAAGACCTGGAGGCATACAATGAAAAGGAAGGTCTGGCACTCTCCAAAGAGGAAATGGATTACCTCAAGAAGGTAGAGAAAGACCTCGGGCGCCCTCTGACAGACTCCGAAGTATTCGGCTTCGCGCAAATCAACTCCGAGCACTGCCGTCACAAAATCTTCGGCGGGACATTCATCATCGATGGAGTGGAACAGGAATCTTCACTCTTCCAGATGATAAAGAAAACTACACAAGAGAATCCCAACAAAATTATCTCTGCCTACAAAGACAATGTAGCCTTTGCCGAAGGTCCGGTTATCGAACAGTTTGCTCCGGCAGACCACTCCAAGCCCGACTATTTCCAAGTAAAGGACATCAAGAGTGTCATCTCCCTGAAAGCGGAAACACATAACTTTCCCACAACAGTAGAACCGTTCAACGGTGCGTCTACCGGTACGGGCGGTGAGATTCGCGACCGTATGGGCGGCGGTAAGGGCTCTTGGCCGATTGCCGGAACAGCCGTTTACATGACCTCCTACCCCCGTACGGAAGAAGGACGTCCCTGGGAAGAGATTCTGCCGGTACGCAAATGGCTGTATCAAACTCCCGAACAAATACTAATCAAAGCCTCCAATGGTGCCAGTGATTTCGGGAACAAATTCGGCCAACCGCTAATCTGCGGTTCCGTGCTCACTTTCGAACATAAGGAAAAAGATGAAGTCTATGGTTACGACAAAGTGATTATGCTTGCCGGAGGCGTAGGCTACGGTACCCAGCGTGACTGTTTGAAAGGTACACCGGAAGCCAGCAACAAAGTGGTTGTCATCGGTGGAGACAATTATCGCATCGGTTTGGGCGGCGGCTCCGTATCTTCCGTAGATACCGGACGCTACAGCAGTGGCATCGAGCTGAATGCCGTGCAACGCGCCAACGCCGAAATGCAGAAACGCGCCTACAACGTGGTACGCGCACTTTGTGAGGAAGAGACCAATCCGGTGGTTTCCATCCACGACCACGGCTCTGCCGGACATGTAAACTGTCTGTCCGAATTGGTAGAGGAATGCGGCGGTTTAATTGACATGAGCAAGTTGCCCATCGGTGACACGACTCTGTCTGCCAAGGAAATCATTGCCAACGAAAGCCAGGAACGCATGGGCTTGCTGATTCAGGAAGAGGCCATCGAACATGTACGCAAGGTAGCCGAACGTGAGCGTGCCCCGATGTACGTAGTCGGTGAAACGACCGGCGACCATCGCTTTGCCTTCCAGCAAGCTGACGGTGTACGTCCGTTCGACCTCGCCGTAGAACAGATGTTCGGCTCTTCCCCCAAGACCTATATGGTGGACAAGACCGTGGAACGTCACTACGAAATGCCCCAATACGAAGTTTCCCAACTACACGAATACCTCACCAATGTGCTCCAACTGGAAGCTGTGGCTTGTAAAGACTGGTTAACAAACAAGGTGGACCGTTCTGTAACAGGCAAGATTGCCCGCCAACAGTGCCAGGGTGAATTGCAGTTGCCTCTGAGCGATTGTGGTGTGGTAGCTTTGGACTATCGCGGCGAAAAGGGTATCGCAACCTCTCTGGGCCATGCTCCCCAGGCGGCACTTGCCGACCCGGCAGCCGGCTCCGTTCTTTCCGTCAGCGAAGCATTGACCAACTTGGTTTGGGCACCGCTTGCCGAAGGTCTGGACAGCGTTTCCCTTTCTGCCAACTGGATGTGGCCTTGCCGTTCGCAAGAAGGTGAAGATGCCCGTCTGTACACGGCAGTAAAGGCCTTGAGTGACTTCTGCTGTTCCCTGCAAATCAATGTACCGACCGGTAAAGACTCTCTTTCCATGACACAGAAATACCCCGACGGCAGCAAAGTAATTTCTCCGGGCACGGTAATTGTTTCTGCCGGTGGAGAAGTTTCCGACGTCAAGAAAGTCGTATCTCCGGTGCTGGTTAACAATGAAAAGACTACCATTTATCATATAGACTTCAGTTTCGACAACCTGAAACTCGGCGGTTCTGCCTTTGCTCAGACCCTGGGCAAGGTAGGTGACGAAGTTCCCAGCGTGCAGGATGCCGAATACTTCCGCGATGCTTTCCTTGCCGTGCAGGAACTGGTCAACAAGGGACTGATTCTTGCCGGACATGATATTTCCGCCGGTGGTCTTATCACTACACTGCTTGAAATGTGCTTTGCCAATGTGGAAGGCGGTATGGAAATCAACCTGGATAAAATCAAGGAGCAAGACCTTATCAAGATTCTGTTTGCGGAGAACCCGGGTATCGTTATCCAGGTGAGCGACAAGCACAAGGAAGCTGTAAAGCAAATCCTGGAAGATGCAGGCGTAGGTTACGTGAAGCTCGGCAAACCGACAGACGAACGCCATATTCTTGTATCAAAAGGCGATGCTACTTATCAGTTTGGCATCGACTATATGCGTGATGTATGGTACTCTACTTCTTATCTCCTTGACCGTAAGCAGTCCATGAACGGCTGTGCCAAGAAGCGTTTCGAGAACTACAAGATGCAACCGGTGGAATTCGCCTTCATGCCGGACTTCAAAGGCAAGTTCTCACAATACGGCATCGACCCGGACCGCCGCACACCTTCCGGTATCCGCGCCGCCATCATCCGTGAAAAAGGAACCAACGGCGAACGCGAAATGGCCTACTCACTCTATCTGGCAGGCTTCGATGTGAAGGACGTTACCATGACCGACCTTATCAGCGGTCGCGAAACGTTGGAAGATGTAAACATGATTGTTTACTGCGGTGGTTTCTCCAACTCCGACGTTCTTGGTTCTGCTAAGGGTTGGGCAGGTGCTTTCCTCTTCAATCCGAAAGCAAAAGAAGCGCTCGACAAATATTATGCACGCGAGGATACGCTTTCACTGGGTGTCTGCAACGGCTGCCAGCTCATGATGGAACTTAATCTTATCAATCCCGAGCACAAGAAAAACGGCAAGATGCTTCATAACGACTCACACAAGTTTGAATCCAGATTCCTCGGTGTTACTGTCCCCACCAACCGCAGCGTAATGCTCGGCTCACTGAGTGGAAGCAAACTGGGTATCTGGGTAGCTCACGGTGAAGGAAAATTCTCCTTGCCATACGACGAGGACAAATACAACGTCGTGCTGAAATACTCATACGACGAATACCCTTCCAACCCCAACGGCTCAGATTATTCCATAGCCGGATTGGCAAGTGCCGACGGACGTCATCTGGCCATGATGCCCCACTTGGAACGTGCCATCTTCCCCTGGCAGAACGGTTGCTACCCCGCAGACCGCGTAAACAGCGACCAAATCACTCCTTGGGTAGAAGCATTTGTCAATGCACGCAAGTGGGTGGAAGCCAATAAAAAATGAACTGAACTTCCTTTTTTATAGAAATGTAACAAGCGCGGGTTATGAATAATCCCGCGCTTGTTACATTTCTATTCTTCGCTTTCTTTTTTTGCTTTTCTCAAACAAAAGCATTATTTTTGTGTTTATTTTCAACTCTCCCTCAGTACAACATTCAAAAAACCGCTCGACAATTATGAAAAAGTACTTCTTTTTCTACATACTACTATTATTGCCAATTATAGGCATTGCACAAACATACAAATACATCGGTGTGGAAGACGGTTTGAGCAACAGACGGGTATATGCTATTCAAAAGGGACCCAAAGGTTACATGTGGTTTCTTACCCACGACGGCATCGACCGATACAACGGAAAAGAATTCAAGCCGTACAAACTGATGGATGGAGATGAGGAAGTGAATTCCATGATGAACCTGAACTGGCTCTATGTGGATTCCAAAGGAACCATATGGGAAATTGGCAAGAAAGGACGCGTGTTCCGCTATGATACAAAACACGACCGTTTTGTCCTGGTATACAAGCTACCCGAAAGCGAAGTGAAAGGACGTCCAACCCCTATCAGTTACGGTTTTGTGGATGCCAACAGCGTAATATGGCTTTGCAATGAAGATGCCCTATATCTGTACGACAGCAATACCCAGAAGGTGACATTCATTCAAAACGAAATAGGAGAACGAATTACTGATATCGCACAGATTGATTCGACCCACTTCTTCATCGGGACCGACATCGGCATACATTATGCTGAGCTGGCCAACAACACCCTCACCCTCAGTCCCTGCAACCAATTGGACACCTTGAAGATACAAATCAACGAACTATACTATCATAAACCGTCTCACAAGGTTTTTATCGGTACTTTCCAACGGGGAATATTTACCTATGACCTGAATGAGCACAAAGTCATGCATATCCCATCCGGACTGATGGACGTTAGTATTAACTGTATCCGTGCCTACAATAACAATGAAATCCTCATAGCTACAGACGGGGCCGGTGTCTACAAAATGAATACCGATACCTATGAATCTATACCATACATTGTTGCTGACTATAACCGGTACAACTCAATGAACGGAAATACCATCAATGATATCTACATTGACAGTGAACAACGCATCTGGATGGCTAATTATCCCATTGGTATAACTGTACGCAACAACCGATATGCCGATTATCAATGGATAAAACACTCTATCGGCAATAAACAGTCACTCATCAATGACCAGGTAAATGCCATCATTGAAGACCATGACGGCGATTTATGGTTTGCCACCAATAACGGCATCAGCCTTTATTATAGCAAGACGAAACAATGGCATTCTTTTCTCAGCAGTTTCGACACCGCAAGCCATAGTAAAAACCATATCTTCATCTCATTGTGCGAAGTGGAGCCCGGCATCATCTGGGCCGGAGGATATAGTTCCGGCATCTACCAGATCAACAAGAAACTACTGTCCACAGAGTTCTTTACTCCGTCTTTATTCAGTAATCTGAATATCCGGCCGGACAAGTATATCCGTTCCATTATGAAAGATTCTTCAGGAAACATCTGGTTCGGAGGGTATTATAACTTAAAAGAAATAGATTATTCCAGAAAAAATATACGCCATTTCCCGGGCTTGAATGGTATCACTGCCATCATAGAGAAAGACTCCACACATATGTGGATAGGCACTTCCACCGGCTTGTACCTGTTGGAAAAAGCAACCGGTAAGTATACCTATATCCAGATGCCGGTAGAATCCTACTACATCTACTCCCTATGCCAAGCTTCCGACGGAATGCTGTATATCGGTACCAACAATGCCGGTTTACTGGTATATGATACGACCAAAAACACATTCAGACATTATCATAGAGACAACTGCGCCTTGATTTCCAATAATATCTATACACTATTGTCTGATGGTAAAGGAAATATCTTTCTGAGTACAGAACACGGTCTGTCCACCTTCTATCCTGTCGAAGAGACATTCCATAACTGGACCAAAGAACAAGGACTGAAGTCTGACCATTTCAACGCAGCCTCAGGCACCTTGAGGAAAAACGGCAATTTCATTTTCGGCAGTACGGATGGAGCCATAGAATTCAACAAAGACATGATCCTGCCTCGCGACTATAAGTTCAAAATGGTATTCAGTGACCTGCGGGTATTCTATCAGACCGTTTATCCCAAGGATGAAGGTTCTCCACTTATTCTGGATATTGACGAGACAAAAACCTTGCGTTTGAAGTACAACCAGAACATCTTCTCATTGCAGGTCTCAGACATCAACTATGACTATCCTTCCCTAATTCTGTACTCCTGGAAACTGGAAGGCTTCTATGAGGGTTGGAGCCGTCCGGGAGAGGAAAACGTCATCCGTTTTACCAACCTGAGTCCGGGCAACTATACCCTCCGCGTACGTGCCATCTCCAACGAAGACCGTCGTATTGTCCTGGAGGAACGCAGTATGGACATCATTATCGAGCAACCCCTCTGGCTCAGTTTCTGGGCGCTGATACTCTATGCAGTGATTATCATATCCATTGCAAGCATCACTCTACGAATAATAGTCTTGAGAAAACAGCGGAAAGAATCCGATGAGAAAATACGCTTCTTCGTCAATACAGCGCATGATATACGTACTCCACTGACGCTCATCAAAGCACCCTTGGAAGAAATCACCGAACGCGAGCAACTGACTTCCAGCGGACAGAGCAACATCAATACAGCCCTGCGAAACGTAAATGCCTTGTTGCGCCTGACCACCAACCTTATTAATTTCGAACGCGCAGACACCTATTCCGGAAGTCTATACGTATCCGAATACGAACTGAGCACATATATGGAAGAGACGATCGATGCTTTCCGTTCATACGCAAACATAAAACACATCAACCTAACCTACGAAAGCAGCTTCCGTTATCTGAACGTATGGTTAGATAAGGACAAGATGGATTCCATTTTGAAAAATATCATATCCAACGCACTGAAATATACACCGGACGGCGGCAATGTACATGTCTTTACTTCCGAGACAGAAGATACCTGGAGTATTGAGGTGAAAGATACCGGTATCGGAATTCCGGCTTCAGAACAGAAAAAGCTGTTCAAGATGCATTTCCGTGGCAGTAATGCTATCAATTCCAAAGTTATCGGCAGCGGCATCGGACTACTTCTGGTAGGGAAACTTGTACGCTTACATAAAGGAAAGCTCAACTTCAGCAGCATGGAAGGGAAAGGCTCTTGCATCAAAATCACGTTCCCCAAAGGGAACAAGCATTTCCGCAAAGCAATCCAACGCCCTCAACCCAAAAACGAACGGATTGTTTATTCGGCCTCCGGAGTGCCTATCAATGCCTCTACTACATCATCCCCTGCTTCCAGTGGAATCTACGACAAGACGCAACAACAGTCACAAAACAACAGTAACCACCAGAAAATTCTTATTGTAGAGGACAATGACGAATTAAGGGAATATCTGCGTAGAACATTGTCTGAACAATACAACATACAAGTATGCTCCAATGGAAAAGAAGCACTGACCATTGTCAAGGAGTATATGCCCAACCTCGTCATTTCAGACATCATGATGCCGGAAATGAGAGGAGACGAATTGTGTCATATCCTGAAGAACGACATCGAGACATCACATATCCCCATCATCCTGCTCACAGCACTGAATACCGACAAGAATATCATCGAGGGACTGCAAAGCGGAGCGGATGAATATATTGTGAAACCCTTCAATATCGGTATATTGCGGGCAAACATTGCCAACCTGCTGACTAACCGGGCACTGTTGCGCCACAAATATGCCAGCCTGGACCTGAACGACGAGAAGAACAATACGGATTGCATCAACTGCTCCAACGACTTGGACTGGAAATTCATTGCAACCGTCAAAAAGAGCGTCGAAGACAATATGGACAACCCAAGCTTCAACGTCGACGTGCTCTGCAACCTGCTGAATATGAGTAGGACCAGCTTCTACAATAAGATAAAGGCACTGACCGACCAAGCTCCGGCTGACTACATCCGGCTGATTCGACTGAAACATGCTGCCCAACTTCTGAAAGAACAAAAGCATACCATCACCGAGATTTCAGAGCTGACCGGTTTCAGTGATGCGAAATATTTCCGTGAAGTATTCAAGAAACATTTCAATATGAGCCCAAGCCAGTATGCCAAGAGAGGGAAGGAAGGGAAAGATGATAAAGAAATAAAGTAAATTACAACATTTTGAATATGAATATATATCTTGAAGCATTCTCCATTTTCTTTAAGATAGGAGCCTTTACCATCGGCGGCGGTTATGCTATGGTACCGCTGATAGAAAACGAAATCGTAACCAAACGAAACTGGATAGCCAAAGAAGATTTCATTGACCTGCTTGCTATATCACAGTCCGCTCCGGGCATCCTTGCCGTCAATATATCCATTTTTATAGGGTACCGGCTACGGGGAATACGAGGGAGCATAATCACTGCATTGGGAACCATACTTCCTTCGTTTCTCATCATCCTCGCCATAGCGTTGTTCTTTCACAACTTCAAGGACAACATCATTGTGGAACGTATATTCAAAGGTATTCGCCCGGCAGTGGTTGCATTGATTGCAGCCCCTACATTCAGCATGGCTAAATCGGCCCGGATAAACCGATACAACATATGGATACCGGTGGTTTCAGCACTGCTCATCTGGCTGTTGGGCTTCTCTCCCATCTGGATTATCATTGCGGCAGGTGTAGGAGGATACTGCTTCGGACGTTTTCAACGTCCGAAGAATTAAAAATTAAAGAATTAAAAATTAAAAAGGATAGCAACATTAATCATTAATCACTAACCATTTATCATTAATTACTAATCATGGTTTTCTTACAGTTATTCTATACATTCTTTAAGATTGGGCTTTTCGGCTTTGGTGGCGGATATGCCATGTTGTCTATGATACAAGGTGAAGTAGTTACCCGTTACGGTTGGCTTACAGCGCAGGAATTTACTGATATTGTGGCAATCAGCCAGATGACACCCGGTCCGATAGGAATCAATTCGGCAACTTATGTGGGTTATACTACGATAGCTGATTGCTACGGTACAAGCTATGGTATTTTAGGTTCTATTATTGCTACGTTTGCCGTGGTGCTTCCTTCTTTCCTACTGATGCTGACCATCAGCAAATTCTTTCTGAAATACCAGAAACATCCTTCCGTGGAAGCGGTATTCAGTGGGCTCCGCCCGGCAGTGGTCGGTCTGCTAGCCTCAGCCGCGCTGGTATTGATGAATTCGGAAAACTTCAGTTCTCCCAAAGAAGACATATATTCCTTCGTCATCAGCTGCCTCATCTTCCTCGTGGCATTTATAGGCACAAAGAAATATAAACTGAACCCGATAGGAATGATTGTAGCTTGTGGAATAGCAGGATTGATACTTTATTAAGGATTAAGGATTAAACGTTAATGATTAATCCCTAATCCTTAATCCCTAATTTTTAAAGTTTAATCTTCTTTCCAACGGATTTCGATTCATTATGCAGACGGTCCAAGGCTGTCACCACATAGCGGTACTTTGTCTTTCCGTCTTCGTAAGGAAGTTTATAGAAATTATCGCGCGTGATGGCTACAATATGGGAAGGGTCATCTATATTCACTTTCTCTTTGTCATTAAAGCGATAGACCACATATTGGACGGCACGGTTCATTTCCTCTTTATACTTGGGAGCTGTCCAGAAAAGAATATATCCGTCTTCCGTCCACACCGGTTTCATCTTACGTACCTTTGCCGGGGCTTCGTTATCCATGAAATCGAAAACGGGAGGTAGCGCCGGATACTTATGATATTCGGCAATCAGGGCATCGCGATACTTGCCTGCATTCTCTACAACCGCACTGGCAGGCCACTGGCAACTGCCACCGATGGTCTGATAGGCCCGTTGCAAGGCCATTTTGCGAGGAAGCTGATTTATCGACGGGTTCTTGGGGTCGGCATTCTGCACGGTGTTCATCACGGACTGGCCGATAAACAAGGGGCGGTTTTCCGTATTCCTGGCCCACCACTTCACCAGTGTCTCATAGTCGGCAACCGGATGTCCTATATGCCAATAAATCTGCGGAATATTATAGTCTATCCAACCTTCACGGGCCCACAGCAACACGTCCGCATAAAGGTCATCGTAGTTTTGCAGGCCTTTGGTCTTACTGCCAAGCGGGTCACTGCTTTCATTCCGGTAAATGCCAAACGGAGAAACCCCGAACTTCACCCACGGCTTGATTTCACGAATTGTTTCATGCAGTTTCTTAATCAGCACATTCACGTTGCTCCGGCGCCAGTCTCCTTTATTGCTGAAACCTCCGCCAAAACGTGCAAAACTTGCATCGTCAGGGAAATCCTTTCCCTTAATGGGATAAGGATAAAAGTAATCGTCCATATGAATGGCATCCACATCATAGCGGGAAACGATGTCGCTCACCACCATGCAGATGTGCCGGCGGCTCTCAGGCAGTGCCGGGTCAAAATACAACTGGTCGCCATAAGTGACAAACCATTCCGGATGGATATTGTACACATGATTGGGAGCCAACTCACTCTTCAAGGTCGTCTTCGTGCGATACGGATTAATCCATGCATGAAACTCCATACCACGCTTATGGCATTCATCAATCATAAACTGCATAGGGTCCCAATAGGGTTCGGGCGCTTTACCCTGCACTCCGGTAAGGAAACGACTCCACGGTTCCAGTCTGGAAGCATACAGAGCATCCGCTTCGGGACGTACCTGGAAAATTATGGCGTTGATTCCCGCCTTCTGCAAGGAATTCAACTGCCCGATCAGATTCTGCTTCAGTTTTTCGGTCGGCATTCCACGGAACTGTCCGTTTACTGACTGTATCCATGCTGCACGAAATTCACGTTTAGGATAGGCAGACCCGGTCTGCACTTGCGCAAATACTCCTCCCGCCATTAGCAGCAAGAAGAATACACATAAAAGGGATTTTACTCTCATTCTCTAATTACAGCTTTTTAATACTTAAAATAGTTTATAATTAAGGTTTGTCCTTCATCGGCCATTCCACAATAAAGCGGCATCCTCCGCAATAGGTGTCATCCAGATAAATCCGGCCTCCCACCAACTCCATTATCTCATTGGCTATGGCAAGCCCCAATCCGGACCCTTTGGTAAACGTGTCCACTTTATAAAAACGTTCGAAAATACGGTCCGATTCGTCCGGCCTGATGCCTATACCGGTATCCTCTATCACGAAGCGCAATACATGTCGGGACTTATCTTCCTCGCAGGAAACGCGTATATGACCTTCTTCCGTAAACTTCACCGCATTATCCAACAAAGACACCAGCACCATTTTCAGCCATTGCCGGGCTGCATAAAAGGCCATAATGCCGGAAGCAGGCACATATTCCAGTTCAACTCCCGGCTTCAGTTCCGGACGGAAGCCCTCAATACATTCCTTGCAACACGCATCCACTTCTATCTCCTCCCGCGGCATCTCCCACACTCGCGAATCCATATCCGCAATATTGAGTATGTTCTCCATCAGACTCAACAGATATGTATTGTTGCCCTCCACTTGTTCAACATACTCGCGTTTCTCCACATCATCCAGCTTCTCTTGAGCCAGCAAGGTAGAAAAGCCGACGATGGAATTCAACGGAGTACGGATTTCATGGGTGATATGCTGTATAAAGGAACTTTTGACCTGGCTCATTTTTTCCACCGCCCTGCGTGCAGCTTCCAACTTGCGGTTCATGGAGAGGGTGCGGATATACAGATAAGTAATGAGCAGCAAAAGCAACAATACCAGTCCGCCAACAGCCAAGGCTATCATCAGTCGTTCCTTGTTCAATCTGGCACTCAGCTCCAGCTTCTCCATCTTCAACCGGTCCACCTCAAACTGTGCCGTATATTTGCTTAGCTTGTCATCCATTTCTGCCGTACGCACGGAGTCACTCACGGCGGCATATCTGGCATAACTGCGGCAAGCCGCACGATAATCGCCCAACTGTTCCTGCAGTTCTCCTTTCATATAATGGTTATAAGGATAGCAAAGCCCCAGTGAATGCTGATAATCCATGAGTGAATCCACGTAAGCAATGTTACCTTTCAAATCACCGAGGATACGGCAACACATTATCTTATAGCCAAACCATGCTTCGGGCGTCGAGCTCTCCGGATGTTGACGGTAGAAGCGGTCGGTCTCCTCAATATAAGGCTCAGTAGCCTTTCTACCTTCATTGGCCAATAAGCCTATAACCCTGAATTCACAGAAACGCAGGTGCAGGGAAGGGTCTATGCTGACTTGTTTACGGTCCAGTTTGTCCTCCAGTTGCGACAATTTACTCAGATACTCGCCGGCTTCTGCATACTCACTGCGTGAAAGATAAGTCTGGATAATATTAAGCAACACCACGTATGCGTCACGATAATAGCTGCCTTCCTCGAAAAGTTTCAGTGCATTGTTGTAATTCTCTATACACAGTTTTACGTTGTTTCCAAAGACCCGATGGTTATACCCGATGCACATTTCGCCACATGCCAATCCGTATTTGTCCCGGGCTTGCTCGGCATCCTGATGGAGCCTGACGGTTTCAGCCATCGCCTCCTCCTGCATACCTTTCTCCGTCATACGCTGAATGTACTGCCGCCACGCCATATACCGGTCTCGTGTCCGTTGGTATTTCCGGCACCAGTCCATATATTCATAGGTTGCGGCTTTCAATTGGTCAATGTCCCCCAACTGATAATAATGAGAAATCAAGTTGTTATGGGCATCACTAATCTGTACCGTATCGTTCAGTTCGCGGGCAAGTTTTATCCACCGGGCATTGATGGAAGGCAATCGGTCTTGTCCCAACACTTTCTGCGCACTATCTGCCAGAGCTTTCATCTCTCCATAAGGGTCTTCGGCATGCAGGATTGAGGGGCATAAACCTAACACCAGCACAACAAGAAGCCATTTTATATTACGCTTTACCATGTTCGGACATTAAAAGGAGTCGGATGCGAATTTAGTGCTTTTATTTAATGTAAATTAGCAGTCATCCTAAAGTATAACAAATCTTAACCTTGCCTATCTGATACGATTTTTCCAGCAGGTTCGTTTTATTCTACCCCGGTTTGCATTATCTTTGCAAATCCTAAATCACATAAGTGACTTTTATATGGCAGAAAATACATCGATTATCATAAAGGGAGCCCGTGTCAATAACCTCAAGAACATTGACGTAGAGATTCCCCGTAACAAACTCGTAGTCATCACCGGACTGTCCGGTTCCGGAAAATCCTCACTTGCTTTCGATACATTATATGCCGAGGGGCAGCGCCGCTACGTGGAGAGCTTGAGCAGTTATGCCCGCCAGTTTTTGGGACGTATGAGCAAGCCTGAATGCGATTTCATCAAAGGGATTCCACCTGCCATTGCCATTGAGCAGAAAGTAAGCAGCCGTAACCCACGGTCCACCGTGGGTACCTCCACTGAAATATACGAATATCTGCGGTTGCTCTACGCACGTGTCGGTAAGACCTTCAGCCCGGTCAGCGGACAAGAAGTGAAGAAACACTCGGCAGAAGATATCGTGAAGTGCATGCTGGAATATCCGGAAGGAACCAAGTATACCGTGCTCGCCCCGATATTGCTGCGCGAAGACCGCACGCTGCAACAACAACTGGAGATAGACATGAAGCAAGGTTTCACCCGTCTGGAAGTGAACGGTGAAATGATGCGCATCGACGAATACAAGCCGAAAGCCGGAGACACAGTTTTTCTGTTGATTGACCGTATGACAGCCTCTTCAGAAAAGGATTCCGTCAGCCGCCTCACCGACTCGGCCGAAACAGCCATGTATGAAGGAGACGGTGCCTGCCTGCTGCGTTTCTACCAGCCCGACGGGAGTACCTGCCTCTATCGTTTCAGCACCAAGTTCGAGGCAGACGGCATCACCTTCGAAGAACCGAACGACCAGATGTTCTCCTTCAACTCTCCCATCGGTGCATGCCCCGTATGCGAGGGATTCGGGAAAGTCATCGGCATCGACGAGCATCTCGTGATACCCGACCGCTCCTTGTCCGTCTATGATGGAGCCGTTGTATGCTGGCGGGGCGAAAAGATGGGCGAATGGAGGGATATGGTGATACACGGAGCCGAGAAAGCCGGCTTCCCCATCTTCACTCCCTATTATGAACTGACCGACGAGCAACGCCGGATGCTGTGGGAAGGGACACCCTACTTTGAGGGCATCAACGCCTTCTTCAAGATGGTGCAGGAAAATCAGTACAAGATACAATACCGTGTGATGCTGGCACGCTACCGCGGAAAGACGCTCTGCCCCAAATGCCACGGTACCCGCCTGAAACCCGAAGCAAACTACGTACGCGTGGGAGGACGCAACATCTCCGAACTGGTAGATTTGCCCATCACTGAGTTGAAGCTCTTCTTCGACAACCTGCAAATGGACCCGCATGACGCCGACATAGCCCGCCGCATCCTGACAGAAATCAACAGCCGCATCCAGTTCCTATTGGATGTCGGTCTGGGATACCTCACGCTGAACCGCCTCAGCAACTCGCTCTCCGGCGGTGAAAGCCAGCGAATCAACCTTGCCACTTCACTGGGTAGCAGCTTAGTGGGCAGCCTGTATATTCTTGACGAACCGAGCATCGGCCTGCATAGCCGCGATACGGACAAACTGATACACGTGCTCCGCCAGCTGCAACAGTTGGGCAATACGGTAGTGGTAGTGGAACACGATGAAGAGATTATCCGTGCTGCCGACTATATCATCGACATCGGTCCCCGGGCAGGCCGCCTGGGAGGGAAGGTCGTCTACCAAGGAGATATGAAAGACCTTCAGAAAGACAGTGACAGCTATACCGTGCGCTATCTGCTGGGCGAAGAAACCATCCCCCTGCCGGAACACCGCCGCCCGTGGAACAACTACATAGAAATAAAAGGCGCGCGCGAAAACAACCTGAAGGGTGTAGAGGCACGGTTCCCGCTGAATGTAATGACCGTAGTCACCGGTGTCAGCGGTTCGGGCAAGAGTACGCTGGTACGCGACATCTTCTACCGCGCCCTGAAACGAGAGTTGGATGAATGCAACGAACGTCCAGGCGAGTTCACTTCCATTGGAGGAGACTTGCAGAACCTGCGCAATGTAGAGTTTGTTGACCAGAATCCTATCGGGAAGTCATCGAGAAGTAACCCCGTGACCTACATCAAGGCCTACGATGAAATCCGTAAACTATGGGCGGACCAACCGCTTGCCAAGCAGATGGGATACAGTGCCGGATACTTCAGCTTCAACAGCGAAGGCGGCCGTTGCGAGGAATGCAAGGGTGAAGGCACCATCACGGTGGAGATGCAATTCATGGCAGACCTTGTACTGGAATGCGAATCCTGCCACGGCAAACGCTTCAAGGCGGACACGCTGGAAGTGAAGTTCCACGACATGAATATCTACGACGTATTGGAGATGACCGTAAACCAAGCCATCGAATTCTTTACGCAACACGGACAGAAAAAGATTGTGAAGAAGCTGCAACCCTTGCAGGATGTAGGTTTGGGATATATCAAACTGGGGCAAGCCTCCTCCACCCTCTCCGGTGGAGAGAACCAGCGCGTGAAACTCGCCTTCTACCTCAGCCAGGAGAAAGCAGACCCGACCATGTTCATCTTCGATGAACCGACCACCGGACTACACTTCCATGACATCAAGAAACTGCTCGAAGCCTTCGATGCCCTAATACGCCGCGGGCACAGCATTGTCATCATCGAACATAATCTGGATGTGGTGAAGTGTGCGGACCATGTGATAGACCTGGGGCCCGAAGGAGGGGACAAAGGAGGAAACATCGTAGCTACCGGTACACCGGAGGAAGTGGCGAAGTGTGCGGCAAGTTATACGGGACAATTCTTGCAAGAGAAATTACACCCCTCGCTTCCTTAAATAGAACACAGAGGCACGGAGACACAGAGATATTAAATTCAAGGAAAAAGAATAAAACTCTATGCCTCCGTGTCTTTGTGCTTAATCTTACCGGGTGCTACTACTCCAATTTAAAAGTAACCGGAAAAGTAAATTCCACCTTCACGGCTTTACCCTGCTGCATCCCCGGTTTCCATTGTGGCATCAATTCTACAATCCGTAATGCTTCCTCATCCAGGGCAGGATACCTGCTGCGCATAATAACGGGGTCCGTCACACGACCATTCTCGTCAATCACCACGCTGACAGCAACTCTTCCTTGAATGCCATTCTTACGGACTTCTTCCGGATAACGGATATTCTTTTGAATAAAATCCATTAAGGCTTTCATACCTCCCGGAAACTCGGGCATCACTTCCACTACTTTATAGACCGGTTCTTCCATTGGCTCTTCCGTTATCAATTGTGGGCTTCCGCCCTTCCCTGCATCCGAAATATAAGGGGGAAGAGATGTCTTTTCCGCCGTTCTCCATTCTTCCTCATTGTCCGTCAATCTGAACTCAGCCATCATCAAGACAGGTTTCCTCTTGATGGTTATCTCATAAAAGTAACGGTAGCGTCCCGGCTTGTTGGGATGCACATCCGGATAAAGAGAGGCTTTCATAACCCTTTCCTCCCCATCCCGCAGCACATAGGCGATGTCCCAAAAGGCAGCGTTTATCGGCAATTCCCGCCAGGTACCTTTTTCGTCTTCGAACGTCAGGTAGTAATGCTCGCCGCAGGTCAAATCTCCGCCACTGTGATTGCTGAGGATGAATGTCGCATGAGGCGCTTTCGTTGAAAAGACTGGATATTCGGGACGGATATGGATGCCACGAATATGATTCCTGCCTACTCTCTCGTTGATGACGGGGACTTCTACACCATGAAAACAGAAAACGGGGGAGTCCATTATCTTCTCCCGGAACTCTTTCTGCCGCTCGGGAGTATTCACCATCAAATCTATATCGATGCAATGCAACCCCACCCCATATCCGGTCACATTCCTCTGAATGTGTGTATATGGTGTATTATTCAATCTTTTTCTCAGTTCTTCGTGAATGGCAAGCAATTGTCTTTGCAAGTAGTCACCATCATCCGCAATCCCTATCTTGAGGCTATCGCTCACTGTTTTTTTTCCCACCCCTTGGTCTATCCTTACTGTATCTATGGAATCTTCAGACATTTCCATGCGTTCCGTCTTATTCATTCGGCAAGATGACAAGCAGCAAAGCAATAAGGTAATACAAACTCTATTCATGGCATTTTGCTTTTAGGATTCATACTTCGAGTATAAATATAAGGATTTTTGCTATAATGTTCAAAACCAGCCTCTACTTTCATTAACATATAAAAAGTTTCACGTTATCCAGGCAACCAACAAATATCCACTTTTATAGTGGAATATTGGAGATATACATTACCTTTGCACAATGAAAACAATCTAAAAACAATGGAAATACACTTTGATAAGGAATACTTGCAACAACTATATGAGGAAGGAAAAACAAAGGATAAGAAATATCGCTTTCAGCCTCAAATGGTGAAACGATATCAGTTGCGCATAAAGACCTTGGAATACGTTCAAAATATCGAAGAGCTTTACGCCATTCGGTCGTTTCATTACGAAGTATTGAAAGGAGATAAAGCAGGTATTTCTTCCATTAGAGTAAATGACCAATACCGCATAGAATTCACAGTAAAGCAGAGTACATCTGAAACCGTAGTGACAATATGTAATATCCTGGAATTATCGAACCACTATAAATGATTATGAATATGGGAAATTATAAATGTCAACGCCCTATACATCCGGGTGAATTACTCAAAGAAGAGGTGGGAAATAGAAAATTACCCCAAACTAAGCTTGCTGCACAAACCGGCATCTCATATAAGGTACTAAACGACATCTTGAACTGTCGACGTCCCCTCACAACATCTACAGCATTGCTCTTTGAAGCAGCCTTGGGAATCAGTGCCGGCTTGCTGATGCGAATGCAGCTAGACTATAACATGCAATTGGCTGAAAGTGACCAAACACTCATGGAGCGCTTGAAACAAGTTAGAAAATATGCAGCATTGCTCTAAGCAAAACGTTACTGCAAAACCACTGCATATCTTTTGCAGTACTGCTGCAAACATTTATGCAGTGCCACTGCAACACATTTACAGCGGCACTGCAAAAAAACTTGCAGTAGCAGGAAAATAAGATTAGAAATAGAATCCGAAACCTACCTTCAGACCGAATTTAGAACGGTCGCTATTGACGTTCCAGTAAGCTGCAGGTTCGATGGTCACCGTGCGGGTCAGGAAGAACGCATAACCGGCTTCCAGACCGAAAGAGAACTTGGTATCATCCAAATCATGTCCCCAATCCCAACGGTCCACATTGACATCGGCACCCAGATACACGCCAATCTTGTCGAAATAATAACGTCCACCTACACCCAGCGTATAGACATCGAGGTCAGACCCTCCGGTATTCCAAGCAGCCCCGGCATGCACCAGCAAGGCGATGTTGTCGAGCAGGAAAGCACCTCCCTTGGCTTCAAGGCCAAAACTTGTCTTGTCGGTTCCCGTGTCATGAGAAAATTCCAAACCGGTGATGGACGGGTTCAAAATCCACTTACCTTTTTCAAACTGTGCCTGAGCTGCCACTGTGACAACAAGCAAGCAAACGAATAATGCCAGTTTTTTCATCTTGTTCTGTTTTTTGAGTAAATAATCAATGTTGTTTATTGTCTTCTTCGAATCGCTTGCGTTGCAGCGCCTCCTTCTTGCGAAGCACCAGCCACAGCACAAATACAATGAGGTACGAAGCAGCTACGGTGACATACTTCTCAGTATCGCTGATTTCCGTATTGCGGGGAAGGAAATAAGCGGCAGTAGCAGAAACGTAAATAAGCAGGGCCAACGTGAGCCCGGTAGATTTCTTGATTTTCTTCATTACCAAAGTTTTTTAGTCGTCTTAAAATACCAAATATTAAACCAAATAGCAGCCAGCACAACAGCTATCAAGGCTATGCCCAGCGCATAATTCGGACCGAGCCCGAAACCTTCGGGAGCAATGCAGATGTAAGTGGTACACACAGCCGTCATGAATAATGCCGGGAAATAGGTGACGTAATAATAACGTCCTTTCTTCTCGCGTACCAGATAGACCGTAATGGCCCACAACGTAAAGACGGACAGAGTCTGATTGGCCCAGGCAAAATAACGCCAAATCATATCAAATCCATCCTTGTCCCGCAGGCTGTAAAGCAACAAGCTAATGGCTACCAGGAACATCGGGATGCATATATATAAACGGCGACGCATGGATTTTTGTTCCATTCCCAAGAAATCCGCCACAATGAGGCGCGCTGAACGGAAAGCCGTGTCGCCACTGGTAATAGGCGCGGCAATAACACCCAGAATGGCCAATACGCCACCTACGGCACCCAGCCAGTCTTTTGTAATGGCGTCTACAATGATAGAGGCATTCGTCTCCCCCATCCCGTTCTCGTGGAAGAAATAAGTGGCGGCGGCAGCCCATATCAGAGCTACAATGCCTTCGGTTATCATTGCCCCATAGAAAACGGGGCGTCCGTGGCGCTCGCTTGTCATGCAACGTGCCATCAGCGGACTCTGCGTGGCATGGAAGCCACTGATGGCACCGCAGGCAATGCTGACGAACATGATGGGGAAGATGGGCAATGCAACCGCATCGGGATGCGTGTTCTGCAATCCGTCCCATATCTCCGGCAATGCAGGATGGTTGACGTAAAGCATTACCAGAATACCGACCGCCATGAACAGCAGGGCAACGGCGAACAGCGGGTATATCTTACCGATAATCTTATCTACCGGCAGCAAAGTGGCAAAGATATAATAAGCGAAAACAACAATAATCCAGAAGGTGGTATCCAAGCTGTCGGGGGTCAACTTGGCAAGCAGTCCGGCCGGCCCTGCCACAAAGACAGCTCCCACCAATATCATCAGGATGACGGTAAAGCCGCGCATCACCTGCTTGGTGGTCAGCCCCAGATAGCGTCCGATGATTTCCGGCAGGCTTTCCCCGTCATGCCGCAAGGAGAGCATACCGGCAAGATAGTCGTGCACTGCACCGGCAAAGATACTGCCAAGTACAATCCACAGATAGGATGCCGTACCGAACTTAGCTCCCATGATGGCACCGAAGATAGGTCCCAACCCGGCAATATTGAGAAACTGTATCATAAAGATTTTCCAAGTAGGCAGTGGAATGTAATCCACACCATCGGCTTTGGTAAGGGCGGGTGTTTTGCGGTCATCGGGACCAAAGACGCGTTCTATGAAGCGTCCGTAGATAAAATAGCCGGCTATCAACGCCAGCAGGCAAAGCGTAAATGTAATCATGGCGTGTTAATATCTTTAATGTATGCAAATGTAACAGTTTCCAAGTAAACAGCACAAAATAATCGGGTGTTTTGCTTATCTTCGCCGAGAAATATGACAGAAATAAAGAAGAAAAGAGAAAAATGAAACGAATTATTTCCATTTTACTATATATGGCCGTCTTGCTGCCACTGGCTGCGCAACCGCCCAAGCATGAAGTGCGTGCCGCCTGGATAACTGCCGTCTATGGCCTGGACTGGCCGCAGACACGCACCACTTCGCCCGAAGGCATCCGCAAGCAACAGGCCGAACTGATTGAAATATTGGACAGACTGAAAGCCGCCAATTTCAACACAGTACTGTTCCAGACCCGTACACGGGGAGATGTCCTCTACAAATCAGCCATCGAGCCCTACAACTCCATACTGACCGGAAAGGTGGGCGGCGACCCCGGCTACGATCCGCTGGCTTTTGCCATAGCCGAATGCCACAAGCGCGGTATGGAGTGCCACGCCTGGATGGTGACCATCCCTCTGGGCAACCGCAAGCATGTAGCCGCCCTCGGTAAAGAGTCCGTCACCAAAAAGAAACGCGCCATCTGCGTACCCTACAAACGCGAATACTTCCTGAATCCCGGACATCCGCAAACCAAAGAGTACCTGATGAGCCTTGTCCGCGAAGTGGTGGAACGCTACGATGTAGACGGGATACACTTCGACTACCTGCGCTATCCGGAAAACGCCCCCCGTTTTCCCGACAGCTACGACTACCGCAAATACAGCAAAGGACGCAGCCTTGCCCAATGGCGCAGAGACAACCTGACGGAAATAGTACGCTATATATATAAAGGTGTAAAAGCCATGAAACCCTGGGTAAAGGTCAGCACCTGCCCGGTAGGAAAATACAAAGACACTTCCCGCTACCCCTCCCGTGGCTGGAATGCCTTCCACACCGTCTATCAAGACGTGCAGGGTTGGCTGGGCGAGGGCATCCAGGACCAGATTTATCCGATGCTCTATTTCCGTGGCAATCATTTCTATCCCTTTGCCCTCGACTGGCAGGAACAAAGTAACGGACGCCAAATCATTCCCGGTCTGGGCATCTACTTCCTCGACCCCAGCGAAGGGAACTGGACGCTGGACGAGATTGAACGGCAGATGCACTTTATCCGCGCCCACGGTCTGGCGGGCGAGGCACACTACCGCGTGAAGTATCTGATGGACAATACGCAAGGGCTTTATGATGCGCTGGAAGAAGACTTCTATACCGCCCCGGCCCTGCAACCCGCCATGCCGTGGATAGACAATGTAGCTCCTACACCTCCCTCCGGACTCACGGTGGAAACACCGGAAAACGGCTATTGGAAACTAAGCTGGCAACCCGCCACGGACAATGACAAGCGGAATGCTCCGATGTATGTAATCTACGGTTCGGACACCTATCCCGTAGATACCTCCAATCCGGAGAATATCCTGGCACAACGAGTACAAGGCACGGAATATACCTATGCCCCCATCCGCCCGTGGACTGCCCGAAAATATTTTGCCGTGACAGCCATAGACCGTTGCGGAAACGAAAGCGAAGCTATTCAGCAGCAGTGACACAGACAAAAGCCCGGTAACGGCTCTTCGGAGTGACCGGTACCAGAGGCAGATAGCCGGAAACAACCCTGCCGTCCTTCACCACCAGCGGATAGCTTTGCATATCCTGCTCATGCCGCTCCATCAAAGCTTCATGGGTCGGAAAACAATCAATGGAGAAACGTCCCTCCCCACCGGGGACAATGAAATGATCACTAAGCACATGGGAAACGATTCCCATATTCATCCGTAGATTTATTTCGACATGGGGGTTGATGGCATACGGATGCCCTTCCTTCTGACGGCAGACCATCATGTCCACACCCAAGAAACCCATATAAGATGTAGCATAACTCGTTTCCAATGCTTTCTGCATCATATTGCGTATGCGTACAAATGCTTCAAAGGGTACATATTGCTGAATCCATTCCTCCACTTGCTCATCCGAAGTAAGGATATTACCACGATATGCCCCTTTGTCATCCGTAACAAAACGGGAATAGCCGACAAAAAGAAGCTTTCCCCGACCATCCGAATAAAATTCCATGGCAAAGTCTTCCACCTTATCAAATATAGGCTCCATCACAAAACCTCTATTTTCTTTCAGCGCCCTACTACACCAATCGGAAACATTTTTCGTAAAGCCATGACGGCACCAACACAATCCCTTTCCACTTCCCGACCAAAGTGATTTGAACACACATCCCTCCTTGTAACGATCAACAATATCCGGAGAGATATCCGTCATTCTACCATCAGCCTCCACCAAGCAACAACCGTCACCACAAGTATAATCTATTTTATTGAAATAGAAAAGTGCGCGAAAAGCCAAAGCGTTACTACGGGCAGCCTTCATACGATATTTATCCAAAGCATCCGGCGTAGGAAGATTTTTTTCCAGAACACCGCCTTTCAACATCCGTTTACGGATAGCGGGGTTCCATCCCCAAGGCATTACCCGCACATCAGCATAATCGGGCAGCTCCGGCTCTGTCACCAAATGCACATCCAGCCGGAACAACTGTTGCATCTGTTTCAGATAATCTGCATTATAGGCGGAAGAGGCCAGTACCCCACTACCCGGCTGGGCATACCAAATCGGCAACAAAGCCAAGTCTTCAGCCATACGGCGGATGGTAGCGGGCGCCATATAATTTTCTTCATTATTTCCCAATGCCATATCTGCATCAGGATTGAACACATAAAGTTTCATCTTTCAAATGTTAACCAATTACTCACGTTTTGTATGAGAGTGCAAAGTTATATAATATTTTGCCATCTCTACTTTGCAAATCTATAAAAAAGCCGTATATTTGTCGCCCGATAAACCGAATTTAAAGCATGGAAGCATTTTACCGTACACACGCTTATCTCGTAGAGCATACCAATGCCCCCGTACGCCGCGACCTAATGGACGAAATAGACTGGAATGACCGTCTTATCGGTATCAAAGGCACAAGAGGCGTAGGTAAGACTACTTTCTTGCTGCAATATGCCAAAGAGAAATTCGGCACAGACCGCTCCTGCCTCTTCATCAACATGAACAACTTCTACTTCTCCGGACATGGCATCGTGGAGTTCGCCGCCGAATTCCAGCGTCGCGGAGGAAAAGTGCTGTTGATAGACCAGGTATTCAAGTACCCGGAATGGAGCAAGGAACTGCGTATGTGCTACGACCGCTTCCCCAACCTGAAAATCGTGTTCACCGGCTCGTCCGTGATGCGCCTGAAAGAGGAGAATATGGAGTTGCGCGACATCGTGAAGAGCTACAACCTGCGCGGCTTCTCCTTCCGCGAATACCTGAACCTGCAGACGGGCATGAAGTTCCACGCCTATCCGTTGGAAGAAATCCTGAGCAACCACGAACAGATAGCCAAAGGCATCCTCTCCAAAGTACGTCCATTGGACTACATACAAGACTATATGCACCACGGCTTCTACCCTTTCTTCCTTGAAAAGCGTAACTTTTCGGAGAATCTGCTCAAGACAATGAATATGATGGTGGAAGTGGATATCCTGCTCATCAAACAAATTGAGCTAAAATACCTTTCGAAGATAAAGAAATTACTATATTTGTTGGCCGTGGACGGGCCGAAAGCGCCGAATGTCAGCCAACTGGCAAACGACATACAGACCTCCCGCGCCACAGTAATGAATTACATCAAGTATCTGGCAGACGCACGACTCATCAATATGGTCTATCCGAAGGGAGAAGAATTCCCCAAGAAGCCGTCGAAGATAATGATGCACAATTCAAATCTGATGTATTCCATCTATCCCGTCAAGGTGGAAGAGCAAGACGTACTGGACACTTTCTTTGCCAACACAATGTGGAAGGACCACAAGGTGAACAAGGGCGACAAGAACATCTCGTTCATGGTAGATGAGGTGATGCCTTTCAAGATTTGTCCGGAAGGAACAAAGATAAAGAATAATCCGGGAGTTACTTATGTACTGCATAAGGCAGAAATAGGCCGAGGCAACCAAATACCTCTCTGGTTATTCGGTTTCTTGTATTAAGAGAGAGATTTTTTTACTTAAATAAATAATTCAATTTAGTTATGACTAAACAGAAGAAATTCATTACTTGTGATGGTAACCAGGCTGCTGCACATATCTCGTATATGTTCTCCGAAGTAGCTGCCATCTACCCCATCACCCCCTCTTCTACGATGGCTGAATACGTAGACGAATGGGCTGCCGCAGGTCGCAAGAACATCTTCGGCGAAACAGTATTGGTACAGGAAATGCAGTCAGAAGGCGGTGCTGCAGGTGCCGTTCACGGCTCTCTGCAAGCCGGTGCGCTGACTACTACTTACACAGCTTCACAAGGTCTGTTGCTGATGATCCCGAACATGTACAAGATTGCCGGTGAATTCCTGCCTTGTGTATTCCACGTATCAGCACGTACATTGGCAAGCCATGCACTGTGTATCTTCGGTGACCACCAGGACGTTATGTCTGCACGCCAGACTGGTTTTGCCATGTTGGCCGAAGGTTCTGTACAAGAAGTTATGGACTTGGCAGGTGTTGCCCACCTAGCCACCATCAAGGCCCGTGTTCCGTTTATGAACTTCTTCGACGGCTTCCGTACTTCTCACGAAATCCAGAAGATTGAAATGTTGGAGAACGAAGACCTCGCTCCGCTTATCGACCAGGAAGCTTTGGCTGAATTCCGCGCACGTGCATTGAACCCGATGAACCCGGTGGCACGTGGTATGGCAGAAAATCCTGACCACTTCTTCCAACACCGTGAATCTTGCAACAACTACTATGAAGCAGTTCCGGCTATCGTTGAGGAATACATGAACGAGATTTCCAAAATCACAGGCCGCAAGTACGGTTTGTTCGATTACTACGGTGCAGAAGATGCAGAACGCGTTATCATCGCCATGGGTTCTGTAACGGAAGCTGCCCGCGAAGCTATCGACCACCTCGTTGCCAATGGCGAAAAGGTTGGTTTGGTTGCCGTTCACTTGTATCGTCCGTTCTCTGCCAAGCACTTCCTTGCCGCCGTTCCCAAGACTGCCAAGAAGATTGCCGTACTGGACCGTACGAAAGAACCGGGTGCTAACGGCGAACCGTTGTACCTCGACGTAAAAGACTGCTTCTACGGTGCAGAGAATGCTCCGGTTATCGTAGGCGGCCGTTATGGTTTGGGTTCCAAGGATACTACTCCCGCTCAAATCCTCGCCGTTTACAAGAATCTGGCTATGCCGATGCCGAAGAACCACTTCACTATCGGTATCGTGGACGACGTTACCTTCACTTCTCTGCCCCAGGAAGAAGAAATCGCATTGGGCGGCGAAGGCATGTTCGAAGCCAAATTTTACGGCTTGGGCGCTGACGGTACAGTAGGTGCCAACAAGAACTCCGTAAAGATTATCGGTGACAACACCGACAAGCACTGCCAGGCCTATTTCTCTTACGACTCCAAGAAATCAGGCGGTTTCACTTGCTCGCACCTGCGTTTCGGTGACACTCCTATCCGCTCTACATACCTGGTAAATACGCCTAATTTCGTGGCTTGCCACGTTCAGGCTTACCTGCACATGTACGACGTAACCCGCGGCTTGCGTAAGAACGGCTCTTTCTTGCTGAACACCATCTGGGAAGGCGAAGAGCTGGCCAAGAACCTGCCTAACAAGGTGAAGAAGTACTTTGCACAAAACAATATCACTGTTTACTATATCAATGCAACCCAGATTGCACAGGAAATCGGTTTGGGCAACCGTACCAACACCATCCTGCAATCCGCATTCTTCCGTATCACCGGCGTTATTCCGGTTGACCTGGCTGTAGAGCAGATGAAGAAGTTCATCGTTAAGTCTTACGGCAAGAAGGGTGAAGATGTTGTCAACAAGAACTATGCAGCTGTTGACCGTGGCGGCGAATACAAGCAGCTGACCGTTGACCCGGCTTGGGCCAATCTGGCAGACGACGCCAAGGCTGAAAACAACGACCCTGCATTCATCAACGAAGTGGTTCGTCCTATCAACGCACAAGACGGTGACTTATTGCCGGTATCTGCATTCAAGGGTATCGAAGACGGTACTTGGGAACAAGGTACTGCCAAATATGAGAAACGTGGTGTAGCTGCATTCGTTCCCGAATGGAACGCTGAAAACTGTATCCAGTGTAACAAGTGTGCATACGTTTGTCCTCACGCTTCCATCCGTCCGTTCGTACTCGATGCTGAAGAGCAGAAGGGTGCCAACTTCACTCAACTGAAGGCTGTAGGTAAAGCATTCGACGGTATGACATTCCGTATTCAGGTAGACGTTCTCGACTGTCTGGGTTGTGGCAACTGTGCCGATGTCTGTCCGGGCAACCCGAAGAAGGGTGGCAAGGCTCTGACTATGAAGCACCTCGAAAGCCAATTGCCGGAAGCTGCCAACTGGACTTACTGTGCTGAAAACGTGAAGAGCAAACAACATTTGGTTGACATCAAGGCCAACGTGAAGAACTCTCAGTTCGCTACTCCGTTGTTCGAGTTCTCAGGCGCTTGCTCCGGTTGTGGTGAAACTCCGTACGTTAAACTGATTTCCCAGTTGTTCGGTGACCGCGAAATGGTAGCCAACGCAACAGGATGTTCTTCCATCTACTCCGGTTCAGTACCTTCTACTCCTTATACCAAGAACGAAAAAGGCCACGGTCCTGCTTGGGCAAACTCATTGTTCGAGGACTTCTGCGAATTCGGTCTGGGTATGGAGCTTGCCAACGAAAAGATGCGCGCACGTATCGTGAAGGCTATGGAAGATGCCATCGCAGCAGAAGGAACTCCGGCCGAATACAAAGAAGTATTCCAGGCTTGGATTGAAAACATGTACGATGCAGACAAGAGCAAGGAACTGGCTGAAAAAATCATTCCGATGGTAGAAGCTGCCAAAGACAAGTGCGACAGCTGCAAGACTATCGCCAGTCTGTCTCAATACCTGGTAAAACGCAGCCAGTGGATTATCGGTGGCGACGGTGCCTCTTACGACATCGGTTACGGTGGTCTCGACCATGTAATCGCAAGCGGTAAGGATGTCAACATCCTCGTACTGGATACTGAGGTTTACTCCAACACAGGCGGTCAGTCTTCCAAGGCTACTCCGGTAGGCGCTATCGCCAAGTTTGCCGCTGCCGGTAAGCGTGTACGCAAGAAAGACCTCGGTCTGATGGCTACTACTTACGGTTACGTATACGTTGCCCAAATCGCTATGGGTGCCGACCAGGCTCAGACCCTGAAGGCTATCCGTGAAGCAGAAGCATATCCCGGTCCGTCACTCATCATCGCTTACGCTCCGTGTATCAACCACGGTCTGAAGGCAGGTATGGGCAAGAGCCAGGCAGAGGAAGAAAAGGCCGTTAAGTGCGGTTACTGGCACTTGTGGCGTTACAACCCGGCTCTGGAGGCTGAAGGCAAGAATCCGTTCACGCTGGATAGCAAGGAACCGGATTGGAGCGGATTCCAAGACTTCCTGAAGGGTGAAGTTCGTTACGCATCCGTAATGAAGCAATATCCGCAGGAGGCCGACGAGCTGTTCAAGGCTGCTGAAGAAAACGCTAAATGGCGTTACAACAGCTACAAGCGTCTTTCCAAAGAAAATTGGGGCGCTGAAGTTACAGAGTAATTCCGATTACTAAATAAAGAATAGAGGCTGCTCCTGAATAAGGCGTAGTCTCTATTTGTTTTTAATTAACAATACTAAATATCACAGGTTATGATTGGATTTATCATTTGGATTATCGGTGTGGTTCTGTGTGTCAAAGCCGTACTTGAAATCATGAAGTGGCCGGTAGACGGCGTGAAGAAACTATTAGTTGCAATTATCATCCTGCTCACAAGCTGGATTGGAATCTGTGTTTATTACTTCTGGGGAAGGGAAAACCTGCCTCAAATACTGAAATAAGTTCCAGTATCATTTACAGAAGTAAACAGACGTGTATTAAGAACAAGGGGGATAGACAACAGCTATCCCCTTCTTTTCAGAAACTCGGTGGGACTCTCCCCAAACTGTTCCTTATAGCATTTCGTGAAATAGGAAGGTGACGAAAAGCCCACTTCATAGGCAATCTCCGCTACCGTCATGTCAGAGGAGGCAAGCAGTGAGGCAGCCTTTTTCAACCTCATCTGGCGCAGCAGCTCATTCGGCGAATAGTTGGTCAGCGATTTCAGCTTACGGTAAAGCTGCACACGGCTCATACCCATATTCCGTCCCAAATCCTCCACATTGAGTTCCGCATCTTTCATTCTCTCCTCGACAAGCGATTTGAAGCGGGAGACGAAACCCTTATCCAAATCACTGATGGTTTCCTTCTCAATAGTCTGGTTATCTCCGAAGAACTGCCTCAACTGACGGCGGTTTGCAATGAGATTGCGGACACGAGACAAGAGCAACTGCGAATTGAATGGTTTGGAAATATAAGAATCGGCACCGCCATCATAGCCCTGGATACGCTGTTCGTCCAGCGAGCAGGCCGTCAGCAGAATCACCGGGATATGGCATGTCTGTAACTCCCCCTTCAAGCGGCGGCAGCATTCCACACCATCCATACCGGGCATCATTACATCGGAGATAATCACATCCGGCACATACTTCATGGCCAGCCGGATACCCTCTGTCCCGTCCGCAGCATCCAATACACGGAACTCGTTCGACAGAAGAGACTTCACATAGTTGCGAATATCCGCATTATCGTCAATTACCAGCACAGTAGGACAATCAGCCTCAACCACCTCTTCGCATGCCTTCACTTCCGTATCTATCAGGGTGGACGACACGTCCTTCTCTTCGGCAGGCAACGTCACTATGGTGGGATGGTACTGCGAAACATCCTGCTGCGGGAAAGTAACGATGAAAGTAGTGCCTTTCTCGTCACTGCGTGCCGTAATGTTACCGCCATGCATCTCTACAAAGGCACGTACCAGCGCCAGTCCGATACCGGTACCGGCTTGATGCCCGTCCACTTGATAGAAGCGCTCGAAGATGGCTTCCACATCGGTCGAAGAAATGTAGCTGCCGGAATTGAAGACGGACAGACTGTAGTTCTGTTCCGACTTTAACAACCGTACGGTGATTTTCCCGTTCTCCGGCGTATACTTCACGGCATTGGAGAAGAGATTGAAGTAAATGCGCTCCATCTTCTCCGCATCTGCCATCATCCGGAAGTCCGTATCGGAAGATGCCTCAAAGCTGAAAGCAATATGTTTCTTCAGCAACGCCATGCGGAAAGAGTCGTTCCAGCCCCGGAAGCTGTCGAGCAAATCAAAAGGTTCGAGATGGAGCTCCATGCGCCCGTTCTCCACCTTCCGGAAATCAAGTATCTGGTTGACCAGGCGAAGCAGGATATGCACATTCTTTTTCATCAGCTCGAGGAGCTGGCGCGGCTGTCCGTCGAGGGTGCGGTTGGCAAGAAGCTGCTCTATGGGATCGGCTATCAGCGTCAGCGGAGTACGGAAATCGTGTGAAATATTCGTGAAGAACACCAGCTTGGCGTGCGTAGCCTCCTCCAGTTCATGGGAAAGCTGTTCCAACTGCGACTTCTGCACTTCCAACAGTTCCTTCTGCTGTATCAACTGAGTTTTCTGTTCTTCCAGTTTCTTTTTCTGCATGGACAGCTCACGGTTCAACCGGTTCTTGGCACGCAAGGAGAGGTAGACAGCCACCAACAAACCGACCAGCAACAATAGGGCAGACAGACTGCCGTACAAGACAACCTGCTGCGTGGCATAACTGGCCAAATACTGGTTTATCTTTCCGTTCAGGGTTTCTATCTTTCCATCCAGGGTGCCGATGTGGGCGGTCTGCATCTTCATGATGAGAGCATTGTCGCGGTCGACGACGGAAGTGCCCAGGATAGTTTCACGGGGGAAATCACGCTTGTTCAGGATATCCATGGCAATCTGCATCACGCGGTCGCCACCGGTAGGATATATAAACGTGGCATCCAGTTCGCCGGCAAGCACTTTCTCCACTCCATAGTCTTTGCCGGACAGGGCGTCTATGCCGATGAACCGCATATCCTTTTCCCGCCCCTCTCGGGCAGCGGCAGCATAGGCTCCGGCCGCCATACGGTCATTCTGAGCATACACCAGGTCGATATGCGGAAAGCGGCTCAGCAGGGTATCCATTTTCTCTCCGGCCTTGAGTTGCAACCAGGCACCGTCTTCAACGGCCAGCAACCGGATACCGGGATAAGCGGATATAGCCTTCACAAATCCCTGATGGCGGTCTACGGCAGGTGTGGAGCCCACCAAACCCGAGATTTCCACCACATCTCCCTGCTCGTGCAGCACATTGGCCACATACTCTCCCACAGCTTTCCCTATCTCGTAGTTGTCTGCACCAACGTAGGCCGTGTATTTGTCCGAAAGGATTTTACGGTCCACTACAATCACCGGAATGCCCCGGTTGTATGCCTCCTCCACAACCGGAGTTATCGGAGTGGCTTCATTAGGGGCCACAATCAGCAGATCCACCCCTTCGGCTATCAGCTCACGAATGTCTTTTGCCTGACGGTCATTATCGTCGACAGCAGTACGGATGTCCACCTCCACATCCTCGTAGAAATGGGCTTCACGGAGTATCTCACTGTTCATCTGGCGCCGCCATTCATCCTCGCTACATTGGGAAACGCCGATACGGAAACGTGCCTCGCGCCGGGAGCAGGCAACCGCCACTCCCCAAAGCACGAGCAAAAAGAATAAAATCCGAAGGTTATGCTGTCTCATCTTCACTTTCCTCTGATTTAAGATTGCAGATGAGCAAAGATAGCGAAAAATGTGAAAAGAATAAGAAAAATCTATGCCAGCCTTTCTTTCAAGGCGTCCGGCAATTCCGGCATGGCACCGCTCTGGGTACATACATAGGCAGAGACTTCCACCGCCAGTTTATGGGCATCGGGCACCTGCTTCCCGCTGAGAATGGCAGCGGTGAAGGCTGCCGTGAACGAGTCACCGGCTCCAACGGTGTCCGCCACCGGTACCTTGGGCGTCTCCTGGAAGGAAACCACTCCCGGAGTGAACACATAGCTGCCGTTCGTTCCACAAGTCAAGATAAGCATCTTCAGGTTATACTTGGCCAGCAGAATCCAGCATTTGTCCTGCAAGTCGATGCCCGGGTAGCCGAAAATACGGCTGATGGTCACCAGCTCCTCATCGTTTATCTTGAGGATGTTGCAGCGGCGCATGGATTCGCAGAGTATCTCTTTGGTATAGAACCCTTGGCGGAGATTGATGTCGAATATCTTCAGTTGTCCCTCCGCATCGGGCATCGTGTCGAGAAAGCGGTTGATGGTGATGCGGCTTGTTTCACTGCGTTGCGCCAAAGAGCCGAAACATACGGCACGCGTGTTCAGTGCCAGACGCTTCAGTTCGTCGGTAAAGGGAATGTTGTCCCAGGCCACGCCTTCTTTTATCTCATAGCACGGCACGCCCACGGCATCGAGCGTCACCTGCACCGTTCCCGTGGGGTAAGGCACGCGCTCAATCTGCGTGCGCAGCCCCTTCCGGGCGAACACATCCAGAATCTCGTCCCCATCCGCATCGGCACCTACGGCACTGACCACACGGCTGTCGAAACCAAACTGCGATGCATGGTAAGCAAAGTTTGCCGGAGCACCGCCTATCTTCTTTCCTTCGGGGAGGCAGTCCCACAGAGCCTCGCCCATACCTACTATTATCTTATTCATAATATTATATTGTTTAATGAATGATATATTTTATTCACGGCAAACTCAATGTCCTACCCGCTGCAAACCTAATAAAAAAGTTCCTAACTATAGAATGAAAAGTTGCCAATTATCTATTAAAAAGTCTCTAAGAACTAAGGATTATCTCTATCCCAAGGCTTGGGATAGACATCCGCAACCTTGGGACAGATATCCGCAGCCTTGGGATATGTGTCCGCAGCCTGCGAACAAAGATTACCGCTTCATACGCAGCATATAGAAGAACAAGTACACTACCCCTACCGTCATCACAGCCACGGCACCGCTTTGTCCTACAGCATCACTTGCCAAGCCCATTGCTATCGGAAATACCGTACCGCCGAAGAGCCCCATGATCATCAAGCCGGAAACCTCGTTCTTCTTTTGTGGCATAGCAAGCAACGCCTGAGAGAAGATAACCGGAAAGATGTTCGAATTGCCGAAACCGATAAGGGCAATGCAAATGTATATCATTGTCTTTTCATGGAAAACGAACAACCCTACCATCGCAGCCAACATACATAACACGCTGATGCCGAAGAAGGTTCGGGGAGCCATCTTCTGAAGAATGAAGGCGCCGAGAAAGCAACCCGCCGTGCGGAAGATGAAGTAAAGGCTGGTGGCAAAGCCGGCATCGGCCAGCGTCATGCCCAGACGCTCCATCAGGATTTTGGGCGCTGTGGTATTCGTACCTACATCAATGCCCACATGACACATGATGCCCAGGAAGCAGAGAAAGATAAACGGCTTGCCCAGCAGGGCGAGGCACTCCCCGAAGGTGGAAGGGCGTCCCTCTTCCTTTTCCTCGCGGATGGAAGTACCGCTCAGCCAGAGAATGGCAATCACCGCAATGACCATATAGACCGGGAACAGCACCCTCCAGCCCATGCCCAGAGACGGAATGGCCTGCGTAGCTCCCCACATGGCGATGTATGGAGCCAGAAACGAAGCAATGGCTTTTACAAACTGTCCGAAGGTGAGCGAACTTGCCAACCGCTCGCCGCTTACGATGTTGGAAAGCAACGGGTTGAGCGACGTTTGCATCAGCGCATTACCGATGCCCAGCAATGAGAACGAGAGCAGCATCAGCACGTAACCGTCTCCGAAAACCGGGAGAAGCAAAGAGGCAAACGTGATGACAAGACTGAGAAGCACCGTCTTCTTACGTCCGATGCGGTTCATCAGCATACCCGTAGGTACGGAGAAGATGAGGAACCAGAAGAACACCAGAGACGGGAATATGTTAGCTTGCGAGTCGGTCAGGTTCAAGTCGGCCTTCACGTAGTTGGAGGCGATGCCCACCAAATCCACAAAGCCCATGGCGAAGAAGCAAAGCATGACCGGAAAGAGCTTTGCCAAAGAAGAATTCTTAGTATTTTCCATGCTGAAGATTATTATCTGTTATTTTAATCCGAGTTTGTACACAGTAAACGAGGTGACATTGCAGCTTCCACCTTTAGCATAGAAACTGATGCGGTTGTAAGGTTCCGACGGGAATACAAGATTTGTCATGGCAAAACGTCCGTCGTTGCCAAACGCTTCAATGCTCGACTTGTCTACGAACAAGCGGAGTTTCATTTCATTGCCACCCTCGACAGGAGCCACGGTCACTGCAGGGAAGTCCTTGCTGAACGACACCTCACCACTCTTGATACGGTCCATGGTGAACGTCTTTTCCGCCAGGTTATAGTACATCTCCACCTCCTCGCCTTTCGAGTTAAAGAGCTGGAATCCTATCACATCCGCATCCTTGTTCTTTATGGTCATTTCGATTTCATACGTTCCGGAATTGTCATTCAGCAGTTTGTCCAGATTATACGTGCGGTCTACCTTGAAAGCACGCTTCTTGCTGCCTTTATCCCTCAGTTTCAGCAATTCGGGAGACGGGGTTACCTTTACATAGGTTTCACCCTCCGAGGTATAGAGCGAAAGGTCGCGCGGCACGGAGTTGGCACTGCGGTATTGACGGGTGGGCACATCGTTGGCATATTGCCAGTTGCTCATCCATGCCAATGCGATGGCACGTCCTGCAGGAGCATTGCTCCAAGTGACAGTTGCATAATGGTCTTTTCCCCAGTCCATCCATTTCGTCACTGCGGGAGACTCGTTCACGAATCTCTTTCCGTCAAATGTCCCCACGAAATATTGTGTGGCAGAGCCACCGAACGGTCCACCCGGATTGAGGTTACAGACGAGTACCCACTTCTTCAGTTCCGTACCTTCAACCGGCAGTTCAAGCAGGTCGGGACACTCCCAGACTCCGCCGTGAGCACCTTGTCCTTCACCGAATTTGCTCTCCAGCGTCCAGCTCTTCAGGTCGGCAGAAGAGTATATCTCCATTTCCTGCCCTACGGCAAGAACCATGATCCATTTCTTGGTATCTTCGTGCCAGATGACTTTAGGGTCACGGAAGTCGCGCTGCGTGGAAGTCAGGATGGGATTTCGCGCATACTTCTTGAAGGTCTTTCCGTTGTCAAGGCTATAGGCCATGCTCTGCACTTGGCGGTCGCTTGCCGATGTATAGAAAGCAATGACGGCACCGGCACCGAACCCGGCCGTATTATCCTTGTCGACAACACAAGAGCCACTGAAAATTGTTCCCAGCGCATCGGGCGAAATAGCATCTCCGTGATGTTCCCAAGTGACGAGGTCCGTACTGGTGGCATGTCCCCAATGCATGTTCCCCCACATGGAGCCGTAGGGATTATGCTGGTAGAACAAATGGTAGACCCCGTCTTTGTAGAACATTCCGTTAGGATCATTCATCCAACCGTAAGCCGGGCTGAAATGATACACCGGACGGTACTTCTCCCGGTTCGAAACATCGAATTCATCCGACAGTTTCATTTCTTCCCAGCATAAGGCCGAATCCGGAATAAGCTGGAAGTTGAAAGAGAGATGTTTATTATCGAAGCCGGTCAAATCGACCGGAACAAAATAGTCAACCTTATTGACTGCCAATCGCACGTTCATACTGCGTACAACATCATTGTCCGCTATCATATACAATTTTGCCTCCGGAGAAGCCTCTTCCACCGGCAGCAGCAAAAACTTCTTCTGCTCGTCAATTTGGACGATACTCTGTCCGTCACCCAGATGTTTAATCACGAAAGGAGGATTTATGGCCTGGCATGTGAAGACAGCCACGGTAGTTCCTAATATAAATACGGTAAGCGTCCTTCTGATTGTCCGCCAAAAGTCTTTTAAATGAATCATGTTTCTGTTGGTATTAAATTAATTATGTTTTTCTAGCATGCAAAGATACGCCACCAAGCAGCAGGAGACTATCTTTTTTGTTTCAAAGCATACTACAAATGTTACATTCCATCCTTAAAAAGGTATCTGTATGTCACTGGGGAACATACATAGAATTCAATTCATGAATTGTCAACTGTTTCAACTTTGTTTGTCCGCCTTCAACTGATATGGTGACAGAAGGAGTGTTTTTTTCAATCAGATGATAGAAAGCAGCAGACAGTGCTCCTTGATTGACGAAGATTTCTACAGAAGCAATATCCGACAATATATCCAATTCAATTCTTCCTTCATTGGGCTTTAGCACCATCTGCTTCAAGGTTTCCCCATTCTCTTTCTTAACAGTGAGTATCTGTTTGACAGAATCGTAAATCAAATTCAAACCATTAATATCAAAAGCCAATATCTGCGCATCAACACTATCTACAGCAAAACCCGTTTTCAGATAGAAGGCAGGAGTATTCAACTTTGTCGTGAAACAATTCTTTTCTTCAACTACCAGACTCTTCCAGATGTACTTTCTCCCATATAATAAAGCGAGTTCATTTACCGGCATACTTTTTAAGACATATCCTTTATCAACCCGATGTAATGTTAATTCACGCGGAAAGGACATTTGTTGATTGAAAGGCATATCCGGGAAATTACTTCCGTTCATCCATGCTATTTGTATTCTTCGGTCATCTGGTGCATTACTATATGTTTGAACCGCATAATAGTTTGTACCACTATCCATTTTTACAGGTTTCGTCTCAGGCCGAAAACGATATCCATCAAAACTCCCAACCAAATAGGTACTGTTCGCCCCGGTAAAGACCCATTTCCGGACAGTAGGTTCATTGGTTACGGACATTTCAAAAAAGTCGGGACACTCATCCGCCCCCTCTAATTTAAAACGGTCCGTTTCAGTCCAATCCATCAAATTGGGAGATGAAAAGATAGCATACTCCTGCTTATCCAAGTACAATACCATAATCCATCTGCCAGTCGGCGTATGCCACGTCACCTTAGGATCACGATTGTACCTGACCAACGTGGGAAGTACCGGATTACCGGAAAAAGTAACCCAATTACGCCCCTTATCCAAACTATATCCTATACTTTGTGAATGTTGCAAATGCCGGGTGTGATACCCGAATCCACCTGCCGAAGTATAAACAGCAACCAATACTGTATCTCCATTTTGTTGACACCCCAGCGTATTCTTTTTATCAACAACTACCGAACCGGAAAAAATAGGTCCCAACGAGTCCGGATGTAATACATCCCCCAACTCAGTCCAATGTGCCAAATCCCGGCTCACAGCATGCCCCCATGTCATATTACCCCAAATACAGCCATAGGGATTATGCTGATAAAACAGATGCCACTCCCCTTCATGCCAAACCAGACCATTCGGATCATTCAGCCATCCCCGGCGAGAAGTAAAATGTACTTTAGGACGTAACGGTTCTTTATAAAACAAGTTCTCTTCCTTAGGAGTTTCAGAACAAAAGCATTGATTCAAAGCTTGCTCTACATTAGGACTCTTACTCGCCTCTATCCGTAATTCTTGCCCAATCCAATCCTTGACCTCCAATGTAACCCAATAATCAGGTTCATCGCCGCCAAGCTCCACTTCCATATTACGTACCATTTTATCACCAATCCATATATCCATCTGTTCTATAACCGCTCCCATCTTTACCGGAATATTCAAATAACGGTGAGTTACCAACATTCTTTTCGCAAAAATTTCTTTTTCCAATTTGGTATCAGACTGGTAGAAACAGTCGGCATTGATAAATCCCCAGCCCTCTTTTGATTGGTCCACTAAAACAATCCGGGCATTTTTTCCCATATATTCAGCAACATCCCAAGACTCATATTCCATGACACGTCTATTATACCCCGTACTTCTTTTCACCTCCTTTCCATCAATCCAAAGGGCTACATACTCCCGCTGATAATCAACACCCCCACCTATCAGAAAATTAACATATCTGCGTTCTATCCTGAAAAGAGGTGACTTCAATACACCGGTACCGGCATCTCCATTGACAAAGCTAGAAGCCATCCGATTTCCTTCAAACCTATTATCCCCCCATATTGACAAACGTTCCATAGAAACTGGTGAATTGCCAAAAGCATTTCCTTCCAATATCCAGTTTCCAAAAGTATCTCCTTCAAAATTATCTATCAGTAAATCATCCGGACGTAGTGCCATGTGAATATTTTGTGCCTGCATACTACAAACAGTAGCCAGTAGTAAAAGTATCAGTATCCTCTCTTTCATAATATCATTGTTTTTTCATAAGTTGTATAGCATCTAATCCAAACAAATTCTTCTCCTCAACAGCTTTTGGGTTAGCTCCTGACAAAGATATTTTCAAAGTCAATGCTCCACGCACCGGACTATAGCATCCTAAAGAAATAGGGTCAGAAAGAGTAACTTTTGTATCATATCCATCCCACTTTATATGTGTATCTTGTCCATTTACGGAAAAAGAAACTATGCCATAATCAGGAGCTTTCGTGGCATACACCACCAGTTGATAAGGACAGTCTTCCAATTGATTGAACTCAAACTCTACAGAATCACCCGGTTTTCCACCAATACACAAGAGTTGGGTTCCTCCACTCCATTGCCCGTCAACGAAACCAAGCATACTCTGCTTGTCAAAATGAATGGATGGAGAAGAGGCTATTGGAGTTGTTTCCTCAAATTCTATGCTATTTTCTCTTCGATATTTAGATAAATCGCCGGGAACGGGTAGCAAGTCTTGGGCTGCTTCCTCAAGTCCTGAAGTATCAACAGCTTTCGCTCCCATATCTCCATACCAGTAAACGGTAGTTGCATAATCTACAGTTCCCCTTACCCAACTCAACAATTCAATGTCGAAACGCAATAATGAAGAAAACGGTATACCGTCCAAATTCCTTGTACGGAAGAATGTATTATAACCGTGAGAACTCGCCTGGTCGGCACGGGGTGCGCCACCAAAAGGCGTTTGGAATATTACAACCGGAGCCCACGAACTATTGTAGTAATCTTCTGTTCCGGTACCGAAATGCGATGGAAAAACATCATCATCTACCCATATCTTTTCATCCCCTTCTCCGTACCAGGCACGCGAATGGTTATACAGAGTCAGGACATCCCCTTTGTATATGCCTCGTCCGGTCAATGTGGCAAAGTTCCACTCCCGGCAATTTGCATCATCATCCGGACGCTCATAAACCGGAAGTCCGGTCTGCTGGCGCCAGGAAGCATGGAAATAGAGGGAACGCCCTCCCCATGGCAAAGGTGCCGTTCCCACTTCCATACTCACGTCTGCAGTGTGTGCGGAGATATTTTGTAACAATAGTCTGCCTTCTGTCTTGTAGGGCATCAGCCAGCGGCTCACCACCTTGCCTTGTCCGTCTGCAGACAAGAACCAGCTATCAACAGCCGGAGCACCCATACCCCCTCCCGAATAATCCGAAAGAGGAACCCAAACCGTAGACCGGCCGTCAAAATCAGCCTTAAATATAAGATTGCGCATCAGTTGGGCATAAGCCGTAGAATCTGCATTCGCGAGCTGGAAACTGATTTCATAAACCGCATTTTCCCCTTGCGGCAGGTCAATCCACAAAGAATCGCCCGGCTGGAGCACCTGCCGCTTCTTGTCCACCTGCAAACCGGAACGGGATGCAGGATGCAGCAAGGCATCATCTACCTCTGAAATCTTTTTACCGACGCGGGCTACGGATGCCGCAGAGAAGGTTTCCACAGAAGTTCCTTCGGGATACTTGCGATAATTGATGTGATAGTATTTGGGAGTAGGCGCAATGCCCGGTTCGTCTTCAAATGTAATTTTACAACTCCGGGCAAAAGGGATGGGCAGGAAAAGAGTATTGCCGCCTTTCCCGTCCGGAGTATAGCTGGTGTGGGGTTGAAGCAGTCCCCTACCCAACCTGGGTATTCCGAAACGCATCAAATCATAGGCAGGAACTATCCATCCGGGAGTACTTTCGCCATCAAAATAAAATCTCCAAGTCCCACGCTTGTCAACTGTGGTTATCCAGATACGGGTAATAGCTCCAGGGCCCTTTTCATCGAACATCACACGTTCCACTCTCCCATCAACCGTATCCGTACAGACAATGCCATAGCCATCATTGTTGGCAAACCATCCCGGCGAATCGGGAGACACGGAGGAGCGGTCATAACTGCTGACTTGCAGACAACGATATGGCACCAGCGGATAACGTGCGGATTCTTCTACAGATATCATTTCATCCAGCAAAGAGTCCAAAGTCACTTGTGCCGTATCCTTCACACAAGAGGCCATCAAAGGCAAAAGCAGCAATGCAAACAATAAATTCCTCATCTCCATATTGATTTAAGCATCCAGGCATCCAACTCCATCTTCGTCCCCTTCTTCTGCGCAAAAAGTTCGATACCGGTTTGAGCCTCGCCCGGATAGGTTAATAATGTGAATACATCCTTCCCGTCATTGGCAAAGATTTCAATACTCGATTTGTCTACAAATATATGCAAACGTATCTTATTATCTACCGGTTCCACCCTGGCATATGCCATACGGCTGAATTTAGGAATCTGCACATCGGAGCAATGGGTGCGGTCAATCACCAGATTATGTGAATCCGTATCATAGCTGACCACCACTTTGCGCCCTTCACCCACACACAAATTCAAGCCAAAGGTGTTGGATACGTCAGTAGAAAACGAAGCATCGAGTTCGTAGACATTCTCATCGGGAACAAAGCCGGGTAACCTCTGTGTTCCCACCGATAAAGCACGTTTCACCGATGCAGGCTTATGGCGAAGTGTTTGCAACTGTTCCACCGGTTTCTGCACCAGCCTCACGCCTTCCTTGTATGTCTTCAGTTCCAGATTACGGGGAATGGACCAGAAGCCCTTCCCATACTTCGATGGAGCTACCGGTGCATAGTCCCAGGTTGCAACCCAGCCCATCGAAATTTTGGAATCCAACGTTCCGTCAAAATCCTGAAATGTGCGGGATGCATAAAAGTCCAGCCCTTTGTCCACATATAGAGGCTCTGCAGGATGGTTCTCCATCAGCTTAAAAGAAGTGCCGTCGAAGTCTCCTATAAAATATTGTTCTTGCGCCCAGTTTACAGATACGACCATCACCCACCTTTTCTTGTCAGAATCCCCGTCAACCGGCAACTGGAATAAATCCGGGCACTCCCAAGACTTTTCACTGTCACCGGCAGGGCCAAAATCACTGGTCCAAGTCCAGCTCTTCAAATCAGGAGAGGTATAAAACTTTATTTTCTTCTCCAGGGCCTTGGCTACAACCATCACCCATTTTTGGGTCGGCTCGTGCCAGAAGACGGTAGGGTCCCTGAATTCCGTACTCCAAAGGTCCAGAACCGGGTTACCTTCATAATAATGAAATGTCTTTCCGTCATGACTGAAAGAGATGCCCTGCGCCTGTTTCTTGGAGTCCTTCTCAAAAACGGTGTAAGCCGCCACATAAGCCCCCTTGCCGAAGCCGGCCGTGTTGTTCTTGTCTATGACCGCAGAACCAGTGAAGTAACTGATATTGTCATCCGTTCCGGTCATGGCATAAGGGGTTATCTGTTGGTAATGTACCAAATCTGTAGATTCGACTTTGCCCCACCAGTACATATGATATTTACCCTGATAGTACATGAATCCCGAGGGATCACCAATCCATCCCTTCTCCGGACTGAAATGATACTGAGGACGATACGGCTCTTTGTATAAACTGTCTGAATTCATTTGTGCACCGGCAGACAATGTTCCTGCCAATAAAAGTGCACCCAATATAGCTGGTATCTTCATTTTCTGTATTTTCATTAAAAGTTCATCTTTACCTTTACATCTTTCAGTTTCCAAACTTCGGCAGCAACTTCCGTTGTTTTTCCATCAGAGAATAGCTCCAATAGCGTACTATTTTCTTTCAAAGGGAAGATTCTTGTAGTGAACGCATCTTCGTTATTAATAAATCCTTCCACTACAGAACCGTCAATAAACAAACGAATCTCCACCGGTTTAGCAGTATCCAACCGATAATGATCCTTACGAATCTTCAAAGGAATGTGTGCACGCAAGGAAGAATGCGTCTGGTCCACAATAAGTTCCTCCTTCTCCACATCATAATAAATCAGGCTATATTCGCTATTATCCGGATTCTTACACAATGTAAATCCAAACCGTTTTGCGTCACCGGGATAAAAAGTCGCCTTGACTTCAAGCTGATGTTCCCTTCTGCTCACAATGCACGGTTTCGCAGCAGTCAATGCCTGTCTGGAATAAACCGTCGGTTGTTCACGCAATTGTTTCATCACGGGATGGGGTGTTTGGCATAGTTTCCCATCTTTCAGCTGCCATCTTCTGGGCATACTGTAGAGATGTGCCCATCCTTGTTCATAAGTGGCCTCCCCTCCTATTTCATCGGGTATAATGGCAATGGCAGCAACATCCCCTTCCGGAGTCTCAACAACAGAGGGGGACAGCAAGCGATTGATGACCTCCAGATTTTGAGGGACTGGGTTGTCCGGTATAAACTTTTCATTCTTGAAATCTCCTATCCAATACTGGCAACGCGCAGGTATGCCTTTATGAGGAACCCTATTCACCAAAAGAACATATTTGCCGCCCATCTTCTTAAAGACCGGCATTTCCCAGAAAATACCGGAGTCATCCACTTCCGGATTGCCCTCAAACAGCAAATGTACAAAATCCCATCTCTTCAAGTCCGCCGATTTATAAAGCAGCAAAGCCCCGTGGGGTGTATCGGTCTGCTCAATGCCGAAACCGATAATCATATACCAGATATCACCCTCTTTCCAAACATACTGGTCACGCATGTCCGTACGGGTATATCCGGCAGGCTTCTCGGCAATAACCGGATTACCCGCATATTTCTCCCATTCTATCAACGCAGTATCTTTTGGAAAAGCAATACCCACTCCCATCTTGTCTCCACCGGCTGTGTATATCAGCTGGGGGATACCGTCATCATTGATAACAGCATGCCCGGACCATATTCCATTCTTGTCATAAGCAGCATCAGGAGTCAAAGCCGGCTTTTCCTCCGTCCAATGAAGCATATCGGGACTGCTGAAATGTCCCCAATTTATCTGTCCCAGGAAGATTGCAGAAGCATTCTTCTGATTGAATATATGATATTTACCTTTATAAAGAAGTAAACCATGCGTCTCATTCGTCCAGTTGGCAGCCGGCAACAGATGATAGCGAGGACGGTTGAAGTCCTTCGCAAAACGGGTTTCCGGAATAGCCAAAACCGGAGTCTTCTTCAATCCTAAGGCAATCTCGTCTCTCCATGCAGACGAATCATCGGAAAAGGGAGTGAGGCTTATCCCGTCAATCAACCCGTTTATAGCCGTAACATCGTACATCCAAACCTTCTTTTCCCTGAAATCCTTACCTACCCGAAACATCATTTCACCATCCTGCAAGTTCCGGGGCCATACCTCTGCACTCATCCTCTGTCCATTCAGGCAAACCGATTCATTACTCAAATCAAGGACCACATGCAGCCACTTGAAACGGTCGACTTTTGTCTTTAATGAACAGTAAGAGTATGAGCCATTCTGCCCCATTCCCAACAGCAGCTCACCATAACGGTCTACACATACCGCTACAGATGTTCCTGCCATGTCTCTGATTCCCATAAAGGCAGCAGTATCCGTCGGATAAGATTCCAGAGCAAACCATCCGGACAACGACGAAACATCTCCTTCCGTGGTTGTATCCATCCAAGTGGAATACCCGTCTGTACGAAGGGCTTTACCTTCGACTCCGGTAACAAATTCTGGTATTTCCTTTATAGTGTACAAATTCAACAATGACTTACCGTCACAGGAAAGTAAGGGGTCCTGCCCGTCAAACGACCATGTTTTTTGAGCAAAAGCTGCATTCAAAGAAAGCAATAGACAGCCTAATATAGAATAGGCAAAGTTTTTCATAATAAAAGATTGTTTAAAGGAAAAGAGGGAAACAAACGTTTCCCCTCCCTTACGTTTTTATTTCAAAATATAATTAGTTGAACGGAGCATAACCGGGATTCTGTACATACTTGCCTCCAGAAAATCCGTATTGATTGTTCGGAACCGGATAATACTCATCCTTTCCACCCGTAAAGTGCGCATTGGCATAATAAATGCGATTGTCCGACTCCGCGGTAATGTAGTTGTTCATGGTTGTTTCCACTATGCCCCAACGGACTAGGTCGAAGAAACGTTCACCTTCCAAAGCCTTCTCCAGACGTGTTTCCCAACGGAGGGCCTGACGGGCATAATCCTGATTCCAGACATCAGCAGGATAAGGATTGACAAGGTAGTTGGCCGCATATTTGGAATGGTCGTTGAAATCCTTTACATAGGCGCTGTTCCGGGCACGATTGCGTATCTGATTAATCAAATCACGGGCAGTTTCGAGTCCATTGCCTTCATTGAGTTCAATAAGAGCCTCAGCTTTCCAAAGAAGAATATCCGCGTAACGTATAATCTGCCAGTTCAACTGTGAAGCCCCCCAAGGCCAGCCATTAAACATATCACTACTTTCCGGAGAAACCCAGAAGCGCTTCGCGCAATTATAGCCATAAGTATCCTTATCACGCACCCATCCCTCACACGGCTTGTCCGGATAAGTTTTCCAAGTTATAGTAGGACGGCCCACAACAAAATCGAGACGCGGGTCTACATTGGGAGTCGTGTTTTGTAAAGTATAAACCCCATTGTTCAATACCGCCCAACTATAATCAGACTTTGACTGATAATTAAAATCGGGCAGACCGTTTGCATCTGTCTGGTAAGCATTTATCAGATCTTGACTGGGCAGGAAGAAACCGTCACCTCCGTAAGGGCTGCCTCCACCCGGAGAATTCAACAGATTGCTCCAGTTGATGCGGCCGGCACTTTCGGTACCGTCATTCATGGAATATTGAATGGCAAAAACAGATTCTTTACCGTTTTCATTAGTTACTAAATCCAATCCCTGGAAATCGTCAAGCAAACCGTAACGGTTGCTGGCAGTCACTTGGTCGCAAAGCGAAACGACTTCCCTCAGCAGCTCTTTATTGATGGAAGTTACGGCATGCGTAATCTCATCTTGCTGATACGCCTGGTACAGCTTGATTTTAGCCGCATAGGCCAGTGCTATGTATTTATGAATACGCCCTACCTCCGGCTGTGATGCAGGAAGCTGTTCGGCGGCATCAAGCATCTCCTTGGCCAGCATACTCAGAATCTCGTCACGGGTAAACTCATTGTTCGGAATATCCGGATATTGGGAAATCTCAACGTTCTCATCAAAATAAGGTATCTTGTTGAAAAGGCGGCTTAATTCAAAATAATAATGGGCACGAAGCACTTTCATCTCCGCAATGCGGGATACACGTCCGTTTACCTGCTCATCTGTTGCAGCATTCAGTACGCGCAATGCAGAGTTACAACGCTGTACACTGCAATATAGATGATACCACTTGCTGTCCAAGAATCCATTGGTTGCATCCATATCAAATGTCTCCATACGGTGCACTTCATTAAGGTCACCGACACCACCACCGCCTTTATAGGCATTATCCGAACGCACCTCACCATAAGTCCAATTGGAAGTAGGATGACACCATACACTCCAACTCTGTCCCTCGGGACCACCCAAAGCTGCATACGCGGCATTCACTAAAAGGTCGGCACCTTCTGTAGAAGTCATAATATCTTCGTTCAAGCTACCCTGGGGCTTCAAATCCAGGAAACGGTCTTCATTACAGCTTGCAGTCATCAGCGCTACTGCGCCAAGCATATATAAATGTTTCAATTTCATAATAGTATAGTTTTAAAGTTTAGAAACCAAATGATAATCCCAAAGAGAACGTACGGGGCAACGGATAAGGATAGCCCAGACCTTCAGGGTCGGCACCCGTATAACCGGTAATCGTAAACAAATTCTGAGCCTGGAAATAAATGCGCGCATGACGCATCTTCATCTTGTCGAGAGCTGCTTTAGGAAGCGTATAACCCAATGTCAGGCTTTTCAGCTTGATATACGAACCATTTTCAATATAGAACTCAGAAACTTCGTGCTCATTGTTGCTGTTAAGGGTGGTTAAAGCAGGTACACTGCTATTGTAAACACCCGTCTTTTCAAAGTTCTCGTAAGCATGCATGGCATCGAGCAGGCGGGTAGAGTGATTACCGGTCCAGCATTGGAATAAATCCGTATAATATTTGGAGTTGTTATAGGCATCACGAATCATACCGTTGAAGAACATGCTGAGGTCAAAGCCTTTCCAAGATGCCCCAAGATTCAGACCTGCAATCACTTTCGGATTGTCAGAACCCAACCATACACGGTCGTTCGTATCAATCGTACCGTTACCATCAGCATCCACGTATTTGATACGTCCTACTCCGGGAGCGCCAAACTGTACATTATATTTGGATTTATACTCATCCACCTCCTGCTGGGTACGGAACACTCCATCTGTCTTGAAGCCCATCCATGAACCGAACGGTTGGCCAACCAAAGTCTTGTCAACCCCATTACCGCCACCATAAGTATAGTAAATTTCTTCCGTCAGCTCTGTCACTTCATTTTTGTAATATGAAAGGTTGAATGCTACATTATACTGGAAATCCTTTACCTTATCATTCCAGGTCAGTGCCATCTCGAAACCTTTATTGTTCATCGTACCACCATTATACCAGCAGTAACCACCCTCGCCAATGACAGCGATATACGGTTTCTCCACAAGCATATCACTTGTCTTCTTATCAAAATAATCGAGAGAAGCACTCAGACGTCCGTTCAGGAAAGCGGCGTCCACACCGATATTGAGCTGTCTTGTACTCTCCCACTTCAAATCGGGATTGGTAGACCTCACTTTGTAACCACCGGGAGCCAAAGTCGTTCCATCACCGTTCATGTTGTAGCTTGCATCCTTCAGACTAATCAAGTATTTTGTATAGGGAGCCTCATTATCAATAATATCGTTACCATTGACACCCCATGAAGCACGTAGTTTCAAATCAGCCAACCAATCCCTGGTCGCTTCCATAAACTTCTCACTTGAAATGCGCCAGCCTGCCGACACTGAAGGGAAGTAATCCACATTATTACCCTTTGCCAAGCGGGAAGAAGCATCACGGCGCACCGTAACAGAGGCCAAATACCGTCCTTCATAATCATAGTTCACTTTACCAAAGTAAGACACCATGCCATAATTGGAAGCACCGGCACCTACATTCTTACCGGCAGTCACACCGTCGAGATAAATATAATCTTCATCTTCTACAGCCAGTCCCGTACCATAACCGAACATGGATTCCGAATGGTTCTTCTTGGCTTCTGTACCAAGAAGTGCAGTCAGATTGTTCTTTCCAAAAGCTTTGCTATAAGTCACGGTATTGGTCCATACCCAATCCAGTCTTTTGTTGGATGATTGAGTCAGCTTATTGACCTCATCGCGTGCCCATGCCGGCTCAAAAGTTTTGTTGGTTTCATCATAATAATTCATACCGAAATTGGTTTTCAGCACCAGGTTCTTAATCGGTTCAATTTCAAGGAATGCATTACCAAAGACACGCCAGTAATCATGTTTGTTCTGTTTTTCATTCTCCAACAAACGTGCCATATTGGGGGCATCACCCAAAACATCATTGATGGCATCGTTATAATTGCCATTCTCATCATAAACCGTCTTGGCAGGATGCTGTTTGATGGCATTCTCATCTACACCGGCCGGACTGAGGGTCTGTGTCCAACGATTGATGGCAACGTTCTCGCCGATGCGCAAGCGATTGTCAAGATAATGATAGTTAGAACTGATGCGGGTATTGATACGCTGGAAATTCGTATTCTCTACCAGACCGTCATGGTCGAGATAGTTCAACGCTAACGAGAAGGCACCATTGTCAGAGCCCTTTGAAAGTGTCGCACTATAATTCTGCATCAAGGCAGTGCGATAAACCACATCGCGCCAATCCGTATCAACGGCATGTACTTTAGCTCCATTCAGGCCGATATAGTCTTGAAGTTGGGGAGTTGCACCATTACCATATATTTCGCTGCTTGGCGTAGCTCCATTATTGGCATACTTATAAGCCGACCAATAAACCTGGCCCCACTCATCTGCATTCAACATATCAAAGCCACATTGATAGGTCTGCAAAGTCAACGACATATCAAAATCCACACGGGTCTCCCCTTTCTTGGCACGTTTGGTAGTAATGATAATCACACCATTGGCAGCCTGTGCACCATAAATAGAAGCGGAAGCGGCATCCTTCAATACCTGAATGGATTCTACATCATTGGAAGAAAGGATAGACGAGATGTTCTCACGGGTCATCACACCGTCAATGACATAAAGCGGGGAATTGGCATCATTTCGGAAAGATGACTTACCACGGACCAATGTAGAAGTATTTCCACCGCCCGGTGTGCCGTCAGTCGTAATGTTCATACCGGCAACACGTCCCTGCAAGCTCGACAACACATTTCCCGTAGGAATATCTGCTACATCCTTCATCTTGACCACAGCCACCGAACCAGTCAAACTGGCCTTCTTCTCGGACATATAGCCGGTCACTACTACTTCATCAATCAACTGGGAATCTTCCGTCAACTCAATGCGTAAAGTGGGCTGTGCCTTTACTGTAACGGCTTTATATCCTATATAGGATACAGACAATGTGGCACCGGAAGCTACAGACAGAGTGAAATTTCCGTCAATATCCGTAATTGTTCCATTACTGTTGGAACCTACTTCCATGACAGAAGCACCGATAATGGATTCACCACTCGATTTTTCAACGACAGTACCTTTTACCTGGACTTGCTGGGCAAAGGAATAGATGCCCGCAAAGAGAAGCACAATTAGTGTGCAAAGCCTGAGACTAATGCTTTTCAACATATCTATTAATTTAAAGTTAATAATAAACCAATTCTGCAATTGAGTTTTGTGTCAGCAAAATTAAGCGAAACCAGGATTTGCACCTATAACAAATGTTACGAAAGGTGGTATTTTTGATACATCCCCTTTCTAAAGGTATTCTACGCGTGTTTTTTGCTAAATAAACTTTAGCTTTAGCAGCAAATTAATAGAAAAGAATGAAAACAATATGGGAGCAGATGCTAATTGCACCAGCTCTCATAGTATACTCTCTCAGAATCAAAAACGAAAAGCAAAATGTTCCGCACACCGGTATCCTTCTTCATAAAGCTCCGTCAGCTTCTTGATGTCACGCTCGATGCGGTCTACCACTACCGGCTTCTGTGGACGGATCACAACGATTTCCCCGGCGGCTTCCATCCGTTCCACCTGCTCCAACTGTTGATTATAGACAATACTGCGGCGGTTGATGGCTTCACGCAATAGCGGATATTTCTTATATATAAAAGGTGGAACCTTCGTTCCCTGAATTTCCTTACGGTACCCATGATTGCGCGTCAACACCACCACATTATTGGTAAATCCATCCTGACGGGCACGCATCAAAGGGATACTGTCCACAATACCTCCATCCAGCATCGGGATGTTGTCCACGTAGGTAATGGGACAGACAAACGGCAGACTGCTCGAAGCACGCACAATATCAATGACGCGCTCTTTACTCCGCTTCTCCTCAAAATAGTTCGCTTCGCCCGTCTCGCAGTTGGTAGTTACCATCACATAACGTTCGGGACAATGAAAGTATGCCTCGTAGTCGTAGGGAAGTATGTGTTCCGGAAACTCCTGGAACAACAAGTCGAAATCCATGATATTCCGCTTCTTCAACAGATACTTCAATCCGATGTAATTGTATTTTTCCAGCAAGTCGATATTGCTGTACTTGGCACGCCCGCGCTGACCGGACATATAAGAAAGTCCGTTGCAGGCTCCGGCACTGACACCGATGGTATAGGGAAAGCGAATGCCACGATCCATAAAGCTGTCGAGCACACCGCAAGTGAAGACGCCGCGCATACCGCCGCCCTCCAAAACAAGACCGCTATGGTCGTCGATACGTATTATTTTCTCCATAAGTGTCAGAATTAACGCTTCAAAGATAGCTTTTGTTTACGATATTCTGCCTATATTTGCAGTTGCAACTATAAATCTATAACATTTTAATTATGATGAAGAAATCAATACTGATGGCTGCATTGGGTTTATTAAGTTTAAACACAATAGCACAAGACACTCCGAAAGAGGAAGGTTTCATTTTTACAACCGTAAAAGAAAATCCTATCACTTCTGTTAAGAACCAAAACCGTGCCGGTACATGCTGGTGCTATTCCGGACTGGCATTCATCGAATCCGAACTGCTCCGCATGGGCAAAGGCGAATACGACTTTTCTGAAATGTTTATCGTACACAACACCTATCTGGACCGTGCCGACAAGGCAGTGCGTACACATGGTGACGTTTCGTTCTCACAAGGCGGTTCGTTCTACGATGTAATTTATGGTATGAAAACTTTCGGTCTGGTGCCCGAAGAGGAAATGCGTCCGGGCGTTATGTATGGCGACACGCTGAGCAACCACACCGAATTGACAGCCGTATCTGATGCCGTAGTGGCAGCCATTGCCAAGGGAAGACACCGCAGCCTGCAAGCAGACAAGGGAAATAACCCGCTTTGGAAGAAGGCCATCACTGCCATCCACGACATCTATCTGGGCGAACGTCCCGAGAAGTTCACCTACAAAGGCAAGGAATATACTCCGAAGTCTTTCTATGAATCTACCGGACTGAATGCAGATGACTATATCTCACTGACTTCCTATACCCACCATCCCTTCTACCAGCCGTTCGTCCTGGAAATACAAGACAACTGGCGTTGGGCTTCTTCCTACAACTTGCCTATCGACGAGTTGATGGAAGTGTTTGACAACGCTATCAATAAGGGTTACACCATTGCATGGGGTAGTGACGTAAGCGAACAAGGCTTCACACGCGACGGTATAGCCGTAATGCCCGATGCAGAAAAGGTGCAAGAACTGAGCGGTTCGGACATGGCACACTGGCTGAAAATGAAACCCGAAGAAAAGAAACTGAACAGCAAGCCTCAACCGCAGAAGTGGTGCACACAAGAAGAGCGCCAGCTGGCATACGACAACTGGGAAACTACTGACGACCACGGTATGCTGATTTACGGTATAGCCAAAGACCAGGAAGGCAACGAATACTATATGGTAAAGAACTCTTGGGGTGAAGCCGGAAAGTACAAAGGACTGTGGTATGCTTCCAAAGCTTTCGTGCGCTATAAAACAATGAACATCATTGTGCACAAGGATGCACTGCCTAAGGAGATTGCCAAGAAACTGGGTATTAAATAAATAAAAGAAGGAGATGCAGTTTGATGCATCTCCTTTTTCAATTCTTACCAAATCCTACAGATATCTTCCACAATCTGCGGAACCGTCAACCGGTTCTTCTTCAACTGCTCCTCCACATCGTAACGGTCGATAAACTCTTTCTTCACACCATAGTTCAGTACCTTCATATCCGACGGACCGTAATAACGGGCAATCTTCTCGCCAAAGCCACCGTCCAGCACTCCGTCCTCAAGAGTAATGACCAGTGTATGGTCGCGCTTCAGGTCATCGAGCAAAGCCTCGTCCACACCCGTGATGTAGCGAGGATTGACAAGCGTGGCATCCACTCCTTTCTCTTCCTTCAACCGGGCAGCCACGGCTTCGCCCAACTGATAGAAAGAGCCCAGTCCCAATATGGCGACCTTCTCTCCACGATGGGACACCTCATAACGGTTCAGCGTCTTGCCGTAATCCTTCTCCGGTTCTACATTCCTGCGGACAACCCCATTGGCCGGCACGCGAATGGCAACCGGATGTTCCGTTTGACGGATGCCCCACTCCAGCATTGCCATATACTCCTCACGACAAGTAGGTGCCAGATAAACCATATTCGGAATATTACCGATGACCGGAATATCAAAAAGACAAAGATGGGTAACATCATTCATACTCGATAAGCTTCCCCAGAAGACAAGAATCAGTGCAGGATTATTGTTGATACAAAGATCCTGGGACAACTGGTCGTAGGCGCGCTGGATAAAGGTGCTGTAGACCCCGAATACCGGTTTTCCACCTCCGGCAGCAATGGCAGAAGCCATGGCAACAGCCTGCTCTTCGGCAATGCCCATATCGATGAACTGCCGCCCTGCCTCCTTGCGGCGCTCCGGTGTAAAGCCAAATACCGTAGGTGTACCTGCGGTGATGCCCACCACAGTCGGGTCTTTCTTCATCTCCTGCAACAAATAACCGGCGGTAAGGTCGGCATAGTCTTCACCCTCTCCAGACTCACCGGTCAGATTGCCGGTTTCAAGGTCGAACGGAACACTGTAATGGAAACGTTCTTTTTGCTCTTCTGCCAATTTGTATCCCTTACCTTTCAAGGTATTGATATGTACCACAACCGGATGCTTCTTGTCCTTCACTTCACGGAAAGCCTCTATCAATTGCTCCACGTCATTGCCATCCTTCACATAGAGATAATCATATCCCATTGCCTTAAAATAGTTGCAGGGAGCCTGCCCCTCCGTTTCGCGTAACTGTTGCAGATTGCGGTATAGCCCGCCATGATTCTCGGCAATGGACATCTGGTTATCGTTGACAATGACGATGAAGTTCGTGCCCAGTTCGGCACCTACATTCAATCCTTCGAAGGCTTCACCTCCACTCAACGAGCCATCGCCGATGACGGCAATCACATTACCCGCCTCCCCCTTCAGGTCACGCGCCTTGGCAAGTCCGCTTGCCAGACTGACGGAGGTAGAGGTATGCCCGATAACGAAAAAGTCATGCTCACTTTCCGACGGTTCGGAATATCCGGAGACTTCGTCATACTCGTCCGCATTCATAAACGCTGCCCGGCGGCCTGTCAATATCTTATGGGTATAACTTTGGTGAGACACGTCATAGACTATCTTGTCCGTTGGTGAATCGAACACGTAATGCAGGGCTATGGTGGCTTCTACCATTCCCAGGTTGGGACCTACGTGTCCTCCGTGAGAGCTTAACTTGTTTAACAACACCTGGCGGATTTCTCCACCTAATCCGTTCATCTCGCTGACTGATAACTTTTTCACGTCAGCAGGGGAATTTACTTTTTCAATATACATATTCTATAATAACATTTAAGTAGCGATGCTTGTTTATCCGATGCCGCCCGTCGTGCAGGCCTCATCCGGACGCTGCAAAAGTACAGAGGAAACAGGAACGGAAAGGTAGATAAATTACCGGTTTTATTACCTTTTTTACAGATATAGAGCCAACTGATATTTGCGCAAAATCCCTCAACTTGTGCATTTTTCACCCCATTTTCTTGTCAAACCCAACTCTTTCCGTAAATTTGCAGGCTGATAATGAGTTAACCGGCCAATTTCAGTAGCAGGATTCTACTACTCCTATTCCCGGCACTGACATACAAAGAAATACTAATACTAATAATTAATAGCATGAGTTTGAAAATTGTTGTATTGGCAAAACAAGTTCCCGACACACGCAATGTTGGGAAAGATGCCATGAAAGCCGACGGAACCATCAACCGCGCGGCACTCCCTGCCATCTTCAACCCCGAAGACCTGAACGCTCTTGAGCAGGCTCTCCGACTGAAAGATGAACATCCGGGCTCCACCGTTACCATCCTGACCATGGGACCGGGACGTGCAGCCGAAGTTATTCGTGAAGGACTTTACCGTGGTGCCGACAACGGCTATCTGCTGACCGACCGCGCCTTTGCAGGTGCCGATACGCTTGCCACTTCGTATGCCCTTGCCACAGCCATCAAGAAGATAGGCGACTATGACGTCATCATCGGCGGACGCCAGGCCATCGACGGCGATACCGCCCAAGTAGGCCCGCAGGTTGCCGAAAAGCTGGGGCTGACGCAAGTGACCTACGCAGAAGAGATTCTGAACGTGGACAAAGCCGCCAAGAAAATTACCGTGAAACGTCATATCGACGGGGGTGTGGAAACCGTTGAGGCTCCCCTGCCCATAGTCATCACCGTAAACGGAAGTGCCGCTCCCTGCCGCCCGCGCAATGCCAAACTGGTGCAGAAGTACAAACGCGCCCTCGGTGCCCAGGAAAAAGCTGCCATCACCAAGGAAGGCGCTGGGCTTGCCTACGCCGACCTCTACGAGAAATATCCCTATCTGAACATCACGGAATGGAGCGTTGCCGACGTGAACGGCGACCTTGCACAATGCGGTCTGAGCGGCTCGCCCACAAAGGTGAAGACCATTCAGAACATTTCATTCCAGGCCAAAGAAAGCAAGACGCTGACGGGCAGCGACCAGGATGTAGAAGATTTGATTGTTGAACTGTTAGCTAACCATACGATAGGATAAGATTATGAATAATGTATTTGTATATTTAGAGATAGAAGGCACAACAGTTGCCGACGTCAGTCTCGAACTCTTGACCAAAGGTCGTAAATTAGCCAATCAGTTGGGCTGTCAACTGGAGGCAGTTGCTGCCGGCAATAATCTGGTAGGCATTGAAAAGCAGGTATTGCCCTTCGGAGTAGACAAACTCCACGTATTCGACGCTCCGGGCTTGTTCCCCTATACTTCCCTTCCCCACTCCTCTATCCTCATCAATTTGTTCAAAGAAGAAAAGCCGCAAATCTGCCTGATGGGCGCCACCGTTATCGGTCGCGACCTCGGTCCGCGCGTTTCTTCCGCTTTGACCAGCGGACTGACTGCCGACTGTACCTCACTGGAAATCGGCAACCACGAAGACAAGAAGGAAGGCAAGGTTTACGAGAACCTGCTGTATCAAATCCGTCCCGCATTCGGCGGTAACATCGTTGCCACGATTGTGAATCCCGAGCACCGTCCGCAGATGGCAACCGTTCGCGAAGGTGTGATGAAGAAAGAGATTCTGGACGCCGACTATAAGGGCGAAGTCATCAACCACGACGTTGCCAAGTACGTGCCCGAGACGGACTATGTGGTAAAAGTCATCGACCGCCACGTAGAAAAGGCAAAACATAACCTGAAAGGCGCTCCCATCGTGATTGCCGGAGGCTACGGCATGGGAAGCAAGGAAGGTTTTGACATGTTGTTCGAGCTTGCCAAAGAACTCCATGCTGAGGTAGGCGCCAGCCGTGCTGCCGTCGATGCCGGTTATGCCGACCATGACCGCCAGATTGGCCAGACCGGTGTCACTGTCCGCCCCAAACTGTATATTGCTTGCGGCATCAGCGGACAAATCCAGCACATTGCCGGTATGCAGGAAAGTGGTATTATCATCTCCATCAACAATGACGAGAACGCTCCCATCAATACGATTGCCGACTATGTCATCAACGGTACGGTGGAAGAGGTTATCCCGAAGATGATAAAATATTATAAATCACACAGTAAATAACAATAAAGGTAATCATGAAAGGGCTGATTCTTATATTTGTTCTTCTTTCAGGTATATCTTCCGCTATAGCTCAAGAAAAGCTCTGGTTGGACAAGAATTACCAATGGACGGACGACTCCATCCAGGCAGTCAGGTATGCTCTTGTTTCCAAGATAAACAAGAAGTGCATCAAGGTGGAAGAGTATGCTTTGGAAGGACAAAAGAAGGATGTCTGGCATTTCTCCGAATACAAAAGCAATCCCCGCAAAAGGATAAGGGAAGGCCTGCATACATCATTCTATGCAAATGGCAAGGACAGCCTGACAGAAGTATATAGAGACAACCGCCTGGAGGGACAGACCATGGTGTATTATCCCGACGGTGCCATACATCTGGCCCGGAGCTACAGTGATGGGAAACTTGACGGAACACTCCTGCAATACTATCCCGATGGGAAACTTCGTAGAAAGGAACACTATTCAGAGAATCAGTGCACCGATGGAAAGATGTTCGACAAGCACGGAACTGAAATGGCACATCAGCCGTATTTCGTATTTCCATCCTTCCCCGGAGGAATAGAGAACCTCATGAAACTGGTGGCCAATGTTACCAAATATCCGGAAGACGCCTGGAAGCAAAAGGCAGAAGGAAGGGTAATCCTGCAGTTCGTTGTAGACGAAGAAGGCAAGATGACCTATCCAAAAATCCTCCAGTCCGTGCGCTATGACATCGATAAAGAAGCCATACGTGCTTTCGAGGCCATTGCCGACGTCTACCGCTGGTCGCCCGGCTATCAGGACGGAGAGGCCAAGCGAGTGAAATTCACAATGCCCCTATACTTCAGAATACCTAAATAACCAAGAAATTATGGCAAATTTTTATACCGAAGTTCCCGAATTGAAGTATCATCTGAACAACTCGATGATGGAACGTATCTGCGAACTGAAAGAACGCGGTTACCAAGACAAAGACAAGTATGACTATGCCCCGCAAGACTATGCGGATGCTATGGACTCTTTTGACAAGGTACTTGAAATCACCGGAGAGATTACCGGAGAGATTATCGCTCCCAATGCCGAGGGCGTGGACGAAGAAGGTCCCCACTGTGCCAACGGCCGTGTGGAATATGCCAGCGGCACCAAGCAGAACCTCGACGCCATGGTAAAAGCCGGATTGAACGGTATGACCATGCCGCGCCGTTTCGGTGGCTTGAACTTCCCGATTACTCCGTACACCATGTGTGCGGAAATCGTTGCCGCCGCCGATGCCGGTTTCGGTAACATCTGGTCACTGCAAGACTGTATCGAAACGCTCTACGAATTCGGTAACGAAGACCAGCACAGCCGTTTTATACCGCGTGTCTGCGCCGGAGAGACCATGTCTATGGACCTGACAGAACCGGATGCCGGTTCCGACTTGCAGAGCGTAATGCTGAAAGCGACCTATGACGAGGCCAACAACTGCTGGCGCCTGAACGGCGTGAAGCGTTTTATTACTAACGGTGACGCCAATCTCCACCTCGTACTGGCACGTTCAGAAGAGGGTACCAAAGACGGACGTGGCTTGTCCATGTTCATCTACGATAAGAATGAAGGCGGTGTAGACGTGCGCCGCATTGAGAACAAGCTGGGTATCCACGGTTCTCCCACCTGCGAGCTGGTTTACAAGAATGCAAAGGCAGAACTTTGCGGCGACCGCAAGCTTGGTTTGATTAAATACGTTATGGCTTTGATGAACGGTGCCCGTCTGGGTATTGCCGCACAGTCGGTAGGCCTTTCACAAGCTGCCTACAACGAAGGTCTGGCTTATGCCAAAGACCGCAAGCAGTTCGGCAAGGCTATCATCGAATTCCCGGCTGTATATGACATGCTGGCTATTATGAAAGCCAAGTTGGATGCAGGACGCTCCTTGCTGTACCAGACTTCCCGCTACGTTGACATCTACAAAGCGCTGGACGACATTGCTCGCGAACGCAAACTGACTCCGGAAGAACGCCAGGAACAAAAGAAGTATGCCAAACTTGCCGACGCCTTCACTCCGCTGGCAAAAGGTATGAACTCTGAATATGCCAATCAGAATGCTTACGACAGCATCCAGATTCACGGCGGTTCGGGCTTCATGCTGGAGTATGCTTGCCAACGTATCTATCGTGATGCACGTATCACTTCTATCTACGAAGGTACTACTCAGTTGCAGACCGTAGCTGCTATCCGCTATGTAACAAACGGCTCATACTCTGCCACCTTGCGCGACTACGAGCAAGTGCCGTGCAGCGAAGAAATGCAACCGTTGATGGACCGCATCAAAGAGATGACCAACAAGTTCGAAGCCTGCACCAATGCGGTGAAAGAGGCACAGAATCAGGAATTGCTGGACTTCGTGGCACGTCGCCTCTATGAGATGGCTGCGGTATGTATCATGTCGCACCTCATCATTCAGGACGCGACAAAGGCTCCCGAACTGTTCGGCAAGTCGGCTCTGGTGTATGTGAACTACGCAGAAGCTGAAGTGGAAAAACACTTTAACTTCATCCGTAAGTTCAAGGCAGAAGAGCTGGAAAGCTACCGCAAATAAACGCATTGCTTGGACAAGGCAAATATAGCGGGCACCGGAGTTTAGCTACTCCGGTGCCCGCTTGTTTTTTCTGAAATACTTCCTCCTGCTTGCCCCTTCTTAAAAGGACAAAAGTTCTCAAAGAGACGAAAGGAAAATTAATACTCTCCGTGCAGCCTCAGCCTGCCGCGCAGCGAGTGTATCTCCCGCTGCATCTCTTCCATCCTTGCCAGCAGATGGTGGATGGCATCAATCCCTTCCATATTGATGGAAAGGTCGTAGTACATACGGCTGTACCGTTCCACATCCGGCAACTCGGAGAAAGGCAGATAACGCTCTCCACCTTCCTGCTCCACATCTATCAGTCCACTTTCGCACAGCATATCAATAAAAGTGGGCTCTATATGACACTTGTCACAATATTCGCTGATGACAATCCATTCGTTCTGCATAATCCGTTCTCCTTTCATTAGTTCATACTCTGAATTTTACGGAACATCTCTTTCTGCTGTTCCGTCAGGTTTGTCGGCAACTTCACGGAATAAGTCACGATGAGATCGCCAAACTGTCCCTCCTTCTTATATACGGGGAAGCCCTTACCCTTCAGACGTACCTTAGTCCCGTTCTGAGTTTCGGGTTTCACCTTCAGCTTCACCTGACCATCCAAAGTATCCACCAACTGGTCGCCACCCAGCAGGGCTGTATAAAGGTCGACGGTCACATCCACATACAAATCATCTCCCAAACGCTTGAATACCGAGTCGTCCGGAATCACAAACGTGATGTATAAGTCACCTGCAGGACCTCCGTTGATGCCCTCGCCACCATAGCCTTTCAGTTTGATGACCTGTCCGTTGGCCACACCGGCCGGAATGGTAATACGCACTTGTTTGCCATTCACCGTCAATATCTGTTTATGGGTCTTCGCAGCCTCACGAAGCGAGAGGTTCAAATCCGCATGATAATCCTGCCCGCGGAAACCGGCATTGGCACCGCCTCCGCCGCGCGTACGATGACCGAACATCTGTTCGAAGAAGTCTGAGAAACCACCGGCATTACTGCCCGAAAATTCCTGGCCGTCGGAAGAATACCAATACGTACCGCCTCCGTCCGTACCAAATCCCGCACCGGAACCTCCAAAACCGGCACCGCCAAATCCCCCGAAGCCCCCGGCTTGCTGCTGTGCCCGCTTCTGCGCTTCAAACTCGTCGGCATGTTTCCAGTGTTCACCATATTCATCATATTTCTTTCTTTTTTCAGGATCACTCAGCACCTCATTCGCCTCGTTGATAGCCTGAAACTTATCCTTGGCCGTAGCATCGTTCGGATTCAAGTCAGGATGGTACTTGCGCGCCAGCTTGCGGAACGCTCTCTTGATGTCATCCTGAGATGCCTTTTTGTCCACTCCAAGGACCTGATAGTAATCAATATAAGCCATAGTCTATTAGTTTTATTGTCTAAATACCATAAAACAAATAACACGCCAATTTGTTTTACGCATTATTAAAATAGGTAAACGAAAATTAAAAAGCATCATCAAGTATAATAATTACGTGATAAACAAACATTTAGTTTCAATCAAACACTTATTTCACGTCTATAAAATACCAAAATAGTGTAAACGACACCTAATATCGTCTAATTATTCATCCTAAATCTTCCTAAAATTGACAGAAAATGCTTTATTTGTAATAAGGAAAATTTGTTTTATATATAATCCCCAACCTTAGATTAAAAACCCCCATTATGAAAAGTAATTATTGGCTCCTAACGGTAATATTCGCTCTCGTAGCCCTGCCGGGCAAAGCAGGCGAATGGATCAGAATCAACCAACTCGGCTATTTGCCGCAATCCGTCAAAGTCGCTGTATTCATGAGCGAGGAAGGAACAAACGTAGAAAATTATTCATTGATTGACGCTTTCACCGGAAAGGTGGTGCGTACCTTCAACACAACCAAGGCCACCGGCAAGATGGGAGGCATGAAGAGTACCTACCGGTTGAACTTCAGTGATTTCACAGAACCGGGCACGTATTATCTGAAAGCAGGCAAAGCGGTCTCCCCCCGTTTCCCCATCAATGCACAAGTCTACAACGGTACTGCAGACTACATGCTGCACTACATGCGGCAGCAACGCTGCGGCTATAATCCGTTCCTGAAAGACAGCTGCCACGTGCACGACGGCTACATCGTCTATCATCCCACCAAAACCGGACAACATATAGACGTCCGCGGAGGCTGGCACGATGCTACGGACTATCTGCAATACACCACCACCTCCGCCAATGCCATCTACCAGATGATGTTTGCCTATCAGGAAAATCCGGAATCATTCGGTGACGCCTATGATGCAGCCGGACATCCGGGAGCCAACGGCATTCCCGACATCGTGGACGAAATCAAGTGGGGACTGGACTGGCTGAACCGGATGAATCCTGCTCCGGGCGAGCTGTACAACCAGATAGCCGACGACCGTGACCATGCCGGAATGCGCCTACCTAACAAAGACCTGGTGGATTACGGCTACGGACCGGGTAAAGGACGCCCCGTTTACTTTTGCAGTGGCGAACCGCAAGTACGTGGAGAGTTCAAGAATGCAACGACCGGAGTGGCAAGCACTGCCGGCAAGTTTGCCTCCTGCTTCGCTTTAGGCGCCAAGATACTGAAAGACTACTATCCTGAATTTGCAGCAGAAATCGAAGCCAAGGCCGATGCCGCCTATCAGGAAGGCGTAAAGAAACCGGGAGCATGCCAGACTGCCTCTGTCTTGTCTCCCTACATTTACGAAGAGGACAACTGGGTGGACGATATGGAACTGGGAGCCATGGAGCTGTACAGAGCCACCGGCGACAACAAATACCTGGCCCAAGCCCTTGAATACGGACGTCGCGAACCGGTGACTCCCTGGATGGGCGCCGACAGTGCACGCCACTACCAATGGTATCCGTTCATGAACATGGGCCACTACCATCTTGCCAAAGTGGACAACAGCCGCATCAGCAAGGAATTCATCCGCAACATGCGTACGGGCATCGAACGCACGTACGAGAAAGCGGTAGAAAGCCCCTTCCTGCACGGTATACCCTACATCTGGTGTTCCAACAATCTGACTACCGCCATGCTAACCCAATGCCGGCTGTACCGTGAAACCACCGGCGATGACACATACGCCGAAATGGAAGCCTCCCTGCGCGACTGGCTGTTCGGCTGTAACCCTTGGGGAACCAGCATGATTGTGGAACTTCCCCTTTACGGAGACTATCCCTCGCAACCCCACTCCTCACTGCTGAATGCAGGCGTGGGCAATACTACTGGCGGACTGGTGGACGGTCCTGTCTATCGTACCATCTTCGAAAGCCTGCGTGGTGTCAATATGACGGGAATTCCCGGAACTCCCGGACAAGACTACGAACGCTTCCAGCCAGACCTGATGGTATATCACGACGCCATCCACGACTATTCCACCAATGAGCCTACCATGGATGGAACCGCCTGCCTCACGTACTACCTCTCTGCCATGCAGAAGGATGGAATGAAGCAAGCCGGTATCCCAAATGACAAGAATGTATATGTGGACGGAGGCATTATCCGCACCGATCCCTCAAAAAAGCAAATCACCCTCGTATTCACTGCCGCCGACAAAGCAGACGGTGCCGATGCCATCATCAGTACCTTGAAGAAGCATGGCATCAAAGGTGGCTTCTTCTTTACCGGAGAGTTCTATGAACTTTATCCCGATGTAGTGAAACGCCTGCTCGACGAAGGGCATTTTGTAGGCAGCCACAGTTACGGACATCTGTTGTACATGCCTTGGGAAGACCGTGATTCTCTGCTGGTCACCCGCGAAGAGTTTGAGAACGATATGATGAAAAGCTACGAGACCCTCCGCAAGGCAAGTATCGAATACAAAGACGCTCCCGTCTATATTCCTCCTTACGAATACTATAACAAGGAAATATCCGCCTGGGCAAAGAATATGGGTATTCAAGTCATCAACTATACCCCTGGTACCATGAGCAATGCCGACTACACCACTCCGGACATGGGACAGAAGTACCGGAGCAGCAAATTCATCTACGACAAGATTATGGAGGTGGAAAAGAAAGAAGGTCTGAACGGACACCTAATGCTGATACACTTCGGAACGGACGACCGCCGCACAGACAAGTTCTATAATGGCTATCTGGACAAGATGATTAAGACGCTGAAACGAAAAGGCTACACTTTTGTACCGGTCCGCGAGGCTGTCGGTATATAAGCATACTCTAACAAAGATTTATTGAAAAGGTTAGTTAAAAAGGTTATCGTGCAAAGGTATTTAAGGTAAATATTCAATCGGTTTGTTTTCAGTAAACCTTCCCCTACCCCCAAGAGGGGAAAGTTTCGAAGTAAGCTCCCAGCCTGTGAAGGTTAGGAGCTTTTATATATTTCAGAGAAGCCTTTTTACCGATTGCAGCAATTGCTCGATATCTTCTTCCGTAGTATCAAAAGAGGTTACAAAACGGATTTCGTGGATGGCCTCATCCCAGAAGTAGAAGAAATAGTCCTTCAACAGCTCGTCAATCACCGGACGGGGCATCGTAAGGAAAAGCTGGTTACTTTCCACCTTCTGCGTAAAATGCGCACCTGGCAATTCCTTCAATCCGTCGTAAAGAATCTTTGCCATACGATTGGCATGCGCGGCATTTTTCAACCAAAGGCTGTCCGTCAGATAGGCAGTAAACTGGCAGGACAGATAGCGGAGCTTGGATGCGAGCTGTGCCGACTGCTTGCGCACAAAATAAGCTTCCTTCTTCAAAGCTGGGTTAAAGACAACCACGCTTTCTCCCAACATCAGTCCATTTTTCGTACCACCGAAGCTGAGGATATCTATCCCGCAATCCACTGTCAGTTCCCTAAAGCCAAGATTCAAGGCTGCACAAGCATTTGCCAGACGGGCTCCGTCCATATGGACATACATGCCATGCCGATGGGCCAAATCCGTCAAAGCCCGCAACTCGTCCGGCTTATAGACAGTGCCCAGCTCCGAACATTGCGAAATATAGATGGCTCCGGGCTGCGAATGATGCTGTTCGCCGAAATGGCACAAATAAGGACGGACTAAATCGGGCGTCAGCTTGCCGTCAGGGGTAGCTATAGGACGAATCTGACAACCTGTCATACGGGCAGGCGCACCGCACTCATCGACATAGATATGTGCAGTCTCTGCACAAATAATGGAATTATAAGGGCGGGTACACAGCTGCAAAGCCACCGCATTACTGCCCGTACCGTTGAATACGAACAACGGTTCACAATCCGGCGTAAACGCTTCTCTTATTTTACAGACAGCCTCCTCTGTCCAAGGGTCATCTCCATAACCTACAGCATGGTCACTGTTGGCCCGGTTCAGTGCCTCCATTACCAGCGGATGTACGCCTGAATTATTGTCTGAAGCAAAACTTCTCATAGTCATTCTGTTTTTGTTCATTGAAAAGAATGTGCAAAGGAAAGAATATTCTGCAACATGAAAAAACAAAGGAGCACAGATTTCATCCCCTCGGCAGAAAATGCTTCCGCACTGCGAAATCTGTGCTCCTCAATCAATCCATTCAATCGGTTTCCTTTATCCGATATAAACATTTACCCCTAGTGAAACATAAAGTTCATCTTCTTCCTGATGAATTTCAATCTTGTCCTCACGGGCAAGCCACCCCAATGCGGCTCCCAACTCCTTGTCCTTCAGTCCGGACTTCCTCTTTAAAGAACCGTAGCTCCATCTGGTATAATCGCTAAGCAACTGCCAAACTTTCCCAGCATTTAGTCCAATTTCGCTTTTGTTCATTTTCTCTTCAATTAAAAAGGTTAATAGTTCTTGTTGATTAGGTTATCTTTACGAAGGGTAAAGATATGATTTTTTATTTTACTAACAACAAAAACGAACAAAAGATATGAAAACTAATCATTTTTGTAACACTTTTGTAATATTACACGCTTTTTATTAATAATCAAGAAGGTAAATAGAACAAAAAAACCGCAGTATCTATCAAAAAGACACTGCGGTTCTCCTATTTGATTAAGCAATCAGGGAAAACGATCTTACATCATTCCGCCCATGCCTCCCATTCCGGGAGCCCCCATCGGCATCTCAGGCTTATCTTCTTTCTTCTCTACGATTACACATTCTGTAGTCAGGAACATACCGGCAATAGAAGCGGCATTTTCAAGAGCCACACGAGTAACCTTGGCAGGATCTACCACACCGGCTGCATGCAGGTTCTCATAAACATCGGTACGGGCATTGTAACCGAAGTCTGCCTTGCCTTCGCGTACTTTCTGCACAACAACAGCACCTTCTTTACCGGCGTTGGCAACAATCTGACGCAACGGTTCTTCGATAGCACGCTTGATGATGTCGATACCTGTGGTTTCGTCCACATTGTCACCCTTGAAGCCTTCCAATGCATCCAATGCGCGAATATAGGCTACACCACCACCAGGAACGATACCTTCTTCGATAGCAGCACGGGTAGCACGGAGTGCATCGTCCACACGGTCTTTCTTTTCCTTCATTTCAACCTCAGAAGCAGCACCCACATAAAGAACAGCTACACCGCCAGACAACTTGGCCAGACGTTCCTGCAGTTTTTCCTTATCATAATCAGACTTCGTAGCAACAATCTGAGCCTTGATTTGTTCGCAACGTTCCTTGATGTTCTCTTTGTCACCGGCACCGTTTACGATGGTCGTGTTATCCTTGGAAACAGTTACCTTGTCGGCAGTACCCAGCATTTCGATAGTAGCTTGTTCCAGCTTCAGACCTTTTTCCTCGCTGATGACAACACCACCGGTCAGCACTGCAATATCCTCCAACATTTCCTTGCGACGGTCACCGAAGCCCGGAGCCTTCACTGCACAAATCTTCAACTGAGAACGCAGACGGTTTACAACCAAAGTTGTCAGCGCTTCGCTATCCACATCTTCTGCAATAACCAGCAAAGGACGACCGGTCTGTACTGCCGGTTCGAGGATAGGCAGGAAATCTTTCAGGTTGGAAATCTTCTTATCATAAATCAGGATGTACGGTTTTTCCATTTCGCACTCCATCTTCTCCGTATTGGTAACGAAGTAAGCAGAGAGGTAACCACGGTCGAACTGCATACCTTCAACCACACCGATAGTAGTATCAGTACCCTTTGCCTCTTCGATAGTGATAACACCGTCTTTGGAAACTTTGCGCATAGCGTCTGCAATCAGCTTGCCGATAACGGGGTCGTTGTTGGCAGAAACGGAAGCAACTTGCTCAATCTTGTCATAGTTGTCACCCACTGTTTCCGCCTGGCCTTTGATAGAATCAACCACTTTGGCAACAGCCTTGTCGATACCGCGTTTGATATCCATCGGGCTAGCACCGGCAGTCACGTTCTTCAGACCTTCGGCTACGATAGCCTGAGCCAAAACAGTAGCAGTTGTAGTACCGTCACCTGCATCGTCGCCGGTCTTGGAAGCAACTTCCTTTACCAGTTGTGCGCCAGTATTCTGATATGCGTCTGCCAACTCTACTTCTTTAGCTACCGTTACACCATCTTTCGTGATGTGGGGAGCACCGAATTTCTTTTCGATGATAACGTTACGACCTTTAGGGCCGAGGGTTACTTTTACTGCATTTGCCAGTGTGTCGATACCTTTCTTCAATTGGTCGCGGGCATCGATATTGAATAATATTTCTTTTGCCATAACTATATTTACATTTTAACGATTTACAATTTACAAATTAACCTAAAACAGCGAGCACATCGCTTTGACGCATGATGAGGTACTTGGTTCCTTCAACTTCCAGTTCAGTACCGGCATACTTGCCATACAGCACTGTGTCACCAACCTTCAACACCATTTCTTCGTCTTTTGTTCCGTTGCCTACTGCAATAACTTCACCTTTCAAAGGTTTCTCTTTCGCTGTATCAGGAATAATGATACCGCCAATTGTCTTTTCTTCTGCAGGTGCAGGGAGTATCAGCACTCTGTCTGCTAATGGTTTAATGTTCATAATCTTTTTGTTTTATATGTTATACATTTGTTATAATGGTAATTTTGCTTTAAACAAGCGATAAACAACTTACGAAAACCGTGCCAAACGAACAAGCTGATTGTTTGGCAGACAAAGGCTGACAAAATGGCAAAGTATACAACAATATTTGCTATCTTTGCAGCCTCAAAAATGATTTGACTTATGAACGCAATATGGATAGTCCTCCCCATTCTTACCTTATTGATGTTTGAACTGGGACTGACATTACAAACCGAAGACTTTAAACTGTTCCGCAAACGCCCCCGCCCCATTATTGCCGGGCTGGCAGGCCAAATCATCCTACTGCCGATGCTGGCATTTGCTTTAGGACATGTCTTCCAGCTCGAACCTCTGTTCTTTATCGGCATCATACTCATAGCCTGCTCGCCAGGCGGCAGCTCATCCAACATCTTCTCCATGATAGCCAAAGGAGACGTAGCATTGTCCGTGTCACTGACGGCATGCAGCAGCATTATTACGCTGTTCACTATCCCCGTGATTATGGAATTCGCCACACACTTTGTAGACAGCAATCTGGACATAGATATCCATCTCCCCGTAGGCAGCCTTATCATGCAGAACCTGGTTCTGATGCTTCTTCCCATTGTAGCCGGCATATTCACGAAGCGCTACCGTCCGCAAATGGCAGAAAGGATTCATAAGATATTGTCCAAGACAGCCTTTCCCGCACTTATCCTGCTGGCAACCATCTTCTTCATACAGCACCATGCTACCATCACCGGCCAATTCGGCAAACTGGGGCTCTGCATCTCCATTCTTATCCTGCTGGCTATGGGAGGCGGCGTAGTGCTATCGAAGTCCATGCGCCTCAACCGGAAAGAACAACGTACACTCATTATAGAAATCGGTATGCAGAATGCCGCACAAGCAATTGCTGTTGCCAGTAGTCCGTTTGTATTCAACAATGACATTATTGCAATACCTGCCATTATCTACGCACTGGTAATGAATGTTATTCCGCTGATTTATGTGGGAGTGGTGAAGCGGCAAAGATAATCTTCCAACCGGTATCTCCCCTTCTTCTGTGTCGCTTTTCCATACTGTATCACTTTCCGGGGGCAAAAATGCAAACAAGCCATACAATGAATGCACTGCTTTCCCCACACCGGATGCCCATCCACCAACCGGATATTACCTACCGGACAAGATTTGCCGCATATTCCGCAAGAGATACAGCCTTCATCTACATGGAAACTCCTTGTACCAATGACAAAACGGACAAACAAAGGATTCACGACATACGTTTTCAGCCAGGCAGCACTGCCCTCATGCACATTCCAGACCCTCTTCCGTGCAATGACATCTTCGGCAATCGAAGCGACAGCATGCCGTGCGTTCTCTATCTTCTTACGGCAAAGCGCCCCATCGTCCAAATTGAACATCGGTACGTAGGTATTGGGCATTGCAACAGACCAGGCAGCATCCAACGGAAAATGTTCCGCCAGGCGGTTCATTCCCTTTCCCATATCGTCCCCGCATGTACACACGGCATAACGGTAACAGCAGTCCGGCAACCGGAGCTGCGACAAAAAATCAATCAAGACACGGGGTGCATACCATGAGTGTACCGGAAAAACAATACCTAGTCTGTCAGCTGTCGACAGCCCTGCGGGTATCGAGCCTTGCTTAAGGCAATCAACAATGCTGACGGCAGTATCATGCATAGCCTCTGCAAGCAATTCTGCAATCCAGCGTGAGTTTCCGGTTGCGGTAAAATAAAGTATCATCGGCAATATGTTTTGCCGACAAAGGTAGTGATTTGACTTGAATTCCTTCTATTCCAGCAGCTCTTCTATGGAATAATTTTCCCAGAACGCTTTTGTAGAATGTACCAATGAACTGCCCATATAGAGCAGGAACAATGCCGCTATGACAATCATCAGGAAACTGACGAGGGCATTGTGTTTTTCTTGCTTAAGCTCAACAGAAACCATAAGAACCTCCTTTTTTGTCAGTACAAAGATAAATGCAGGATGTTTCATTTCTCCTACGCCACTATTACAAATACCTATATTTGTGCCATAAATATACAAAAAAAGGAGCAACTTTGTGCTCCTTTTTAAATGTATTTCAGTTTTTATTATTTCAGTTCGCTAACCAGCTCTTGGGGAGTGACCATTTTCTGCTCTCCGGTCTCCATGTTTTTCAATGTTACCTTACCTTCATTCATTTCATTCTCACCCACCAGGGCCACAAACGGGATGCCTTTGGAGTTCGCATACCCCATCTGTTTCTTCATCTTGCTTGCATCGGGGAAAATCTCGGCACGGATGCCTGCCGCACGCACTTCAGTCAATACATTCATTGAGAATGCGGCCTCTTTCTCACCAAAGTTGATAAACAGTAACTGAGTACCGTTCACCGCTTCTTTCGGATAAAGGTCAAGCTGGTTCAGCACATCAAAGATACGGTCTGCACCGAACGAGATACCGACACCACTGACACCGGACATACCGAATACACCCGTCAAGTTGTCATAGCGTCCTCCACCAGTAATACTGCCGATTTGCACATCCAGCGCCTTTACTTCGAAGATGGCACCGGTATAGTAATTCAAGCCACGGGCCAATGTCAAATCCAGCTCGATTTCGTTCTTCAAGCCAAGGTTCTTTAAGGTGGAAAGGATAAATTCACTTTCCTCCACGCCCTTCAGTCCGGTCTCGCTGACAGCAAGAACTTCCTTCAGAGTTGCAAGTTTCTCTTCATTACTTCCGCTCAACAAAATGATAGGTTGCAGTTTGGCGATAGCCTCGTCACTGATGCCTTTCTCTTTCAACTCGGCATTGACATTGTCCAGACCTATCTTATCCAACTTATCAATGGCCACAGTAATATCAACAATCTTGTCAGACTCACCGATGATTTCGGCAATGCCACTCAATACCTTACGGTTGTTAATCTTGATACAAACACGGATGCCGAAGCGGGTAAATACCGTATCGACAATTTGCATCAGCTCCACCTCATTCAGCAAGGAATCACTGCCTACCACATCGGCATCGCACTGATAGAACTCACGATAGCGTCCTTTTTGCGGACGGTCGGCGCGCCACACGGGCTGTATCTGATAACGTTTGAAAGGAAAAGTTATTTCATCGCGGTGCATCACCACGTAGCGGGCAAAAGGTACTGTGAGGTCATAGCGCAAACCTTTCTCGCAAAACTTGCAGGCAAGTCTCGGAGCATTACGGCTCAACAGTTCTTCATCTGTCAGTCCGGAAAAGTAATCACCGGAGTTCTGTATCTTGAACAAAAGCTTGTCGCCTTCCTCACCATACTTCCCCATCAAGGTAGAAAGCATTTCCATCGAGGGCGTTTCTATCTGCTGAAAACCATAGAGATGATACACCTCACGAATCGTATTGAATATATAGTTACGCTTCGCCATTTCTACGGGCGAGAAGTCACGGGTTCCTTTCGGAATACTGGGTTTTGCTGCCATAATCAGTTCAATTACTTTAAAAATCGGGCGACAAAGTTACAGTATTTTATTGATTAAGAAAAGAGAATGTTTACCTTTGTATCATTACCGTCGCATAAAAACGACCAAAACAAACTTTAAACTTACACATTTATGAAAGAGAGACTGATTTTATTCTGCATGTTGTTGCTATGTGGCATCGGTGTTAGCCGGGCACAATCCGACAACGCCAAAGACTTCGAGCAAAAAGAAGAAGCCATCGCACAAAAGCTGCAACAAGCCGTTAACGAGAAAAACTATAAAGAAGCCGAAAAGAACGGTAAGGCTTTGATAACTCTGTTCAAAGAACAAGACGAGAACACTCAGAAAAAGTATAGCTGGATTATACAGTCCTATTACTACAATTTAGCCTGCTTCCAATCCTTGTTAAAGAAAAAAGGTGAAGCCATCAAAAATTTAGAACTGGCCTACGACAATGGATTTCAAGATTACAACCACATGATGAATGATACCGACTTAGACAACCTGCGCAGCGATAAACGCTTCAAGGCAGTGCTTGCCAAAGTGAAGAAAGTGGGTGACTACCTCGACATACTTCAAAAAGCACCGGGATACACCCACAATGAGCGCCCTGATACACTCCCCCGCTTCGAATACATCAATCCCAACAACAAGTATTTAGTAGAGGTACGCCAATACTTCAAGTTGGACAGTGTGGCAGGCGCAAGCGACGAATTATCAAAAATAAAGAACATACTGACTTATATACACAATACCATAAAACATGACGGAAACCATGAAAGTCCGGCAGGCAGCAACATCATCAAATGGGCAGAAGCTTGCAAAGGCGGTGCGCGAGGTCTGCATTGCGGAGGTCTTGCCCATGTACTGAAGGATTGTTATCTGTCCATGGGATTTAAGGCACGCCACATCAGCGGATTACCCCAAAAATACATCGGCGAATGCCATTCCATTAACGTAGTTTATTCCAATACCTTGGATAAATGGATATGGGTAGACCCCACCAACAATGCCTGGGTGATGGATGAAAACGGCATCATGCTAAGCGTACAAGAAGTGCGCGAACGCCTGCGAGACGGTCGTCCGGTGACCCTAAATGAAGAAGCCAACTGGAACAACCAACAGAAGATTACCAAAGAATATTATTTAGACAGCTATATGGCCAAGAATCTCTATAGCATAAAAGCAGACGATGTACTGCTTTGCCCCTCAGACCCTAATGCGGAAAACTTCTTCCAAGCCAAGTACGTGGTCAATGACGATGCCTGGTTCTGGCAGTCGCCCTATCAGGAATAAAAAAAACAGATGATGTATCCGGCAGAAACACATCATCTGTTTAAAGCAAACAGACCATCTGTTTCGGGTGAACAGATGGTCTGTTTTTTATGTCTGCATCATGCGTTTAATCTCTGCGTCCCAGGAATATCATGATATAATAAATCAGCGTAGCAAGCGAACCGAGAGCAGCCACTACATAAGTATAGGCAGCCGAGCGGAGTGCATCTTCCGCTTGCGCATGATTATATGAATTCGTAATGCCGGAATTGCTAAGCCATACCAGCGCACGCTTACTTGCATTGATTTCCACCGGCAAGGTGATGAAGCTGAATAAAGTTGTCAATGCAAACAGTATAATGCCCGCCAGCAACAGTTGCGGAAAGGAGTTCAGCAGCAAGATACCTGCCAGCAGCAACCACGTCATCCACTGTGAGGCAAAAGAGACTACCGGCACCAGTTTGCTGCGCATTGTCAACGGAGCGTATGCGCGTGCATGCTGCACGGCGTGACCACATTCGTGGGCTGCAACGGCAGCAGCCATGATGCTGTTACTGCTATAAACACTCTCACTCAGGTTTACTGTCTTATTGGCAGGATTATAATGGTCGGTCAGATGTCCGGGAGTATGCGTCACGGTCACATCGTAAATGCCATTGTCGTGCAGCATCTTCAAAGCAACGTCCGCTCCCGTCATTCCGTTGCCGGTAGGGATTTTAGAGTACTTCTTGAACTTGTTCTGAAGATTCATCTGTACCAGCCAGCTAACGGCGGCAATACCGATAAAAATAATCCATATCATTCCTGTTCCCATAATTTTCTTTCTTTAAATTGTGAATAAATCAGTCGTTTCTTATTGTATAACAAATAGTCTGCCAAAAATAAAAGGAAACGGTGAGCAATGCCAGCGTTTCCTTTATCTTTTAGGAAGAATTAAAGATTTCTGATTTATAATTTATTTTTCAATCTCCACCTCTATCACTTTATCAATATCCGTCGGAACCTCCGGCAAGTAGAGCATCACCCCTCCTTCACACTTACGGAACTTCACTGGAAGACGGTCGGCATACCCCACTGCCTTCCTCACTTTCTTGCCTTCCAACGGCAGGAAGAGAGCCTTATCCTGCAATTCGAGAATATGCACGTATAATTTATTTTCTCTTTGTGTAGTGACTCCCCAAGGATGCGGAGCAATGCAGCCGCCACGGGTTCCGTAGATGGTTTCACCGTATACCTTCATCCATTCCCCTACTTCTGCCAGACGCTCCAATGCAACAGCAGGCAGCTCACCGTCCGGCTGAGGACCGATATTCATCAGCAGATTGGCATCTTTACCCGCAGCCTTCACCAGGTAATGTATCAGCGTTTTGGTGGATTTATAATCCTGGTCCGTAATCTTATATCCCCACATTCCATTCATCGTCTCGCAGGTTTCAAGGGGCAAGGCGCTGATATCCTGCCCGGAAAGACCGGCACGGTTCTCTCCCGGCAGGTCGCGCTCGAATATCTGGATGTCCTCGCCGGCAAACGGTGCTTGATGATGGTTGTTCCCAACCAAGCAAGCCGGTTGCAGGCGGTGTATCATGGCATATTGCCCGGGCAGTTGCCAGTCAAAATCCGGATTCTGGTCCTGGTCCCACCAGCCATCAAACCAAATGGCACCTATTTTTCCATAATTGGTGAGCAACTCGGTCAGCTGGTTGTTCATGAATTTATAGTAGCTGTTCCAGTCGCCCTTCGGATTCGGTCGTCCCGTTCCACGTCCGGTGCGTCCCCACGGAGCATCCTCGCGATACCAGTCGATGTGCGAATAGTAGAGATGCAGACGAATACCTTGCTTGTGGCACTCGTCTGCCAATTCTTTCAGAATATCCCGCTTAAAAGGGGTAGCATCCACAATATTGTAATCGGAAAAGCGTGTGTGGAACATAGAAAAGCCATCGTGATGCCGGGATGTAAAGCAGATATACTTTGCCCCGGACGCCTTAATGGCTGACACCCATCTGGCAGCATCGAATTTGGCAGGATAGAAACCTCCCGCCAGTTTGGCATACTCCTTATAATTAAGGTTCTTGTTCGTCATGGTCCATTCTCCGGTAGCCAGCATACTGTATATCCCCCAATGCAGGAAGATACCGAAGCGATTGTCCCGAAACTCCTGACGGGATTTCAGGTTCTCCTCCGTCGGCTGGTAAGTCTGCGACTGTGCGGAGCACACAAGAAGAAACAACAGTAAAAAAGACAAAAGACGTGTTTTCATGGCAATAAATAAAAAAGGCACGGATTATCCGGACACCCACGGTTCTTCAGATGAAGCCGCGAAATCCGTGTAATCCGTGTCTAAGGTTATCTGTTTGTTTTATTATTCCTCTGTATACCGTTCGATGGTCTGCTCACGGTCCGGTCCCAGAGAAACAATCTTGATGGGCACACCAAGCTGTTCTTCCAGGAATGACAAATATGCATTGAATTCTTCCGGGAACTCATCTTCACTCTGCATCTTGGTCATATCCGTCTGCCAACCGGGTAGCTCTACATAAACCGGTTCAACAGTCTCATTGATATCGAACGGGAAGTAATCAATCTCTTCCTCATCCATCTTGTAAGCTACACAAGCCTTAATGGTTTCAAAAGAATCGAGCACATCGCTCTTCATCATAATCAGTTTGGTAACCCCGTCTACCATAATGGCATATTTCAATGCCACCAGGTCAATCCAGCCACAACGGCGCTTACGTCCTGTCACAGAACCGAACTCATGACCCAGTGTGCAAATCTGGTCACCGGTCTTGTCGAATAATTCCGTCGGGAACGGACCGGCACCTACGCGCGTACAATAGGCTTTGAAAATCCCATATACCTCACCAATCTTGTTGGGAGCAATACCCAGACCGGTACAAGCACCTGCACAAACCGTATTGGAAGACGTTACAAACGGATAAGAACCGAAATCAATGTCCAGCATTGTCCCCTGCGCACCTTCGCACAATACAGACTTGCCGGCAGCCAGCAGATTGTTCATCTCGTGTTCGCTATCCACCAACTGGAATTGTTTCAAGTATTCGATACCTTCGAACCATGCCTTCTCCATTTCGGTAATGTCATACTCATAGTTCAAGCCTTTCAAGATTTGTTCATGACGGGCCTTGGCCGCTGCATACTTCTTGTCAAAGTCATGCAGAATGTCGCCTACACGCACACCGTTACGGCTGATTTTATCCGTGTAAGTCGGTCCGATGCCTTTTCCGGTCGTTCCTACCTTTGCATCGCCTTTGGCTGCTTCGTATGCAGCATCCAGTATGCGGTGAGTCGGCAGAATGAGGTGTGCTTTCTTGGAAATGTGCAAGCGTTCCTTCAAGTTATGGCCGGACGCTTCCAATGATTCGGCTTCCGCTTTGAAGAGAGCCGGGTCAAGCACCACTCCGTTACCGATGATATTCACCTTGTCTCCCTGGAATATTCCAGACGGAATGGAACGGAGCACATACTTCTGCCCTTCAAACTCGAGTGTATGTCCGGCATTCGGTCCACCCTGGAAACGAGCTACGACATCGTATCTCGGAGTTAACACATCAACGACTTTGCCTTTGCCTTCGTCGCCCCATTGTAATCCTAATAATACGTCTACTTTCATTTTTCTTTTTTATGGTTATTATTCTTTTTCTTCCGTTTATTGGCCCGGTCACACTTGCTGCACAACCCATACATATATAAGGAATAGTGCGTAAGATTAAAACGGCTCAGTTTGGTATTCTCAATGGCATGTTGCAACTCCTCGTTCTGAAACTCGGTCACCTTTCCGCACTGGGTGCATATCTGGTGATGGTGCGTATCGCGATTATAAGATTTTTCGTATTGGGAAGAGTTGCCGAACTGATGCTTGATGACCAGACGAGCATTTATAAGCAAAATGATGGTATTGTAAAGCGTTGCACGGCTGACGCGGAAGTTCTCCTGGTCGGCCATCAGTGAATAGAGCGTGTCGATATCAAAATGACCGTCTATGGAGTAAATGGTGTCAAGTATAGCATAACGTTCGGGAGTCTTCCGATGCCCGTTCGCATTCAGATATTCAGTGAATATCTGCCTAACTGTATCTTTCACATTCTGACTTTCCATTTGACGGCGCAGTTTTACAGCCAACAAAGTTAATCCTTTTTTGTGGAAAGCAAACGAGAAAGAGATAAAAATTGCGATAAGGGAAATATTCCCTTACCGCATCAGTCTCTATAACCATAGAACTAATCTAACAAACCTCCTCTTTTACAAGATTGTATAGTAATTGTTCTACATCAGAAGAAGAATTGTCCATACCCTCCACTCTGCGGCAAACTTGAAAAGAATTTTCCTCATTTTGCTGCATAAAGCGGCGGATAGCAGTCATGGCTGCATTGCGTACATGATAGGAGCCCGACAAAAAAGCCGTTATTGCCTGGTCGAGGAACTCATTTTCAACCCGTTCGTTCATATCCCCTTTCTTCATCAATAGACGGGCTATGGTGAGGAAGCCGCAAACCTGCGTGTATTCGTCCTCGCTTGCAATCCAATGGAAGGACTTGGCAGGCGCATAAGGAAGATGTTGGAATAAATTCATGCAGGTAAGTTCTGCAATCTCGATATTACGGATATCTTCCACCCAGATATCGGCTATCTCGGGCAGGAAACTCTCTACCGGCTGTAAAAGTCCCGCCAATATTTTGCACTCTCTGATATCTTCTTTCCACAAAGCCTGAGCCAGAGAGTGGTCCTTCTCGTAACCGGCAGCAATACCCTTGATACGGGGCAACTCCACGCCAAAGTTCAGCTTATATACCAGCCCTTTCTCACGCATACTTTGGGACACAGCCCCGTTCATTGAGAGACGGAGCTGTGTCTTTATATCTTTCAGCCGCTGATGCAGCTGCTCTTTAGTATCTATCATAGTTCATCATTTATTGACAGAAGACAATGTAGAATAGTCTTTGCTATAACGCAACATCTGTTCCGCATAACCTTCATCATAAGTCACTGTCACATCTGTTATAGTACCGTCGGCATCCGTCACCACTTCATACTTGGGATTGACGAACCCCTTATACGGCGCAAGATTCAGCTTCTTGTAGCGTTCCAGCACTTCGGCATGCAAAGCGGGATCGACTTTCACGGCATAGGCTTCCACCAAATCATGGGCACCGGCATAGTCACCGGTGGACTTGATACGCTGTATCTCGGCAAGCAACCGGCCAAACAAGTCACGCACTTTCTCATAATCGTTTATCACGACGTACGTCTTCCCATCCTTCTTTACCAATTCCACAACCTTCTCCGCCGCACCTTTCTCGTACACCCAGCGGGCTATGAGCTGACGGTTGCGCATATGGGCTTCTTCTACATTGTTACCCGGCTCGATACGTACAAGCTGTGTCATCAAACCATTCATCAGATAGGTGTAGTATTGAGCCTTATAAGCATCCGCACTTGGAGTAAGCCCCAGTTCCACCAGCTTCGGGTCGGCCACGTAGTAGAGTCCGAACAAGTCGGCGCGCGCTTCTTCGATAGTAGAACCATATGCCTTCAACGCATCCGGGTCCACACCCGGGAGCAATTTACCGGAACCATGTCCCAAACATTCATGCAGGTCAGTATGCAGTTCATCTGTCACATCTGCGTACTTATCAATCAGTTGAAGCTCTGCATCACTGTACACAAACTCCTCATTGAACCCGTTGCCATGAGCTGCCTTATTATAAGCATCTGTAATGTTACCGATTGTAACGGATTTCGAACCATGATGGCTACGTATCCAGTTGGCATTGGGCAGGTTGATGCCGATAGCAGTTGCAGGATACAAGTCACCGGCCAGAATAGCCGCCGTGATTACCTTGGCAGACACCCCTTTCACTTTCTCCTTCTTGAATTGTCCGTCTACCGGCGAATGGTCCTCAAACCACTGTGCATTGCCGCTTATCAACTCTGTACGCTGGGTAGCTTCCAAATCTTTAAAATTCACCAGAGATTCCCAGCTTGCCTTCATGCCGAGCGGGTCACCATAACTTTCGGTAAAACCGTTCACAAAGTCAATGCGTGAGTTCAAATCCTTCACCCACAAAATGGCATATTCATCGAATGTCTTCAAATCGCCGGTTTCATAGAATTCCATCAGTTTGGCTATCACCGCCTTCTGCTCGGGAGTCTCGGCAACTCCTTCCGCCTTCTTCAGCCAGTAGACAATCTTTTCAAGTGCCTGTCCATACAAGCCCCCCACTTTCCATACTTTCTCCTGAATCTTGCCATCCTCTTTCACCAAACGGCTATTCAAACCATAGGAAACGGGAGTTTCATCCTGCGGATTCTTCAAGGCATTATAGAAATCTTCGGCCTCCTGCTGCGTCACGCCATCGTAATAATTGCATGCGGAAGTCAAAACCAAATCTTCACCGGCAGCTTGGTTCACCCGTTTGGGCATCACCGTGGGGTCGAAAATAACGGGGAACACTTCCTCGCACAGTTGTTCCACAGTCTGTCCTTCGGCAAGCGGCAACGTAGCTGCATCCACACTCTGTACAGCCTGCCTGAAGAATTCGGGAGTAAATCCCGGAACGAACTTTTCGCTACCATAGTGATGATGAATGCCGTTAGAGAACCATACCCGCTTGAGGTACACTTCCATAGCCTTGAAATCAGGAGTATTCTTATCTCCCTTATAGCCGGTATAGACAGCTTCCAGCATCCGGCGAATCGTCAGGTTATACTTGCCATTCTGGTCGAAAAGAATGTCTCTGCCCTGCAAAGCCGCTTCCGTCAAATAATAAACCAATTCTTTTTGTTTGAGGGACAAATCCTCAAAACCTGGTACGCGGTAACGTAAAATCTGTAAATCTGCAAATTGTTCCACTGTATAGTCAATTTTTTCTGCCTCAGCAGTTGTTTTCGGATTTCCGCCACAAGCCGTCAATAGAGAAAGGGCAGTCACCATAGAAATTAGTTGTTTCTTCATGTGTCGGGAGTATATAGATTGGTATTAAAAAAGAAGAAAAGGAAGTATCCCGAAACAACTGTTCCGGAATATTTCCTTTTTATTCATTCAGTCATACAGAATTATTTCTTCTTAGCTTCTTTTTCTGCGTGTCTTTTACGATATCCATTAGGAGTCTCACCTACATTTTTATAGAAAGCAGCATAAAAAGACTGACGGTTTGCAAAGCCGACCATCGTACTGATCTCCTCTACATTCTTGTCAGCATATCTTTTGTCTGTCAACAAATGCTGCGCTTCTTTTACTCTATATTCATTCAGCAGGCAAGAATAGTTCATGCCGAAGCGTGAATTCACCACTGCAGACAAATAGCGAGTATTGGTCTGCAATTCTTTCGCCAAATCCTTAGCGGAATAATCAGCATCTCTGTACTTCTTTTGTACAACAACGATATTCAATATCTTGTCATACAACTCATCTGCCAATTCCGGCCTTATCAAAGAACGGTAGGCAGCATCCTTTTCTTTCTTTTCGCGCAGGTTGTAAGGACGTTTCTTCGTTCCTTTTTCCTGGGCATTGTTTTCTAAATCACTCATTGAATTAACTGGTTAGGGTTGTTTAAAATCGGAAAAGCCAAAGGGTTAGCCCCTTAGACTTTACAAAAGTCAGACATTTTTTTTTAATACACAACTTTTCCCGTATATATTTTTGATAAATAAACAACGAAAAAGGTTGAAAAGTAGGTCAATTCAGCCATTAATAAGAAACTTTAACCTTTTGCAGAAACTCATATGATACAAAATCTTGATGACTTTCCATTTGTAGTATATGCAATAATTAGTGTACCTTTGCCGGAAGAAATCCATACTGCCAGATTATGCTACAAACGCTCAAGACATATTTCGGTTACGACAGTTTCCGCCCCTTACAAGAAGACATCATACGCCATCTGATGGACCGTAAAGACGCATTGGTACTGATGCCTACGGGAGGTGGAAAATCCATCTGCTACCAACTTCCCGCCCTATTGAGTGAAGGCACGGCGGTAGTGGTTTCTCCGCTCATTTCCTTGATGAAGGACCAAGTGGAAACGCTCTGTGCAAACGGTATCGCGGCCGGTGCACTGAACAGCAATAATGATGAAACAGAGAATGCTTCCCTACGACGTGCATGCATGGAAGGCAAGCTGAAACTGCTATATATTTCTCCTGAAAAATTATTGGCGGAAGCCAACTATCTGTTAAGGGATATGCATATTTCCCTTTTCGCCATTGATGAAGCTCACTGCATCTCACAATGGGGACACGATTTCCGTCCGGAATATACACAGATGGACATCCTTCACCAACTGTTTCCCCAGGTTCCCATCATTGCACTTACTGCCACAGCCGATAAAATAACCCGTGAAGATATTATTAAACAGCTACACCTCAACCAACCGAGAATTTTCATTTCATCTTTCGACCGTCCCAACCTGAGTCTCACCGTAAAAAGAGGTTACCAGCAGAAGGAAAAAAGCAAAGCCATCCTCGACTTCATCGCCCGCCATCCGGGAGAGAGCGGCATCATTTATTGCATGAGCCGCAGCAAGACTGAAACAGTGGCACAAATGCTTCAAAAACAAGGGATAAAGTCAGCAGTCTATCATGCCGGACTGTCGTCGGCACGAAGAGATGAAGCACAAGACGACTTCATCAATGATCGCGTGCAAGTGGTATGCGCCACCATTGCCTTTGGAATGGGAATTGACAAAAGCAATGTGCGCTGGGTAATTCATTACAATTTGCCCAAAAGCATTGAAAGTTTCTATCAAGAAATAGGACGTGCCGGACGAGACGGAATGCCCAGTGACACCCTTTTGTTCTATTCACTGGCCGACCTCATTCTGCTCACTAAATTCGCAACGGACAGCGGACAACAAAGCATCAACCTGGAAAAACTGCAACGCATGCAGCAATATGCGGAAGCAGATATCTGCCGCCGCCGCATTCTGTTAAGCTATTTCGGTGAAAATACGACCTGCGACTGTGGAAACTGTGATGTATGCAAAAATCCCCCCGAACGTTTCGATGGTACAATAATCGTACAAAAGGCACTTAGTGCAATCGCGCGTTCCGAGCAACAGATAGGAACCGGTATTTTAGTGGACATCCTCCGAGGAAACATGAGTTCTGAAGTTACAGAAAGGGGATACCATCGCCTTAAGACCTTTGGAGCCGGGCGTGAAGTACCTGCCAGAGATTGGCATGACTACCTGCTGCAAATGTTGCAACTCGGCTATTTCGAAATAGCCTACAATGAAAACAACCATCTGAAAATTACTCAAAGCGGAACAGATGTCTTGTTTGGCAGAGCACGCGCCCTGCTTGTCACCATCCGCCGCGAGGAAGCAGTACAAGCTACAAGAGGCCGTAAACGCAAGGCTACAGTTCCAACCAAAGAATTGCCATTGGGATTGCCCAATACAGAAAGTGGGGAACTTTTCGAAGCTCTCCGCACTCTCCGCAAACGCCTTGCCGACCAGGAAGCACTTCCTGCCTATATCGTACTGTCCGACAAAGTGCTCCACCTACTCAGCGCCTCCCGCCCCACTACCATAGAAGAATTTGGTAATATCAGCGGTATCGGTGAATATAAAAAGAAGAAATACGGAAAAGAGTTTGTGGAACTGATACGGAAATACAGTTAAATATTATTTACACTGCAACAGCAAATCCCTGAGGTCGCCTTGCGGCACACCAAGTGAAATGGCCTTTTCGAAGTCACGTTTTGCCAACTCCTTTTTCTTTTGAGAAAGGTAAATTTGCCCCCGTATCAAGTAGGCTTCTGTCTGCGAAGCATCCAGCTTGATGGCTTCTTCCAAGTCCATCATGGCCAGGTCCACATGTTTCATATCCTGCTCTACACCCGCACGTGCTACGTAAAGTACGGCATATTGCTGGGTAGTCAGCCGGGTAGCTTCTCCTCCTTTTTCTGCAATCATGGCATTCAATATCGAAAGCGCCGCTTCATATTTGCCCTCCTTCTGCTCCAGTGTAGCCAACCCCAGACGGCCATTGTAACTCTGGGGGGCAAGTTTCAGCAGACGTTCATAATCAGACTTTGCAAAATTATAGTTGCGCTGCCGCATATAGATATAGGCACGCATCAGCAAGGCTTCCTGATTATCGCTCTCTATATCCAGCACCAAAGAATAGTCTATCCGGGCCAAGTCATCCTTTCCCAACTCTAGATAAAGAGCGGCACGATTCATCAGGGCGGGTATGGCACGCGGAGCAATGTTCAATGCCAGCGTATACGAGTCAAGAGCCTGCTCATACCGGTGCTGCCGACGTTGTATCGTACCCAAGTTGGAGAACAGCAAAGCGTTATGAGGATTGGCGGGCTCCATTTTCAAAGCTTGTTCAATGTATTTTTCGGCCAATGACAAGCTGTCTTGCTCCGTGGCTGCAACCGCACGTTCGCTCAGTTCCTGATAGGTTTGTGAAAAGGCAGGGAACATCGTGGCTCCACACAAGAAGAAAGAAAAAATAAGTTTCTTCATATAATAGTTCAGTATTTATTCCAAAGGATAGGTATCGAAAGCGAACAGTTCTGTTGACAAATAGCGTTCCCCCGTATCGGGCAGTAGGGCAACAATCATTTTATCCGCAAATTCAGGGCGTTCGGCCAGCAACCGTGCCGCATATACCGCCGCACCGGATGAGATGCCCGCCAGCAAGCCTTCCGTAGAAGCCAGCTCTCGTCCTCCACGAATGGCCTCGTCATCGGGCACCGGAATAATCTCGTCTACTACAGAAGCATCATAAATGGAAGGAATAAAATTGGCCCCAATCCCCTGGATGCGGTGCGGTGCGTCTTCCCCTCCTTCCAGAACCGGAGAGGAGGCCGGTTCTACAGCCACAACATAGACATCCGGATTATGTTTCTTCAAGGCACGCGCCACTCCACAGACCGTACCGCCCGTACCCACACCGGCAACAAAAACAGTCACTTTACCATCCGTGTCCGTCCAGATTTCTTCCCCCGTAGTATGTTCATGAGCCTTGGCATTGGAGGGATTCTCAAACTGCTGCAGAATAACCGCACCGGGTATCGCATCCCGCAGTTCTTTCGCTTTGGCAATGGAGCCGGCCATACCTGTCAGCCCGTCGGTCAGTACAATCTCCGCGCCCAAGGCTTTCAACAGATTACGGCGTTCCACACTCATGGTCTCCGGCATGGTCAATATCAAATGATATCCCTTGATGGTTGCCACCATCGCCAGTCCCACGCCGGTATTGCCACTGGTAGGTTCAATAATCGTGGCTCCGGGTTTCAAAGCCCCACGTGCCTCGGCATCCTCAATCATGGCAAATGCCACACGGTCCTTCACGCTTCCCGCCGGATTAAAAGATTCCAGCTTAGCCACAATATTTCTTTTCAATCCGTATTTACGGCTGTATTCAGCCAATTCCATCAAAGGAGTATGCCCAATCAACTCCGTCAGGTTCTTTGCAATTTTCGCCATAATCTCACTGTCTAATACATTCTTCCCGTACACACTTATGTAACATGGATATGCTGACAAAGATATGGAAATTCCAAGAAATAAACCGTGCGGGAAAGGAAAGATTATACTGCCATCTATCAAAGCTTAACACGAATAAAGAGGATGAAAGGATATGAAACGATTGAAGAAGGCAGGATGAGGAGGAAGAACCATATCTGACAATCAGCGACTTCCCACTGCAAAGATGGTGCATGCTTTTTGCAGTAGTACTGCAAACGAGCTGCAGCGTTACTGCAAATAGGTTTGCAGTGGTACTGCAACTGCTTTGCAGCGCAACTGTAACAGCTTTGCAGTGACACTGCAAAAGGTTTGCAGAACTTTGCAGTGAGAAGTTACTGATGAACAGAACGGTAATGAGACACTGTTATCAAGACTTCTTAAGATAGTCTACAATCCACGCGCCCACTTCCTTGGTACCGTATTTGTCGCCACCTTCTACTTGAATCTCCGGTGTACGTACATTCGCATCGAGTGAAGCATCAACTGCCTTACGAATCAACGCCCCCTCCTCTTTCAGGTCGAAGTATTCGAAAAGCATGGCTACAGACAAAATTTGCGCCAGCGGATTGGCTATATTCAAGCCTTTCGCCTGCGGCCAGGAACCATGGATAGGTTCGAATACCGGCGTGCTCTCTCCCGTAGAAGCAGAAGGCAGCAATCCCATAGAGCCACTGATGCAGGAACCCTCGTCCGTCAAAATATCACCAAACGTATTTTCCGTAACCATTACGTCAAAGAATTTCGGCTCTTGAATCATCTTCATGGCGGCGTTGTCCACAAACATATAGTCGGTTGTCACCTCGGGGTACTGCGGTGCCATCTCCTGGGCAATCTGTCTCCAAAGACGGGAAGAGGCAAGCACATTGGCTTTATCCACCACCGTAAGATGTTTACTGCGTTTCATGGCATATTCAAATCCGACTTTCAGGATACGCTCAATCTCAGGACGGGTATACATGTTCGTATCATACGCCTTGTCATTGTCCTGGTATTTCTCACCGAAGTACATGCCACCGGTCAGTTCGCGGATGCAAAGGAAATCGGCACCATCCACCAGTTCCGCACGAAGGGGAGACTTATGGAGCAGACATTTGAAGGTCTGCACGGGACGGATGTTGGCAAATAGTCCCAGTTTCTTGCGCATAGCCAGCAAGCCCTGCTCGGGACGCACTTTGGCAGTAGGGTCATTGTCGAATTTCGGGTCACCTACGGCAGAGAACAATACAGCATCCGCATTTTTACAAGCCTCATAAGTGGCTTCGGGAAACGGGTCACCCACCTTGTCTATCGCGTCTGCACCGCAGATGGCATATTCATAGTTCACTTTATGTCCGAACTTCTCACACACGGCAGTCATCACATCCACGCCTACGGTAGAGATTTCGGGGCCGATACCGTCACCGGCCAACACTGCAATTTTAAAATCCATTGTTTTCTTTATTATTTAAAAGTTCATCTATCTTCTTTTTGTTTGCAAGATTCTTGCGGCGATACCGATCACCCCACACAAAACCTGCTGTCAATATAAGGGTATTGATGGCTGACATAAGATACTCGTCCGCATCCAACTCGCCGCTCCACCAACGCAGAAAGAGGTTGAAAGCAAAAAGCAAGCCTGCATACAACGCACAGCATACATAAGGACGCCTCTCAAAAAACGATTTCTTTTTCTCCATGAGATCCATTTTTTATGATTCGTATTCGTCTTCTATGATATTCAGCATCTTCACCGTCGCCTTGATGGCCGCTTCCGTCTGGTCTGCGTCCAATCCGCGTGTACGGAATATCGTATCTTCAAAACTCCAGGTAATAACCGTCTGCACAAAGGCATCGGTACGCCCACCGGGAGGAATGGTCACGGCATAGTTCGTCAGCATCGGGAACTTACGACCCAGTGTCACTTTATATATCTTGCGCAAGGCGCGCACAAAAGCATCATACTGGCCATCTCCACTGGAACTTTCCTCATATTCCTTTCCGTTAATTTCTATCTTCAACGTAGCCATCGGCTTCAATCCATACGCCAGATTCACAATATAGCTCTTAAGGCTGACGCGTTCTTCTGCCATTCCGTGCTTCAGTACGTCCGAAACGATATAGGGCAGGTCTTCTTGCGTCACCAGCTCTTTCTTGTCGCCCAACTCAATGATGCGTTCGGTCACTTTGCGCATGGCATCTTCATCCAGTTGTAACCCCAAGTCCTCCAGATTCTTCCGGATATTGGCTTTACCGCTGTTCTTGCCCAGGGCATACTCTCGCTTGCGACCAAAGCGTTCGGGCAGGAGGTCGTTGCAGTAGAGGTTACTTTTATTGTCACCGTCGGCATGGACGCCTGCCACTTGGGTAAATACATTCTCGCCAACAATCGGTTTATTGGCGGGAATGACGATGCCCGAGTAGGACTCCACCACACGGCTTACGTCGTTCAGGCGGCTTTCGTCAATGTTGGTAATGGCATTGAAGTGGTCTTTCAGGATAGCCTGCACACTGGCAAGCGGAGCATTGCCGGCGCGTTCGCCCAGGCCGTTAATGGTAGTATGCAGTCCCTTGCAACCGCTAAGTACGGCGGCAAGCACATTGCTCACGGCAAGGTCATAGTCATTGTGGGCATGGAAGTCAAAATGGGCATGCGGATAGCGTTTCACCATCTTGCGCATGAACTCGATGACCTGCAGCGGGTTCAATACGCCCAACGTGTCAGGCAACATATAGCGGCGGATATTGGTCTGCTCCAAGGCGTCCATCAGACGGAACACATATTCCGGAGAATCTTTCATGCCGTTGCTCCAGTCTTCCAGATAGACATTCACTACCATATCCTGCTCGTTGGCGTAATCCACTACGGACAGAATATCCTCGATATGCTCTTCGGGAGTCTTCTTCAACTGGTAGGTGCAATGCTTCAGCGAGCCTTTGCACAGCAGATTGATGACACGGCAACCGGTCGCATGTATCCAGTCCACCGACGTGTGGCCATCTACAAAGCCAAGCACTTCTACTCTTGGCAACAGATTACGGCGTGCCGCCCAGTCACAAATCATTTTTACGGCATCAAACTCTCCTTCGGATACCCGCGCAGAAGCCACCTCCACCCGGTCTACCTTCAATTCCTCCAGTAACAAACGGGCAATCATCAGCTTCTCATGGGGCACAAAGGAGACTCCGCTGGTCTGTTCACCGTCGCGGAGCGTAGTGTCCATGATTTCTATCTTCGGATGATTATGCTTCATTTTTATTCTCCCAAGCTTCTATCTTATCTTTATTCTCAACCAGAAAATCGATGTCATCCAAGCCATTCATCAGGCAATGTTTCTTGTAGGCATTGATTTCAAAATGTTCGATCTTGCCCGTAGCTTTGTTGGTGATGGTCTGTTCGGGCAGATTCACTTCCACTTCCATCTTCGGATTGGCAGAGATAGAGTCGAACAACTCTTTCAGGAACGGCTCACTTACCACCACCGGAAGCACAAAGTTGTTCAGTTCATTGTTCTTGTGTATATCGGCAAAGAAACTCGATACCACCACGCGGAAACCGTAACCGGCAATGGCCCATGCAGCATGCTCACGGCTGGAACCGGAACCGAAGTTCTTTCCCGCCACCAGAATCTGTCCACCGTAAGTGGGATTGTTCAAAACAAAGTCCTTGTTCAGAGAACCGTCCGGATGATAGCGCCAATCGCGGAATAAATTATCTCCGAAGAACTTTTCCTCACGGGTAGTAGCTTTCAGAAAACGTGCAGGGATTATCTGGTCTGTATCCACATTCTCTAATGGAAGAGGCACACAAGTACTGGTTATTATATCAAATTTTGTCTTCATCTTTGTATTTACGATTTACAATTTACGATTGAAAATACTCTTGATTTACCTTTGTTGAACGATGTTTGATTTACGAAGTAATTTTAATCGTAAATCGTCCAATCGTACATCAAATCAGCGTTCTCGGGTCAGTAATTACTCCAGTCACTGCCGCTGCTGCAGCTACAAGCGGGCTGGCAAGCAGTGTTCGGGAACCCGGTCCCTGGCGTCCTTCAAAATTACGGTTACTGGTAGACACTGCATACTTTCCGGCAGGCACCTTATCGTCGTTCATTGCCAGGCAAGCAGAACAACCCGGTTGGCGAATGGCAAAACCGGCCTCTTCCAAAATCTTGTCCAGTCCCTCTTCGCGAATCTGTGCATCTACCATCCAGGAGCCCGGAACCAGCCATGCCACTACATTCTCGGCTTTCCGACGGCCTTTCACAATGGAGGCAAATGCACGGAAATCCTCAATGCGTCCATTGGTGCAGGCACCCAAAAACACATAGTCAACCTTCTTACCCAGCAAAGGTTCTCCCGGTTGGAAACCCATATAGCTAATAGACTTCATGAAAGAGGTCCGGGCAGCTTCTCCCATGCCTTCGGTAGTAGGAATATGTTGTGTGATACCCATACCCATGCCCGGGTTGGTACCGTATGTAATCATCGGTTCAATATCTTCGGCAGCAAAACGGACTTCCTTGTCGAACACTGCATCCTCATCACTCTTCAATGTTTTCCAATAGGCCAATGCCTTGTCCCATGCCTCACCCTTCGGAGCATATTCGCGTCCTTTGATGTACTCGAAAGTGGTCTCATCCGGAGCAACCATACCGCCGCGGGCACCCATCTCTATACTCAGATTGCACAAGGTCAGACGGCCTTCCATAGTCAGACCACGCACAGCTTCTCCGGCATATTCCACGAAATATCCCGTAGCGCCGCTGGTCGTCATCTTCGACATCATATACAATGCTACATCTTTTGCCGTCACTCTCTTGCCAAGTTTGCCGTCGACAGTGATGCGCATTGTCTTAGGACGGGTCTGAAGGATACATTGCGAGGCCATTACCATTTCCACCTCACTCGTACCGATACCGAAAGCCACTGCTCCCATCGCCCCGTGGGTGGAAGTATGCGAGTCACCGCAGACAATGGTCATGCCAGGCAGGGTCAGCCCGCGTTCCGGACCTACTACATGGATAATTCCGTTCTTCTTGTCCATCATGCCGAAATGGGCCAATCCAAACTCTTCCGCATTCTTGGCCAGTGTATCTACCTGAGTCTTTGAAACCGGGTCTTCAATCGGCTTGTCCTGGTCATGCGTCGGCGTGTTATGGTCGGGCATACAGAAAATCTTTTCCGGACGGAAACACTTGATTCCACGTTCGCGCAATCCTGAAAAGGCTTGCGGGCTGGTTACTTCATGACAATAAAGCCGGTCAATATAAAGCTGTGTGGGACCGTCTTCCACTTTCTGTACCACATGGGCATCCCAGATTTTATCAAATAATGTATTCATCTCTTTATGTACAATTTAGCTATTTACAATTTACGATTAAAATCACATCTTGAACTTATTGATACAGTCGATGTACGCTTCCACTGATGCCGCGATAATATCCGTATTGGCACCGAACCCATAATAAATATGATTATCGTATTCCACCTGCATATGTACCTTACCCATATCGTCGCTACCCTTGCTGATAGCCTGGATAGTGAATTCCTTCAATGTCATATGGCGGTCAATAATCTTCTTCAAAGCCTTGATAGCAGCGTCTACCGGACCGTTTCCACTGGCGGCGGCTTCAAACTTCTCGCCAGAGATGTTCAATCCCAAGCTGGCAACCGAACGAACCCCCACCCCACTGGTCACCTGAAGATATTCCAGTTTGATACGGTGGTTCTGCGTACGGTTTGCCCCTGCCAATACCAGAATATCATCATCGTTGATATCCTTCTTCTTATCGGCAAGTTTCAAGAACTCTTCATACACTTTGTCCAACTTCTCCTGATCCAGTTGTACTCCCAATATCGACAAACGATTCTTCAAGGCTGCACGTCCGCTACGGGCTGTCAATACGATGGAATTATCATCAATACCCACATCATGCGGGTCAATGATTTCGTAAGTCTGTACATTCTTCAACACACCATCCTGGTGAATACCCGACGAATGGGCAAAAGCATTGCGACCTACAATAGCCTTGTTGGGCTGCACCGGCATGTTCATCAGACTGGACACCATACGGCTGGTTGGATAAATCTTCTGTGTATTGATGTTGGTCTCGATTTCTATGTCCTTGTGACATTTGATAATCATCGCCACTTCCTCAAGAGAAGTATTGCCGGCACGTTCACCAATACCATTGATGGTTACCTCCACCTGGCGGGCACCATTCAGTACGCCAGCCATTGTATTGGCAGTAGCCATGCCCAAGTCATTGTGGCAATGAGTAGAAATAATGGCATTATGAATACCGTTGACATGTTCCATCAGATATCTTATCTTCGCGCCATACTCATCAGGCAAGCAATACCCCGTTGTATCGGGAATATTCACCACAGTCGCACCTGCCTTGATAACAGCTTCTACCACCCGTGCCAAATATTCATTATCCGTTCGGCCTGCATCTTCGGCATAGAACTCTACATCATCCACATACTTACGTGCATACTTTACGGCAGCCACTGCACGCTCTATTATTTCCTCGCGATTGGAATTAAATTTATATTTAATGTGCGAGTCAGATGTACCGATACCAGTATGGATACGTTTATGCTTGGCAAACTGCAAAGCCTCTGCCGCCACATCAATATCTTTCTGTACGGCACGTGTCAAGGCACAGATGGTGGGCCATGTCACAGCTTTTGATATCTCAATGACCGAATTGAAATCTCCCGGACTTGAAATCGGAAATCCGGCTTCAATCACGTCCACCCCCAGGGCTTCCAGTTGTCTGGCTACCTGAATCTTTTCCACTGTATTCAATTGGCATCCCGGAACCTGCTCGCCATCGCGGAGCGTTGTGTCGAAAATAAATAATTTGTCACTCATTGCTTTATTGTATTTAATTTATGTTCCATAAAAAAAGCCTTTCACACTTGGAAGTGAGAAAGGCTTCATATATCATTGCATCTTACATATATATTCACGCACAGCACTCACTTCCACTAAACTTTGCCAGTAGAATAATAATACCACACAGTAGAATATATGTAAAGTTCTGAATCATCTTCTTTTTTGTTTTGACGTTGCAAAGGTAGATATTATTTCGTACCACACAAACAAATTCGTTACTTTTTTCCGATAAAAAATATCATTTTATAAGTTTGTATTCATTTATCGCTGAAATATATCACAAAAAAAGGCGTACCTCAAGGTACGCCTTTCCTTATTCTTCAGTTCAATACAAGTTCTGAATTACTTCTTCTCACAAGGTTTGTCACACTTGGCACCATCACATGCAGCCTTAGGACACGCTACTGAATCAGCAGCCTGGCAACATGCCTTTGCAGAGTCACATACTTGTTCTGTTTTTGCAGCACAGCAAGAATCTGCCTCAGTTGCATTAGAATCTGCAGCCTTTTTGTTGCCACAAGATGTTACTGCGAAAGAAAACGCTACCGCAACGGCAGCTAATAAAACTTTAGTCTTCATACTTTCAATTTGCTTTAAACGTTGATATAAAATTAGTTCGGCGCAAATATAAGAAAAGTTTATGAGACCGCCAAAAACGAACAAAGCCTCCGTATCCTTATCAGACACGGAGGCTTCTTCTGAAAACGGCGACTACCTACTCTCCCACTGTTACGCAGTACCATCGGCGTGACCGGGCTTAACTTCTCTGTTCGGAATGGGAAGAGGTGGAACCCCGGTGCTGTAGTCACCTGAATAAGGCAGACATGATGAGAAAAAAGTAAAGTGTCCATATATTGCTGAACGTATATACCTCCATACACGGAAGGCAAAAAGTGGACGGGCAATTAGTAATGCTCGGCTATGACATCGCTGCCTGTACACCTGCATCCTATCAACGTTGTAGTCTACAACGACCCTGAGAAATCTAATCTTGTGGCTGGCTTCGTACTTAGATGCTTTCAGCACTTATCCAA